>Ga0208887_100023_pt1 | contig 218694 bp, 190 predicted proteins | sample LakWasM106_HOW12_2_FD_183924 | JGI IMG/M metagenome (GOLD analysis project Ga0208887, IMG submission 183924) | Freshwater sediment methanotrophic microbial communities from Lake Washington under simulated oxygen tension - Sediment Metagenome... | ecosystem: Environmental > Aquatic > Freshwater...
TGTTGTTCCGCCAACTGAGCCGCCTCCTGTTTTGGCGTGACCGCATCGGCAGGCTGAGCACGGCCACCGGCGATCTGCGCCCGGACGGTATCAGCCAACAGACGGTTCTCCCGGTAAAAATCCTGAAACAGCGCCTCTTTACGTTCGACGGAGTAGCTGCTGATCCAGGCTAATGCCGTGGCCTGACGAACGTTCAAGCGCTCGACACGGCTTTCGGCCGCGGCTCGATCTACCGACGCCTCGGCAACTTCAACGCGCGCCCTACGCTTGTCACGGTTGGGTACCTCCTGCATGACGCCGACCATCTGCATGGTCATGAAGTCCTGCTCGAGGCGCCAGCGGTCAGGGCCGCCGATGGGATAGTTTTGTACGCCCAGCAGGAGCTTCGGGTCGGGTAGTTCACCGGCTGGAATGGCGGCGCTGCTGGCCGCTTGCAGTTTGGCCGCTTGGGCGGTCAGTGATGGTGCATTGTTTTCAGCCAAGCGTAAGGCTTCGTCGAGTGTCAGGGGCGCAGCAAGACTTGGCAACGCCAGCACGCTTGCCGCCAGGGCCGCCACGAGGGGCCAACCGGTGCAGTAGCACTTGGAATTCATGTTCACGATTCCTGTGATGATCCACTGCGCGCCTCTCTAAACATGCGCACAGATATGCCATCCCGCGCCAGAGCAGGATGAGGCTCAGTGTGGTACAGGAATCAAGCGCGAGGCGGTCGCCACACCCCGGACGGGGTCTGAGTAGGCAGGGAGTCGCTGAAGATTGTCAGCATCTGAGGACTGGACAAACGGGTGGCAGGTTTCCCAAACGACACCTGTAGCAGACTGGCGCTCCTGCATTCCTGACCAGGTTTGCAGGGTTTGCCATGGTCGGAGGAGCTGCTCATCTCGACGCAGCAGTCCTGGTTCATATCAGCCATCATGGTCATGCCCGTCGTTTTCATCGGGCAAGGTTCTATCGGTGACTGAATACCCGCCATCCCGCTGAGGGGAAGCGCCAAGCTGATCAGGAAAATGAGGCAACACCGCAGATAGCGTTTCATGCGAAGGAGTTTAGTCGCAGGTAAAGGGATAAACCATTACGAATCTGTCAGGAGGAACCAGCCAGATAGCCCAGCAGGTCAACATGAGTCTCCTTGCCTAGAAACAAGGACTCGCTAAACAGCGAAGCCTGACTCCCTGAGCATGGAAGTAGTTAAAGCTCACAGAATACCGTTCGGATCACGTTTGATTGGTTTTACTATTAGTGTGGCCTCGGTAGCTGCCGTAGCTGCCGTAGCTGCAAAGTAAGGGAGCCCACTAGCCTTTGTTTACACGGCCATGCTCAAAGGGTTCGATGAGCTGTCCAAGGTAATTTTTGGGGTAATCCTTTCCATGCAATCCGACCTCGGCTTGGCCTAGTTTCCCCAGACTGTCATAGAACGTGCCAAATATTCGGTCCCACACCATCAGAAACTCACCATAGTTGACCTGGGCGTCTTCAAAGTCGCGTTTGTGATGCCAGCGATGAATTTCGGCAACACCGATAATGTGGCGCAACCATCCCACCCGGTAGTCCAGGTTCGAATGCTGGAAGGCCAAGTGCACTGTTAGAACTCCAAACCAAGTGGCCACAACTGCGGAGGGTGCGCCTGATGCGAACAGGATCACCAGCCCCGGACTCGCCATAAGCACCGCGTGCAACGGATGTCGTCGCTCCCCGTTCATCCAATACAACCGCTCGGCGCTGTGATGTGGCATGTGAAAACGCCACAGCCAATGCACTCGGTGACTGATCCGGTGCATGACATATAGGCTCAGATCGAGTACGGCGATGACTAGTAGCAACTGCAGCCACAGCGGGCTCTCGATCGGAAAGAGACGAACCGAAGCTGGCACCGCATCACCAAGCTTGACCAGGACTCCAGCTGTGAATTGAATGACAGAAAGGTTCACCAACATGTGCAGCAGGTCTGTCGCGGTGTCGTGATGATCCTCAAGCCAAGCTTCTCGGAAAGGTTGGATGCGCTCCAAACCAGCAATGATCAAAAGTCCCACTGCAGCAACTAGGGGAGTCGTGGGCCAATACGGTACGCCGGTATACAGCGTCCAGATCATGAAGGCAGCAGAGCCGCCAAACACGAGTGGATAGCTCACCCACCGTAAGGCGAATCGTAGAAAGGAAGGCATTGCTCAGCTCCTAGATATGGAACCATCACAATATGTTAAGAGGTGAGCTTTCGGCTTGAACGAAAGAGCTAAGTCTCCTGGAGATGAACTTCAGCCAAAGCGGATGACGGATCGATACCCAGTAGCGCCCGGAATGTCCGGGAGAAATGAGCCGAGTCTGAAAAACCCGCCTGATGAGCCGCGTCGGTCAGCCGTGCACCTTTAGCCAAATGCTGCAGGGCTTGCGTGAGACGTAACCATCTCACGTAACTGCGAAGCGGCAGCCCCGTATGTTCCACGAACCAATGAGAAAACCGCGTGGGGGATAGATGCACCACAGCGGCCAACTCTTCGCGTCCCATTTGGCCTCTGCTCAGCGCCTCAATTACCTTGATCAAGCGAGGATCTGGGGGCGGGAGATCGGGCAGTCGCAGCGCCTGGCGCACCCCGGTCCTAACCTGGAGATCAGTGTGTCCTGGCTCGTGCAGTGCGTCGACTATCGGCGCTACGTCCGCCGGAGTGATCCAGATCACCCTCGCTTCTTCCGCACCCCGCAGAGCGTGGGCTTCCTCGGAAAGCGCATCCACATAGATCGACAGAACGTGACCGGCGCTCATCTGGTGTTTCAAACCGGCCGGAATGAAGATGGCGCCCCCTGTTTGAATACCCATCGGGGTTTGAACTGATACAGTTGAGTCGAGGCCAACTGAGATCTGATGTGCTTGATGGAGGTGCCATTCCTGGTGACCGGCACGGCCATAAAAGACACCGATACCAGGGCCAACCCATGCATGACCTGCCCAGCGCACGATCTCTGCTGTAACCCAGCTCTTCATTCTCTAGCTCGGCCTACTTCCACTTTTGTCCGTGCCGACTGCACACGTATAGTCATTCGGCATCTGACTGCGGCATCGTATTGATGCAGGGCCATGATGGGCTATTCCTACCCGGACATTTGAGCGTTTTGCCGATGCCGGATCGACCGGTTTAGTATCGTTCGGGTTATGAACGTTTGTAATTAGTTTGCCGGGTACTCAGCGATCACTTGGTCGGTACCTGCTTTGCTCAGACCGATGACCTGATACGCATGCTGCTTCCCACCAACCTCCATACCAGGCGAGCCTGCCGGCATCCCCGGCACAGCAATCCCGATAAGGTCGTCACGTTTGCTCAAGGCAACTATTTGCTCAGCTGGTACGTGGCCTTCAACAAATTTTCCGTTGATCACCGCGGTGTGGCATGACGAGAGACGCGGCACAACACCCAGGTCCTGCTTGATAGCGCTCATGTTGGTTTCTACATGATCAACGACGGTGAAGCCGTTAGCTTCAAGGTGCTTGATCCACTTCTTGCAGCATCCACAGTTAGCGTCACGATGGACGTCGATCGTCAGCGACTCAGCTGCATGACCAGCTGAACTGATAAACAGAGCCGCGAATGCAGCGAGGCGAAGTGCCCGACCGGGACGAAGAAAGTTATTTCGCATGGGTATGCTCCTTCCCATCAGCGTGGGTATGAGTTTTTGGCTGAGTGGCCGGAGTTGCAGGGGCGCCATGTGAAGCCTCCACAACCTGAGGATGGGCGTGTTCGGTACTTTCATCCTGAGAAGGCGCTGCGGCCGCCTCATGGGCATGAGCGCTGTTTCTCTCGCCATGATGGTCGCCTTCGGCTATCTCTTGGGCTGCACCCGCATCATGATGCTCCGCGACAGCGCCTTTTTGGCCTTCATGCTGGCCTTCATGGTTATGCATTTTGCTCTCGCCGCCACCGTGTTGATGACCACCGCTGCTGGTTGCTAGAGCTTTGTATTGCTCTGCATCCAATGAAGGCAGTTGCTGGAGAAAAGCGACCATTCCCCATATGTAGGGATCGGCCATGCTTTTACCCCAAGCGGGCATGCCTGTGGATTTGATTCCATGCTTGATGATCCAGAAAGCTGCGGCAGGGTTTCCATCAACGCCCAGTTTTGAAAGATTCGGAGGTGCAGGGTAAAGGCTATTACTTAACTCGGTTCCTGCAATACCCGGAGCGAGATGGCAACCGATGCACATAGAGTTGTAGTTGCCAGCACCTGCGCGAATGAGAGCTTCTTCGCTCAGGTCGGGGACTTTAATGTCGCGAGAGCGCACTTCGATCGAGCGATCCCGAGCGGTGGAAAGTAGCGCGTAAACGGGATCGGAATGTGGTTCATCCGCCCCAACATTGATCACACCAAAATAAACCACGCCGGCACCTGTTATTGCGGTAACCACCCCGGCAGCAGTCAATGTTTTCAATGTTCTTTTCATGTCAGGCCCTCAAAACCACATTCGAATACCGGCGACAAACCGGGCCTCGTTGGCATCCTCTCCTTCATCGCTGGCCAGATCTGCCGTATTGCCGTAGGAGCGGCTCCAGCTAACCCCAATGTAAGGGGCAAATTGGCGAACAATCTCATAACGCAATCGGAGCCCTACTTCGGTGTTTGCCAATCCAGACCCAATGCCGCGCTGAGGATCATTTTTTCCGTAAAAATTGGCTTCGGCCGTCGGCTGCAAGATCAGGCGATTGGTCAGCAGAATGTCGTAGTCGCCTTCCAATCGAGCAGCGGTTTGACCGTTCTCACCGATGTAGGCGGTCGCTTCGGCTTCAAAGTTATAGAGGGCCATGCCCTGAATACCGAGCGCTCCCCAAGTTTGTGGCGACCCGGGTTTGAAGTCTTGTCGTACGCCGGTGACGACATCCCACCATGGACCGATGGAGTGCCCCCAAAGTGCTGAGAGTTCAGCGTTTTCCGTTACGCCATTGGTACGTTCGCCTTCCGAGCGCAACCACAGTCGGTCAACGTCACCGCCGATCCATCCTTTTGCATCCCAGGCCAATGCACTACCGTTGTCAGCATCCTGGTACTCAAACTTATCCAGCAGCATGAAGGAGTTGAGTTTTTTGTCGTGGACACCATGACCAGCAACATCTGGAAAGGCGGCTGCACGGTCAGCATCGGTAAGTACGGGAACTGGGGCTCGACTGGTGGTAGTCGCCCCTCCATCCATACTTTCCATTCCGTCCATTTTCCCGTCATCCATACTCATCTTGCTGTGATCCATAGCCCCCATCTTGCTATGGTCCATAGCTCCCATTGAGCCGTGGTCCATCTTGGAGTGATCCATCTCTTCAGCGGCGTGAGCCAGGACAAAGAAAGCAGGACTGGTAGAGACTGCCAGTGCTATCAACGTTGGGCGTAAAAACTTACTGGTCATGATCTCAATCTGCCTTTTTGGTTTTTTGGTCATGATCCATCGACTCATGGCTCATCTTGCTGTGGTCCATTGACCCGTGATCGGGCTTTGACTCGTTTGTCGCAGTTGCAGGCTTGCTCGTTTCTTTCGCAGGAGTAGCAGGCGAATGATCACTGCTATCTTCGACTGCCAGCGCCACGGACGAGAGTCCACCCATCAAGCCGATGGCAAAGAGGCAACCGACTAGCGATTTACGATTTAGGTATGTGCTCACAGATCGTCTCCTTTACTCATCAACCCGTACTTCACGGAACATGCCCATTTCCATATGGAAAAGCAGGTGGCAGTGATAGGCCCAGCGACCTAAAGCATCGGCGGTGACTCGATAGCTGCGCTTGGTACCTGGTGGCATGTCGATTGTGTGCTTGCGCACCATGAACTTGCCGTTCTCATCTTCAAGGTCGCTCCACATGCCGTGAAGGTGGATGGGATGGGTCATCATGGTGTCGTTCACCAGGGTGATGCGAAGACGCTCCCCATACTTCAGACGAAGCGGCTCGGCGTCAGAAAATTTGATTCCGTTGAAGGACCACGAAAACTTCTCCATGTGACCGGTCAGATGAAGCTCAATGGTGCGATTGGGCTCGCGGCCGTCAGGGTCTTGGAACGTGCTTTTCAGATCAGAGTAGGTGAGCACTCGACGACCATTGTTCCGTAAACCGATGCCTGGATCGTTTAGCTTTGGCGTTGGGCTCATGGCTTGCATGTCAACCAAGGGGTTATTGGTTTCGGAGGCTGGATGAGTTTGCATTTCGCCACCCATACCGCCCATCCCTGCCATCTTGCTGTGATCCATGCCGGCCATGTTGGACATGTCGCCTTTGTCCATTCCCGCCATCTTGCTGTGGTCCATGCCGGCCATGTTGGACATACCGCCTTTGTCCATTCCCGCCATCTTGCTGTGGTCCATACCGGCCATGTTAGTCATGTCACCGCTGTCCATGCCGGTCATCCCGGTCATATCACTTTGGTCCATTCCCGTCATCTTGCTGTGGTCCATGCCAGCCATGCCTGACATGTCACCTTGTTTCATATCGCCGCCGCCCATACCAGCCATGCTGCCATGGTCCATGCCCGCCATACCGCCCATACCCATGTCATCCATGGTCAAAAGCGGCCGAGGATCGATCGCAGGTACCTGTGCCTTTAATCCTTCGCGAACTGCCAAGGTTCCACGTGCATAACCGGTTCTATCCATGGACTGGGCGAAGATTGTGTAAGCCTCTTCGCTGGCAGGTTCTACGATCACGTCATACGTTTCTGCCACGGCGATGCGGAACTCATCGACGCTGACTGGTTTGACATGTTGGCCGTCGGCCGCCACAACGGTCATTTTCAAACCAGGGATGCGGACGTCGAAGTAGCTCATAGCTGAGCCGTTGATAAAGCGCAGGCGCAGCTTCTCGCCCTGCTTGAAAATACCGGTCCAGTTACCGTTAGGCGCCTGGCCATTCATGAGATAGGTGTAAGTATCCCCACTGACGTCTGCGAGATCAGTGGGGTTCATTTTCATTTCAGCCCACATCTTCCGGTCGGCCACGGCAGCAGACCAACCTTGCTTACCGACGTCGTCGATAAAGTCGCCCACGGTCCGTTTGTGGTGGTTGTAGTAGTCCGATTGCTTCTTGAGCTTGGCCATGACGCGACTAGGATCTTCATCAGTCCAGTCAGTCAACATCACCACATAGTCGCGGTTGTACTGGAAAGGTTCAGGCTCTTTCGAGTCGATGACGATTGGACCGTAAACGCCTGCCTGCTCCTGCAAACCGGAGTGGCTGTGGTACCAGTACGTACCGTTCTGATGCACCTTGAATTTGTACTCATACATCCCATCGGGCGCGATGCCATGGAAACTCAAACCCGGTACACCATCCATGTTGGCGGGCAGAATGATCCCGTGCCAATGAATGGAGGTGTCTTGGTCTAGGCGATTTTTCACACGCAGTGTGACCGTCTCGCCTTCGCGCCAGCGCAGCAAAGGTCCGGGCAACGAACCATTGATGGTCATGGCTGTGCGCGGCGAGCCAGTTATGTTTACAGGGGTTTCACCAATAAACAGATCAAATTCGTTGCCGGTGAGAACGCTCGGCAGACCAGGACTGGTCACTGCCCATACAGGAGTGCGCCACAGACCAAGGCCGCCAAGAATGCCACCAGCGGCCAGGCCTTTAACGAATGTCCGCCTAGAGGTTTTGGAATGCATGCCGTTTATGTCCAATCAGTCAAAAGGGAAGCCGTACGAAACAACCAATGAGTTGCCCGGATGAGCTTCGCCCACCGTCAAAAAAAACGAACTCTTACGGCAAGCGAGCTCAGAAATTGCCACATTTAAACCACCACAGTGATTACATTTCTGTCAGCTTGGGAATGTACCCAGCTATTTAGCATTTCTTGTGGTCCATCGCTTTGGCTTGGCTTTCTGCGACGGGAGGTTGGGAGCTTTGCGTTTGAGCTATTTGGTACGACTCCATCGAATTATTCCTAGCCACTTCCATACGTGCGAACGCCCGGTCACCACCGCCTTCAGCCATAGCCAAAGAAGAGACGGTCAGGGCTGCGATGACGAACAAAGTTTTGATGGGGTTCATTTGAATTTCCTCGGATGAGTATTGATAACCCTCGAATCCACATCAAGTGACGATTCTTAGGGGAGAGCTTAAGGCTCAATAGGACTATAAGACTCATACCCTGTCAGGAACCTTAGGCCAATATTACAGTTGTGTCAGGTTGCGATATTTCTCTTGAGCAACACGCTATTTAATCCGTAAGGTCTCGATCTTCCAACGTTACACCGCTATTTACTGAGTATCAGTTGAGGCGCTTAACATTGTAAGTGTCCGATAGCTTTCAAGGTGCAGATGCTTTTTTAGTTTCTGCACTGGAACTGCAAATGTGAGCCTGGATGCACCGCGTAACACTTAAGTGTTCGATGCTCATGGAAATAGCAACGCTACTGAGGGTGATTGAGTGTGAGTATTAATTTTGAGAAAGCGCTTGGCTCCGCAGAAAGAGCGTTAATTTTTCGTAGTCAAAGAGCTGAAATCTTGAGTAACAATATCGCAAACGCTGATACGCCGAACTTCAAGTCCCGAGACTTAGATTTTTCTACCGTGCTTGCAAGCCAGACAAAAGAAACTGCTGCTAGTCCGTTTTTTTTGAAGACAACAAATGTAAAACACATAACCGAACAAGAGTCAGCAGGTGATATTTACGGAGGTGCTTTGCTTTACAGCACACCGGCTCAACCTGCCATTGATCAAAATACTGTCGATCAGCAGGTTGAGATCGCAAAGTACACAGAAAATGGAATACGTTTCGACGCCGCTTTTACTAGGTTGAATGGAGCATTCAAAGGTTTGCTAAAAGCTCTCCGAGGTGATTAGTAGCGCAAGGGCTTGCGAGCGATAATTGTGGCCGACGTGGCTGCTTCGGTACTCCCTGAGGGTTAACCAAGGGGAGCCCCTGTATAAGGGGCTCTGACCATGGAAAGGTGCCAGCATTCAAGCGCTGATCTGGGAAGGAAAACCTAACGCCTCGACAGCTTTACGAATCTGCTCTGGGCTTTCGCTGCTTTCAACACTCACCTTACCGGCTGACCGATCCACGGAAACAGTAGCTTCGTTGTCCAGTGACTGAATCGCTTTGGTGATTTTGCTGACGCAACTGCCGCAACCAATGCCTGATACATCTAAGACGAACATGGTTATTCCTCTCGTGCTGAGCGGTCTCTTTTCACCGCACCCACAGCATCAACGTTGACACGACGGCAAGGTCAACAGTTATGTGTTCCGGGTTGTGAGCGTCATTGATGGGTAGTTGCGCAGACTTAACCACCCGTTTGCATTTGACCTGACCAACCATTTGCAGCGTATTCGACCAGTACGCTTCTTTTGGCCATGGCCAGCAGAGAACGGCCAGAGGCGGACATTCCAGCTCCTCTCGCTCCTCGCTCGCACTTGAAGCCTCTTTCCTGCCAGGGACTGTAGATGCTCTCTCCGCTCTCTGATCTTGCATAGGTATAGGGGGTATGCCTATCATGCGCAATACATAGGTAGGGGGGGGTATCCAATGGGCCATATTGCAGCAAACAAAGAAAATCTTCTCAAACGCGTAAAACGCATAGCCGGACAAATCCAAGCCGTTGAACGGGCATTGGAATCGGATCTCGATTGCGCAAAAACACTACACCTTGTTGCTGCCACTCGCGGAGCAATCAACGGCTTAATGGAGGAAATCATCGAGGACCACGCGCGGGAGCATGTCGCGAACCCTGCGCTCAGCGAAGAAGAGCGTAACAAGGGCGTCGAAGAGCTTCTTGAAGCCATTCGCCGTTACGCCAAGTGAACGCATCTAGGTACACACTCATGAGCAGCACCAACATCAATCACACACACGACCACGTGTTCCTTGGCTCAGCGCACGACGAAAATGCCAAGCGTACGCTTTGGGTTGTGGCACTGACGGTGGTGATGATGGTTGGCGAGATCACCGCCGGCTATATTACGGGTTCGATGGCGTTACTGGCCGATGGCTTCCACATGGCAACCCATGCCGGCGCATTGGGCATCGCGGCGGCCGCTTACGGATACGCAAAACGCCATGCTTCCAGCCAGCGCTACAGTTTCGGTACCGGAAAGGTTGGAGACTTGGGCGGATTCGCCTCGGCACTGATTCTCGGTATGGTCTCCCTGGGAATTGGCATTGAGTCTGTCATGCGCCTCTTGCAGCCAACGGAAGTTCAGTTCGGCACCGCTACGCTCATCGCGATTGCCGGTTTGATCGTCAACATTGTCAGTGCCTTGCTGCTGGGCCACGGGCACAGTCATGGGCACGATCACGATCACGATCACGATCACGGCCATGCCCATCACGGGAACGACAACAACCTGAAATCGGCCTACGTCCACGTCATCGCAGACGCGCTGACTTCGGTTCTGGCCATTGCTGCACTGCTCGCCGGCCGGTATCTCGGCTGGGTTTGGCTAGACCCGGTCATGGGCATTGTCGGCGCCATTGTTATCGCGCGCTGGGCATGGACCTTGATGGGGGCCACCGCAGGAGTACTGCTGGATCAGACAGACGCACACGTTGCCGAGGAAATCCGCGAACTGGTTGAGAAACCGGGGGATGCCACTATCACGGACTTGCACGTCTGGCGGATTGGACCGCAAGCCCATGCGGCCATCGTCAGCGTCCTTGGTGAGGCCACTGCGAACGCCGATAGAATTCGTGAACGTCTCAAGCCGGTCCACGAAATCAGCCATCTGACGGTCGAGTTTCGACCTGTCTGATTCAGCGCCTCCCCACCAATGTCTCCAAAGGAACCCGCAATGCCTCCAGGGAAACGTGAACTGGCACGAATCGAACGTCGGTTGATGACCACGCTCACCGAAGCGTGCGAAACAGCAAAAGGTGAAATCGAAGGCTTTACCTGGCTCACCCACATAGCTGACCTGAACGCATTGGCTGAAACCCTGAAGGTAATCTGGGTGTTCGAAACCCAAGCTGACAGAAAGCGCGCCCTGGTTAACGCTAAGGCGCGCATCTTTGAGTTGACGGCCCTAGCGTTGAATGAGGCCAACATCGAGCTGATCCCTTCAGACCTTAACGTCCGCTTCGACTCTGAGGGGGAGTGTCAGCGAACTCACGGAGGTGACTGGAACACCCGCCTGACTCAATCACGTGTTTCCAAAGGTGGCTGACAATGGCTAAAGAAATCGAGAATCCCTGCATCTCAGTTTGCCAACTCAGTGGTGATCTGTGTGTGAGCTGTGGGCGAAGCAAGGAAGACATCAGAAAATGGAAACGCATGAAGCGGCCTGAAAAAATGGCCGCTGTGCAAAGGGCGAATGTGCGCTTGAAGGGACTGAAGAAAGCACATGGGTAGTCACTTGCCCAGGTTTACCGCTTTGGGTCGTTATGAGCCCCTCAGCTTTGATGTCTGGTTGGTCAAATTCTCAATCGCTGATCAGTCAAATGCGAATGACTGGTCAGGTCGTATGCAAACGCATGGCAACTGCGCTGCAATTTTGAAGCTCAGTCAATTCGGGTATTCCTCAGTCTCAATGCATTGAAAACTACAGATGCAGAACTGACGCTCATGGCTATGGCAGCGATCATTGGCGACAGGAGATGTCCCGTCAGTGGATAGAGCAAGCCTGCGGCAAGAGGAATGCCCATTGAGTTGTAAAGAAAGGCGAAACCCAAATTTTGCCGCATGTTTTTTACTGTTGCGACCGAAAGAGCCCGTGCTCGTACAATCCCCATCAGGTCGCCTTTTACCAGCGTGAGTTGCGCGCTATTCATCGCCACGTCAGTCCCTGTCCCCATGGCTATGCCCACATCTGCTCGCGCCAGGGCCGGTGCATCGTTGATACCGTCACCAGCCATGGCAACCTTCCTGCCATATTGCTGGAGGTCTGCGACCAGACGTTCCTTGTCCTGAGGTTTCACTTCACCGTGGACTTCTTCAATCCCCATCTCCCTGGCGACAGCCCGAGCGGTGGTGAGCCCGTCGCCAGTAGCCATGATAATTTTGATGTCATCAGCCTTGAGCTTGGTGACTGCTTCTTTGGAGGTCGGCTTAATTGGATCTGATACTGCCAACAACCCTGCCAATACCCCGTCGACTGCGAGGTAGATGATGCTGATGCCATCAAGTCGCAACAACTCTGCACGCTCTTGTAGGGGCTTAGTGCTCACGCCTGCGGCTTCCATCAACGCGGTGTTCCCCAGCTGGATCTTCTTGCCATCAACGATGCCACTGACCCCGATACCTGAACCAGACTCAAAGGATTCTGGCTTGGTGAGCTTAATGTTCTCGGTTCGGGCGTGATCGACGATTGCATGAGCCAAGGGATGTTCGCTGCCCTGATCAAGGCTGGCAGCCAAATGAAGAACATCGCGGGGATTGAAACTGGGAGTGGCCTCCACACTGTGAAACACTGGCCGTCCCTCTGTCAGGGTGCCTGTCTTATCGACAATCAGCGTGTCGATCTTGCAAAGGTTTTCGATGGCACTGGCATCCCTGAACAGCACGCCCATGCTGGCTGCTTTACCTGTCGAAACCATGATCGACATGGGCGTAGCAAGACCCAGCGCACAGGGGCAAGCGATGATCAGCACGGCGACAGCGTTGATCAGACCAAACACCCAACTGGGCTCAGGGCCAAAAAGCCCCCAACCGACAAATGTCAGTATCGCAATCGCGATAACACCCATCACAAAGTAGCCGGCAATCGAGTCGGCCATTCGTTGCATTGGTGCTTTGGAGCGCTGAGCCCGAGCGACCATCTGTACGATCTGTGACAGCATGGTCTCGGCGCCGACTTTCTGCGCCTCCATTACCAAGCTCCCATGTGTATTCAGCGTGGCGCCGATCAGGCTATCTCCAGCTCTCTTCATTACTGGCACTGGCTCGCCAGTGAGCATGGACTCATCCACCGCACTTTCACCCTCCAGTACTGAGCCATCAACGGGCACCTTTTCACCTGGTCTGACCCGCAAGTGGTCTCCTAGGTGAACATGGGTGAGAGGAATGTCTTCCTCTTGGCCATCGGCATTGATCCGGCGTGCGGTTTTGGGTGATAGACCGAGAAGGGACTTAATGGCGGCGGAAGTTTGCGATCGGGCTTTGAGCTCAAGAATCTGCCCAAGCAAGGTGAGCGAGATGATAACCGCGGCGGCTTCGAAGTAGACGCCGATACGTCCATCTTGCATAAAGGTAGCGGGAAAGCTTTGGGGTAAGAACGTAGCCATGACGCTGTAAAGGTAGGCTGCGGCGGTACCCAAACCAATCAAAGTCCACATGTTTGGACTGCGATTTCTAATAGAGGCTATGCCCCTTACAAAAAAGGGCCAACCTGCCCATAAAGTCACCGGTGTCGCCAGAGCGAACTCGATCCAGTTTTGGGTCGAGCCATGGAGGAGTTGTAGCGAGTGTCCCGCCATGGCGAGCACGGTCACTATCACGGTTAATGGCAGCGACCACCAAAAGCGGCGGGCGAATTCCCGGAGTTCGGGATTTTCTTCTTCATCAAGCGCGGGCATGACCGGCTCTAATGTCATGCCACATTTAGGGCAGTTGCCGGGTCCGGACTGGCGTATTTCCGGGTGCATCGGACAGGTAAACTCAGTGCTTGTTTGTACCGCAGACTCTGGAGTGGTGACGCGGGATTCGGCGCTCGAAACATTACCGCTGAAGCGTTCAGGATCAGCTCGAAACTTCTCCTGGCATTTCAGGCTACAGAATTGATACGTCTGTCCCTGATAAGCCTCACCAAATTTACTTGATGAAGTGACTGCCATTCCGCACACCGGGTCACGTAGATCATCGTCATTGAGCGGAGCAGCATGGGCGTGACTGTGGTCGTGGTGGCTCGATATGTTAGGCATGGCTATTTCCCTTCTTTGTCCTTGTGGGTTGCTGCCTGATCGCCATGGCTATGTCCGCCATGTCCATGTCCAAAAAAATGCATCAATGGACAGATCAACAGAATCAGATAAGGCCAAAATGGATAAACGTGGCTGAAATGCTCCCGCAACACGTAGAAGGCACCAATCGCAATGAGCATGATTAGTACAACGCCTGTTTTGCGCCTCCAAAATGGTGCGGTGGTGTTTCCATCCGGATGTTGATGTTTATTCATGATCTAAACTCCACTGTGTAAGTGTTGCTGTGATCTCTGCGACAGAGCGTAGCCAACTCGTGCGTCGAAGCGGTGTAGCAGCCAGATCCGGATTACTTCAGGTCAAACGGACCAACCATCCCTGACTGATAATGCCCTGGCACGTTGCAGGCAAACTGAAGGCCTGTGCTGTTGTTGAAGGTCCAGATCAGCTCTTGGGTTGCGCCAGGCTCAATCAGGACGCTGTTCGGGTCGTTGTGCTCCATTCCGACCATCTTCATCCCACCCATGCTGTGGCCCATACCGCTCATCGTTTTCCCGGTACCGGTGGGGTTAAGCGTCCCGTTCTGGAACATGCTTGCCATTTCTTTTTGGTGTGCTGCATGAGCAGCGGCTTTTCCGATGTTGAACTCGTGCAGCAGCGAACCCTTATTGCGGAGAACAAATCGAATAGTTTCACCAGGCTTTACGTCGATGCTTTCAGGTTTGAAGAAAATATCGCCCATTTCGACCTCCACCGTACGGGTAACCTCAGAGGCGACGCCAGGCTGGCCGATGTCCTCTTTCCCATGCCCTGCGCTGGCCATAGCCGTAGCACCGAAGAGTAGAGTGATTGCTGCGATGACAGGGGTAACGAGCTTAGCTTTCATAGTGACCTCGAGAGTAAGAGTGGGAACACTGGCTATGCTAAAGACACGGAGCTGCCAGTTAACTGACCTGAACACTACATCTCTGTCAGTTTTCAAAAAAACACGGCGTCCAAAGACGCCGTAGTCAACTGAACTGTTCAAAAAGCCCTTTGGAAGCCGGTTTTCACTGATGATTCTCTGAAAGCATCAGCTTGTGCTCACGTTGCATTTGGCTCAAAACGTCGTCGACAATTTTGTCGTGCTTTTCCATCCAGGCCAGGTGCTGTTGGGGTGACATTGAGGCGTCTGGATGATCTTTATGGAGTTGGCTCATGATGTCGCCGAGCATCTTCATATGCTCGGCCATGTGGACATGACGCTGTCCTTCAGGGGCTTTTTCAGCTTGGATCAGTACGGCTTCAGCCCTGTCGCGTAGGCCTTCCATACGCTCTATCACCCGGTCTCCGCCACTTTCAGCCCATACAGAAGCTGAGACGAGTATTGAGCTCACAAAAAACAGCATTTTCAGGCGATTCATGGGGCAACTCCTTATGGAATTGTTTTCCGGCTCCCAAACGTTTCATGCTGAAGAGTCGGTTTGAGCACCAGGAAGTACTCATGCTTGAACCCTAGACAGCGCTTGCTGACATCTACCTGAAGCCAATATTACTTTTCTGTCAGTTGCTGGTTGGCTGGCGTGTTTCGTTGCAGACTGCGCTTCATCATTATCCGAGAGCCACCCTCATGAGACTTCTGGTTGCTGAAGACGAACCCAAAATAGGTATCTATTTGGAGCAAGGACTCACGGAGGCGGGGTTCAATGTGGATCGCTTTACCAATGGCCAAGTGGCGCTTCAGCACGCTTTGAGCGAGGCCTATGACCTGCTGATTCTAGACGTCATGATGCCTGGGCTGGATGGCTGGGAAGTACTTCAGAAGGTTCGTGCATCCGGAAAAGATGTTCCCGTGCTCTTCCTCACGGCGCGAGACCGCGTTGAAGATCGAGTGAAAGGACTTGAACTCGGAGCAGATGATTACCTGATCAAACCCTTCGCATTTTCTGAACTGTTGGCTCGCGTCAGAACGTTGCTGCGTCGGGGTAACGGCGCTCCCTCGCAAACCTATATGAAATTGGCTGATCTGGAGGTGGACCTACTCAAGCGTCGGGCCATTCGTGGAGGTAAGCGCATAGACCTTACAGCCAAAGAGTTTGCGCTGCTTGAGCTGTTGCTACGACGTCGAGGGGAGGTGCTGCCAAAGTCACTTATCGCCTCCCAGGTTTGGGATATGAACTTTGATAGCGATACCAACGTTATCGAGGTTGCAGTGAGAAGGTTGAGGGCCAAGATAGATGACGACTTTGAGGTCAAGTTGATTCATACCTCAAGGGGAATGGGTTACATGCTCGACGCACCTGATTCGGAGTCGGAATGAACCGAATGTCCCTGACAGCTCGCATGAGCCTTATGTTCATGCTCGCGGTAACAGCCGTTCTCACCGTTGCCGGACTCAGTTTCAATAACCTCAGCCGGCATCACTTCAAGATGCTGGATCAGCAGGCGCTGAACGAAAAACTCCATTCGACTCAAAGAATTCTGACGGGATTGAACAGCATTGATCAATTCAGTGATGTTAAGCCTGAGCTGGAGGCGCTGCTTGGCGCTCACCGTGATTTGACTGCCCTGATAATCGATGGTGGTGGCAAACTACTGTTTGCTGATCCCGGTCCCGTCGATGTTCCGGAGGAATTCCGCACAATCCCAAACAACAACGTCTGGGAGTGGCGAGATCAAGAGCAGATGTTCCGTGGAGTGACGGCACAAGCCATTGTGACGGGACAAGACAAGCCATTGACCGTCATGTTGATCTTTGACGTTACTCAGCATATGTCCTTTTTCGAGACGCTTGAGCGATGGTTTTGGATAGGGCTGGTGATCAGCGCGCTGGTCAGTGCGGCGCTGGGCTGGATGGTCGCAAGCAGTGGTATGCGGCCTATTCGCCAGGTCACACGGGTCGCTGCCTCAATGTCAGCAAAATCACTCAAAGAGCGCATCCCCTTAGCACCCGTTCCCAAAGAACTTCAGCAAATGGTGCTGTCATTTAACGCAATGTTGTCTAGGCTCGACGATGCATTTGTCCGTTTATCGAACTTTTCCGCAGACATTGCCCACGAACTACGGACCCCCGTGAGCAACTTGATGACCCACACCGAAGTGGTGCTTTCTAGAAAAAGGAACATCGAGGACTACGAAGACAATCTGTACTCAAATCTTGATGATTTGAAGCGTATGGGGCGAATGATCGATGACATGCTTTTTCTGGCGAAGTCTGACAATGGTCTGATCACGCACGAGAACAAACCGATAGATTTGGTGGAAGTCGTAGAGAAATTGCTCGAATACTACCGTCTGTTGGCTGATGAGCGAGGTATTGAGCTAACAGTTTCAGGAAGTGGCAGTGTTCGAGGCGATGTTCTTATGCTCCACAGAGCCATTTCTAATCTGCTCTCAAATGCGCTGCGCTACACCTATGAAGGGAAGTCCATCAGTGTCGATATTCGGCAGAAGGAGATGTCGGTATTGGTCGTTGTGGAGAACCATGGAGAGCCCATTGCTCCCGAACACCTCGAAAAGCTGTTCGATCGCTTTTACCGCGTGGACCCAGCTCGGCGAGAAGGCAGTCCAAGCAATGCGGGGCTAGGTCTGTCGATTACCCGATCAATAATTGAAGCGCATGATGGCAAGATATGGTGTACGTCCTTTGATGGAAAAACGGCCTTTCATCTGGAGTTTCCTCGTGTTGACTTGAAGGTCAGCTGATCAACGGTGCATTTGTGATCAACGGCGATCTCCCAGCCTGCGCCCCGCGTTCCACTTTCGTTATTTTTGAATGAGTGAAAACCCTAGTATTGCGGGCACGCGGTCTCGTCTTTAAGTTTCGCTACGCCCGCCAATTCGAGGCCAAACACCGCCTCAAGCTGACTGAAATGTAATCGAACAGTTTGCGTTCGTGTGGCATCGTGTTCTTGCACTGTGACGTTGGGGCCTAGTGAGTTTTTCGTGTTCAACCGGCCCTAGAACACGGAGGCTACTAGCTAATCATCAGTGGTTTTAACAAGAACCGAAAAGTAAAAACTAGATATTCCCAAACAAACCTCGAATCAACAGCTCTTGCTGTGAGGAGTCTTGCATGTCATTCCTTAAAACTACGACCGTGGCTGTTGCACTTACCGCTGGTTTGCTTCTGAGTGCAGTTGCTCAAGCACATCCAAAGCTCCTTTCTTCCACTCCGGCAGAGGGTTCGGATGCGGCGGCCCCTTCGAAAATTGAACTGCACTTTTCTGAGAATCTCACCACTCAGTTTTCCGGTGCAAAACTGATCATGACCGATATGCCTGGCATGCCAAACTCCCCAATGGGTGTTAAGGCCGCCGTCGCTGGTGGCGGTGATCCGAAAACGATGGTGATTACACCGGCAGCACCTCTGACCACCGGTACCTACAAAGTTGAATGGCGTGCTGTCTCCTCGGACACTCACCCGATCACCGGCAACTTCTCATTTAAAGTGAAATGATTTATGAGCGACTCAATAAATATTGTGGTTCGCTTTGCTCTCTATTTCGACCTGATGTTGTTATTCGGATTGGCAATTTTCGGCTTATACAGCCTCAGGGGAAAGGAAAGAGTATCGGGCACGGTCTTGAATTTTGAGTCGCTTCTTTACGGTACTTCTGTTGCAGGTGTAGCCCTATCCCTTGTCGCCATGTTGTTGCTTGCGAAAGCAATGAGCGGTGTGTCGGAGCTTATGGAGCTACATCACCATATTTTTGAAATGGTCCTCATGGGGACCGACGTCGGGTTGACTTGGATGGTCCGAATAGCTGCCTTGGTGATGGCAATTATTGGCGTCGCGTTGAACAAGCGATTTCCGACACCCAGTCTCTGGATCGTCACCGTATGCGGAGCGATTGCGTTGGCGACGTTGGCTTGGACAGGGCACGGTGCCATGGATGAAGGCAGCCGACGCTACTGGCATTTCATCACCGATATATTCCATCTTTTAGCCGCAGGTGGCTGGTTGGGTGCTCTATTGGCTTTCGCTCTACTGCTGAGGTTGAAATCGCTAAAGGGCGAACAAGAAGCTCGAATTCTTGCACGGGTGCTGACTGGTTTTGAATCGGCCGGCGCTGTGATCGTAGTGATCATAAGCATCACAGGCGTAGTGAATTATCTGTTTGTCGTTGGTCCAAATCTCGATGAAGTGATGCTCAGTACGTACGGTGTACTGCTATTTTTGAAGGTCCTGCTCTTTGCCGGGATGATCGTGTTAGCCACGCTGAACCGCTTTCACCTAAGTCCGGTATTGGAGCGGTCAGTTCGAAATGGAGAGTACTCTGCCGCGGTCAATGCCTTGCGCCGCAGCATGACACTCGAGTTTTTAATGGCAGTCATCATAATTTGCCTTGTCGCATGGTTAGGCACTTTAAGTCCGGAAATGGAAATGAGCGCGGAATAGATGTACCTGACTTCGGAGAGGCGACGAGCTTCTTGGAAACCTGCATCTCACCTGACCCGAACGCGAACCTCGACTAATCACAGCGGAGGGCTGATCACCGTATGTTTGACAACTTTTTGTGATTAACGTCTCAAACAGCAAAATGCCGGAGTTTGACCGCAAGGTGCTGGAGGTTTTGCGAGAGCCGCTGGAGTCCGGCCATATCGTGATTTCCCGCGCCAAGGATCGCGTGAGGTTTCCGGCCCGCTTTCAATTGGTGGCCGCGATGAACCCGTGTCCCTGTGGATATCTTGGCGAACCGAGTGGCAAATGCAGTTGTACACCGGACATGGTCCAGCGCTACCGCAACAAACTGTCGGGGCCACTGCTGGATCGCATCGACCTGCACCTGACCGTCGCCCGGGAAGCCACGGCGCTGAATCCTGCACTCAAACCCGGCGATGACACCGCCACCGCCGCGTTGCTGGTCGCCGACGCCAGAGAGCGGCAACACAAACGCCAGGGCTGCGCGAACGCTTTTCTTGATCTGCCGGGCCTGCGCAAACACTGCACGTTATCCACAATCGACGAAACCTGGCTGGAAACAGCGTGCGAACGACTGACCCTGTCGTTGAGGTCTGCGCATCGACTGCTCAAGGTCGCTCGAACCCTCGCAGACCTTGAGCAGGTCGATGGCATCACCCGTGGTCATCTGGCTGAAGCGCTGCAATACCGGCCAACCTCCAGCTGATGGAATCACTCCTTCGTCAGATCCACCAACGGCGTCTGCCGAACCTCGGTTTCCCGCCCGTCCTGAATGTCACTCACCCGCTTCAGCGCCTGGTCCACAGCGCCCTTGTCCGCCAACAAGCTGTAACTGATCTGAAACTGCTTGTGCTCCTTCGGCGCAATCGTCGGCACCAGCCCCAGCGGCCGCTGATAGCGTCGGTTATAGGAAAAGCTGGTCCCCGGCTCGAGACCGGTGACATAGCCCTGGCCTTGGGTATCAGTGTTTTTCCACAGCGAAAACACGGGCAGCGGTTTAGTGTTAAAGCCGACCGAAACGCCCAGGCTACCTGCCTTGTTATGCAACACCGTCAACGTGTCACCCTTGGCGTCGCCATACGGCACCACGTTGTAAACCGTTTCGTCGTAGTCCTTGGTCGGCGCGCGGTAAGTCTGCCAGTCCGGCAGATCGCCTTTTGCTTTGTCGTTGAACGGCGACACCTGTTTGACCGGCGCAACGAAACGCGCGCCCTGCTCCAGAAATGGCGTGCTGAAGTTACTGTGGTACAGCGCCTGATATTCCTTCGGATAGTCGCCGTTGTTGGTCAGGGTATCGTTGAGAGCGAACGCTGTGCTGCCGGGCTCGGTGACCAGTTCGGTGATCACCGAGAAGTCGACTTTCTTGAATGCCTGTTCTTTCAGTTCGCCGCGCAGGCTGATGGCATACGGCGGTTTTTCGTCGATGTGCAGCGTGACTGTGCTGGCCGGGATGTTGGCTGCACGGCCATGCAGGGTCAGCAGTTCGCCGTTGTCGACGCCGGGGTGGCCGACCCATTCGTAGCCGCTACGGGCGACCAGTTCGTTGAAACCTTCGAGCCAGCCGAGTCCGCCGCGACCGTTGAGCTCAATGAAGGACGGATTGACCACGTCCTTGACCGGCGAATCCCAGCCCATACGCACATTACCGACCGATGCCTGCAAAACGTTCATCCCGCGAGTCGGCACCACCGAGAGTTTCATCGCGCCGTTATCGATGTCGACGATGCTGACGCCCTCCTGCCGACCGCCGTGCAAGTTACGAAGGGTCACGGAGAAGGGTTTGTCGGTTTTCACACCGAGTTGCTGGCTGGTGATCTGCCAGTTTTGAGCAGCCTTGTCGCTGTCGAGCAGGACGTAATCCCAAGCCATGGCGTGGGAGGCGGACAGAGCGCCAAAGGCAACGACGAATTTGAGCGGAGTCATGGGGAGGCCTTTCTTGGAGTTGTGCATTTTTTATAGCGCTGATGAAACGATTCAGCAAGCTTAAAAAGCTTACACCCAAGCCTTCCCAAGCCAATTTAAATTGACCCCATGCAACCTCCGCACGCTTACGCTAGTCTCATACGGTTTTGGACCTCCGGATGATTGACGGCGACATCATTATGACATTAAGGTCGCCAGCTAATTGCAGGAGCAAGGACAGACGCCTTTGTCTGTCATTTTTGCGCAACAGAACATATGGAGTTTGAATGCGCGGGGCACTATTACGCAGCGGTAAGAGCGGGTCATTCACAGCCTTGGGCGAAACAGGTCAACCGGTATACCGGGCGGCCCTGCAATTGCGCGAAGCCATTCGCCGCAAGAACCCCGAAATGGTCGATCATCTGGCCATCCCTCAAAGCGATGAGCTCGGTAACCAGATCGATTGGTACAGCGGCCTCGACGGCGATGTGATCCCGTGGAGCAGTGCGACCGAAGAAGAACGCGTCCCTGCCCGCCGCCAACTTGAAGCGCTGAAAACCGCGCTCGAGGAATTGAGCCAGCGTTTCCTGGGCACTGAATCCGGCGAACAGCAGCAAGGCGACAAAGCCGTGTTCGGCAAGCTGCTCAAGCGCGTGATTCATTTCCCCGATGAGAATTTCGTCTACCTGGTGCAAGGCAAGCCGGTGCTGACCTTTTGGGGTTTCGAGCATGCCGGTACCGGCAATCGCGATCCCCTGCACTGCCTCTATCAGGTTCCGCCCGCGTTTACGCTGCCCCCGGTGGTCGAAGCCGCGCCTGTCGTTGCGCCCGTCGTTGCGCCCGTCGTGCCGGTGGTTGCTCGTCCGTGGTGGCGTCGCTGGTGGTGGCTGTTGCTGCTGCCGTTCCTGCTACTGCTTTTGTGGCTGTTGCTTGGTCTGCGTGGTTGCGTGCCGATTCCGTTGGTGGCGGTAGACCTGCTGCCTGAGGGCATCGTGCCGGTGGAAAAACAGCTGGAAGAACCGCAACTGACCGGCAATGCCACGACGCTGAACGGCGTTCCGGTGACGGGCACCGTTGTAGGCTCTACCACTGGAACCGGCACCGGTACCGCCGTGACCGAAACCCAAGGAGTGGAAGCGCCGGCGGTCGAGGGCAACGAGGCAGATGCAGCGCCGGCCGACCTGGCCAAAGACCCAGCCAAAGACCCGGCAGCCGAATCGCCCGCCACCCCGCCCGAAAACAAAACCGCGCCGCCGGATATCACATCGCCCGAGGCCGAAAAATCCGCCGCCGCAAAACCCGGCCCTCCCCTGAGCATTCCACCGGACGCCGCCGACGGTGCCGCCAAGTTCCTCGACGGTCAGTTCCGCGCCGGCGCCGGTATTCAGGACCGCCGGACCGGCAAACCGCTGCGTCTGGAATACCAGCTCAAGGACGGTAAGGGCGAAGTCACCGTACACCAGGCCGACGGCACGAAATGCACCGGGCCGGTGAGCGCTACTATGAAGGGTGGCAGCTTGGCCATCGACAGTCAGGGCCAGGCCGTGTGTGGCGATGGCAGCACTTACGACATGCCCAAGGTCAACTGCCGCAAAGGGGCGACCACAGTCGCAGACTGCACCGGCGGTTACGGCAAAGAACAATTCCCCATGTCCATGCGGCACGTGGCCGAATAAAAACGGAATAACCCGACATGTTGCCTGAAGTCACCCAATTCGAAGACACCGTCACGCTGGTCAGCGACACCGGCATCCAGTTCATGGATTTCGCCCTGCGCCTGGACCCTCGCAAAGAACCGGCGGGCGAGTTCGCGCCGATGATCAGCGGGTTGATCTGCCGCCTGTCATACAACGAAGAGAAAGACTTCTTTTTCTACGAGCCGGAGCCAGAAAAGGTCGAAAAGGCCAAACCGGCGTTCAGCGTCGACATGAAAAGCAGCCTCGAACTGCTGGACGGTGTCTGGCTGCCGACCCCGTTTTTCCGCTTCATGCCGCCGCACCGCTTCGACGAAGGCCCGACCAACTGGTCGCGCATGCGCCTGGTCAAACTGGCGACGCCCGACATCGACGGCAACACCCATCGTCTGACGATGGCGTTCGACAGCCGCGTGATGCCCAAGCGTGACGGCACTGCTTACCTGGCGCCGAACGAAGAAGACATCAGCTCCGGCGTGTCCTTCAAACTGGCGACGAAGGCCAGCGAAACCCGCTGGTTCCTGGCCCAGCCGTGGGTCAACGAATGGCTGCTCGAAGTGTTCAACGAGGGCAATGCCCACCGCTCGCGCGCAGAGCTGGACACCGACATCCGCGCCAACTATCACTTGGCGCACTACCTCAACTTGCTGAGCCTTCTGAGCAAGCCATCGGCGGCGGAGCAGTCGACTGCCCGGCCGAAAGTTGAAATCCCTGAATTGAAGGTGGTTGCCAACGACAGCAATGGCCTGGTCAAACCGATTCCGGTGGACCTGGTGCTGGACGTCGGCAACTCGCGCACCTGCGGCATCCTGATCGAAAACCACGGTCAGGCCGGTTCCGGGTTGAAACAGAACTACGTGCTGGAACTGCGCGACCTGATCACCCCCGAACACACTTACAACCTGCCGTTCGAAAGCCGTGTGGAATTCGCCCAGGCGTATTTCGGCAAGGACCACTGCTCGGTCAAAAGCGGCCGGCACGATGCGTTCCAGTGGGCGACGATTGCCCGTGTCGGCAACGAGGCCAGTCGTCTGGCCAGCCGTCGTCGCGGCACCGAAGGCTCGACCGGGTTGTCCAGCCCGAAACGTTACCTGTGGGACGAAAACGCCTACGGCCACGGCTGGCGCTTCAACTGCTCGTACATCAAGACCGACAGCGAGCCGTACGCCACTGCCGCGCCGTTCTCGCACCTGATCAATGAAACCGGCGAGGCGCTTTACAGTCTTGAAGAAGACGATCGTCTGCCGGTGTTCATGCCGCGTTATTCGCGCAGCTCGCTGATGACGTTCATGCTCGCCGAGGTCCTGGCCCAGGCGCTGTCGCAAATCAACAGCCCGGCCCAGCGCTCGCGCCAGGGTCACACCCGTGTGCCGCGCCAGCTCAACAGCATCACCCTGACCGTGCCGCCGGGCATGCCGCAGGCCGAGCGCAGCATCCTCAACGAACGCATGCAGCAAGCCATCGGCCTGGTGTGGAAAAGCCTCGGCTGGCATGCCGGCGAGGAAGACCCACATCAGGACCAGGCCGTCAGCCCGCGCACGCCGATCCCGAGCATCCGCGTCGAATGGGACGAAGCCTCCTGCGGTCAGTTGGTGTACCTGTACACCGAGGTCAACGAGAACTTCGCCGGGCACCCGGAAGAGTTTTTCGACACCCTCGCCCGGCCGGACAAAACCGACCGTGAACGCATCACCCTGGCGACCATCGACATCGGCGGTGGCACCACCGACCTGGTGATCACCGACTATCGCCTCGACCGCGCCGGCAACACCGGCAGCGGCAGCAACGTGCACATCGTGCCCGAGCAGCGTTTTCGCGATGGCTTCAAAGTGGCCGGCGACGACATTCTGCTGGACGTGATTCAGGACTTCGTCCTGCCGAGCTTCGAAAAAGCCTTGCAGATCTCAGGGGTCAAATCGCCCGTCTCGCTGATGTCGCGGCTGTGTGGCGATGAATCGGTCAGCGCCCAGGACATGATCCTGCGCCAGCAACTGAACCTGCAGGTATTTGCCCCGCTAGGCCTGGCGCTGCTCAAGGCCTACGAGCATTACGACCCGCAAGACCAGCAGGAAGTGAGCACCCAGACGTACCGCCAATTGCTGGGCGACAACGCAATCAGCCAGACCGTGCTCGATTACGTCAATGCCGCCGTGCGTCGTGATGTCGGCAGCCAAAGCGCCTTTGACCTGTACGAATCGTTGATCAGCTTCGACCTGCAAAAGCTCCATGCCGCATTCCTCAACGATCAGATCAACATCACCAAGATCCTCGGTGCGCTGTGTGAAGTGGTCGCGCATTACCCGTGCGACGTCCTGCTGCTGACCGGCCGCCCTTCGCGCCTGCCCGGCATTCAGGCGTTCATCCGCAAGGTGTTGCCGCTGCCACCGGGGCGCATCCTGGCGTTGCAGAACTACCGCACCGGCGGCTGGTACCCGTTCCACAAGAACGGCCTGATCGACGACCCGAAAAGCACCGCTTCGGTCGGCGCGATGCTGTGCCTGTTGTGCGCCAACCACAGTGTGCCGAACTTCTACTTCCGCGCTTCGGCACTCAAACCGTATTCGACGGTCAAAAACATCGGCGTTATCGACCTGAACAACGTGATCAAGGATGCCGACGTGCTGTACCGCGACATTCAGTCCGAAGACTACAAAATCAAGCTGCCGGAAATCGGCACGGGCGACACCGCCGACACGCCTCAGCTGGAAATGCGCGGCGATCTGCGCCTCGGTTTCCGTCAGCTGGCCGCCGACCGCTGGGCCGCTTCGCCGCTGTACACCTTGCGTTTCACCAAGGCCGGTCGGGAGAAGTTCTCCCGTGCGATCGGTGAAAACGGCAGCGCGCCGCTGCTCAAGGTGCGCTTCGAGGTCAAACCGGCGGACAAGTACACACGCAAGCAGGATCTGGTCAGCGACCGCCTCTCGGTACGCAACATCGAATCCAACTGCAGCAACGTCAACTTCAACCCGCGCAGCGACCTCGAGCTGGAACTCAACACCATGCTCGACGCCGGCCTGAGCGAGACCAAGTACTGGCTCGACAGTGGAAGTGTGAAACGCAAATGAATGACCTGACCCCCGATCAACATCAGCTCTCTACCCGCTGGGCCGCTGTTTATGAAGGTGCCGGTCAGGCGCTGGAATGGATTGGCCAGACCCGTGTCAACGCGCCACGTCTGGACAGCGAAGCCGACAACCTGAACATCCGCCTGCATCGCGCCCGCAACCTGGCCCACAGCCTCGGTCGCGTGGCCTGCACGCCGATGACCATCGGCTTTTTCGGTTTGTCCCAGGCGGGCAAGTCCTACCTGATCTCGGCCCTCGCGGCCGGGCAGAACGGCAAACTGGAAACCGATTTCGGCGGCCAGCGCCTGGACTTCATCAAGCACATCAACCCGGTGGGTGGCGGCAAGGAAGCCACCGGCCTGGTGACGCGCTTCAGCCGGCGGGCCACACCGAGCCAGGACCCGGATTTCCCGGTGGAGCTGACGCTGTTCAAGGAAATCGAGCTGGCGAAGATTCTCGCCAACTCCTGGTTCAAGGATTTCGACCTTGAGCGGATTTCCTACGAGATTGACGAAGAACGCATCCAGCGAGTCCTCAAGCCGTTCGAAGGTCGCGAGACCGGGCCGATGCAGCCGGGTGTCAGCGCCGACGATCTGGTGTCGTTGTGGGATTACCTGCGGGACAACTTCCGTAACTCGGTGAAAAAACTCGAGCACCTGTATTGGCCGAAAGCCTTGCAGCTCGCGCCGCGCCTGAACTTCCAGGAACGTGCCGAGCTGTTCGCCATTCTTTGGGGTGAGCAAAGCGAACTGACGCGCGTGTATCAGCAACTGGCCGGCGCGCTGCACAAGCTGGGCCTGCCTGAAACTGTATTCGCGCCGTTGAAGGCCTTGGTGAGTTTCGAAAACGACACTTACAGCCAGCGCGACAGCATCATGAACGTCGACATCCTCGAGCGCTTCGGCAGCCCGCGGGACTTGCCGATCGACGTGCGGCCACGCATCGACGGTCGCCTGCAAAACAGCCAGGGCATTCCTGTCGCGCAACTGGCGGCACTTACGGCGGAAATGACGTTCGGCCTGATCGAAGCCCCGGCCGATGACATCGTCAACCAGGTCGATCTGCTCGACTTCCCCGGCTATCGCGGACGCAAGAAGCTGCACGAGATCGCCAACTCCAACGACCCGGAATCCGCCACCAAGGACAACTCCGTCTCGCAGCTGATTCTGCGCGGCAAGGTCGCGTACCTGTTTGAGCGCTACACCGACAATCAGGAAATGAACGCGCTGGTGGTGTGCACCGGCTCGACCAAACAAAGCGACGTCAACGACGTTGGCCCGGTGCTGACGCGCTGGATCGAAAAAACCCAGGGCGCCGACGCGGCCGCTCGCAGCAAACGCGACACCGGTCTGATCTGGGCATTGACCATGCTCGACTTGCGCATCACCAACTCCCTGAGCCTGACACCCGATCAGTACGACGAGAGCTGGAACGGCATGGTCAAGCTGACCATGCTGGAGCGCTTCGGCAGCCTGAGCTGGATGAACGACTGGGCCGGCACGCCGTTCCAGAACACCTTCCTGGTGCGTAAACCGCGCATGGACGCGGCATTCATCGTCCAGGACGCCAGCGGCGCCGAAACCGGGATCAACGCCAGTTACCAGGAACGCGTCGATGCGCTGGGCGAAAGCTTTGCGAGCAACGCGCTGGTGTGCAAACACGTCAGCAACCCCGCCAATACCTGGAAAGAAATGCTGCGCAACGATGACGGTGGCATCAGTCACTTCAGCGGCAGTTTCAAGGGCGTGGCCAATATCGAATTCAAGCTGCAGCGCATCCGCGAGCAGCTGGACGAATGCCTTGAAGGCCTGACCACGCATGGTCTGAGCACCTGGTATCACGCCGACGGTGACGGCGCCGCCGCTGCCAAGAAAGCCCAGGCGCAGATGATTCTGTCGACCCTGGGCCGTCGTCCGGCGGTGCTGGGCGAACTCATCGATCAACTCGACATGCCGAGCGAAGAGGTACGCGACCTGTACCTCAGCGGCGTGTACGAAACCGATGACGAGCCAGCGGTCAGCGATGAGCCGGTCGCCCTGACACCGAGCCAGAGCCTGTACGGCAACGACGCCGGTTTCGATTTCGATTTCGGCGATGACGCCAGCCCCGACAGCACACCGGCCAGCAGCAAGCCCCACACGCCGGTCCCGGAACTGCAAAGCAACGAACACCGTTTTGCCAAAGCGGCCTTCAAGGCCTGGGTCGCGCACTTGCGCGAACTGACCACCCGGCAAAGCCTGCTCAACCTGCTGGGACTGGAAAAGGCTTTGCTCGAAGCGGTGGTCGACGAGCTGATCACTGCCGGTTATCGCCAGGATTTGCCGGGGCAACTGAGCCGCGCCGTCCTCAAGCGTGCCCAGAGCGGTGCGCGTCGCGATCAACTGGTCGAGCGCCAGGTACTGGAAGTACAACGCGTGCTGCGCGATTTCGTGTCCTGGTTCGGCTACCTCCAGAAACCCGTGAGCGAGCGCCCACCTAGCCGGACCGGTGCCAAAGCGCCCTTGTTCTCGTTCTATACCGACATCGGTCCGGGACAAGTGCCGGAGTTGCCGCCGCAACCGGCGAACCAGGCGCAACGGTATCTCGGCGACTGGCTTTCGGGCCTGGCCTGTATCACGCAGGACAACGCCGGCCATGGTGCCGGTCGCGAAATCACCCCTGAACAGAACGAACGGCTGGGCCAAGTGCTCACAGCCTTCGCAGCGAGATAAGCAATGCCAATTCGTGTCGACCTGCTCGCCTTAGAGCCCAATGTGCCTGGCCGGGCCTGCCTTACTGTGAAGAAATGGCAGGGTGGCGAAGAACAGCTGGAATTCTCCATTCAGCGTAACCAGGACGGTTTCTACCTCCAGGACCAACAGGCCTGGAGCAACAACCCGTTCTGGTTCAAGGTTTCGCGCTTCACTGTCGCCGCCAGTGGCGATGCCCTTGAAGCCCAGGTCGGCCCGGAAGTGGTCGACCCGCTGCTGGAAGGCAGCGCCAACTCGCAATTCCAGATCGAACTGCGCGAGCAGAGCCTGGGGCATGCCGACAAAGGCGTGGTCCGGCCAGGCGTCGGGCTGTTGCCGTCCACGGCGGGTGGTCAGACGCGCTCGACGTACGGCGGCGCAGATTTGACCGCGCCGGCGGCACCAGCACCTGAGATCCCGGAAATCCCGGAAATCCCGGAACTGCCGGAATTGATCTTGCCCACCGCCGAGCCAGAAATCGAACTGGAATCGGTGCCCAACGAACGCGAATACACGCCTGCTCCGCCACCGGTGAAGAAGAGCAACAAAGGCCTGCTCGGCCTCGCGCTTGTGCTGGTATTGCTGCTGGCGGCAGCGGCCGGGTTCTGGTTCTACAAACGCACGCCGGCGCCTGCCCCGACGGTCGCGGCCGCCGCACCGGCCGGTGCCGACGCACAAGCCTGCACGCTGGAAAGCATGAACAGCCTGCCCGAGCTGACCTTCGTCCAGACCTGCATCAAGGCGGCACCCGACAGCGCCAAGCTGCTGGAAATCATCAACGAAGCCAAGGCCGGCAAACACTGCGGTGTCGCCCAGCGCCTGTACGCCAACCGTGCCCAGGCCGGTGACGCGCTGATCGCCAACGCCTATGCCCGCGAATACGACCCGAAATACCTGAAGGCCAGCGAGTGCTTCCCGGTAGCGGATAACGCCACCGCGGCCTACTGGTACGAAACGATCCTCACCCAGGACCCGAACAACGCCGAAGCCAAGCAGCGTTTCGAGGAGTTGCAGAAGTGATGCGTTCACCCGTGAGTCGTTTCCTGCTGAGCAGCGCCGCGCTGTTGGCGCTGTGCATCAGCCCGTTGTCCCAGGCTGATGACAAACCGCTGATCCAGGCCGGTAAAAAGACCTTGTTCCAACGCGTGCTGACCACCCCGGGCTGCAAGATCAGCCCGACGGCGGGCGGTGCGGCAGGCGAGGCGCAACCCGTGTTCAGCCGTTTCTACGTGTACGAACGCGCCCAGGCGGCAAACGCCGAGTGGCTGAAAGTCGGCCCCGACAGTTATGGCAAAACCATTGGCTGGCTGCCCGCCAGTTGCACCACCGACTGGAAAATGCAGCTGACCCTGGCCTTCACCAACCCGGCCAACCGCGACCGGCTGCTGTTCTTCAAGGAACGCGCCACGGTCGAAGGCATTCTCAATGCACCGGACCCGGTGAGCAAAGTCGCCCCGCTGCGCGCCACGTTGAAAAAGGGCAAGCAAGCACCCGGCGTGCTGGCCGAAGAACCTGAATACTTCGTCGACCTGCAAAAGCAGTTCTACCTGTTGCCCGTGCTGAGCGGCGAAGAAGTCATGACCGAAGCGGGCTTTCGCACGCGCCTGCTCAATGTCGCATCGGTCAGCAAGCCCGACGAAAAAGACACCAAGGGCGCGGCCGGCAAAAATGCGTCCGGCGGCAAAGAGGCCGAAGACATGGCCGCCAGCCAACTGAAGGAATTCAGCGCTGCGGTGGTGTTTGTCATCGACTCGACGATTTCGATGGACCCGTACATCGACCGTACCCGCGAAGCGATCCGCAAGGTTTATCAGCAGATCGAATCGCAGAACCTCGGCAAGCAGGTCAAGTTCGGCATGGTGGCTTTCCGTTCCAATACCCAGGCGGTGCCGGGCCTGGAATACACCACCAAGATGTACGCCGACCCTACCAAGGTGAAAGACAGCGCCGACTTTTTCGCCAAGATCGCCGACCTCAAACAGGCCAAAGTGTCGAGCAGCAGCTTCGATGAGGATGCCTTTGCCGGCGTCATGGAGAGCATCGACAAGGTCGACTGGAGCCAGTTCGGTGCGCGCTACGTGGTGTTGATCACCGACGCGGGCGCCATCGAAGGTGACGACAAACTGTCGAAAACCGGTTTGAGCGCTGCACAGGTGCGTATTGAGGCTGCCAACCCGGGCGTAGCGATTTACACCCTGCACTTGAAAACCCCGGCCGGGGTCAAGGATCACGCCAAGGCCGAGGCGCAGTACCAGAACCTGTCGACTTACCCGGGCACCAACACCTCGCTGTATTACCCGGTGAATGCCGGTGATGTGCAGGAGTTCGGGCGCAAGGTCGACGCACTGGCCACCGCGATCACTACACAGGTGAAAGCCGCCTACATGGGCGAAGATGCCATCGGCAGCGCGGCGAACGCCAAGCAGGACCCGGCCGAGAAGAAAATGCTCGAGGACGCCGCACTGATCGGCCACGCCATGCAACTGGCCTATCTGGGCGAGAAGAACAACAGCAAGTCCCCGCCGGTGTTCAAGGCGTGGATCACCGACCGTGACCTGATCAAGCAGAACATCCCCACCACCGACGTGCGGGTGTTGCTGACCAAGTCCCAGCTCAGCGACTTGAGCGACGTGATGAAGAAGATTCTCGACGCTGCCAACGAAGGCCTGATTTCGCCGACAGAAATGTTCGACCGCCTGCGCTCGGTGGCCGCGACCATGGGCGCCGATCCGAACCAGCTCAAGCAGAACAACAATGCCAAACTGGCGGACATGGGCGTGCTCGGCGAGTACATCGAAGACCTGCCGTACCAGAGCGAAGTGCTGAACCTGGATGAAGAAACCTGGAAGAGCTGGGACGGTCTGGCGCAGGAGAAATTCATCCGTACGCTCAACACCAAACTGCGGCACTACCAGCGTTACAACGCTGACGTCGACCGTTGGGTGGCGTTGGCCAAGGACAGCGATGCGCGGGACAACGTGTACCCGGTGCCTCTGGAAATGATGCCTTAACGAGACGCCCATGCTCGATATCAGGAACCTGCTGGTGCGCCGTGGTGAAGGCGCGCTGGCCCATCACGTGCGCCTGCCGCACTTGCAGATCGGCGGCGGGGAAATCCTCGCCATCACCGGCGAGAGCGGCAGCGGCAAAAGCACATTGCTTGAGGCCATCGGCCTGCTGCTGGCACCGGTCGAGCTTGAGCGCTTTCGCTTGGGCGCAAAACAGGATCAGGACATCGCCCGATTGCTGGCCACGGATGATCAACCGGCTTTGGCGGCGGTGCGTTCGCGGCACCTGGGGTTCATTTTGCAAAGTGGCGGCCTGCTGCCGTTTCTGAGCGTGCGCGACAACATCAGCCTGCCGCGCCGTTTGCTCGGCATGTCGGCACACAGCGCGCACATCGACCACGCGGTTGAGGTATTGCGTCTGCAAGGACTGCTGGATAAAAAGCCGCAGGCACTGTCGATCGGCGAACGCCAGCGCGTGGCCTGCGTTCGCGCCATTGCCCATGAACCGCTGCTGCTGTTGGCGGACGAACCGACCGCCGCGCTCGACCCGCACAGTGCCCGGCGCCTGTTTGAATTGCTGCTGAGCCTGGTGTCGAGCATGGGCCTGAGTGCGCTCGTGGTGTCCCATGATTGGGCCTTGTTGAAGGATTTCGGCTTGCCGCGACTCGGCGCTATCAGCCGCCAGGGAGAGACTCTGTTTGAACCGATGGACTGACCGACTGCGCCTGCTGGGCACGCTGGCCCTGCAAGACCTGTGGCACGACCGCAAGGTGTCGCTGTGCATCGCCGCCTCGTTGGTGGCGGTGATCGCGCCGCTGCTGCTGCTGTTCGGCCTCAAGCACGGGGTGGTCAGCCAGTTGCAGGACGAACTGCTGCGCGACCCGCGCAACCTTGAAGTGAAGATGCTCAGCAACGGCAACTACGACAGTGCCTGGATCGAGCGTCTGCGCCAGCGTCCCGAGACCGGTTTTGCCCTCGGCCAGACCCGTTCGCTCAACACCCAGGCGGATTTGCTGATCGGCATGCAACGCTTCGTCGAAGGCGCGGAAATCATCGCCACCGAACCCGGCGACCCGCAACTGAACCTGCCGGAACTCAACCCCACCGGCGATCAAGTGATCCTCAGTGCCCGCGCCGCGCAACGCTTGCAGGCCAAGGTCGGCGATCGCGTGCAACTGCGCGTGCTGCGTCGTCTGGAAGGCGTGAATGAGCGCGGCGAGATGTCGCTGAGCGTGCTGGCGATTCTCGATGGCGCCCGTTTCGGCCGCGCCGCCGGGTTTGTCGCCCCGCCGTTGCTGCTGGACCTGGAGCGCTTTCGCGATGGCTATCAGGTCAGTGCGTTCGGCATCACCACCGGCAAGCCTCTGGGTGATCTGCAACCGCTGTATGCCCGCGCTCGCGTGTATGCACACGACATCGACCAAGTGGCGCCGCTGGAGCGCTGGCTCAACGAACAACACATCGAAACGTCGAGCCGACTGGCCGACATCGACAACGTCAAAGCCATCAACCATGTGCTGGGGCTGATCTTCGGTGTTATTGCCCTGGCGGCATTGATTGGCTGTGTGGCGTCGATGGTCGGCGCGTTCCTGGCCAACATCGACCGCAAGCGCAAAAGCCTCGCGGTCCTGCGCCTGTTGGGGTTCAAGCGCACGGCGGTCGCCGGTTTCGTGGTCGTGCAAGCGCTGTTGCTGAGCCTGGCCGGCTACCTCGGCGGATTGGGTTTTTACGCTGTCGGCAGTCATCTGTTCGACTACTTGCTCGGCAGCAGCCAGGCCACCGGCACCTTTGTCTGCCACATCACACTCTGGCATGGCCTCGCCGCCCTGCTTCTGACCTTTCTGGTCGCTACACTGGTGGCCGTGATCGGCGCCGTGCGCGCCATCAGCATCCAACCTGCGGAGAGTCTGCGTGAGCTATAAACGTTTTGGCTTGCTGTTGCCCCTGAGCCTGGGCTACTTGCTCGACGCTTCGGCGGCGGGCTGGGAAGAGAAGTATTACAACCCGATGCCCGAAGCCAGCGACGTCGTTTTGCCGATGCCGTGCGAAGGCTCGATGGTGTTTCGCAAGGTGTTCATTCCGGTCACCGGCCCGCTCGACGACTACCCGATCAACATCGGTCAGGACGGCGCGGAATACGGCTATGTCGAACAGACTCGACCGACGTTTATCGCCGGCAGTTTCACCGGCGCCAAGAACGACAAGTCCCGCTACTACCTGATGGCCAAGTACGAGATGAGTCAGTTGCAGTACGCCGCCCTGACCGATGAAACCTGCCCCACCGCAGCGACCAAGATGCGCCTGCCGCAAGTGGCCGTGAGCTGGGTGCAAGCCGTCGAAGCGGCTGACAAGTACAACCTGTGGCTGCGCAAGAACGCCGCCGGCAAGCTGCCGAAAGAAGACGGCGCCCTGGGCTTCCTGCGTTTGCCGACGGAAGTCGAATGGGAGTTCGCCGCGCGCGGTGGCCTGGAAGTCGGTGCGGCGGAATTCCGCGATACACGCTACCCGATGCCCGACGGCATCAACGCTTACGAGTGGTTCGCCGGGGCGCAATCGTCCAACGGCAAACTGCAGTTGTCCGGCCTGCAAAAGCCCAATCCGTTGGGCCTTCACGACATGCTCGGCAACGTTGACGAAATGATGTTCGAGCCGTTTCGCCTGAACAAACTCGACCGCCAGCATGGCCAGGCCGGTGGTTACGTCGTGCGCGGCGGCAATTACCTGACCGCCCAGGCCGACCTGCGCACCGCGTTGCGCAAGGAAGAGCCGTACTACAACGCCGAAGGCCAGGTGAAAAACAAAACCACCGGCCTGCGCCTGGTATTGGTCTCGCCGACCCTGACCTCTCGCGAACGCGTGGCCAGCATCGAGAACAGCTGGAAGAAACTCGGCACCGGCAGCAAGGAAACCGAATCCGCCGACAAAGGCACGGTTCAGTCGCTGAACACGCTGGCCTCGGGTGTTGAAGATAAAGCGCTGAAGGAAAAACTCCAGGCCCTGGAAAACCAGCTGCGCGCCAGCAACCAGCAGCAGGAAGAAACCCGCGACCAGGCGATTCGCGCCAGCCTCAATCTGGGTGCGTTCCTGTGCACCAAGATGCTCGACGACGGCCAGTACGTGGATTTCCTGCAGAAAAACTACAAGCTCAATTGCGAAGCCGCCGAAAAAGACGCCAGTTGCGACATGCGCAAGGGCAAGCTCGACGAGCAGAAGGATCGCCTGCACAAACTCAGCCGTTACTACGCCAGCAGCCTGGTGGAGTCGGCGACGTTGTACGGTCAGCCGTTGCTCGAGGCACAAGTTCCGGTGATGGAAGAAATCATCACCCGCAACAAACAGCTTCAGGACCTCAAACCCTACTTGCGCACGCACTGGGCGAATCAAAAGACCTTCCTGCAAAAACAGAAGATCGACACTGAGGCCTGGCTGACCAGCTGCAAGACCGTCACTCAATAACAACACGTCAACACCGTCATCGAGGAGTTTCACCATGTCGCGCAGCCTTTGGACTCGCTTCAAACTACAGATCGCATTCGTCGTTGCCGGCAGCCTGTTGCTGACTGGTTGCGCCAACACCGGCAGTTCGATGCTCGGCGGCAGCGAAGGCGCAGACCCGCGCCTGACCCAGGGCAATGACGCGGAGTTCTTCAGCAAGTCCGGTTACCAGGCCTGCGCCGTCGGCGCCGGTGTCGGCATCCTCGGTTGCGCGCTGTCCAACAGCAGCAACAAGGCCGTCTGCGCCATCGCCGCCGGTATTACCGCGTGTGGCGTGGCCATGGGCGCGAACTATTATCTGGATCAACGTCGCAGCGAATACGCCGACACCTCCACCCGTCTGGCGAAGATGAACAGCGAAGTCGAGCAAGACACGCGCAATGTGATTGCCCGTACCGAGACTGCTCAGCAAGTGATCAAGGATGACCAGGCGCGTATCGCCAAGATCAAACAGGACATCGCCAGCAAAAAGGTCGACAAGACCAAAGCCCAGACGCAAATCGCCGAGATCGACAACAACATCGCAATCTTGCGCAAAGACCTCAGCAACATGCGCAAAAAAGTCACCGAGTACAGCAAAGTGGCCGATGCCGAACGCGCCCAAGGCTCCAGCGCCGAGATGAAGCAGGTGGATGTGAGCATTCTGAAAATGAACGAGAAAGTCGCTGCCTTGCAGAAGGAAGTCGACGGTCTCTACAGCCAGCGTTCCGCAATCACTCTGGGTTAAGCACATGAAGCTACGACAACTGGCGGTCCTGACCGCCGTCCTCGCCTTGAGCGGTTGCGCGACCCAGCCGGGCGAATGCGATGCGACCAATCGCGACAGCAGCATGCTGACCAAGATGAACTGCGACTACTCTGGTGGTTACAGCGATCAGGTCAAACAAAAGGAACAGGCCCTGGCCGAGTCCCGCCAGCAAAACGCGATGTTCCGTCAGGTGTACGAGAACATTCAGGCCCAGCAGCTCAGCACCAAAACCGATTTGGCCAGCCAGCAGAAATCCCAGGCTGAACTGAACCAGTCGCTGGGCAAGTTGCTGACCTCACTGAAGGCGCGCCATGGCAACGAAAGCCAGGTGCAAAAGCAGATCGCCGGGCTCGAACAGCAGCTCAAGGACTCGCAGACTGCACCGGTGGCCAAGCCTTCAAAGGCGGCCCTGGCCGCCAAGCAGGAACAACTGAAGGCGCTGCAGAAAAAGGTCAATCAACTGCAATTCAGCCTCGGTTACGAAGAGTAACTTTTCACCCGCAGGCCTCCCGCCGGAGGCCTGCAGCCTTTTCAGGAATCGACGTCATGCAGCGGGTCATCAGGGATGCGCAAGCCACACCAGAGGGGATGAGTGCGCTGCAAGCCAAAGTCGCCCTCATCCAGAAACACTTTCCGCCGACCGTCTCCAGCCTCTTCGCCATCCCGCGAATGGGCAGCGGCGAGGTGCTGGAATGGTGGACCGAACTGGGTGGCCAACCTACGCCCTATGCCGACCTCAACGAGGACGCTCAACGGCGATTGCTGGAAACCTATGAAGTGCGTCAGACGTCCCTTGGACAGTTGGCGGACGAACTGCAAAAACGCGGTCAGCCCACGGAAGCGGATGACCTGCGCAGCCTGCTCGGCGCTCCCGAGCTGGACAAACTCTACAGCCTCAACGGTGAGCCTTTGGTGGTGCGCTGGAACCAGCGCCCGCCAAAACCGGTGGTGCCGCCGGTGGTTCCGCTGGCTCCGGTGGCCGCCGTGGCGCCTTCGCGCCGTGGATGGTGGATCGCCGCGGCATTGCTGGCACTGCTGTTGTTGCTCCTGGCGCTCTGGGCTTACTGGTGGTTTATGCACCGGGAAAAGGTTGTCCCGGTCGAACCGGTCGCCCCGGTGGTGACACCGATCGAGAAACCGGTTGAGCCTGTTCCCGAGCCGGTAGTAGAGCCGGAGCCTGTAGTGGAACCGAAACCCGTACCGGCTCCCGAGCCAGAACCGGTGCCGGTGCCCGCCCCCAAACCGGTCCCGCCGCCAAAACCTGTGGTGGCCGCCCCGCCACCGCCGCCACCGCCACCGACGCTGGACAACTTCGCGTGCCGCAAAAAAGCGCCAAACGCGGAGATCCCGCAATTCGTGGTGGTGCTCGACACCTCGGGTTCAATGGATTTGAACATCAGGTCGGTAAAAGCCGATGAGGACTGGTTCTTCGGCAATGAGATGAACAAGTATCTGGACCCGAACCGCACCATGCAGATCTTCGCCAAACCCAGCCGCATGGACGTCGCCAAGGACTCGCTGGCCGGCATGATCAACGGGCTGGACCCGAAAATCGACACGCGCCTCATTACCTTCGCCGGCTGCGAACGCACACCGGACCAGGGCGTGTTCAAGTTTGGCGACCGGCCACGGCTGATCAACGGGATTCGAGGGCTGGTTCCCAACGACGGCACACCGCTGGCCGACAGCCTGGCTTACGCGGCAAGCACCGTCGACGGGCGCAATAACGATGCCGTGATCGTGATGTTCGTCGACGGTGAGGACGGTTGCCAGAAAGACGCTTGCGCGGTGTCCCGCCAAATCGCCAGGGAACAACCACGCCTGCGGGTCAACGTGGTGAAAATCGGTGCCGGTGGCCCGTCACGCTGCATTGCTGAAAACACCGGTGGCCGGGTTTACAACAGCACCAACGCGGCAGAACTGGCCAAGCAGTTGAAACTCGCAACCAAGGAAGTGTCGAGCAACGCCAAGTGTGATTGATCGGCAGATCTGAATATTGCGGTGCAGCCTTCGCGGGCAAGCCTCGCTCCTACAGGGGTCAACGCTGAACCTGTAGGAGCGAGGCTTGCCCGCGAAGGCGATTTCAAAGGCGACTCAACGAAACCGGTCAACCTCTTGGCGCAACTCCGCCGCCAGGCTCTCCAGCTCTTTGGCGGTCACCGCCAGGTTCGACACCACTTCCCGCTGCTCGCTGTTCGCCAGCGCAATGCTTTGCAGGTTGCTGCTGAGCAGGGTCGCGGTGCTGCTCTGCTCTTGGGTCGCGGTGGTGATCGCGGCGAACTGTTCACCGGCGGAACGGCTTTGCTCATCGATCCGCGCCAGTGCCGAGGCGACGTTGGCGTTACGCGACAAGCCTTCCTGCATCAAGACTTTGCCCTGTTCCATGGTGCTGATGGCATTGCCGGTTTCCTGCTGGATGCTCTGAATCATCCCGGAAATTTCGTCGGTGGCCTGGCGAGTGCGTGAAGCCAGGTTGCGCACTTCATCGGCCACCACCGCAAAACCACGGCCCTGCTCACCGGCACGCGCCGCTTCGATGGCCGCGTTGAGCGCCAGCAAGTTGGTTTGCTCGGCAATCGAGGTGATCACCCCGACAATGCCACCGATTTCCTGAGAACGCTGGCCCAGGGTGTTGATCACCGTGGCGGTGCTGTTAAGCGCGCCAGCAATTTGCTCCAGGGACGAGGACGCCTCACCCATCGATGTACGACCGATCTGGGTTTGCTGTGCGTTTTCCTGCGCCAGACGCTGAGTGCTGCCCATGTTGTCGGCAATGTTCAACGAGGTGGCGCTGAATTCTTCCACGGCACCAGCCATGCTGGTGATTTCGCCGGACTGCTGCTCCATGCCTTCATAGGCACCGCCAGACAAACCGGACAAGGCCTGGGCACGGCTGTTGACCTCTTGCGAGGCCCGGCGGATGTGCTCGACCATCGTCGACAGCGCTTGGCTCATCTGATTGAAGGCACGGGCCAGCTGACCGATTTCGTCGTTGCTCGACACGTTCAGGCGCACGCTCAGATCACCGGCGCCCAAGGCTTCGGCCTGCTGCACCAGATCGCCCAGCGGCGCGAGTTTGCTGCGCAGCAACCAGACGGCGGAGCCCACAGCGATCAACATCGCCAGCAAGCTGCCAATCGCCAATTGAATGCCGACGCTCCAGGTCACCGCGCTGATTTCGTCTTGCGGCATGCTCGCCACGACCGACCACGGGCCGTCCTGGAACGGCACGGAAACACTGTAGAAGTCTTCGGACGTGTCGCTCCAGAAACCGCCCTCGCTCGGGGTTTTCGCCAGGGCGGTGATGGCTGGAACGGCTTTATCCAGCGCTTCCACGCCGGCGATCGGTACCAGCCATTTGTTCTGCTCGTCGAGCAACGCCAGGGAACCGGTCTTGCCGATGCGGAATCGTTTGAGGTTTTCGAACTGGGCTTTCTGCGCGTCGGTGTAGTCGAAACCGACATACAGCACGGCAATGACCTTGCCGCCGCTGTCGCGTACCGGGGTGTACTGCGACATGTAGTAGCGTTCAAAAAGCAAAGACCGTCCGACGAAACTCTGCCCCGCCATCAAACGGGCGTAAGCCGGGTTCGCATGATCGAGAACAGTGCCAATGGCACGACTGCCATCCTGTTTGGTGACGTTGGTGCTGACCCGAATGAAGTCCTCGCCGCTGCGCACGAACACCGTGGCCACGCCGGCGGTCATCTGCTTGAACTCGTCCACTTCCTTGAAGTTGTTATTGAGCACTTCGCCGCCCAGTTGCAGGCCCGGAGTCTGGGTGCCCGCCACGTTCACCGGCGCATCCGGGTGCACGCTCAGCCCGCCACTGAAACGCTTTTCGAACAACCCCGCAAGGCGCAGGGTACTTTCACGCAACGTGCCGTGAAACGTACTCAACTGGTCGGCCAGTAACCGCGCCTCACTGGCCAGGTGCTCTTCGCGGGTGGCGAGGTTGGCCGTGTCCAGTGAACGCAGGGCAAACAGGGTACTGCCGCTGATGACAATCGCCAGGATAATGGCGAGCGCAAGGCCAAGCTGTGAGGCAATCCGAGCACGAGGTTGAGACATGACAGCTCCTGGCCGAGCGATCTGATCCTCCTTGATCGGCTACTCAGCATAATTTCTAATAATGGGGAATTACGTCGAACCTGCACGAAGGTTCCATCTGCAGATTTTCGGCGGCAAACCTGAATACTTGAGTAAATAGCCGGGATATGGCTCAAGGCCGCTATTTCAAGGGCTCTATCGATTCAGCACAAGTGTTCGACGTCCGGCAATTTCATCGCCCGGACTTCGCCTTGCAGGAAATCACTGAGGCGGCGCAAACGTTCACCTCCCGGGCGGGTTTTCGGCCAGACGAGGTAATAATTCTCACCACTGGCGACGGCGGTCGGCCACGGCAAACTCAGACGGCCCTGCGCCACATCTTCGGCCACCATCAACAGATCGCCCATCGACACGCCATAACCCCGGGCGGCGGCGATCATTCCCAGCTCCAGCGTATCGAACACCTGCCCGCCCTTGAGCGACACCTGATCCGTCAGCCCCATGCGCTCCAGCCAGTTGCGCCAGTCACGCCGGTCCGGCGTCGGGTGCAGCAGTTCGGCATGGGCCAGACGCGCGACGTCCCACGGTTGGTCCTTCAGAAGATTCGGCGCACCGACCGGAATCAGCTCCTCCGGGAACAGGAGACTCGCCTCCCAGTCCGGCGGAAAATGCCCATTGCTGAGGATCACGGCGCAGTCGAACGGCTCATGGTTGAAGTCCACTGAATCGACGTCCATCCAGGCGCTGGTCAGTTGCACTTCGTTGCCCGGTTGCAGATGGCGGAAACGGCTGAGCCGCGCCAACAACCAGCGCATGGTCAGGGTCGACGGCGCTTTCATGCGCAGGATGTCATCTTCAGCGCGCAAGGTATTGCAGGCCCGCTCAAGGGCGGTGAAGCCTTCGCGAATGCCCGGCAGGATCAGCCGCGCCGACTCGGTCAGTTGCAAATTGCGCCCGCTGCGATGAAACAGCCGACAGGCAAAATGCTCTTCAAGCGTACGAATATGCCGACTGACCGCACTCTGCGTAATCGACAACTCTTCAGCGGCACGGGTAAACGAGCTATGCCGCGCCGCCGCTTCAAATGCGCGAAGGGCATAAAGGGGAGGAAGACGACGGGACATACGGAAAGCTCCTATAGCGCAGTTTCGTCAACTTATCAGAAACTCCCCAGGATGAGTTTTAATCATGCCATCCATCCTTTTTATCCCTTTGTGCAAACCCCGCAGAGCGCCGAGAATCGACGCTTTCCTGTTCTCTTTGATAATCGGGCGTGATGACCATGCAGCATCCAGCACGTATTGAACTCTGGGCCATCCTGCGGCTGGCGGGGCCGTTGATTGCCTCGCAGTTGGCGCACATGCTGATGGTCCTCACCGACACCTTGATGATGGCGCGCCTGAGCCCCGAGGCATTGGCCGGCGGCGGACTCGGCGCGGCGACCTATTCGTTTGTGTCGATCTTTTGCATCGGCGTGATTGCGGCGGTCGGCACGTTGGTGGCAATCCGTCAGGGCGCGGGCGATATCGTTGGCGCGGCGCGGTTGACCCAGGCCGGGTTGTGGCTGGCGTGGTTGATGGCTTTGGTCGCCGGGTTGCTGCTGTGGAACCTCAAACCGGTGTTGCTGATGTTTGGCCAGACCGAAACCAACGTCCAGTCAGCCGGGCAGTTCCTGTTGATTTTGCCGTTCGCCTTGCCCGGCTACCTGAGCTTCATGGCCCTGCGCGGTTTCACCAGCGCGATTGGCCGGGCGACGCCGGTGATGGTCATCAGCCTCGGCGGCACGGTGGCCAACTTCGTGCTCAATTATGCGTTGATCACCGGGATGTTCGGCCTGCCGAAAATGGGCCTGGTGGGTATCGGTCTGGTCACGGCGATTGTCGCCAACCTGATGGCCGTGGCATTGGCGCTGCACATTCGGCGGCACCCGGCGTACGACGCCTATCCATTGCGCCAGGGCTTGTCGCGGCCAAACCGGCAGTACCTGAAGGAGTTGTGGCGCCTGGGTCTGCCGATTGGCGGCACCTACGCAGTGGAAGTCGGGCTGTTTGCCTTCGCCGCGCTGTGCATGGGCACCATGGGCAGTACGCAACTGGGCGCGCATCAGATCGCGCTGCAGATCGTCTCGGTGGCGTTCATGATTCCGGCGGGGCTTTCCTATGCGATCACCATGCGCATCGGCCAGCATTACGGCGCCGGGCAGTTGCTGGACGCGCGGCTTGCCGGGCGGGTCGGGATCGCCTTTGGCGCAGCGGCGATGCTCGGTTTCGCGATGGTCTTCTGGCTGTTGCCGAATCAGTTGATCGGCCTGTTTCTCGATCACAACGACCCCGCGTTCCGCGACGTCATCAACCTGGCGGTGAGCCTGCTGGCGGTGGCGGCTTGGTTCGAGCTGTTCGACGGTACGCAAACCATCGCCATGGGCTGCATTCGCGGACTCAAGGACGCCAAGACCACGTTCCTGGTCGGGTTGGGTTGCTACTGGCTGATTGGCGCGCCCGCCGCGTGGTGGATGGCGTTCCATTTGCACTGGGGGCCGACGGGTGTCTGGTGGGGCTTGGCGCTGGGCCTGGCATGCGCGGCGGTGAGCCTGACGCTGGCGTTCGAGTGGAAGATGAAGCGGATGATTCGGCGGGAGCCGACATCAGGGGCAAGTTTCCAGATCGCCCAACCCGACTGAAATCCCTTGTAGGAGCGAGCCTGCTCGCGATGGTGTGTCAGCCGACACTTTCTTAGCTGACACACCATCGCGAGCAGGCTCGCTCCTACAGGGATTCGTGTCAGCTCACGATCTCTAGCATCGGCTGCTGACTGCTGCCAAAACTCAAATACTCAACCAACTCCGTCAGCGGCAACGGCTTGCTGATCAGATAACCCTGCACCTGATCGCAACCAAACCCGCGTAACAGATCCAGCTGCTCCGGCGTTTCCACGCCCTCGGCGACCACTTCAAGATTGAGGTTGTGCGCCAGGTTGATCATCGCGTGCACCAGTTTGCGATTCTCTTCGCGCCCTTCCATTCCGCCGACGAAACTCTTGTCGACCTTCAGCAAGGCAATCGGCAGGCTGTTGAGGTGCACGAAGGAGGAAAACCCGGTGCCGAAGTCGTCGAGCGAAAAGCGCACGCCCAGGCGCCCGAGGGCATCCATGGTCTGTTTCACCAGATCGCTGCGGCGCATGACCGCCGTTTCGGTCAGTTCGAATTCCAGCCACTGCGCCTCGACGCCACGTTCGGCAATCAGCCGGCTCAGGGTCGACAGCAACTGACTGTCCTGAAACTGGCGGAACGACAGGTTGATCGCCATGTGCAGCGCCGGCAGACCGAGCTCGCGCAACGCCTGCATGTCGCGCAACGCGCGGGAAATCACCCAGTAACCGAGTGGCACGATCAAGCCGCTTTGCTCGGCCAGTGGCACGAACTCGCTCGGCGGCAGCAACCCACGCTCGGCATGGCGCCAGCGCACCAGGGCTTCGAGGCCCACGATCTGCCCGTCCTCAAGGTTCAGGCGTGGCTGGTAATGCAGTTCCAGCTCATCGCGACGCAACGCCCGGCGCAGCTCGCTTTCGAGGTCGGCCATGCTGCGGGCATTGCGGTTGATGCGTTCGTTGAAGATGTGAAAGGTGCAGCCTTGAGTGCTCTTGGCCTGCTGCATGGCGATGTGCGCGTGCCACATCAACGGATCGGCGCCGGCCTGGGCGCGGGCGTGGGCGATGCCCAGGCTGGAACCGATCAACAGGCTTTCGCCGTCGACCCAATAGGGCTCGGCCAACGCTTCGGTGATGCGTTCGGCCATCCATTCGGCGCGTTGCGGCGCGCGGCGGGTGTCGATCAGCAGGGCGAATTCATCGCTGCCCAGCCGCGCCAGTTGATCGCCGGCCTCGAGCTGGCTTTTCAGGCGCGCGACCACTTGCAGGATCAAGCGGTCGCCGGCCTGATGGCCGAGGGCGTCGTTGGCGTGGCGGAAGTTGTCGAGGTCAAGGTGCCCGAGGGCCAGGCCACGGCCGTCGTTTTCCGCCAACCGTGCGGCCAGCAAGGTCTGGAAACCCTGGCGGTTGGCGATGCCGGTCAGTGGGTCTTGCTCGGCCAGGCGTTGCAGGGTGTTTTCCAGCACGCCGCGCTCGCGCACATGGCGCAGGCAACGGCGCAACATGCCAGGGTCGAGATGATCGCGCACCAGCCAGTCGCTCACACCATCGGGCGGCAACAGCGGCTCCTGTTCGAGCAGCAACACCGTTGGCAAACTGCAACGGCCGGGCGCCGGCTGAAGGGCCGGGATCGTCAACAACACCGCGCTGCGGTTGTCATCAAACAGAGCGCTGACCGACTCCCAGCTCGGAGCGCTGATGAGCACGGCCGAGCTCCCCATCGGAGCCAGACACTCGCGCAACAACGCTGCCCACGCTGGCTCTTCGGCCAATAGCAGCAAACGCAAGGGTTCGACAGGCGTAGACAAGCTAGCTCCCTAGACTCTGCAATGATGTAGGCGGCGGGCATTATGCCGTGCCGATAACCAATGACCAACGACATCAGTTATCAAACGAGGCCTTTGTATCCGGAATTACGAACATTAGTCGCAAATTCGTTGCGCATCCTGCGTGAAAGTAACAAAACCGGCAAATATAGATAGCGTGTTGCGTCACAAGTCGGAGAGAGCAGCACAATTCGCTGAGCCTGTTAAAATGCCGGCCCATTTCGTACTGACTCCTGAATTTACGTATGTCCCGACTCAATCCCCGGCAGCAAGAAGCCGTGAGCTACGTCGGCGGCCCTCTTTTGGTGCTCGCCGGTGCAGGCTCCGGCAAGACCAGCGTGATCACGCGCAAAATCGCGCACCTGATCCAGAACTGCGGCATCCGCGCCCAGTACATCGTCGCCATGACCTTTACCAACAAGGCCGCGCGCGAGATGAAGGAACGGGTCGGCACCCTGCTCAAAGGCGGCGAAGGCCGTGGCCTGACGGTGTGCACCTTCCACAACCTGGGCCTCAACATCATCCGCAAGGAACACGTGCGGCTGGGCTACAAACCGGGCTTCTCGATCTTCGACGAGACTGACGTCAAAGCCCTGATGACCGACATCATGCAGAAGGAATATGCGGGCGACGACGGCGTCGACGAGATCAAGAACATGATCGGCTCGTGGAAAAACGACCTGATCCTGCCCGCCGAAGCCCTGGAAAACTCGCGCAACCCTAAGGAACAGACCGCCGCCATCGTCTACACCCACTACCAGCGCACGCTCAAGGCGTTCAACGCGGTGGACTTCGACGACCTGATCCTGCTGCCGGTGAAACTGTTCCAGGAACACGCCGACATCCTCGAAAAGTGGCAGAACAAAGTCCGCTACCTGCTGGTGGACGAATACCAGGACACCAACGCCAGCCAGTATTTGCTGGTGAAGTTGCTGATCGGCACGCGCAACCAGTTCACCGTGGTCGGCGACGATGACCAGTCGATCTACGCCTGGCGCGGCGCCCGCCCGGAAAACCTGATGCTGCTCAAGGACGACTACCCGTCCCTGAAAGTGGTGATGCTGGAGCAGAACTATCGCTCCACCAGCCGCATCCTGCGCTGCGCCAACGTGCTGATCTCGAACAACCCGCACGAGTTCGAAAAGCAGCTGTGGAGCGAGATGGGTCACGGCGACGAGATCCGCGTGATCCGCTGCCGCAACGAAGACGCCGAAGCCGAGCGCGTGGCCGTGGAATTGCTGACCCTGCACTTGCGCACCGACCGGCCCTACAGCGATTTCGCGATCCTGTATCGCGGTAACTATCAGGCCAAGCTGATCGAGCTGAAGCTGCAACACCACCAGATTCCGTATCGGTTGTCGGGCGGCAACAGCTTTTTCGGACGCCAGGAAGTGAAGGACCTGATGGCCTACTTCCGCCTGATCGTGAACCCGGACGACGACAACGCCTTCCTGCGGGTCATCAACGTCCCGCGCCGGGAAATCGGTTCGACGACGCTTGAGAAGCTCGGCAACTACGCCACCGAACGCAAAATCTCGATGTACGCCGCCACCGACGAAATCGGCCTGGGCGAGCATCTGGATGCGCGCTTCACCGATCGCCTGTCGCGCTTCAAGCGTTTCATGGACAAGGTCCGCGAGCAGTGCGCCGGCGAAGACCCGATTTCGGCGCTGCGCAGCATGGTCATGGACATCGACTATGAGAACTGGCTGCGCACCAACAGCTCCAGCGACAAGGCCGCCGACTACCGCATGGGTAACGTCTGGTTCCTGATCGAGGCGTTGAAAAACACCTTGGAGAAAGACGAAGAAGGCGAGATGACCGTCGAGGACGCCATCGGCAAACTCGTCCTGCGCGACATGCTGGAACGTCAGCAGGAAGAGGAAGACGGCGCCGAAGGTGTGCAGATGATGACCTTGCACGCCTCCAAAGGGCTGGAATTCCCTTACGTGTTCATCATGGGCATGGAAGAGGAAATCCTCCCGCACCGCTCCAGCATCGAAGCCGACACCATCGAAGAAGAACGCCGCCTGGCCTACGTCGGCATTACCCGCGCACGTCAGACCCTGGCCTTCACCTTCGCGGCCAAGCGCAAGCAGTACGGCGAGATCATCGACTGCGCGCCCAGCCGCTTCCTCGATGAACTGCCGCCGGACGACCTGGCCTGGGAAGGCACCGACGACACGCCGGTAGAAGTCAAAGCCGTTCGCGGCAATACCGCATTGGCCGATATACGGGCGATGTTAAAGCGCTAGAATTGAGCACTTTTTAACCGACACCTTTTGACAAACTAGGCGCACATGGCGCCAGTAGAGGAACGCTTCATGGAAGCACTGCACCAGAAAATTCGCGAACAAGGCATTGTGCTTTCCGATCAGGTCCTGAAGGTCGACGCCTTTTTGAACCACCAGATCGACCCGGCGCTGATGAAACTGATCGGCGACGAGTTCGCTGCGCTGTTCAAGGACTCGGGCATCACCAAGATCGTCACCATCGAAGCCTCGGGCATCGCTCCGGCGATCATGACCGGCCTGAACCTGGGCGTACCGGTGATTTTCGCGCGTAAGCATCAGTCTCTGACCCTGACCGAAAACCTGCTGTCGGCGACCGTTTACTCGTTCACCAAACAGACCGAAAGCACCGTGGCGATCTCCCCGCGCCACCTGACCAGCAGCGACCGCGTGCTGATCATCGATGACTTTTTGGCCAACGGTAAGGCGTCCCAGGCGCTGATCTCGATCATCAAACAGGCCGGCGCGACCGTGGCCGGTCTGGGCATCGTGATCGAGAAGTCGTTCCAGGGTGGACGTGCGGAACTGGATGCGCAGGGTTATCGCGTTGAATCGTTGGCTCGCGTTAAGTCGCTGGCCGGCGGTGTCGTGACCTTTATCGAATAACGCCACACCATTTGCCGCGTTATCCCCAATATTGGACTATGCCGCAAACCCTGTAGGAGCCGGCTTGCCGGCGATGAGGCCCTAACATCCAACATCTACGTTGACTGTTACGCCGCTATCGCCGGCAAGCCGGCTCCTACAGTTGTTTTGGGTTGGCTGTTATTGCGCGGTGGCCTTGAGGCCGGTGAGCAGCAGCCGCTGAAACAGGTCCTCTTTCAGCCCTTCCGGGTTGGTCAGTTGCATGCGCTCCAGATGCTCGGGAAACGCTGCCGGCTCCGGCGCATCCAGCGCCGCCTTGCCCAACTCCAGAATCTCCGTCAGCTTGAACTTGCTCTTCAACCAGTTCAGCGCCCGCAACAAATCCCGCTCCTGCGCGGTGAAATCACTCCCCAGCGGATACTCCGGAAACAACTGCGGATGCCGCGCCTGAATCGCCTGTAAACGTTCTGGTCGGTTGTCGGCAAAACGCGGATCGAGACGAAAATTCTTCGGCAGTTTCCCGGCACTCTGCGCCTGCTCGATCAACCCGGGCTGGAACCGTGAATCGCTGATGTTCAGCAACGCCTCGATCACCGCTGCATCGGTCTTGCCACGCAAATCCGCGATACCGTATTCAGTGACCACGATGTCCCGCAGATGCCGCGGGATCGTGCAATGGCCGTATTCCCAGACGATGTTGGAACTGACCTCCCCGCCCGATTCGCGCCAGCTTCGCAGCAGCAGAATCGAACGCGCGCCTTCCAGCGCATGGCCCTGGGCGACGAAATTGTATTGCCCACCGACGCCGCTGAGCACCCGCCCGTCTTCAAGCTGATCGGCCACGCCGGCCCCGAGCAACGTCATGGTGAATACGGTGTTGATGAAGCGCGCATCCAGGCGTTGCAAGCGTTTGAGTTCCTCCTGACCGTACAGCTCGTTGATGTAGCTGATACGGGTCATGTTGAATTCGAGTCGCTTGCTCTGGGGCAGCTCTCGAAGACGCTCGTAGAAACTGCGCGGCCCGAGGAAGAATCCGCCGTGCACCGAAATGCCGTCGGTTTGCGCCGCTTCATCCAGCGTGCCGGCATTCGCCTGTTGTTGGGTTGGCACATCGGGGTAGACCTTGCGCCGCACGATGCCGGCGTCGACCAGGACCAGCAGGCCGTTGACGAACATTTCGCTGCAACCGTAAAGGCCTTTGGCAAACGGTTCGACGCCGCCTTCGCGGCCGATCAATTGCGCCCACTGGCTCAGATTCACATCCGCCAGCAGTGCCTGGTAACCGGCGTTATCTGCCTGCCGCGCCAGCAACGCCGCCGTCAGCGCGTCGCCCATGGCGCCGATGCCGATCTGCAAGGTGCCGCCATCGCGGACCAGCGCGCTGGCGTGCAGGCCGATGAAATGGTCCTGGAAACCCACCGGCATGTTCGGCGTCGAGAACAGCGTGGTGTTGTCTTTCTCGTCGACCAGCAGGTCGAAAGTGTCGATGCCGATTTCCGCATCACCGGGCATGTACGGCAAGTCGTTGTGTACCTGACCCACGAGCAGGACTGTCTCCCCCGCCGCCCTGCGCTTGGCGATCATTGGAAACAGGTCGAGGGTGATGTCCGGGTTGCAACTCAGGCTCAGGCGATCAGGGTGTTCGGAGTGGCTGGCCACCAGTTGCGCGACCAGGTTCAAACCGGCCGCGTTGATGTCCCGCGCGGCGTGGCTGTAGTTGCTGCTCACGTAGTCCTGCTGGGCGGATTCGCTATGAAGCAGGCTGCCGGGCTGCATGAAAAACTGCTGAATATGGATGTTGGGCGGCAGGCTGTCCTTGCGCAGGCCCGCGAGGAAATCCAGCTCCGGATAATCGCCGAATACCCGCTCGATGAAGGGTTCGAGGAAGCGCTTCTGCAAGCCGTCGCCCAATGCAGGACGGCCCAGGCACAGCGCGGTGTAGATCGTCAGCTTGCGCTCGGGCAATTGCGCAACGCGTTGATACAGCGCGTTGACGAAGTGGTTGGGTTTGCCCAGACCGAGGGGCAGGCCCATGTGGATATGCGCCGGCAACCGCGCCAGCACCTCATCGACCGCTTGCTCGATAGAACACAGCTGCACCATCTGATCCTCCCTTACATTCCATGAACTGGGGTTGGACCGAGCTTGCCGGGTCTTTGCTGCAATGAACAGCCTTAGCCACTGAATCGCACGCTATCACTGTAGGAGCGAGCCCGCTCGCGATGGTCGTTAACGATAACACTGGGAACCTGACACCCCGCGGCGCCTGTACGTTCTTCGCGAGCAAGCTCGCTCCTACAGTAATCAGCAGCGTGTATAAAAATTGCGGGCACAAAAAAGCCGCCCGGAGGCGGCTTTTTCGCTAACGATGCGGGCGTGTTACAGGCCGGACATCTCTTTGATGGCGCCCTTCAGCTCGTCGTCGGAGCAGTCGGCGCAGGTGCCTTTAGGCGGCATCGCATTGATACCGGTAATGGCTTTGGCCAGGATGCCGTCGAGGCCGCCCTGGTGATCGGCGCGTTCTTTCCAGGCAGCCTTGTCGCCGATTTTCGGCGCGCCCAACAGGCCGGTGCCGTGGCAAGCATTGCAATGTTTTGCAATCACGTCTTTAGGTGCCTTGGCACCGCCACCGCCGCCAGAAGCAGCAGCGACTTCCATCCCCTTGCACTCTTGACCCTGAACACAAACTTGGCCAACTGGATCAAGGCGTTTTGCAATATCGTCATTCGTCGCAGCTTGAGCGCTGACAGCCCAAAGGGCCAATACGGTTGCTGGTGCAGCCAGCATTTTCATAATTAGGTTCACGCGTTCACCCTCAATGGTGGCTAGTCACGCCTACGGCCACGGTTCGCAGGCGGGCGCAAGTATAGCGGTAAGCCCGCCGCACTGAAACAACCCCAAAGTCGAAGGGGTCTTGTTGCGCCGCGGAAAAACCCTTTGGGTGCCGCTGCCGTGCTGGCAGGACGCCTCTTCTCTTAGAAATTCGCTGGCGTGGCTGCGCTGATTAGTCGCGCCGGCGCGTCGAACGGATTACGGAAACGGTGCGGCTTGGTACTTTCAAAGTAGTAGCTATCACCGGCTTCGAGCACAAAAGTTTCCAGCCCGACCACCAGCTCCAGACGCCCTTCCACCAGAATCCCGGTTTCCTCGCCCTCATGGGTGAGCATCTCGTCACCGGTGTCGGCGCCTGGCGGGTAGATTTCATTGAGGAAGGCAATGGCGCGGCTCGGGTGAGCCCGGCCGACCAGTTTCATGGTCACTGCGCCATCGGAAATATCGATCAGCTCGTTAGCCTTGTAGACGATCTGAGTCGGTTTTTCCTGCAGGATCTCTTCGGAAAAGAACTCGACCATCGACATGGGAATCCCGCCCAGAACCTTGCGCAGCGAACTGATCGAGGGGCTGACGCTGTTCTTCTCGATCATCGAAATGGTGCTGTTGGTGACGCCCGCGCGTTTGGCGAGTTCACGCTGCGAAAGACCTTTGAGCTTACGGATGGATTGCAGTCGTTCACCGACGTCCAAGCTTGCGCCTCCAGGATTCAGGTTGTAGGAATATGAGCGTTATCATGGCGACAGCGTTCAGTATTTACAACACTTTGGCCTGAATCCTGTTCGGCGAAGCGACTTCCGGTCCGCGCGGTTCGGGTCAAGCCCCGGAATAGAGCAGCGGAACCCGGCGCAGGTTGCAGAAGATCTGATAGGGAATCGTGTCCGCGGCTTCCGCCACGGTGCTGGCCAGCACGTTTTTGCCCCACAACTCGACGGTCGAACCGAGGCCGGCTTGCGGTACATCGGTCAGATCGATGCAGAGCATGTCCATCGACACCCGGCCGATCAACTGGCTGAGTTGCCCGGCGACCATCACCGGCGTACCGGTCGGTGCGTGACGCGGATAGCCATCGGCATAACCCATCGCCACCACGCCAACGCGCATCGGCTTCTGGGTGATGAACCTGGCGCCGTAACCGATCGGCTCGCCGGCCGGCAGCTCCTGCACGCAAATCACTTTCGATTCCAGGGTCATCACCGGTTGCAGGCGCGAGGCCACGGCGTTGGCTTCTTCGAAAGGCGTGGCGCCATAGAGCATGATGCCCGGACGCACCCAGTCACTCGGGATCTGCGGCCAACCGAGCACTGCCGGCGAGTTGCGCAGGCTGACCTCGGCAGACAAACCCTGACGGGCCGCTTCAAACACCGCCACCTGCTCGGCACTGGCTTGACTGTGCAGCTCATCGGCGCGGGCGAAGTGGCTCATCAACACCACTTTCGCGACCTTGCCGCTGGCCAGCAGCCGTTGATAGGCCGATTGGTAATCCTTTGGTTGCAGACCGACCCGGTGCATGCCCGAATCAAGCTTGAGCCAGACAGTGATCGGCTTGCTCAGCGCGGCTTTTTCGATGGCTTCAAGTTGCCACAGCGAATGCACCACGCACCAGAAATCATGCTCGACGATCAGCGCCAGCTCGTCGGCTTCGAAAAAACCTTCCAGCAACAACACCGGCGCGCGAATGCCGGCGGCGCGCAGTTCCAGTGCTTCTTCAATGCACGCCACGGCAAACCCGTCCGCCTCGGCTTCCAGCGCCTGGGCGCAACGCACCGCGCCATGGCCGTAGGCATCCGCCTTGATCACCGCGAGGGCCTTGGCCCCGGTGAGTTCACGGGCGATCTGAAAGTTGTGACGCAGGGCTTGAAGGTCGATCAGGGCACGGGCTGGACGCATGGCGGCAGGGCTTCTAGGCAGTCATGGGAATAAAAACCGGCGCTGGCTGACGGCGTGAACCGCCAACAGCACCGGGAGAGGGATCTTTCTGACAGGCTTACGGCAGAGCGGCTACAACCGACAGCTCGATCAGGATTTCCGGTTCGCACAGCTTCGACTCAACGGTCGCACGGGCCGGGGCGACGCCTTTTGGCAGCCACTTGTCCCACACCGCGTTCATGCCTTCGAAGTGCGCGTCGATGTCTTTCAGGTAAATCGTCACCGACAGCAAATGATGCTTGTCGGTACCCGCCATATCCAGCAAACGCTCGATATTGGCGAGGGTTTCGCGAGTCTGCTGTTCAATCCCGGCGCTCAGGTCGTCGCCGACCTGCCCTGCCAAATACACCGTACCGTTGTGAGCGACGATCTGACTCATGCGCTCATTGGTGAGCTGGCGCTGGATTGCCATGTTTTGCGGGCTCCTGGACTTTGCTGCCATAACGGGAAATATCGAGGCCTTCTGCACTGATCTGTGGCGTTTTCTTCGCCATCAGGTCGGCCAGCAAGCGACCGGAGCCGCATGCCATGGTCCAGCCGAGGGTGCCGTGACCGGTGTTCAGGAACAGGTTGCTGAACGGCGTTGCACCCACAATCGGCGTGCCGTCCGGCGTGGTCGGACGCAGACCGGTCCAGAAACTTGCCTGGGCCAGATCGCCGCCCTGAGGATAAAGGTCGTTGACGATCATCTCCAGGGTTTCGCGCCGACGCGGGTTCAGCGACAGGTCAAAACCGGCAATTTCAGCCATGCCGCCGACGCGGATGCGGTTGTCGAAACGGGTGATCGCGACCTTGTAGGTCTCGTCGAGAATGGTCGACGTCGGGGCCATCGCCGGGTTGGTGATCGGCACGGTCAGGGAGTAACCCTTGAGCGGGTAAACCGGTGCCTTGATGCCCAGCGGCTTGAGCAACTGCGGCGAGTAGCTGCCGAGTGCCAATACGTAGCGGTCAGCGGTTTCCAGCTTGCCGTCGATCCACACACCGTTGATGCGATCACCGGCGTAGTCGAGCTTCTGAATGTCTTGGCCGAAGCGGAATTCCACACCCAGTTTCACAGCCATTTCGGCCAGGCGGCTGGTGAACATCTGGCAATCGCCGGTCTGGTCGTTCGGCAGGCGCAGGGCACCGGCGAGGATATCGGTCACGCTGGCCAGCGCCGGTTCAACGCGAGCAATGCCGGCACGGTCGAGCAGTTCGAACGGCACGCCGGACTCTTTCAGTACGGCGATGTCTTTCGCGGCGCCGTCGAGTTGAGCCTGGGTGCGGAACAATTGAGTAGTACCGAGGCTGCGGCCTTCGTAGGCAATGCCGGTTTCGGCGCGCAGTTCGTCGAGGCAGTCACGGCTGTACTCGGACAGACGGACCATGCGCTCCTTGTTCACCGCATAACGGCTGGCGGTACAGTTGCGCAGCATCTGCGCCATCCACAGGTATTGGTCGATGTCGGCAGTGGCCTTGATCGCCAGCGGTGCGTGGCGCTGCAACAGCCACTTGATGGCCTTGAGCGGCACACCCGGCGCGGCCCACGGCGAGGCATAACCCGGCGAAACCTGCCCGGCGTTGGCGAAACTGGTCTCCATGGCCGCAGCCGGCTGACGGTCCACCACCACCACTTCGAACCCGGCACGCGCCAGATAATAAGCACTGGTGGTACCGATGACGCCGCTACCCAAGACCATAACGCGCATTTTCATATCCCTCATCGCGGCGTGCCGCTGACGTTTGTAGAACAGACCGTAGATGTGGGCAGTTTAAAAAAGATTAGCCAGTGCATTTCACTATATAAGCACCTATATTTGGCGACAATTCTCGGCAAAAACGCTTTTCACGGAGGCGCATCCCCTATGCGTACCAACACTCAGACCAAACGTGAGCTGGACAAGATCGACCGCAACATCCTGCGGATCCTGCAAGCGGACGGGCGTATCTCCTTCACGGAGCTTGGGGAAAAGGTCGGGCTCTCGACCACGCCCTGCACCGAGCGGGTCCGGCGCCTTGAGCGCGAAGGGATCATCATGGGCTACAACGCCCGGCTGAACCCGCAGCACCTCAAGGGTAGTCTGCTGGTGTTCGTCGAGATCAGCCTCGACTACAAATCCGGCGATACTTTCGAAGAGTTCCGACGCGCGGTGCTGAAACTGCCCCATGTGCTGGAATGCCATTTGGTGTCAGGGGATTTCGACTACCTGGTGAAGGCGCGGATCTCGGAGATGGCTTCTTATCGCAAGCTGCTGGGCGACATCCTGCTCAAGCTGCCGCATGTGCGGGAATCGAAGAGCTATATCGTGATGGAAGAGGTGAAGGAGAGTTTGAGTCTGCCGATTCCGGATTGAAGTTTTTTGCGGCGCTTGTAAGGGCCTCATCGCGAGCAGGCTCACTCCTACAGGGATTTGTGAGCGACATAGATCCCTGTAGGAGTGAGCCTGCTCGCGATTGAGGCGACTCGGTCTACCTAGACCAACACCTGCCGGGTGGAAGCCATGTACTCATGAATCTGCTTCTCCACCCGCGGATGAATCAGCTCCACCGGCCCCCGCCCATTCGGGCACGGCAACGTCTTGGTGGTGCCGAACAACCGGCAAATCAGCGGTCGCTCGTCATACACCGTGCAGCCGTTGGGCCCCAAGTGCACACAGTTGAGCTCATCCATCGCCGCATCCTGCTCGGCGCGGGTCTTGCGCGGCAGGCGGGACATTTCTTCCGGCGAGGTGGTCACCGGCCCGCAGCAGTCATGGCAGCCGGGCACGCACTCGAACGAGGGAATCTGCTGTCGCAACGTGCGGATTTTCTGACTGTTGCAGCTCATCGAAACGGTGACCCAAAGCGGACTGGAGCGCGATTCTGACGCAAACGCGCCGATCCAGACAGCCACAACCGACCAGTGTTGCCCGCGCCGGAAGGTCCGGCTTATGCTCCGTCAAATTTTCTAGACACAAAAATCAGGATGATGCGCATGAATGCCCGTGCTCAGCACACCGCCTCTTATTACGCCGCCAGCAGCCTGCCGCAGCCCGATCATCCGGTGTTGAAAGGTGAGCTGGTAGCCGATGTGTGCGTGGTCGGCGGCGGGTTTTCCGGGCTGAACACCGCGCTTGAACTGGCGGAACGCGGCCTCAGCGTGGTGCTGCTCGAAGCGCACAAGATTGGCTGGGGCGCCAGCGGCCGTAATGGTGGTCAGTTGATTCGTGGCGTCGGTCATGGGCTCGATCAGTTCGCCAACGTGATCGGCACGGACGGCGTGCGTCAGATGAAACTCATGGGCCTGGAAGCCGTGGAAATCGTCCGACAGCGCATCGAGCGTTTTCAGATCCCTTGCGACCTGACGTGGGGTTACTGCGATCTCGCCAACAAACCCCGCGACCTGGAAGGTTTCGCCGAAGACGCCGAAGAACTGCGCGACCTCGGCTACCGCTACGAAACCCGATTGCTGCAAGCCCATGAGATGCACAGCGTGGTGGGTTCCGATCGCTACGTCGGCGGCCTGATCGACATGGGTTCGGGCCATTTGCACCCACTGAATCTGGCATTGGGCGAAGCCGCCGCCGCGCAGCAACTGGGCGCCAGACTGTTTGAGCAATCGGCAGTGACCCGCATTGATTACGGCCCGGAGGTGAAGGTCCATACGGCTCAAGGATCGGTTCGCGCAAAAACCCTGGTGCTGGGCTGCAACGCCTACCTCAACCAACTCAACCCCGAACTCAGCGGCAAGGTGTTGCCCGCCGGCAGCTACATCATCGCCACCGAACCCTTGAGCGAAGAACAGGCACATGAACTGCTGCCGCAGAACATGGCGGTATGTGATCAGCGGGTGGCGCTGGATTACTACCGGCTCTCGGCGGATCGTCGCTTGCTGTTTGGCGGTGCGTGCCACTATTCAGGTCGCGACCCCAAAGACATCGCTGCGTACATGCGACCGAAGATGCTTGAGGTGTTCCCGCAACTGGCTGGCGCGAGGATTGATTATCAGTGGGGCGGGATGATCGGCATTGGCGCAAACCGATTACCGCAGATCGGTCGACTCAAGGACCAGCCGAACGTGTATTACGCCCAGGCCTACTCAGGTCACGGCGTGAATGCCACGCATCTGGCGGGCAAGTTGCTGGCCGAAGCGATTAACGGGCAGCAGGGTGGCGGGTTCGATCTGTTTGCCAAGGTGCCGCACATTACTTTCCCCGGCGGGAAGCATTTGCGCTCGCCGTTGTTGGCGTTGGGAATGTTGTGGCATCGGCTTAGAGAGTTGGTCTGAGGGATTTGTGGCGTCGGTGATGACGTCTTCGCGGGCAAGCCTCGCTCCTACAGTTGAACGCACATCCTGTAGGAGCGAGGCTTGCCCGCGAATGGATCTAATGAACACCACAAACTTCAGATCCGCCAGAAAGGCTTAAGCCCCTCCTCCCGTGCCTGTTCCCGGCTCAACCCGACATCCCGCAATTGCTCCGGCGTCAGCTCCAGCAACGCCTTGCGCGTGTGCAGACGATGCCAGAACAGACTCCAGCGACTCAGGCCCGACGGTGCGTTGCGCATCAACGCCTCGCGCGTACCGTTGATTTGCCCTGCCGCCAGTTCCTGACTGCGTAACGTCAGCCGCACATCGCTCAAGCCGTTCATTTTGATTGCTCCTGTTTACTTGGGTAGCCAGAGCTTTCATGATGCGCGGACGGCGAAAAGCATTACAGATTCAACCAGCCTGTATTAACTCCATACAGATTTGGCGTTTTAACCTCTGAATTACAATTTTTTGCCTGATCTGTACTGGTCAACCGAATCACTCACACCGAGACTGCGCCATGACCCTTTACGTCAACCTCGCCGAATTGCTCGGCACGCGGATCGAACAGGGCTTCTATCGCCCCGGCGACCGGCTGCCGTCGGTGCGGGCATTGAGCGTCGAACACGGGGTCAGCCTGAGCACGGTGCAGCAGGCCTATCGAGTGCTGGAAGACAGCGGCCTGGCGATGCCGAAACCCAAGTCCGGCTACTTCGTCCCGGCCAGCCGCGACTTGCCGGAACTGCCAGCGATTGGCCGTCCGGCGCAACGTCCTGTGGATATCTCGCAGTGGGACCAGGTGCTGGAACTGATCCGCGCTGTGCCACGCAAAGACGTGGTGCAACTGGGTCGCGGCATGCCGGACATCACCACGCCAACCATGAAACCGTTGCTGCGCAACCTCGCGCGCATCAGTCGACGGCAGGACATGCCCGGCCTGTATTACGACAACATCCATGGCACCCTCGAACTGCGTGAGCAAATCGCCCGCCTGATGCTCGACTCCGGCTGCCAACTGACGGCCAACGACCTGGTGATCACCACCGGCTGCCACGAAGCGCTGTCCACCAGCATTCGCTCCATCTGTGAACCGGGCGACATCGTCGCGGTGGATTCGCCGAGCTTTCACGGCGCCATGCAGACGCTCAAGGGCTTGAACATGAAAGCCCTGGAAATCCCCACCGACCCGCTGACCGGGATCAGCCTCGATGCACTGGAACTGGCCCTGGAGCAATGGCCGATCAAGGCCATACAGTTGACCCCCAACTGCAACAACCCGTTGGGCTACATCATGCCGGAATCGCGCAAACGCGCGTTGTTGACGCTTGCACAGCGGTTCGACGTGGCGATCATCGAGGACGATGTGTATGGCGAACTGGCCTACAACTACCCGCGACCGCGCACGATCAAATCCTTCGACGAAGACGGCCGCGTCCTGCTCTGCAGTTCCTTCTCCAAGACCCTCGCTCCAGGCCTGCGCATCGGCTGGGTTGCACCGGGCCGCTATCTGGAGCGGGTGCTGCACATGAAATACATCAGCACCGGCAGCACAGCGCCGCAACCGCAGATCGCCATCGCCGAATTCCTCAAGGCCGGTCACTTCGAGCCTCATTTGCGGCGGGTGCGCACACAATACCAGCGCAATCGCGACATCATGATCGATTGGGTCAGCCGCTATTTTCCCGCCGGCACCCGCGCCAGTCGGCCGCAAGGCAGTTTCATGCTCTGGGTCGAACTGCCCGATGGCTTCGACACCCTGAAACTGAACCGCGCCCTGCATGACCAAGGCGTACAGATTGCCGTCGGCAGCATCTTTTCGCCCTCGGGCAAATACCGCAATTGCCTGCGGATGAACTACGCTGCCAAGCCAACACCACAGATCGAAGACGCAGTGCGCAAGGTCGGCGCGGCGGCAATCAAACTGCTGGCGGAAAATGAGAACTTCACCGACTGACCTTTAGCCGAGATCCAGCGTCCATATGTCGACAACTGCCGCCAATCGGACCGATCCCACGTGAGAGTCAGACAGCCCCTACTCGCTCTGCTGCTACTCGCCTCGCTCCTGGGCGGTTGCGCCAGTCTCGATGTTCAACGCGAACCGAGCCAGGCGCTGCCCGCCAGCGACTCGGCATTCGGTCGATCAATCCAGGCCCAGGCCGCGCCCCACGAGGGCAAGTCCGGCTTTCGGCTGCTGTCCAATAGCGGCGAAGCGTTCATGGCCCGTGCCGAGCTGATCCGCAACGCCCAAAGCAGCCTCGACTTGCAGTACTACATCGTCCATGACGGCATTAGCACACGGATGCTGGTGGACGAATTGCTCAAGGCTGCCGACCGTGGCGTACGCGTGAGAATCCTGCTCGACGACACCACCAGCGATGGCCTCGACTGGATCATCGCCACGCTGGCGGCGCACCCGCAGATCCAGATCCGCCTGTTCAACCCGCTGCACCTGGGCCGTAGCACCGGCGTAACGCGGACCATGGGCCGGCTGTTCAACCTGTCGCTGCAACACCGGCGCATGCACAACAAACTGTGGCTGGCGGACAACAGCGCCGCCATCGTTGGCGGGCGTAACCTGGGGGACGAGTATTTCGATGCCGAGCCCAACCTGAATTTCACCGACATCGACATGCTCGGCGTCGGGCCGGTCGCCGAGCAGTTGGGCCACAGCTTTGATCAGTATTGGAACAGTGCGCTGAGCAAGCCGATCGATGAATTCCTGTCGAGCCGACCGACGCAAAAGGACCTGCAAAACACCCGCACGCGCCTGGAAGAATCACTGGAAGAGACGCGCAAACAGAATCACGCGCTGTATCAACAATTGATGACTTACACCACAAACCCCCGCATGGACATCTGGCGCCGGGAGCTGATCTGGGCCTGGAACCAGGCGTTGTGGGACGCACCGAGCAAGGTTTTGGCAGACGGCGAACCCGACCCGCAATTGCTGCTGACCACGCAGTTGGCGCCTCAGCTGAACGGGGTCAGCAAAGAGCTGATCATGATCTCGGCTTACTTCGTACCGGGCCAGCCAGGGCTGGTTTACCTGACTGGCCGCGCCGATGCCGGGGTCTCTGTCAGCCTGCTGACCAACTCGCTGGAAGCCACCGATGTACCGGCGGTGCACGGCGGTTATGCGCCCTATCGCCGGGCATTGCTGGAACATGGCGTGAAGTTGTACGAATTGCGTCGCCAGCCCGGCGAAGGCGGCGGCAGCGGGCCGCATATTTTCTACAGCAAGCCATACCGGGGTTCCGATTCGAGTCTGCACAGCAAAGCGATGATCTTCGACCAGCAGAAATCCTTCATCGGCTCGTTCAACTTCGACCCGCGCTCGCTACTGTGGAACACCGAGGTCGGGGTGCTGGTAGACAGCCCCGAACTCGCTGTCTATGTGCGCAAGGCGGCGCTGGAAGGTATGGCGCCGCCTCTGAGTTATGAGGTGAAACTGGAAGACGAGCGGATCGTCTGGGTGACTGAAGACGACGGCAAAATGCACACATTGACCGATGAACCGGGAAGCTGGTGGCGCCATTTCAATGCATGGATGAGCACCGCCGTGGGACTGGAGAAAATGCTCTAACCCACAATAAAAAACCCCTGTAGGAGCGAGCCTGCTCGCGATGGTGTGTCAGCCACACAGGTTTGGCTGACACACCATCGCGAGCAGGCTCGCTCCTACATTTCGGTTTCAGGCAGGCTCGGCCACCGTGCCGAACGCACCTTGGCGCGACAACAAAATCACCAGTCCTAACGCACCCGCCGCCATCAACAGCGGCAACGCATGACCGCTAATCCACTGACTACCGGCACCAGCCGCCAATGGTCCGACCAGGCAACCAATGCCCCATAGCTGCGCAATATGCGCATTGGCCCGCACCAGCGCATCGTCGCGATAACGCTCGCCGATCAGGATCAGCGACAAGGTGAACAAGCCCCCGGCACTGGCGCCGAACAACACCCACAATGGCCAGATCAGCAACGTGTCGATGAGCAATGGAATCGCCAGGCTCGAGAGCATCAGCACCACAGCGCAACCGGTGAACAACGTACGTCGCGACAAGCGATCCGCCAGTGCGCCAATCGGCAATTGCAGCAAGGCATCGCCCACCACCACAGTGCTGACCATCGCCAAGGCGATTTCCGTGGTAAAGCCCTGGCGCAGGCAATAGACCGGCAACAAGGTCAGGATCATCGCCTCGAACGCCGCGAACAGCGCCACGCCCCAGGCAATCGCCGGCAGGCCTCGGCAGAAGCCCCACAAGTCGCTGAAAGTCACGCTGCAGGCTTCGCTGGTCGGCGCACCGCTGCGGCCGAGCAACAGGAACGGTGCCGCCGTCAGCAAACCGACCCCGACCCAGAATCCATAATCGAGCTCAGTCCCCAGAACACCCAACAACAAAGGCCCGGCCAGCTGACTCAGCGCATAGCTGCTGCCATACAGCGCCACCAGCCGACCGCGCCATTGCTCGACCACCAACTGGTTGATCCAGCTTTCACCCAAGATAAAGACGAGGGTCAGGATCACCCCGATCATCAGCCGCAGCACCAGCCACACCGGATAACTCGGCAACAGCGCCAGCAAACCGATGGAGGCCGCCCCGGCCCACAGGCACAAGCGCATCAGATTGGCCGTGCCGAGCCGCGCCGCCAGATGGCTGGAGATCTTCGCCCCCAGCAATACGCCAATCGCCGGCATCGCGGCCATTACGCCGATGGCGAACGAACCGTAACCCCAGCCTTCCAGGCGAAACGATACCAGCGGCATGCTGACACCCAGGGCCAGGCCGACACTCAAGACAGACGCCAACACGGCGAAATAAGTCGCCCAACGCATGTTCCACGCTCCTGTGGATATTTTTTGTGCAACACAAAACACTGTGGGAGCGAGCCTGCTCGCGATGACGGAGCAACATTCAACATTGACGTCGACTGTCATACCGCCATCGCGAGCAGGCTCGCTCCCACAGGGGATCTGCGTTGAGCCCCGGAAACCTCCGGGGCTCACATCAAATTACAACTTGATCCAGGTCGCCTTCAGCTCGGTGTACTTGTCGAACGCATGCAGCGATTTGTCACGACCGTTGCCCGACTGCTTGAAGCCACCAAACGGAGCGGTCATGTCGCCACCGTCGTACTGGTTGACCCACACGCTACCGGCACGCAAGGCCCGGGCGGTCAGGTGAGCCTTCGAGATGTCCTTGGTCCACACCGCAGCAGCCAGGCCGTAAGGCGTGTCGTTGGCAATCGCGACGGCTTCTTCGGCGGTATCGAAAGCGATGACCGACAATACCGGGCCAAAGATTTCTTCCTGGGCGATTTTCATCGCGTTGCTGACGCCGTCGAAAATCGTCGGCTCAACGTAGGTGCCACCGGTTTCCTGCAGCGTGCGCTTGCCGCCAGCAACCAGTTTGGCGCCGTCGGTGTGGCCGGATTCGATGTAGGACAGCACGGTGTTCATCTGCTGGGTGTCCACCAGCGCGCCGACGTTGGTCGCCGGGTCCAGCGGGTTGCCCGGCTTCCAGGCCTTCAAGGCCTCGATCACCAACGGCAGGAACTGGTCCTTGATCGAACGCTCGACCAGCAGACGCGAACCGGCGGTGCAGACTTCGCCCTGGTTGAAGGCGATGGCGCCCGCAGCCGCTTCCGCAGCTTCCTGCAGGTTCGGGGCATCGGCGAACACGATGTTCGGGCTCTTGCCGCCGGCTTCGAGCCAGACGCGCTTCATGTTCGATTCGCCCGAGTAGATCAGCAGTTGCTTGGCGATCTTGGTCGAACCGGTGAACACCAGCGTGTCGACATCGTTGTGCAGGGCCAGGGCCTTGCCGACCGTGTGACCGTAGCCCGGCAGCACGTTCAGTACGCCTTTCGGGATGCCGGCTTCAACGGCCAGCGCCGCGATGCGGATGGCGGTCAGCGGTGATTTTTCGGATGGCTTGAGGATCACCGAGTTACCGGTGGACAGCGCCGGGCCGAGTTTCCAGCAGGCCATCATCAGCGGGAAGTTCCACGGCACGATGGCGCCGACAACGCCGACCGGCTCGCGAGTGACCAGACCCAACTGATCGTGCGGGGTCGCAGCGACTTCGTCGTAGATCTTGTCGATAGCCTCACCGCTCCAGCTCAGGGCTTGCGCCGCGCCGGGAACGTCGATGTACAGCGAATCGCTGATTGGCTTGCCCATGTCCAGGGTTTCAAGCAGGGCCAGCTCTTCGGCGTTCTGTTTCAGCAGGCCGGCGAAACGGATCATGGTGGCTTTGCGTTTGGTCGGGGCCAAACGCGACCAGGCGCCGGAATTGAACGTGGCGCGAGCGTTTTCAACAGCGCGCTGGGCGTCGGCGGCGTCACAGCTGGCGATCTTGCCCAGCAGATGGCCATCGACCGGACTGATGCACTCGAAGGTCTCGCTGGAGACGGCATCGGTGTATTCGCCATTGATGTAGGCGCGGCCTTCGATCTTCAGATCGCGAGCCCGCTGTTCCCAATCGGCACGAGTCAGGGTGGTCATTCGAGTGTCCTCCTCTTATTGAATACGAGCGCCCCGCGTTCTTCGCGGACGTCCCCAGGAATTCTGCCCAGCCAGCCTGCAATTCGGCCGAAGGCAACCGTCACCCTAAACCAGTGGCCGGGGTTGTTTCAATATATTTGACATAAGGTCGGTAAACGGCCTTGCGGTGTTCATTTTAATAAACATAGACTTTGGGCTTTCCAGCACCTTTTCAGCCACTCGCGCCGCAATCACGGGGGATAACAATAATGAGCATCCAGAATATCGTCGATTTTAGCCAAGCCACTACCGAGCCCGAGCGTTACAGGCCGGGCCCGGCGAAAATCCTGAAGGGCGACCCCGAGCAAGTGGTTTACAACCACTACAACAGCCCTTGCGGCCAGTTGAACGCCGGCGTGTGGGAAGGCGCCATCGGCCAGTGGACGGTGAACTTCACCGAGCACGAATACTGCGAAATCGTTCAGGGTGTTTCAGTGCTGCGTGACCTCGACGGCAATGCCAAGACACTGCGCGTGGGTGATCGCTTTGTGATCCCGGCAGGCTTTCGTGGCACCTGGGAAGTGCTGGAACCGTGCCGCAAGATTTATGTGGCGTTTGAACAGAAGGCCTGAAGATTTGCGTTGTTCGGGCCGGCCTCATCGCGAGCAGGCTCGCTCCCACAGGGATCTATGTCGATCACAAAACCTGTGGGAGCGAGCCTGCTCGCGATGAGGCCCTGACAACCAACGCAAAACCCTCAGGCAACAAAAAAGGCCCGTATCTCGCGATACGGGCCTTTTTCGTAAGAGGGAAAAATCAATTACTTGATTTTGCCTTCTTTGTAGATCACGTGCTTGCGAACAACCGGATCAAATTTCTTGATCTCGATTTTGTCCGGAGTAGTGCGCTTGTTCTTGTCGGTAGTGTAGAAGTGACCAGTACCGGCGCTCGAAATCAAACGAATCAATTCACGCATGATTAGCTCCCTTAGATCTTGCCAGCGGCGCGGATTTCGGCCAGCACGACAGTGATGCCACGCTTGTCGATGATACGCATGCCTTTGGCAGATACGCGCAGACGCACGAAACGTTTCTCTTCTTCAACCCAGAAGCGGTGATGCTGCAGGTTCGGCAGGAAACGACGACGGGTTTTGTTGTTTGCGTGGGAAATGTTATTCCCAGTCACCGGACCCTTACCGGTAACTTGACATACTCTCGACATGCCTCAGCCCTCTAAAACCACATGCCCAACCCGGCATGGGTTGGCCGCTTAATCTCTCAGTCATTTGGCGCCAGGCGCCGCGTTTCTTTAGAGGTCTTACCGGCTACACCTACAGTGAAGGAACCGGGCCCCTAGAAAAGAGCGCTGCTTTATACCAGAAAGACTGAGGTGCAACAACATTCCGTGCGAACAGACTTGATAAAAACCCCATTTTTCAGGCTGCGAGCGCCTTGGGTAAAGGCTATCGTCGATAAAGACCGCTCGTCGCAGAAAATCGGCCAACCGGCCAATCCTGGGGTTTTCTCGGCCGGCATTCACCGAAAACGATCGCACATAGTCCCCTTAAAATGAAAAAGGGGATAGTCATTTACAAAAGAGCCCTCTAGGGTAAGCCTTTTCCAGACTGCACTTGCAGATGGGCCTTCGATCTGTAAAGGAATCCGACCATGCGCCTCGCTGCCCTACCGCTGTTGCTCGCCCCGCTTCTACTGAGCCCGCTGGCCCACGCCGCCGCCCTGAGCGTCTGCACCGAGGCCAGCCCGGAAGGGTTCGACGTGGTGCAATACAACTCGCTGACCACCACCAACGCCTCGGCCGACGTGCTGATGAACCGCTTGGTGGACTTCGATACCGCCAGCGGCAAAGTGGTCGCAGGCCTCGCGGATAGCTGGGAAGTCAGCCCGGATGGCCTGACCTACGTGTTCAAGCTGCACCCGCAGGTGAAATTCCACCGCACCGAATATTTCAGCCCGACCCGCGAACTGACCGCCGAAGACGTGAAATTCAGCTTCGAGCGCATGCTCGACCCGGCAAATCCGTGGCACAAAGTGGCGCAGAGCGGCTTCCCGCACGCGCAATCGATGCAATTGCCGGCACTGATCAAGAAGATCGACGCGCTGGACCCGCTGACCGTGCGCTTCACGCTCGATCATCCGGAATCGACCTTCCTGCCGACCCTGAGCATGGGCTTCGCCTCAATCTACTCCGCCGAATACGCCGACCAGTTGCTGAAAGCCGGCACCCCGGAGAAGCTCAACAGCCAGCCGATCGGCAGCGGCCCGTTCGTGTTCACGCGTTTTCAGAAGGACGCCACGATTCGCTACAAGGCCAACCCGGACTACTTCCGTGGCAAGCCTTCGGTGGACCCGCTGATCTTCGCCATCACCCCGGACGCCAACGTGCGGTTGCAGAAACTGCGTCGTAACGAGTGCCAGATCGCCCTCTCGCCCAAACCACTGGACGTACAAGCCGCGCTGAAAGAGCCGACACTGAAAGTCGAAAAGACTGACGCGTTCATGACCGCGTTCGTTGCCATCAACAGCCAGCATCCGCCGCTGGACAAGCCTGAAGTGCGCCAGGCGATCAACCTCGCGTTCGACAAGGCCAACTACGTCAAAGCCGTGTTCGAAGACACCGCCGAAGCCGCCAACGGCCCGTATCCACCGAATACCTGGAGCTACGCCAAAGGCTTGCCGGGCTACGCGCATGACGTTGAAAAAGCCAAGGCATTGATGGCCAAGGCCGGCCTGAAAGACGGTTTCCAGACGACGATCTGGACCCGCCCGTCCGGAAGCCTGCTTAACCCCAATCCAAGCCTCGGCGCGCAGCTGCTCCAGTCGGACCTGGCGGAAATCGGCATTCAGGCCGAGATTCGCGTGATCGAATGGGGCGAAGTGATCCGCCGCGCCAAGGCCGGCGAACACGACCTGCTGTTCATGGGCTGGGCTGGCGACAACGGCGACCCGGATAACTTCCTGACGCCGCAGTTCTCCTGCGCGGCGGTCAAGTCCGGCACCAACTTCGCCCGTTACTGCAACCAGGACCTGGACAAGCTGATCAGTGCCGGCAAGACCACCTCCGAGCAAGGTGTACGCACCAAGCTCTATGAACAGGCTCAGGCGCAGATCCAGCAACAGGCGCTGTGGCTGCCGCTGGCCCACCCGACGGCCTTCGCGCTGATGCGCAAGGAAGTCGAGGGGTATGCGGTCAGCCCGTTTGGCCGCCAGGACTACTCCAAGGTCAACCTCAAATAACAGCTTGTCGCAAAACCCTGTAGGAGCGAGCTTGCTCGCGAAAAACGGACGGACAACGCGGGCAACCAGACACGCTGCGTCATCGTTCACGTTCTTCGCGAGCAAGCTCGCTCCTACAGGGAGTTTCGCAACCCTCGCCTACATCCACCCGTACTCAGCCATCGACAGCGGATCCCCGTCGCCGATGATGAAATGGTCGAGTATCCGCACATCGATCAAGTCCAACGCCTCTTGCAGGCGCTTGGTCAGCTTTCGGTCGGCATGACTTGGGTCGGGATTGCCTGAGGGATGGTTGTGGCAAAGGATCAAAGCTGCGGCGTTGTGAGCCAAAGCGCGCTTGACCACCTGACGCGGATAAACGCTGGTGCAGTCGATAGAGCCGCGAAACAGTGATTCAAACGCCAGCACTCGATGTTTCGAATCGAGAAACAGACAACCAAATACTTCATGAGGCTCATGTCGCAACATCGACTTGAGGTAATCACGCACCATCAACGGATTCTCCAGCACGGAGCTGTGGCGCAAGCGCTCAGCCAGATGCCGACGGGCCATTTCCAACACTGCCTGCAACTGCGCAAACTTTGCCGGCCCGAGCCCCAACTGCCCGCTGAAGGTTTTCAAATCTGCTTCAAGCAATGCGCGCAAACTGCCAAATTGACTCAACAAATGTCGCGCCAGATCCACCGCGCTTTTACCCGACACGCCGGTCCGTAAAAAAATCGCCAACAGCTCTGCGTCCGAAAGGCTCGCCGAACCCAACTCCAGTAACCTCTCCCGCGGCCGCTCGGCCACCGGCCAATCGCGAATACTCATAGCACCTCCCTGTCTGTGGGCGCCGCTGTTCCGTAGCGGTCGCTGTGATATCGTAGCCCATCTTTTTTGTGGGCGATTTCACTCCTGGGGAGGGGGTATCGCTACGCAGTCATCAACGAAATGAAAGGCAGACCTATGCAGCGGCTGTATCGGAAACGCATCGTTCTGGGCGTCGGCGGCGGTATTGCTGCCTACAAGAGCGCCGATCTGGTTCGCCGCCTGATCGATCAGGGCGCCGAAGTGCGCGTGGTCATGACCCGTGGCGGCGCCGAGTTCATCACTCCGCTGACCATGCAGGCCCTGTCCGGGCACCCGGTCCACCTGGACCTGCTGGACCCGGCGGCCGAAGCGGCGATGGGCCACATCGAACTCGCCAAGTGGGCCGATATGGTGCTGATCGCTCCGGCGACCGCGGACCTGATCGCCCGTCTGGCCCAAGGCATCGCCGACGACCTGCTGACCACGCTGGTGCTGGCCACCGACGCTGTGGTCGCCGTCGCTCCGGCGATGAACCAGGCCATGTGGCGCGACCCGGCGACCCAGGCCAACCTGCAAACCCTCGAAAGCCGCAGCATCAAGGCCTTCGGCCCTGCCTCCGGTAGCCAGGCCTGTGGTGACGTTGGCCTGGGCCGCATGCTCGAAGCCGTCGAACTCGCCCAATGCGCGGCGGACTGCTTCCAGCGCCAGGCGCTGACCGGCAAACACGTGCTGATCACCGCCGGCCCGACCCAGGAAAACATCGACCCGGTGCGCTACATCACCAACCACAGCTCCGGGAAAATGGGCTTTGCCCTGGCCGAAGCCGCCGTTGAAGCAGGCGCCCGCGTGACCCTGATCACCGGCCCGGTGCACCTGCCGACGCCGGATCGCGTCACCCGCATCGACGTGGTCAGCGCCCGCGACATGCTCGCCGCTTGCGAAGCCGCGATCCCTTGCGACCTGTTCATCGCCTCGGCGGCAGTCGCGGACTACCGCCCGGAAGTCGTCGCCCCACAGAAACTCAAGAAAGACCCTACGAACGGCGACGGCTTGCTACTACAAATGGTCCGCAACCCAGACATTCTGGCCACCATTGCCACGCGCCCCGACCGCCCATTCAGCGTCGGTTTCGCCGCTGAAACCGAACACCTGCTCGATTACGCTGCGCGCAAGTTGAAAGACAAGAACCTCGATTTGATCGTCGCCAACGACGTCGCCAACCCGAGCATTGGCTTCAATAGCGAAGAAAACGCCTGCAGCGTGATCGACCGTGAGCTCCACGCCACACTTTTCGCCCAGACCAGCAAGAGCAAGATTGCTCGCCAGCTGATCACTTTTATCGCCGAACGTCTGAACCAGGTTTAATTTACATGCACGCTTTGCAAGCCAAGATCCTCGACCCACGCATCGGTACCGAATTCCCGCTGCCGCAATACGCCACCCCAGGCTCCGCCGGCCTCGACCTGCGCGCCATGCTGGAAAAAGACATCGTGATCAAACCGGGTGAAACCGTGCTGATTCCGACCGGCCTGTCCGTCTACATTGGCGATCCTGGCCTGGCGGCGCTGATTCTGCCGCGCTCCGGCCTGGGCCATAAACACGGCATCGTGCTGGGCAACCTGGTCGGCCTGATCGACTCCGATTACCAGGGTCCGTTGATGGTTTCGTGCTGGAACCGTGGCCAGACCGATTTCAACATGGTGGTCGGCGAGCGTTTGGCCCAGCTGGTTCTGGTGCCGGTGGTTCAAGCGCACTTCGAGATGGTCGAAGAGTTCGTTGAAACCGAGCGCGGTGCGGGCGGTTTCGGGCATTCCGGCAAGCATTGATTTCTGGTTTTCAGGCTGGGCGCCCTGCCCGGCCTGAAGGGTGCTCTGCATTTTCAGAATGAAAATTGCATAGCCGTCATCTGGAAGGTTTAACACTGGAAAACAAGGCATTGGCTGGCCAAATCCTGGTTGGCGTTGGTGGCATGGCCTTTTCGCACCACGAACTCTCTGCGAAAAACGCCGTCATACCCTTCAGTTCGAACCCGCCGAAGCGTTCTTCGCGCGCAGGTCCAGCCACTTTCGAGATGGAGCATTCCCACAGATGAGCACCCCAGCCCAAGTCGCACCCAAGTTCCCCGACAGCATTTTCCGCGCGTACGACATTCGCGGCACCGTCCCGGAATTCTTGAACGCTGAAACCGCTTACTGGCTCGGTCGCGCCATTGGCGCCCAAAGCCTGGCCCAGGACGAACCGAACGTCTCCGTTGGCCGCGACGGTCGCCTGTCTGGCCCGGAACTGGTCGAGCAGCTGATCAAAGGCTTGGCCGAGGCCGGTTGCCACGTCAGTGACGTCGGCCTGGTGCCAACTCCGGCGCTGTACTACGCCGCCAACGTACTGGCCGGCAAATCCGGCGTAATGCTCACCGGCAGCCACAACCCGTCGAACTACAACGGCTTCAAGATCGTCATCGCTGGTGACACCTTGGCCAACGAACAGATCCAGGCCCTGCACGACCGCCTCAAGACCAACAACCTGAGCAGCGGCAAGGGCAGCATCACCAAGGTCGAGATCCTCGATCGCTACAACACCGAAATCGTCCAGGACATCAAGCTGGCCCGCCGCCTCAAAGTCGTGGTCGACTGCGGCAACGGCGCGGCCGGCGTGATCGCCCCGCAACTGATCGAAGCGCTGAACTGCGAAGTCATCCCGCTGTTCTGCGAAGTGGACGGCAACTTCCCGAACCACCACCCGGACCCGGGCAAGCCTGAAAACCTTGTCGACCTGATCGCCAAGGTCAAGGAAACCAACGCCGACATCGGCCTGGCCTTCGACGGCGACGGCGACCGCGTTGGCGTAGTGACCAACACCGGCAGCATCGTCTACCCGGACCGCCTGCTGATGCTGTTCGCCCGCGACGTTGTGGCGCGCAATCCGGACGCGGAAATCATCTTCGACGTCAAATGCACCCGTCGCCTGACGCCACTGATCAAGGAATACGGCGGTCGTCCGCTAATGTGGAAGACCGGTCACTCGTTGATCAAAAAGAAAATGAAACAAACCGGCGCCCTGTTGGCCGGCGAAATGAGTGGGCACATTTTCTTCAAGGAACGCTGGTTCGGTTTCGACGATGGCATTTACAGCGCCGCACGGCTGCTGGAGATCCTCAGCAAGGAAAAATCCACCGCGGAAGAGCTGTTTGCGACCTTCCCGAATGATATTTCTACGCCGGAAATCAATATCCATGTGACCGAAGAGAGCAAATTCAGCATCATTGATGCATTGCACGACGCGAAGTGGGGCGAAGGCGCCGACCTGACCACCATCGACGGCGTGCGAGTCGACTATGCCAAAGGCTGGGGCCTGGTGCGCGCGTCCAACACCACACCGGTGCTGGTGCTGCGCTTCGAGGCCGATGACGAGGCTGAATTGCAGCGCATCAAGGACGTTTTCAAAGTCCAGTTGAAGCGTGTTGCACCTGATCTCCAACTACCGTTCTGATTCACCCGGAGCCCTGAATGACCCTCGAACGCGAAGCCGCCGCCAACACCGCCAAGGTCCTGTCCGAAGCGCTGCCTTACATCCGCCGCTATGTCGGCAAGACGCTGGTGATCAAATACGGCGGCAACGCGATGGAAAGCGAGGAGCTGAAAACCGGCTTCGCCCGCGACATCGTGCTGATGAAAGCCGTCGGGATCAACCCGGTGGTGGTTCACGGTGGCGGCCCGCAAATCGGTGACCTGCTCAAGCGACTGTCGATCGAGAGCCACTTTGTCGATGGCATGCGCGTCACCGACGCGGCAACCATGGACGTGGTGGAAATGGTCCTGGGTGGCCAGGTCAACAAAGACATCGTCAACCTGATCAACCGTCATGGCGGCAGCGCCATCGGCCTGACCGGCAAAGACGCCGAGCTGATTCGCGCGAAGAAACTCACCGTCACCCGCCAGACGCCGGAGATGACCCAACCGGAAATCATCGACATCGGCCACGTCGGTGAAGTGGTCGGTATCAATACCGACTTGCTGAACCTGCTGGTCAAAGGCGACTTCATCCCGGTGATCGCGCCAATCGGCGTCGGTGCCAACGGCGAGTCGTACAACATCAACGCCGACCTGGTGGCCGGCAAGGTGGCCGAAGCGCTGAAAGCCGAGAAGTTGATGCTGCTGACCAACATCGCCGGGTTGATGGACAAGTCGGGCCAGGTCCTGACCGGCCTGAGCACTCAGCAGGTCGACGACCTGATTGCCGACGGCACGATCTACGGTGGCATGCTGCCGAAGATCCGTTGCGCGCTGGAAGCGGTTCAGGGTGGCGTGGGCAGCTCGCTGATCATTGATGGTCGGGTGCCGAATGCGATCTTGCTGGAAATCTTCACCGATACCGGCGTGGGTACTTTGATCAGCAATCGCAAGCGTCACTGATTCTAGAACTGCAAAAGGTCGCAGCCTGCGGCAGCGCCTACGGACGTACGAATATTCCGTAGGAGCTGACGAAGTCTGCGATCTTTTTTATGCGCACCGGAAACGTCCGACCTAACTCAGCGAAACGTCTGACATCCCGTCAGTATTAGTCCGCATAGGATCTTCCCTGTATCCACAGGAGAATGACCTCATGCAAAAAGACTACGTTCCTTACGGCAGCGATGTTTCAGCAGGCACCTTTGAATGCGTGGACTGCGGACATCAGTATTCGAATCAGGCAAAGACCTCGATCCCGCCATGCCCTCAGTATCTGAAATCGAAACACACGCGCAATGGATGGAAAGTTCTTTCCGGCCAGGGCGACGCCGTGATTGATCCCTATCCAAAGAAAGCCGACAAACCCGCAGCGATCAAAAGGGTCGAAACCTCCAACCCTGCCAGCAAAAAATAGCCTCGGAGGTGATCAGCCATGCAGATTTCCTTCACGATCGACGCCCAGGCATTCGACCTCGAGCAAAAGGAGCCGGTCAAAAAGACACTTAGAATTTCCGATCACGAAATCGCCCACGCCCTACAGCGTATCGCCAAGGCGAGCCTGACCGAATACTTGAAAATGCTAGTAGAAGGCGGTATGCCGAGCCGGGCCGATGAAGCGAAACAGGACCGCTTGCTGTATTTGATTCAAAGCTACTTCGGGCAAACCCTGCCGACCGAATCGCAGATATCAACGATTTTCCAGCTGACCCAGAGCCAAAGCAAAACCCTGCTGAAAAACACGGTTTCACGCTTTCGCAATCAACTGGACGAGATTCTGCAGCACAGCATGCGCGCCGTGATCGAATCTGCAGAACACGCGCAAACGGTGTATCTGGTGGTGATCAGTTCGGACGTTATTCGCGATGAGCTGAACATGCTGATCACACAGAACGAGCCAACCTTCAAACCCATCATCAAACGTAAAGGCAGTGCCGGGCAGTTCGAAATCAGCGAAGACTCCCATGCGCTGTTGTGCCAGACACTGGGCCTGAATGCCGTTCAGTGACGTCGTCGCGGTCAGTGGCCTGCTGCTGACCCTGACCACCTTCATGTTCAACCTTGCGTGGCCGAGGTTGAACGAAGCGCTGATGCTCGATGAAAAGCAGTCCGGCGCGCAAGCCAGGAAACGTGGTCGAGAGAATGTGATTAACGCGTTGTTCAGCTGCGCCTTGCCGCTGACGAGTGCATTCATGGCACTGTTTTACGTCAACTTGCCTGCCGCGGTGAACATCATGGGCAGCAGCAAACTGGATCTGTGGGCGTTTGATGTGGATCGCACGCTTTACGTGATGGTTGTGTTTGCACTGATGGTGTTTGCGCTGTTCAACCTGAAGCTGACCGTCCAACTCGCGCTCAAGTGGCAAAAACTTCGATAAACAGGTATCAGAAATAAAAAGGCCCCCGTCCGGATGACCCGAACGGGGGCTCTTTATTTGTACGTAACCCCTTCCCGCCAAAGCGGCGTGCCTGACACACCGCGTTGCATTGATCGCCAGCAAGCTGGCTCCTACAGGGTCAGACGCCGAATTGGGCGCGGTAGGCTTCTACGGCTGGCAGGTGTTGCTTGAGCTGCGGATCGTCGGCGAGGAATTCCAGCACCTGATTCAGCGAAACAATGCTGATCACCGGAATGCCGAAATCACGCTCCACTTCCTGGATCGCCGACAGCTCACCGTTGCCACGCTCCTGGCGGTTCAGGGCGATCAGCACGCCCGCTGCCTTGGCGCCGTCCTGGGAAGCGATGATCTGCATCACTTCGCGGATCGCGGTGCCGGCGGTGATCACGTCGTCGATGATCAGCACATCACCGGTCAATGGCGCGCCGACCAGGCTGCCGCCTTCGCCGTGGGCCTTGGCCTCTTTGCGGTTGAAGCACCATGGCAAATCACGGTCGTGATGTTCAGCCAGGGCCACTGCGGTGGTCGCCGCCAAAGGGATGCCTTTGTAGGCCGGGCCAAACAATACGTCGAAGGGAATGCCGCTCTCGACGATGGCCGCCGCGTAGAAACGACCCAGCTGCGCCAGGGCCGAACCCGAGTTGAACAGGCCGGCATTGAAGAAGTATGGACTGGTACGCCCGGACTTCAGGGTGAACTCACCGAAGCGCAAAACGCCGCGATCGATGGCAAAACGAATGAAATCGCGCTGATACGCTTGCATGAAAAAAACCCCAAATACCACGGATTTAGCTAATTAGGTTGACGCCGTGTATCATACACGCACGCGATTTTTGGGGCCATTTATGCGGATCATCAGTGTGAACGTCAATGGTATTCAGGCTGCAGTGGAGCGAGGTTTGCTCAGTTGGCTGCAAGCACAGAATGCCGACGTCATCTGCCTGCAGGACACCCGCGCCTCCGCCTTTGAACTGGACGATCCAGCCTTCCAACTGGATGGCTACTTCCTTTATGCCTGCGAAGCCGAAGTTCCCGCCCAGGGTGGCGTGGCTTTGTATTCGCGGTTGCAGCCGAAGGCAGTCATCAGCGGTCTCGGTTTCGAGACGGCCGACCGCTACGGGCGCTACCTGCAAGCCGATTTCGACAAGGTCAGCATCGCGACCTTGCTGCTCCCTTCGGGGCAGAACGGCGATGAAGACTTGAACCAGAAGTTCAAGCTAATGGACGATTTCGCCCGTTATCTGGATAAACAGCGACGCAAACGTCGCGAGTACATTTACTGTGGCTCGCTGTACGTGGCGCAACAGAAGCTGGATATCAAGAACTGGCGCGACAGCCAGCAATCCCCGGGCTTCCTGGCACCTGAGCGTGCCTGGATGGACGAGATTGTCGGCAACATGGGCTATGTCGATGCCCTGCGCGAAGTCAGCCGTGAAGGCGATCAGTACAGCTGGTGGCCGGACAACGAACAGGCTGAGATGCTCAACCTGGGCTGGCGCTTCGATTACCAGATACTGACGCCGGGCCTGCGCCGCTTCGTACGCAGCGCTCGCTTGCCACGTCAGCCACGGTTTTCGCAGCATGCACCGCTGATCGTGGACTACGACTGGACGCTGACCATCTAGCGCACCGGTTAACGAAAATGCCCGTATCGAAAGATACGGGCATTTTTATGCGACCTACGTTAAACGGCAGCGAACAGAGGCAGCGCCAGGTAAATCTTGATCACGACGACATTAATAATGTCGATGAAGAACGCCCCCACCATCGGCACCACCAGAAACGCAATTTGCGATGGCCCATAACGTTGTGTCACTGCTTGCATGTTAGCGATGGCAGTGGGTGTTGCGCCCAATCCGAAACCGCAGTGCCCCGCCGCCAGTACTGCCGCATCATAGTTACTGCCCATGACTCTGAACGTAATGAAAATCGCAAACAACGCCATCACTAACGCTTGCGCGGCCAGGATGATGAAAATCGGCAGCGCCAGCGCAGCCAGATCCCACAGTTTGAGTGACATCAAAGCAATCGCCAGAAACAGCGACAAACTGACATTCCCCAGGACCGAGACCTCACGCTCAAACACTTGATACAGGCCAAACGCTGAAAGCCCGTTGCGTAAAATCACACCCACGAACAGGACGCAAACGAACGTCGGCAGTTCAAATGCAGTTCCGTAAAGCAGGCCGTTCAGAAGAGTGCCCGCCATCAAGCTGATGGCGATTAGAGCGAGTGTCTCGATGAACGAAAACGGCGTGATCGCGCGCTCTTCGTTTGGCTGCTCAAAGCCCTTTGGCAACCGCGGCTTATCGTGCTCGCAGCCGGGTGTCTGGACACGCTTGATCAGCAGGCGAGCGACCGGGCCACCGATCAGCCCGCCCAGCACCAACCCAAACGTTGCAGAGGCCATGGCAAGTTCAGAGGCGGATGCCAGACCGAACTTCTCACTGAACGTTGCTCCCCAGGCTGCGCCTGTACCGTGACCACCAGACAGCGTTATCGAGCCCGTCAACAAGCCCATTAACGGATCGAGCCCCAAAGCCTTTGCGAGCCCGATGCCCAAGGCATTCTGCACCACCAGAAGCCCGATGACTGCCAGGAGAAATACCCCCACTACGCGCCCGCCTTTCTTCAGACTGGCGAAGTCCGCGCTCAAGCCAATAGTGGCAAAAAACGCCAACATCAAGGGAGTCTGCAGGGAGGTGTCAAATCGGACTTCAAAATCAAGGCCCCGCAAAGCCAGGAGAAGCAGAGCAATTACCAGGCCGCCTGCTACAGGCTCGGGAATATTGTAGCTGCGTAAAAAACCGATTCGTGTGACTAGTCCGCGTCCCAGCAACAGCACTAAAGAGGCAGCAACAAGTGTTCCATAAAAATCGAGCTGAACCATTGGATACTCTTGGAATATATATTCATAGGCGAACTGTTTACCCGGACACGCCTCTAGAACAGGTTGATTTTTATCAACACTAATTGGTATTGGATTCAAGAACCGTCACTGGTCTGAACGTATCGAGATATTTCTTAGTGGATAGTGCTGAAAACAACTTTATCAATCGACAAGTCTCATTGCCAATGACTACAGGCTATATTGAAGCATTGCAGTTGTGACTAAACATGTTAGGACAATCAGTACTCAATACAAATCTTGGAGAAGGGCTTAGTCTGAAATAGTAAACATCAGATGTAAACTTAGTAAGTTTCTAACTTAAAAATAAGAAAAGTCCTACAAATGACGTTATTTAGTTTTAGGCTGACATGAACTGCGCATTGCACGCAGCATCATTTTATCGACACCTTTACACCCGTTGATTTTTACTGTGGGAGCAGGCTTGCTCCCACAGGAACTATGCGCTGTTCGTTATTTGATCAACCGCCAAGTGAACGGATACCGATACGGCACCCCTTCATTGGCCTTCACGCCAGCAATGATCGTCAACACCAACGCACCGATCGCCAGCAACCCAAACAGGAAGAACCCGATGATCAACACCATCAGCAGGAAGCAGATGGCGGAAGCGATGGCGACGGTGATCTGAAAGTTCAGCGCCTCCTTGCCCTGCGCATCGACAAACGGGTCCATCTCGCGCTTCATCTGCCAGAGAATCAGCGGGCCGATCAGCGTGCCGAACGGAATCCAGATCCCCAGCAAGGCGGACAGGTGACAAAACATCGCCCATTGCCGAACTTCTTTGCTCGGGACGGGAAGCAGCTCTTGCTCGTCACTCATGTTGTCCTCCTTGTCTGGGATGGTTCCGGTCAGTCAGCCAGTGCAGCCTTTTGCAGTTCGAAGATTTCGGTCATGCCTTTCTTCGCCAGCTCAAGCATAGCGGTCAACTCTTCAGGCTGGAACGGCGCGCCTTCGGCAGTGCCTTGAACTTCGATGAAGCCGCCAGTGCTGGTCATCACCACGTTCAGGTCGGTCTCGGCAGCCGAGTCTTCCAGGTAGTCGAGGTCGAGCACAGGCTCGCCCTGGTACATGCCTACCGAAACGGCGGCGATCATTTGCTTGAGCGGGTCGCCGCCTTTCAGGCCGCCGCGCTTCTTGATCACTTTCAAGGCATCGACCAGCGCAACCATCGCGCCGGTGATGGACGCGGTGCGGGTGCCGCCGTCAGCCTGGATCACGTCGCAGTCGACGTACAGGGTGACGTCGCCCAGCTTGGACATGTCCAGCGAGGCGCGCAGCGAACGACCGATCAGACGCTGGATTTCCAAGGTGCGGCCGCCTTGCTTGCCGCGGCTCGCTTCACGCTGGTTACGCTCGCCGGTGGCGCGCGGCAGCATGCCGTATTCGGCGGTCAACCAGCCTTGGCCCTGACCTTTGAGGAAACGCGGCACGCCGTTTTCGACGCTGACGGTGCAGATGACTTTGGTATCACCGAACTCGACCAGTACGGATCCCTCGGCGTGTTTGGTGTAGTTGCGGGTAATGCGGATCGAGCGGAGCTGATCGGCAGCGCGACCACTTGGACGTTTCATAGGGAATACCTGTACGGGGGACGGAAAACTGCCGAGCATTATAGAGCCGCGCGCCAGTACTGGGCACTTCTAAAAAATCCGCCCGACGATTGAAGGCTCTGGCTTGAGCTTAGAACAGCGCTTTACCGACGGCCTGCAGCCCTTTGTCACACCGTGTGTTTGGGCGCATCCGCCCCACTGCGCTACAATCCTGCGCCTTTGCTGCCTGTCGGCTTTAATTCACAGATAGCGGGTCCGCGAAACCTTTGGTAACGCATCGACCTGCATTGCGAGGTACCTCCATGGTGCACAGCATGACCGCCTTCGCCCGCGTCGAGAAAGCCGGCGTCCAAGGCACCCTGAGCTGGGAACTGCGCTCGGTCAACAGCCGCTACCTGGAACCACACTTGCGTCTGCCGGAGTCGTTTCGCGATCTCGAAGGCGCGGTCCGCGAAGCGCTGCGCCAAGGCATCTCCCGAGGCAAACTCGAATGCACCCTGCGCTTCACCGAAGAGAACACTGATAAACCCCTGCAAGTGGATCGCGAGCGCGCCGCGCAATTGGTCGCCGCCGCCGAGACCATCGCCGGCCTGATCAAGAACCCGGCCGCGCTGAACCCGCTGGAAGTGCTGGCCTGGCCCGGCGTGCTGGTGGGCGATGCCACCGACCCGCAAGCCCTGAATGCCGAAGCACTGGCGCTGTTCAACGAAGGCCTGAAGGAACTCAAGGCTGGCCGCGAGCGCGAAGGCGCGGAGCTGGCACGGCTGATCAACGATCGCCTGACGTCCATTGAAGAAGACGTGGTGACCCTGCGTGAACTGGTCCCGCAGATGCTCGCCACCCAGCGCCAGAAAGTCCTCGACCGCTTCGCCGACATGAAGGCGGAAATGGACCCGCAGCGTCTGGAGCAGGAAATGGTCATGCTCGCTCAGAAGAGCGACGTCGCCGAAGAACTGGATCGCCTGAGCACCCATATCATCGAAGTTCGCCGGGTACTCAAGTCCGGCGGCGCTGCCGGCCGGCGCCTCGACTTCCTGATGCAGGAGCTCAACCGCGAAGCCAACACACTGGGCTCCAAGGCCTTCGACCCGCGCAGCACTCAGGCGGCGGTCAACCTCAAGGTGTTGATCGAGCAGATGCGCGAACAAGTGCAGAATATTGAGTAAGGCAAACCCGACATGACCCACAGCACCGGCACCCTGTACATCATTTCCGCCCCTTCGGGCGCGGGCAAGAGCAGCCTGGTCAAGGCCCTGACTGACGCTGATGCGGAGATCCGCGTCTCGGTCTCCCACACCACCCGCGCCATGCGCCCCGGTGAAGTGGACGGCGTGAATTATCACTTCGTCGAACGCGGCGAGTTCGTGAAGATGATCGAGCACGGCGATTTCCTCGAGCGCGCCGAAGTATTCGGCAACCTCTACGGCACTTCGCAAAGCCACCTGCAGCAGACCCTGGACGAAGGCCACGACCTGATTCTGGAAATCGACTGGCAAGGCGCCGAGCAAGTGCGCAAGTTGATGCCCCAGGCCCGTTCGATCTTCATTCTGCCGCCGTCCCTGCAGGCCTTGCACCAGCGCCTGACCAATCGCGGCCAGGACAGCGACGAGATCATTGACGGCCGCATGCGTGAAGCCGTCAGCGAGATGAGCCACTACGTTGACTACGACTACCTGATCATCAACGACGATTTCGCCCATGCCCTGCGCGATTTGCAGGCGATTTTCCGCGCCAATCAGCTGCATCAGAAGCGTCAGCAGCAGCGCAACGGCAAACTTTTGGCTGAATTGCTCGGCTAAACAGCTCTTCCCAAAACCGCTGCAAGGGCTTTACATTGGCACTTGCAGCGCGTTGAAGGGCTTGGTCAAAAAATCAGCGCTTCCCTAATCGCTGGTGATTTTTTAAACTGTTGAGTCCGCTCGCCCAACCGGGCAGCGCGCATATTGCATTCGCTCCGAGGAATACCATGGCCCGCGTAACCGTTGAAGACTGCCTAGAACACGTGGAAAACCGCTTTGAGCTGGTCATGCTCTCTACCAAGCGTGCCCGTCAACTGGCCACCGGTGGCAAAGAGCCGCTGGTTCAGTGGGAAAACGACAAGCCTACCGTTGTAGCGCTGCGTGAAATCGCTGAAGGCCTGATGAGCTACGAGTTCATCGCCGAGCAAGAAATCGTCCAGGATGAACCGCTGTTCGCAGCGTTCGAGGACGAGTCCAACGAGGCCGTCTAAGCCTATGCCTGGTCGACGTAGCACGGCGCGGGGTCACAGCGAACGGCAGGAGTCATCATGCCGAGCATAGACGCCCTCGCCGATCGCTTATCGACCTACCTCGGCAAGGACCAGGTCAACCTGGTCCGCCGAGCGTACTTCTACGCCGAACAAGCCCACGACGGCCAACGCCGCCGCAGTGGCGAGGCGTACGTCACGCATCCTCTTGCGGTGGCGAATATTCTTGCCGACATGCACATGGACCATCAGAGTTTGATGGCTGCGATGCTGCATGATGTGATCGAAGACACCGGCATTGCCAAGGAAGCGCTGCAAGCGCAGTTCGGCGAAACCGTGGCCGAACTGGTCGATGGCGTCAGCAAGCTGACCCAGATGAACTTCGAGACCAAGGCCGAAGCACAAGCCGAAAACTTCCAGAAAATGGCCATGGCCATGGCGCGCGACATTCGCGTGATCCTGGTCAAACTCGCCGACCGCCTGCACAACATGCGCACGCTGGAAGTCCTGTCCGGTGAAAAACGCCGGCGGATCGCCAAGGAAACCCTGGAAATCTATGCGCCCATCGCCAATCGGCTGGGCATGCACGCCATCCGCATAGAATTCGAAGACCTCGGCTTCAAGGCCATGCACCCGATGCGTTCCGCGCGGATCAACCAGGCGGTCAAACGCGCCCGGGGCAACCGCAAGGAAATCGTCAACAAGATCGAAGAATCCCTCGGCCACTGCCTGGCAATCGATGGCATTCAGGGCGAAGTCAGCGGTCGCCAAAAACACCTCTACGGCATCTACAAGAAAATGCGCGGCAAGCGTCGGGCCTTCAACGAGATCATGGACGTCTACGCGTTCCGGATCATCGTCGACAAGGTCGATACCTGCTACCGCGTGCTGGGTGCTGTACACAATTTGTACAAACCGCTGCCGGGGCGCTTCAAGGATTACATCGCGATCCCCAAGGCGAACGGCTACCAGTCGTTGCACACCACGTTGTTCGGCATGCACGGTGTTCCGATCGAGATCCAGATCCGCACCCGTGAAATGGAAGAGATGGCCAACAACGGCATCGCCGCCCATTGGCTGTACAAATCCAGCGGCGACGAGCAGCCCAAAGGCACTCACGCCCGCGCCCGCCAGTGGGTCAAAGGCGTGCTGGAAATGCAGCAACGCGCCGGCAACTCGCTGGAATTCATCGAAAGCGTGAAGATCGACCTGTTCCCGGACGAGGTCTACGTGTTCACGCCCAAAGGCCGGATCATGGAGCTGCCCAAAGGCTCCACGGCGGTCGACTTCGCTTACGCGGTGCACACCGACGTCGGCAACAGCTGCATTGCCTGTCGGATCAATCGTCGTCTCGCGCCGCTGTCCGAACCGCTGCAAAGCGGCTCCACGGTCGAGATCGTCAGTGCTCCCGGCGCACGGCCGAACCCGGCGTGGCTCAACTTCGTGGTCACCGGCAAGGCGCGGACCCATATCCGCCACGCGCTGAAACTGCAACGCCGCTCTGAGTCCATCAGCCTTGGCGAACGCCTGCTGAACAAGGTCCTCAACGGTTTCGACAGCGCCCTGGACAAAGTCCCGGCCGAGCGCGTCAAAGCGATGCTCACCGAGTACCGCCTCGAACTGATCGAAGACCTGCTCGAAGACATCGGCCTGGGCAATCGCATGGCTTACGTCGTCGCCCGCCGCCTGCTGGGCGAAGGCGAACAGCTGCCAAGCGCGGAAGGCCCGCTGGCGATTCGCGGCACCGAAGGTCTGGTGCTCAGCTACGCCAAGTGTTGCACGCCGATCCCGGGCGACCCGATCGTCGGTCACCTGTCGGCGGGCAAAGGCATGGTTGTGCACCTGGACAACTGCCGCAACATCAGCGAAATCCGCCACAATCCGGAAAAATGCATCCAGCTCTCGTGGGCCAAGGATGTCACCGGCGAATTCAACGTCGAGCTGCGCGTCGAGCTGGAACACCAGCGCGGCTTGATCGCACTGTTGGCCAGCAGCGTCAACGCGGCCGACGGCAATATCGAAAAAATCAGCATGGACGAACGCGATGGTCGCATCAGCGTGGTCCAACTGGTGGTCAGCGTGCACGACCGTGTGCATCTGGCTCGCGTGATCAAGAAACTGCGCGCACTGACCGGGGTGATCCGCATCACCCGCATGCGCGCCTAAGCCAACCTATTACAAGGAGTCATTCATGACCAAGACTGTTATCACCAGCGATAAGGCCCCGGCCGCCATCGGCACTTACTCCCAGGCGATCAAGGCTGGCAACACCGTTTACATGTCGGGTCAGATTCCTCTGGACCCAAAAACCATGGAACTGGTTGAAGGCTTCGAAGCCCAGACCGTCCAGGTGTTCGAGAACCTGAAAGCCGTGGCCGAAGCCGCTGGCGGTTCGTTCAAGGACATCGTCAAACTGAACATCTTCCTCACCGACCTGAGCCACTTCGCCAAGGTCAACGAGATCATGGGCAAGTACTTTGACCAGCCATACCCAGCCCGCGCCGCCATCGGCGTAGCCGCCCTGCCAAAGGGTTCGCAGGTTGAAATGGATGCCATTCTGGTCATCGAGTAATGCGTTCGGCGCAGCCCGAAAGGCTGCGCCAATGCCGTATGTATAAAAAGCGTTTTGAAAGGATTCCACCATGCGCACTGCGCTTGCTGTCTCGCTGGTCGCCCTGTTCTTGGGCGGATGTGCCAGCAACCCTGCCGACCGCGACATCAGCGGCACCTGGATCAATCAGGTGGCGATCGATGCTGCGTCCAAAGGCGGCCCCCTGCGCGAAGCGCTCCAGGCCTATGGTCCGAACCTGGAATGGGACGTCAACACCAAGGCCGGTCAGGCCCGCTACACCAACGGTTTTGAGAATGTCGAAGGCAAGCTGCTGGGCGAAGCGTCCGGCGCCTGGAAAGTCGACTTCTACGGCAGTTCCGCGAGCGAGCTGAAGCGTGATGGCAAGCAATTGGCCCAGGTCGCCAGCGACAACGAACCCGCACAGGTCTTCGACCGCGCGCTGATCCCGGTGCCGGATGGCGCACCGATGGGTGCCAGCTTCGAACGTGCGCTGTATTCCGCCTACATGGGCGGCAGCTGGAAAGTCGTCAGCGGTCCTGGCGAAGGCAGCTCCGTGCAGTTCCAGGCCGACGGCCAGGTAACCGGTTTGCCGGGTGCGGATCGCTACGCGCTGTGTCTGGCGGGCGATTGCGCGTCGATGAGCGGCGGCAACGACAACATGTGGTTGCAACTCAAGGGCCAGGGCAACACCTGGATCTTTGCGCGCAAGGGCAAGGAACTGGAGATCCTCCAGGCTGTGAACACCGCGCAGGCAGACGAAATGCCGCAGTTCACGCCGGGTGATCGCAAGTGGTTGCTGGAAAAGCAGTAACCCGGCTCTAAAGCCAACGCAATACCATGTAGGAGCCGGCTTGCCGGCGATGAGGCCATAACATCCAACATCTCTGTTGGCTGGTACACCGCCATCGCCGGCAAGCCGGCTCCTACAGTTGTTTGGGGTGGAAGGAAATCAGCAGCGGCCTTCGAGGATAGCGGCGTACCCTTCGCGATAGCTCGGGTACTTCGGCACCCAACCCAAGGCCTTCACCCGCGCATTGCTGCATTGCTTGCTGCCAGTACGCCGCACACTCGCATCGTCAGCCCATTCAGTCACGCCCAGATATTCACGCAACCAATCCACCACTTCGGCCAGCGGCGCAGGCGCGTCGTCGACGCCGATATAAACGTCATCCAACGCCACACCGCGCCGATCCGCCTCAAGCAGAAACGCCATCAACCCGGCCGCGTCATCCACGTGAATCCGATTGCCGTACAACGGCGGATCAATCGCCACGCGATATCCGCGACGAACCTGCGTCAGCAGCCATTCGCGGCCCGGGCCGTAGATGCCGGTCAAACGCACGATGCTTGCCGGGATGCCACTGTTGAGCGCCACTTGCTCCGCCTCCAGCATCAGTCGACCTGAATAGCCGGCAGCGATGGTCGGCGACGTTTCGTCGACCCACTCGCCGTCCTGCTGGCCATAAACGCTGCTACTGGAAACGAACAGCAAGCGATTGGGCACCTGTCCGTAGTCGTCCAGCCACTCGATCACATGCTCCAAGCCCTCGACATAAGCGGCTCGGTAACCGGCTTCATCGTGAACGGTGGCTGCCGCGCAATACACCAGGTAGTCCACCGCACCGACCGGCCAGGTTTGCGGGCAATCCTTGTTGAACAAGTCACCGGCAACGCCAATCACCCCCTCGGGCAGGCGCGAGACGTCACGGCGCAGACCATGGACCTCCCACCCGCAACCGAGCAATTGTGTAGCCAGACGACTGCCGACATCACCGCAGCCGGCGATCAAAACAGAGGGCGCGGACATCAAAAAACTCCTATCGGAAAGCCACAGACTAGCGCCGGCAATGGACGAGCGGCTAGCAATGAAGGAAAAAAAGATACTCTATTACTTCTGTTAACAAGAATTACTTGCAATAATGCCCGCCACTTTTGTTCTCGGCCTTCGAGGCCTGGAAGAACATTTACCGTCTTTTTCTCTCAGGTCCGGCCAGCATGACACGCAATCAACTCCCCGCTTCGCCAACCAATCGACCTCGCGCCTGGAGCGCGGTGGCCGCCCTGTTGCTCAGCCTGATGCTGGCGCCAACCGCCGCCTTCGCTGACGCACAAGCCCCGGCCACCCCAGCCGCTGCCACTGCGCCCGCTCCCGCAGACCACTCTGCCGAACACGCAGCACCGGTTGCCACCGATCCGGCCCAGGCCGTAGACGCCGCTGGTGAAGACGCGCCGCAAGTCCTCGAAGCCGACAACAGCCTGGGCATGGCCCATGACCTGTCGCCGTGGGGCATGTACCAGAACGCCGACATCATCGTGAAAATCGTGATGATCGGCCTCGCCATCGCGTCGATCATCACCTGGACCATCTGGATCGCCAAGGGCTTCGAGCTGATGGGCGCCAAGCGTCGTCTGCGCACTGAAATCGTCCACCTGAAGAAAGCGGCCACCCTCAAGGAAGCCAGTGTAACGGCAGCCAAGCCCGGCACCCTCGCCAACCTGTTGGTACACGATGCGCTGGAAGAGATGCACCTGTCGACCAACAGCCGCGAGAAAGAAGGCATCAAGGAACGCGTCGCCTTCCGTCTTGAGCGCCTGGTCGCAGCCTGCGGTCGCAACATGAGCAGCGGCACCGGCGTCCTCGCTACCATCGGTTCTACCGCGCCGTTCGTGGGCCTGTTCGGCACCGTGTGGGGCATCATGAACAGCTTCATCGGCATTGCCAAAACCCAGACCACCAACCTCGCCGTCGTGGCTCCCGGCATCGCCGAAGCCTTGTTGGCTACTGCACTGGGCCTGGTGGCCGCGATTCCAGCCGTTGTGATCTACAACGTGTTCGCCCGCTCCATCGCCGGCTACAAGGCGCAAGTGTCCGACGCCTCGGCAGAAGTCCTGTTGCTGGTCAGCCGCGACCTCGACCACCAGCCTGAGCGCAGCTCGCAACCGCACATGGTGAAAGTGGGGTAATCGGCCATGGGCCTGCATTTGAAAGAAGGCGCAGACGACGATCTGGCCGAGAACCACGAAATCAACGTCACGCCGTTCATCGACGTGATGCTGGTGCTGTTGATCATCTTCATGGTGGCCGCTCCGTTGGCCACCGTGGACATCAAGGTCGACCTGCCTGCCTCCAGCGCCAAACCGGCGCCGCGGCCAGAGAAACCGGTGTTCCTCAGCGTCAAGGCTGACCAGCGCCTGTTCCTCGGCGAAGACGAAGTGAAAGCCGAAGCCCTCGGTGCCACGCTCGACGCCAAAACCCAGGGCAAGAAAGACACGACGATCTTCTTCCAGGCCGATAAAGGCGTGGACTACGGCGACCTGATGAGCGTGATGGACAACCTGCGCGCTGCCGGCTACCTGAAGGTCGGTCTGGTCGGACTCGAGACGGCAGTGAAGAAATGATCACGACGCGCCATAAGCTGACGCGTTACGGCGGTAGCCTGGCCGTGGTGCTGGGCGTCCATGCGCTGGCCATTGCGCTGGCGCTGAACTGGACGTCGCGCCCACCCATCGAGCTGCCGCCGCAGGCGATGATGGTCGAGTTGGCGCCGGTTCCGGCACCACCTCCTCCGGCACCACCGAAGGTGATAACGCCACCACAACCACCTGCTCCGGTGGAAGAGCTGCCGATCCCGAAACTGGCCGAAGTGCCGAAGGCAGAAATCACCGTACCGAAGCCGGTCAAACCCAAGCCCAAGCCTCAACCGCCCAAGCCTGTGGAGAAAAAGCCGGAGCCGCCGAAGGAAAAACCGTCCGAGGAAAAACCGAGCGAAGCGCAACCGACCCAGGCACCGTCGGAGAAATCCGCTCAACCGGCACCGGGCCCATCGCCCGCGCAGCAAGCAGCCAAGGCCAGTTGGCAAGGCACCCTGCTGGCGCACTTAGCCAAGTACAAAAAGTACCCGGCCAGTGCACAGGCGCGGGGCAAGGAAGGTTTGAACCGTCTGCGCTTCGTGGTGGACGGCGAAGGTAACGTGTTGTCGTTCGAACTGGTGGGCCGTTCCGGCAACGCCGATCTGGACCGGGCCACCCTGGAAATGATCAAGCGTGCCCAGCCGCTGCCCAAGCCACCGGCCGACATGCTGAACAACGGCTCCATCGAAATTGTTGCACCGTTTGTTTACTCGCTGGAACGCCGCCGCTAAAGGCTGACATAACTCTTGTAGGAGCTGGCTTGCCAGCGATCGACTGCGCAGCAGTCGCCCCCCCCCTGCAAGTGCGGTGAGCCTGCAAGATCGCAGAGGCTATGCCCGACTGCGCTGCAGTCGGATCGCCAGCAAGCTGGCTCCTACAGAGAGATTGGCGATTTGCTCGAGAAAGGCACCCGAAAGGTGCCTTTTGCATATCCGCCAGCGGCAAACGCGCATTGCCCGGTGTCACTCGACACACTCTCTCTGATAACGTGCGTCTATCGATTGCAGCCGGTATGCTTGGCCCGCAACTTCATGGACGCTCGCTATGACTCTTACAGAATTACGCTACATCGTTACCCTCGCCCAAGAGCAGCACTTTGGCCACGCGGCCGAGCGTTGCCACGTCAGCCAGCCGACCCTGTCGGTGGGCGTGAAAAAGCTTGAAGACGAACTCGGTGTGCTGATTTTCGAGCGCAGCAAGAGCGCCGTGCGCCTGACCCCGGTCGGCGAAGGCATCGTGGCCCAGGCCCAAAAAGTCCTGGAACAGGCCCAAGGCATCCGCGAACTGGCCCAAGCCGGCAAAAACCAGCTGACCGCCCCGCTGAAAGTCGGCGCCATCTACACCGTCGGCCCGTACCTGTTTCCGCACCTGATTCCGCAACTGCACCGGGTCGCCCCGCAGATGCCGTTGTACATCGAAGAAAACTTCACCCACGTGCTGCGCGACAAACTGCGCAACGGCGAGCTCGACGCGATCATCATCGCCCTGCCGTTCAACGAAGCCGACGTCCTGACCCTGCAGCTCTACGACGAGCCGTTCTACGTCCTGATGCCGGCCCAGCACCCGTGGACACAAAAAGAATCCATCGACGCCGCCCTGCTCAACGACAAGAGCCTGCTGCTGCTCGGCGAAGGCCACTGCTTCCGTGATCAAGTGCTGGAAGCCTGCCCGACGCTGACCAAAGGCAACGACGGCGCCAAGCACACCACAGTGGAATCCAGCTCGCTGGAAACCATTCGCCACATGGTCGCCTCGGGGCTCGGGATTTCGATCCTGCCGCTGTCGGCCGTGGACAGCCATCACTACGCCCCCGGCGTGATCGAAGTGCGCCCACTGACCGCGCCGGTGCCGTTCCGCACCGTGGCCATTGCCTGGCGCGCGAGCTTCCCGCGTCCGAAGGCCATTGAAATTCTCGCTGACTCCATTCGCCTGTGCTCGGTGGCCAAGCCGCCCGCACCAGTGGCTGCGGCTTAAGTCGCTGTCATGACCGAGTTGTCGCAAGTGTCGGTCACGGCACTCAAGGGTGTCGGCGAGGCCATGGCCGAGAAACTGGCCAAGGTCGGCCTGGAGAATCTCCAGGACGTGCTGTTTCACCTGCCGCTGCGTTATCAGGACCGCACTCGCGTAGTCCCGATCGGCCACCTGCGACCGGGGCAAGATGCCGTGATCGAAGGCACCGTCAGCGGCGCCGATGTGGTCATGGGCCGGCGCCGCAGCCTGGTCGTGCGCTTGCAGGACGGCACCGGCGGGCTCAGCCTGCGTTTCTACCATTTCAGCAACGCCCAGAAAGAAGGCCTCAAACGTGGCACGCGGATTCGCTGCTACGGCGAAGCGCGGCCCGGTGCGTCGGGACTGGAAATCTACCACCCGGAATACCGCGCCCTCACCGGCGACGAGCCGCCGCCGGTGGATGAAACCCTGACGCCGGTGTACCCGCTCACCGAAGGCCTGACCCAGCAGCGTTTGCGCCAGCTCTGCATGCAAACCCTGACGATGCTCGGCCCGACCAGCCTGCCGGATTGGCTGCCGAACGAACTGGCGCGGGACTATCAACTGGCGCCGCTGGCCGACGCGATTCGTTACCTGCATCACCCGCCGGCCGACGCCGATGTCGACGAACTCGCCCTCGGTCATCATTGGGCGCAGCATCGTCTGGCCTTTGAAGAACTGCTGACTCATCAACTGTCCCAGCAGCGCCTGCGCGAAAGCATGCGTTCCCTGCGCGCGCCGGCGATGCCGAAAGCCACCCGATTGCCAGCCCAATACCTGGCCAATCTCGGCTTCAATCCAACTGGCGCCCAACAACGCGTCGGCAACGAAATCGCCTACGACCTCAGCCAGCACGAACCGATGCTGCGCTTGATTCAGGGCGACGTCGGCGCGGGCAAAACCGTGGTCGCCGCCCTTGCCGCACTGCAAGCGCTGGAAGCCGGTTACCAAGTGGCGTTGATGGCGCCGACCGAGATCCTCGCCGAGCAGCACTTCATCACCTTCAAGCGCTGGCTCGAACCACTGGGCATTGAAGTCGCGTGGCTGGCCGGCAAGCTCAAAGGCAAGAACCGCGTGGCCGCGCTGGAACAGATCGCCAGCGGCACGCCCATGGTGGTCGGCACCCACGCGCTGTTCCAGGACGAAGTGCAGTTCAAGAATCTGGCATTGGTGATCATCGACGAACAACACCGTTTCGGCGTGCAACAGCGCCTGGCGCTGCGGCAGAAAGGCGTCGGCGGGCGCATGTGCCCGCATCAGCTGATCATGACCGCCACGCCGATCCCACGCACGCTGGCGATGAGCGCCTACGCCGACCTCGACACCTCGATCCTCGACGAACTGCCGCCCGGCCGAACCCCGGTCAACACCGTGTTGGTCACCGACACCCGGCGCGTCGAAGTCATCGAACGGGTGCGCGGTGCCTGCGCCGAAGGGCGTCAGGCCTATTGGGTGTGCACGCTGATCGAAGAGTCGGAAGAGCTGACCTGCCAAGCGGCGGAAACCACCTTTGAGGACCTCACCGCCGCCCTCGGCGAGTTGAAGGTCGGGTTGATTCACGGCCGCATGAAGCCCGTGGAAAAAGCCGCCGTGATGGCCGAATTCAAGGCCGGCAACCTGCAACTTTTGGTCGCCACCACCGTGATCGAAGTCGGCGTCGATGTGCCGAACGCCAGCCTGATGATCATCGAAAACCCCGAACGCCTCGGCCTCGCGCAGTTGCACCAATTGCGCGGCCGCGTCGGTCGGGGCAGCGCCGCCAGCCATTGCGTGCTGCTCTACCATCCGCCGCTGTCACAGATCGGCCGTCAGCGCCTGGGCATCATGCGCGAAACCAACGACGGTTTTGTCATCGCCGAAAAAGACCTGGAACTGCGCGGCCCCGGCGAAATGCTCGGCACGCGGCAGACCGGCCTGCTTCAATTCAAGGTCGCGGACCTGATGCGCGACGCCGACCTGCTACCCGCCGTGCGCGACGCCGCCCAGGCATTGCTGGAGCGTTGGCCGGATCACGTCAGCCCGCTGCTCGACCGCTGGCTGCGCCACGGGCAGCAATACGGCCAAGTGTGAGCACCGTCGCAGTTTCTGGACCCTGCCCTTAAACAAGCTGGTTATACTCCTGCAATTGTTTGAATACGGATACAGACCATGACTGAAGCTGCCCTCGTCCCCGAAACCCCGCACGCTCCGTCTGTTATTCGGCTGCTGCTCGCCAAACTGGGCATCGCCTACGAAGAAGTCCTCGACCACCACGGCCTGAACGCCTCACGCAAAGTGCAAGCGGTGCTGCTCGACGACGCCGTGGGCGCGCTGATGGTGCTGTTCCCGCAAAGCCAATTGCTCGACCTCAACCGCCTCGCCGAACTGACCGGCCGCCGCCTCGCCGCCGTGTCGACCGAGCGCCTGGAAAAGATGCTCGGCAAACACAACCTGAGCCTGCTGCCCGGCCTGCCGGCGCTGACCAGCTCGCCCTGCCTGTACGAAGAAAGCCTGCTGCGCGAACCGAAGTTGCTGATCAACTCGGGCGAGCCGGGCGTGCTGCTGGAAATCACCAGCGAAGCCTTCAAGACCATGCTGACCAAGGCCAGCGCCGCCAACTTTGGCGAGAACGTGAGCAGCATCCGCCCGAACCTCGACCGCCCGGACGATGACCGCGAGGAAATCACCCAGGCCGTCCAGGCGTTCACCGCGCGACGCATCCAGCAACGCCTGGAAGCCACCATCGAAATTCCACCGCTGGCCGAGACCGCGCAGAAAATCATCAAACTGCGCGTCGACCCCAACGCCACCATCGACGACATCACCGGCGTGGTCGAAACCGACCCGGCCCTGGCCGCACAAGTCGTGAGCTGGGCGGCATCGCCGTACTACGCCTCGCCGGGCAAGATTCGTTCAGTTGAAGACGCCATCGTCCGCGTGCTGGGTTTCGACCTGGTGATCAACCTCGCGCTGGGCCTGGCCCTGGGCAAAACCCTCAGCCTGCCCAAAGACCACCCGCAACACACCACGCCGTACTGGCAGCAATCGATCTACACCGCCGCCGTCATCGAAGGCCTGACCCGCGCCATGCCGCGCGCCCAGCGCCCGGAAGCCGGCCTGACCTACCTCGCCGGCCTGCTGCACAACTTCGGCTACTTGCTGCTGGCCCACGTATTCCCGCCGCACTTCTCGCTGATCTGCCGCCACCTGGAGGTCAACCCGCACCTGTGCCACAGCTACGTCGAGCAACACCTGCTCGGCATCAGCCGCGAACAGATCGGCTCATGGCTGATGCGCTACTGGGACATGCCCGATGAGTTGGCCACCGCGCTGCGCTTCCAGCACGACCCGAGCTACGACGGCGCCTACGCTGAATACCCAAACCTCGTGTGCCTGTCCGTGCGCCTGCTGCGTAGCCGCGGCATCGGCTCCGGCCCCGATGAAGACATCCCCGACGCCCTGCTGGAACGTGTCGGTCTGACACGCGACAAAGCCAACGACGTCGTCAGCAAAGTCCTCGAAGCCGAAGTCCTGCTGCGCGAACTCGCCTCGCAATTCACCCAGGCATAAAAAAACCCGCTCCCACACTCGGTCAAATGTGGGAGCGGGCTTGCTCGCGAAGAATCCACCTCGGTCTACCTGACAACCTCAAACCTTGGCTTTGGCCTTCGCCTTCCGCGGCTTCAAATACTTGGTCAACCCCTGAAACCAGATCACCAACGCCGGGTTGCCCTTGATCTGAATCGACTTGTCCTGAATCCCCGTCATAAACGCCAATTGCTTGTTCTTCGCCTGCATCGTGGCGAAGCCATACGCCGCATCTTTAAACGCAATCGCAAACGCCGGCTCGGCATACACGCCCGACTTACTGGTAATGCGCTGATCCTTCACAAAGAAATGCCGCGCCACTTTCCCGTCCAGGGTCTGTAGCTGGAACACCAACTCCTTGTCACCCAACTGCTGCTGAAACGCAGGATTAGTCCGACTGGCCTTACCCATCAACAAACCCAGCATCCACAGAAGAAAACGAAATTTCATGCGCACAGCCTCAAAAGGAAAATGAACGGCCGGCGCAGTGTAGCGGCTTCGAGCGAGAACGCCACTATTGCGCAGTGTTAGAAGAAGATGCCGTGGTTTTTGACGCTGATGACTACCAAGTCATTGACGAAACGCTGTTGTTTAAAAGCTGAGGTTTTTTGGTCTTTCTACGCTCGAGGCTATCGGATATTTCCTTCAACTCGTGGTGTTGTTCATGAACTAGGCATCCCTGATCTTCATCGATAACCTTTGCTCGTTGCCGCGAAATCAGCGACCGGATGTGCAAGTCCGAAATCGGAGAAAAACAATTCATTAACTCCAAGGATTTACACCAATGACCAATCCGACATCCAAATCGCCCGAACACGAAGCCACCTCTCCCTACGAATCCTTAGATTCCAAAAAACTCCACGAAGCTGCCGAGCGCGCCCTCGACCATCACCTCGGCACACCGCCGGATAAAAAATCCAAACGTCGCAACGGCGACCTCTTCAGCGTCTGCCCCGACATCAACACTGAAGCCCTCCTCGCCAACGCCTCGGAAGACCTCCTGTCCATCAGCGCCATCGCCTCCGACCTCGCCGACGGGGTGGAAGGCTCACGCCGCTCCGTAGCCCTGGCGCTCAGCCGCATGGCCGACGGCGTGCATTTGTTGGTTGAGCGAGCGCTGGATCATTTGGATGAACCGGAAATGGCGGCGATTTTCGCCAAGCAACAAAGCCGAGTCAGCTGACCTGTAGGAGCCAGCTTGCTGGCGATGGTGGCGCATCAATCGACGTAAAAAAGGGGACTTGGCGTCCCCTTTCTCGATAATCCCTGACTCAACAGCCTGTCTCGGGCGGCGAGTTCAGACCTGTCTTTTTTTAGCGGTTCATGGGTAACTGAAAACGCATTCGTACAGCGCAATAGGCGAGGTCTTCGCGCAACATGCGGAAACTCATGTCGCACTGCGCATCGGCATATTGCTTCCAAACCGGATCGTCGAATTCAACTCCGCCTAGCAGGTTGATCGAGACCTTTAGGCCGTTTTCTCGATCCGGCCCTGCCATCAGCGATGCAGCTTTGTAAAAGCCATCATTCGGCATCCCTGTCTGTAGATAAATGAGCTCACCCAACCGGGCATTGGTTGTTTGCGCCAAGCACGCAAGCTTCTCAATGGGCGCCTCCGCTCCCGGCAAAGCGGACTGATAGATATCCTCGCAATACGTTTCTTTGAAACGCACCCACTTTCTTTGCACATCGGTCAGTTGCTTCTTGTCTGCGGGAGACAAACTGGCCATTGCTTTCTTGTATTGGTCATTCAACACGGCATCGACTTTTTCGAAGCTTTGCTGCCCGCAAGTGATCAAATCGGGATTGGTAAAGCTGTCGGGGTTGCAGGCTTCCTTGGCGCTAGCGGAAACACTTGAAGCAGATGAAGCATTCGCCGCCGGAGGCCTAGCCTTTTCTGATGTGCCGGAAACGCAATTGGACAGGCAGGACACCGTCGGCAGATTCGGATCGTCATTTCCGGCAAATACGTAAGTCGCAACGCCGACACGGGTTCGTGCTGTATACACGGGAACACTTACGACCAAGGATTTGAAGGGCACGGAGACGGATGGGACTCTCGGCACAACTACCACGTCACCCTCAACATCTCCACACAATGCCTGCATAGCTGATTCGCTGAAAGGCACACCGCTTGGCGGAGTGAATTGTTTGGAGTCAGGTCGGCAGTCGTAACCGTGCCAGTAAGGCCCCGACTGTTTAGAGGTATCTAAGGAGAAGATGTAAATCCTCTGTAGTTCAATTATTCCACCTTTGTATCCGAACACCACCCAGCGGCGGGACCGAGCACTGGAAAAACTTTCATTAGCCAGAATGTACTGACTGCCATCCCGATAGAGCTCAAACGAATTCAAAGCGCCAGTCGGCTCCGCCGTGTCGGATAACTTCTTACCGGAACCGGCATCCAACATATAACCATTGCCATCCAGCACCACCGAGCAATTATTCGTTGCACTCCCTTTCTGCGCGCACGACCGCAGGGATTGAAAGATCGGTTCAGCAACCACAATCGGTGGACACAAGAACATCACCAACAACAAAACCTTATTCAATACTATTTCCTTGTATTGATGCATATACTAAAACAAAACAGCGAATACACTTATATACAGTCCAAAAACAATACAACTAACAAACCCTGTCAACCACCATCACACTACCCATACTCAACCAAGGAGGCGGATTTATTTGCTGCCTCCCTTAATCAGAGATGGAGACAGCTAAATTAATCTGACGCCTCGCAGTTATTTCCCTACTTCGGAACAGCTCAGGTCTTTAATTACCGCTGTCGTAACAGGAATGACACAGCTTCTACGCTGCTCACCGGTTGGCTGCAGAGGGGTTATGCTAAGTGTCAAATGAACCCCGTCAGCTTTCACCGAAATATCCTCGAAACCAGCATCAGCAAAGTCCGAACCGAACTTTTTACCTTCAAAGGTACAGAAGTTCGAAGAAGACAGAACTTTCCAGTTTTTCTCAGGGCTAATCACCTGAACATCAAGACAACTATTACCGAATGTTTTTACATACCTGACGACATCATTGCCAACGCGGCCGGCCCCGACTTCCGAGACAGAGCCGATATCTGGAATTTCGGCTGCTGCGTGTCCCAGGTAAAAAACACAAAATAGTGGTACCAACTTCGAAAATTTCATAAATCACCTAAGATAATCAACACGTCTATTGAATCGATCTTCAGGCACATTGCCCCATTTCGAACGATCGCCTATTACATCTGAAAATGCAGACAAATTATTGTCTGTCATATGTCTTTGAATAAGGGCCCTGGAATCCCCTGTGTAGTCACCTCGATAAATTAAGTCGATGGCCATATCCTGAATTTTAGGACTTGTAGAATCCCAATTCAAACGACCGTAAAGATTAATAGCATCGGTCTTATCCGATATCCTCACAACTTCACTTTTCATGAATTCATAAATTGGCACGAACAGTTGATGCTGCTGTTTCCGGGTTATGAATATTTTTCTGATTTCTGGGCTCGCGCTCTGTAGATAATTTCTTGCGGCACTCCCACTTAAACCTTTTGCCCCCAATAGCCAACCCAGCAATGGTTCTTTAATCCCTACAGCAGCAAGATCACTTTCGGGATTAGGTCTCTGGCCAAGGTCGTAACCTCTCCCGATCGTAACTCCAGAAACGCCCCCAGGCCAATGGACCTTCCGACTGAAATACATATGCAATGGGTTCGCCGGGTCTTCCAGATCATTCCCTTCCACGTCAAATGTCAACTGACCTTTATCGACCTTCAGCCACCTCAAATCATTGTCATCATCCACGGCAAGGGAGTTTGCGATAAAACCTATTGGATGAAAGTGATAAATCAAACCAGATTCGATGGCCGCTTTCCCGGAAAGCTCATCCCAAAAAACATACTTGCTGATCCGCTCTTTTTCATGCTTCAACGTCTTCGGGGAGGTTTCCAATAGCTGATCCAACTTGCTCCACTTTGCAGAGTCCGCTTTGTCCTTCCACTCGGTCGGATGATGAGCGATTAGCTTCGACCACCGTGAACGTGTTTCAGCATTTTTTAACGCATTCGCGAGCTCAGCTGAATCGACTTGGCCGTCGTGGTTTGTGTCAATTTTGGCGAACAAGTCTTTGAAGAACTGCGGCATGTCTTCGGGATCAAGGAAACCATCCGCCGTTGCGTTTGTTTCTTCAACAATCTGGAATCCGAGTTTTTTCCAATCATGCTGGGTGATGATGTTCGCGTCTGCTTTATTTACCAGGCCGCTGACCGGTTGACCGTTGTCGGTGACGCTTACGTTGTACCAGTCTTCCGTGCCGACCTTTATCACCGGGGCCTTGCTGAGGTCGACGGCGTGGTCGAGCTTTAGCGGCGTCGTGCCGGTCGCCGGGGCTACTTTCTTGAGCTCTGTTCCGGTCGGCAATTCAAGGTACTGCTTACCTGTTTTAAGGCCAGCGAGGTTTTTGAGGAAATCTTTCACTTCCGACTCGGCGGTGAATATTTCGACGTGAACCTGAAACTTACTGTCCGACGCGCCTTGCTCGCTAGTGAGACTTTCCGTCTGCCCCAGGTATCCAATCGGATCTCCCGCCTTGATGCCAGTGCTGGTGGCTACAACACTATCGAACTCACTGGGCGTGACGGTCTCCCAACTTACGCATTTATTCGGCAGTACGTTCTCCACACAGGCCCAGAACATCGGCGGCACAACACCATTCCCCCAAAGCGCACCACTCACTAATGTGCAAGCGGCCATGCGCAGCGTTTGATTGCCGACGGAAAGGTTTAACACCGCTTTACTGTCGAATTCTATGACGCTGCCAACGTTCAGCTGCAACGTCCCTTTCGGACTACCGGCTGGCTGTCCATTAGTGGGATTCGCAGGCGCGTCGTATAGCGGCAAGCGCTTCACCAACTTCGCTTTAACCTTGCCCTGCCAATAGTTAGGCCGAAGACGCTCGGGCAGCAACTCTTCCTTCCAGATTTGAGTATTTGCGGTGTTTTTGTAGGGCTCTCCATTTTTCAGGTAAGCGAACCAGACTGCATCTCCAACGCCACGGGTTTTGGTCGAGCCTTTTTTCACGCTTCCGGAAAGAATTTTACCTTTGGCATAAGTCAGTTCACCGCTGTCGGCCGTTTCGAGAATTTCCATTTGACTGCCATTAACCAGTTTTCCGTCGGCCTGCGAGACGACACCGGGCTGGGGCGCCGTTGGATAGGCATTGAAGTCACCGACTTTCATGGTGACTTTCTTGGCGGGCGTTTCTTCAGGAGCCAGCGGGTAACGAGCATGAGGCAACAAGTGCATGTAAAGGCTGTAGAAATTCAGCTTGTTTTGCTTGCCCTTGTTCGGTCCTTCTTCCGCATTCGGCGCGGATTTGTATTCGTGACGCACCAGGCAGAAGGAGTTGGAGTACTTCAGTTTTTTCTCGTTGTCTCCGAAGGTCGATTCCAGATAATCCTCATTAAGGCGATAAGCAACGACTTCGCCATCGGCCATGCAGCGTATCGGTTCATTCAGGACACATTGTGGGACACTTGCATCGCTGATGTGGATGCCTCCATGCCAAAACTTATTGCTACCCAACAGGTAATGGCCCGACTTTTCATTTTCGAGAGCTTTGTACACATCTTCTGCATCGGTGAACTGTTTACCGTCAGCCTTACGGAACGGATATTGGAAGTTCATAAGAGGTGCTGGACCTGCCGATGCAGGAGCAGGTGTCGGTGCGGGAGCGGCCGCTGGTGCCGCACCCGACCTATATTGCTCTTTTGCTCTCAAGAACTTTGTCGGTACAGGCCAGTAATACGCCGGAGGGTTATTACCGAAAAAAGCCTCCGAAGGCCCGTTCGTGGTTTGAGCACCAAAGATTTTGCCGCCGCTAGAAGCCGGGTTGAAATCCATGACGATGCCGGTATGAAACAAACGACGGGAGCCTCCGGTAAGGGGAAGAATATCGATCCAAAGGGCGATATCGCCCTTCTTGACCTCTGCTGGAGCCACCTCCGTGTAATAGGAGGAGACATTCATCGTTCTCGTCTCCTCATACGGAATTTGGTACCCCGCTCCAGTGAGCAACAGGTTCACCATATGAGAACAATCGATCAGCTTTTTTCCCGCGGCGTTTGTTTGCTGGCCATCACCACCCATCAGGTATACGTAATCACCGCCGGTGTACTGGTTTCTTAAATCGAGTGGTTCGGTCATTTCTGCTTCCTGCAAATTAATAGCAATAGCTGGCTTTGGTAGCATCAGCGTTTTGCGTATTCAAACGTTTCACGTTTCTGATGGCGGTGTCGTTACCCTGGTCGGCAGCTAGGCGATAGCACGCCAGAGCTCTCGACATATCTTTAGTAACAAGCCTTCCTTCTTCGAAGGAATAACCCAAGTAATTCATTGCGCTCGCAGAGCCCATTGAGGCAGCGCGAATGAGCTCCTTTTCAGATTGTTCGGGATGCAGGCAAGGGCCTTCAGCCGCAGGGTTGTTTCCGTAACAATAAAACGTGGATAGTGAGGCAGCCCCATCAGCGAGAGTGGTCGCAGCCGCTTTAAAAAGTGCCTCAACCTTCTCCGTCTCCAACTGCGGGGCCATCCCCGAAAGACTCAAACTGGCAGCATTCAAGCTGGCTTGAGGATCCCCTGAAGCCGCCGCACACAGATAGTTTTCCAGCGATGCCTCAAAAAATTCGCCCGTCAACCGGTATTGCTCCAGCCCCCCCAGTCCCCCGTAGACTTCCGCGCGCTGAAAGCAGAAATTCTCCACCTCGCTCATGCTCGGCTTACTCGCCACAATCAGGTCTTTCTCACTGATCGACCAGTCTTCAACACCCTCAAGCACCCAACATGCCTGACGAGAAAAACTCAAGATCTTGATGTTGCTGTTACCCGCTCGCTTATCCACGACGTTGAAGTGACTGTCGTCGACCGCTTCGACTTCGACTCCTTTTGTCTTTGCTGTGGCTATGGGTTCCATCAGTGGAAATGCCAATGTGGAGCTGTTGACTCCCGTCGTTTGCGGCTCAAAATTACCGCTCTCCCCCGCGGGCTTTAAAACAAGCAACTTCACTGTCATGGCAGTCAGGCGCTGCTGCGTTTCTGCATCCGCAGAAAACGTCGGAAGGAACTGTGCAAAGTCCTCGGATGGGCATTCATTCGCATAAACGCTGCCATGAAACAGGCTAAGCAGCGACGCGGTGAAAACTGCTACAGCGAAGCCATTTGTCTTCTTCGAAACATCATTCATATCGATCACTCAGAAAACACAAAAAAAGCCTTCGGTTTAACTTTCTCAGGCGGAGCATTCCCCAACGCCGGATCCATCAAACTCCCCGCCTTATCCTTATCCGCAGCCCCCGGCAGCACCGGCGGTTTAATCCCGATCCCGGTCCCCGAGCCCGCCGAACCACCGGCATTGATCTTCACAATCGGCCCAACAACCGTCACACCACCGCCATCCAGCTTGATAAAGCTCCCACCGCCCAAAATGGTCAGTTCCGACCCGGCCTCGATAACAATCTTCGCCCCAGCCTTCAGGTGAATCTCTTTCCCAACGCTAGTCAGCTGCGCAGTCCCCAACTTCACATGCTGGTTCTGCCCAACCGTCAGGTGATCATCCACCCGCGTTTCAACCTTGCGATCAGCAATCGTGGTGCGGTGCTCTTCAGCCTTCAGCTCGGTGTAGGTGTTCTTCACCACCGTGTCATGCCGCTCATTGCCGACGCGAATCTTCTGGTCGTGCTCGATGTTTTCATCCCAATCCCGCTGGGCGTGGATGAAGATCTGCTCCGCCCCTTTTTTGTCCTCAATCCGCAGTTCGTTGTACCCGCCGCCGCCCGGTGAGCTGAGGGTTTTGAACACGCTGCGGGTTTTGTTCGCCGGCAGTTCGTAGGGAACCTGGTTTTCCTTGTGGTACAGGCAACCAGTCACCAGCGGTTGATCGGGATCGCCTTCCAGGAAGGTGACGAGGACTTCCATGCCGATGCGCGGGATGACGATGGCGCCGTAGCGGTCGCCGGCCCAGCTTGAGGAGACGCGCATCCAGCAGCTGGTTTTGTCGTCGGCCTGGCCTTCGCGGTCCCAGTGGAATTGCACTTTGATGCGGCCGTATTGGTCGCAGTGGATTTCTTCGCCGGCGGGGCCGGTGACTTTGGCGGTCTGGCTGCCGAGTACGCGGGGTTTTGGGTGTTGCAGTGCCGGGCGGTAGAACACGGCCCATGGGGTGGCGAGGAAGCGGTTGCGGTAGCCCTGGTGGAAGTCGTCTTTGTTGTCGGTGGTGTCGCTGGTCACGGACTCTTCGAGGACTTGCGGCTGTTTGCCTTCGTGGACGATTTCGGTGAGCAGCCAGAGGTCGTTCCACTCGGTGCGTGGGTGGTCGGACATTTCCAGAAAGTGACCGCTGATCAAGCGGGTCTGGTCGCCGTGGCCTTCGGCTTGCTGGTAGTCGGCGCGGTGGCGTTCGAGGACGCGCTGGCTGAGGAATTTGCCGCGCGCGCGGTCGAGGAAGCGGCCGGGGTAGTCGTAGTCTTCGAGGTCTGGTTCGTCGCTTTGAACATCGGGCTTGTAGGCCGCTTCGAGTTGCAGGCGTGGTTTTTCGAAATCGTAGTCGCGGCGGGTGGTGCGACTGGTGCGGGTTTCCAGGCGCAGTTTGAAGCCTTTGATCACCGGTTCGTCGGCGACCATGCCACTGCCTTGCACGTACGCGGTTGGCTGGCCGAGTTTGGGGAATACGGTCTGATCGTCACCGAATACCAGCAAGTGAGCTTTTTCGCTGTGCTGGAAGTGGTAGTGAATGCCTTCTTCTTCGCACAGGCGCTGGACGAAGTGCAGGTCGGTTTCGTCGTACTGCACGCAGTAGTCGCGGTCCGGGCATGGCTGACTGAGCTGGAAGTTGTAAGCGTTGCCCTTGATACCGTGTTCTTCGAGGATCAGCGCGATGATTTTTGGCGCGGACATCTGCTGGTAGATGCGCTGGTTGGTGCGGTGATGCAGGTATTGCAGGTGCGGCACCAGGGAGACTTTGTAGCGGGTCAGGCGCTTGCCGGCATCACCTTGGGCGACGCGGTAGATCTGGCCGTGGATGCCGCTGCCCTGTGGATCGAACGCCAGGAATGCCTGTTTGTGCAGGAGTTTTTCCAGGTCCAGATCGGGGTTTTCGCTGACCAGTTCCAGGTCGAAGCGATATGGCTGGCTGATGCCTTCGGTGCCGGTGAACGACAGCACTTGCAGGTCGCCGACGTAGTCTTCGACAGTCAGGCTGAAGTGCGTTTCGTTAGCTGGGTTGAACATTGCTTGCTCCCTGTTCGGTAGTCATCCGTTACGCCCGAAGTCGCAGACGTTGCAGCAAAGACAAAGTGGCGCCCATGGCGTCACGCAGTTGTGCGGCGGTGATCGTTCGATCGGCCGCATCGAATGCCAGCGCCGTTCGCAGGGCTGGCCAGCAGTGTTTCGGTAGATTTTTCGGGGCGTGCAGTTCGCGCTCCAGGTGTTCGTCACGGGCCTGGGTCGAGGGCAAGCGGCGGAACGGGTGTTTGCCGCCCGCCAATTCGTAAAGCACGCAGGCCACGCCGTAGACGTCGGCGCTGGCGGACAGCGGCTGGCCTTCGAGCAGTTCCGGTGCGGCGTAGCCTGGGGTCCAGGCGTTGAAGCGGTCGCGGCTCAGGTGTGGCAGGCCTGGGAGGATGCCCTCCTCGGCCTGGCCCAGACCGAAGTCGAACAGGCGCACGCCTTCTTCGCTGAGCATCACGTTGCTTGGCTTCATGTCGCCGTGCAGCACGCCGCGCGCGTGGGCGTAGGCCAGTGCGTCGAGCAGCGGCAGCGCGATGTCGCGCAGTTCGTTCCACGGCAGGCCGAGTGGCCGTTCGCAGAGCAGTTTGTCCAGGGTCAGCCCACGCATGAGTTCCATGGTGATGAAGGCACGCTGGCAATCGGTGTCCACTTCAAAGGTGTGCGGTCGCAACACATTGTTATGGCGCAGGCGTCGGGTCAGTGCGAACTCGCTGTAGAGCAAGGCGCTGGCGTCCGGCGATTCGGCAAATTCTTCGCTGAGGATTTTCAGCGCGATGTAAGGGTCGGGATCGCCGAACTGTTCGCTCAGCAAGTCCCGTGCACGGTAAACCGCGCCCATGCCGCCGGCACCGAGCAGGCGCTCGATGCGGTAACGCCCTGCCAGCACGTCCGGCAGTTCACCGACGCTGGCCCGTGTCGGCGCCAACGCGGGCTCAGCTTGATGCGACTTGGCAAACGCAAAGTAAGTCAGGTTATTGGCTTGCTCTTCGCTCATCAGCAGGTCGTCGAGCGGCGGCATGAGTTGGGTCATTGGCGGATCACCACGGCAGTCAGGTTGTCCCGGGCCGAACCACGCAGCGCGCCGTCAAACAGACGCTCAAGCGCGACATGCGGCGCGGTCAGGCTCAGGGCGCTACCCAAGGCATCGCTGCTCAGCCCGTTGTACAAACCATCGCTGCACAACAGAAACGCATCGCCGGGGTAAACCTCGAGTTCGAGCACGTCCAGCGTCAGTTGCTCGGCCGCCCCGACCGCACGGGTCAAGGCATGCGCGGCGGGATGCGCGCTGGCGTCTTCGACGCTCATCTGTTGCTCGTCGATGAGTTGCTGTTGCAGCGAATGGTCCTTGGACAGCTGATACAAACGCTGGCCGCGCCACAGGTAGCAACGGCTGTCGCCAGCCCAGATGCAGGCCGCGCGATTGCCTTCCACCAGCAGCGCCACGACGGTGCTGCCCATGATGCTGTCGTGGCGCCCGGCGGTGACGGTCAACTCCTGACCCAAGCGGCGGTTCAGCCAGTGCAGGCACTGGCGAATGCCTTTGAGTCGTTCGTCGAAGTCATCCTGCGCCGGCAATTCCGCCAGGCTGGCGACGATCAACTGGCTGGCAACGTCGCCGCCCTGATGACCGCCCATGCCGTCCGCGACCACCCACAGCCCCTGCTGCGGACTGTCGAGGAAAGCATCTTCGTTGCGCGCCCGAACCTTGCCGGCATCGGTGCGCGCAGCGCTGCGCCAGGCACTGGCAACCAGCATCAGAGCTGCACCGGCATACGGAAGGTGCGCAACACGCCCATGTCGAACGGGTTCGGCGTGCGCTGGCTGGTCAGCAAGTAGTTGGCGCGCAGGCCACCGACGTCCGCCTTCAGCACCAGCACGTCACGACCGCTGAGGTACTCGGTCTGCATCAGGTCGAACAGACGGAACAGCGACCACGGGCCGGAGTTCTTCTCGATGCCGATCGGGCGGCCCGCCATCTTGTCCATCACCAGGCTGGTGCGCCCGTCTTCAGCATCGGTCGGCCATTTGAACGACACCGGCACAATCGGGCCGTGACGGTATTCGATGGTCTTGTCGCCGAACTTGAACTCGGAACGGCTGACGGCCGGGTCGAGGGTGTACGGCTCCAGTTTGAACTGCACTTGTGGTTCGGCCGGGTTGATCGAGAAGAAGCTCTGGCGGATCACTTGGGCCGCAGCCATCTGGTCGAGGTAGACCTTGGAGATCGGCATGCTGTGACCGTCAATGCTGCGCAGACGGTAGTTGCCCGGATCGCCACTCACGAACGGACGCATGTAGGTATCGAAGAAGCGATCGGCAATGCCCTGCGCCTTGAAGAACTCGCGGAAGTCGCTGATCGCCACGTCGCTGGTGCTGTGGGCGCTGAACGGGTAGCGCTTGTTGATCGCCTTGCCGTAGAAGCTGTACAGCTCGCTTTGATAACGCTGGTTCAGGTACTGGTAGGAATCGTTGAGCACCAGACGCCAGGTGTCTTCGGCCAGCACGTTGAACCACACGCTGACCGGGCGCGGCAGACGATTCGAGGCATTGCGCAGGTTGCTCAGCGCATCACGCTGGCCGCTCATGCGGGTCTTGGCCATTTCGAACGCGGCCTGCTCCGGCGCACTGGCGCGCGCAAGGCTCGACAGTTGCATTTGCAGGTCGTTGAGCGCCGTCAGCGCCGGGGTCAAATCAGCGGCCGGGCCGTTGTTGTCATCCAGCAAACGGTGCAGTGGTTCGAAGCGGCGTTGCAGGGATTTCTTCGCGGTGTCCGGCAGGTTTTTGATCGCGGCCATGTCCGAGGCTTTGTCCGCGGCGGCAGACGCCAGTTTGCCCAGCTTGCCCAATTTGCCTTTCTGCTCGCCCAGTGCGGCAGCGGCATCAGCCGCTTGATCGACCGCTTCGGCTTCTGCCGGGAACCGGGTGTTTTCGCGCACTTCCACCAGCAGTTGCAGCACCGGCGAGTTGGCCGAGGTCAGGCCCGCCAGTTGCTCGGCGCCCTCACTGAAATCGCTGATCGGAGGCAGTGCAACCTGGCCCACGGCTTCGCTCCAGAAGTTGGCGTAGTCGCGAAAGTACAGCTGCTCCAGTTCGACCATCAGGCGACGCAAGTCCATGCCGCTGATGCCCGAACCTTCGCCCAGCACCCAGTTGTCACGCAGGATGTCGGTGACCAGCGCACTGCCCTGCACCGAGAAATACTGCTGATAACCCTGCTGGGTGTAGAAGCCCGGGATCACGTAATCGGTGCCGACAAACAGCGCACCCTGCGGGCCCAGGTGTTGGCTCAAACGGTATTCCGGCAGGTCTCGGGCCTGCTCGCGCAGCATCCGGTAAACCACGTTGGCCAGCGACTCGCTGCGCAATACCTGACGCGCCTGAGCCACCAGTTGATCGTTCAGCGGGTAGATAAACGGAAGCTTGAGCAAGCGCTCGAAGTGCGTGTTCAGGCCGTTCTGCACCGCAGTGTTGCCGGCGTAACGCAGGGACCAGTCAGTCGCGACCCAGTCCTTGAGCCACACCGCATCGCGGCGATCTTTCATGTTTAGCATCAGGTACGCGCGCAAGCTGTTGAGCAGGCGTTCGCGGTCCTTCATGTTGGCGCGGATCTGCCCTTCCAGCAGGGTCGCGACCTTCGGCAGCAATTGCTTTTCGAGCTCGCGCTCGTAAGCCGCCTTGACCACCGGGTTGACGTCTTCGCCCTGATACAGGCCGCCACGCTCGTGGTAACCCACGTCGCCCTTTTTCGGGAACACCTGTGTCGCTGCGTAGCTGGTGTCGAGGGTCTTCAGTACCGCCATAGAATCATCACGTGCGGTCAGGGCCGAGCGCTGTTGCGTCCAGGTTTGTGCCAGGTTGCGCAGGTTTTCCAGGCGCTCATAGTTGGCCGAGAAACCGCTCGCCCACAGCAGGCCGAACAGGCCCAACGCCGCCAACGCACCGACGTACAACGCACGCTGGCCCCAATGGATGCGGCTGCGTTCGCGCTTGTCCAGACCGGCTAGATCGGCCTCAGGGAAAATCACCCGGCTGAGCAAATGGTGAATGAACCGCGAACGGCCGCTGCGCAGGGTCGGCAATACGCCGGAATTGATCCCCAGATTGGCGCCGATGCCGGCGGTGGTCTGGTCCATTTCCTGGGTCAGGTGCGGTGCGCTGGTCAGGTAGAAACCGCGCAACTGGCTGACACGCTGGTAACGGTTGCCGGTAAAAGCCATGTCGACGAACAGGCACAGGCGCTCGCCGATCTGCCCCAGTTGATGCGGGAAATCGAGGATGCGGCCACGGCGCTGGGTGTCGCGCTCCTGGTGCATGCGCATGATCACCTGGCTGTTCAGGCGACGCAGCAGCTCTTCGAACTCGGCGCGCAGCACAGTGACGTCGGTGCCCCTCTGCTCTTTGCGGAAGCTGGTGCCGAGCACCTGATCGCTTTCTTCGCGGGTCAGCTGGTCGAAGAACTCGTCGAAACCGAGCAACTGGTCAGCCTTGCTGAGGACCAGATAGATCGGCACATCGACGTGCAGTTTCTGATGCACGTCTTGCAGGCGCGCACGCACCTGACGCGCCAGCGTCTCCAGATCCTGCTCGTTAGCGCCCAGCAGCAATTCAACGGGAATGGTCACCAGCACGCCGTTCAACGGACGGTTGCGACGACGCTTGCGCAGCAGGTCGAGCAAAGTGCTCCAGGCGCTGCCATCGACTTCGGCATCCGCCTGGGTCAGGTAACGTCCGGCGGTGTCGATCAGCACACCGTGGTCGGCGAAGTACCAGTCGCAATGCCGGGTGCCAAGGGTATCGCGGGTCAGTTTGCGGTCGATCTTGTTGATCGGAAACTCAAGGCCCGAGAAGTCCAGCAGGCTGGTCTTGCCGCTGCCCTGCGGGCCGATCAGCAAGTACCACGGCAAATCACTGCGCCAGCGTTCGCTGCGGCCGCGATAGAGGCTCGAGGTCTTCAGGGTTTTCAGGGCGTCCTTGAAACGCTCCTTCAACTCCTTCTGCTCTTCGTCGATCAACTCTTCACGGCGGATACGATCCTGTCCATCCTCAGTCTCTTCGACCGCTTTCTTGCGCACACCGGCACGCCAGCTGACGAAGACCATGGTCAGGCCCCAGATCAGGAACAGCACACTGATGGTCAGCAGGCGGGAGGTCGAGCCTTCCCAGAACTTGTAGTCATCGACGGCCAACAGCGGCCCGACAAACCAGACCAGCAGCGCGACGAACAGCACCAGCAGCAAGGTCCAGACCCAGGTCTGGCGCACGAACGCGCCGACTTTCTTGAAAAACTTTTTCATCACACGTCCCTGTTTACGGCTGCGACAGCGGCTGGGCCGCGGCGGAATCCAGCGGCTGATAAGGTTGCAGAACGGTGTCGCGCTGCTCGCCCAAGACCCAGGCGAACCCCGAATACATCACCACCAGGCAGACCACGGTGAACAGCACCACCATCCACGCCGGCACGATGCGCACCAGGCTGCGACGCTGGTCGTTCAAGCCTTCCCAATGCGGCGACAGTTCACGCGGCACGTCGCCGCGCAGCTGACGAATCTGCCGGTACAAGGCGTCGCGGATGCCTTCGAGTTCGAGCATGCCGCGCGCTTGCACGCGGTACTTGCCTTCGAAACCGAGGGACAGGCACAGGTACATCAGCTCCAGCATCGGCAGGTGCTTGACCGGGTTTTTCGACAGGCGATCCAGCAGCTGGAAGAACTTCTCGCCACCGAAGGTTTCGTTGTGGAAGCTGCTGAGCAGGCTCATCTGCGACCACTCGCTTTCGTTGCCCCACGGCGTGGTCACGACGGCTTCATCGACCACGGTGCAGAGCACGTAACGCGCAGCCATCACCTGGCTGCTTTCGGCGCCGTTGTGCAGCGCGCGCACTTCAAACAGTTTCAGCCCGGCGGTCAGGCGCTCGTTGAGCGCGTACATGTCTTCGCGGCTATCGCTGTGCTTGAGGCGAACCACTTCCGACAACAGGTCGGAACCGGCGGCCACCAGCGAATTGAGGCTGATGTTGAAGGTCTCCGCCGGGCGCAGGCGGGCGGCGTAGATCATCCGCTCTTCGAGTTGTTCGAAACGCGGCGGTGCGGCGAAGTCGGTCAGCGGACTTTGCGCCGGGCCGTGGCCCTGGCGGTCGAGCAAGACGGTTTTATCGTCCTGATGGTGTTCCATGTCCTTGATCATGTCGGTCAGTTCCTGATGGCCCAGAATTTCAATTCAAGCTCGGCGAATTCGCCGGACACGTGGAACGCGAAGCCGCCAGAGCGCTCCAGTTGTGCCAGGTCTTCGGAACTGAGTTCGAGGATGAAATAGGTTTTGTTGGAGTGGAACGCGATCTGCCGTGGGGCCACCGGCAACGGTTTGACCTTGATGCCCGGCAGGTGCAGGTTGACCAGTTGGCGGATGCGCTCCACCGGGCCGACCTTGAGGTGCGCCGGCAAGCGGTGGCGCAGTTCTTCGGAATCGCAGTTGGCACTGGCCGCGAGCACGAACGACGCCGAGCCCAGCAGTTTGTGGTCGTGCAACGGCGAGACGATGATCCCGTACTGACGCGCTTGCAGGACCAGTTCGATGGCGTGCTGTTCGAGCACCATCGACAGCACCTGACGGATCGCTTCCATCAGTTTGCGGAAGCTCGCGCCCTGGTCGCTGTGCTGGTAACGGCTGTCCAGACGCGGGCGTTTGCTGTCGCTGGAGAAGGTCGCCAGATCACCGAGCATGGTCAGCAGCGTGCGGTACAGCTCTTCCGGGTGAACCTGTTCCAGACCGAGGTAGTGACGCAGCAGCAGCTCGGTGCGGTTGATCAGTTGCAGCATCATGAAGTCACCGACTTCCGCGCCACCGACCTTGCCGTTGGAGCGGATGCGCTCGGCGATGGTGTCACCCCGGTGACCGAGCATGCTGATCACTTCTTTCAGGCACGACAGCAAATAGCTGGAGGAATGCGCCTGAATGTAGGTCGGCACGAAATCCGGATCGAGGCTGATCACACCATCGGGCGTGGTGTCGAGCACGTCGCAGATCTTCAGCTTCACGTAGGCCTGATCGCTCTGCTGCTCGCCGAGCAACAGTTTGAAGTCCGGGCGACCGCAGCTGACCTGGCTGGCGGAATCGTCGCCGGCGTTGGAGTCGGCCACTTCCGCTTCGTACGCGGTGTAGCGCGCCAGCACGTCGGATTGCTCCGGGCGGCGCGACTCGATGTGGTTACCGGTGACCAGCGGCAGCGCCAGGTAAATCGGCGTGTTGCCGGTGTTCGGCGGCACGTCCAGCGCCAGTGGCTCGGTGTTGCCGCCGAGTTCGAACAGGCTGCCGTCCGGCAGAATCCCCGAGGCCTGGCTGATCACCAGTTTGCCCATGTTGAGGAACTGCAAATCGATGTCGAGATTGAGGAAACCCCAGGTGTAACTGCCCAGCAACTGGGTGCGGGTTTTCATCTGGTGGTCGTAGTAGCGATCGTTGTGCTGGAAGTGCTGCGGACGCAGCAGCATGCCTTCCTGCCAAATGACTTTATGGGAATTCATGATCAGTCATCCGCCTTGGCGAGCTTTTCGTTGCTGTTGCGAATACCGGCCTGGTCGAGGGTCAGGTCAGCCTCGGTGACTTCCAGCGGGGTGACTTGCACCGTGTAGCGCCATTTGGTTTCCGGCAGGTCGCGGTAGGCCGCGAGGATCCCGACGTAACGGCTGCCCTCCTCCACACTGAGTTTCAGCTCAATGGTTTCACCCGGGCGCAGTTCGAGTTCTTCGCTAGCTACCAGGTCTGGGGCCAGGGATTCCTTGGCGCGCTCGTACAGGCTGAAGAAGTCGGCGTTCTCGAACGTCACCGGGTGCTTGAGCTCGAACAGACGCACGACAATCGGTGACGGACGCCCGTTGAGGTCCGGGTTCAGCTGATCGCTGCCGGTGAGCTTCAGGTTGACCTTTGTCACTTTGGAATACGGCGACAGCGACGAACAACCGGCCAGCAGCACCAGCACCGCGAACGCAGTCAGCATCTTGAAAAAAGCGGTCGAGCAGCGAGACATGCGCATCATCCTTGGTGGTCGGTGTGAAGGGTGGAAATCAGGCGGATCTGTTCTTCGTAGGCTTGAGCGAAGTCACGGGCCAGCAGGCGCTCGCTCCAGTCATCGTCCTGACGCAGGGCCTGGTGATAACGACCGTACGCTCTCCAGCGGCTGCCGGAGGTGGCCAGCAACGGCTTGTTGTCGCGCTCGAAACGCAGGGTCAACTGCTGCGGCGAGAAGTGTTCCAGGGTGCCGCGAACGGCGGCGCGGCTGGCGGTCAGCAAGGCCACCTGATGCGCCTGCAAATCGCGGAACGCACGGGAGATCGAATGCTCGGCCGGCAATTGGCCCGGCTTGTTCGGCTGCAACAAAATGCCCAGCGCTTCACCGGCATCGACGGCGAATTTCAGCGGGTTCTTGTTCGTGCCTTGCACGGTGGTCTGGGCCAGACGCAGTTCGTTTTTCAGTTCGCTGCGGGTGCGCAGGCTCTGCTGCAAACCGCCGACGCTTTGCTTGAGCAGGCGTGCCGCGTTCAGCGCCAGGGCTTCGCGGGCGTCGTGGTCGAGGCCTTTGAGGTCCACGCCCAGCGCTGCACCGAAGTGCTCCCAGAAACCTTCGCTCTGGCGCTCAGGCGCTTTTGCGACAGGGCTTGGCGCAGGATCGGCGGGGGCGTTGATCAACTCCGGCACCATCAGGCTTTCCATGTCGATGCGCGCATAGTCGGCGCGCTGACGGGTGTCCTCGATGGTGGTGCTCGGGGTGATCAACTCTTCGATTTCCGAGTACACGCGCTCTTGCTGATCAAGGGCGTTCAGCGGATCGAGGTCAAGGAACGCGTCATCCGGGATGATGCTGCCCGCTGCTTGTGGGCGACCGACTTCGACGTCGAAGGTCGCCGGGTCGCGCACCAGCCGCGCACGGATCTCGAAATCACCCAGCACGTAGGTGCTGCCATGCTCGATGCGCATCGGTTCGCCCTTGCGCAGGCGTGCGCCGCTGCCGCCATCCTGGACACCGTTGCTGCTGGTGTCGGTCAGGAAGAACGTCCCTTCGCGAAAGCTGATGTCCACATGGTGATTGGACAGATGACGCTTGCGGTCCGGGATGATCCAGTCGCAATCCTCGCCCCGGCCAATCACGCCGCCGGCCTGCTTGAAGGTCTTCTGGCACAGCTCCGTGGGCACGAACTGCTTGGTGTTCAGCATTTCGAAAACCAATTCCATGGTGATACTCCTTGCGGTCACTTGCCGCGATTGACCGCCTGCGGATCACCCAATGGGCGATAGGTGTTGTCGTTGAATTTGTAATTGCCGCTGCAGCCGCCAAGGCCGCATAGAACGACGAGGGTCAGCAGGACGGCTTGCCAGTGACGAACAGACATCAGAGGGTCTCCAGGGGTAGACAAAGCACAAAGCGCCGGCCCGTTCGGGCGGCGCTATCAGAAGCGAATGAGGTGAAATCGACGGTCATTTGCCTAACCATCGAAGTCACCGAGATTGATGTTCAGACGCCCGAGGCGGTACAGCAGCGTGCGACGCGGCAGCCCGAGTTCGCGGGCGGCGAGGGTCTGGTTGCCGTCGTTTTTGCGCAGGCAATCGAGCAGCAGGCTGCGTTCGACCTGCTCCAGGCGTTCGCGCAGGTTCAGGCTGTTGTCTTCCGGCACGGCTTCCATGCGCAGGGAGAAATGCTCGGCCAGCAACTCGCCGCCCTCGCACAGCAACACCGCGCGCTCGACCAGGCCTTTGAGTTCGCGCACGTTGCCGGGGAACGCATAACCGGACAGGTGATCCAGCGCCGCATCGGACCAACGCACCGCATCGCGCTGCAAGAACGAGCAGGCCTTGTCGGCGAAGTGCCGGGCCAGGTCGAGGATGTCGCCTTCGCGCTGACGCAGGGCCGGCAACTCAATCGGGAATTGCGCGAGGCGGTAGTACAAGTCCTCGCGGAATTTGCCTTCGCTGACCAGCACCGACAAATCCCGGTGCGTCGCGGCGATGATGCGCACGTCGATCTTGTGGGTGTCGTTGGAACCCAACGGGCGGATCTCGCCCTCCTGCAACACGCGCAGCAACTTGGCTTGCAGCGACAGCGGCATGTCGCCGATTTCATCGAGCAACAAGGTGCCGCCGTTGGCCGCGTCGAACAGCCCGGCGCGGTCGCGGTCCGCGCCGGTGAAGGCGCCTTTGCGGTAGCCGAACAGTTCGCTTTCCAGCAGGTTCTCGGGGAACGCCGCGCAGTTCTGCACGATGAACGCCTGGGAACGGCGCGGGCCGCAATCATGAATGGCGCGTGCGACCACTTCCTTGCCGGTGCCGGTCTCGCCGCGCAGCAGCACGGTGTACGGGCTGTGCAGGACTTTGCTGATCAGCGAATAGGTTTCGCGCATGGCCTTGCTCTTGCCGATCAAGCCGTAACCACTGGCACTCGGGACGCTGGCCTTCAATGGCCGTGCATCACCGACCGGCTGACGCAGACGTTGCAGCAGATGCAGTTGGCCGAGCACAAACGACCCCAGTTGCCCGAGGGAATCGGCAAAGCCTTGCAAGTCGATGTGCCGGCGGCTGGCGCACAGCAGCAAACCTTCGACCGCCTTCTGCTGATTGACCAGCGGCACGCACAGCAGCGACTGCCACGGCGTGGCCTGCGGCGGCAGGAAGCTGGTTTCGTGCAGGCTGCCGCTCAGCTCGCCGAGGCTCACCACGCGGTTCTGGCACAGGGCGAATTGCAGCAGTTGTTCACCGTTGTAATCCGCCGGCAGGCTCGCCGATTCGCGCGGCTGCAGAATGCCGTTCAGGCACTCGGCGTTCATCCCCAGGCACGTGTGGGTCGCGTCCAGCAGGTACAGCTGTGTCAATTCGCAGCCGCTGAGTTCCGCCACGCCGCGCACGAAGTCACCCAGCAGCGCAGCGCCGTCCGCCGCACGCGACAGGCTGGCGAACTGCGCCAGCAACGCTTCGGCATACACCAGCGGCTGCGGCACTTGAGTGAACATCACACCCACCTCAGGCGAACTCGCAGGTCACGCTGGCGCCGCCGTCGAGCGTCGCGTGGACGCGCTTGAGGCTTTCACCGGTTGCCATCGCGTCGAGCAAGCGGTCGGCCACCAGCGGCAGTACGTGCAGGTCCAGCAAGTGGTCGATCAGACGCGCGCCGCTGTCGCTTTGGGTGCAGCGCTCGGCCAGGTGATCGACGAGGTCTTGCGAGTAGGTGAAATCCAGCTGACGACGGTTCAGGCGCTCGCCCAGACGACCGAGTTTGATTTCGATCAGCTCACGCAGCACCGGGCCGCCGACCGGGTAGTAAGGCACCACACGCATCCGCGCCAGCAGCGCCGGTTTGAAGTGCTTGCTGAGCACCGGGCGAATGGTTTCTTCGAGCACTTCGGCAGTTGGCCGTGCACCGTTTTCGCAAAGGTCGCTGATGCGGTCGCTGCCCAGGTTCGAGGTCATGAGGATCAGCGTGTTACGGAAGTCGATCTCGCGGCCTTCGCCGTCGTTGGCCACGCCTTTGTCGAAGATTTGGTAGAACAAGTTGAGCACGTCCGGGTCAGCCTTTTCGACCTCATCGAGCAACACAACGGAGTACGGCTTCTGCCGCACGGCTTCGGTGAGCATGCCGCCCTCGCCGTAGCCGACGTAGCCCGGCGGTGCACCGATCAGGCGCGACACGGTGTGCTTCTCCTGGAACTCGGACATGTTGATGGTGGTGATGAAACGATCACCGCCGTACAGCAAATCGGCGAGGGCCAGCGCGGTTTCGGTCTTGCCGACGCCGCTCGGGCCCACCAGCAGGAACACGCCCACCGGTGCATCCGGTTTGTTCAGGCCGGCAGCGGTGGCGCGCATCGAGCGGTCCAGTGCGTGCACGGCTTGTTCCTGACCACGGATGCGCGTGCGCAGGTCGGTGGCGAAACTGGCGACCTTGGCGTTGTGTTCGCGGGCCAGTTGCGCCAGCGGCACGCCGGTCCAGGCGCTGATGACTTCGGCGACCAGACGCGGGCAGACTTCGAAACTGACCAGGCGTTCTTTGACCTGAGCATCGGTCAGGGCTTTGTGAGTTTCGTTGAGCGCGGTTTCGAGGGACGCGACGTCATTCACCGTTTCGAGGGTTTCGATCACGGTGCCTTCGGCGTCTTCCTCAACCGTGACGGTCGGCTCGACGGCAGCAGCCTCGCGAGCCTTGGCCAGTTGCTGACGCAGATCCAACAAGCGCTCGGCCAGTTCTTTCTGCTCGGTCCACAGCGTTTCGAGGGCGACCATTTCGTCTTCGGCGGCGGCCAGACGATCTTCCAAAGCATCCAACGCTTCGTGATCAATCAACAAACCGGCTTCAGCATCACGACGCAGCGCCTGACGCTGACGACCACCTTCAGCCAGTTCGCCACGCAGACGTTCAAGGCTTTCCGGGGCGGCCGCGAGGCTGATGCGAACGCGAGCGCACGCGGTGTCGAGCACATCGACGGCTTTGTCCGGCAGCTGACGGCCGGCGAGGTAACGGGCGGACAACTCAGCCGCCGCCACCACCGCGTCGTCGCGCAGGTAGATGCCGTGGCTCTTCTCGTACACCTGAGCCAAACCACGGAGGATGGTCACCGCTTCGCTGACGGTCGGTTCGTGCAGTTGTACCGGCTGGAAACGACGGGCCAGCGCCGGGTCTTTTTCGAAGTACTTCTTGTACTCCGCCCACGTGGTGGCGGCGATGGTGCGCAACTCGCCACGGGCCAAGGCTGGTTTGAGCAAGTTGGCCGCATCGGAACCGCCGGCATTGCCGCCCGCGCCGATCAACGTGTGGGCTTCGTCGATGAACAGGATGATCGGTTTCGGCGAGGCTTTGACTTCGTCGATCACGCCTTTGAGGCGACGCTCGAATTCACCTTTGACGCTGGCGCCGGCCTGCAACAGGCCCATGTCCAGCGACAGCAGCTCGACGCCTTTCAACACTTGCGGCACTTCGCCAGCAGCGATGCGCGAGGCCAAACCTTCGACAATCGCGGTTTTACCAACACCAGCTTCACCGACCACAATCGGGTTGTTCTTGCGGCGACGGGCGAGGATGTCGACCATCTGCCGGATCGCGCCATCGCGGCACAGCACCGGGTCGAGTTTGCCGTCGCGGGCCTGTTGGGTCAGGTTGTGGGTGAAGCGCTGCAGCAGCGATTCGCCCGGCACGGCGGGCTTACCGGTGGCCGGTTGCTCTTTCTGCGACAGGGCAAATTCTTTCAGGCGCTCGATGTTCAGCTTGGCCAGCAACGACTGGTAACGGCTGCCGGCGTAGCGCATCGGGTTGCGCAGCAGCGCGAGGATCAACGCGGCTTGCTCGACCTGGCTCTGGCCCAGTTCAAGGTTGGCCACCAGCAACGCGTCTTGCAGCCACTGCACCAGTTCCGGGGCGAACACCGGGTTGCGCGAGGCGCTGTGCTCGACCCGCGATTGCAGCGCGGCGCTCAGCTCGCCGGCATCCACTTCGGCGTCTTGCAGCGCGCGTGCGAGCAGGCCTTGCGGGCGCTCCAGCAGGCCCAGCAGCAAGTCTTCGACGAGGATCTTGCTGCCGCCACGGGCGACGCAACGCTCGGCAGAACTTTCCAGATCACGACGGGTTTCGGCGTCCAGCGCCTGGATAAGTTGTTGCAGGTCTACGTTGATCATTGGTCATCTGTCCTTAATGAATTTTGCTGCCCAGGGTCACCACGCCGTCCGCTTTTTCGCGGCCCAGCCAACTGGTCCATCCCAGGCGACAGGCGTTCTGCTCACCGATGCGCAGTTCGCGGATTTCTTCCTGGCGCAACACCAGGCGAATGTCGTAGTCGAGCGGGTCACGCAGGGTGAACCGCACCAGCGCGCACAACGGCTGGTAGCCGAAACCGATCGGCAGGAATTCGTGAAAGCGTTGCCAGTCGAGTTCGCGGATGTGAATACGGAATTTGCCGCTGCGGTCGCGCACGTGTTCGCCCAGCACCAGGTCTTCGCCGAGCAGGCTGTTGGCGCGGCCCAGACGGTTGCGCTGCTCGTCGAGAATTTCCACCCGGCGCTCGATGCATTGCTCGATGGTCAGTTCGGCGTGCTTGAAGTAGTAACGCAGCACCGCTTCGATCAGCGCCGCCGAGTGCGCCCGCAAACTGAGCAAACCGAGGTACGGCAGCAGGCGTTTCCAGTTCAGTTCCTGGGCCTTGCGGATCTCTTCGCCGCCAAGGCCGATCAAGGCAAACAGCTGCGCCGAGAACGGGTCGAGCGCGCCGCTCTGGAAGCTTGCGCGGTAGCGGTATTTGCGCCAGATCGGCAGCATCAGCCGTTGCAGGCGATGGTGAAACAGGTCGAGAAAATTGCGGGTCGGGTTGCCGTCTTCGCTGTCGCCCAACGCCTGTTCGCCGTAGAACGCCGGCAGCGGCGAACCGGAGCCGACCAGGCCGATCAGGTTGAACCGCAGGCGCGCACGCATGTGCCCGTGCTCTTGGAAAAACTCCACGCGATCAACGTCGCTACCAGGGAAACCCAGGCTCGGGTTGGCCTGGAATTCCAGCTGGTCGTACAGGTCGTCTTCGCTCAGGTGCGGGTGGGCCTCGCGCAGCCGGTCAATCACCAGCAGCACGGCCTGAAACAGCGAGTACTCGCGTATTCCTCGGGTCAGTCCGCTTAAAGAAGCGGCTGCAGGCCCATACGTGGTGTCCATTGGTACACCTCTCCCTGTGTGCTTTTTACCCGCAGCTCGTGGTACGAATTGAGACTGGCGTAAAGCGCGAAAAACTCGTTGAGAACCGAAGCGAAAACGAACAAGTCGCCCTCGCCGATATACCCTTCCGGGTCGATGGTCAGCTCGGTGCGCAACCCGCGAACCGGCAACCCTCGGTGCAACCGGTCGACGTGGTGGTGCTTGATCGACTTGAGCCCGCCGAGCAGGCGCTTGCTGACCTTTTCCGCGTGTTGGTCGTAGTAGCGCGGCAAATCGTAGGTTTCGAGAATCACCTTCAACGCATTGACGTCGGCAAGGGACAAATAGTTAAGCGACATGTTGCTGATCAACTTCCAGAGGAAGTCGCGGTTCAGCGGCGGCGCGAAACTCGACGTGGCCGGGGTGATGTTGCGGAAGCTCAAAAACTCTGGCGTCTCTTCGCAGGCCATGCAGATGTCGCCGAGCTTGAGCTTGCGCGGCAGGTTCTGGTTGGTGCACATCAGCTCGATCGACAGGGTTTCATGGGCTTCGGTGTGGCGGATGCCGAAGCTCAGGTAGGTGTCGAGGCCGTCGTGCAGCAATGAGGAACGCTGGCGAATGCTGTAATGCGGACGGCTGTTGGGCACGTCGAAACTCGGGTCGTGCTCGAAGGATTCGAACGGCACGTACTCCTGATAACCGAGGCCGCCGGGCTTCCAGCCGGTCACGGTTTCCACCGAGAACACGCCGCAATTTTGCAGATCGAATTCGGCGGGCAGCAGCAGGTATTCGTCTTGCTTGCCGTCGAGGCGGATCGGCAAGGCGTCGTGCTTGAACAGGTTGACGATAGGCGTGCAGTAGAGCTTCACGTTGTCCAGCGTCGGACGCATACGCATGATGCCGCTCTTGCGAATGTCGAAGCGCAATTCGAGGCCGCGCATCTGCTTGAGCGTGTCTTCCGGCAATGCTTTGAGCAGGTCCAGACCGTTGATATCAACGAAGAGGAATTTGTCCTGGAAGGCGAAGTATTCCTGCAAGTAACGATAGCCACGGAAGGTGTTCAGCGGATACGGGATCAACGCTTCTTCTTCGGCAAAACCCACCGGCTGCACACGGTCGCCGGGCATCTTGAACGCCATCGGCGTGCCGTTGGCGCCATTGATGGGCTTGCCGACGCCGTCCAGCGGGATCAACTCGATGCCCTCCAGATTGCGCAGCAGGCTCAGGTACAGCATCTGGCTGATGTAGCGCTCACCGGCGAAGTGCAGACGCAGACGGCTCAATTCCAGCTCACCGAGGTGACCGTCAGCGCTCATCTCCAGACGCAGGCTCAACAGCGAACCGTCGCCCTTCACCGAGTAATTCAGCGCGGCCAGATCCAGCGGCAACACCTCGGTCGGGTAGCAGGTGCGGAAGCGGCAACGCACGTCATCAATCGGCACGCTCTCGATCGGCGTGTCACGCTCGACCCTCAACGCAGGCCCCGAACGCTTCAACGGGTCGAACTGCAAAATGCTGAACGCCGGCAACGGCCGCATGTAGTTGGGCCACAGCAGGTGCATCAGGGAATGGCTGAGCTCTGGCAGTTCGTCGTCGAGCTTCTGACGCAGGCGACCGGTCAGGAACGCGAAGCCCTCCAGCAACCGCTCCACGTCTGGATCTCGGCCGGCCTGGCCAAGGAAAGGCGCCAACGCCGGGCTACGCTCGGCGAATCGACGACCTAACTGGCGAAGTGCGGTGAGTTCGCTTTGGTAGTAGTGGTTAAAGGACATTTCTAACTGCCTGATTTTGGATTCGTGTGAATTCGCTAAATTCGTGAGCCGACGGCTACTGCTGATCTCTGACTACAGTTTTTTGCGGAAGAATCTTTTGACAACTTGATAAATAACTAGGGTGACAATCGAACAGAAATACCCCGCAACCAACAAATAAGGTATATATGCCACCCATTCAACCATTAGCCTAAGGCCAGCCAAGTGGCCAGTGACTAAATAAATCACGCCATACAAAAACCACGGCGCGGCATAGAAGGGTATAAAAACAACCGGAGCCCAACACACGAGCCGGACCACTTCACGTTCGGTTTTTCGATCAATGACTCGCGATGCCCAAAATGCAAATATGAAATAGGCACCCACGCCAAAAGCCAATATGAATATATGGAAAAACTGCTTCCACCCTCCGAAGGGTGTTACAGGAGGCAATAGAGTGTCCACAACAAATAACAGCGGCAACAAAATTGCAGGCATCCATACTGCCCACTTGAAATAGCTTGAATAGGTCATTTTACAGCAGGCTCGTTTTGGGCATCTGGCAATGACTCGAAGTAGATGTATTTCCATCGTTCGTCGTTCGGATTCAACTTCAAGAAAAAGTCGTTCCATTCCGTTATTGGTCGCATGTCTAAACGGTCTTTGTTCAACTTTTTTCTACGCAATTCATTGCCTAAGTTACCGCTGAAATTACCGCTATCGTCGATCTCCAAGCGAATCGCCGATTCAATCATCGGGTACGTGCCCTCACCGGGCAAGGACCAAGCAGCCCCCCCTTTTCGAACATGAACACCGAGAAACACTGCTTTGCCAGAGGCGTCAGAAATGAACGCTTCGCAGTTTGGGAAACCATCACCTTTAATGTGAGTAGCAATATCAATGTATTTAGAAACGCGGTCGATCGTCAGCGTGATCTTATAGCTGACATCGAGACTCGGAACAAAAGTCTTACCAGTCAGAGCTTTTGCAGTTTTTGACCCAAAAAAAGCATGGTTCTCCCCTGCATACTTACCTTCAATAACTATCGTAGTGACAGCGCCTTTCTCCGTTTTAGCGGAGGGCGGACCGCCTCCTCTAGGTTTTAGTTCTCCGTCATAACGTACATGTTCACCATTCGCCATACCGGAATCATTAGATTCAGTTTGGGTAAAAAGAACTTCGTTTATAGCCGAGTTTATAAAAAATTTATGCCAGATACGCGAGGTAACTTCAGTACCTGCCACACCCGACAGACCACTTGGCTTTAAAGAGTAGCTTCTCGCATCACCTTCAAAAAACATGCCCCACAACCCGAAATTTTTACCCGGGTGAAAAGACCGAATATTGATTTCATAAGTGGCCAGTTTCGCCAACTTTACAGTTACAACTTGCCCTTCATTACTATGAGAGGGTGTAGATGGAGCTTGGGCCAATAACGCTTGATTAGGCATGAGCCACACCTCCAGGCGTAACTAACGAAATCTTGAGCATTTGAGATGACTTCCCTGTCGTAACGCACTTGGTATGGCCCGTTGCGTCAGTCACGCCTTCGTGAACTTCGCCATCTGCTGTCTCTATTCGATAACCATAATTTGCAATCGGGTTACCTTCATCGTCCCGCAAGACAAAAAAATCGTTGAAGTAACCTGGCATTGGAACAGGAGGAACAAACGGCACCGCCGAATGCGAATTCCCGATAATCACCGTCCCGGAACCGGCCGTAACCTTGTTGCCATGCGTCCCAACGGAATCCACCGTCGCAGCCGGTTTCCCGTTAATCAAAACCGTCGTCGCCAACCCGCCCGACATCGCACCACCACACGCCGAGGCATCGCCTTGGCGGGCGGCCGCGAGGCCGTCGAAGAAGACGTCGCCGGAACCGGCGGCGATCGGGTTGGTGCCGTGGCCGGGGAGCGGACAAGCGGTGGGGTCGGATACGCGTGCTGCTGGTTTGCCGGACATACGAATCTCCTTAAGTGACCTTGACTTGACCGCTGCCATCCAGGCGCGCGGCGAAACTGACCTGGCGCTTGAAACCATCAACTTCCAGCAGGCCTTCGATGCTGAAGGACAGGCGAAGCTGATCGTTGTCACGCGGCAGGGAGATGACACGCACGTTGCTCAGGCGCGGTTCGTAGGCTTCGATGAAGCTTTCGATGGCCAGGCGGGCCTGACTCAGGGAGTCGTGCAGGCTCAGGCGCATGTCATTGAGATCGGGTAGCCCGTAATCGGACAGCGTTTGCACGCTGCCCGCACGGGTGCTGAGCATCTTGGCCAGATGGGCAGCCACGGACGCCATGGCGGAGACCTCGCGGCTCCAGCCGACGCGTTTGTCCGCGTCGCCACCCAGGCGTTCGAAAAGGCTGCCGTATCCAGTCATGAGTTAGCTCCGCTTACTCTTTGTCCAGCTTGCCAACCAGCGACAGGGTGAAATCGGCACCCATGTACTTGAAGTGCGGGCGCACGTTCAGGCTGACGCGGTACCAACCAGGCTCGCCTTCGACATCGCTGACGATGATCTGGGCAGCGCGCAGTGGACGACGGCCACGAACTTCGGCGCTCGGGTTTTCCTGGTCGGCCACGTACTGGCGGATCCACTTGTTCAGTTCCAGCTCGAGGTCGGTGCGCTCTTTCCACGAACCGAGTTGCTCGCGCTGCAGCACTTTCAAGTAGTGAGCCAGGCGGTTGACGATCATCATGTACGGCAGTTGGGTGCCGAGCTTGTAGTTCAGCTCTGCTGCCTTGCCTTCTGCGCTGATGCCGAAGAACTTCGGCTTCTGCACCGAGCTTGCGGAGAAGAACGCCGCGTTGTCGGAGCCTTTGCGCATGGTCAGGGAGATGAAGCCTTCCTCGGCCAGTTCGTATTCACGACGGTCGCTGACCAATACCTCGGTAGGGATCTTGGTTTCGATTTCGCCCATGCTTTCGAAGTGGTGCAACGGCAGGTCTTCAACCGCGCCACCGCTCTGCGGGCCGATGATGTTCGGGCACCAGCGGAATTTGGCGAAGCTGTCGGTCAGCTTGGTGCCGAACGCGTAGGCGGTGTTGCCCCACAGGTAGTGCTCGTGGCTGTTGGCGACGGTTTCTTTGTATACGAACGATTTGACCGGGTTTTCTTCCGGATCGTACGGGTTGCGCAGCAGGAAACGCGGCACGGTCAGGCCAATGTAACGGGAGTCTTCCGACTGGCGGAAGCTCTGCCATTTGGCGAATTGCGGGCCTTCGAAGTGATCTTTCAGATCCTTCAGGTCCGGCAGGCCGGTGAAGCTTTCCAGGCCGAAGAATTTCGGGCCGGCGGCGGCAATGAACGGCGCGTGGGACATGCACGCAACGCTGGACACGTACTGCATCAGTTTCACGTCCGGCGAGCTTGGGGACATGAAGTAGTTAGCGATGATCGCGCCTACCGGCTGACCACCGAACTGGCCGTATTCAGCGGTGTAGATGTGCTTGTACAGGCCAGCCTGCATCACTTCCGGCGAATCTTCGAAATCGTCCAGCAGGTCTTCTTTGGAGACGTTGAGGATTTCGATCTTGATGTTTTCGCGGAAGTTGGTGCGGTCGACCAGCAACTGCAGGCCACGCCACGACGATTCCAGGGACTGGAAGTCCGGGTGGTGGAGGATCTCGTCCATCTGACGGCTGAGCTTGGCATCGATCTCGGCGATCATGCGGTCAACCATGGCTTTCTTGACCGGCTCACCGTTGTTCTGCGGCTTGAGCAGCTCTTCGATGAAGGCCGACACACCGCGCTTGGCGATGTCGTAGGCTTCGTCGTCCGGGGTCAGGCGGGTTTCGGCGATGATGCTGTCGAGAATGCTGTATTCGCCGTTCTCGTTACTCTTTTGCTGCGCTGCACTCGTGCTCATGTTGGCTTCCTTGGCTGATGGAGACTCAGGCGTCCTGGGCTGCGGCGTTCAGGCCCAGCTCACCCAGTACGCGACCGCGGGATTCGTCGTCGGCGAGAACGCCTTCGATGGCTTTGCGGAACGCAGGCGCGTTACCCAGCGGGCCTTTGAGGGCCACCAGCGCGTCGCGCAGTTCCATCAGTTTTTTCAGCTCAGGCACTTGCTCGACCAGGCTGGCCGGGTTGAAGTCCTTCATCGAGTTGACGCGCAGTTTCACGGCCAGTTCTTCAGTGTCGCTTTCTTCCTGAAGACGGTTCGGTACGCTCAGTGTCAGCTGCAGCTCTTGCTTGGCCAGCACCTCGTCGAAGGTCATCTTGTCGATGCTGATCGGCTTGCGATCTTCGACTTTGCGTTCGTCCTTGCGGTGGGTGTAGTCACCGATTGCCAGTAGTTTCAACGGCAGTTCGATCTCTTCCTGGGCACCACCGGTGGCAGGTTTGAACGTGACGTTGATGCGTTCCTTGGGGGCTACCGAGCCTTCTTTGGCCATGGCTTTTCTCCTTGCGGTTGTGGCCCTGGGGCCTATTCGAGTACCACTTCGAGATCGAGGTGGCACAGCCTGCGATAAATCTCTTCCTTGCGTTCACGTACGGCATGGTTCTGCGGCAACAACTCGCAGCAGCTATGCAGTAAATGCAGCACTTCCAGCGCAAGATCGGGCTCCCAGGCGTGCAGGCCTGAGTCCTGTAATGTTTGGTCGAGGGTTTCGAGTTGGGTCTTGGCCAGTTCGTACTTTTTGGCCATGAAGCACAGTCGCGCGAGGGCGAACTGCCAGAAGAACCGCACGCGCCCGCCGTTGGCGCTTTGCAGGCCCTGCTTGAGGATTTGCACGGCAGCCTTGAGGCCGTCCTTGCGCAGAATCGGCAGGACCTCTTCGAGGGCCAGTTCCCAGGCGGGCTGGGTGTCGGCGACTTCGACTTTGCGCGGCGCACTGGCGCTTTGCAGGTGCGGCATGACGTTGGCGCTGATCCAGGCGCGAGTGGACGGATCGGCGAACGGCGCGCCGTCATGGAAGCGCAATTCGACGATGCCGGGCAGGCGCTGAACCAAAAGCGCGAAGTGGATTTCCACTTCGCGCATCGCCATTTCTGCGTTGAGGGCCTGGAGGCATTCCCAGACCATTCGCTGGCCATCGAACCAGAACGGCGCCTTCGCCAGGCTCGCCTCCAGTTCCACCAACAGGTCGGCGTATTTGCCCTGGTCGTAACGGTCCTGATAGGCCTTGAGCTTGTCCGCCGGCAAACCGCGCAGCACGGTGATCTGCTCGGCGTTACGTTCGGGGACAGCGTCGATGGGCAACCACAACAGCGTGCGATTGAGACGCAGGGCACGCAGGTCGGTGGCTTTCTGCTTGAGCCACCAGGCGCACAATGGCCGGGCGCTTTCTTGCTGGGCGCGCAGGGCTTTGTGGGCTTCTTTTTCGTTGTCGATCGGCGCGCCGGGCGTCAACAGTTGCGTAGCGACTTGTTTGACCTGAGCCACGGCCGCACCGACCACGCCTGGTTCAGGCTGGTTGTCGGCGGCCCGTTGCACCATGTTTTTCAGGCGGCGGGAAATCGGCAACAACAGCGGCGCGTCATCGCCCAGGTGCTCGGTGCACGCGGCGTCGAGGCCTTCCAGGTGTTCCACCAGACGGCGGAACATCGGCAACTGCTCTTTGATCGCGACGTTTTCGGTCAGCACCTGCTCAAGACGCGGCACCAGCCAACTGATCGCAGCGGAGCGCGTACGTGCCTTGTTCGGGTGGACTTCGGCCCAGTGGCTTTCGCACAAGTAGTGCAGCAAACCGAGGCCGGCGAGCAGGCCTTGGAAGGATTCGCGCTGGTACAGGGCCCAGGTCAGCCAGGCGCCGACGCGCAAATCCTTGGACTGGGTGCGCAGCAGGTTTTCGCTGTTTTCACGGATTTTCAGCCAGTCGATCTGACCGCTTTCGTGCATGGACGAGGCTTTGGCCAGCTCGCTTTCCAATGACTCATATTCGCTCGAAAAGCGAACATCCTCGCCCGCGAAATTCTCTTTGGAAACAGAGGCTTTTGCGAGATCGAGGTAATGAGCAGAAAGTTTGCTTGAGTAGGACATCCATGGCCTTTAGTTTGGATTACGGTCATACGCTCATTGGAGTTCCAACGGCGTGAGACAGAATCAAAGAGCTGCGAAATGTCTCATCCAATTGAGATCGTGCTCTTTCAAAGTGGGCGCATCGTACTCACGATGATGGCCACTAGCAAGCACCCGATTAAACAATAAGACGAAGCGCGTTTATCTCTCGTAGGAGATCTCCCTATATGTAGCAAGGGGATCCCTGATGTAAGTTTAATAATTCAGCGCTCGACCCAACGCCCTGAAACCGTTGAGCTAGAGGCCTCCGCCTCTTTCACCTGAATAAATCGCATATTCATTGCCGATTGCTCCCTTTGGCAGGCGCGCAGCATGCCAAAAACTAAAAAATATAAATGTAGGAGCATTCCGAAATGTTACGACATCGATGAATAAAGCGACGAGTGACAACTGCCGATAAGAAAAGTGCCATCACTATGATGGCCACTTTGAATTTAAAACAAAGTTCCAAAATGGAACTTCGGGTATCTGGGAAATATCACACCATTCTTCAAGATCCTTCCTACATCAATACTTTGCATGCCTTGTTAGCGTGCCCGGCATTTTGGCGACTTAATCCGGGCACGTATGGCTCGGTTTCGCCGATTTTTTCTTTCAGCTTAAGGACGAGCGACTACGTAGCAAAAGGATAAGCGCATGCTTGCATCGGCCAACGTTGCCCACTTCACCCTCCTTATCCCGACGATTCGCAACGACTTCAAAGTGCTGGCCTTCGAAGGCACGGAAACCATCAGCGCCTTGTATTCGATTCAGGTTGACCTGGTCAGCGAGCATCCAGATTTCGATCTGGAAAGCTTGCTCAACCAACCCGCCTTTCTACAGTTCGGCCTCAACGGCGAAGGCATTCATGGCCATGTCACCAGGGTGTCCGTGGGCGAAGTCGGCAAGCGCCTGACCCGCTATCGCATGCACCTGGTGCCGGCGCTGCATGACTTGCAGTTCAGTCACGATCAGCGGATTTTCCAGGGCCTGACGGCACCGCAAATCATCGCTCAGGTACTCAAGGGGCACGGCATTCAAGCCGACGCATTTACCTTCCATGTCAGAACGAGTCCCGAGCGCGAATACTGCACCCAATATGGGGAAAGTTGTTTTGAGTTCGTCCGGCGACTGTGCGCCGAGGACGGCATTGCGTGGCATCACCAGCACTCCCGGGAAGGCCATGTGCTGGTGTTCAGCGATGACCAGACCGCCTTTGCGAAATTGGGCGAAACGCCCTATCTGCAAGGCGCCGGCATGGTGGCGGAGCATCCGGTCGTCAGCCAGTTTTCCATGGGTTACAGCACTCGCCCCAGCAAAGTCACCCGCCGAAACTACGACCCGAAACACCCGAGCCTGCTGCTGGAAAGTCGCTTCATCGCCGAGTTCAGCCCCGAGCTTGAAGACTATCGTTATCCGCTGTTTTTCGAGACCGAAAAGCACGGCAAACAGCTCGCCCGACAAGCACTGGAGCGGCACCGCACCGACTATCAATTGGCCGAGGGCAAAAGTGATCAGCCGTGCCTGCGCAGCGGCCACTTTTTCAGCCTGACGGATCACCCACGCGCCACGTACAACGATCTGTGGCTGCTGCTCAGCGTTACTCATATCGGCAAACAGCCGCAGGTGCTGGAAGAGTCAATCACCGACGCCGAGGGCAGTTTTACCCAGGGCTACCAAAACAGCTTCAGCGCGATTCCCTGGGACGTGTTTTATCGGCCGCCGATGCCCGCACAACGCCCCGTGCTCGTCTGCCAGACCGCCCGCGTCACCGGGCCTGTCGGAGAAGAGATCTACTGCGATGAAGACGGTCGCGTCAAAGTCGAATTCCATTGGGACCGCGCGGAGCGCAACAGCGAACAAAGCAGTTGCTGGCTGCGGGTGACGTCCAGTTGGGCGGGGGATCATTTCGGTGCGGTGACCATTCCGCGCATCGGCATGGAAGTCCTCGTCACCTACCTCGAAGGCAATCCAGATAACCCACTCATAACCGGTTGCCTGATCAACAAGGTCACACCGGCACCCTACCCCTTGCCCGAGAACAAAACCAGAACCGTGCTGCGCAGCCACAGCTCGCCGCATACCGGTGGCTATAACGAACTGTCGATCGAAGACCGCGCCGGGCTGGAGTTGATCTACCTGCGAGCGCAGCGGGACATGGAGCAGAAGGTCGGGAGCGACAGCCGACTGGACGTGGGGAATGAGCGTCGGGAAGCGATCAAGGGCAACAGCATCGCGGTGCTTGGCGCGGAAGAACATCGCACGGTTACGGCGGATAGAAAGGTTCAGCTCAAGGCCAATGACTATCTGCAAATTGCCGGAAGTAGCCACAACCAGATTGGCGAAGCGTGGGTGGTTGAGGCCGGTGAGCACGTTCATATCAAGGCTGGCGCTCATCTGGTGCTGGACGCGGGCGCCAGCATTACGTTGAAGGCGGGCGGTCACCATGTCGTGATCGATGCGGGTGGGGTGTTCAGCAGTAGCGAGATTGAGGTCGGTGGTTCGCCGGGAACGGGGATGGCGGCGCATGCGTTGTTGCCTGGGACGGTGGCGGGGTTGTTGGCGGCGGTTGTGCCTGAGCCCCCGTCGTCGGAAGAGAATGAGTCGGATGAGCTGGAGGAGGAGGAAGAAGAGGTTGAAGAAGAAGGAATTACTTTACGTATTGGGGTGTTTTTTGATGGGACTGGGAATAATCGGTCCAACAGTGAAATGGTTGCCGGGTGTTATGCGCGGGATGTGAATCTGCTGGAGGAGGCTGAGGATATTCTGCAGTTTTGTCAGGCGAGGGGTTATGACGGCAAGGGGAATACACCGGATAACAGCTATGGGAATGACACGAGTAATGTGGCGAAGTTGCATGAGCTGTACACCGATGACAGTAAGCGGTTATTGGCTGTTGAAGAAACCATCGGGTACATCCCCGTTTATCTGGATGGCATCGGTACTAGCAGTGGCGAACAGGATTCACTTTTTTCACTAGCAACCGGCGTGGGTGAACACGGTGTATCAGCGCGGGTTGCGCAGAGTCCAACGCTTATTCTCGAAAGGGTTGAACAGTTCAAGCGATCCAATCCTGATCGAAAGGTTGAACGTGTCGAGTTCGATATCTTCGGTTTCAGTCGCGGTGCCGCAGCTGCGCGGCATTTTGCCAATGAAGTACAGAAAGGAGAGAAGAGTCCATTGGCGGCGCAGCTACCCGCCAATGCTACGTTGTTTACCGAGGAGTTTTCCTGGCGCGCCAACACCGATGCCTCCATCAACTTTATCGGCATTTTCGACACCGCTGCTGCAGTAGGCAGCGTGGCTGACGGCGACTTTAGCGTCCACGACGCCAATAACCCCGGGGTCAATTTGTACTTGGCACCCGATGTGGCAAAAAAGGTCGTGCATTTAGTGTCGCGGGACGAGCGCCGCCATAACTTTTCACTCAACAGCGCCGGCGCTGCTGATATCGAGCTGCCCGGCGTCCACTCCGACTTGGGTGGAGGGTATATACCCAACGTCATTGAGCGAGTTTTGCTTAGTAAGCCGCGCTGCAGCCGCGACATGGAACTTTACGTGCCTTCCACAGCGTCAACCGCCTATCGTTGGGCTCAGCAAGAGCTAGGTCGCCTTCAGGATCAACTCAATCTGTATGGGCTGACATTGGAGGTGAAAACTTGGGCGGTGGAGATGATCAGCAACGCAAAAGGCGACAGATCCAATTCGAAGAATGTCTATGCGGCGGTCCACAGCGAGCGGATTGTGCGCAACGATTTGGCGTTGGTTTACCTGCGAATCATGCGCGAGTTGGGGGCCAGGCACGACGTCCCGTTCAAGGTCATTGACGAAGAGGATCAGACGTACGCATTACCAACAGAGCTGAAACCGATTGCCGAAAAATTGATGGCTTATGCGTTAGGCGAAACTCGCCGCACGAGCCTGAGCCTCGACGAAGAGGAGCTGCTGTACCGCCGCTATATCCATCTGTCTGCGAAATGGAACGCAGCCAAAGGCTGGAACAATAGTGACCTGAACATCGTGTTTATCGATCGCCCCGCCGAAAACTATAAACGCGTGGTGCATCCCAATGCATAGGTGCTCACCCTTGCTTAAGTCCGGCTTTGCGTTGCTATTTGTGTTGTTGGGAGGATGTGCCTCTGTCGAGAGCAGATCATTACCTTATGACGCATGGAGCCTAGATTTTTTTTCGCCTGACTATATGGAAGTCTGGATCGAAACGGCCGGTGTCGTTGATATCAATGAGCGCGTGTTCCTTCGCGCGGGCAGCGGTATACCGGCTATGGGGTATCCACGGGCCATGAGCAAAGGCGTACCGTCCGAGTTCAGAGGTAAGCCAGCGGGATGGCGAGAAGATCCTGGAGGAAAAGGCCGGTATGTTACCGGGGCTGACCTGCCTCGTTTGGTCTATGTGCGCTGGCAGTCCATGGCAGAACCGCAGACCTACGGGGCCTACATCGAAATCCCCGAATCTGCGCGGAACACCATGCTCAAGGGTGAAAGAGCTTATTGCGGCGCGGTAGGCAAATGGAAAACCGATTACCGAAAGTTTTTGACTATCGGCCTGGCGCCGGGAGGAATCGCCAAGGTGTGGTTAGGTGGGCCTTGTCTTAAATCGACCGAAGTCACTCGAGTCCAAGGCACGATCAGTCCCAAAGGCCCCTACGGGGGAACGTCCAATGGAAAACATCGGCCGCTTTCAGAAGAGTCAAAAGCCTATATCGAAAAGTTCGGAATCCCCTATGGAAGTTGGTAAGGAACATCAAGATCGCAATGATTAAACATCGCCAGAGAGCGCTTGTTTAAAACGCCTCAAGGTTACGTCCTGCAAGCTACAACACCTTGCGTCGTTGCCTACGGCTACGCCAGAATCCGCCGGCTTGTGCGCCTTGGGGGCGGTCGGTAACTTGATTCGTGTCACTGCTCATCAGTGATCGGGTTTAGTCGCCCGGCTAGTCATCTACGGTTGCACAAGTGTCATCCAGTCAGGTGTTTGCCTGCACTTGATGGTGGCTGTGCGCATGGCGCCATTGGGCGCGCCGGGTTTTGGTGACTTTACCGGTCGACTAACTTGCGCACAGCCGCCTCCTTTTCGTTTAGTCGCGAAATGGTCACGGCCCTACTAAAGGAAAGTAACCATGTTCAAGGTCACACCAAACCCACCGGAAACCGATCCGGTTTCCCCATACGAAAGCCCCGACTCAAACAAACTCAACGAAGCCGCCGAACGCGCCCTCGACCATCACTTCCCGCCAACCGAACCCAAACCACCAAAGCGTAACGGCCAACTCTTTAGCGTCTGCCCCGGCATCAACACCGAAGCCCTCCTCGCCAACGCCTCGGAAGACCTGCTGTCCATCAGCGCCATCGCCGCCGACCTTGCCGACGATGTGGACGGCTCACGCCGCTCCGTAGCCCTGGCGCTCAGCCGCATGGCCGACGGGGTGCATTTGTTGGTGGAGCGTGCGCTGGATCATTTGGATGAACCGGAGATGGCGGCGATTTTTGCCAAGCAACAAAGTCGGACCGTTTGATCCGTCAGGCACGTATATCTGTAGGAGCCGGCTTGCTGGCGATGGTGGTGTGTCAGGCGACATTGATGTTGATTGATCGGGCGCTATCGCCGGCAAGCCGGCTCCTACAGTGATTGTTGTCAGCTGAAAAGATGGGGAGGCCCTTGTCACTGAATTGCTGCGGGGGGAGTGGGGAATTCGCTGGTACATAGGACTGTAGGAGCCAGCTTGCTGGCGATGGCGGTGTGTCAGGCGACGTTGATGTTGGTTGATCGGGCGCTATCGCCAGCAAGCCGGCTCCTACAAAGGGCACCCCGTCAGCCATAAAAAATGGGCACCCAACCTGGTTGGCGTGCCCATTTTTTGTTCCGCTCACCCGCTAGGCGGGCGTCGGTGCGTGTTACGGATTAACACTGTCTTTCAACGATTTGCCCGGTTTGAACGCAACGGTGTTGCTGGCCTTGATTTTCACTGGCTCACCGGTTTGCGGGTTTTTGCCGGTGCGGGCGCCGCGGTGGCGTTGCAGGAAAGTGCCGAAGCCGACCAGCGTCACGCTGTCCTTGCGGTGCAGGGCGCCGGTGATTTCTTCGAGAACGGCGTTGAGAACGCGGTTGGCCTGTTCTTTGGTGAGATCTGCTTTTTCCGCGATGGCGGCGGCGAGTTCTGGTTTACGCATTAGTGAAGCCCCTTTGACGGTTTTTTGTTGTTATGTCCGTGCTGTTCTCGTTGGAACAGCGCCCAAAGCGCCGCAGGTGCTCTACTCTGCGGCAGACGGGAGTGAGAATGGCACGCACGGAAGAGCCGCGCCAGTCTCGGCGCGACGTTTGTGGGGGCAAAAGCGGGGTGATTCCGACAGAACGACCGGTATTTACGCCAGCAGCGGTGGAAGTTCTTTGTTCAGTGCGAGTTTTTCCATCACCGCCGCACCTGTCAGGGCATAACCGAGCAGTTTTCCGGCGGCATCGCGGCATAAAACCTTGATGTCAGCGCCCTGCCCTTCGACGGTCCAGACGCCCTCCAAACCCCGTGGCGGCGGCGAAACCACCAACGGGCAAACCGGCGTTTTGACGGTGATCGGCATCGCGCCGTAGCTCACGGCTGTCGGGTTGCCGGCGAGGGTTTGTGCCAGCGCTCTCGCACAGCTCATGAGGGGCATCACGTACAGCAGATTCAGCCCGTCGACTTCAGCGCAGTCGCCCAGGGCGTAGATGTTGGCGTGAGAAGTTTTCAGGTGGCGATCGACCACCACGCCGCGATTGACCTGCACACCGGCGGCGGCCGCCAGGTCGATGCGCGGACGCAGGCCGATGGCGGAGACCACCACGTCGCACGGGATCACCTGACCGTCCGACAGATGCGCTTCCAAACCCTCTTCAACACGCTGCAAGCGGTTGAGCACCGGCCCGAGGTGGAAACGTGCGCCGAGGCTTTCCAGTCCGGCCTGGACCGCAGCGGCTGCCGCCGGGTGCAACAGGGTCGGCATGACCTGTTCGCACGGTGCAACCAGTTGCACCTCGTAACCGCCAAGGATCAGGTCGTTGGCGAATTCACAGCCGATCAGGCCGGCACCGAGCAACAGCACCCGGCGTTTGCCGGCCGCTGCCGCACGAAAGCGCGCGTAGTCTTCGAGGTCGTTGATCGGGAACACGGCGTCCGCCGCATCACCTTCGATTGGCACGCGCACGGTTTCGGCGCCCCAGGCCAGGATCAGGTCGCGGTAGATCACCGATTCTTCGCCGATCCACAGGCGCTTGTGGCCAGGATCGATACCGCTGATGCGCGTGTGGGTGCGCACTTCGGCCTTCAGCTGTTCGGCCATGGCGCCGGGTTCGGCCATGCTCAGGCCGTCGGCGTCTTTGTTCTTGCCGAAGCCCGTGGAGAGCATCGGCTTGGAGTAGGAGCGCCCGTCATCGGCGGTAATCAGCAGCAGCGGGGTTTCGCTATCGAGTTTGCGAAACTCCCGGGCGAGGTTGTAGCCAGCCAGCCCGGTGCCGACGATCACGACAGGTGCGTTCATTCCTTACTCCTCTAAATGTCTTAGTTGATTTCGATCATTTCGAAATCCATCTTGCCGACGCCGCAGTCCGGGCACAGCCAGTCTTCCGGCACGTCTTGCCACAGGGTGCCCGGCGCAATGCCGTCATCCGGCCAGCCGTCGGCTTCGTTGTAGATCAGGCCGCAGACCACACATTGCCACTTTTTCATTCAGGTACATCCTCAGGATTCAGGCTTATTGCCGGCGCGAACGGTCGATGGTTGCAGCGCTGCCGTCCGGCTCAGGGCGTTTTGTACTGATCGGGCCCGGCAGATGCAAGCCTGTTCGACGCAATGGGGCGCCGGATCAATCAAAATCACCGACCGACATGGTAAGCTCGCCGCCTCATTTGCTGCCAATAATGACTCACTGTGCCGCACTCAAAACCTCCTTTCTGGCTTCCCCAAAGCCGACTTTCGCCGCTCCCCGACACGTCTACCCTCGACTGGTTGTTCGACGAAGGTTCGCTGACCCGACGGCTGACCCGTCTGTCGAATGACAGCTTCAGCGTCACGCCGCTTTTCGAAGGCTGGCAACCGCTGCGCGCGGACGAATGCGCGGCACTGGACCTGGCCGAAGACAGTGAAGGCTGGGTGCGCGAGGTGTATCTGCGCGGCCACGGTGAAGCCTGGGTGTTCGCCCGCAGCGTGGCGGCACGCAGCGCGTTGCAGGGCGACGGGTTGCACATGGACGAGTTGGGCAGCCGCTCGCTGGGCGAGTTGCTGTTTTGCGACCAGGCGTTTCAGCGTCGCGCCATCGAGGTTTGTCACTATCCTCAGGAGTGGCTGCCGGTGGAGTGCCGGGCACCTGAATTGTGGGGCCGTCGCTCGCGCTTCGACCGTGGCGCCTTGAGCGTGCTGGTGGCCGAGATTTTCCTGCCGACCTTGTGGCACGCCACCCGCGCCCATCCGGAGAACTGCTGATGTACCAGAGCCTGCTCAAGTCCCTGAACCGCTTGAACCCTCGGGCCTGGGATTTCATTCAGTTGACGCGTATGGACAAGCCGATCGGCATTTATCTGCTGCTGTGGCCGACGCTGTGGGCGCTGTGGATTGCCGGTAAAGGTTCGCCGTCGCTGGCCAACGTGGTGATTTTCGTGCTCGGCGTGGTACTGACCCGCGCCGGCGGTTGCGTGATCAACGACTGGGCGGACCGCAAGGTCGATGGCCATGTGAAACGCACCGAACAGCGCCCGCTGCCGAGCGGAAAGATCAGCTCCAAAGAAGCGCTGGTGTTCTTTGCATTGCTGATGGGCGTGAGTTTCCTGCTGGTACTGTGCACCAATGCGGCGACGGTGTGGTTATCGTTTGGTGGTTTGGCGCTGGCCTTCACTTACCCGTTCATGAAGCGCTACACCTATTACCCGCAAGTGGTGCTGGGCGCGGCGTTTTCCTGGGGGATGCCGATGGCGTTCACCGCCGAAACCGGCGAACTGCCGGCGGCGGCGTGGTTGCTGTGGATCGCCAACCTGCTGTGGACGGTGGGTTATGACACCTATTACGCGATGACTGATCGCGACGACGACTTGAAGATCGGTGTGAAATCCACGGCGATTCTGTTTGGCGAGGCGGACCGGGTGATCATCCTGACCTTGCAAGGGTTGGCGTTGGGTTGCCTGTTGCTGGCCGGGTCGAAGTTCGAACTCGGCGGCTGGTTCCACCTGGGATTGCTGGCGGCGGCGGGCTGTTTTGCGTGGGAATTCTGGTACACCCGTGGCAAGGACAGGATGCGCTGCTTCAAGGCGTTCTTGCACAACCATTGGGCGGGGTTGGCGATTTTTGTGGGGATTGTTTTGGATTACGCGGTGCGGTGAACCACACATGAAACTGTGGGAGCGAGCCTGCTCGCGATGAACGTGAAGGCGACGCGTTTATCCAGACAACTCGCATCAACGTTTACGTCCATCGCTGGCAAGCCAGCTCCTACAGAGGGGGTTACATCTTCGGTCCGGAGTTGGTGATGACGTGCCAGACGTCCTTCATTTTGTCACCGGCCTTGTCACCCGGTTTCGCGTCCTTCTTGAAGTAGTACAGCGGTTTGCCCTTGTAGGCCCACTGCATCGTGCCGTCGTCACGCTTGACGATTGTCCAGTCACCTTCGGCCTTGGCATCCGCTGGCGCCTTGAACGCTGGCCAGTATTCCGCACACTCACCAGTGCACACAGACTTGCCGGCGGTGGTGTCCTTGTCGAACGTGTACAACGTCATGCCCTTGTGGTCCGCCATCACACCGTCTTTCATCATCACAGGCTCAGCCGCGAAGGCCATTGCCGGCAAAGACAGGGCAGCTGCCAGCATCAGGGCTTTAAGGGATTGCGTGTATTGAGTCATGGAAACCTTCTTTGGTGGTTGTCAGGGTTCGGACTTAGAGAATAGATCAGGATCATGACAATCGCCGGGCGACTAAAATACTGTCACACGACTGCAATAATTCCGTTATCTAATGCGGCGCAAGACAGTTAAATGACAAGAGGATTAAAGGCATGGTTGGCAGGAGCATTCTGATCGTCGACGACGAAGCGCCCATTCGCGAAATGATCGCCGTTGCGTTGGAAATGGCCGGCTATGACTGCCTGGAGGCCGAAAACTCGCAACAGGCCCACGCGATCATCGTCGACCGCAAACCGGACCTGATCCTGCTCGACTGGATGCTGCCCGGCACCTCCGGCATCGAGTTGGCCCGCCGCCTCAAGCGCGATGAGCTGACCGGGGACATCCCGATCATCATGCTCACCGCCAAGGGCGAAGAGGACAACAAGATCCAGGGCCTGGAAGTCGGCGCCGACGACTACATCACCAAACCGTTTTCCCCGCGCGAGCTGGTTGCGCGCCTCAAAGCCGTGCTGCGCCGCGCCGGCCCTACCGATGGCGAAGCGCCGATTGAAGTCGGCGGCCTGCTGCTGGACCCGATCAGCCACCGCGTGACCATCGACGGCAAACCCGCCGAGATGGGCCCGACCGAATACCGCTTGCTGCAATTCTTCATGACCCACCAGGAACGCGCCTACACCCGTGGTCAGTTGCTGGATCAGGTCTGGGGCGGCAATGTGTATGTAGAGGAACGCACCGTCGACGTGCACATCCGTCGCCTGCGCAAAGCCCTCGGTGATGCCTACGAAAATCTGGTACAAACCGTGCGCGGTACCGGCTACCGGTTTTCCACCAAAGCCTGATTCAGCCCTTTCCCGCCCGACAAGCTGACAAGGACGCGCGTTCAAGTGAACCAAAACTGGCATGGCACCCTGATTCGCCACATGCTGCTACTGGTCACCGCCTGCCTGGTGATCGGCCTGATTACCGGCTACTACGGCTGGAGCCTCGCTGCGGGCCTGGGCCTTTACCTGGCCTGGACCCTCAAGCAATTGCTGCGTCTGCACGAGTGGCTGCGCCTGCACAAACCCGATGAAGCGCCGCCCGATGGCTATGGCCTGTGGGGCGAAGTGTTCGACAGCATCTATCACCTGCAACGCCGCGACCAACGCGTGCGCGGACGCCTGCAAGCGGTGATCGACCGGGTCCAGGAATCCACCGCCGCGTTGAAAGACGCGGTGATCATGCTCGACACCGACGGCAACCTCGAATGGTGGAACCGCGCCGCGGAAACCCTGCTCGGTCTCAAGACGCCGCAGGACAGTGGCCAGCCGGTGACCAACCTGGTGCGCCATCCGCGCTTCAAGGAATACTTCGAGCAGGACAGCTACGCCGAGCCGCTGGAAATCCCCTCGCCGATCAACGATCGACTGCGCATTCAGCTGTACATCACCCGCTACGGCAACAACGAACACTTGATGCTGGTGCGCGACGTGACGCGCATCCATCAGCTGGAACAGATGCGCAAAGACTTTATCGCCAACGTTTCCCACGAACTGCGCACGCCGCTGACGGTGATCTGCGGGTATCTGGAAACCCTGCTGGACAACGTCGATGACGTGAACCCGCGCTGGACCCGTGCCCTGCAGCAAATGCAGCAGCAAGGCGGGCGCATGCAGACGTTGCTCAACGACTTGCTGCTGCTGGCCAAGCTGGAAGCCACCGATTACCCGTCGGACAACCAGCCCGTGGCCATCGATGGCTTGCTGCAATCGATCAAGGGCGACGCTCAGCAACTGTCCGGGCAGAAAAACCAGCGCATCACCCTGGAAGCCGATCCGACGATTCTGCTCAAGGGCAGCGAAGCCGAATTGCGCAGTGCGTTTTCCAACCTGGTGTTCAACGCGGTGAAATACACCCCGGCCGAAGGCAATATCCGCATTCGCTGGTGGGCTGACGAGCAAGGCGCGCACCTGAGCGTGCAGGACTCCGGCATCGGTATCGACAGCAAACACCTGCCGCGCCTGACCGAACGGTTCTACCGCGTCGATTCCAGCCGCAACTCCAACACCGGCGGCACCGGGCTTGGGCTGGCAATCGTCAAACATGTGCTGCTGCGCCACCGCGCACGGATGGAAATCAGCAGCGTGCCGGGCCACGGCAGTACGTTTACCTGCCATTTCGCGCCAGCCCAGGTCACCAAATCCCGGGTCATCAGCACGGCCGACTGATTCCGGCCAGCATTCGCCACTAGGCAAGCACCCGGTCAGCCGCTACATTGGCTGACTTGTGCCTGCCCTTCAGGCACCGCATTGACCCCCTTTTCGAATACACGGAACCCGCAAAACTCCATCATGGACCCTTCCCCTGGCTTGACCCTCGCAACACTCTTTGCCGACTTCGGCATGATTCTTTTTGCTCTGATCCTGGTGTTGCTCAACGGATTTTTCGTTGCGGCGGAATTTGCCATGGTCAAACTGCGCTCGACCCGGGTCGAGGCCATCGCTGATAAAAACGGCTGGCGCGGGCACATCCTGCGCACCGTTCACAGTCAGCTCGATGCCTACCTGTCGGCTTGCCAATTGGGTATCACCCTCGCCTCCCTGGGCCTTGGCTGGGTTGGTGAACCTGCGTTCGCGCACATCCTCGAACCGCTGCTGGAAGCCGTCGGCGTGCAGTCGGCCGAAGTGATCAAGGCCGTGTCGTTCTTCGCCGCGTTCTTTGTCATCTCGTACCTGCACATCGTGGTGGGTGAACTGGCGCCGAAATCCTGGGCCATCCGCAAACCCGAATTGCTGTCGCTGTGGACCGCCGTGCCGCTGTACCTGTTCTATTGGGCGATGTACCCGGCGATTTACCTGCTTAACGCCAGCGCCAACACCATCCTGCGCATCGCTGGCCAGGGTGAACCCGGCCCCCATCACGAGCACCATTACAGCCGCGAAGAACTGAAACTGATCCTGCACTCCAGCCGTGGCCAGGACCCGAGCGACCAAGGCATGCGCGTATTGGCCTCGGCCGTGGAAATGGGCGAACTGGAAGTGGTCGACTGGGCCAACTCCCGCGAAGACCTGGTGACGCTGGAGTTCAACGCGCCGCTCAAGGAAATCCTGGCGATGTTCCGTCGCCACAAGTTCAGCCGTTATCCGGTGTACGACAGCGATCGCCAGGAGTTCGTCGGCCTGCTGCACATCAAGGACCTGCTGCTGGAACTGGCCGCGCTGGACCACATTCCCGAGTCGTTCAACCTGGCTGAGCTGACCCGACCGCTGGAACGCGTGTCGCGCCATATGCCGCTGTCGCAGTTGCTGGAACAGTTCCGCAAAGGCGGCTCGCACTTCGCACTGGTCGAAGAGGCCGATGGCAACGTCATCGGTTACCTGACCATGGAAGACGTGCTGGAAGTGCTGGTCGGCGACATTCAGGACGAACACCGCAAGGCTGAGCGCGGGATTCTCGCGTACCAGCCGGGCAAGTTGCTGGTTCGCGGTGATACGCCGTTGTTCAAGGTCGAGCGCCTGCTGGGCATTGACCTGGACCACGTCGAAGCCGAAACCCTCGCCGGGCTGGTGTATGAATCCCTGAAACGGGTGCCGGAAGAGGAAGAGGTGCTGGAAGTTGAAGGCCTGCGGATCATCATCAAGAAGATGAAAGGGCCGAAGATTATTTTGGCCAAGGTGTTGATGCTGGATTGAGCCCTGCCCCTGTAGGAGCCGGCTTGCTAGCGATGGCAGCGCCGCGGTGTTATGTGAAACCGCGTTATCGTTCATCGCCAGCAAGCCGGCTCCTACAACGAAGGCGTCAGGTCAGGCACACATCATTGTTTGCCCAACGCAAAGTTGGGCAATGCCCCCACCGGTTGATTGAACTGGTACGGAATCGACACCAGCCCCATCCCGGTATTGCGCTGTACCACGAAATGCAGGTGCGGCCCGCTGCTGTTGCCGGTGTTGCCCGACAGCGCCAGCGGACTGCCCACCGACACCCGCTGCCCCTCGCGAACACTCACCGAACCCCGCTTGAGGTGCAAGTACACGCCCATCGTCCCGTCATCGTGCAGCACCCGCACGAAATTGCCTGACGGATCGTTGCCGCGCCCGGTCTGGGCATTCTCGGTTTTCACCACTACCCCGCCCCGCGCGGCAATGATCGGCGTGCCCTCAGGCATCGCGATATCCATGGCGTAGCGGTTCTTCGGCCCGAAGTGACTGTATTGACCGTTGGCGCCCTGGCTCAGCCGAAACGGTCCACCGCGCCAGGGGAACGGGTATCGATAGGCCATGGCGGCGCCTGAGGGATCACCCAGGAAGTATTCAAATCTGGGGGTGTACGCGAGCGGCCTTTCAGCCCGCGTCGCCGTGAGCAGCGCCAGACGAATGCTGCTGCGCGCCGGCATGACCCGCCGAATCGGTCGGCTCGGCGCACCGCTGACGTTCTGCAGCCCGGCGAAACTCAACTCGATCTGTACCGGCGCGTACAGGTCGTTGCGCACGTACACACTGTCCACGCCTTTTTTCTTGGTGATGACGAGGTACACCTGACGCTCAAGGTGCTCGACCATGCGATCACGAAAAGTGAACACCTTGGAGCCTTTCGTGGGGCGGTCGCTGTAGGAGACCACGCCATTGGCATCGGTGGATTTGTAAATGGTCATGGCCATGGCCGTAGAGGACGCCATGAACAGACCACAGCAAAACAGCAGGCGCGCGAGCATGGGCAGGATTCTGTCGAGTAAGGCCTGGGGATGAGCCTAGCAGCTGCAATGGACCCGGGTAGTCGGCAGATGTTTCAAAAAGGACTGTTGCGCAGATGTGCGGTGTATGTGATGGCCCCATCGCTAGCAGGCTAGCTCCCACAGGGGAATGCATTCCAATGTGGGAGCTAGCCTGCTAGCGATAGCGGACTGTCAGGCGACGAAGGTTATGCGCCTGGAACGAAATGCTTCTGCGCCGTACCACGAGCTATCAAACGGGAGATGTAATCCAGCTTCTGCGCATCCTGGTCGACAAAGCGGAACGTCAGTTGCAGCCATTCGCTGTCGGGTTTCTGCTCGTGGGCGACGATGGCGTGCAGGTAACCGTTCAGGCGGGCGACTTCAGCGTTGTCGCCCTGCTCCAGATCGAGCACGGCGCTGTCGAGCACTTGCGGCAGGGCTTCGCTGCGTTTGACCACCAGCAGCGCTTCCTTGAGGCTCAACGCCTTGATCACGCATTGCTGAATGCCATTGGGCAGGCGCAATTGGCCTTGGCCGCGACCACCGGTAGGTGCTGCAGACGCCGCCGGTGCTTTTACCGGCGGGCTGTTGAGCAGGCCACGGGACGGGGCCGCCGCCGCGGGTGCAGCGGCGGCAGGTCGGGCAATCGGTGCAGCAGCAGGTGCAACGCTGGCCATGGCAGGCTTGCCGCCGGTCAACGCGCTCAAGGAATCATTGCCGAACGCCGAGTTCATTTTGGTCGGCGCGCTGTTCATCAAGGTGTCGAGCTTGCCGACCTTGTTCAGCGCCTGCTTGACCTTGGTCAGCAGTTGTTCGTTGGTGAACGGCTTGCTGACGTAGCCGGATACACCGGCCTGAATCGCCTGGACGACGTTCTCTTTGTCGCCACGGCTGGTCACCATGACAAAGGGCATAGTCTTGAGGTTGTCCTGCTCGCGGCACCAGGTCAGCAGTTCCAGGCCGGACATTTCCGGCATTTCCCAGTCGCACAGGACCAGGTCGAACGCTTCCCGCGCCAGCAAGGCCTGAGCCTTCTTGCCGTTGACCGCGTCTTCGATCCGGATCCCCGGGAAGTAGTTGCGCAGGCACTTCTTCACCAGGTCACGAATGAATGACGCATCATCCACGACCAATACACTGACCTTACTCATCCATCACCCCTTTAAAAAATCCCGGCAAGCATACCGCTTTACTGATGGCGCATCGCCATAAACCTTCAGTCACGCCGGGACTTTTCGTTCGCGGGTGCTGCATTCAAATTCACAAACCCGTAAACAAAAACGCCCGGCCAAAAGGCCGGGCGCTTTACTTGGGCAATCTTACTTATCGTCAACTTTGCCCGGAACATTAGCGGTTTCACCACTTGTGCCTTCAACTTCTTCTTTCATGCGCTTGAGGCCCAAGTGACGCACGTCGGTGCCGCGCACCAGATAAATCACCAGCTCGGAAATATTGCGCGCGTGGTCGCCGATGCGCTCCAGCGAACGCAGCACCCAGATGATGCTCAAGACCCGCGAGATAGAGCGTGGGTCTTCCATCATGTAGGTGGCGAGCTCACGCAGGGCGGTCTTGTATTCGCGGTCGATGATCTTGTCGTACTGCGCCACCGACAACGCCAGGTCGGCGTCGAAACGGGCAAACGCGTCCAGTGCATCGCGAACCATGTTGCGCACCTGGTCGCCGATGTGGCGCACCTCGACGTAGCCGCGCGGGGCTTCGCCTTCTTCACACAACTGGATGGCGCGACGGGCGATCTTGGTTGCTTCGTCACCGATGCGCTCAAGGTCGATCACCGACTTGGAGATGCTGATGATCAGACGCAAGTCGGACGCGGCCGGCTGACGACGGGCCAGAATGCGCAGGCATTCTTCGTCGATGTTGCGTTCCATCTGGTTGATCTGGTCGTCGATCTCGCGCACTTGCTGGGCCAGGCCGGAGTCGGCCTCGATCAGCGCGGTGACCGCGTCGTTGACCTGTTTCTCGACCAGCCCGCCCATGGCCAGGAGGTGGCTGCGCACTTCCTCGAGCTCAGCGTTGAACTGCTGGGAGATGTGATGGGTAAGGCCTTCTTTGCTAATCATGTTGGCGTCCTTGGAGCGTCCGGTAAGGTGCGGTGGACCGCAGCGTCAGTTCAGTGAGCAACAACAGCTTCCTAGCCGTAGCGACCAGTGATGTAGTCTTCGGTCTGCTTCTTCGCCGGATTGGTGAACAAGGTGTCGGTGTCGCCGAATTCCACCAGTTTGCCCATGTACATGAACGCCGTGTAGTCGGAAACCCGAGCGGCCTGTTGCATGTTGTGGGTCACGATGACGATGGTGAATTTCGATTTCAGTTCGTAGATCAGCTCTTCGACTTTCAGCGTCGAGATCGGGTCGAGTGCCGAGCACGGTTCGTCGAGCAGCAGCACTTCCGGTTCCACGGCGATGGTGCGCGCGATCACCAGACGTTGCTGTTGACCACCGGACAGGCCGAGTGCCGACTCATGCAGACGGTCTTTGACTTCGTCCCACAGCGCCGCGCCTTTCAACGCCCACTCGACAGCTTCGTCGAGGACGCGCTTTTTGTTGATGCCCTGGATGCGCAGGCCGTAAACCACGTTTTCGTAAATGGTTTTCGGGAACGGGTTCGGCTTCTGGAACACCATGCCGACACGACGACGCAGCTCGGCCACGTCTTCGCCCTTGCGGTAGATGTTGTTGCCGTAGAGGTTGATTTCACCTTCTACGCGGCAGCCGTCAACCAGGTCGTTCATGCGGTTGAAGGTGCGCAGCAGCGTGGACTTGCCGCAGCCGGACGGGCCGATGAAGGCGGTCACGCGCTGTTTCGGAATGTTCATGCTGACGTCGTACAGCGCTTGTTTGTCGCCGTAGAACAGGCTCAGGCCCGGCACTTCAATGGCCACGGTTTCCTGCGCAAGGCTCAGGCTCTGTTTGTCGCGGCCCAGGGCAGACATGTTGATGCCGTGGGTATGTGTTTCGTGCTGCATGGGAAGCTCCCTGTGCTGACAAATTCGGTTCGGGGCCGCAGGCCGGGCCTGCGGTTACACAATTCTTTTGTAGGAGCCGGCTTGCTGGCGATGCAGGCAACTCGGTCCCGCAGTCTCACCGCGGTGATGCCATCGCCAGCAAGCCGGCTCCTACAGTTGATTAGCTATCCAGCGCTTTGTATTTCTCGCGCAGGTGGTTACGGATATAAACGGCCGACAGGTTCAATGTCGCGATCACCAGCACCAGCAGCAACGCGGTGGCGTACACCAGCGGTCGTGCGGCTTCGACGTTCGGGCTCTGGAAGCCGACGTCATAAATATGGAAGCCCAGGTGCATGATCTTCTGGTCAAGGTGCAGGTACGGGTAGTTGCCATCCAGCGGCAGCGACGGCGCCAGTTTCACCACACCCACCAGCATCAGCGGCGCCACTTCACCGGCGGCGCGAGCCACGGCGAGGATCATGCCAGTCATCATTGCCGGGCTGGCCATCGGCAGCACGATCTTCCACAAGGTTTCCGCCTTGGTCGCGCCGAGGGCCAACGAGCCTTCACGCACGGTGCGAGGAATCCGCGCCAGGCCTTCTTCGGTGGCCACGATCACCACCGGCACCGCCAGCAGCGCCAGGGTCAACGAAGCCCAGAGCAGACCCGGCGTACCGAAGGTCGGTGCCGGCAGCGCTTCTGGGAAGAACAAGCGGTCGACCGAGCCGCCCAGCACATAAACGAAGAAGCCCAGACCGAACACGCCGTAAACGATCGCCGGAACGCCCGCCAGGTTGTTCACGGCAATGCGGATAATCCGCGTCAGCGTGTTCTGCTTGGCGTATTCACGCAGGTAAACCGCCGCCAGTACGCCGAACGGGGTCACGATCATTGCCATGATCAGGGTCATCATCACGGTGCCGAAGATGGCCGGGAAAATCCCGCCTTCGGTGTTCGCTTCACGCGGGTCGTCGCTGAGGAACTCCCAGACCTTGCTGAAGTAGAAACCGATCTTGGTCATCGTACCCATGGCGTTCGGCTGATAGGCGTGAACCACTTTGCCGATGCCGATTTCAATCTCTTTGCCGTTGGCGTCGCGGGCCGTCAGGCTGTCGCGATTGAACTGGGCGTGCAGGTCGTTCAGGCGTGCTTCGATGTCCTGATAACGTGCGTTCAGCTCGGCGCGCTCGGATTCCATGTCCGCTTGCGCGGTGGCATCGAGCTTGCCGGCCAGTTCCAGTTTGCGACCGTGCAGACGGATGCGTTCGAGGCCTGAGTTGATCGCGCCGATGTCGACTTTTTCCAGGGTCTTGAGCTGAGAGGCGAGCTGGTTGACGCGGGCAACACGGGCCTGCAACTCAGGCCACGCAGCTTCGCCTTCAGCGATGACCTTGCCGTCCTGTTTGACGTTGACCAGGTAGCCGTAGAAATTGCCCCACTCGCGACGCTCGATGGCCATCAGCTCAGGCGGGGTTTTCTGGTTGGTCAGCCACTCGCCGACGATCCAGGTGAAGTCGTTGCCGTTCAAGTCACGGTTGCCGACCTTGATCAGCTCGCGGGTCATGAACTCCGGGCCTTCGTCAGGCACCGGCAGCCCGGCGCTTTTCAGGCGCGCGCGCGGCACTTCTTCTTTCTGTACCACTTCGCCGATGACCAGGTGATTGGCCTGGCCCGGCACGTCGTAGCTGGCGTGAATCAAATCAGCCGGCCAGAAGTGACCCAGACCGCGCACGGCAATCACCGCCAGCAGGCCAATGGTCATGATGACCGCGATGGACACCGCGCCACCGCTGATCCAGACGCCTGGGGCGCCGCTCTTGAACCATCCATTCAGGGAGTTCTGTTTCACAGACTTCTACCTTTCTTAAAGCGACGAGTATTTCTTGCGCAGACGCTGACGAATCAGTTCTGCGAGGGTGTTCATGACGAAGGTGAACAACAGCAGCACCAGCGCCGAGAGGAACAGCACGCGGTAGTGGCTGCCGCCGACTTCCGATTCGGGCATTTCCACCGCGACGTTTGCGGCCAGCGTTCGCAGACCTTCGAACAGGTTCATTTCCATGACCGGGGTGTTACCGGTGGCCATCAGCACGATCATGGTTTCACCGACCGCGCGCCCCATGCCGATCATCAGCGCCGAGAAGATGCCCGGGCTGGCGGTGAGGATCACCACGCGAGTCATGGTCTGCCACGGCGTGGCACCGAGGGCCAGGGAACCGAGGGTCAGGCCACGCGGCACGCTGAACACGGCGTCTTCGGCGATGGAGTAAATGTTCGGGATCACCGCGAAGCCCATGGCCAGACCGACCACCAGTGCGTTGCGCTGGTCGTAGGTGATGCCCAGGTCGTGGGAGATCCACATGCGCATGTCGCCGCCGAAGAACCAGTTCTCCATGAACGGGCTCATGTACAGCGAGAGCCAGCCCACGAACAGGATCACTGGAATCAGAATCGCGCTTTCCCAACCGTCCGGCACTTTCAGGCGGATGGACTCAGGCAGGCGGCTGAAGACGAAGCCGGCCACCAGAATGCCAATCGGCAAGAGCATCAGCAGGCTGAAGATGCCCGGCAAATGCCCTTCTACATAAGGTGCGAGGAACAGACCGGCGAAGAAACCGAGGATCACCGTCGGCATCGCTTCCATCAGCTCGATCACCGGCTTGACCTTGCGGCGCATGCCCGGGGCCATGAAGTACGCGGTGTAGATCGCCGCAGCGACGGCCAGTGGCGCGGCCAGCAGCATGGCGTAGAACGCGGCTTTCAGGGTGCCGAAGGTCAGCGGAGACAAACTCAGCTTCGGTTCGAAATCGGTGTTGGCGGCGGTCGATTGCCAGACGTATTTAGGCTCGTCGTAGTTCTCGTACCAGACCTTGCTCCACAGCGCGCTCCACGACACTTCCGGGTGCGGGTTGTCGAGCAGCAGCGGTTGAATCTTGCCGCCGGCTTCCACGATCACGCGGTTGGCCCGTGGTGACAGACCGAACAGGCCCTGGCCTTCCACGACCTGGTCCACCAGCAAGGTGCGGTGCGCGGTGCTGTGGAATACGCCGAGCTTGCCGGAAGCGTCCAGGGCGATGAAGCCTTTGCGACGCTCTTCGGCAGTGATTTCAACGATTGGCGTGGTGCCCATCTGGAAGGTGCGGATCTGCTTCAGGCGCAGTTCGCCATCCGGGTCGCGAGCCATGAACCACTGGGCCAGGCCACCTTTGGAGTCGCCGAGGATCAGTGAGATACCGCCCACCAGTTGGGTGCTGGCGGTGATCTCGGCTTCGCCGTTTTCGAGCAGCTTGTAGCGACCGTTGAGGCTCTTGTCGCGCAGGCTGAACACGTCGGCTTGCGCACGACCGTTAATCACATACAGCCACTGCTGGCGCGGGTCGACGAAGATGTTCTTCACCGGCTCGGTCATCTGCGGCAGGTCGATGCGTTTCTGCTCGTTGGTGATTTCGCCGGTCATCATGTTCTCTTCGCTGGTCAGCGACAGAACATTGAGTTGCGAACCGGTGGAACCGACCAGCATCAGGGTCGAATCGGTGGCATTGAGGCTGACATGCTCCAGCGCACCGCCCGCCTCGTTCAGCGCAATCGGGGTTTCGCCGTATGGATATTCGACGGCCGGCGAGATGGTCTTCTTGCCGTCCGGGTAGCTGACTTTATAGGTGTGACGGAACACCAGCGCCTGGCCATTGGAGAAGCCCACCGCCACCAATGGATGGCCCGGTTGGTCTTCGCCGATGGAGGTCACGGTAGCGCCGGCCGGAACCGGCAGATCGACGCGCTTGAGTTCGGCGCCACTGTCGATGTCGAAAAACAGTGCCTGCCCTTTGTCGGAAACCCGCATGGCGACCTGGTTCTGTTCTTCCAGGGAGATCATCAGCGGCTTGCCGGCGTCCTGCATCCAGGCGGGCGTGATGGATTCCTTGGCGGTCAGGTCGGCACCCTGGAACAGGGGCAGGACGACGTAGGCAAGGAAGAAGAAGATCAGCGTGATCGCGCCGAGAACGGCAAGGCCGCCAACGAGGACGTACCAGCGGGTCAGGCGATCTTTGAGCGCGCGGATGCGGCGCTTGCGTTGCAACTCAGGCGTATTGAAATCAATTCGCTTGGGGGGATTTGTAGTCATGGTGGAATTGGCCAGATCATTCATGCGCACACCCTAGCGATCCTGTATGACAGAAAGATGACAATGCAGTGACGCAACAAATCCGCCGCCAGCGGGAACTGGCAGTGGATCAAAAATTTGGGGGGTGTGCAGGAGCGAGCTTGCTCGCGAAAATCGTTTATCCAACACAACTTCTGTGCCTGGAAAACCATCGCGAGCAAGCTCGCTCCTACACAGGTCCGGGATCAACCCGGACCTAGGGTTTTACTTTTTTGCGACTTCAGCGCCGCCTTCCGCAAGACCCAGGTCAGCCAGTGCTTTAGCAGCAACTTTGGCCGGCAGTGGGATGTAGCCGTCTTTCACTACAACTTCCTGGCCCTGTTTGGACAGAACCAGTTTCACGAACTCGGCTTCCAGCGGGGCCAGAGGCTTGTTCGGGGCTTTGTTGACGTAAACGTAGAGGAAACGCGACAGCGGGTATTTGCCGTTCAGGGCGTTTTCTTCGGTGTCTTCGATGAAGTCCTGGCTGCCTTTCTTGGCCAGGGCCACAGTCTTCACGCTAGCGGTCTTGTAGCCGATGCCCGAGTAACCGATGCCGTTCAGCGAGGAGCTGATCGACTGCACGACCGAAGCCGAACCTGGTTGTTCGTTGACGTTTGGCTTGTAGTCGCCTTTGCACAGGGCTTCTTCTTTGAAGTAGCCGTAGGTGCCGGATACCGAGTTACGACCGAACAGTTGAACCGGCTTGTTGGCCAGGTCGCCGGTCACGCCCAGGTCACCCCAGGTTTTCACGTCGGTTTTAGCGCCGCACAGACGAGTGGACGAGAAGATCGCGTCGACTTGTTCCATGGTCAGGTGCTGGATAGGGTTGTCTTTGTGAACGAAGACGGCCAGGGCGTCCACGGCAACCGGGATAGCGGTTGGCTTGTAGCCGTACTTCTGCTCGAAGGCAGCCAGTTCGGTGTCCTTCATCTTGCGGCTCATCGGGCCCAGGTTGGAGGTGCCTTCAGTCAGCGCAGGTGGCGCAGTGGCGGAGCCAGCGGCCTGAATCTGGATGTTTACGTTCGGGTATTCTTTTTTGTAGTTCTCAGCCCACAGGGTCATGAGGTTGGCCAGGGTATCGGAGCCGACGCTGGACAGGTTGCCCGACACACCAGTGGTCTTGGTGTAGCTCGGGATAGCAGGGTCAACAGCGGCGAACGCGTTGGCAGTCGCAACGCCAGCAGCGACAAAAGTCATTGCCGCCATCAAACGCTTCAGTTTCATGCCTTACTCCTAGCAGATAGAGTGTGTTAGTCGGGGCCAAGTATCAGCAGGCCGTGTGAACACTCTATGGCTGAAATATGACAATTGGATGAAAGGCCAGTATTCCGTGTTTCAAAGTGATTCCGCGTTATCGTTCATCGCCGGCAAGCCGGCTCCTACAAGGGTTGTGTAACGACAACGATCAACTGTAGGAGCCGGCTTGCTGGCGAAGGGGCCTGTACTAGCGACCCTTCTTCCAGAGATAACCGCCAACCACAATCCCGACGCCACAAATGATCGCCACGTAATACGCAGGCCCCATCGGGCTCTCCTTCAGCAGCAACGTCACCACCATCGGCGTCAGGCCACCGAAAATCGCATAGGCCAGGTTGTAGGAGAACGACAACCCGCTAAAGCGCACCACTGCTGGAAAGGCTTTGACCATCACGTACGGCACCGCACCAATGGTGCCGACCAACAGACCGGTCAGGGCATACATCGGGAACAGCCAGTCCGGGTGGTTGAACAGGCTGTGATAGAAGGTCCACGAACTGATCAGCAGCGCGGCACTGCCGAACACGAACACCCGGCCCGCGCCGAAGCGGTCAGCCAACGCGCCGGAAGCCACACAACCCAGGCTCAGGAACACAATCGCCAGGCTGTTGGCCTGCAGCGCGGTGGTCGGTGCGAAGTGGTAAACCGTCTGCAGCACGGTCGGGGTCATCAGGATGACCACGATGATGCCGGCGGACAGCAACCAGGTCAGCAGCATGGAAATCGCGATCGCGCCACGATGGTCGCGCAATACGGCACGCAGCGGCACTTCTTCGGCCAGGGCCTTGCGCAGTTGCAGCTCAGCGAAAACAGGGGTTTCGTGCAGCCAGCGGCGCAGGTAAACCGAGAACAGGCCAAACACGCCACCGAGCAGGAACGGAATCCGCCAGGCGTAATCCGACACTTCCACCGGGGTGTAAATGCTGTTGATCGCGGTGGCGACCAGCGACCCCAGAAGGATCCCCGCCGTCAGACCGCTCGTCAGGGTGCCGCAGGCGTAGCCGATATGCCGTTGTGGCACGTGTTCGGAAACGAAGACCCACGCGCCGGGCACTTCACCGCCAATCGCTGCGCCCTGAATCACGCGCATCAGCAGCAACAGGATCGGTGCCCACATGCCGATTTGCGCGTACGTTGGCAGCAAACCCATGATCAGGGTCGGCACCGCCATCATGAAAATACTCAGGGTGAACATCTTCTTGCGACCCAGCAGGTCGCCGAAGTGCGCCATCACAATGCCGCCCAGCGGACGCGCCAGGTAACCGGCGGCGAAGATGCCGAAGGTCTGCATCAGGCGCAGCCACTCGGGCATGTCGGCCGGGAAGAACAGCTTGCCGACCACCGTGGCGAAAAACACGAAGATGATGAAGTCGTAGAACTCCAGCGCGCCGCCAAGGGCGGACAGCGATAAAGTCTTGTAGTCATTGCGGGTCAACGGACGTGCGGGCTGGGTCGGCTGCGCGATGCTCGAGGGCGCTGTGGTCATGGCAAGGCTTCTCTTATAGTCGGATCTGCAACCTCAACAACGCTGGCGGAGGCTTGGGCAGGTCCGGCACGATAGCAAATTGTTCGAAAAAGCACATAGAGGTGCGTATTTGACGGTCAAAATGAGAACCGGACGGTCGTCTCGGAGTCTACCGACCGATATACTCGGGATCTTGCAACAGTTTGAAAGGGTTGCTGTGCGAAGACGCTGCTGGCCTACCAGTCGATTTCGCAGAGTTTCCCTTTAGGCGCCTTACGAAAAACGTGACGAACGTAGTATGTTCGGGGCTGAATCGTTTTTTCTGAGACGGCTATTCACCTGAAGTACCAATGAAGAGTCACGGGTCAGAGGCACCCCCGGAATGATAGAGCTCGAACAAGAAGATCCAATCCCGCAAGGCGACCTGGCCCTGCAAATCACCGCGCTTCCGCGTGAAACCAACGGTTTCGGCGATATTTTCGGCGGCTGGCTGGTGGCGCAGATGGATTTGGCCGGCACCGCAATGGCCAGCAAAGTCGCGGGCGGACGCGTGGCGACCGTGGCGATCGACCGTATGGCGTTCCTGGTTCCGGTGGCGGTGGGCGCTCAGCTCTCCTTCTATACCCAGGCGCTAGAAATCGGCCGCAGCTCGATTCAGATGATGGTCGAGGTCTGGAGCGACGATCCACTGTCCAGCGAGTGGCGTAAAGTGACTGAAGCCGTGTTTGTGTTCGTGGCCATCGACGGCAGCGGTCGCACCCGTTCGGTTCCGCCACGCGCACGTTAAACACGGCGAGCGTTTTGCGGTCCATTGCAGTCATTGTTCCTGATCGAGAATTGCCCCATGAGCACGCCCAACGTTAAAGCCGTGAAGCTGGATGAACTGAACTGCTGGCGCATCCGCCACGGTCAGGCCGAATTGCTGGTCGCCCAGCAAGGTGCGCACATCCTCAGTTATCAATTGGCCGGCCAACCGCCGCTGATCTGGCTCAACGACGAGGCTGTGTTCAAGACCGGCAAGAACATCCGCGCCGGCGTGCCGGTGTGCTGGCCGTGGTTCGGCAACCTTGCGCGCAACCCGCAGAGCGTTCAGGCGATGCGCGTCGGCAACGAACCGCCGAGTGCCCACGGTTTTGTACGGGCGATGGACTGGGAACTGGGCGGCATCGAAACCGAAGGTGAAAGCCTGAAGGTTGAGTTCGTCCTGCCCTACCCCGATGGCGGCTTCCCCGGCTGGCCGCATCAGGTGGACTTGAAGTTGAGCATTCGTCTGGATGAGCAACTGCACATCAGCCTGACCAGCCACAATCAGGGCTCGGAAAAAGTCACGATCAGCCAGGCGCTGCACAGCTATTTCGCGGTCAGCGATGTGCGCAATGTGCATGTTGATGGGCTGGATGGCTTGAAGTACATCGAGACGCTGGAAGACTGGAAAACCAAGACTCAGACCGGCGACCTGCGTTTTGCCGGCGAGACCGATCGCATCTACCTCAATACCCCGGCGAAGCTGAGCATTGTCGACCCGGCCTGGGAACGGCGCATCGAGCTGACCAGCAGTGGTTCGCGCTCGGCAGTGATCTGGAACCCGTGGATTGATCGCGCGGTGGCGTTCAGCGACATGGCCGATGATGGCTGGCAACGGATGCTGTGCATCGAGACGGCGAATGTGATGGATGATGTGGTGACGCTGGCGCCGGGTGCGAGTCATACCCTCGGCGTAAGCATCGCCAGCACCCCGCTCCTACAATGTTTTTACAAATCCGATTCCTTCACCACCCGCACTTGCGCCGCATCCAGCGCATACGCCGCATCAGCCAGGTCGTTGTTGACCTTCTCGATCTTCAACGTGCCGGTCACCCACAGCGGCGTGTAGATATCATTGAGCTTCAACCCTTTCGGATAACGCACCAGCACCAACTGGTTAGGCGGCGGTGGCGGCACGTGGATGCAGGCGCCCGGATACGGCACGAGGAAGAACAGCGTGCTGCGGCCCTTGGCGTCGGACTCCAGCGGCACCGGATAACCACCGATGCGGATGTTCTTGTCGTTCATCGACGGCACGGTCTTGGTCGAGTACATCACCGCCGGCAAGCCCTTGCTCTGCTTCATGCCACCCTTTTCGGTAAAGGTGCCATTGGCTTCGGGGGAGTTGTGATCGATTTCGGGCATGGCCTCGAGGGCTTTCTGGTCCGACTTGGGCATCAGTTCGAGCCAGTCGGTTTCCGGCAGTTCGCCGGCTTGGGCAAGGCCCGAACCCAGTAAAAGGACAGTCAATAGAAGACGGCGCATGGAGGTGCTCGGTAAAGGAAGGACGATAAGTCGCCGAGCATTCTAGTCCTCTCGGACTGCGCAGCCGAGAGGACTTTGTCGCCTGAATCAGTTCTTTTTGATCAAGCCGTAGATCACCAGCAACACCACGGCGCCGACCAGCGCACCGATGAAGCCCGCGCCTTGACCGGCCTGGTAGATGCCCAGGGCCTGACCGCCGTAAGTGGCCGCCAGCGAACCGCCGATACCGAGCAGGATGGTCATGATCCAGCCCATGCTGTCATCGCCCGGTTTCAGGAACCGCGCGAGCAGGCCGACGATCAAGCCGATAAAGATGGTTCCGATAATTCCCATGGCATTTCCCTCTGATTGGATGGCTATGCCAAAGCCTAGTCAGACTTTGGCATCCTGCCATGAGAGAACGGCGGCCCCTGAATGGTTCCGCCGCTGCCACATGAAACTATTTATTCGGCGATGAGGGCTTCGACCTTGAGGATCTGTGCCGCCAGCGTCTCGCGGTCCGCGCAACGCAGGTTGGCGTGACCAACCTTGCGGCCGACCTTGAACGCCTTGCCGTAGTGATGCAGATGGCAATCGGCGATGGCCAGGACCTTCTCGGTGTCCGGCACTTTACCGATGAAGTTGAGCATCGCGCTCTCGCCGACCTTGGCGGTCGAACCCAACGGCAGGCCGGCTACGGCGCGCAGGTGGTTTTCGAACTGGCTGCACTCGGCGCCTTCAGTGGTCCAGTGCCCGGAGTTGTGCACGCGCGGGGCGATCTCGTTGGCCTTGAGGCCACCGTCGACTTCAAAGAACTCGAACGCCATCACGCCAACGTAGTTCAACTGCTTGAGCACACGACTGGAGTAGTCTTCGGCCAAGGCTTGCAGCGGGTGGTCGGTGCTGGCCACGGACAGCTTGAGGATGCCGCTGTCGTGGGTGTTGTGAACCAGCGGGTAGAACTTCGTTTCGCCATCGCGGGCGCGCACGGCGATCAGCGACACTTCGCCGGTGAACGGCACGAAGCCTTCCAGCAGGCAGGCAACGCTGCCCAGTTCAGCGAAGGTGCCCACCACGTCTTCAGCAGTGCGCAGGACTTTCTGGCCCTTGCCGTCGTAACCCAGGGTGCGGGTTTTCAGCACGGCCGGCAGACCGATGGAGGCCACGGCGGCGTCCAGATCGGCTTGCGACTGGATGTCGGCGAACGCCGGGGTCGGAATCCCCAGGTCCTTGAACATGCTCTTCTCGAACCAGCGGTCACGGGCGATGCGCAGGGCTTCGGCGCTCGGGTAGACCGGAACGAATTGCGACAGGAACGCCACGGTTTCAGCCGGGACGCTCTCGAACTCGAAGGTCACCAGATCGACTTCATCGGCCAGTTGGCGCAGGTGATCCTGATCGCCGTAATCGGCCCGCAGGTGTTCGCCCAACGCGGCTGCGCAAGCATCCGGCGCGGGGTCCAGGAAAGCGAAGTTCATGCCCAGCGGAGTGCCCGCCAGCGCCAACATGCGACCCAACTGGCCGCCACCGATTACACCGATCTTCATCGTCAACAACCTCAGGCGATGCGTGGGTCTGGATTGTCCAGGACGCTGTCTGTCTGCTCAGCGCGGAAAGTCTTCAGCACTTCGTGGAACTGCGGGTGCTTGGCGCCGAGGATGCTCGCCGACAGCAGCGCGGCGTTGATCGCGCCGGCCTTGCCGATGGCCAAAGTGGCAACCGGAATGCCTGCTGGCATTTGCACGATAGACAGCAGCGAATCGACGCCCGAGAGCATCGCCGACTGCACCGGCACGCCCAGCACCGGCAGGTGGGTCTTGGCCGCACACATGCCTGGCAAGTGGGCCGCGCCACCGGCACCGGCGATGATCACCTCGATGCCACGCGCCTCGGCCTCTTCGGCGTACTGGAACAGCAGGTCCGGGGTGCGGTGGGCAGAGACCACTTTCACCTCGTAAGGGATGCCGAGCTTTTCCAGCATATCGGCGGTGTGGCTAAGGGTGGACCAATCGGACTTGGAGCCCATGATCACGCCAACCAGTGCACTCATCGTCGTGCCTCTTCTCTCTGGGCGCCCGCAGGCGCGTCAAAAAACAACAAGCCACGCAAAATGCGTGGCTTGATTGTACGAAAAATGGCCGGTCGTAACCGGCCGAAGGCCGCGCAGTATACCTCAATGAAGCAGATAAACAGCCCCCGATGCGACCATCTGTCATACAGCGCAAAACCCCGGTTTTATTGACTCGAAGGTCAATCCCCAATCCCTTGTAGGAGCCAGCTTGCTGGCGATCAATGCGACGCGGTTTTTACTGACACACCGCGTTGCCTGGATCGCCGGCAAGCCGGCTCCTACAGTCCGGTGGGGGGCTGGGCGGCGCCGCCTTCGAGTTTGCGCCATAGCAACCGCACGTTGGCCTTGCGCACCAGTGCGCAGCGATACAGGCGAATTTCCAGCGGCACATGCCATTGCGGGCCGCCGCAGACCACCAGTTCACCGCGGGCCAGTTCGGCACGCACGCTGAGTTGCGGTACCCAGGCGATGCCCAACCCTTCCAGCGCCATGCTTTTCAGGCTGTCGGCCATGGCGGTTTCATACACCGTGGTAAACCGCAGTGCACGCTGGCGCAGCAAGCCGTTTACCGAACGCCCGAGAAAGGCGCCGGCGCTGTAGGCGAGCAACGGAACGCTGGCTTCGCCTTCCAGATCGAACAGCGGCTTGCCGTCGGCATCTGCTGCGCACACCGGCAACATTTCCGTGTGCCCAAGGTGCAGCGACGGGAAAATTTCCGGGTCCATCTGCATCGCGGCGTCCGGGTCGTAGAAGGCCAACATCAAGTCGCAACCGCCTTCGCGCAAGGCATGCACCGCGTCGCCAACGTTGGTCGCCACCAACCGCGTGGCGATGTTCAGCCCTTCGTTGCGCAATTGCGCGATCCAGCGCGGAAAGAAACCCAAAGCCAAGGAGTGTGCGGCAGCGACCTGCATCACTTCGCCCTGCCCGCCTTCCAGGTGATGAAGGTGGCGCAGCACTTCGCCGAGCTGTTCGACCACGGTCCGCGCGGTGACGAGGAACAACTGCCCCGCCGCCGTCAGCTCGATCGGCGTGCGCGAACGATTGACCAGTTGCAGCCCCAGCGCGGCCTCAAGGCTGCGGATCCGTCGGCTGAACGCCGGCTGCGTCACGAAGCGGCGTTCGGCAGCCTGGGAGAAGCTGCGGGTGGCGGCCAGAGCACTAAAGTCCTCAAGCCATTTGCTTTCCAGATTCATCAAGTCCTCCCGGACACGCACCAATTTAGGTCACACGTTCGCCGCAGACACGGCGTCACACGGGCATTATGCCGAATATGCATAGGCCAGTGTTTAACAGCATTGGCCGAAAATTCTCTACAAGCCTAGCATTTGCGGTGTTCCGGCACAGACCGGGTCCATATTGAGATGATTTCTATCATGTCCTCCGCTGCATCATTCCGCACAGAAAATGACCTGCTTGGCGCTCTCGAAGTACCGGCTCAAGCGTATTACGGCATCCAGACCCTGCGAGCGGTGAATAACTTCCGCCTTTCGGGCGTTCCGATTTCGCACTACCCGAAACTGGTTGTCGGCCTGGCCATGGTTAAACAGGCCGCTGCTGACGCCAACCGTGAGTTGGGTCACCTGAGCGAAGCCAAGCACGCTGCCATCAGCGAAGCCTGTGCACGTTTGATCCGTGGCGACTTCCACGAAGAGTTCGTGGTGGACATGATTCAAGGCGGCGCTGGCACTTCGACCAACATGAATGCCAACGAAGTCATCGCCAACATCGCGCTGGAGGCCATGGGTCACCAGAAAGGCGAATACCAGTACCTGCACCCGAACGACGACGTGAACATGGCGCAGTCGACCAACGACGCCTACCCGACCGCGATCCGCCTGGGTCTGCTGCTGGGTCACGACGCTCTGCTGGCCAGCCTCGACAGCCTGATTCAGGCATTCGCGGCCAAGGGTCAAGAGTTCAACCACGTCCTGAAGATGGGTCGTACCCAGTTGCAAGACGCCGTGCCGATGACCCTGGGTCAAGAGTTCCGTGCTTTCGCCACCACGATGGGCGAAGACCTGGCCCGTCTGAAGACGCTGGCCCCGGAACTGCTGACCGAAGTGAACCTGGGCGGCACCGCGATCGGCACCGGCATCAACGCCGACCCGCGTTATCAGGCCCTGGCCGTACAGCGTCTGGCCCTGATCAGCGGTCAACCGCTGGTTCCAGCCGCCGACCTGATCGAAGCCACCTCCGACATGGGCGCCTTCGTGCTGTTCTCCGGCATGCTCAAGCGTACCGCGGTCAAACTGTCGAAGATCTGCAACGACCTGCGCCTGCTGTCCAGCGGCCCACGCACCGGCATCAACGAGATCAACCTGCCGGCGCGTCAGCCAGGCAGCTCGATCATGCCAGGCAAGGTCAACCCGGTGATCCCGGAAGCCGTGAACCAGGTTGCGTTCCAGGTCATCGGTAACGATCTGGCGCTGACCATGGCAGCCGAAGGCGGCCAACTGCAACTGAACGTGATGGAGCCGCTGATCGCTTTCAAGATCCTCGACTCGATCCGCCTGCTGCAACGCGCCATGGACATGCTGCGCGAGCACTGCATCGTCGGCATCACCGCCAACGAAGCGCGCTGCCGTGAACTGGTCGAGCACTCGATCGGTCTGGTCACCGCACTGAACCCGTACATCGGCTACAAAAACGCCACCCGCATCGCCCGTATCGCCCTTGAAAGCGGCCGTGGCGTGCTGGAACTGGTGCGCGAAGAAGGCTTGCTCGACGAAGAAATGCTCGCCGACATCCTGCGCCCGGAAAACATGATTGCTCCGCGTCTGGTTCCGCTTAAAGCCTGAACCGACGCGTTACTTGTAGCACCGCTCACCAGGTCGAGGGACTAGACACCTCTCACCTTTTGAGGGCTTGGGGATTTACTCCCCAGGCCCTTTTTTTTAACTCTTTTGCAACAACTCAGAATCTGTAGGAGCGAGCCTGCTCGCGAAGATCGTTAACGATAACGCTGTTCATCTGATGCCCTGTGGTGTCCTTGCGTTTTTCGCGAGCAGGCTCGCTCCTACAAGAGCCCGACGCCGGTAACGTCGGGTGTTTCAAAGGCTTCGCTTCACCGAATGCACCACAATCGTGCAGACGGACGGCACTGTCATCGGTATAGTGCCGCCCCTCTTCGCGTGAGCGGTCGTCGGTAACGAGGCCCAAACCCATGCGAAACCCGAACTAATAACAAACCCGCAATATGAAATCGGGACGAACCTTCGCCTCGCCTGTTGTGCCGTGCGCACAGCGGTGTAACGCGATGTTTCCGACCGTCCAGCATTTGCCTACACAAAAAAAACAGCGAGGAATAATCCATGCTCGAAGTCATTAACGACTTCCTCTCAGGGAAAGTACTGATCGTGCTCATTGTCGGGCTCGGTAGCTACTTCACGATCCGCTCGCGTTTCGTTCAATTGCGTCACTTCTTCCACATGTTCGCGGTGTTCCGCGACAGCCTCAAAAGCAGCGCCGGTCAACTCAGCTCCTTCCAGGCCCTGATGCTCAGCCTCGCCGGCCGCGTCGGTGCGGGCAACATCGCAGGTGTCGGCATTGCCGTGACCCTCGGCGGGCCAGGTGCGGTGTTCTGGATGTGGGTGACCGCACTGGTCGGCATGTCCAGCAGCTTCTTCGAATGCTCCCTCGGCCAGCTCTACAAACGCGCCGACGCCGACGGCACTTACCGTGGCGGCCCGTCCTATTACATCCAGCACGGCCTGCAGAAACGCTGGTTGGGCATGATCATGGCGTTCCTGCTGCTGATCACCTTCGGGTTTGCCTTCAACGGCCTGCAATCCCACGCCGTGACTCACTCGCTGAACAACGCGTTCGGCTTCGACACCACCTGGACCGGTCTGGCCCTGGCGGTGTTGCTGGGCCTGGTGTTCATCGGCGGGATCAAGCGCATCGCCAAGGTCGCTGACCTGTTGGTGCCGGTGAAAACCCTGGTGTACATCGGCGTGACCATCTACGTGATCGTGCTGCAATTCGACCACGTACCGGCGATGCTGATGACTATCGTCAAAAGCGCGTTCGGTCTGGACCAGGCCTTCGGTGGCCTGATCGGCAGCGCCATCGTCATGGGCGTGAAGCGTGGCGTGTTCGCCAACGAAGCAGGCCTGGGCAGTGCACCGAACGTAGCGGCCGTGGCGTCGGTTGAACACCCGGTGTCACAAGGCGTGGTTCAGGCGTTCAGCGTGTTCCTCGATACCTTTGTAATCTGCACCTGTACCGCGTTGCTGATCCTGCTTTCGGGTTTCTACACTCCGGGCTTCGAAGGCGACGGCATTGCCCTGACCCAGAACTCTCTGGCCGCCGTGGTCGGTGACTGGGGCCGGATGTTCATCTCCGTGGCACTGGCGCTGTTCGTGTTCACCTCGATTCTCTACAACTACTACCTGGGCGAGAGCAACCTGCGCTTCCTGATCGGTGAAAACCGCAAGGCGCTGATCGGCTACCGCGCGCTGGTACTGGTGTTGATTTTCTGGGGGGCGATCGAGAATCTCGGCACGGTGTTCGCGTTTGCCGACATCACCATGACCCTGCTCGCGTTCGTGAACCTGATCGCGCTGTTCCTGCTGTTCAAGGTCGGCATGCGTATCCTGCGTGACTACGATGACCAGCGCGCTGCCGGCATCAAGACCCCAGTGTTCGATTCGAGCAAGTTCCCGGACCTGGACCTGGACCTGAACGCCTGGCCAGCCAACCCGCCAGCTGCTGCCACCAAGGCTGAAGCTGAAGCGCAAGGCATACCCGCAGCGCAACGCTGATCGGTTAAAGTGCGAAAAACCCTGTAGGAGTGAGCCCGCTCGCGATGAGGGCGTGTCAGGCGACATTAATGCTGGCTGATAGACCGCTATCGCGAGCAGGCTCACTCCCACAGAGGAACTCATCGTTCTCGGAGCATCTCCATGAATTCCTCGACCTACCCTGCCGCCCAGCACGTCATGGTGCTCTACACCGGCGGCACCATCGGCATGCAAGCCAGCGAACACGGCCTGGCTCCGGCCTCCGGTTTCGAAGCGCGGATGCGTGAATACCTGCACAGTCAGCCTGAGCTGGTGGTGCCGCAGTGGCGCTTTCGCGAGATGTCGCCGCTGATCGACAGCGCCAACATGTCCCCGGCCTATTGGCAGCAACTGCGTGAAGCAGTGGTCGATGCCGTCGACGCTCAGGGCTGCGACAGCGTGCTGATCCTGCACGGCACCGACACCCTCGCCTACAGCGCGGCGGCCATGAGCTTTCAATTGCTCGGCCTGAATGCGCGGGTGTGCTTCACCGGCTCGATGTTGCCGGCCGGCGTGACCGACAGCGATGCCTGGGAAAACCTCGGTGGTGCCCTGGTTGCTTTGGGCCAAGGTCTGGCGCCGGGTGTGCATCTGTACTTCCACGGCGAGCTGCTGGCGCCAACCCGCTGCGCCAAGGTGCGCAGTTTCGGTCGGCATCCGTTCAAGCGCCTGGAGCGCCAAGGCGGCGGAGCGAAGGCCCCGTCACTGCCAGCAGCGTTGAACTACAACCAGAGCAAGCAACTGGCGAAAGTCGCTGTATTGCCGCTGTTCCCCGGCATTGGCGCCGAGCAACTGGATGGCGTGCTGAACAGCGGCATTCAGGGCCTGGTGCTGGAGTGCTACGGCAGCGGCACCGGGCCGAGCGACAACCCCGAGTTTCTCGCCGCGCTTTCGCGGGCACGGGACAACGGCGTGGTGGTAGTCGCGGTGACGCAGTGCCATGAAGGTGGCGTTGAGCTGGACGTTTACGAGGCCGGCAGCCGCTTGCGTGGTGTCGGTGTATTGTCCGGTGGCGGCATGACCCGTGAGGCGGCGTTCGGCAAGTTGCATGGGTTGCTGGGGGCTGGTCTGGACACCACTGAAGTGCGCCGCCTCGTCGAACTCGACCTCTGCGGCGAACTCACCTGACCTTGTAGGAGCCGGCTTGCTGGCGATCCAGTCGACGCGGTGTGTCAGGCAGACCGCGTCGCATGAATCGCCAGCAAGCCGGCTCCTACAAGTGCTCGGCATGTAATTTGCTGCGTTCCAGCCATCCCAAGGCTGGAAGCCGCCATGCTGCACTCCCACCTCACCACTCTCAATGCAGTCTCCCTGGTGCTCAACGCCTTCAAGGCCGAAGGCCTGTCCAACGACGCCTTGCTCGCCGGCAGCGGTATCAGTGCAGCGGACTTGAACCGTGCCGACACGCGCATCACCACCAACCAGGAAATGCAGGTCTGCGCCAACGCGGTCGCGCTCAAGCGTGACATCGGCCTGGAGCTGGGTCGGCGCATGCACGTTTCCTGCTACGGGATGCTCGGTTATGCGCTGCTCACCAGTGCCACCTTCGGTGACGCTTTGCGCCTGGCGATACGTTTTCCGGCGCTGTTGGGAACACTTTTCGAGCTGAGCCTGGAGGACGACGGCGAACGCATCTGGTTCGTCGCCGCCGACTACCGGGAGAGCCCGTCGATGGCGGTGTTCAATGCCGAGTTCTGCCTGGTGTCATTGAAAGTCACCTGCGACGACCTGCTCGGTCACCCGCTGCCGTTGATCGCCGCGCGCTTCGAACATGCCGCGCCGGACTATCAAGCGACCTACGCCGCACACTTCAACTGCCCGCTGCACTTCGAAGCGCGGGACAACGCCTTTGCCTTCGACAAGCGCTGGCTCGACCAACCCCTGCCGCTCGCGGATGTCATCACCCATCAGGCCATGGCCGAACGCTGCCGCAAGCAGAACCTTGAGTTCACCGGACGTCAGGCGTGGCTGGGGCGGATTCGCCAGTTGCTCAGCGCGCAATTGAATGCCGCTCCGGGGCTGGAAGGGTTGGCCGAGCAGATGAATTGCTCGGCGCGGACATTGCGTCGGCACCTCAAGGATCTGGGGTGCAGTTATCAGGAGTTGCTGGATGAGCTGCGATTCGAGCAGGCCAAGCAACTGCTCTGCGAAGACCAGATGCCGATCTACCGGATCGCCGAAGTGCTGGGTTTCAGCGAGACCGCGAGCTTCCGCCATGCCTTTGTGCGCTGGAGCGGCGTGGCGCCCAGCCAGTTCCGCCCGTAACACAAACCTTGTAGGAGCCGGCTTGCTGGCGATCCAGACAACTCGGTCTGTCAGTCAGACCGCGTCGACTGGATCGCCAGCAAGCCGGCTCCTACAGGACCGTCCTCATGCCAACAAGGGGCGAATTTCGGTCAACTATTTTGGCCACATCGATCCCCTTTTGGCCTTTCCTGCCGTTCTCCGAATCGCCATCCGCCGCAAGACTGTGTTCAACCGAATCAGCCTGCGGAGAACAAGAAATGCTGACGATCTACTCGGACGATCACCACCTGCACCACGGCCGTTGTGAATTGATAGACGGGCAACTCAAGCCCTGCTTCGAAATGCCCTCGCGCGCCGACCATGTGCTGTCACGGGTGCAAAACCAGAAGCTCGGCCCGGTAGAAGCGCCGAAGGATTTCGGCCTCGACCCGATCGCACGCATTCACAGCCGCGACTACCTCGACTTCTTCAAAGGCGCCTGGGCACGCTGGACCGAGTTCAACACCGACGGCGACTTGCTGCCTTACACCTGGCCGGCTCGTACCTTGCGCCGCATCAAACCCACCAGCCTGCACGGCGAACTGGGTTATTACAGCTTCGACGGCGGCGCCCCGATCACCGCCGGCACCTGGCAAGCCGCGTACAGCGCAGCCCAAGTGGCGCTCACCGCCCAGGCCGAAATCCAGCGTGGCGCGCGCAGTGCCTTCGCGTTGTGCCGCCCACCGGGACACCATGCGGCCAGCGACTTGATGGGCGGTTATTGCTACCTCAACAACGCCGCCATCGCCGCTCAGGCGTTCCTCGATCAGGGCCACAAGAAAGTCGCGATCCTCGACGTCGATTACCACCACGGCAACGGCACCCAATCGATTTTCTATGAGCGCAGCGACGTGCTGTTCACCTCGATCCACGGCCATCCGGAAGCCGAGTTTCCGTTCTTCCTCGGTTATGAAGACGAGCTGGGCGAAGGCGCGGGCGAAGGCTTCAACTTCAACTACCCGTTGCCCGCCGGCAGCGGTTGGGATGTCTGGAGCGCAGCGCTGGAACAAGCCTGCAAAGAGATCGAAAAGTACGGCGCCGAGATCGTCGTCGTGTCCCTGGGCGTCGATACGTTCAAGGACGATCCGATCTCCCAGTTCAAGCTCGACAGCCCGGATTACCTGGCGATGGGCGAGCGCATCGCCAAGCTGGGCGTGCCAACCCTGTTCGTGATGGAAGGCGGTTACGCAGTCGAAGAAATCGGCATCAATGCCGTGAACGTTCTTGAAGGTTTTGAAAGCGCCCAAGGGAAATAACAACAATGAACACACTCAAGCGTTTCATCGTGCCCGCGCTCTGCGCCACGGTGCTCAGCGGGGCCGCTCACGCCGAAGAGCGCACGTTGCGCGTCTACAACTGGTTCGACTACATCACCCCCAAAGCGCTGGAAGACTTCAAGGCGCAGAACACCCAGACCAAGCTGATCTACGACATTTTCGACACCAACGAAGCGCTGGAAGCCAAGCTGCTGACCGGCAACTCCGGTTACGACGCGGTGGTGCCGTCCAACGTGTTCCTCGCCAAGCAGATCGAGGCCGGTGTTTTCCAACCGCTGGACCGCAGCAAACTGCCGAACTGGAACCACCTCGATCCGAAGCTGATGAAGCTGATCGAAGCCAACGACCCCGGCAACAAATTCGCCGTGCCGTACATGTACGGGACCATCCTGATCGGCTTCAACCCGGACAAGGTCAAAGCCGCGCTGGGCGCCGACGCGCCGGTTGATAGCTGGGACCTGATCTTCAAGGAAGAGAACATCAGCAAGCTCAAGCAGTGCGGCGTTGCCCTGCTCGATTCGCCGTCGGAAATCCTGCCGCTGGCCCTGCAACACCTCGGCCTGGACCCCAACAGCAAGAAGCCGGCGGACTACGAAAAGGCTGAAGCGCTGCTGATGAAAATCCGGCCTTACGTCACGTACTTCCACTCCTCCAAATACATGGCCGACATCGCCAACGGTGACATCTGCGTCGCGGTCGGTTATTCCGGCAGCTTCTCCCAGGCGGCCAACCGCGCCAAGGAAGCGAAGAACGGGGTGACCGTCGACATGCGCCTGCCGAAAGAAGGTGCGCCGATCTGGTTCGACATGCTCGCGATTCCGAAGGGCGCGAAGAACACCGAGGACGCCTACACCTTCATCAACTACCTGCTGCAACCGCAGGTGATCGCGCCGGTCAGTGACTTCGTCGGTTACCCGAACCCGAACAAGGACGCCACGGAACTGGTCGACCCGGCGATCCGCAACAACCCGAACCTGTACCCGACCGAAACGGCCATGGCCACGCTTTACACCCTGCAACCGCTGCCGCGTGATGCCGAACGTGCACGCACGCGGGCCTGGACCAAAATCAAGTCGGGGACCTGAAGCCCTTCCTGAAAAACGAAGACCCGCCGTGATGCGGGTCTTTTTTTGCCTGCGATATTTATGTACCGCCAGACACCTGAGCCCGCCCGATACCGTCCCCTGATCCAGCGCTGCGCAATCAACAACAGCGCACCCTCAATCAGGAGACGACCATGTCCGATACCCTTTCCCCGAGTGCAGAAAATGTACTGACCCAACTGGTCACCGGCCCCTCGATCAGAGAGGTTGCAGCGACTGCATTGGCGCCTGCACTCAACGCGCTCTACCCGCACTTGAAGATTGATCCGACGCTCGCCACGGTCGTCACTCCGACCTGGCTCAATACCGGCAGCGAGGTCGTGCCGGGCAATGACCTGTATGAATCGCTCACCGATGTGTTGGTGCGGCTCGGGTTGTCGGGTTCGACGGTGACGTTCATCGATGGCGAGCATTTCCTGACCCTGCAACCGGGCGTTGCACCGCCGGCTCAACTGCCCGTGAACATCACGGCCATCGGTTCACTGATTAATACGCTCGCACCGCAGCTGTTCATCGCCTACCAGCAACAGCAACTGGATTACTGGAATCAACAGACAAGCCCTTCGACCCCGCGCTGGCATCAGCTCTCGCAGGCGCTGCAGGACATCTGGAACCTCGACGAGGCCACCGATTGGGATGCCGATCAAAAAGCAATGGCCCTTGCCGTGTTCACTCATCCGGACCGGGCCACACGGCGCGCGCAGGACAAGTACCTGACCAAGGCCTGCCTGATCGACACCGAACACGTTGAAAGCGCGCAGAGCAAACATCTGCGGGTTCTGGATATCGCGGTGTTTGTGGGCACGTTGGGCACCCGAACACTGGTGCTGACCCACTCGATTACCGAAGGGTTCAGGCGTTACGACTCTGTTGCGGCGCTGGGCGAAACATTGTTTGCAAACCCTGGGGCGTCAAGCACCGGGCAGACCCTGCAATGGCGCCTGTATGAACCCGAGGGCAATTTCTTTCATCAACAGGCGTGTGCACTGATCGCACTCGAAGCCGAAGCCATCGGTGCCTTCAATACATTCCAGAGCGCTATGCCAACCAGATTTTCACCGCAAATCAGCGCGGCGGCGAAGAGCTTCACTGAGTTTGAAGCCCTGCCTTCGTCGCGCTTCAACCAGGTTCAGGGATTACTAACAGGCTGGCTGAGCAACGCATCGTCAGCGGACCTGACCCGCTACAGCCGACACCTGATGGACCTGGCGCAGTTGCGGGAGCAGGACGCGGGAAAAACCTTCGACGAAGGCATCGCTTCACTGCCGGAATTTACCCTGCAAACCCTGCGAGAGCAGATGATCAAGGATCATCCAACGGCAGCGGACCTGAATCTGAAGGACATTCAAATCAGCATCACCAGCGTCATCGTGCTGGGCGCTGTCGTGGTCCCCGGCAAGACGCAGACCGTTACGTTGTCGCTGATCGAATTGGCACTGCAAAACCTGATTGCCGTTCCGTTGGGCAACAAAACGGTGCAGTACAAAAACGGCGACCCTGTGCCCGTCTGGATGACAGCCGTTTACCTGGAAAAACTCGTGACCCAGGTCGATATCGGCGCGGTTTACCCGGCGCTGATCAAGCGCAAGTTGCTGGATGACTCGCGAGAATCGTTGCGCCGACAAACGCTCTACACGCGTCATCTGCGCACCCAGTTGCCCTTGCAGGCGCTGCAACACAAGATGCGCGGCGAAGCCGGCATTGATGAACAAGGCTACCAATTCGTCAACGCAGCCCTGCAGCAAGGCGCGGCCGACCGCCGAGTGAACGGGCACGAGATTGTCATTCGCCCGCTGGCTTTTATCAGCAGTGAAAGCGCCGACAGCAAGGGCGACGAAGTTGCCAATATGTTCGTCATCGGCCCGCGCTCCACTGATCAGGGACCGTGCCTGCTCTACCGGCCATTGCTCGTGCCCTCACTGACGCAGTACCCGAACGAAGCCAATCTGCTGTACGCGATCAAGCATGAAAAACCCCTTCGCCAATCGGTCCTGGCGTGGCTGGCCGACGACGTGCGCTTCAACTATTCCCAGTACGTGTTTTCCGGTGAGTTGCCTTCGGTCTGGACCCTGACCCAATTGCTGGTCGATCCCACTTCAGCGCTGGGCAAGATGGGCGCGGTGTCGCTCAGTGCAGCAGCCCTTGATGATGATTCACTGGCGCCGCTGTTCAAAGCCAATGCCAACGCCATGATCACCTTGGCTGACCGCCAATCGGTGTCCAATGCGCAAGCTCGCTGGGAAACGCTCAAGCACGGTGCATGGATGCTGTTCAACGTCGCCTTGCCCTTCCTCGGGCGCACTGCCGGGGTTGCCGCGTGGATCTGGCAGATCATGGACGACTTGCAGGGAATCACCGATGCCGCAGAAAGCGAAGACAGTCAGCTCGCCTGGTCTGCCGTGACCGATTTGCTGTTAACGCTCGGCATGGTACTGGCTCATCGGGCTGCGGCTCGCCATAAACCGGTCTCGCGGTTGGCCGAGAAACTCGAGCCGTCACCGGTCACACCGCCCCTCAAGCCTGCGCAGAAAATCACGGTCACTCGCCTGCCCGACCTTAATCAACTGCCTCACACCCATGAGACGTCTTTGCACGCTGCCGCCACGCTGCCGCCTGTAGCGTTGGGCACCTTGCTGGATGAGCTGGCCATCGCCGAACCCAAGGGAATGGCCGTCGCCTCCAGCGCGGCCGGCCCTCACCAACACCTCAATTCACTTAACGGAAAATGGTATGCGAAGGTCGGCCAGCGATGGTTCGAAGTCACCCTCAACGACAATAACGACGTGCAGATCATTGACTCACGCCAGTCCCCCCCGCGCACCGGGCCGTTGCTGATCAAGAACGCCAGCGGCGAATGGTTTATCGATACGCGGTTGAGGCTGCGGGGCGGGGGCAAGGAAAAGCAACGCCTGGTGCAGCAAAACAAGCAGCACCAGGCGGAACTGAAACAGCAAATGATCGCGTTCGAAAGCCAGGTCAAAAGCCGGGAAACAGAACTCAAGGACGCTGAAAAAAACGCGAAGGCACCGAACGCCACCACCACCCATCGCCGCTTGTACCTTGAAATGCTCGACGCGCAGATGTCATTCATCAGCGCCAACATTGAACAGATGAAAGCGTTCAATGCTCGCGAAGCCATTCCCAATTTCCGAAAAGCGATGATCAGTCGTCTGGATTTCCAGCTATCGCTGCTGGAGAAATGGTTCGACCACCAGCGCCCTGTTTTCGACAATCAAATGCGTCTCTCTCTCAATCTTCTCGACACACTACCAACGGAAAACACGCAGGCCGCCCGACAGACCTTTCAACACATGAGCGATCTGACCGAGAGCTACATCAACAAAATCGAATTTGCGCAATCGCGCTTCGAGCAACTGAACCTGCTCGGCAAAGAAGCCGTGGAAGTGATCCGTGACGTCAAGGCCAACATGCCGACGTTCGATTTACAGGACCTCAAACTGTTCCAGATCACACTGGCCCAGGAATTGTGCCTCGCACCCTCGGTTGCGCTCACGCATGAAGCACGCCCGGCGCTGGAGAGCGTTGTCGAAAACGCAGCGCTCGCCATTCAGGCTTCACTGGATCTGGCCGCTGACGAAGGCGTGTTGCGCTTGCCGGGGCGAATAGAGGGGCTCAGTGATCTGGTGGAGCAACTCACGGTCACCGATCAGCGCATCATCGACCTGCCCGGCGAGTTCCCCGGTCAGTTCCTGCAATCCGCGCTCGACCTGATGCGCAAACGCATCGACGCGTTTCAACAGCGCACCGTGAAGCACCTGGCGAACCTGCTGCGCGAGCGCCAGGCGCTCGAACCGCAACCTGGGCCTTCCCGTCTGCCGACCGCTCTTGCCAAACGCATCATCAAGACCCGTTACAACGGCACGGTGGTCGGCCAACTACGCGCCGATGCCGTGGCGGACGGATCAGAGCTGGTCGACGTAACCTCGACACTGACAGGCAAAGTCATCTCGACCTTTCATGAGAAAACCCCGGGTGTCTGGGTTGAACGAGTGGCCGCGAAGCCGGTTTCCCCTGTTGTCATCCGACCCGATTTGGGTACAAGCGTTGTTCAAGGTCAGGCAATGCTGGACGGGCTGGAGGCATTCATCCGCCGAACGGACGCCCATTCGAAAGGAGCGCGGCGAATTCCCGTGGAAATCGAGGAAATGTTCCATCAGCAGGCCCATCGACTGCAGGAGGCCGCCAAGGCAATCGACGAAGCGCTGATTTCCAGCAACGCCACCGATGACGGTCCGGGGTCTGCCGTGACACTGGTCAAGCAGCTGAATGACGGAGCAACCCGCCTCTACAGTCAGGGACGCGCAACGCGAATCGGCATGACAAAACTACAGCCGCCGACGGCCGAGCGGGTCCAGTGGCTGCAAAGCGAAGGTCAGGTCGACATCGTCAGGAACCCCGGCCGACGCTTGCTCAAAAGCCGAAAAAAAGACTTCCTCGAGGAATATGAGGTCCGTGACCACACCAGCAAAAATGTTCTGTGGTATGCACACTTTCACTATGCGCAGCCCGCGTCGCCTGTTCAGACGTTCACGGCGGCGCATCTGAAAACCGTGCAGCAACGGCTGCTGGGCGGCGCATCCGAAGCGCGCAGTGCGAATGACGATCTCCACGCAATTGCGATTTATCGCAGCGAAATCAGCCCACAACTGGCGACTGCACTGTTCTTCGCGAAGGTGCTGCCGTCGGCCTCAAAATCGTAAGTCTTGCGTCGGGGTGAGCCGTGGCCGCTTAACGGCGCCAGACCTTTTCCAGTCGCCCGAGTGCGGTGCTGATGGCCGCCTCGGGCACCGCCGCGAAACCCAGGACCAGCCCGGCACGCTGGTCCACCGGTTTCTGCGAGTCCGGCAACCAATAGCTGCTCAGCGCATTGATCTCGACATCGACGCTGGCGGCTTTTTCTATCAGTTCGTACTCGCGCACCTGTGAGTTGACCGCCACTGTCAGATGCAACCCTGCGGCGACACTCGGCAGGCTGCCGATGCCGGGGATGTTCTGCGGCCAGCCCGCCAGCAACGTATTGCGTCGACTCAGGGCAGCACGGCGCATGCGGCGGATGTGCCGCTGGAAATGCCCGGTGGCCATGAACTCGGCCATCACTGCCTGGGTGCTGACTTCGGAATGCCGGACGTCCACCGCTCGACGTTGAGAAAACGCCTGCACCAGAGCCGGCGGCAACACCAGATAACCCAGGCGCAACGCCGGGAATGCAACTTTGCCAAAGGTCCCGACGTACAAGACCCGGCCCTGCCGATCGAGTGCCGCCAACGGCGCCAGGGGTGCGCCGCTGTAACGGTATTCGCCATCGTAGTCGTCCTCGACGATCCAGCCTTGATTGCGCTCCGCCCAAGCGAGTAATTCAAGACGCCGCGCCAGGCTCATTACCACGCCGGTCGGGTATTGATGCGAAGGCGTGACATAGGCCAGTCGACAATCGCTGAGCCGGGCCAGTTCGGTGCAGTCGATGCCCTCGCCGTCCACCGCCACCCCATGCAATTTCGCCCCGGCCACGGCGAACGCATGACCTGCCGCCCGATACCCCGGATTTTCAATCGCCACCCCGTCGCCCGGCTCCACCAGCAGCTGTGCACAAAGGCTAATCCCCTGCTGTGCGCCGCTGGTGATCACTATTTGCTCAGCCGTGCACTGCATCCCCCGCGAACTGCGCAAATAAGCGGCGATCAGGCCGCGCAAGCGCGCATCGCCCGCCGGATCGCCATAACACAGCTGCTGCAAATCCGGTTTACGCCAGAAAGCCGCATTCAGCTTGGCCCACACCTCGAAGGGAAACAGGTCGAACGCCGGAACGCCCACCCGAAAAGCCCGAGGCGGACCGCTGGGCGGCGTGGCCAAATGGTTCTTTTCAACGCGCCCCAGCGCTCCGCTGTGGATAACTTTACTGGATGAAACCACAGGTAAATCCAGCCAATTTGTGGATAAGGCTGTGGGTAACCCTGTTGACAACCCTGTGGATACTTTTGTGGATAGTTTTTTCGTGGGCAACGCCGCTTGAGGCAATTGCGCGACGTAAGTCCCGTCCCCGACACGTCCCTCGATGAAGCCTTCTGCGTAGAGCTGATCGTAGGCGCGAACCACGCTGTTGCGGGAAATCGCCAACGCCGCCGCCAAGTCCCGGCTGGCCGGCAATCGAGTGCCACTGGCCAATCGCCCGTCGAGCACCCGCAGGCGCAAGGCCTGATAGAGCTGACGACTAAGCCCCTGACGGCGGTCAAGTTCGATACCGGCGGGGTTGAACGACAGGGAAAGCGGCGCTTCGCTCATGGCAATGGACCTATGAAATTGGTCGTTAATGGCTCTTACAACAGACCAATAGCCTGCCTAGGATGGACGCATTCGCCAAGGAATTTTTCCATGTACAACCCCAGCGGCTTTGCCATCAAAGATTTGCATGAACTGCAGCAGCAGATACTCGACACGCGCCTGGCCGTGGTGATCACCCACGACGAGCAAGGCTTGCAAGCCAGTCACCTGCCGTTGTTGTTCAGCCCTGACCAAGGTCCGAATGGCACCCTGTACGGTCATTTCGCCCGGGCCAACCCGCAATGGAAGGCACTGCAAAACGGTGCCGAAGCGCTGGTCATTTTCGCCGGTGCCGACGCGTACATCAGCCCGGGCTTTTATCCGAGCAAAGCCGAGCACGGCAAAGTCGTACCGACCTGGAACTACGTCGCCGTGCACGCTTACGGCACCGCAGAGGTTTTCACCGACGCCGACCGCCTGCTTAACCTGGTCAGTGCGTTGACCGATCGCCATGAAGCCGGTCGCGCCCAACCATGGACAGTCGCTGACGCACCCGCCGACTACATCGACGGCATGCTCAAGGCCATCGTCGGGTTTGCCCTGCCGATCCAGCGCCTGGAAGGCAAACGCAAACTCAGCCAGAACCGCAGCACCGCAGACATCGCCGGTGTGCGCGAGGGGCTCGCCGCCAGCCCCGACGTGCACGACCAGGCCCTCGCCCACTTGATGCGCTAAGGATTGAACATGAGTCAGATTGAAATCCGCCAGGTCACCGCTGCTGATCACGCTGCGTGGCTGCCGTTGTGGCAAGCCTACCTGCGCTTCTACAACACCGAACTGCCTGAGGCTGTCACTGACAGCACGTGGCAACGCCTGCTCGACTCGAATGAACCGACTCATTCGGCATTGGCGTGGCGCGACGGCAAAGCGGTCGGCATGGTGAACTTCATCTACCATCGGTCGAACTGGAGCATCGAAAACTCCTGCTACCTGCAAGACCTGTTGGTAACACCCGAAACCCGCGGCACCGGCGTCGGCCGCAAACTGATCGAATTTGTCTACGCGACCGCCAAAGCGGACGGTTGCTGCAAGGTCCACTGGTTGACCCACGAAACCAACGCCACCGCGATCCAGCTCTACGAGCGCATCGCCGAGCGCCCTGGTTTCATCCAGTTCCGCAAAGCCCTTTAAGGTTCAAGGAGAACGACATGACGACTTCACTCGCAGACTGGAAAGGCGTCCCGGCGCCAACGGTGCAAACCATCGAAGGGCGCTTCATCCGCCTGGAAAAACTCGACCCGGCGCGCCATGGCGACGGTTTGTTCAAAGCCCTGCAAGGTCCGGGCGCCGACCCGAAACTCTGGGATTATTTGCCATACGGTCCTTTCCCGGAGCGCAGCGTTTTCAACGACTGGCTGAACAATCACGCGGCCAACAGCGACCCGTATTTCTTCAGCGTGATCGACCGTGCCAGCGGCGATGTGCAAGGCATTCTCAGTTTGATGTCGATCGTTCCGTCTCAGGGCCGTATTGAAATCGGCCACGTTACCTTCGGCGCGCCGATGCAGCGTTCGCCGAAAAGTACCGAGGCGGTGTATCTGCTGGCTAAAGAGTCGTTCGCGCTGGGCTACAGGCGTCTGGAGTGGAAGTGCAATAACGGCAACGCGCGTTCCAAGTACGCGGCGGAGCGGTTGGGGTTCAGTTTTGAAGGGGTGTTCCGCCAGCACATGGTGGTGAAGGGGCAGAACCGGGATACGGCCTGGTATTCGATTCTGGATTCGGAATGGCCGGTGGTTGGGGCGGGGTTTGAGCGATGGTTGAGTGATGAGAATCAGACGGGGTCGGGGCAGGTGAAAACTCTGGCGGAGTGTCGCGGGTAAATCAGCGGCGCCTCGACGGACGCCTTCGCGGGCAAGCCTCGCTCCTACAGGGTTTTAGGTCGACCACAATATTTGTGATCAACCCGATCCAATGTAGGAGCGAGGCTTGCCCGCGAATGGCATCACACCAATTTCTGGGCAAGCACCGCAATATGCTCCGGCCCAATCCCGCAGCACCCACCCAAATGGCTGGCACCGCGCTCTTTCCAGTCCGCCGCCCAATGCAGGTAGCCCGGCGGGTCCAGATCGTCGCGCAACGGGTCCAGACCGTCATTGGCCGTCGCCTCTTTCGGTTGCGGCGGGAAGGCATTGGCGTACGCGCCGATGTGAATCTTCACGCCCAGACGCTCGAACGTTGCCCGCGCCGCATCAATCGCCGCACCGATCACTTCCGGCTGGCTGCAGTTGAACAGCAACGTCTCGACGCCCAGCTGCGCAGCCACCGCAGCCGCTTCGGCCACAGGTTCGCCGGAACGCAAACGCGGGACTTCGTCCGTGTCCTCATCCTTCAAGGTAAACGACAGCCAGAACGGCTTGCCGTCCTTCGGCAGACCGGCGTGAATCGCTCGCGCTTCCACGATCGAGCTTTGGGTTTCCGCCAGCCACAGGTCGACATGCGGGGCCAGCCCCTCGACCAGCGGCGCGAGCAATTCCGTTACCCGAGCTGCATCGAACAAATCCGGACGATAGGAACCGAACAACGGCGGCAATGAACCCGCCACACGCACCGGTTTGCCCGCAGCGTCCACCGCACGCCTGGCCAACTCCCCGGCCAACGCCGCGAGGGCTCGACCCTCAGCCGCAAAACGTTCTTCGCCAATGTGAAAAGGCACCACCGCATAGCTGTTGCTGGTGATCACGTTCGCGCCGCTTTCGATATAAGCCGCATGCACCGCCTCCACGGCCTGCGGCGCTTCGCTCAAGGCCAGCGCCGACCATTCAGGCTGTCTGAATGGCGCACCCCGGCGTTGCAACTCACGACCCATGCCGCCATCCAGAATCACTGTGCTTGCTGCGCTCATATGCTTTTTACTCATATGCTTATGAAAATAACTCACTACCAGAGTCGTTCTTATAACTATTTAATACGCACCATCCGGTTAATAACAACCATTTTTTTATCAGGGGTCGACTGTGAAACTTCAACCACTACTGGCCCTGGGCCTGACGATTCTGGCTGCCTCCACCCAAGCCTTCGGCGGCGCCACGCTGGACCGCATCGAGCAAAAGAAAGAACTGGTCGGCGTGCTGATGGAAAGCTATCCGCCCTTCTCGTTCCTCAATGACCAGAACCAGCTCGACGGTTTCGACGTTGATGTGGCCAAAGCCGTGGCCAATAAACTCGGGGTCAAACTGCGCCTCGAAACACCTTCCTGGGATGTGATCGCTGCCGGCCGCTGGAGCGGACGCTACGACATTTGCATCTGCTCCATGACCCCGAGCAAGGCCCGCGCCGAAGTCTTTGATTTCCCGGTCGAGTACTACGCCTCACCCGCGGTGATCGTGGTCAACGCCAAGGACGACAGCATCCACAGCGCCAAGGACCTGAGCGGCAAGAAAGTCGGCCTCACCAGTGCTTCCAGCTACGAAAGCTACCTGAACAAAAACCTGGTGATCGAAGGCGCCGAAGACACGCAGTTGCAGTACCCATTTGAAAACGTGCAGATCGCCCCGTACGACACCGACAACGTGGCGTTCCAGGACTTGGGACTGGGCGCTGGCGTGCGACTGGATGCGGTCCTCACCAACCTGGTCACCGCGCAGCCGCGCCTGACCGAAGACAAACGCTTCAAGCTTGCCGGCGAACCGCTGTACTCGGAGCCGAACTCGGTGGCCATCGAAAAAGGCGATGCGCAGTGGGACGCCAAGGTGCGTGACGTCTTCGCGCAACTGAAACAGGACGGCACCCTGAGCAAGCTCTCGCAAAAATGGATCGGCGCCGACATCAGCAAATGACTTCCTTTCCCAACCCTCCTCAGCCGCCACAACCGGTGGCTGAGTCCCGGCTGCAAAGGATCTTCGGTTTCCGCACGCGGCTGTACCTGACCTGGGCGGCAATGCTGAGTCTGTTCGCCAGTTTCTTCCTGAGCTTCGACCTGAAGTTCTCGATCATCCTCGACAAGCTGCCCAACCTGATCGGCCTGCACCTGGCGCCGAACGGCTTTCTGCAAGGCGCGGCGCTGACCCTGTTTTTGTGCCTGTGCTCAATCGTCGCGTCGTCGCTGCTGGGCTTCATCACCGCCCTCGCACGGCTGTCGAAAAGCGCCGTGGCCTTCGGCATCGCAAGTTTCTACGCTTCGTTCTTTCGCGGCACTCCGCTGCTGATCCAGATCCTGCTGATCTACCTCGGCCTGCCGCAACTCGGCATCGTGCCGGGCGCCGTCGTCGCCGGCATCATCGCCCTGTCGCTGAACTACGGCGCCTACCTCAGCGAAATCTTCCGCGCCGGCATCCTCGGCGTCCCCCACGGCCAGCGCGAAGCCTCGCTGGCACTGGGCATGCGCGAAACCGTGATCTTCTGGCGCGTCACCCTGCCGCAAGCCATGCGCACCATCATCCCGCCGACCACCAATCAATTCATCTCTATGCTCAAAGACTCGTCACTGATCTCGGTGATGGGTGTTTGGGAGGTGATGTTTCTGGCGCAGTCGTATGGACGCTCGAGCTATCGCTATATCGAGATGCTGACGACGGCGGCGGTGATTTACTGGGTGATGTCGATTGGGTTGGAGCTGATTCAGGCGCGGATGGAGCGGCATTATGGGAAGGCGTATTTGAGTCGTAGCTAGGGAAGGATGCAGCTTTCGAACCTGCGCACCCCCCTTGTAGGAGCCGGCTTGCCGGCGATGGCTATCTCAAGGACGCCATCGCCGGCAAGCCGGCTCCTACAAGTACCTCCAGAGCAATGAATCGGGGGCGTCATAGCCTTTGGCTCAACGTGATGAGCTGTGGGTAGACGAGTTTCCAGACCGTAACAAACAGACCAGTCCTGAAATGCTGTAGGCAAAAACGCTGACTCATGAAGGCCACTGCGCGATTAGACTTCAAGGTTAAATTTTAGCTACAACCGAAAGTCCAAGACCCTGCAAAAATGCCGGAAACGCCCGGCATTCAAGGCCAGGGCCCGCCTCCTAAAGTTCGACCTCCTGAAAAACGAGGTCGTACTCAATGCCCAAGCCTTACCCTCATCGCCCGCACCGAATCGCGTTGGCGGTCGCCCTCACACTCGGCAGCATCGAGTTGTCCATGGCTCAGCAAGCGGAGCTCGATACCGTTATCGAAGCCCCCACCAAGAAGGCTCGTGCAACGCCTTGGCCTAAAAGAGATGACCTTCTGGCGATCAAGAATTTCATTGGCCCTATGTCGCATGCCGTCAACGCCGCTGCGCCTGAGCCGATAGAATCGTCCATTCCGGTGGTATCCGCACCACCGGCTCCAGAACCTGTGGATCTTTACGCAGACCTCTACGAGTTTCCCGAAACTCCCAACGATTCACGCTTACCAAACCTGCCCGAAAAAGTCGCAGAGCGCATCGCCGCTGAGCCGGTCATCAATGACCTGTTAGCGATCGGAGAATTGATCCCTGTTATGGATCAGCATGATCAGGCGCACGAGAGACCTGACTCCCCCTCCGAAACCGTGGACGAAGACTACTTCCCAACATTCGAGGATTTTTCAAAAGCCAACACTACCAAGCACACTACTGCGTCAGGACAGTACGCAAGCATTGACGGCGTCTCGCTGGAGCTGGGGGGTGAAGATGACCTGTTGATACTCAACAAGAGCGCCAGTTTTTCAGGGGAAATACAAGGCGGTGGCGGGGACAACGTCATACTCCTGGACTCACCCGCAGGCGGCATACTAGGCCAGACCCGTAACTTCCTTGGGTTGCGAGTTGCACAGGGTGCCTGGTCTTTGACCGGCACAGGTGACTTTGACGTAGGAGCAGAAGTGTTGAACGGTGCGAAGCTGTTCAACATGGGCAGTATCGCGGGGGATGTCGACGTTTCCGAGGGCGGCACCTACGGTGGGCACGGTGAAGTTCGCGACCTGTTCGTAGAGGGCACGTTAATGGTCACTGAGGCGCTGGGGGCGCCCCACGTCAAAGGAGAACTGACCCTCACGGAAGACGCCACACTGTCCTACAGGGTAACTGCCGTCGGTAAAATGCCGACCATTGTTGTCGACGATGTAGCAGAGCTTCAGAACGCCTCTCTGAATCTCGTCGCCCTGCCGGGCAGCTATTCCACCAGCAACGTATACACCCTGCTCCAAGCCAGCAAAGTGGACGGCAAGTTCGATCATGTCACCAGCAATCTGGCATACCTGACTCCAAAACTATTCCAGTCCGAAACAGAAGTGATGCTGCAATACGCTCGCAATGAATTGCCACTGGATTACTTCGCCCTCGACAACAACAGCGAGAACTTTGCCCTGAGTGTTGTGGAGCCTGCCGCCTCGGCAAATACCGCCATTGCCGCCCTGCTCGGTTCGACCGTGGATACTGCGGCCAATGCCCTCGATCAACTCTCTGGTTACAGCACCGCCAATCTCGCCAAGACAACGCTGAACAGCGACGCTCCGGTGAGCGCCAGCATGCTTTCGGCCATGCGTCAGTTGGATAACGCCTATAGCAAACCCGGCAGGCGAAGCAGCTCACCTCGTCTGGCTGCCGGTAGCGAAAACGAAGGCAGAGTCTGGCTGCAAGCGCTGGGGCACGGTGGAAAAGTGGATCGTGATTATGACGCTCTGCAACATTCCACCAAGGGTCTGGTAATAGGCGCAGATTGGAGAATTGATGAGGAATGGCACCTGGGTGTGATCGGCGGCAAATCCGACACTCGCCTGGATAGCCGCACACTCGATGGTCGCCTCGATAGCTGGCATTTGGGGGCCTATGCACTGCGCCAGAATGGACCGATGTCGCTTCGTATGGGGCTCTCCCATAGCAGCCACGATGGCAGCACTAAACGTCGAGTAGCCTTCAATGGATTCAGCGACAACCCCAAAGGTCAGTACGACGCCAATACGCAGCAAGCCTTTGCGGAAGTGGGTTACAACGTGGGTCGCGACGTCTATACCATCGAGCCGTTCGCCAGCCTCGGCTATCAACGCTATCAACGCGACAGCTATACGGAAAAAGGTGGGGACGCGACCCTGAAAGTCTTGGGACAAACGCGGAACAACGTCAACAGTACCTTCGGCCTGCGCGTGGCGAAGCTCAACACGCTGAACAACGGAATCAAGTTGACCCCACATTTGAGCGCTGGCTGGAAACATACCTATGGAGAGGTCTTAAGCCACACCCGGCAAAAACTGGCGACCGGAGGCACGCGTTTCACCGTGGAAGGTGCGCCGCTGGATCGCAACAGCGTGAAGCTCGATGCCGGGCTCGACCTGTCGCTTTCGGCGCGGCATACGCTGGGCGTTGGCGTCACCGGGGAGATCGGCACCGACAGCCGAAATCATGGCGTCACGGGCCAATGGCGAATGACCTTCTAACCCCCCACAAATCCCGGGCGAAAAAAAAGGGGAGCACATGCCCCCCCGAGGTTTAAAGCGTTGTATCGAGGCTGTTAACTCAGCCTTCGATCTCGATCAGGATTTCGCCCGGGTTGACCCGGTCGCCCTTGGCCACGTGGATGGCGGTGACTTTGCCGGCGATGGCCGCCTGCACTTCGGTTTCCATCTTCATCGCTTCGGTGATCAGCACGGCCTGGCCGGCTTTAACAACGTCGCCTTCCTTGACCAGCACGTCGACGATGTTGCCCGGCATGGTGGTGCTGACGTGGCCCGGCGCAGTGGCTTGTTTGCGCTTGCTGCTGCCGCCGCTGACGAATTCGTTGAGTGGTTCGAACACCACTTCTTCCGGCATGCCGTCGATGGACAGGTAGAAGTGACGCTTGCCTTCAGCCTTGACGCCGACACCCGTGATGTCGACGCGGTAGGTTTCGCCGTGGACGTCGATGACGAACTCGGTAGGCACGCCTTCGCCGCCGACAGAGGCTACGCCGCCCGCTTCCGGAATCGGCAACAGCACTTCCGGAGTGAGGGTGCCGGCAGCGCGTTCCTCGAGGAATTTGCGGCCGATGTCCGGGAACATCGCGTAGGTCAGCACGTCTTCTTCAGACTTGGCCACGGCGCCGATTTCGGCACGCAGCTTGGTCATTTCCGGCTTGAGCAGGTCAGCCGGACGAACGTCGATCACTTCTTCGCTGCCGATGGCCTGGCGACGCAGTTTTTCGTTTACGGTGCCTGGCGCCTTGCCGTAGCCGCCTTGCAGGTAGAGCTTCACTTCGTTGGTGATGGTCTTGTAGCGCTCACCGGCCAGCACGTTGAAGAATGCCTGGGTGCCAACGATCTGCGAGGTCGGGGTTACCAGCGGCGGGAAACCGAGGTCTTCACGAACGCGCGGGATTTCGGCCAGCACTTCGCTCATGCGGTTCAGAGCGCCCTGCTCTTTGAGCTGGTTGGCGAGGTTGGAGATCATGCCGCCCGGCACCTGGTTGACTTGCACGCGGGTGTCGACGGCGGTGAATTCGCTTTCGAACTGGTGGTACTTCTTGCGCACGGCGTAGAAGTACAGACCGATCTCTTGCAGCAATTCCAGGTTCAGGCCGGTGTCGAATTCGCTGCCTTTAAGGGCGGCGACCATCGACTCGGTGCCAGGGTGGCTGGTGCCCCAAGCGAAGCTGGAGATCGCGGTGTCGATGTGGTCGGCACCGTTTTCGATGGCCTTCATCTGGCACATCGCAGCCAGGCCAGCGGTGTCGTGCGAGTGAATGAACACTGGCAGCGACTGCTCGGCTTTCAGTGCCTTGACCAGTTCGCCTGTGGCATATGGGGTCAGCAGGCCGGCCATGTCCTTGATTGCCACCGAATCGCAACCCATGGCTTCCATTTGCTTGGCCTGGTTCACGAATGCCTCGATGGTGTGCACCGGGCTGGTGGTGTAGGCGATGGTGCCCTGGGCGTGTTTGCCGGCGGCTTTCACCGCTTCGATGGCCACGCGCAGGTTACGCACGTCGTTCATGGCGTCGAAGATACGGAACACGTCGATGCCGTTGACCGCCGCCTTGGCGACGAAGGCTTTGACCACGTCGTCACTGTAATGGCGGTAGCCCAGCAGGTTCTGGCCACGCAGCAGCATTTGCAAACGGGTGTTAGGCAACGCCGCGCGCAATTGGCGCAGACGCTCCCACGGGTCTTCTTTGAGGAAGCGTACGCAGGCGTCGAACGTCGCGCCGCCCCAGCATTCCAGCGACCAGTAGCCGACTTTGTCGAGCTTGTCGCAGATCGGCAGCATGTCTTCGGTGCGCATGCGGGTGGCGAGCAGCGATTGGTGGGCGTCGCGCAGGATTGTGTCGGTAACGTGGATTTGCTTGCTCATTGTTCTATTCCTCACAGGCCTGCGTGGGCGGCGATGGCGGCGGCGATGGCCAGGGCCAGCTCTTCGGGTTTGCGCTTGATCGAGTAATTGGTCAGTTCAGGGTGGCTTTCAACGAAGCTGGTATTGAACTGGCCGCTACGGAATTCCGGGTTACGCAGGATTTCCTGGTAGTACGCGGCGGTGGTCTTGACCCCTTGCAGACGCATGTCGTCGAGGGCGCGCAAGCCACGGTCCATTGCCTCTTCCCAGGTCAGCGCCCACACCACCAGTTTCAGACACATGGAGTCGTAGAACGGCGGAATGGTGTAGCCGGTGTAGATCGCCGTATCGGTACGCACGCCTGGACCGCCGGGGGCGTAGTAACGGGTGATCTTGCCGAAGCTCGGCAGGAAGTTGTTTTTCGGGTCTTCGGCGTTGATCCGGAATTGCAGCGCGAAACCGCGGTGCTGGATGTCTTCCTGTTTCACCGAAAGCGGCAGGCCGGACGCGATGCGGATCTGCTCACGCACGATGTCGATGCCGGTGATTTCTTCGGTGATGGTGTGTTCCACCTGCACCCGGGTGTTCATCTCCATGAAGTACACCTCGCCCTCGGCGAGCAGGAACTCCACGGTGCCGGCGTTCTCGTAACCCACTGCCTTGGCTGCGCGCACCGACAGATCGCCGATGTAGGCGCGCTGTTCCGGGGTCAGTTGCGGGCTCGGGGCGATTTCGATGAGCTTCTGGTTGCGACGCTGGATCGAGCAGTCACGCTCGAACAGGTGCACCACATTGCCAAAGCTGTCGCCGAGGATCTGCGCTTCGATGTGTTTCGGGTTGACGATGCATTTTTCCAGGAACACTTCCGCCGAACCGAAGGCCTTGGTGGCTTCGGAAATGACTCGAGGGAATGCTTGCTCAAGTTCTTCTCGGCTGTCGCAGCGACGGATACCACGGCCACCACCACCGGAAGTCGCCTTGAGCATCACCGGATATCCGATGCGGTCGCCTTCGACCAAGGCTTCGGCGATGTCCGCGACGTTGCCCTCGGTACCCGGGGTGACGGGTACACCAGCCTTGATCATGCTGCGACGGGCTTCAGTCTTGTCGCCCATGCGGCGAATCACTTCAGCCGATGGACCGATGAACTTGATGCCGCGTTCTGCGCAGATGTCTGCCAGCTCAGCGTTTTCCGAAAGGAAACCGTAGCCGGGATGCAACGCATCACAACCGGTTTCTACTGCCAGATTCACCAGCTTGCGCGCATTCAGGTAACCGGCCAGTGGCTCGGCACCGATGCTGTGGGCTTCATCCGCACGCTTCACATGCAAGGCATGGCGGTCGGCGTCGGAATAGATCGCAACCGAGCGAATGCCCATCTCGGCGCAGGCTCGCACGATTCGTACGGCAATCTCACCACGGTTGGCGATCAGGATCTTTGTTATCACTTGGAGTTTCCCTTGAGCCGGTGGTACCCACGACCTGCTAGACCAGGTCGACGCGTGACCAAATGTTTCAATTCAGTCGCAGACCCACACTATCCCCCGCAAGGGATTAACAAAAATGATTAATTATTGGGTCAGGCATAAGTAAAGACTTATAGTTGATGCATCAGCCTGCGGCGGGAGCTTTCAGATAATGCGTAAGTCATTGATGCGTATGACATTGCGTCAATTGCAGATCTTCAATGAGGTCTGTGATTTACGGTCTTACAGCCGTGCGGCGGACGAAATGTCGCTCACACAACCTGCCGTGAGCCTGCAGATTCGTCAACTTGAGGAGCTGATTGGTCAGCCTTTGTTCGATTACGTCGGCAAAAAACTCTACATGACCGAAGCGGCTGAAGCGCTTCAGCGGGCCAGCCGGGATATTTTCGGGCGCCTGGAAAACCTCGACATGCAGCTGTCGGACATGCAGGGATCACTGCAGGGGCAACTGAAACTGGCGGTGGAATCCAGCGCCAAGTATTTCGTGCCGCACCTGTTTGCCGCGTTCAAGCGCCAGCATCCGGAAGTGAACCTGCAACTGACGGTGGTCAACCGTGGGCAAGTGATCCGCCGTCTCTCCGACAACCGCGACGACCTGGTGATCATGTCCATGGTGCCGCAGGACATGGGGCTGGAGTTCCTGCCGTTCCTCAACAATCCAATCGTGGCCGTGGCGCCGCCGGATCATCCGCTGTGCCATATGGGACCGTTGCGCTTGCAGGACCTCGAACCCTACACGCTGCTATTGCGCGAGCCCGGCTCGGGTACGCGACTGGCGTGCGAAGAGTATTTCAAAGAGAAGCGCGTGCATTTCAACCAGACCCAAGAGGTCTCATCGGCTGAAGCCCAGCGTGAATGCGTGCTGGCGGGTCTGGGCGTCGCGCTGTTGACGCGCCACGCCCTGAACCTGGAGTTGGCGACCGGCGGACTGATCGAGTTACCGGTCGAAGAACTGCCACTGTTTCGCAGCTGGTGCCTGGTGCAGGCCAAGGCCAAACGGCTGTCGCCGGTGGCCCACGCATTCCTTGCGTTTATCCGCAGCGAACGGGTGCAGATCAGCGCCCTGGTTGAGCGTTTCGACGGGAAGTTGCGGGAGCTGCCTGCCAGTAGTTGAGTTCCAGCTCGGGAAAATCACCGATCTCGGCCAGCAACTGACGGCGTTCGCAGCGATCTTCGATAGCGCGGCGAAATTCCATGCGGCGCTGGTCTTCTTGCTGACGACGGGTTTTGACGGCGCTGTTGCGTTCTTCGTAGGGCTGGGCCATTTCGAGTCTCCCAAGGCGATTACGGGAGTTACAGGATGGGCGCGAGGGATGACGGTTTGGCGGCTTGTGCGTTACAGGCAGATGAAAGTTGTCATGTTTGAGGACGCCTTCGCGGGCAAGCCTCGCTCCTACAGGGTATGTGTAATTTGTAGGAGCGAGGCTTGCCCGCGAAGACGCCCTCAAGACGAATCAGTCGTCCAGGGCTTTCACCGATTTGGGCGACAACCGCAAGCTGCGCAGGCTGCGCTTGACGCTCTTGAGGTGGTTGACCAGGCTCGGCCCGCGCGCCATGGCCACGCCCATCGCCAACACATCGATAACCACCAAATGAGCGATGCGCGAGGTCAGCGGTGTATAGATTTCGGTGTCTTCATGCACGTCGATGGCCAGGTTGACGGTCGACAGCTCGGCCAACGGTGTCTGGCTCGGGCACAAGGTGATCAACGAGGCGCCGCTTTCACGCACCAGATTCGCGGTAATCAACAGATCCTTGGAACGCCCGGACTGGGAAATGCAGATCGCCACGTCAGTCGGCTTCAAGGTGACCGCCGACATCGCCTGCATGTGCGGGTCGGAATACGCGGCTGCCGTCAGCAGCAAACGGAAGAATTTGTGCTGGGCATCCGCCGCCACCGCACCTGACGCGCCAAAGCCATAAAACTCGACACGCTGGGCCTGGGACATCAGCGATACCGCTCGCTGCAACTCCACCGGGTCGAGCTTCTCGCGAACCTCCATCAGGGTGTGCAGTGTGGTGTCGAAAATCTTCAGGCTGTAGTCGGCGACCGAATCGTCTTCATGGATCGCGAACTGGCCGAAGCTCGCACCGGCGGCCAGGCTTTGCGCCAGCTTCAGTTTCAGATCCTGAAACCCGGAACAACCGATGGCGCGGCAGAACCGAACGATGGTCGGCTCGCTGATGCCCACGCTGTGGGCCAGGTCGGCCATGGAGCTGTGCATCACCGCCGCCGGGTCAAGCAGCACGTGGTCGGCGACCTTGAGCTCCGACTTGCGTAACAGGTGGCGTGACTGGGCGATGTGTTGCAGCAGATTCAAGGGGCTGGACTCTTTGTTATTGGCAGGCGCCGGGGATGTAGCAAGCTTGTAGTTATACTACATGAATCGGCTTTTTGCCTGCTCAATGCGCAACCGAATCCCTCGTTTTCAGGCGTGCGCGCTTCATGTAGCACTCATTATCAGAGCGGCAACGCAACCGAAGCACACCCTTAGGCTAACAACCCTCCCTGATCGACTCACTCAAAGTAGCAGGGCCTTAGTTGCTATAAGAGCAAAAAAACAAAACACTCAAACTTACAAATACAAATAACAACCCTCTTCCAAAAACAACTTCGCCTAGTTACCTTGATCGTGCAGGAAGCAATCAAACTTAATTAAAGGAGTCACACACTATGAGCATTAAAACCAAAGACTGGACCGCACAAATTGACCGTATGCCTGGCGCCGCTTCTTTTCGCGCCTTCGGCACCGTAACCGTTGCACACACAGGCATTACCCCTAAGCTGGTATTGACCGATCTTCAGGATAAATCCTTTGATCTGCGACTGGAGTTGATTCTTGAAAACTCCAACGAAATTTCGCTGCAAGTTGAAACAGACAAAGTTGTCGAATATAAATCGCTGGGCAACTCCAATGTTTCCGGCGTGAGCATTTTCTATAAAGGTGAAAAAATTCACCACATCGATAAAGTTCTGATTACAAACTAAGTCTATAAACACCTTCCCATCACTTTAGTGGCGGGAAGGTGTGATTGTGCGACACACCTTCAGTAGGCGGATTGCGCTCGCAGAAGGTCCGCCAACCCACCCGCTTCTATCGGGCGACTGATCAAATACCCCTGCACTTCATCGCAGCGCTCAGCCTGCAAAAACTCAAGCTGCTCCGACCGCTCCACGCCTTCAGCCACCACCTTCAACGACAACCCGTGGGCCATCGCAATGATCGCCCGGGTGATCGCCGCATCCACGCTCCCCTCCCCCAGGCCGCGAATGAATGCCTGATCGATCTTCACGTAATCCACCGGGATGCGCTTGAGGTAGCTCAGGGACGAATAGCCGGTGCCGAAATCGTCGATGGCCAGCTTCACCCCAAGATCACGCAGCTGCTGGAACGTCGCGATGATGTGCTCAACGCTGTCCAGCAACTGGCTTTCGGTAAGCTCCAGTTCGAGGTAGTGCGGTGCCAGGCCGGTTTCTTCCAATACCTGACGCACCAGACTGACCAGCTTGCCCTGGCGCAATTGATGCACCGACAAATTGACCGACACCCGAATCGGTTCCAGCCCCTGACGTTGCCATTCGCAGGCTTGCCAGCACGCCTGACGCAACACGAACTCACCGATCGGGCCGATCAGCCCGGTTTCCTCGGCCAGACCGATGAAGTCCGACGGCGGCACGCGGCCCATGGTCGGGTGGTCCCAGCGCACCAATGCCTCGGCGGCATTCAGCCGGCCTGTGGCGAGGCAAAGCTTGGGTTGGTAAAACACTTTCAGTTGTTTTTCTTCGATGGCTTTACGCAGATGGTTTTCCAGCTGCAAGCGCTCAAGCGTGCTGGCTTGCAGACTGTCGGTGTAGAACTGGAAATTGTTGCCGCCCAAGTGTTTGGCGTGTTGCATGGCCATGTTCGACTGACTCACCAGCGCGGAGATTTCCCGTGCGTTGTCCGGCAACATGCTGATGCCCATGGACGCGCTGACCACCAGCTCATGCCCCTCAACCGTCACCGGCAAACGCAGCTTGGCCGACAGGCGAGTCGCCACCCGCGCCAGGCTCGAAAGGTTGCCGTAAGCGTCGAACAGCACGGCGAACTCATCGCCGGACAATCGGGCGATGGTGTCTGCTTCCGGCAGTGCGTTGACCAGCCGCCGGGCCATTTTCTGCAACAGCTGATCGGCGATTTCATGGCCAAGGCTGTCGTTGAGCAACTTGAAGCGATCAAGGTTGATGTGCAACAACGCCAGACTGCGCCCGCCCTGGCGCACGCGCTGATGGGCTTCACGCAACCTTTCGCGGAACAACGAACGGTTGGCCAGGCCAGTCAGTTCATCGTAGTGAGTCAGGTAACGCATGCGCTCTTCGGATTCGCGACGCGCCGAGAGATCGGCGAAGAAGCCGACGATATGGCTGACATTTCCCCGCGTATCGCGCACGGCGTTCAATTGCAGCCATTGCGGATACAGCTCGCCGTTCTTGCGCGTTTCCACCAGCTCGCCCTGCCAACTGCCGTGTTGCTCCAGCGCCTGATGAATCGCCCCGTAGTGGCGACGGGCATCGCGACTGCACGGCAGTTCCACGACGCTGCGCCCGAGCATGTCGTCGATGTCGTAGCCCGTTAAGCGGCTGAACGCCTGGTTTACCGCGATAAGTGCGTAATTCGGATCGAAAATCATGATGCCTTCGCTGGCGGCCTCGAACACCGTCGCCGCCAGTTGCTGCTGCGCTTCCAGCATCTTGCTGGCACTGATGTCGCGGCGGGTGCCGACCATGCGGATCACCCGACCGCCGTCACTGCGCTCCACCGCTCGACCGCGGTCCTCGATCCAGACCCAATGACCATCGCCATGGCGCACGCGGTATTCGATCTGATAGTCCTCGCTGCGGCCCTTCAGATGCTCGACCAGTGCACGCCTCAGCGACGGCAAGTCCTCGGGATGCAGGCGCGGCTTGAGGTGACGCAGCATGGCCGTCACGAATTCCGGCTCCAGGCCAAACAACTCTTGAATATGGGTGTGATGGACTTCGTCGGTTTGCAGGTTCCAGTCCCACAGCCCCAGTTCACTGGCCTTCAAGGCCAGCGCCAGGCGCGCCTCGCTTTTGCTCAGGGCCTGGTTGGCAGCATCCAGCTCCAGGCTGCGCTGGGCGACGCGGCTTTCCAGACCAATCTGAATTTCTCGCAACTCGTCTTCGGCACGACGGCGCTGATCGATTTCTTTGGCAAGATCATGGTTCAACTGGTCGCTACGGCTCTGGGCCTGCTGCAAGTGCTCGATCAATGCCTGATTCTGGAAGCGGCGCAACAACCCGCGATCAATCAGCCGATTGACCTGCCAGGCGACCACGCTCAACGCCCCCAGCAAAATCAGGCCGAACCAGCCCCAGCCCTGCTCCTGCTCGTCACCGCCCCAGAACAGGTAGGCGATGGCCGGTAACAGACACGGCAAGGTGAAGGACAGGAATGCTGGCAGGCTGACGGCGTAAGCGACGCTGGCCGAGAGGGCTGCGGCGCCGATCAGGCCGAACACCCAGGCTTGCTGGATGAAATTGTCGGCGGGCACCAGGGCAATGCCGGCGCCGGCCAGGGTCAGGCCGGTCATGGCCGAACCGAGCAAAAACATGCGACGCCAGACCGGATGGGCCTGTCGGTTGGGAATGGCCGAATCGAAAGCGGCGACCTGAATCACCCGCAGCGCCACCAGCGACAACAGCCACACCAGCCAGACGCTGACCAGGAAGTAGCGCTGCGGACTCCAGAGCAATCCCGCACACACCAGGCCATTGATCAGCATGAACAGCGTCGGCAGCAGCGAGCCTTGATAAAGCAGGCGCGTGCGCTCGACCGCCATTTCCATGGCGTACTGTTTGCGGATAACCCGGGGCTCCACAGTGGGGCCCGACAGGTCGGAGCTGAGGGTCATAGGCAATGTTCTTGTTCTTATAATGATGAGCATGAGCCCGAAACGTGGACGGAGCATACACAAGCCAATGCCCTTACCAAACTGCTCCAGATCATAATTTCTGCAAAAGCCCGGAACCCTTTTACCCCCTGAAAACGCTGGAAGCGAGCCCCGTCAACGCCTGCAGCCAGTGACCGACCAGTCGTCCTTCGCGTATCTTTCATCAGCTAAAGCAAAGCGGGGTTTGCCCGGTGTGGCGCCGCCCCCTAGAATGCCCCGATGCGCGATGATCTCTCCCTTCTGCTGAACTCCCTCAACGATGCCCAACGCCAGGCCGTAGCTGCCTCCGTGGGTCGTCAGTTGGTCCTGGCCGGTGCTGGTTCCGGTAAAACCCGAGTGCTGGTGCACCGTATCGCCTGGTTGATCCAGGTCGAAAACGCCTCGCCCCACTCAATCCTGTCGGTGACCTTCACCAACAAGGCCGCTGCCGAGATGCGCCATCGCATCGAGCAGTTGATGGGTATTAACCCGGCCGGCATGTGGGTCGGCACTTTCCACGGCCTGGCGCACCGCTTGCTGCGGGCGCACTGGCAGGAAGCCGGCCTGAGCCAGACCTTCCAGATTCTCGACAGCGACGACCAGCAACGCCTGGTCAAACGCGTTATTCGCGAATTGGGTCTGGACGAGCAACGCTGGCCGGCCCGTCAGGCCCAGTGGTTCATCAACGGGCAGAAAGACGAAGGTCTGCGTCCGCAACACATTCAAGCCAGCGGCGACCTGTTCCTGGCGACCATGCGCAGCATTTATGAGGCCTACGAGGCCGCGTGCCTGCGCGCTGGCGTGATCGATTTCTCCGAATTGCTGCTGCGTGCCCTCGACCTGTGGCGCGATCACCCGGGTTTGCTGGCGCACTATCAGAAGCGCTTCCGGCACATTCTGGTGGACGAATTCCAGGACACCAACGCCGTGCAGTACGCCTGGCTGCGACTGTTGGCCAAGGGCGGCGACAGCCTGATGGTGGTAGGCGACGACGATCAGTCGATCTACGGCTGGCGCGGCGCGAAAATCGAGAACATCTATCAGTACTCCGACGATTTCCCGGACGCCGAAACCATTCGTCTGGAGCAGAACTACCGCTCCACTGCCGGTATCCTCAAGGCAGCCAACGCCCTGATCGCCAACAACACCGGGCGCATGGGCAAAGAGCTGTGGACCGACGGCGGCGAAGGCGAAGCGATCAATCTGTACGCGGCGTTCAACGAACACGATGAAGCGCGCTACGTGGTGGAAACCATCGAAAGCGCGCTGAAAACCGGCTTGGCTCGCAGCGATATCGCGATTTTGTACCGTTCCAACGCCCAATCCCGCGTTTTGGAAGAAGCCTTGCTGCGCGAGCGCATCCCGTACCGCATCTATGGCGGTCAGCGCTTCTTCGAGCGGGCTGAAATCAAAAACGCCATGGCTTACCTGCGCTTGCTGGAAGGTCGTGGCAACGATGCAGCACTGGAGCGGGTGATCAACGTTCCGGCGCGCGGCATCGGCGAGAAAACCGTTGAAGCGATTCGCGACCATGCGCGCCACAGTGATGTGTCGATGTGGGAAGCCATGCGCTTGCTGGTTGCCAATAAAGGCCTGACCGGTCGCGCAGCAGGTGCGCTTGGCGCGTTTATCGAGCTGATCGAGAACCTCGCCGCCAAGTGCATGGAAATGCCGCTGCACCTGATGACCCAGACCGTCATCGAGCAGTCCGGACTGATTGCCTATCACGAAGCGGAAAAAGGCGAAAAAGGCCAGGCTCGGGTAGAAAACCTTGAGGAGCTGGTCAGCGCAGCGCGCAACTTCGAGAACGCTGAAGAAGACGAGGACCTGACCCCACTGGCGGCGTTCCTCGGTCATGCGTCGCTGGAGGCGGGTGACACTCAGGCCGATGAGCACGAAGACAGCATTCAGCTGATGACGTTGCACAGCGCCAAAGGCCTGGAATTCCCTTACGTGTTCCTGGTGGGCATGGAAGAAGGCCTGTTCCCGCACAAGATGAGCCTGGAAGAGCCGGGTCGTCTTGAGGAAGAGCGCCGTTTGGCCTACGTCGGCATTACCCGGGCGATGCAGAACCTGGTGATGACCTATGCTGAAACCCGACGCCTGTATGGCAGCGAAACCTACAACAAGGTGTCGCGTTTCGTACGTGAAGTGCCGAAAGGCCTGATTCAGGAAGTGCGCCTGTCCAACAGTGTCAGTCGCCCGTTTGGCGGCGGCCAGCAGCAGAGTTCCAGCAGCCTGTTTGGCGGCAGCGAGATTCCCGACACCGGGTTCAGCCTCGGTCAGACCGTACGGCATTCGGTGTTTGGCGACGGCGTGATCCTGAACTTCGAAGGTGCCGGCGCGCAGGCCCGGGTGCAGGTGAACTTCAGCGAAGGCAGCAAGTGGCTGATGTTGGGTTACGCCAAACTGGAAGCGGTCTAAGGGCTATCGGCTTTTCTGTGGGAGCGAGCCTGCTCGCGATTGAGGGCACCGCGGTATACCTGATAAACCGAGGTGCAACTTTCGCGAGCAGGCTCGCTCCCACAGGGGTTTGTGTTTAATCCACTTCGGCTGGTTGATCTTATAAAGGCGCGAACCATGGGCTCAGGCTTCTTTTCTTCCTGGACATTCTGGGCCCTGATGTCGGCAGCTTTTGCCGCCATGACCGCGATCTTTGCCAAAATCGGCATCGAAAACGTCAACTCCGACTTCGCCACGTTGCTGCGCACCGTGGTGGTGTTGGTCAGCCTGGCCTTGATTTTGTACGCCACGGGCCAATATCAATCATTAGGATCGATCTCGGCCAGGAGCTACCTGTTCCTGCTGCTGTCGGGACTGGCCACCGGCGCCTCGTGGATCTGCTACTTCCGCGCATTGAAACTGGGGCCGGCCTCGCTGGTCGCTCCGGTGGACAAACTCAGTGTGGTACTGGTGGCGGTGCTCGGCGTGATCCTGCTGGGTGAAAAACTCGACCTGCGCCAATGGGGCGGAATCGGCCTGATCACGGCCGGTGTGGTCATGCTTGCGCTACGACGCTAGGCCCCTTCCTACAGAACCTATCCACTCGTCCTACGGACCGAAGTTAACAGGCCTTATTGCCCTGACTGAAGCTGAACACGACCTGTCAGGCAAAAGCCCGAAACACTCTGCCGCTAGCCAGTAACACTTCAGCTGTGCAACATGGCGCGCGTGCCATCCACAAATGGGAATTCCCTTTATGAAACGTTTTCTTAGCATCGCCATGGCGTTGTGCATCGGCCTGACGATGAGCCTCGATGCCAACGCCAAGCGCTTTGGTGGCGGCAAGAGCTCCGGCGCTGCGCCGACTCACCAGACCAGCCAAATGGCTCCTTCTTCTGCTGCAGGTGGCGCTGCTGCCACTGCGGGCGCGGCCGGTGCCGCTGGCGCTGCCACCAAGGCCGGCGGTGCTTCGCGCTGGCTCGGCCCTCTGGCCGGTATCGCGGCCGGTGGCCTGCTGGCTTCCATGTTCATGGGCGGCGGCTTCGAGGGCATGCAGTTCTTCGACATCCTGATCATGGCCGTCATTGCCTTCCTGGTCTTCCGTTTCATCGCCGCTCGTCGTCGCAAGCAACAGGAGCACCTGGCTCCGGCTGGCGCACCGATGCAGCGTGAAGTGTTCGAGCAGAAGCCAAGCGCCATGGGCTCGATCTTCGGTGGTTCGGCCGCTCCGGCTGCCGCCCGTCCGGTCATCAACGCGCCAGCCTGGTTCAATGAAAAGAACTTCATTGAAGCGGCCCGCAACCACTTCCAGTCCCTGCAGCAACACTGGGACGCCAACGAAATGGACAAGATCGCCGAGTTCGTGACCCCGCAGCTGCTTGAGTTCCTCAAGCGCGAACGTGCCGATCTGGGTGAGGGTTTCCAGTCCACCTACATTGATAACCTCAATGTTCAACTGGATGGCGTCGATGATCGCGCCGACAAGACCATCGCCACCCTGACCTTCAGCGGCGTGTCGAAAACCTCGCGTTTCGACCAGGGCGAAGTGTTCAGTGAAAGCTGGAACATGGAACGTCCACAGGGCGAAAACCAGCCTTGGCTGGTTGCCGGTATCCGCCAGAACGGCTGAACCGACCTGCGTTAAATGTGTCGCAACAAAAACCCCGGCCTCGGCCGGGGTTTTCTATTTCACGGTTGCATCTATAGCGAGCTACTGTATAAACCGCCCCAACTAAACCGCGCCATACAAGCAAGAGGATCCCGGACGTGGAAGAAATCATCGAACAACTGCGTGAAGCCAACGAACCGGTACCGGTCCCCTTGGAGCTGCCCGACGAAGATCTGCTGGTCGAAATCGAAGAACAACTGTTCATCGACATCCCATTTGTTTTCAGAGAATTTTTGCTGACCGTCAGCGACGTGGTCTACGGCAGCCTGGAGCCGGTGACCGTCACCGACCCGCAATCCCACACCTACCTGCCGGACGTTGCCGCCAACGCCTGGGACGCCGGTGTCGATCGCAGCCTGATCCCGATCTGCCAGGACGGTGACGACTACTACTGCGTCGAAGAAGACGGCACTGTAGTGCTGTGGCAAGCCGAAGAAGAGCTGATCGCCGAAGAAACCTGGGAATCGGTGTGGCACTGGGCACGAGACGTCTGGCTGGAGAGCTGAGCCGTCTGACGCGCCGCGTGGTCAATGCCCCGAAGATTCCTTGTGATTGTCCAGGGTTTCCAGCAAGGCCACCTGCATCCGCGTGTGCACGCGGATGAACCAGCGCCAGAGCAGCGCCGCCACGGCGGCCGCGACCACGACAATCAACACCAGCAACTTGTTGGTCGGCAGAATACTGGCCGACAAGGCTGCCAACAGCAGGAAGATCACCAACAGCGAAAGGATCGGGATCACCTCGGCGATCACCCGACGCACTCGCTGCGTGTGACGGCCGGCCATCTCCGGTTTCACGCCCATCTCCGCCAACAACATCGACAGCGCCTTGAGCTTGCGATAGGCGGCGATCAGGAACGGCAGCGACAACAGCAATGCCCCTCCCCAAATCAACGCCTTCTGCCAGCTCGGGTCGCTGATCCAGTCCTGCAAATAAGGCGACATCCGCTCGGCAAAAAAAGCGCCCGAGAAAAAGATCGCAATCACCAGCGCCAGATTGACCCCCACCTGCAACAGAATCCTCCGGATCATCGACGCCAATAGCGCGCCCTCGCCTTGAGGCTGGATGCTGCGCAGCCATTCGCCATACATCCCCAATACGCGGCCCAACCGCTGCGGCATCACGCCAGCCAGTTTGATCGACAGCGGATCAGCCGCGCGGATCAGATACGGCGTCAGCAGCGTAGTGATCACCGACACCGCCACGGCGACCGGGTAGAGGAAGTTGCTGGTGACCTGCAGGGTCATCCCCAGTGCCGCGATGATGAAAGAGAATTCGCCAATCTGCGAAAGACCCATCCCCACGCGCAGTGAGGTGCGTCCGTCATTGCCGGCGATAAAGGCGCCGAGGCCACAGGACAGCATCTTGCCGAGTACCACAGCGACGGTAATGACTGCGATTGGCCAAGCGTATTGCAGCAGGATCATCGGGTCGAGCATCAGCCCGATGGCGACGAAAAAGATTGCACTGAACAGGTCGCGAACCGGCTCGATCAGTCGCTCGATCTTCAGCAATTGCCGCGACTCGGCCATGATCGCGCCAATCAGGAACGCGCCGAGCACCATGCTGTACTCGAGCTTGACCACCAACAGGCAGAAGCCGAAACACAGGCCCAGCACGGTGATCAACAGCATCTCGTTGCTTTCGAATTTGGCCACGTAGGCCAGCAGGCGCGGCACCAGCAGAATCCCGATCACCAGCGCGACGATCATGAACAGCGAGAGCTTGCCGACCGTGGAAAACACTTCGCCGGAACTGACCGTGCCACTGACCGCGATGCTCGACAGCAAGGCAATGATGCCGATGCCGAGAATGTCCTCGACGATCAGTACGCCGAAAATCAGCTGCGCGAAGCGCTCGTTTTTCATCTTCAGGTCATTGAGTGCCTTGACGATGATGGTGGTCGAAGAGATGGCCAGGATCGCGCCAAGGAACAGCGAGTCCATGGTGTTCCAGTCGAACCAGCGGCCGATTTCGTAGCCGATCCAGATCATCAGCACGATTTCCAGGAACGCCGCGATAAACGCCGTGGCGCCGACCTTGAACAGTTTGCGCAGGCTGAACTCCAGGCCCAGGCAGAACATCAGGAAAATCACCCCGAGTTCGGCGAGGGTCTTGATGGTTTCTTCGTCGTGGATCAGGCCGAAGGGGGGCGTGTGCGGGCCGATGATGAACCCGGCGACGATGTAGCCGAGGACGACCGGTTGTTTGAGGCGGTGAAACAGTACGGTCACCACGCCTGCGACCAGCATGATCACTGCCAGATCCTGAATAAAACTGATGGCATGCATGGCGTGGGGCTCCTTAAGGTCGACTTTCGGAGGTTAACACCGCGACTTCCGCCAGAAAGGCGGTGCAATATATGGAAACAGATCGATCCGGCGTGACGGCGATCACCCGCCCGGCGTCCCGATAACTGTGGTTTGAAAAAAACCGAACAGGCACCCGCAGAGGTGCACTCCTCCGAAACCTGCCTTGAACCGTGAGAACGTTATGGAACCCGGAAACGCCCAGCTGTCGATGACGGTACTGATGACTCCCGACATGGCCAACTTCTCTGGCAATGTCCACGGCGGCACCTTGCTCAAGTACCTGGACGAAGTGGCCTACGCCTGCGCCAGCCGCTATGCCGGCCGCTACGTGGTGACCCTGTCGGTGGATCAGGTGATTTTTCGCGAGCCGATCCATGTCGGCGAACTGGTGACCTTCCTGGCGTCGGTCAACTACACCGGCAACACCTCCATGGAGGTCGGCATCAAGGTGGTGACCGAAAACATCCGCGAGCGCTCGGTGCGCCACACCAACAGCTGCTTCTTCACCATGGTTGCGGTGGATGACGACCGTAAACCGGCCGCCGTACCGCCGCTGCAACCACAGAACAGCGAAGACAAACGCCGCTACATGCAGGCCCAGCAGCGTCGGCAGATTCGTCAGGAGCTGGAAAAGCGGTATCAGGAGATCAAGGGCGACGCCTGATACGTTTGACCGTTAAATCGCATTCGCGGGCAAGCCTCGCTCCTACAAGTCAAAGTCATTCACACGTTTTGTGTACGGCTTGAACTTGTAGGAGCGAGGCTTGCCCGCGAAGCTTTTAAAGGCTGATCGCGGTGGCCTCAAACCGCACTCGCGGATGCGCAATACGGTCCTGCGCCCGCACCAGCTCCAACTCGTAGCTGGCGCACGCCTGGGTCTCCAGCAGCACTTCATGCACCGCCGACGCAGCAAATTCGAACGCCGCCACCAGGCTGTCGCCCAACAGTACACGCGCCAGAAACAGGCCGGATGTCAGGTCGCCAACGCCCACCGGCTGACGCGGAAACGCCAGCATTGGACGTCGCAGGTGCCAGCTGCCTTCGCTCGTCACCAGCAACATTTCGAACACATCCTCCGGTTTGCCGGGATAGGCCAGATGCTTGACCAGCACCGCCTGCGGACCGCGTGCCAGCAACGCTTTCGCCATGGCCAGGCAATCGAACAGCGACTGCGGCTTGCGGCCCGAGAAGCTGTCCAGCTCAAGTTGGTTCGGGCACATGAAGTCCGCCATGGCTGCCGCTTCTTCCAGCAGAAAATCGCTGACTTCGGCCGGCACGCTGCAACCCTTCTCTGGATGGCCCATCACCGGGTCGCACAGATACAGTGCCTTGGGATTCATCGACTTGATCCGCGCCACGCCCGTCAGGATCGCCCGGCCCTGGGCTGCACTGCCGAGGTAACCGGACAACACCGCATCGCAATTGCCCAGCTCGCCAATCGCTGCGATGCCCTCGACCAATTCGGGAATCTGCTGCGGTGCCAGCACGTCGCCCGCCCATTGCCCGTATTGGGTGTGGTTGGAGAACTGCACGGTATTGAGCGGCCAGACATTCACCCCGACCCGCTGCATCGGGAAAACCGCGGCGCTGTTGCCAGCGTGGCCGAACACCACGTGGGACTGAATGGCGAGCAGATGGGGCGTACGTTTCATGCGGTGAGTTTTCCGTAAACCGATTGAAATTCAAGCCGCGCAGTATGCGACTAAACGCAGCCTGTACGACAGACCGGCGACGCAGTTAAGCTGACACTATCTAGTTGGAGCACCCTGTTGATGCTGACCCTCGGAAATATCTTCGTGCTGATGCTGCTCGCCACTGGCGGCGCGTGGCTGTGGCACAACCATGGCTTGCGCGAGCGCGCGCTGGAGCGGGTCAAGCTGCATTGCGTCAAGCTCGGGATCGAGTTGCTGGACGGCAACGTGGCGCTGAAAAAAATCGCCTTCATCAAGGATGCCAACGGGCGGCGACGCCTGGCCCGCGTGTATAACTTCGAATTCACGGTGACCGGCGAAACCCGCCATAACGGCACCATCACCCAGTTCGGCGCCCACAGCGCGCAGATCGAACTGGCGCCCTACCCGATGCCGTTCGACGACACGCCTCCGGTGGTCGACGTGGCGAAGCCTCGCGCTGAAGTGATTGAGCTTAGTCAGTGGCGGCAAGAACACACAAAATGGCGTCCTTAATTCAACCGACAGTCGGCCAGTGCGCTCTGCAATGAATCAACCTGCTGCGGCTCGCTGAAGATCAGCTCGATCCGCGAATCCCGGCGCCATTCACTGGGCTGCCACGCCAATGGCGAGTTATCCAGGGCATTCGCTGAAACCCAGCCGGCGCTGCTGTGGATAACCAGCTTCGCCCGCCGCCAGGCAAGGCTTTCAAGCCATCGGCCAACGCGCGCGGAATCGAATGTCTGGCTCGGATGCCAGCGCCAGCCAATGCTCCAGCCCCCCTCCTGCTCCTGACTCAAGCAAATCGGCACCTCGGGATCAGTCCAGACGGTCGGCATCTGCGCCATTCCTTTGGGTTGGACGAAGTTATCCACACCCACCACAGCCTTCGCCTCCAGGCCGGGCAACTCGCTCAACGGCAACACAGCCTGCTGTGTCCAGTACACGCGACGCGCCGACAACTGCGCGACGACTCGCTGACGATCGCCTGTGTCGAGGTTTTCCGACTTGTTCAGCAGCAACAGCCCGGCGCTGCCCAACGCCTCCTGCTGCGTCACAGGCAGCGGTTTGCCGGCTGCCAGCGCTTGGGCATCCAGCACCAGCACGCTGGGCTGGACGGCCAGCACACCCAGCCACGGCGCCTCTTGCAGTTGCCTGAGCAACTGCGCCGGATGGCCCAGCCCGGACGGCTCGATAAACAACCGATCCGGCCGCGCCTTGCGCAGCAAACGTCCGAGGCCGATCTGAAACGGCGCACCATTGACGCAACACAAACAACCCCCGGCCACTTCGCCCAGTGCGATACCATCGGCGTCCCGGGTCAGCAACGCAGCGTCGAGGCCGATCTGGCCGAACTCGTTGATCAGCACCGCCCAGCGCTCGTTCGCCGGCCGCTGCGCCAACAGATGCTTGATCAAACTGGTCTTGCCTGCGCCCAAGGGGCCGGCAATGACGTGCGTTGGAATGTTCTGCAACATGGTCGGTGTTTTCTGAGGAGGTAAAGGATGCGGTTGATTGGCTGGACGTTGCTTCTGGCGCTGGTTTGCGGTGAGGCGCTGGCCCAGGCCTGCGTAGTACATAGCACGGCTGAGCGACTCGACGTAAAAGTCTGCCAGCAGAACCGCAACATCCCGGAAAAGCTCTTCGCCGACGGGTTCTGCCAGCCCAACCTTGCAGGCCAGAAAGTCGATGTGCAATACGTTGACCAATGCCCCGGCGGCGCATTCGGTGTGTGCAGCAATGCCCAAGTCACCAATATGCCTTACCGGCAGGATATTCACTATTACGGCGTGGCCACCGACGCGGCGTATCTGAAGCCGTTTTGCGAAGGCCAGAGCCAGGGCAACTGGCTCAAGCCTTGATCCGCTATCCCAACCAGTCGAGGGTCAGGATCAAGCGGCGCTCGCCCGGCGCGGGTTGCGGCGAGCGGTGGATCAGGCCAAAGCCTTCGTTGCCGTGCCATTTCTCGCCCTTGAGTAAAGCCACGTAACCGCTGCCGATGTGCTGGATCAGCGAATCATCCGTAGGTTCAGCTTCGGGTTTACTCAATTGGCGGCGATCCATTGCCCCTTCCTTCAGCCATTCGCTGCCGATTCCGGCGTACGTGGTGATCAAGCGCACGGGCACATGATCGACGTGAAAACGCGGGCACATGGCTTTGTCCAGAACCCGTAGACGCACGCCGATACGCTTGGCGCCCAACAGACAGGCGAATGCGCTGACCAACCAGGAAACGTCGGCGATAAAGCCCTCATAGCCCTCATAGCCCTCAAGATCGTTGAAGCCCGAGGCCAGTCCTTGCAGATTGGGCTCGGTGTCGTCAGCGGGCATTTCCAAAACCAGCGACTCGGCCAATGGCTCGTTCAGGGACAGCAACAAACGGCCGAAATCGGCGATGTGCACCGGGAGTCGGCGCTGCCAAATGGCGAGGTTCACGCCATCGTCCAGAATTCGCGCGAGGGCTTGCGGCGTCTCGCCCTGAACCTGACTAATGACCGGTCGTAACTTCAAGGTCGGCGCCAGCATCACGCGGCTTCCTCTTCATGCCAGGGGCCGAACGGATCGGGCAACAATCGCCAGCCCTCGACGCCAGACGCCATTTCTTCATCACTCAGCAGGCACTCGTCGAGTTCCGTGGTGAGTAAGTTGAAGTCGATGTTCTGACCAATGAACACCAGTTCCTGCCGGCAATCGCCAGTGGCGGCGGTCCAGTTTTCCATGATCCCGGCGGTGCTTTCTTCGTCCTGCGGCCACTGGGTTTTCGGCACGAAACGCCACCAGCGTCCGGCAAAACCATGGCGCATCAAACCGCCCGCCTGAGACCAACTGCCCGCGTCCATGGGTTTGCTCGCCAGCCAGAAAAAACCTTTCGAGCGCAGCAATTTGCCATTCACCCATGGACGGTCGATGAAGCTGAAAAAACGCTGTGGATGAAACGGCCTGCGTGCTCGATACGCCGTGGAAGCGATGCCGTATTCCTCGGTTTCCGGCACGTGTTCACCGCGAAGCTCCTGCAACCAGCCTGGTGCCTGTGCCGCTTTTTCAAAGTCGAAACGACCGGTGTTGAGGATCTTTTTCAGCGGGATTTCGCCCATGACCATCGGGATGATTTCGGCTTGCGAGTTCAATCGCTCGAGGATCGCGATCAGCTCATGACGCTCGCGGCTGCTGATCAAATCGATCTTGCTGATCAGGATCACGTCGGCGAATTCGATCTGCTCGATCAATAGGTCGGTGATCGAGCGCTCGTCCTCTTCGCCCAGGGTTTCGCCACGCGAGGCGAGGCTTTCGGCGGCCTGATAATCGAGCAAAAAGTTCATGCCATCGACCACAGTGACCATGGTGTCGAGACGTGCGATGTCGGCCAGGCTTTGCCCTTCTTCGTCGCGGAAGGTGAAGGTTTCCGCCACGGGAAGGGGTTCCGAAATGCCGGTGGATTCGATCAGCAAGTAATCGAAGCGGCCGTCCCTGGCGAGTTGGCTGACTTCTTCGAGCAGGTCTTCGCGCAAGGTGCAGCAGATGCAGCCGTTGCTCATTTCCACGAGTTTTTCTTCGGCGCGGTTCAGGGTGACATCACGCTGAACTTCGCTGCCATCGATGTTGATTTCGCTCATGTCGTTGACGATCACGGCGACTCGCAGGTTGTCGCGGTTACGCAGCACGTAGTTGAGCAGCGTGCTTTTGCCGGCGCCGAGAAAGCCCGACAGAACGGTCACGGGGAGACGATTGGGCATCAGGTAGTCCTCACAGGAGATGCCCGGTCGCAGTGTCGGGCTTAATTCAATGTTATAGTATAACAATGCAATTAAACTACTCCCCTCTTGCCGGCAGTGACAAAGGGCAGGATGCTGAAGCCCGTTCGCCCCGAGAGAAATCCCATGCGCACTGCCTTGAAATTAACGCTGATGAGCGTTTCGTTGCTGCTCGCCGTAGACGCCTGGGCGCAAATCCCGAGCCTGGCCAGCTGCACCCGCAGCGCCAACCTGCTGGCCTGCGTGGATGCCGACGGCAACGCTTACAGCGTCAACACCGTCGGCAGCACGATCTACTTGCGAGGCTTCGAACGGGCGGGCAAGCGCTATTGGGCGCAAACCAACAGTCGCTACGGGCAACTGACATTCTTCACCGGGATCGCTTCCGACGGCGAAGCCTGGGTGGGCTACAACCGTCGGGTTGGCTGGACCACCATCAACCGGTTTTCCAGTTCCGGTGGCAGCAGTGCCAGGTTCACTTGCAGCCGGATCACTGGCTGCTAGGCCTGCGCTTTTTGCTGTTCTTGTTGCCAGGCGATGTAACTGTTGAGCGGCGGATTCTTCTGAAAGTAGCGCTGTAATCCTTCGAACAAACCGTCAGCCACGGCCTGCTGATGCCGCGCCGTGACCAGCCGCTGACTGTCGCGAGCGTTGGAAATGAAGCCGGTTTCCACCAGGATCGAAGGCACGTCCGGCGATTTCAGTACGGCAAATCCTGCCTGCTCCACGCGCTTCTGATGCAACGTGGTGATGCCCGCCAGACTGCCGAGCACCGTGTTGCCCAACTGCAAACTCGCGGCGAGGGTGGCGTTCATCGACATGTCGAGAATCACCCCGGCCAGCATCGGGTCCTTGTCCTTGAGATTGAGCAGGCTGGTGGCGCCCAACAGGTCCGCGCCGTTCTCTCGCTGCGCCATGAAGCGCGCCGTGGCCGACGTCGCTCCGCCCTCAGACAAGCAATACACCGACGCGCCAGAAGCCGTGAGACGCGGCGCCGCATCGGCATGCACCGAGATGAACATATCGGCGTTGTGTTTGCGGGCGATCTCCACGCGCTTGCGCAGCGGGACGAAGAAGTCGTCGTTGCGCACCAGTTTCACGTCGAAGCCCTTCTCCCTTTTCAGCCGTTTGGCCAACAGCTGAGCGATGGACAACACCACGTCTTTCTCACGCTCGCCTTTGGCACCGACTGCGCCCGGGTCTTTGCCGCCATGGCCGGGGTCGACCACCACGATGATGTCCCGTTTCGGGTGAGCCTTGTCGATGGCTGCAATGGGCGCTGCAGCGATTTGCAAGGGGGCCGCGGTCTTCAGGTCGAGCACCAGCCGATGACCCTGCCCGTCCTGCGGCGGCAACAAAAAGCTGTTGAGCTGCACCGGGCCGCTGAGGTCGAGGACGATCCGCGTATCGCCCTGACCAAAGTGCCCGGAGCGGATCGAGCGAATCACCGTGTTACCAAGCACCAGCTGACTGAAGTCGCCACTGAAGTTGGCGCCACTCAGGTCAATGATCAGCCGCTCAGGCGCGCTCAGTGAAAAGGTTTTGTACTGCACCGGCCCGCTCAGATCGAACACCAGGCGCAGCTTGTCATCCGAGCGCCAGAGCCGCGCGTTGCGAATTTGCGTGGCACCAACACCGAAGGGCAATGCGAAGGCCGCGCTGGCCAGGATCAAGTTGAGCAAGTGACGTCTGTGCATGGTGAAAGCCGCTCGTGAAAAAGGCGTAGTCGATTTTAATGTAATAACATAACATGTCGAACCGACTTCCACGATGGACCTGCTCATGAATGCGCTGACTCTGCCGGATATCGCCGCGCAGGCCTCACGCCAAGCCCTGCCACTTGAATGGGTGGGCATGTGCGGCATTGCTCTTCCAGTTTTATTCGATGGCCAACGATTGAGCGCGAAGGCCGATGCGGGCGTGAGCCTCGATGATGGGGAAGCGCGCGGCATTCATATGTCGCGGCTGTACCTGGCACTGGAAATGCTCGAACAGGAACGGCTGACACCCGCCCTGTTGCGGCGTGTCTTGCAGCGATTTCTTGATACCCATGAAGGTTTATCCAACAGCGCTTACCTGAACATTCACGCAGATTTGCTGCTCAAACGGCCAGCGCTGATCAGTCCATTGTCCGGTTGGAAATCCTATCCAGTCAGCATCAATGCGCGTTTGAAAAACGCGATGTTCCACGTGGAACTAAACATCGACATCCCCTATTCCTCAACTTGCCCCTGTTCAGCTGCACTGGCGCGGCAGTTGATTCAGCAGCAATTCGTCGACGACTTTGCCAACCAGCCACTGCAACACGCCGATGTTTTGGCTTGGCTCGGCGCCACAAAAGGCATCGTTGCCACGCCTCACAGCCAACGCAGCAATGCACAGCTGAGGCTGCGTCTCGATGATTATCTCGATGACCTGCCACTGATTGCGCTGATCAACGACGCCGAAGCCGCCCTCGGTACCGCCGTGCAAACCGCGGTAAAGCGTGCCGACGAACAAGCCTTCGCGCTGGCCAATGGTCAAAACCTGATGTTCTGCGAAGACGCCGCTCGCCGTTTGAATCTGGCGTTGAAGCGCTCCCCCGGCATCAATGCCTTCCACCTGAAAGTCGTCCACGCCGAGAGCCTGCACGCCCACGACGCCGTCGCCGAAAGCCGATGGAATTGGGAGGCCGCATGATTCGCTGCGAGGCATTGCGCTGGGGTGCGCCGGGGCAACCGCTCACGCCGCCGGTAGATTTCGAACTGAACCAAGGCAGCCTGACCGCCGTGATCGGCGCCAACGGCTCAGGCAAAAGCAGCCTGCTGAAAGTCATCGCCGGCCTGCAAAAACCACTGACCGGCAAAGTGATCCTGGGTGTTCCACGCAAAGGCTCACTCTCGTTCCTCCCCCAGCAACAGAACCTCGACCGGCAATTCCCGATCAGTCTGCAAGAGTTGGTCGCCGCTGGTTTCTGGGGCAGCAAGCTTTCCCCCGAAGTCCGAAGCCAACGCCTTAAAGCCGTGCTGGAAAACTGGTGCCTGACCGGTCTGGAGCAGCGCCCATTGATGGCCCTCTCCGGCGGCGAATTGCAGCGCGCCCTGCTCGCCCGATTGAGTCTCGCCGAAGCACCCTTGCTGTTGCTCGATGAACCTCACGCCGCCCTCGACGAACTCGGTCAATCACTGCTGTGGAGAAACATCCACGCCTGGCACGCCGAAGGTCGAACCCTGGTGGTCGTGTGTCATGACCTCGCCGCCGTGCGCCAACACATTCCTCAAACGCTGCTGATCAAAAGCAGCGGCTGCGTCCTCGGCTCCAGCACCGAGCTTATCCGCCAACAACCACAGACGCAGGTGGCCTGATGCTCGCCGCTGCCCATCTTTGGCAACCGTTCCACGAGTTCGTGTTCATGCGCCGGGCACTGCTCGGTGGATTGGTGTTGGCCTGCAGCACGGCACCGCTCGGGGTGTTTCTGATTCTGCGACGCATGAGTCTGATCGGCGACGCGGTTGCTCACGGCATCCTGCCCGGCGCCGCGCTCGGCTTCTGGTTCGCCGGGCTGAGCCTTCCGGCACTGACCTTCGGCGGCCTCGGTGCAGGCCTGAGCATGGCCGGGCTCGCGGCATGGATCACTCGCCGCACAGGTCTGAGAGAAGACGCGAGCCTCGCCGCAATCTACCCAATCTCCCTCGCCAGCGGCGTGCTGATCCTCGGCATCGCCGGCAAACGCCTGGACCTGCTGCACTTGCTGTTTGGCTCGGCGTTGGCAGTCGACGGTCCGACGTTGACCGGCATGTTGTGGGTCTCAGGGCTCAGCCTTGTCGCCATGGCGCTCATCTACAAACCGTTGTTGCTGGACACCCTCGATCCGCTCTTTCTGCAAACCGTCAGCCGTCTCGGTCCACTGGCACACGGCGTATTCCTGACATTGGTGGTGCTGAATCTGGTGATCGGATTTCAAGCCATTGGTGCGTTGATGGTCGTCGGTCTGATGATGTTGCCCGCCGCCGCGTCGCGTTTCTGGAGTCGACGCTTGCCCGTGTTGATGGCCATCGCCGGGCTGCTCGGCTGCCTCTCGGTGTGGCTCGGCTTGTTGCTGTCGTTCTATTACTCGCTGCCCAGCGGCCCCGCGATCGTGCTGGTGGCTGGCGGCGGGTATCTGCTGTCCGTGGTGTTCGGACCGGTACACGGCTTGCTGCGCCGCCCGCCCTTGCTCACATCCCAATGAGGTGTTTCCCGATGCGCGCTTTACTCGTGCTGTTCAGTTTGATGCTGTCGATGTCGTTGTCTGCGGCGGAAAAACTGCAGGTGGTCACCAGCTTCAGCATCCTCGCCGACATGACCCATCAGGTCGGTGGCGAGCACATCCAGATCACCAACATGGTCGGCCCCGATGCCGATGCTCACACCTATGAGCCGACTCCGGACGATGCCAAGGCATTGCTCAAGGCCAGACTCATCATCAAAAACGGCTTGGGTTTCGAGCCGTGGCTGGACCGCCTGGTGACCAGCACCGAGACCAAAGCCCCGGTCATCAGCGCGAGCCACGGCGTCATCCCACGCTCGCTGGATGAAGATGGCGAGACCGTCCCCGACCCTCACGCCTGGCACAACCTGGCGAACACCGAGCTGTACATCAGCAACATCACCAAGGCGCTGATCGCCGCCGACCCGGCGAACAAAGCCGACTATGTACGCAACAGCCAGGCCTACCTGAAACAGATCTACGCGCTGCTCGCCGAAGCCAAAGCCAAGCTCGGTTCGCTGCCACCGGGCAACCGCAAGATCGTGACGTCCCACGATGCATTCGGTTATCTCGGTCAGGCCTATGGCATCGACTTCATGGCGCCACAAGGTCTGTCCACCGAGCGCGAACCTTCCGCCGCCGAAGTCGCTGCGCTGATCACCCAGATTCGCCAGGCCAAGGTCAAAGCGGTGTTCATGGAGAACATCAAGGATGCCCGCCTGCTCAAGCAGATTGCCGATGAAAGCGGCGCGCACATCGGCGGCACGCTGTACTCCGATGCGCTCGCCGCCACCGGTCCGGCGAGCACCTTCACCGGGTTGTTCGAGTACAACCTCAACACCTTGTACGAGGCTTTGAGCAAGCCATGATCCGCAAGAACCCCTCAGGTGATTTGCCGTTGATTGCGGAGTCCGCCTACGTCGATAAGACCGCGATCATCTGCGGCAAAGTGGTGATCGGCGAGAACGTATTCGTCGGCCCCTACGCGGTGATTCGCGCGGACGAAGTCGACGCCTCGGGCGAGATGGAGCCGATCACCATTGGCGCCAACTCGAACATCCAGGACGGCGTGGTGATCCACTCCAAGTCCGGTGCGGCGGTGACGATCGGCGAGTTCAGCTCGATCGCCCACCGCTCCATCGTTCATGGACCGTGCTCCGTGGGCGACCGGGTGTTCATCGGATTCAACAGTGTGCTATTCAACTGCGCCGTCGGTGATGGCTGCGTGGTGCGGCACAACTCGGTGGTCGACGGTCGCGACTTGCCTGCCGACTTCTACGTGCCCTCCACCACCCGCATTGGGCCCAACACCGACCTGTCGCAATTCCCGCCGGTGAGCGTCAGCGCCTCGGAGTTTTCCGAAGACGTGGCGCGCACCAACGTCGATCTGGTGCGCGGCTACAAAGCCCTGCAAAACGAGTTCTGACCATGAACAACGTGCTGATTCGCAATGCCCGGATGGTGAATGAAGGACGTGAGTTCGATGGTGATCTGTTGGTCGGCCATGGTCGCATCGTCAAGATCGCGAGCAGCATCGAAGGGGAAAATGCTGCCGTCGAAATCGATGCTGACGGCCAGTGGTTGTTGCCTGGAATGATCGATGATCAGGTGCACTTCCGCGATCCCGGCTCGCCCGACAAGGGCAGTTTCTACACCGAATCGCGAGCAGCGGTGGCCGGCGGCATCACCAGTTTCATGGACATGCCCAACACGAATCCGGCGACCCTGACGCTGGCAGCATTGGCCGACAAGAAGCGCCGCGCAGCGATCAATTCGGTGGCCAACTACGGCTTTCACTTCGGCGTGAGCAACGACAATCTCGACACCGTCGCCGCGCTCAATCCTTGCGAAGTGGCCGGCGTAAAAGTGTTCATGGGCGCGTCCACGGGCAATATGCTGGTAGATGATCCCAAGGTTCTGGAGCGGCTATTCGCTGAAGTGCCGACGATTCTGTTGGCCCACTGCGAACACACGCCCAGCATCGACGCCAATGCGGTGAACCTGCGAGAGCTGTTCGGCGAGCACATTCCCGCCGCAGCCCATCCGCTGATCCGCAATGCCGAGGCCTGCTTCCGTTCGTCCTCGATGGCCGTGGATCTGGCCAAGCGACATGGCACCCGGCTTCATGTGTTGCACCTGACCACCGCCCGCGAACTGGCGTTGTTCGAAGACAAGCCACTGACACAAAAACGCATTACCGCCGAAGTCTGTCTGCACCATCTGCTCTTCGACGATCGCGACTACGCAACGCTCGGCAACTTGATCAAATGCAACCCGGCGATCAAAACCCAGGCCGACCGAGACACCTTGCGCCGGGCCCTGATGAGTGATCGACTGGACGTCATCGGCAGCGATCACGCGCCTCACACCTGGGACGAAAAGCAACGTCCCTACTGCCAGGCACCGTCCGGCTTGCCATTGGTGCAACACGCCCTGCCCGCCCTGCTGGAGTTGGTGGCGGATGACGTTCTACCGATCACCACCCTTGTGGCCAAGACCAGTCACCGTGTCGCCGATCTGTTTGCGATTCCCGACCGAGGCTATTTGCGCGAAGGGTATTGGGCCGACCTGGTGTTGATCAAACCCGAACCTGGTGGCGTTGCCGTCTCCCAACAGCCGATCCTGTCTCAATGCGGCTGGACGCCCTTCGCGCAGCGGCGCTTTCGCCACAGCGTGAGCACCACGTTGGTATCGGGGCAAATGGCGTGGCACGACAAATGTCTTAATGACAGCTGCCAGGGTTTACCGCTACGGTTTACACGCTAGTGCAGCACTCGAGAGCACCGACATGATCCACATCACTCTGAGCGATGGTTCATTGCGTGAATACGACCAACCGTTGTCGGTGTACGAGTTCGCCGCGAGCATTGGTCCCGGGCTTGCCAAAGCAGCTGTCGCCGGCCGGGTGGACGGCGTATTGGTGGACTGTCAGTTCTTGATCGAGGCCGATGCCCGGGTCAGCATCGTCACGCCCCAAGAGCCCGATGGCCTGGAGATATTGCGCCGCTCCTGCGCATTGATGCTGGCGATGGCCGTGAAACAGCTCTATCCAAAAGCGCAATTGCAGACCGGATCGGCACTGGGTGACGGGTTCTATTATGAGTTTGCCTTTGAACGACCGTTAAACCCGGACGACCTTGCGGGCATCGAAGCGCGCATGAAGACCCTGGCGGCGACCAATCATTCGATCCGCCGGCGCGAGCCGTCACCGCGTTCCAAGTACATGGAAAAACTTGCGACCTACCTGCTCGGGGACTTCGAATGTGTGTCGATGGGCCCGCATGCTCCGGCAACCAGAGTGTTGCAGGCATTCGCGCTCGATCACATCAGCGGCCTTGCGCCACAGCGGATCTATGGCACGTGCTGGTCTTGCCAGGAGGAACTGGACGACTGGCGGGCACCGCCGCACGTGATGGTCGTGAGCATGGATGATCGCCAAACGGATTACGCACAGTGGGTGACCGAGGCCTTGCGCCGAAGCGGCGTACGCGCCCGTGCGGACCTGCGCAACGAAAAGGTCCGCCACAAGATTCGCGAACACAGCCAGCAAGTGCCGTATCTGGTGGTGATCGGGGAGAAGGAAAAAGAAGGCGGGTTTGTCAGCGTGCGCAGTCGCACCGGAGAGGATTTTGGCCGGATGGCCATTGAGGCGGTGTGTGATTGGCTGAGATCAACGGGGATTGCGGGTGTCTGAACGGACGCCTTCGCGGGCAAGCCTCGCTCCTACAGGGACGGTATAAATCTTGTAGGAGCGAGGCTTGCCCGCGAAGCTTTTAAGCCCTTGGCTTCACTGTCCCGCAATCCTGCCCCAACCACACCGCGCGAGTATCAAGGCTACCCTTCTGCTGAATGCCGGTAGCGTTGAACGTGCCATTCACCTTGGTGGTGAACTCACGATCACTGAGGAATGTGGCGACACCCGCACCCTGCGCTTTCGGGCAGCTGAAGCGGAATTTCCACTGGTTACCGGTGCGCTCGGTGATTTCCTGCTTGCAGCCCGATTGTGGATCCGTCAGCGGAATGTTGTCGGTCTTCACTTGCTCCGGCGTCAGGCAAGCCCGGATCCCCTTGCCACCCATGGTGATGCCCTGCTTCTCCAGCTGCGCACGCTGTTCAGGCGTCATCTGGCTCTGTATCTGGCCGAGGATCAGTTGCAGATCCGGCAGGTTCTGGTCATCGACTTTCATGTTGCTCGAGGTCAATTCCCACAAACCCGGCTGCAGCATCTGCGCCTGAGCGGCCACCGGAAGTGCTAAACCTAAAGCTACGGCCAAACCCAGCAGACGAACGTTCATTGAGTAACTCCTGATCGATAGTGGCCGTTAGACGTCAGCCACGAGCTTCGGTTCATGGGCCAATTAAATAGCGACATTCTGCACGGAACATGGTCTGTTAAGCACTGAATCTTCAGGAGCAAGGCTGCCCCCATGGATTACTTTGGACCGCACATTTTCGGTTACCTGATCGCCCTGCTGCACTCGTTAGGCATGATCGCCGCCATTCATGCCGTGTTGACCGTTCGGACCGCTCAGGGCTCGATCGCCTGGGCCTTGTCGCTGCTGTTCATTCCCTACCTCACGCTCATTCCCTATCTGGTCTTCGGCCGCAGCACCTTCGATGGCTACATCAAGGCACGGCGACAGGCCAACGAGGAAATGCGCAAGGCCATCTCCGATTTGAACTGGCGCCCGTGGGTCGAAGAAGCACTGACCGCCCGTGCCTCCAGCGCCTACGCATCATTGAGGGCGATGCCAAAACTGGGCAACATGCCCTGCCTGGCGAACAATGAAGTCAGCCTGCTGATCAACGGCCACGCCACTTTCGAGGCGATCTTCGAGGCCATCAGCCAGGCAAAGGAAGCCGTGCTGATCCAGTTTTTCATCATCCACGACGACCGTCTGGGCCAACGCCTGCAAACCTTGTTGCTGAAAAAAGCCGCCGAAGGCGTCGCCGTTTATTTACTGTACGACCGCATCGGCAGCCACTCCCTGCCCCACAGTTATGTGCAGCCGTTGCGCGATGCCGGTGTCGAGGTCAAAGCCTTCGCGACGCGTAGCGGCTGGCTCAATCGCTTTCAGGTCAACTTCCGCAACCATCGCAAGATCGTCGTGGTGGACGGCGTGTTGGGCTTCGTTGGCGGGCATAACGTGGGCGACGAATACATGGGCGAGAAACCACCCCTCGCCCCTTGGCGCGATACCCACGTGCGGGTGCGCGGGCCGGTGGTGGCGTGCATGCAGGAGTCCTTCGCCGAAGACTGGTTTTGGGCAGCGCGCTCCTTGCCGCCGTTAATACTGCCGGACGCGTATCCGGACAACGGCGTACTCTGCCAATTGCTTGCCAGCGGACCGGCAGATTCCTACGAAACCTGTTCGTTATTCTTCGTCGAAGCCATTCACGCGGCGACCGAGCGGGTGTGGATCACCAGCCCCTACTTCATCCCCGATGAAGCGGTGTTTGCCGCCTTGAGGCTGGCGGTTCTGCGCGGCGTGGATGTGCGATTGCTGCTGCCTTCACGACCGGATCACCGCATCGTCTACGCCGCCTCCAGCCTGTATGCCTTCGAAGCCGTGCGCGCCGGTGTGCGGGTATTCCGCTACCAGCCCGGTTTCCTGCATCAGAAAGTGGTGTTGATCGACAGCGAAATCAGCGCCATCGGCAGCGCCAATATGGACAACCGTTCGTTCCGGCTGAATTTTGAAGTGATGTTGCTGACTGTCGACCGAGTGTTTGCCGGCGAGGTGGAACAGATGCTCAACGACGACTTCGACCAGGCGCATGAAGTCGCCAAAGAAGAAAGCCGGGAGACCCGCCGCCTGCAACAGGTCGGCATGCGGATCGCCCGGCTTATTTCACCGATACTTTAAGGGTTGTAGATGTCGTCGCGGGTCCAGGGCAGTTCATGACTGCCATCGGGGTGGGCTTTCACTGCAAGGATCTGGTGCAGGTTGATCCAGCCCCGGGCGAATGCATAAGCACATCCTGCCAGGTACAGCCGCCAGATTCGCAAGGCCTGCTCCGGCACCTGCCGGGCGGCCGCTTCCAGGTTGTCCTCCAGGCGCTCGCTCCAATGGTCCAGGGTGCGCGCGTAGTGCAGGCGCAAACTCTCGACATCGACGATCTCCAGCCCCGCTTCGCTGATCTCGGCAGAGATCATCGACAGGTGCGGCAACTCGCCGTTGGGGAACACGTATTTCTCGATGAAATCACCCGCGCCACGTCCCACCGGCCGGCCATCGGTGTGCTTGGCGGTGATGCCGTGGTTCATCACCAGGCCGCCCTCTTTCACCGCGCCGAACAGGGTTTTGCAGTACTCGGCCAGGTTCTCGTGCCCCACATGTTCGAACATGCCAACGCTGACCACTTTGTCGAAGCGCCCGTCCTGGGGCAGATCGCGGTAGTCCAGCAGTTGCAGCTCGACCAGATCGTCGAGGCCTTCCTCCTTCACCCGCTCACGGGCCAGGGCCAGTTGCGCTTTGCTCAGTGTGATCCCGAATACCTTCGCGCCAAACTCCCGCGCCGCATAGCGCGCCAAACCGCCCCAGCCACACCCGACATCCAGCAGATACTCGCCAGGTTGCAGGCGTAGTTTGCGACACAGGTGGCGGAACTTGGCTTGCTGGGCCTGCTCAAGCGTTTCGCTGCCGGTCTCGAAATAGGCGCAGGAATACGCCATGTCACTGTCGAGCCACAGCTGATAAAACGCGTTGGAAAGGTCGTAGTGATAGGAAATCGCCTTCGCGTCGGTTTCCTTGTCGTGGGGAGTGCGAACAGGCTGACTGTCGATGTCGCCCAGCAAGGCCTGACTCCATTCATCAACGACGCGGATCACCTCGCTGATGGAGCCTTCCAGCTCAAGTTTGCCCTCAACGAATGCCGCTCCGAGCGCATCGAGGCTGGGATGAGTCAACTGGGTAACCATTTGTGGGTCCTTGACCACAATCGTGACGCTGGGCGTCGGCCCCAGATTAATTTCATGGCCGTCCCAGAGTCGCAGGCGTAGCGGTAACTGCAGATTCTGTAAGGCCGGTGGAAGTTGCGCGAGCATGGAATATCCCCCTTGTTTCAGACGTCTGATGTGAGGGTAGACCATCCTTGAAAAATAGCAGGCTATCGATTTAATAGCCGTCTTCTATGATTTGCAGCGCTTGAATCAAGCGCCGCAAATTCGCAGAAGTGATTGCCCTCACACTAGATGACTGCGAATTTCGCGCACAGTTCTGAAATGTTCACATCCCTCAGACGTCTTCCTTCATCTTGAGCAACGGCTCTTGGAAACGCAGCAGCCGCCCGGCGTTGCCCAAAACCAGCAACGTACTCAGGTTATGCAGCAGCGCAGCAATCATCGCCCCTGCCGCACCGAGCCAGCCGAAGGCAGCGAAAGCAACAATTGCCAGTGTCCAGCCCAGACCTATGATCACGTTGACCTGCAAGGTCTGCCGGCATTGGCGACTCAAACGTACGCAAGTGCCGAGCCGACGCAGGTCGCTGCCGATCAGCACGATATCGGCTGAAGCCAAGGCAATATCCGCACCGCCCGCACCCATGGCGACGCCCACCACACCGGCCTTGAGTGCCAGCGAATCATTGATGCCATCCCCGACCACCATCGGCCGGAAGCCGCTGCCGATTTCTTTCAGCACACGGTTGAGTTTGTCCTCGGGCAAGGCCTGGGCTTCGACATCGCTGATCCCGACATCCAGGGCCAACGTATTCGCGACGCTTTGGCGATCGCCAGTGAGCAACAATTGCCGGCCCAACCCGAGTTCACGCAACTCACTCAAGGCGAACCGCGCTTCAGGTTTGACGCTGTCCGCGAGCAACAGCCAGGCCAGGAATTCACCGTTGAGCGCCAACCCGGCGATCGGGCCATCGTGTTCAGGAACGGCTGAAGTGGCGATCGCCAATTGCGCGAACAACTCCGGTCGCCCGAGTGCTGCTTCGCCTTGTTCGGTCATCGCTACCACGCCCAGGCCCTGACGTTCGTGAATGTCCGTGAGCAGCAGAAAATGTTCCTGAGTAACCAACCCGGCGAGCGCGCGACTGACGGGGTGACTGCTGGCAGAACCCAGGCTGGCGGCCAGTTTCAACACGTGGTTGCGATCTTCCAGCGGACTGTCGATGGATTGCAGGCGCAAGGTGCCGAAGGTCAGCGTCCCGGTCTTGTCGACCACCAGCGACGTCAGATCCGCCAGCTCTTCGAGAAACGCCGAACTGCGGATCAGAATCCCGTGTCGTGCAGCAACCGCGACACCGGCAATCGCCGTGGCCGGTGCCGACAACACCAACGCACACGGACAGGCTGCCACCAACACCGCGAGCATCGCTTGCGCATCGTTGGTGATGAACCAGGTCACTGCGGCCAGCAACAACACCAGCACCATGTAGCTGCCAGCGTAGCGCTCCAGCAAGCGGGTGATTGGCGGCTTGGAACGCTCGGCACTTTGCATCAGTGCAATGACTTTACCGAGAGTCGATTCGTTGCCGGTACGGGTCACTTCAATGCGCAGCAAGCCATCAAGGTTGATCGCCCCGCCGAACACCGTCATGCCGACGCCCGCCTCCACCGGCACCGACTCGCCCGTGATCGATGCGGTATCGAGACTCGCCTGACCGGAGAGCACACGACCATCGGCCGGCACTCGATCACCGGCGCGGACCTCCACGCGGTCGCCAGCCTTGAGTGTGCCGTTGTCGACTTCGACGATGGAGCCATCCGCCTGAACCTTGCGCGCATGGCTGCGTGTCAGTTTGCCGAGTGCGTGAATCGCCTCCTGGGAACCGATCACGCTGCGCTCTTCCAACACATGGCCGAAGATCATGATGATCGGCAATAACGCAGCGGTCAGCAGATCGCCAGTCGCCCAGGCACCCAACATCGCCAACGCAATCAACTGATCGGTGATCCCGTGCAAGCTGGGATAACGCAGGCTGTACCAGGCCGAACGCATCACCGGCACGGCCACCAGCAACGAGGCAAAACCCAGCAGCAATTGACTGACGCCCGTCTGCTCCGGCGACCACCAGCGCCAGATCAAACCGAGCGCCAGCAAGCCGAGCGCGAGCATGGCCAGGGTCAGTTGGCGTGCAGCGCTGCGTTGTTCGGCCGAGGACAACATGCTCGGTGCGGCGGCAGTTTGGGCGGTCATTGTGCAGCTCCCTGAATGATCAGGCGGGAATCGTCTTTCGGATTAACCGTGGTCACCGAGCCGGCCTGACCGAGGATTTTCGGCAAGCGCTCGCGGTAAATGCGCAACAGCATTTGCGGGTCGGTGCCTTGTTGTTGCGCCTTGGCCAGGCTCAATACCGTGGCCGTGTCGGCGGAGGCTTTGGCCAGCCGTTCGCTGGCTTGAGCGTGGGCGACTTGCAGCGCACGGTCGGCTTGCTCGTTGGCGGCCTGGGTGAGTTTCTCGGCTTCAGTGCGGGCATTGGCCACGGCTTTATCGGCTTGCTGACTTGCGGTCAGAACGGCGTTGAAAGCATTGACCGCAGGTCCTGGCAGACTCGACTGCACATCCACGCGCGCCACTTCGACCCCCAATCCCTGCCCCGTTGCGGTCAATTGCGCGAGACGTTGATTGATGCCTTGTACCAAATCCCCGCGCAGGCGTTCGCGTCTTTCCGCCGCTTGATTATCCGCGCCGATCAACTCAGGGCGCACCACCAGGATGGTGTCCAGATCTCGTGCGGCGGTGAGTGCCACGGCGCTGCGAGTCACCAGGCGATCCAGTGCCGGCAGCACGTGTTCACCTTGAACAACGAACGCATACGGTTCAGTGACTTTGTAAAACACCCGCACATCCAGTTGCACCACACCCGCGTCACCCGTCAGCAGATAACCGGAACCTGCCAGCGCATCACTGAGCGGCGTGGCGAAAGTGGCTGCTCGGTCGGCCTGCAACGCGGCATCGCTGCGCAGTAGATTATCGACCCGACGCTCGATCACCCGATCTGCCGCCGGCAACAAAACCACTTGCTCGAACGGCCTCGGCCACGCCAACAGCAGACCGGCATTCTGAATGCGATCCAGCGCGCCAAAGTGCAACACCACCGCACGATTTTGCGGGTCGATTTGCCGCACGTTGGAGAATGCCCACGCCAACGCGGCCAAGACTGTCACCGCATACAGGGCGAGAAAAGCCAATCGCCCGGCCTGAATCCAGGGGCTGCTTAACTCAATTGTTCCACGTGGAACCAAACTCATGGCTGCGATCCGGACTTGTTATCGAGCGTCGGCGGACCGTCAACCAACACCCGGAACGGCGCGGCATCGGTGCGCAGAATCAGTTTGGTGCCAGGCGTGACGATGGTGCCCAAGGTGTCGAGGGAGCGCAGCAAGTTATACAGCTGCGGCGAACCCGCGTAAGCGCGGCCGTAAATCTGTGCGGCTTCGACCCGGGATTGAGCTTCGATGTCGGCAGCTTTTACCGTGGCATCGGCCTGGACGATTCGCGCATCACGCTCGGCAGCAGAGCGAATTTGCGCTGCCTCACGTTTGCCGATGGCCGTGCGTTCGGTGGCGATTGTTTCACGCTCGGCGCGCATGCGATCGACGGTGGCGGTCAGGGTTACCGACGGCAAGGTCAATCGTTCGATGCCGACTTGCAGCACACGAACGCCATACGTGGCGAGTAACTGCTGATCGATTTGCTGACGCAACTGCGCTTCAAAATCAGCGATGTGTACCTGGCTGGCATCGGTGTTCACCAGATTGGCCAGGTCAAAACTGCTGGCCGTGGTTTCCAGTGCCGAGCCGACGAAGGTGCGAATCTGCCGCGCCGCTTCGTCCGGCTGATTCTGCACGGCGCGCATGAAGCGCTGCACATTGTCCGGATCGCCTTGTACCTGCCACGCCACGTAAGCCTGAACGATGATGCGTAAACCGTCGCGCGTGCCCACATCCTGCAAACCACTGGATGTGGTGCGCAGACGCAGATCGACCGGAATCGCCGCTTCAAAAGGCGCGGGCCAACGCCAGCCCAGCCCCGGCTCCAACAACACCCGCGACGGATTGCCGAAGCGCGTGATCACCGTGGCTTCGCCGGAGCGCACCTGCACCAGGCTCGCGGCGGCGATGGCAAACGCCACCAGCAACGCCGCCCACCCCATGCGCCGCCACGGGAATGGACCCGCTTCCTGCGGATCGCCGTGGTGGTGATGGTGATGCCCGTGGTGATGCCCGCCATGGCCGTGATCGTGGCCGGCGTGATCATCGTGATCGTGAGTGTGCGACTGGCTCAATTGGCAGCTCCTGGCTGAGCAGTTTTACGCGCCGATGCAGGGTCAACCGGCAGCGTGAAAGTACGGAGGTCGATGGTCGGCGCGTTACCGCTGCCGCCCAGACGATGATCGAGAACCAGCAACCTGGCGTTGGTCAGGCCTTGGGAGAGCTGGCTGAAATACTGTTCCAGCACGAAAGCCTGGCCCGCGCTGGCGTAGGCTTTTTGCTCGGCGCTGAATTTCAGATCGGCCGCTTGCGCAGCCGCATTGATTTCACGCGCGCTGGCCGTCGCTTGATCCCGTGCGATGCTGGCCTGCAATTGCGCCTGATTAGTGGCCTCTGCAGCTGCGCCGCGCTCACGCGAGATCAGGGCCTGCGCAGCAATTTGCGCCGCTTGCACACCGTGATAAGCGTTGGCCGCGCCGGCCGGTGGGTGAATCGCTTCAACCACGGTCGCGAGAATTTCCACGCCGCTGTCGAGCTTTTCCAGGTCAGCCTGCACCGCGCGGCCAATCTCTTCGGCGAGCCCTACCCTGTCCTCACCGAGTAGACAGTCAAGGGTACGAGACGCGAAGTCGTGCACCAGAATCCGGCTGGCGGTGCTGCGGATCAGTGTCGGCACGTTGGCGCTGTTGTACGTCGCGGCCAACGCCGCTTGATCCGTGAGGCCGATGCGATAGACAAAACGCACGTCCATGTTGACGATCTGGAAGCTCTGTTTGTCGGCGCGACTGCTGGCAATCACCTGAGACTTGTCATTCACATGGCTGGCATCCCACAAGCGATTGGCCGTCGTCGGCGCCGGACCTTCAGCTGGTTCAGCCACAATCGGCGCCGTCGCTTCGCCAACACTGGTGGCCAACTCGTGAACCACGCCGTTCTCGACACTCAACACTCGACCCAGCGGCCACGGCAGACCTGCGTGCAAACCGGGGCCAAAGACCTCCACCGGCTTACCGAAACGCTCATAGATGCCCCGCCCTTGCAGGGAAATTTCGTGAATGCCGGTGAGCGACCAACCGACCAGTGCCACCACCGCCAGCACCGGAACGAATGCCCGGCGCATGTAAGTGAAGGCCCAGATCTGCCGCAGATCGATGCCGAAGCGGTTATGTAATTCGTGTTGCAGCACCAGCAACGGTTGGGGCGGCCAGCGCAGCATGTCGGCGACGAAACTTCGCGCCAGCAACGCAGGTTCGAGTTGTTCACGCTGCGGACTGAACAGTGACAACACCGCGCGTAGCAGCAGTTCGACCGCGACCAGACCCGGCAGCAGGCCAATCAGTACAGCCAGACGTACCGGCCAAACCGACGCCTCGCTGCCGAACAACAGGCACAGCGCGCTCAGCACAAGGCAGATGATTGCCACGCGCGTCAGCTGCGCCAGCGAACCTGCTTCGGGCCACTGGGCCACATTTTCCTGGGCAAGTTGTCGCTCCAGCACCAGCAAACCGAAGGCCAGCAGTAACGACAATGCCGCCGCGACACTCGCGGAAAAACCGAGCGCAGCGGGAGGCAGGGCCAGGTTCCAGACTTGATTGATGCTGAACACTACCAGCAGCGCCCAAGCGCCAAGCCACAGCGTCGAAGCGCCGATCTGCGCCAGCAACCGCAACCATCGCTGGCTGATCCGCTCCAGCAGCCGTTCATACCAGCCCTCCGACGGCGATTCAGCGACGACTTCCACAGGGAGCATCGCCGGGTTCATCGCCATTTCACGCCACTGCGTCACCCACCACGCCGATTGCAGCCCGGCGACCAGCACCAGCAAACCGGCGCTCTGATTGACCAGCACCGCAGGCCAAAGCGACTGCGGTGCAAACAGCCCGACGAAAAACGCCAGCACCCAGCCTGCCCCTGCGAGCGCGCCGAGGCCGATTGCCAACTGCCGCAATCGCCGCCCTTGAAAGACTGCCTGCTGAAAGCGCGGCAGCCCGGCTACCGTTGCGCCCTCAATCTCGAGATCGACTTGCATACCACCCCAGTGATTTTCTTTGCTCACGTCGCAATTCGTTACGATATAACGAAAGCCGTGAAATTTTCGTACTAAATCTCTTTATCTAAAGACGCTCAACCTGTCACTTGGCTGAAGCCTTGACCGAAAGGCATGGCTGCGCACATATTGCGCTCGTAATTTTATTCAGGAACTACGTTTATCCAGCCCGATTCCCATCCAATTCAGGAGTACATCCATGAGCAACTATGACGTCGTGATACTGGGCGGAGGCCCCGGCGGCTATAACGCGGCAATTCGCGCCGGCCAGTTGGGCCTTAAAGCCGCCTGTGTCGAAGGCCGCGCCACCCTCGGCGGCACTTGCCTGAACGTCGGTTGCATGCCGTCCAAGGCATTGCTGCATGCTTCTGAATTGTATGACGCGGCCATGGGTGCGGAATTTGCCAACCTCGGTATCGAGGTCAAACCCACGCTGAACCTCGCGCAAATGATGAAGCAGAAGGATGACAGTGTTGCCGGGCTGACCAAGGGCATCGAGTTTCTGTTCCGCAAAAACAAGGTCGACTGGATCAAGGGGTGGGGCCATATCGACGGGCCGGGCAAAGTCACGGTGACGGACAGCCAGGGCGGCAAGACTGAGCTGAGCGCCAAGGACATCATCATTGCCACCGGCTCCGAGCCCACTCCCCTGCCCGGCGTGGACATCGACAACACGCGCATCCTCGATTCCACAGGTGCGCTTTCTTTGTCCGAAGTGCCCAAGCATCTGGTGGTGATTGGCGCCGGGGTCATTGGCCTGGAATTGGGCTCGGTGTGGCGGCGTTTGGGCGCACAGGTGACCGTGGTCGAGTTTCTCGACCGGATCTGCCCTGGTGTGGACGGCGAAGCGGGCAAAACCCTGCAACGCTCGCTGAGCAAGCAAGGCATCAGCTTCAAGTTGAGTTCGAAAGTCACCCGCGCCACGACTTCGGCGAGCGGTGTTCAACTCAGCGTCGAACCGGCCGCTGGCGGTACTGCCGAACTACTCGTAGCCGATTACGTGCTGGTCGCCATCGGGCGCCGGCCTTACACCGAGGGGCTGGGATTGGAGAACGTCGGCCTCGCCACGGATAAACGCGGCATGCTCGCCAACAAGGGTCATCGCACTGAAGCGGCAGGCGTGTGGGTCATCGGCGATGTCACGTCGGGGCCGATGCTCGCGCACAAGGCCGAAGATGAAGCCATGGCCTGTATCGAGCAGATCGTCGGCAAGGCAGGCGAGGTCAATTACGACCTGATCCCCAACGTCATTTACACCAGGCCGGAGCTGGCCAGCGTCGGCAAGACCGAAGAGCAACTCAAGGCTGAGGGCCGCGCGTACAAGGTCGGTAAATTCCCCTTCACCGCCAACAGCCGGGCGAAGATCAACCACGAGACTGAAGGCTTCGCCAAAGTGTTGGCCGATGAGCGCACCGACGAAATTCTCGGCGTGCACCTGGTAGGCCCGAGCGTCAGTGAAATGATTGGCGAATATTGCGTGGCCATGGAGTTCAGTGCTTCGGCTGAAGACATTGCCCTGACCTGTCATCCACACCCGACGCGCTCCGAGGCTTTGCGCCAGGCGGCGATGAATGTGGAGGGGATGGCGACGCAGATGTAGGGCTCGGGGATTTGCTGCGACTGTTCCATCGCCATCGCGAGCAGGCTCACTCCTACATGGATTTTGTGTACGCCACAGACCAATGTAGGAGTGAGCCTGCTCGCGATGGGAACAACTCGGTCTAAAGCGGCAAATGCTCTAGAGGCAACGCGCCCGGCGTTTTCACCGTGTGAATCGCAAAGTTGCTGCGGATGTCACTCACGCCCGGCAACTTGAGCAAACGCCCGGTGAGAAAGCGGTCATAAGCACGCAAATCCGGCACCACCACCTGCAACAGAAAATCCGACTCCCCTGACACCAGAAACGCCGAAATCACCTCGGGCAACGCCATCACCGCCACACGGAAGGCTTCGGCCTGTTCGTCGTTGTGGCGTTCGACCTTGACCCCGACAAACACCGTCAGCCCCAACCCGACTTCATCGCGGTCCAGGTTGGCCTGATAGCCGCGAATCACCCCGGCCTCCTCCAGCATCCGCACCCGACGCAAACAGGGGGACGCGGACAGACCAATCTCGTCAGCCAGTTGTACGTTGCTCAGACGACCGTCACGTTGCAGGGCCGCGAGAATTTTTCGGTCGTAAGCGTCCAGTTTCATGTTTGGCAGATCCTGATGGTTCAAGCGTCAGAGAATGGCAGGTTATGCCAATTCAAGACTGTTTAGAAGCAAACTACGCAACCACCTGCCCTGTGCTTCAGCCCTAGACTGGCGCTACCGAATCGACAACGAAAGGGGTGCAGCATGGCGGGGCTTTGGCTGTTTTTCATGGCGCTGGCAGTGGTTTACCTGCTCCCAGGCCCGGACATGATTCTGCTGCTGCAAACCGGCGCTCGTCAGGGCAAAGGCGCGGCGCTGGCCACTGCAGTGGGATTGGGCATTGCCCGAGGATGTCACGTGGCGTTGGCGGCACTGGGGCTGGCGGCACTGTTCAAGGCCGCGCCCTGGACGTTCGATTTGGTGCGCCTGGCCGGGGCTGCGTACCTGTTGTGGATCGGCATTCAATGCCTGCGGACCACGATGCTCCCGAGCCTGAACGGTGCAGATTCAGCCTGTGGAAAACCTCGTTGGCGCGAAGCCATTCAGCGCGGATTGTTGACCAACCTGCTGAACCCCAAGGCGCTGCTGTTCTGCTCGGTGCTGCTGCCGCAGTTTATCGATCCGCATGCAGGGCCGGTGCTCGCACAATTCGCAACCCTGGGCGTGGTGCTGGTCAGTGTCGGTTTGTTGTTCGACAGCGCGTACGCCTTGGCCGGCGCCGCGCTTGGCCGCTGGCTGCAACGCAGTCCTTCGGCCCAGCGCGTACAGCAGTGGTTGTTTGGCAGCCTGTTGATTGGTTTTGCCCTGCGACTGACCTTTGTTCAACAGGTTTGAACCTTACTGCGACTTACGGCGACGACGATTGATCAGTAACAATGCCGCTGCCGTGACCGCCAACACACCGCCGATCTGCAAAGTTTTTTTGTAAGGCCGCAGCTCGGAGCGCACGGCGTCGGTGACCTGGGTGACGTAGCGCTTGTCGGCGCGCTGAAAGTCCGGGTCCTGGCATTGGTGACCGAAATCCCCCGCCCAGACGACATACGGGCCTTCCTCGACATAACGACGGTAGAACGCGCTTTGCTCTTGCAGGTTCGTACCCCACGACGAAGCCTTGCACAGCACCGACGCGAAAGCCTGACTGCTGTGGGGTAAAAGATCAGCCGCTTTACTCGCCAGCGCGGTGGCAACAAACCGGTAATGGAAACGCTCATCAGGTTGCGCCAACGTGGCTTGCTGGCGTTTCACCTCACCCTCGGCCATCAATGGGCCGACCTTGAGCTCGGGAGTCTCGAGACTGTAATTGCCACCGAAAGTGGCGTAATCCGGAGACATCTCGTAGCCCAAGAGCTCCATCCCGTTGAAACGGGCCAGCGTCGCGGCATTGTAGTAAGCGAAGGCACGTTTGCTCGGCCACCATTTCGATTCGGCGTCGTGGCGCAACTCCCCGTACCACTTGGCCCGATGGTGCAACGTCTCGCTGTCGAAGTACGCGGGCGCTTCGTCGTAACGGCCCTCACGCAACAAGCGCCGCCCCAGCAGGTTGCGCAACTTCGCCGCCACCGACAACGGCACGTAGTTATCGCGATCCTGTTGAGTCAGCGCTGGCGGCGCCGGCACTTGAGTGTCGACGTAATGCTTGAGTTCATCGACGGTCAGCACACGCTCAGCGACGGTCGCGGCGTCGAACCAGTAAATGTCGTTGCTGCGATAAAGCTGATCGAATGCCTGCAAATAATCCCCACGTTGCAACGCCAGGATCGCGCTTTCCCCCTCGACGCGGCACTTCGGCTGAAGCGTTTCGAAATCCCAGTCCGGCGTCCGTCGCTCGCCCCAGGATTCGCTCTGCGGGAAGGCCTGGGCAGCCTTGGCGTACGCGGCGGCGGCAGCCGTTTTATCACCCTCGCGCATCGCCAGCTTCGCCCGCAGCCACCACGCCAGGCCACCGTCGCCGGCGTGTTCAAGGAACGCCTTGGCGCTGGCGTAATCGCCCTGTTGATAATTCACGGCCGCCAGCCGATCAGCATTGTCGAGGCTGCCGCGCGTGCTGTTTTGCAGCAGCTTGATCAGTTTTTGCTCGTTCGGCGGTTGATCACCAAATGACCAACCCAACCGGCTGATCAACGACGCCGTGACCAGTTGCTGCACCGGTTTGCCTTTAAGCAACGCGGCCAGTTGCTCGTCTGGCATCGCCGCCAGATCGGCCATCAACAGCTTCAATGAGGTGTAACCCACTGCGGAACCATGGAGGTTTTGCGTGGCGTAAAGTCCGATGGCACTGTCCCAATCGCCCGCCGTGCGAGCGACACGCGCCTCTTCGCCGAGGCTGGCGACACCCAGCTCCAATGGATCGCTGAAGCCGTCGATGCTCAACTGGCGCACCTGCTCAAAGGCCTTGCGAGATTGCGTCAGCAGATCGGGCGTGGCGTCCGCTTCGCTGCTCATGGCGAACAGCGCCCGGCCCAGCGAATAAGCTGCCCACGTGCTGCGCAACGCGCGTTGATCCGCCGGCAATGCGAGCACTTTCTGGAAGTAATCGGCGGCCAATCCATGGTCACCGGCGCTGAACGCCACGGCGCCCGCCAGATAGAGCCTGAGCTCGGTCGGCAGGCTTGCGCCCTGCGCCTCGACCTGATGAGCATCGCTCAGCGTGCGCAGTTCTTTGACCAGCGCCTGCTGCGGCACCGTCAAACCAGCCTGTTCGGCGTCGTCCCGCTGCACGGCATAGTCAGGCGCGTCCATGCTGTAGACGACTTCGCTGACGTTCTTCAAACCCGTAATCGCCTGCCCGAGACGACTGATCTCGAACCGGAAGTTGCCTTCCGGCAGCTCCGCCAGCGACTGACCCCGGTTATCGAGCAGGCGCATAGGGAAATCCGGCCCGCAGGCCACTGCCGAACCCAGTGGAAAACCGAGGCTCAGGCAAAGCAAATGGCGGGGCCAGTTACGGGTGAACATTTGAACCTCCTTGATCAATGTTTGTGCAGCGCGCCCAACCGATGGCGCGCTGCCCACCGGCCTGGATCCGACCGTCGCGCAGGCGGGTGAAGGTAAGCAGATCCGGGCTTTGTTGCAACGCATAACCGGCCAGGGCATCGGCGCCCTCACAACCTCGTGCGGCGAGCGTCAGGCGTTCGGGCCAGGCACTGTCGAGGTTGCCTTGATTGCTGATGCTGACGTCATAGAGGCCATCCTGCGCCGAGAGTTTCAGCGTCAGGCGACTATCGAGTGCATCGCCACGGGCTACGGCGCGCAAGGTCGTCAGGCTCCAGGCCCGGCGATCATTGGCCAACGGCAGGCGAAACCAGATCAACCCGGCCAGATGAGCCGGTGGATCGTTACGCAATTGGGTGGCAAGTGCGCTCAGTTGCTGCGGATCAGCCAGCAATTCCCGGCGCTCGCCGACGCGCTCAATGGGCGCTTCGCTTTCCACGTCGAGTGCGCCGCCGGCCTGCGGCAACAACGCTACGCCATAGGCCGGCAGCGCCAGATAAAAAGGTTTCGACGTGATGCGGCTCCAGGCGCCGGCCCATTTTCTGGCCTGATCCGGGTCAAACAATCCCATGCGCGG
>Ga0208887_100026_pt1 | contig 196310 bp, 180 predicted proteins | sample LakWasM106_HOW12_2_FD_183924 | JGI IMG/M metagenome (GOLD analysis project Ga0208887, IMG submission 183924) | Freshwater sediment methanotrophic microbial communities from Lake Washington under simulated oxygen tension - Sediment Metagenome... | ecosystem: Environmental > Aquatic > Freshwater...
ATCGGATATATTCCTCCTGCCGAAGCTGAGGCAAACTACTACCGCTGTCAAACCGAGCAGGCCGTCACCGCCTGACTCAAACCAAATGGCCTCCGCGATTCCCGGGGCGATTCAACGATCTTCCCCTGACAAGCTATAGAAGCCCCGGTATCGACAGCGTCCGATTGCATCCACCATGCCTTTACGCTGGCAGCCAATGGACCAGCCGAGTCGATTCATACGAGCCACCAGATCGGGAATATTGGCAATATCCACCAACTCGCCGAGTTCCCGTCGGCTCACCTCGCCGCGAACATACAAGGTATGGATGAGCTTGTATTGACTCCAGTTGGTGAAAAACCGGGAACTCGGTTGAAACATTTCTGGGGTCAAGTCTTTTTCCGCAATTATCCTATCAGCGGCCTCTTCCCAACTCTCTAGCGGCTTTTCATCCCAATCAGGCACACGAACAACACTCACTGGATACACCTCTTCGGTGATCGTCGAAGGCATGCTGCTCCGTTGAGTGACAGGGAAGTTTTCCTGGCTGCCCACAGTAGCGTGAGCGACTTTGAAGATGCTCGCGATAAAGCTGCCCACTTTGGAGAAGGCTGACATTTCGTCCATCTGTTGCTGATTGTTACGCATGAGCCGCCTCCGACTTTTCAGAGAGCAGTTGCATGACATCAGCCACACGCCAAACTGTCGTGCGTGGACCGAGTTTGAAAGACTTCGGGAAGCGACCGGTCTTTACACCGGCCCACCAGGCGCTCCGGCTAATCGGGATGATGGCCGGGATGTTGCGTTGTGCGTCACCGACGATTTGCGGCAAACGCAGATACCCGATTTCGGGCAGTTGTTTCATAGTAATTGCTCCTGTCTTGGTTGGGACAGGGCAATCTTCGTTTGGATGAAATCAGTTCGGAATTACTGGTGCTCCGCATCAGCTAGCCTCGACAGCCTACGAGCTAGCCGATGCATAGCAGCGCCTAAGTTGGGGCAGGCGTGTTTCTTAACGCCCGTCTAGCAGCCGAAAAAGACATTGGTATTCCCGCGCATTCTTGCTCTGCACACTCGTCCCGACTACTGTACTTCCCGCTCGCCCACATTTTGCGAATCGTTGCACGCTTGTCATTCGAGTTACCCGGTTTCGAATGCAAAGCCAATGCGGCTTTTCGTGCTTTGGAAGAAGCCTCTCGTTTCCTCTTATCTTCAAGCAATTCCACAACGGCCTCCATAACCATTTGGAATTCAGCGCCAACCTCAGCGACCCGCTTCATTCCAAGTTCATGAAACTGTTGATTCATCAATGCCGATTGCTCAAGGCAGGCGTCCATTTTTTTTATATGAAGGCATAGCCTTTCCGCTACATCTTGTAGTTCTTCATAAGAAAAGCAGCGACATTGCAGTTGCTCAATGATCCACTCTAGTGATTTCCGACCAGCCACTTGACCACCTGAATCAATTTTTTTCACATATCCCCCGAATCAAAGTCGTTCCTCAGGTGCACGCTATGCACGCAGATCCATGTTGAAAATTTGATCGTTTACTTTAACTTCAATCCCTCTCTGCAATGCCTGTATAGGAACAAAGTTTCTCTAGTAGAGTTTGAATATCGATATTTCAATCAGTTACAGAGTGCTTAGAATGGACTGATTGAATGGGTTCAAGAGTAAGCGCTTATATTAGGAGAGGACTATGGCGAGTTACACCGGAACAGCTGCCAACAAATCCATTGTTGGCAGTGCTGATGCGGATTCTCTCAACGGCGGCGCCGGCATCGATACACTGGTCGGTGGACTGGGCAACGACACCTATGTCGTCGACAGCACCACCGACGTCATCACGGAATCCGCCTCCGCCGGCACTGACACCGTCCAGTCTTCCGTCACCTTCTCCCTGGCCGCCCTGGCCAACGTTGAGAACCTGGCCCTGATCGGCACCTCGGCCACCCATGGAGCCAAGTGCTTTCCCGAACTATGGTGATTCAGCGGAAGACGCAGCGGCCCGTGCAGTTTGAATTAACGGAACCAACGCGAACGGCGGTGTCGGCCTAGCTGGAGAAAGCCCATCTGCGGGCATCGGCGAAATTTGTTTGCATGGGTTTCTTTCTCAAGCCGCGACAAGGAAGTCGCTGGCGGTCAGGTTGGCATGGGTGGATGTACCGATCAGGGCAATCTGAACGGCGGCTGTCGTGCTGAGTCCATCGGCGTCGTAGTAGAGCTTGCCACTGGTGGTGTCGTAGAGGATGCGATCCGTACTGGCATGCACGGCAGTTACTCCGGCGCCTTTGTAGAAGGTCGCTGCATTGAGGGCGGCTCCGGTTGTCGTTCCGATGATGCCAAGGGTGGTAAAGATGTCGTCGTCGAGAACGATCTTGTCCGTGCCGAGGGTGAAGTCGGTGATGGTGTCGACGTTGGTGCTGCCGAGCGTGGTATTGAAGAGGAATTGGTCGTTGTTGCTGCCACCGGTGAGGGTGTCGTTACCCAGGCCGCCGGCTAGCGTGTCATTGCCATTGCCGCCATTGAGGAGATTTTTTGCTGCGTTGCCGGTCAGGCTGTTGGCGACGGCATTGCCACTAAGGTTGAGCAGGCTGCTGCCCGTTGCACTGGCGTCGAGGTTTTCGAGATTGGCGAGGGTGCTGCTCAGGCTGTGGGTGACCACGGAGGTGTTGGTTGAGGTACCGGTGAGTTTGAGGGTATCGATCTCGGTGGCGAGGGTGCTGGTTTCGATGATGCTGTCTTCCCGGTTACCCGCGCTGGTGAGTCGGACGACGTAGGTGTCGTTACCGAGTCCGCCGGTCAGGGTGTCGGTGCCGGCACCGCCTTCGAGGATGTTGGCACTGGCGTTGCCGGTCAGGCTGTCGGCGTTGACGCTGCCGGTGAGGTTTTCGATGGCGATCAGGGTGTCGCTTCCGGAGGCGCCGGTGACGGTGTTGGTGAGCAGGCTGGCCGTGACGCCGGCTGTGCCACTGATGATTCCGTAGGTGTAGTTGGCGGTATCGGTCCCGGTGCTGCCGTTGAGCGTGTTGTTACCGCTGCTGGCGTAGAGAATGTTGTTGCCGGTGTTGCCGGCCAGGTTGCCGGTCGTCACTATGATTCGGCCGTTCTCGACGTTGGTTGTCAGGGTGTAGTTGCTCAGGTAGCTGTAGGCAAGGTCGGTGCCAGCTCCGGCAGCTTCATTGATCACATCGCTGGTATGGTTGATGTAGTAGGTGTCGTTGCCGGCCAGGCCTGCCATGGTATTGGCAGCGTAGGTACCCATCAGGGTGTCGTTGCCGGTGGTGCCGGTTATAACGCCATTGAGGATGGGCTGAGTTGCCGAACTGGTCTTGCTTTCCAGGGTGCCCTGCCCGTCGGTGTAGTTGGCGGTGACGGTGATGGTCTTGCCGACTTCAGCTTGTTTCAGGGTATAGGTGGCTGCCGTGGCACCGGTAATCGCTACGCCGTTGGCTTTCCATTGGTAGGCAATGGTGCCGAGTCCGTCGGCGTCGGCCAGGGTGTGGCTGGCGGTCAGGATCTGACCCTGGGTGGCGGTGCCAGCAATAGTGACGGTGCCAGTGGGCGCGTCGTTGATGTTGGCGACGCTCGTCGTGGCGCTGCTGGTCTTGCTTTCCAGGGTGCCTTGGCCGTCGGTGTAGCTGGCGGTGACGGTGATGGCCTTGCCGACTTCGGTTTGTTTCAGGGTGTAGGTGGCTGCCGTGGCACCGGTAATCGCTACGCCGTTGGCTTTCCATTGGTAGGCAACGGTGCCAAGTCCGTCGGCGTCGGCCAGGGTGTGGCTGGCAGTCAGGATCTGACCCTGAGTGGCGGTGCCAGCAATAGTGACGGTGCCGGTGGGCAGGTCGTTGACGTTGGCGACGCTGGCGGTAGCAGCACTGGTCTTGCTTTCCAGGGTGCCTTGGCCGTCGGTGTAGCTGGCGGTGACGGTGATGGTCTTGCCGACTTCAGCTTGTTTCAGGGTGTAGGTGGCTGCCGTGGCGCCGGTAATCGCTACGCCGTTGGCTTTCCATTGGTAGGCGATGGTGCCAAGTCCGTCGGCGTCGGCCAGGGTGTGGCTGGCGGTCAGGAGTTGGCCTTGGGTGGCGGTGCCGGTGATCGATACTGCCCCCGCTGGCAAATCATTGGCGTTGGTGACAGAGACCTTGGCCTGAACTGCCGTTGTCGAGACGCTGCCGCTATTGTCCTTGGCAACCACCGTGAAAGCATTGAGAGTTCCGTTAGCGTTGGCTGCCGGTGTCCAGTAGGCCAGATGTGTGCTATCGATCACGTCGTTGGTGCCTGCTGTCCATGCGGTAGCGGTACTTGATGAAGTTCCAATCTTGAGCGTGCCTGTGCTGATCGCCTTTACAACAAATGCATTCACCGAACCATCGATATCTGATTCATTCCCTTGCGTTTGCAAATTAGCGAAGCTTACCGTTATGAGAGAGTCTTCTGTTCCCGATATGACGGGCAAGGCAAAGGTCGAGAGAGTTGGGGCGTCATTGACAGCATTTACATCAATTGCAACGGTGTAGGCCGATGTGGATAGGACCACACCGTCCGAAACCTTAAAGCTGAAACTGGTGTAGGCATTGCCAGTGGCATTGGCGGCGGGAGTGTAGGTTAATTTGCCGGCAGTAATGTCGGTAGCGCTAATAGCCTGGTTGAGGCTGACATCAACACCGTTCAGTTTGAGTGTGCCAGCAGTTTCTAGGGTGGTGATGGTTACAGATTGCAGGCTGTCGCCTAAGTCTACGTCGGCGAACCCAAAGTCGGTCAAAGCGAACACTCGGGTCGAGTCCTCGACGATGGTGATGCTTTGATTGCTAGCGGTTGGCTGATGATTCTTGATGGAGGGCGTAAAGCCCTCCACGTTGAATGTGCTCGACAAAGTATCTGGATTCACGCCAACAAGATAAGCAACACTGGTAGGGAGATAGACGTTACCTGCGCTGCCATCCTTATCGACCAGAATGCGTGTTCCTCCGGCATATTGATCCAGCGTGAAGAATCCTTGGCTGGCATCGAATGGGTTACCAGTAGTGTAGCCGACCAGTGATGTCAGCACTTTAGAGAGGTCGATCTTGTCTCCCTCTGCTACCGAGAAGTCGGTAATTTGATCCTGGTTGCTATAGGTGAGAATGAATACATCGGAACCGTCCCCACCGGTCAGCGAATCAGCACCTGAGCCGCCATCCAGGGTGTCATTTCCTGAGGCGGAGCTGATGGTATCGTTGCCGGAACCGGTGCGGAATTCATCGTTGGTATATTGAACCTGCTGGATGATCGTATCGTTGCCGCTGCCGGTAAGTAGCAGCAGGCGCTCCATGCCGGATACCTTGACCTGATGATTGGCCCCAAGTGTGCTTACGGTGTTGTCACTGTAGGAGCCGCTTGTTGCCCCATTTGTCCAGGAAACACCTTCCGACCATGAAGAGAAATCGCCAAAGAAGGTATCCGTGTATGAACTAGGACCTCCTACGTATTCTGTGCCACCTTGATAGACGATAAAGTTGTAACTGCCCGAAGACTTGATATTGACCTTCTCGATTTCCTTCCAAGTTGTCGACGCGAAATCACTATTGCTGGAACTGTGATACACCTCCGCATACTTGAATTGCAGAGGGCTACCGGCAAATGCATCAAGCACGTCATCAATACTGAATGCGTTCAGATTCCCGTAGGTATCGAAGCTGACCCAACTCAAATCTGCCTTCTGGATACTGAAGACCCCAGACTCGGAGGAGTAAGTACTCCAGTCGATATTCAGCGTGTCCGTTCCGGAACCACCAGTAACCTTATCGTTCCCAGAGGAGGCATTGATGCTCAGACTGTCATCGCCTCCTCCAAGTCTGAATTCATCGTTGGTATATTGAACCTGCTGGATGATCGTATCGTTGCCGCTGCCGGTAAGTAGCAGCAGGCGCTCCATGCCGGATACCTTGACCTGATGATTGGCCCCAAGTGTGCTTACGGTGTTGTCACTGTAGGAGCCGCTTGTTGCCCCGTTGGTCCAGGAAACACCCTCCGACCAGGAAGAGAAGTCACCAAAGAAGGTATCCGTGTATGAACTAGGGCCTCCCACATATTCTGTGCCGCCTTGATAAACGATGAAGTTGTAATCGCCCGAGGACTTGATATTGACCTTCTCGACTTCCTTCCAAGTCACCGATGCGATATCACTGCTGCTGGAACTGTGATACACCTCCGCATATTTGAATTGCAGAGGACTGCCGGTGAATGCATCAAGCACATCATCAATGCTGAATGCGTTCAGGTTTCCTCCGTAGGTATCGAAGCTGACCCAACTCAAATCTGCCTTCTGGATACTGAAGACCCCAGACTCGGAGGAGTAAGTACTCCAGTCGATATTCAGCGTGTCCGTTCCGGAACCACCATTGACCCAGTCAGTCCCCTGTCCTGCATTGATGCTGTCGTTGCCCCCCCCCCCATATATCAAGTCATTGGCATCTTCCCCTTCCAGTGTGTCATTGCCATCCATACCGTAGAGAATATCGTTCCCTCCCATGCCTGTGATGCTATCGGCTCCTCCGTAGCCGCGAATATAATCGTTGATCGTATCGGATCCGTTTAAGGTGTCAGCAGCGTCGGTTCCGAACAGCCACGGCCAATTGCTCTCGCTTTGAATGATAGCCCCGCCAGCAATGCTGTCGCCGCTTGAAGCCAAATTCCATGCTATGCCCAGGTTGTAGCGAAGGTTTTGGCCATTAATATCAAGGCCAACAGTCAGATACTCGACCGGGCTACTTAAAAAATCTTGGATAGTTATGACTGAGAAGTTATCGCCCTCTCGGTCAAAAATCGCTACCAGCAAGTCGTTGCCAGAGGTAACAAAGCGCGTTGAATTAGCTTGTATAGAACCGTTAGTGGCAATAATCTCGTCGGTGCCGTTTCCATCCATTTCACTGAGGATCACGCTACCGGCTTCCCTAAACAAAATCTGATCGGAGCCCTGCCCACCATAAACAGTATCGGTATTTCCCGCAAAGATGACGTCATCTCCGGATTCGCCACACAACAAATCCTGTCCGCTTCCTGCTTCTAAATAATCGTTGCCATCCCCGCCGTACAGGGTGTCAGAACCATCGCCTCCAGATAAATTGTCGTTTCCGGCATCACCGAAAAGCCCGTCAGCTCCTACGCCACCGTTGGCGTCATCGTTGCCATCGCCACCATATATCGTGTCGTCACCATCACGCCCATTAATGACATCATCGCCTGCGTAACCATTCATTGAGTCTGACGAAAGACTCCCTATAACCTGATCGCTTCGTCCGGTGCCGATATCGAATAACGGGATATCCAGACTTTCAAAAGAGAAATTTTGGATGTCCCAATTGGTGTCAATATTTGAGCGGATTATTGCGATTCCAGCGAGCTGGTAATTGCTGCTAGACGAGTACCAGCCTTCAATACGCGATGTTGAATAACCTGATGGGCAGGTTATCTCAACAATCAGGTCCTCGTTATCAACGAAAGCGGAGACCTGGCCAAGAAGATTGAGGTACAGTCTGTCGATCTTTTCGTTGGCAGAGCCTGTTATCGAAACATAAAGCCCATAATCGGCAATAACGTAAGCATCAAGACCGCTGCCACCATCTAGGGTAATGTCGCTGGATTGGGCAATCAGCACATCGTTGCCACCACCGGCGTTTATGCTAGTCGTAGCAAGATAGATATTGCTGTCGGCGCTGTCGGTGACGATGGTCGAAAGATAAGGAAGATCAACACCGTCCTTCAGCAGTGGACTGCTAGTAATTAAACGGGAGATCGACTCCTGGTAACCCAGCATGCTGTGCATCGATGGGAGCGAGAAAAGATTCTCGTAGCGATCATGCAGGCTCTCCGATAGATCAACGTCTAAGACGAAACCATAGTCGTCAAGCCCTATGCTCGAAACTGGGTCACCTCCACGAAATAGATCTGAATCTTCGTGCTCATATTGAAAAACGACATTTCTGATGAAATCACTTTCGCTTTGAGTTAAATTCGGAAAAGCATTGAAGTCATCAGCACTTATGCTAGGGGCTCCGAACGTAAAGCAGACGATTGAGGACAACAAGCTGTTAGCATTCTCATAACTACCAAGATGGGTATCCCAGCTAACTCCATCAAACGCCAGGCCGGAACCTAACGAACTACCAAGTCGATCACCTACGTCCAAGGGGGTAGGCAAGGGTGAGATTTCAGACCACGCATCAGTTTCTTTGTCGACCAAGATATCGAGCAGCATTGCTTGCGCGGCTGCGCCGCCAAGACTATGGCCCGTGACCAATATCTCGACCTTCCCGCCACTTTCCTTTTCACTTGCTGCCTGGAAAAGCGCTTCCTCAACAAGTTTTCTGAGTGATTTGTAATATTCGGAGAACCCGCTATCACCAAGGTTATTCATCCAGTCGGTTAAATTATCGGTCCCCCGAAATGTTATGGTGTATTGCGTTGTGTCTCCGACAGTTCTTTTTGCAGCAAAGGCATAAGCATTCAAGGAACTGCCAAAGCAGGTGGCGCTTGCAGCAAGCCCCCCCCCGGCATCAAGGGTTACGTAGTCGGAATGTTGAGATACCAGCGGGGTCCATCCGCAGTTTTGTAACGACTGCTGGAGTACGCTACCCGACGAGTAGGCAGCATTGGATAAGATCGCTGCATCCAGCGATGTCACCAAGGAGTAGTTTCTCGCCTGGAGAGTAAGTAGCGAGTCTTGGTAGTTGTTGAATGATTGCCCTGTGGCTTCAATGCTTCCGATGCCGACCTCCAGGTTCCAGTCCCCCCCTTGGCCGGTGATGTTGTCCGACGCAGCCACATCGGCCCCAGTTAATTCAACAAAGGCGGTCACAAATGATTGTCCCGTCTCACCAGCGCCAACATTGCACCCATAAAGCAGTATGTCGCCGGTGGCTGTCAGGCTCGATCCAATTTCTTGAAGCTGGCTTTCGTAGCTATAGAGGCTGGTTGAATTCAGAATAGTTGAGCCAAGGTACAGCGTCCCCGTCGATCCATGACTAATCACCTGAATCGAATCAAGTGCCGAGTAATTAGCCAGGATGCTGCTCATCTGAGCGACACCGTCCTCTTCTGCGTTCAGGAGGTACCACTCGGTATCCGCGCTCAGGCTAGCAATCAAGGTCTCGTAGCCAGCAACACGGCTATCGATAAAGACAACATTCTTGGTGGTCATGTCTATTCCCAGGGCGCGAGTAAACTCCGCCGATTGGCTGGCAGTCGATTATTTTCTTGATGGGAGCAGAAAGCCATCCTCCAGGATGGTCTTGTTAGCGCACTATTCTCATACTTTTCAAATACCATGGCAATTATTGCCAAAGTCATAGATTTTTGGTGTCTCTGGTGGTTTTGAGAAGCTCGCACCCGCGCATCCCCAAAAAATAACCCGGAATGGCCTCAGCCATTCCAGTCTTGATTGTCAGTTTCGATAACTCAACCTATCGGCACTCAAGCCACCGCCTCACCGTTGATGCCCTCAGGCGTGATCGCTCGGATCGTCGTCGTGCGATCAATCTTCGCTCGCCTTTTCGGCTTTCTTGCGCTACTGATAAGGTGGAAAGCTATGCCTGATCGCCCCTACTTTTGTGAACTTATCGAACGGCAGCTGAGGTTTCTTAAGCTGTCGCGGAATTTGGTTGGCTGAACGTCAGCTTTGGCCGACTAGCAGACCAAAGAGACAAAAAGCGCAAATTGATCTGTCCTATCAGAAGGCCATTCACGGAAGAATTCGTAGCTTCTCCTTGCCAGATTGGATTTCACTGATAAAATGCGCCCCGCTTCGCGCCACGACAACCACCGCGGCATTGGTATCTGATCTACAGAAACCCGAGCACAATGCATCTGACGGTATTTTTGACGGTACTCAGAAGTTCGAACCGATGAAAACAACGTAACGGCGGCCTATATCACCGTTACTTCGACCCCGTCAGGAGCACCAGGTTGCCCATGTGGCTCAGTGGTAGAGCACTCCCTTGGTAAGGGAGAGGTCGGCAGTTCGATCCTGCCCATGGGCACCACCCCCGCCTTTTTCGGTCCCCGGCTTATTGCCGGCTGACCTGCGGCCCGAAGCGCTTCAGCGCCGTCAGAAATTCATTGAAACTTCCCTCGCGAACGACAATCCCGTTCAAGGTGTCGCGCAGGTTGAAGCTACCGAGATCGCTTTCGCCGCCCTGCCCACCATTGGCGGAAGAAGTACGGCCAGTCTGTTGGGGGCGGGTTTCCGGGGTCGAGATGGACATTGTTTTTTCCTCCTGATCTTGTGGCTTCATTCTGCGCCGCAAAGCCGGCAAACTCTGTGAGCGAATTCACGGCCGATCAGATTTCCCTGATACGCCAATTGGGTTTGTCGCAAACCCGACATGACAACCGCCAAGACAAACCACTGAATTCATTGAGTTAACACCTGGCATCCCCCTTGCAATGGAATTTCCATCAACCAGGAGATTGCCATGCCAAAACCCAAGAAACACGTCCTCGTCTGCGCCCAGGGGCGCCCCAATGGCCATCCGCGCGGCTCCTGCCAGGAAAAGGGCTGTGGCTCTACCTGGCAAGCCTTTTCGGACGAATTCACCACCCGCAACCTGTGGGCCTCCGGCCTTCAGCTGACCAATACCGGCTGTCTCGGCCCCTGCCATCTCGGCCCGAGCGTGCTGGTCTACCCGGAAGGCATCATGTACACCGGCGTCAAGCCGGAAGATGTCGGGACGATCATCGACGAGCACCTGATGTTCGACCAACCGGTCGAGCGCCTGCTGGCGCCGCCGGATGTCTGGGGCTGAGATCATGGAAACGATCCGCTACGAAGTCGGCGACATGGTGTTCGCCGCCGAAGACATCCTCAACGATGGCGGCATGCCCGGCATCGCCGAAGCCGAAGGCCTGATAGCCCCCGCTGGCATGCGCGGCGTGATCGTCCATTACGGCGTGGCCGAACTGGACGAGAGCAAGGAAATCTACCTCGTCCAGTTCGAGAACGGTCCCGATGGCAGCCTCGGCCACCCGGTCGGCTGCCTGCCGGACGAGCTGACCCAGAATGCTACGGTCAGCGGGTAAAAATGGCCAAAATCGGAATCTTCTTCGGCACCGACACCGGGCGCACCCGGTTGATCGCCAAGCAGATCGCCAAAAAACTCGGCGATCTGGCCGATGCACCGGTCAATATCGGGCGCACGACGCTGGCCGACTTGCTCGCCTACGATGCCCTGATCCTCGGCAGCCCGACGCTTGGCGACGGTGAGCTACCCGGCCAGTCGGTCGGCCTCGCCCAGCCGAGCTGGGAGGAGTTCCTGCCGCAACTGGCCGAGGCCGACCTGGACGGCAAGACCGTCGCCATCTTCGGCCTCGGCGACCAGAAGAAATATCCCGACGAATTTGTCGATGCCATCGGCCTTCTCCACGATGCCTTCGCCGCCCGTGGCGCCCGCATGGTCGGCCGCTGGCCGACCACCGGCTATGAATTCACCGCCTCGCAGGCTGTCGATGGCGACCACTTCCTCGGCCTGGCCCTCGACCAGCACCACCAACCGGTGCTGACCGAAGGACGCATCGACACCTGGCTGGCCGAGATCAAAGCGGAGCTGCTGCGATGAACGCCAATCCCTGGTCACTGCCCAAGGACCGCGCCCTGCGCCGCCTGCTCGTCTCGCTCGACGAACGGGCCGGCGAAAGTTGTGACGTCGCGCCCGACGACGGCAGCGATCCGTGCATCGTCACGCTGCGCCATGCCGAATTGGCCAGCCTGCGCGCCCATGTCTACCTGCACGGCCAACGCCCCGGCACCTACGGCCTGTTCTTCGAATACCCCCACCCGGTGCCCGGCATCATCGAAACCGAGGAAAACCTGCCGCTGCCCAAAGCGCTGGCCAGCCTGGCCATGCACTTCGCCGCCTAGGCAGGCACGCCGAGTACGACATGGCTGGCCTTGATCAGCGCGCAGGCCGGCACACCTGGTTTCAGCCCCAGTTCCATCACTGCCTCGTTGGTGATCACCGCGTGGACCCGTGTGCCGCCGGCCAGCCGGATGCCGACATCGCTGTTGACGGCGCCCTTCTGCACGCTGTCGACCGTCCCGGCCAACTGGTTGCGGGCGCTGAACTTCACCCCGCCCTCGCCGGCCAGCACCATGACCCAGGGCGCCTTGACGTAGGCAATGGCCGGCTTGCCGACGGCCAGTCCGAGCGCCGTCACGCTGCCCTCGGTGACCACCGCGACGATGCGGTCGCCACCCGGCGTCATGATCTCCACCTCGGCATTGACCTTGCCATCCACCAGGGCGCTGATACTGCCTTCGAACACATTACGGGCGCTGATCTTCATGCTCTTCTCCTGAAAACGTTATGGGCTGGCCCGGTTTTCGCTATATACGACACAGTATAGCGAAATCGTTGGGGCACATTGGCAATCTAGCGAACACCGTTGCGCGTATTCAAGCATAGCGCAGCATGAAAAACCGAAATTTTTCGATACCGACCCTAGCATTTGCGCTATCGTTATATATGCCACAACATAACGTAGCAAAGGCGACAAAATGGAACAAATCGCACACCGTCTGCGCAGCAAACTGGAAGTCGATACCGAGTTCGGCAGTTTTCTCGGCGACACCCGCATCCGCCTGCTTGAAGCGATCGACAAGCATGGCTCGATCTCGCAGGCCGCCAAGGCCGTGCCGCTCTCCTACAAGGCGGCGTGGGACGCCATTGATGCCATGAACAACCTGGCCGACCAGCCCTTGGTGGTCCGCTCGACCGGCGGCAAAAACGGCGGCGGCACGCTGCTCACCGAGCACGGCAGGAAAACGGTGGCCCTCTACCGAGCGCTCGAAGCCGAGTACCAGGCCGCCCTCGACCGCCTGTCGGCGAGCATGAATGAAGGCCTGGCCGGCGATTTCCAGCAGTTCCGCCAGTTGCTCCGGCGGATGTCGATGAAGACCAGCGCTCGCAACCAGTTCGCCGGGCAGATCGTCGGGCTGCGCGAGGGCGATGTCGATTTCGAAGTCCGCCTCAGGCTCGACGCCGACAACGAACTGGTCGCCGTGATCACCCGCGACTCGGCCGCAACGCTTGGACTGGCCATCGGCACGGAGATCAGCGCGCTGGTCAAGTCCTCGTCGGTACTGCTACTGACCGACCGCAACGTCCGCACCACGGCGCGTAACCACCTGTGGGGCGAGATCACCCGCATCCACGATGGTCCGGTCAATGCCGAAGTCACCCTCGCCCTGCCCGGCGGGCGCAGCGTCTGCGCCGTGGTCACCCACGACAGCAGGGAAAAACTGGGCCTCGCCGTTGGCGAACAGGCCTGCGCCGTGTTCAAGGCTTCCGCCGTCATCCTCTGTCTATACGCCTGAAAGGAGTCTAAAAATGAAAAAAGGCCTATTTTTTGCCTTTACCGTAGCATTCGTCGCCACCGCCAAGGCTGACGAAGTCCAGGTCGCCGTCGCCGCCAATTTCACCGCCCCGATGCAGCAGATCGCCGTCCAGTTCGAGAAGGACACTGGCCACAAGGCAATCCTTTCCTTTGGAGCCACCGGAAAGTTCTACGCCCAGATCGTCAACGGCGCCCCGTTCGAGGTGCTGCTTGCCGCCGACGACGAAACCCCGGCCAAGCTGGAAGCCGATGGCCAGGGAATCAGCGGCAGCCGCTTCACCTACGCCATCGGCAAACTGGTGCTGTGGTCGGCCGATCCGGCGCTGATCGACGCCCGGGGCGAGGTGCTGAAAACCGGCAATTTCAGGCATCTCGCCATTGCCAATCCTAAAACCGCTCCCTACGGCGCCGCCGCCGTCGAAGCGCTGGGCAAGCTCGGCCTGCTGGCCAACTTGCAAAGCCGCTTCGTCCAGGGCGAAAACATTTCGCAAACCCAGCAATTCATCGCCACTGGCAATGCCGAACTCGGCTTCATCGCCCTGTCGCAAGTGATCAAGGACGGCAAGATCGCCTCGGGGTCGGCGTGGAGCGTGCCCGCCAACCTCTACCAGCCGATCCGCCAGGATGCCTTGCTGCTCGCCAAAGGCAAGGACAAGCCGGCGGCCGGCGCATTGCTCACCTACCTGAAAGGCGACAAGGCGCGCGCCGTGATCAAGTCCTTCGGCTACGAACTGCGCTGAGATGCCGCCGGCTGCCCGCTGCTTCGTCCGGACGGGAAACGTCATCCGGCAGCAATCGGCCGTTGCGGTCGCCGCAGGCGGCATAAATTCTGCTAACGCAGAAGCTTATGCGCGGGCCGGCGCCGACATCCTGGTCACTTCGGCCCCGTATTCCGCCCCGCCACGCGATGTGGCGGTGACCATCACAGCCGACTAGAAGCACGTTCACCATGAAAATCGCCATCGCCACCAAGGAATTCACCGCCGTCAGCGGCCATGCGGGGCAAACCCGACAATGGCTGGTTTACGACCTGTCGCAACACCGCTCCAACCAGTTGCTGCCGCCGCCCCACCGGGTCGATCTGGCCAAGGAACAGGTCCTGCACGTGTTCGCCGACGACGGACCGCACCCGCTCGACGGCGTCGACCTCGTCGTCTGTGCCAGCGCGGGCGACGGCTTCGTCCGCCACATGAAAAAACGCGGCGCCGAAGTGCTGACCACCGGCGAACCCGATCCGGCCGTCGCCATCACCCGCATCCTGGCCGGCGAGGCGCTGGCCAATCCGCGCTTCGATATCACGACCAGCCTGTGTAAACTGCGCGATCTGTTCTCAAGGCACTGATCATCCGCATGGATAGCACCGCGTATTCGGCCGATTTCGCCGCCGTCTGGCTGACGCTGAAGCTGGCGACGGTAGTCACCCTGTTGCTGCTCGTCATCGGCACGCCCATCGCCTGGTGGCTGGCCCGCACCCGTTCGGTGTTCAAGGGCGTGGTCGGCGCCGTCGTCGCGCTGCCGCTGGTCCTGCCGCCGACCGTGATCGGTTTTTACCTGCTCGTCGTCATGGGGCCGCACGGGCCGCTCGGCCAGCTGACCCAGTCGCTCGGCCTCGGCCTGTTGCCCTTCACCTTCCCCGGCCTGGTCATCGCCTCGGTGTTCTACTCGCTGCCCTTCGTCGTCCAGCCGATCCAGAACGCCTTCGAGGCGATCGGCGAGCGGCCGCTGGAAGTCGCCGCTACACTGCGCGCCAGCCCGTGGGACGCCTTCTGGTCGGTCGCCGTGCCGCTGGCCAAACCCGGCTTCCTGTCCGGCGCCATCCTCGGCTTTGCCCACACGGTCGGCGAATTCGGCATCGTGCTGATGATCGGCGGCAACATCCCGGAAAAAACCCGCGTCGTCTCGGTGCAGATCTACGACCACGTCGAGGCGCTGGAATACGCCCAGGCCCACTGGCTGGCCGGCGGCATGGTGCTGTTCAGCTTCACCGTGCTGCTCGCGCTATACACCTTCAACCCGGCGCGACGGAAGACGCCATGAGCAGCGAGATCCACGCCCGCTTCCACATCGACCGGCGCGATTTCAGCCTCGATGTCGATTTGCAGCTGCCCGGGCGCGGCGTCACCGCGCTGTTCGGCCATTCCGGCTCGGGAAAGACCACCGCCCTGCGCGCCATGGCCGGCCTGGAGCGGGCGCCGGGGGGCTATTTCGCCGTCGGCGACGAGGTCTGGCAGGATGAATCGCGTGGCCTTTTCGTACCGCCGCACCGGCGCTCCCTCGGCGTCGTCTTCCAGGAAGCCAGCCTCTTCCCGCACCTGTCGGTGCGAAAAAATATGGAATTCGGGCAAAAAAGGGCGCCGACCGTAGCATTGGGCCCGGCCCTGCCGGAAATCGCCGATCTGCTCGGCATCGCCCACCTGCTCGACCGCTCGCCCGACCAGCTGTCCGGCGGCGAACGCCAGCGCGTCGCCATCGCCCGCGCCCTGCTCGCCGCGCCGAAGATCCTGCTGATGGACGAGCCGCTGGCCGCGCTGGACCTCAAGCGCAAGCAGGAAATCCTGCCTTATCTCGAACGCCTGCACCGCGAGCTGGCCATCCCCGTCGTCTACGTCAGCCATGCCCCCGATGAGGTCGCGCGCCTGGCCGACCACCTGGTTCTCCTCGACGAAGGCCGGGTGGTCGCCAGCGGCGCGCTGAACGACGTGCTCAGCCGCATCGACCTGCCGGGCGCCTTTGCCGACGATGCCGGCGTCGTCATCGAAGCCTGCGTCGCCGCCCACGAGGCTGACGACCTGAGCCGCCTCGAATTTCCTGGCGGTGCCATCTATGTCACCCGCTGCCAGGCGGCGGTCGGCAGCTGGCTGCGCTGCCGCATTCACGCCCGCGACGTCAGCCTGGCCCTGGTCCCGCAGGTGCAAACCAGCATCCTTAATTGCGTCGCCGCCATCGTCGTCGACCTGGCGCCGACCGACACCCCGGGCCACGTGCTGGTCAGGCTCGATGTCGCCGGAGAACCGCTGCTCGCCCGCATCACCCAGCGCTCGGCAAGCAAGCTGGACATCTGCCCCGGCCTCGCCCTGCGCGCCCAGATCAAGGCCGTCGCCCTGCTCGCCTGAGCCCCCCCGCGGCCTGCCGGTCAATATTCAGTCGACCGCCAAATACTTCACATGAAACACTTTTATTACATTAGTTATAATTACACCAACATTAATCCATAACTAATACACGATCCGCCTTGATGCCAGTCGTTCTTACAAACCAGGGTCGAATTGTCGTCGGGGACGACGCATGATGCGCAACTGCCTAAGCATTGCCCTCCTGGCCGTCTTCAGCACCGCCAGCCTTGCGGCAGGCGACACGCTCGAGGAGATGAGCCTTGAGGATCTCGTCAAGACCGACATCACCTCTGTGGCGCGAAAGAGCCAGAGCCTGGCCGACGTTCCCGCCGCCGCCTTCGTGATCACCGCCGAGGATATTCGCCGCTCCGGCGCCCAGGCCCTGCCCGACGTCTTGCGCATGGCCCCGGGCATCCAGGTCGCCCAGATCGACAACGGTCGTTACGCCGTCACCGCGCGCAGCTTCAACGGTCGCTTCGCCAACAAGCTGCAGGTGCTGGTCGACGGCCGTAGCCTCTACCACCCGCTGTTTGCCGGCGTCATGTGGGAACTCGATCCGATCCCTCTCGAAGACATCGAGCGCATCGAGATCATCCGCGGCGCCGGCGCCGTCATGTGGGGCGCCAACGCCGTCAATGGCGTCATCAACATCATCACCCGGCACAGCCGCAACCAGACCGGCGCCGCTGTCTCGGTCACCGCCGGCAGCAAGGGGACGGCCGACATCTACGCCCGCGTCGGCCAGGCCGTCAGCGACAGCACCAGCTGGAAATTGTCGGCCCAGGCCCGCCACATCGAGCCTTCCCGGCAATACACCAGCGCCGCGGACAGCGTGGACCGCCTGAACAACGCCGTGATCGACTTTCGCCTCGACCACGATATCGGCGGCGGCCGCGATCTGAGCCTCTGGGCCAACGCCAGCCGCTCGAAAACCACAGAATTGTGGAATACCCAACCGGATTTCTCGCAACCCGGCCTGAACGTAAGCTCGCTGACGCCAAACCAGGTGCTGAGCAGCGAAAGCCTGGTTGGCCGCTACCGCTGGCTGGGCGACAGCGGCATCGAGTCGTCGCTGCAGGCCTCGCTCAACCACTCGACCATCGACATCGACCACTTCGTCAATGAATCCCTGACCACCGTCGACCTCGATTACCAGGGCCGTTTCGCGGTCGACCGCCACGACATCCTGTGGGGTATGAACCATCGCAGCACACGCGATGAAATGAGCACCAACGAACCTTATGTCTCCATCAACAGCCGCCATCGCACCCAGCGCGACACCGGCTTTTTTGTGCACGACGACTGGACGCTGCTGCCCGAGCAACTCAAGCTCGGCGCCGGTATCCGAGTGGCCAGCACCACCGCCAACGGCAGCAATGTATCGACCAATGCCACCCTGTTGTGGACACCCTCGCGCAGCGATTCGCTCTGGCTCAAGTACGCCAGCGCGCCGCGCACCTCGGCCCGGGCCGAACGCGATATTTCCATCCTGACCGGCGCTTCGGTCGTCCAGACGGCGATCCCCTTCCCGCCCTTCACGGCCAATATCCCGGTCATCGGCTACGTCAATGCCACCGGCAAGCTCGCCGCCGAAAAATCGCAAGGCGTCGAACTCGGCTACCGCAAGCAGATTTCGCCCAATGCCAGCGCCGACATCAACGTCTATCGTTACCGCTATACCGATCTGCGCTCCGGCCAGCAAACCGGCATGTTTGGCTGCCACCGGATGTTTGAACCAGCCATTCCGGTCGACGCAAGCAAGTGTGCCTATTTCGGGTTGCCGCTCGGCACGCCAGTACTCGTCAATGAGATGCAGGCCATCAACGGCCTGGCAGCCTGGAACGACGGGGTGGAAATTTCGGCCGACTGGCTGGTGGTAGCCGGCTGGCGCCTGCAATTCTCGTATAGCTGGAGCCGCCTGAAGGCCGACCGCAGCAGCAATGTCGTCGCCAATGAAGACGGCAACATCATGGAACGCGCCGCCCCGCGCCACCACGTTTCGCTGCGCTCCCAGTGGAACATCACGCCCAGCCAGCAATTCGACCTCTGGCTGCGCGGCACCAGCGGCATGGACCGTCTGAATCTCGTCGACACCGTGCCGAATGCAAGCGGCGCCGCGACCTTCTCCCGCATCCCGGGCTACGCCACCGTTGACCTGCGCTACGCCTACCGGGTCAACAAGGATCTCGAATTCGCCCTGATCGGCCGTAACCTGGTCGGCCGGCAGCGGCTCGAATATCTCTCCGACTACATCCCGACCGCCGCCACCGAGATCGCTCCGACGTGGCTGATCAGCACTCACTGGCGATTCTGATCAAACATGCCCGCTAACAACCTGCTCCGCCTCGCCTCCCGGATCGCCCTCGCGGCGACCCTGGCGTTGACGATGCCGGCCAGCTTTGGCGAAGCGACCACCGAGGCACAGCTCAAGGCCGCCTACCTGGTCAATTTCCTGAAATACGTGGAGTTCCCCGGCACCCGGACAACGGTCAATCTCTGCCTGTTCGGCCGTGACAGCCTCGGACCTTACCTGGCCGCCTACGAGGGGCGCCAGGTCGGCGGGCGCGAACTGCGCATCCGCCGCGTCAACAGTCCGGAACAGATCGCCGACTGCCAGGAGCTGTTCATTCCCGATACCGAAGAAGCCCGCCTGGCCGCTGTATTGCGCTGGGTGGACAAGCAGCCCATCCTGACCGTCAGCGATGCCGAGACCTTCACCCGCGAAGGTGGCGGCATCGCCCTGATCCGCGGTGATGGCCGGCTGCAGTTCGAGGTCAACGTCGAAGCGCTGAACCGTGCAGGCCTGCGCGCCAGTCCGCAGATGCTGCGCCTGGCCAAGCCCATGACCAGCGCCACGCGATGAAAAGGCCGGCATCCCTGACCCGCGCCCTGCCATCGCTGCTGGCCGCTACCCTGCTGCTGTTGGCGAAGCCTGCCCTGGCCGCGATCGACGCCATCGAGATGTCGCTCGACGAACTGCTCAAGGTCAAAATCATCTCGACGCCGAAATTTGCCGAGAACCCCGACCAGATTCCCTCGGTCGTTTCGGTCCTGACCGCCGAAGACATTCGCCTTTACGGCTGGCGCAACCTCGGCGATGCCCTGCGCACGCTGCAGGGTTTCAACGTCACCGACGACGCCACCTACGGCTATGCCGGGGTGCGCGGCATATCGGCGCCCGGCGACTACCGCCCCCGCCTGCAGATGCTGATCGACGGCATGTCGGTCAATGAAAACATCTATGCCAGCAGCCCGGTCGACTCGGCCTTCCCGCTCGATATCGGCCTGATCGAACGCATCGAGATCATCCGCGGGCCAAGCGCCTCGATCTATGGCGGCGACGCGATGTTCGGGGTGATCAACATCGTCACGCGCCACGGCCAGAGCATCAACGGCAGCGAAATCGGCCTGAGCTTCGGCTCGGGAGCGGAGCGCCGCTTGCGGGCGACCTGGGGCGGCCAGGTGGGCGGCGCCGATGTCCTGGTCTCGGCCACAGGATTCGATGCCAACGGCCGGACGCGGAGCGTCAACGACCTGAGCGGCGACGGCAGTTCGCAACGCATCCACGGCGTCGGCGGCGAAGACGGGAACCAACTGTTCGTCAAGGTCAGGGGCAGCGACTGGAGCGCCGCCTTCATCCACGCCGACCGCGACCGCACGGTGCCCCACGGCAGCTACGGCACGATCCCGAACGACAGCGGCCATGTCGAATCGGACCACTATGACCTGTTCCAGCTGGCCAGGAACTGGAAGCTGGATGCCTGGAATACCCTGGAGCAGCGCTTCAATGTCGGCACCTACGGCTACGACGGCCGTTTTCCCTACGACTACTCGGCCGCCCTGCCGCCCGACCCGCGTGTGATCAATATCGACAAGGCCCGCGGCAACTGGTGGGGAATCGAAAACCGCCTGATCAACACCGCCTGGAGCGGGCAGCGCCTGACCCTGGGCTTCGAATACAAGGCCAATACCCGCCAGGATCAGCGCAATATCGACCGGGGCTACGGCTGTTACGGCTACGGTCCCGCCGCCTGCCTCGATGACCGGCAGCAGACCAAGCAATTCACGTTGATCGCCCAGGATGAAATCCAGATCGGCGCCAGCAGCCTGCTCACCGTCGGCATCAGCCACAACCGCCAGGAAGGCTACCGCCCGTTCTGGAGTCCGCGCCTCGGCTTCGTCCATGACGCCGACGACTGGGGCTTGTTCAAGGCGCTGTACGGGACGGCCTTCCGGGCGCCGTCGGTCTATGAACGGGCCTACATCGTTCCCAACCTTGCCTACGGCAACCCAGATCTGCACCCGGAAAAAATGCGCTCGTTCGAACTTTCCTGGGAAAAACGTTTCAGCCCGCAATCACGCCTGACGGCAACGGTCTACCACTTCGATATCGAAAGAATGGTGACGGTCGACAACACCGGGCTTGCCGTCAACGGCAGCACCGTCCGGGCCAACGGCATGGAAGTCGAATACGAGCGGCAGTGGTCCAACGGCAGCCGCCTGCGTACCGGCTATTCGGTGCAATATGCCGCCGATCAAACGCAACGCCTGGATAACTCGCCGCGCCACATGGCCAAGCTGAACCTGGCCGTACCCACCGGCCTTCCCGGCCTGATGGCCGGCATCGAGGGACAATGGATTGCGACGCGCCTGGGCAATGCCGGCAGCGAAAGCCTGGCCCCTTACGGGCTGGCCAATTTCAACCTGCGCTACGCACCGGCGGGCAGCCAGTGGGAGCTCGGACTAAGCATCTACAACCTGTTCGACCGTCGCTACAGCGATCCGGTAGCCGTCGACGACCTGCTGCCGGTCACCCGCTGGCAGTTGCCGCAACAGGGGCGCAGCGCCGCCCTCCGGACCATCCTGCACTTCTGAGCAGGCGATCCGGCGGCGGGAAATCAATCGGCCAGTTCGATCTGCCCGCTGACCGTCGTGGTCACCAGGCTCTCGCCGGCCTCCAACGGCGCTGGCGCTGCCTCGGCCATGGCCATGGCGCGCGTCGCCCGCAGCATTGGCATCGGCATGCCGCCGCCCTGCTGGATGTTCAGCTGCTTGATCTTCCAGGCCTTGCCGAGTTCGCCAGCAACGACGGCAGCGCGGCCCTGAAAGGCGCGAATCGCCGCCCGCGTCGTTTCCTCTTCAACCTGCCGGCGGGTTTCCGGTGACGGCATCAGGCTGACCTCGCCGACCGCCAGGCGCATTTGCTGCAATTTGCCGAGCAGTTCGGAAACGCCGCCCTGATCCTTCGACTCGATGACCAGTTCGCTGCGCATCCGCCAGCCTTCGATTTTCTGTGCCTGCCCGTAGACCGGGTAAGTCGACTGGTGACCGCTCTTGACCGTGACACCCGCCTTGCCGCGGATGACTTTCAGCGCCTCGGCGATATCGGCATTGACGCGCTGCGCCAGTTCGCCCGGATTCTTGCCGTTCGCTTCGCTGAACACGCTGGCCCGGACCAGGTCGTTGGCCGCCGGTCGACTGGCTTCGGCCGCCAGATCGATCAGGGTGCCGGCCTGCGCCGGCAGGCTACCGAGGCAGACTGCGGCGAGTAGTAGCGCTGTCAGCCGGCTCATTGCATCTCCTTGTCGCGCAAGCGGCCGTAGATAACCAGCAGGACGATGGCGACGACGACCGAAGCGACGAAACCGGCCCCTTCGCCGGCCTGATACCAGCCCAGCAGCTGGCCGACCAGGCCGGCCACTAGCGAGCCGCCGATTCCGAGCAGGACGGTGGCGATGAAGCCCATGCCTTCCTTGCCGGGGTGCAGCAGTTTGGCGATGACGCCAACCACAAAGCCGACCAGGATAGTCCAGACAATACCCATGCTTTCCCTCATTATGAAAATGTACTTATGACCCAATATTAACGCTTCGACAGCGCCTGGGTTGTCAGCGATCCGAAAAGAATTGTCCTTGGCGATCAGTTGGCTGCGAGTTTTTCGGCCAGGTAGTCCATCAGCACGCGGACGCGATGCGGGACATGGCGGTTGCTGGGCAGCATCGCATAGATGCCGAGTTCCGGCGTCGGGAAGTCGCTGAGGATCGCCTCGACCCGGCCCGCCTGCAGAAACGACTCGGTGATGAAATCCGGCTGGCAGGTGATGCCCAGCCCCTGGGCGGCGGCCTCGGTCAGCACGTCGCCATTGTTGGCGTTGAGCCGGCTGTGGATGTGGAAGCTCTCGAGCTGCCCGTCGACCATGAACTGCCAGACCTGGCTGCTGCCGGCATAGGTGTAGCCGAGGCAGACGTGATGGGCCAGTTCGGCCGGCGTTTTGGGGCGACCGTGGCGCGCCAGGTATTCCGGCGCCGCCACCACCTGCAGGTGGATGGACCCCAGGCGGCGCGCCACGTCGCCGGCCTCCAGGCGACGCGTGATGCGGATCGCCAGATCGATGCCTTCCTCGATCAGGTTGATCCGCCGGTCGCTGTAATCCATGTCCAGCGAGACCTCCGGGTTGTGCTGCGAAAAATCGAGCAGGATCGGCGCCAGCCGCTTCAGGCCATAACTCAGGGGCAGGCTGATCCGGATGTTGCCGCGCGGCGTCAGGCGCTCCTCGGCGACGCCGGTCTCGGCCGCCTCGACCAGATTCAGGATGACCCGGCATTTCTCCAGGTAGGCGGTACCGGCCGAGGTCAGCGCCAGCCGGCGCGTACTGCGGACCATCAGCTTTAGGCCGAGATGGCTCTCCAGCCCGGCGATTTGGCGGGTCACCACCGACCGGGCCAGGCCAAGCTGCTGGGCGGCGGCCGAAAAACTGCCGAGTTCGGCCACCCGCACGAAAAGCTGCATCGCATCCAGTCTGTCCATTGTTGCAATTTTGACAATAGTAATTTGCCAATTGTCTGCTATTTCGCTCCAAAAAAACGGCTTACAGTGCATCCCATCGCACCTGGAGTTGCATCGATGACACAGCCTTCCCTCTTCGTTCCGCACGGCGCACCGACCTTTGCCCTGCGCCCGGGCGCCGCCGGCGCCGCCCTTGGCGCAATGGCCCGCTCGCTGCCCCTGCCGCGCGCCATCGTCATCGTCAGTGCGCACTGGGATACCGCCGTACCGACCGTCGGCCTGGCCGAACGCCCGGAAACCATTCACGATTTCAGGGGTTTCCCCGAAGCACTGTATGCGATCCGTTACCCCGCTACCGGCTGCCGCGAGGCGGCCGAGGAAGTGGCGACAGCGCTGCGCAACGCCGGCCTGCCGGTGGCCACCGACGCCAGCCGCGGCCTCGACCACGGCGCCTGGGTGCCGCTGCGCCTGATGTTCCCCGACGCCGACGTGCCGGTCATTCCGCTCTCCATCCAGAGCCGGGGCGGCCCCGAACAGGCCTGGCAACTCGGTCGGGCCTTGGCGCCGCTGAGCCGCCGCGGGATTCTGGTCATCGCCTCGGGCAACGTCACGCACAACCTGGGCGACTACCAGTTTGCCGCCCGCAACGGCGGCCGGGTGCCGGACTACGTACGGGAGTTTCCCGACTGGATCGCCGCCCGCCTGGCTGCCGGCGACGTCCCGTCGCTGCTCGACTACCGCCGACTGCGCCCCGATGGCGTCCAGGCGCACCCCAGTGATGAACATTTGCTGCCCTTGTTTGTCGCACTCGGGGCCGGCGGAGAAAATGCCAGCGTCAATCGCTTCCACGCCGGCATCGACGATTACGTGATCGCCATGGATGCATACGAATTTTTGCCAAAATAAGGAGCCGACCGTGGGATTTACCGCTACCCGTGACTACACCGCAACCGCGAAGCTGCTGCACTGGCTGATGGCTGTGCTGATCTTCGGCCTGCTGGCGCTTGGCTTCTACATGCACGACCTGCCGCTGTCGCCGGACAAGCTGAAGCTTTATTCCTGGCACAAGTGGGCCGGCGTCACCGCCTTTGCGCTGCTGCTCGTCCGCCTGGCCTGGCGCGCCGGACATCGCCCGCCGGCCTTGCCCGACAGCATGCCGAAATTCATGCAACTGGCAGCGCACGGCGGGCACATCGCGCTTTACCTGCTGATGATCGCGATCCCGATTTCCGGCTGGCTGATGAGTTCGGCCAAGGGCTTCCAGACCGTCTATTTCGGCGTCCTGCCCATTCCCGACCTGCTCGACAAGAACAAGGAAATCGGCGACCTGCTGGCCCTGGTGCACAAGAGCCTGAACCTGCTCTTCGTCGCCGTGCTGGCCGGCCACATCGGCGCCGCGCTGAAGCACCACTTCATCGACCGCGACGACATCCTGACCCGCATGCTGCCCCGTCATTCCAAGGAGAACTGAAATGAAACGAATCACCCTCGCTCTCGCGCTGGCCACAGCCTTGACGGCCCATGCCGTCGAGTACAACCAGGTCCAGCCGGACAAAAGCGCCGTCAATTTCGTCTACAAGCAGATGGGCGTAGCCGTCGATGGCAAATTCAAGAAGTTTTCCAGCCAGTTGAGTTTCGACCCGGCCAAGCCGACCGCCGCCAAAGCTACCTTTGAAGTCGAACTGGCCAGCGTCGACACCGGCGCCCCGGAAGGCGACGACGAAGTGGCCGGCAAGCCGTGGTTCAACACCAAGGCCTTCCCGACCGCCCGCTTCGTCTCCACCGGCGTCAAGGCGCTCGGCGGCAATCGTTACGAAGTCGCCGGACAACTGAGCATCAAGGGCAAGACCCAGGAAGTCGTCGTCCCCGCCACCTTCACACCGCAAGGCAACAGCGCGGTGTTCGACGGCGCCTTCACCATCCGCCGCGCCGACTTCTCGATCGGCGAAGGCGCCTGGGCCAAGTTCGACATCGTCGCCAACGACGTCCAGATCAAGTTCCGCATCACCGCTTCAGGCAAATAACCCCCCAACCACCCACGGAGAATCACCATGAAGAAACAACTCGCCATCCTCACCCTCGCCCTTGCCGCCGCTGCCCCGAGCTTCGCCGCACCGGAAACCTTCACGCTCGACGGCAACCACACCTTCCCGCGCTTTTCCTACACCCACCTCGGCTACTCGCTGCAGATGAGCCGCTTCGACAAGGCCACCGGCACCGTCGTGCTCGACAAGGCCGCCAAGACCGCCTCGGTCGACATCGTCATCGACACCAAGTCGATCAGCACCGGCTCGACGACCTTCAACGAGCACATCCAGGGTGAGGATTTCCTCGACACCGCCAAGTATCCTACCGCCACCTTCAAATCGACCAAGGTCGTCTTCGAAGGCGACAAGCCGGTCAGCATCGAAGGCAAGCTGACGCTGAAGGGCATCACCAAGCCGGTCACCCTGAAGGTCACCTCCTTCCAGGCCATGCCGCACCCGATGATGAAGAAGGACGCCATCGGCGCCAATGCGACGACCACCGTCAAGCGCACCGACTTCAACATGGGCAAGTACGCTCCCCACGTCGGCGACGACGTGACCATCGACATCGCGCTCGAAGCGGTCAAGCAGTAAGCCGCTTCCCCCTTCCCAAAAGCCGCCCGCCAACCGGGCGGTTTTTTTTCGCCTGCCGGATATCCGCGCAATTGCAATATCCGTGAAATATTTCACATGGCATACCCGGCGACATTGGCTACGATCCGTCGGCCTCCATCTCGAACATTCATTAACCGAGGCCCCAGTAAAAGACCTGCCCTGGACAGGTTGGAAAGAATCCATGAACAGCAAACTTCACCAAGCCATTGAACGTGGCGATCTGCCGGCCGTCGTTGCCGCCCTCGAAGGCGGCGCCGACATCGAAGCAAGCGACATCCACGGCGCTCCCGGGTTGCCGCTGCGCGCCGCCTGCTTCAGGGGGCATGACCAAATCGTCGTCGAACTGATCCAGCGCGGTGCCAATATCGATGCCACCAACGCCGACGGTTCCAGCGCCCCGCTCCGCACCGCCGCCCGCGGCAAACATTGGCACATCGTCAACCTGCTCCTGGCACACGGCGCCGAAAAGCCGCCCGGCCTGGAATTGCCGATGCTCGAATTCGAATCCCTCGTCGCCGACAAGGGGGAGAGGAGACGGCACAAGGAACGGCGCACCCACGACTACGGCCCGCCCAAAGGCCTGCGCGAAAGGCGCTGCGAGCAGGAAAGACGAGTCACCCTGGTGCAGGAAGTCGAACTTTCCGATCATCAGTGGTCGTCCTATTTCTCGCAATCGCAGATCAACAGGATGGCGCAGCAGGATGTCGCCGACCCGGCCGCATTTATCCTGGAACGCGCCCGCGACTAGGCTGCCCCTCACGGACATCGGACCCTTGGTGGCGGCGCTGCCAGTTCCGGCCGAGAAGCCAGCCGGCAGCACCGCCTGCCGATCACATTCCGAAGTGGAAGCGGACCCGACCCTGCAGTAATTTCCGCGCCTGCTCTTCGTCGCAGCCGGCCAGGCGGTCGAATATTTCACGCGCAAGGGGCGTGAACACCGCCATCACGCCAGGATCGAAATGGCTGCCGGTATCCTTTGCCAGAATATCCATCGCCGCATCGAACCCCATGGGCTCCTTGTACGGACGCTTGGAACAAAGGGCGTCGAAAACGTCGGCCACGGCAAAAATCCGCGCTGCCAGCGGTATGGCCTCGCCAGCCAGAGAACGCGGATAGCCTGAGCCGTTCCATTTTTCATGATGGCCGGCGACGACGGCAAGGGCGCCATCCAGCCAGCCGATCCCGGAGACGATTTCCTCACCCAGCATGACATGCGTGCGCATGATCACGAACTCGGCTTCGTCCAGCCTGCCCGGTTTGAGCAGGATGCTGTCGGTAATGCCGATCTTGCCGACATCGTGCAAAAAGCTGCCGGCGATCAGGGACTGCATGGCCTTGCCTGTGAAACCCATTTTCTCGGCAATGCGCGCGGCGATCCAGGCCACCCGGTAGTTGTGCGCCCCGGTATCTGAGTCGCGCTTGGCAATCGCCCGGCCCAGCGCCTCCATCATCGCGATGTGCGAATCGAGCACCTCGCGGGCCTTGCGGGCATTATCGGCCGAGAGGTAGACCACCACCGGATAGATCGCCAGCCCGCACAGCAAGGAAGCCAGCCCGACCATCAGGGCGGCAGTGAGCGCACTTTCCAGTATCTGCTCACGCTGCCACTCGGGAACGACGCGGACGCCCTCGAAATAACCGGTAATGGGCGAGTCCACCTGGCCGGACAAGCGCAGCGGCACGAAAATGCGCAGCACCCAGCGCTGATCCGGCAACTTCACGCTTTCGTAAGAGGCGGAACTGTAGTTCGGAACCGGATGATGGAGCAGGATTCCCTCGACCAGGGCGCCATCCGCGGTCATCGCTTCGGCCAGGCGCTCGCCCTGGCTGTTATAGATCTCGGCAATATCGAACAGACCGCCGGCGATGGTCCGCGCCGCCTCGTTGGCATGCACCTCCGCATCCGCTCCGTTCAGGGCGACTGCGCCAAAATGGTGTAGCAGGCGCTGCGACTCTTCGATGGCCAGCGAAACCGTACTTTCCTCGGCTCGTTCCCTGGCCACAAACCAGGCAAGCGGACTGGCCAGGGCGGCCAGCAGCAGGCTCACCGCAGCAATGCGCCAGGCAGTACGCCTGTTGAACGAATTCATCCACCTCTCCCTTATTGATCGTCAGCGGGCGCAATTATCGCCAAGCAAGCTTAAGTCTTCCTGAATGCCAGCTGGTTCTTGCCAGCTGGTTCTTGCCATGACAGGCTTTTAAGGAAGGCTTAATCCAGGCCTTCTAAACTTGCTCCAACTAAAAAGCGAGCCCCGTCATGATCGTTCATCGGCATCTGCTGACACTACCCTTTCTGCTCTTCGCCGGGTTGACCCCGGCCACCGAATCGTTGTTGCTGCAAGCTGCCCAGGTCAAGGCGCTAGGTATCGAAACCGCCCAGGCCAGCGCACCGGGCTCAATCGGCGGCCAACTGCCGGCCCGCGTCCTGGTCCCCAATGAGCAGATGCGCGTGGTCGCCGCCCCGGTCGGCGGCATGGTCGAGATGCTGGCCGTGGCGCCCGGGGCGAGCGTCAAGCGCGGCCAGGTCGTCGCCCACCTGGCCAGCCCGCAGGCCCTGGAACTCCAGCGCGATGCGCTGCAAGCCGACAGCCAGTCTGCATTGCTGCAACAGAACCTGAAACGCGACGAACAACTTTTTGCCGAAGGCCTGATTGCCGAATCCCGCCTGCAGGCCACCCGCGCAGCGGCGATCCAGGCCGGTGCGCAGGCCAGCGAACGGCGCCAGGGCCTGGCCCTGGCCGGCGCCACGGCAGGCAAGCTGGGCGGCAAACTGGCCCTGACCGCGCCGATCGATGGTGTCGTACTCGAACAGGGCGCCCAACTCGGGCAGCGTGTCGAAACCTCGGCACTGATCTATCGCATCGCCCGGCTATCGCCGCTGTGGCTGGAGATTCAGGCGCCGCTGGAACTGGCGGCCACACTGCGCGAGGGCGGTCCGGTCAGGATTGCGCGCAGCGAAGTCGTCGGCAAGCTGATTGCCATCGGCCGCGCCGTCGATCCGGCCAGCCAGACCGTCCTGCTCCGGGCCGAAATCGGCAAGGGCGCCGAAACGCTGTCCCCCGGGCAAGTCATCGCCGTCGACATCGCCGGCCCGGCCAGTACGCAGCAACGCCTGCCGGCAGCGGCCATCGCCCGCCATCAAGGCGCCACGCTGGCCTTTATCCAGACGGCCGGCGGCGACCAGGGCAGCACCTTCGAGGTCCGCCCGGTACGCATCGTCAGCCAGGGTGGCGACAGCGTCACGGTCGACGGCCTCAAGCCCGGCGAACGAGTGGCCGTCAAGGGCGTCTCCGGCCTGAAAGCAATGCTTAGCGGCGTGGGCAAAGAATAATGCTCGCCGCACTGATCCGCTTCTCATTGACCCAGCGGCTGTTGCTGCTGGTGCTTACCGTCATGCTGGTCGGCGCCGGCGTGCAGGCTTTCCTGGGCCTGCCGATTGACGCCTTTCCCGATGTCTCGACGACCCAGGTCAAGATCATCATGAAAGCCCCCGGCATGACACCGGAAGAAGTCGAAACCCGGATCGCCGTGCCGGTCGAGCAGGAATTGCTCGGCATTCCGCACCAGCGCCTGCTGCGCTCGACCTCCAAGTACGCGCTGACCGACATCACCCTCGATTTCGAGGACGGCACCGACATCTACTGGGCCCGCCAGCAGGTCGGCGAACGGCTGGCCGCGGCCATGGACAAGCTGCCCCCCGGGGCCAGCGGCGGCATGGCGCCGATCACCACGCCGTTGGGCGAAATGTTCATGTTCACCATCGAGGGCGACCTGTCGCTGGCCGACAAGCGGGCCTTGCTCGACTGGGTGATCCGCCCGCAGTTGCGGACCATCCCCGGCGTCGCCGAGGTCAACAGCCTGGGCGGCGAAGTGCGCACTTTCGAGGTCGTGCCCAATCCGCAACTGCTGGCGGCACGCGGCCTGGCGCTGAAGGACCTACAGGCCGTGCTGGAAGCCAACAACCGCAACGACGGCGCCGGCCGTCTGAACGACGGCGAGGAATCGCTGCTGGTCCGGGCCGAAGGTGCCATTGCCACGCTCGACGACGTCAAAGGCATCATCCTGCAGGCCCGCAACGGGCTGGTCGTGCGCGTCGCCGACGTCGCCGAGGTGCGCTTCGGCGCCCTGACCCGTTATGGCGCGGTGACCAAGAGCGGCACCGGCGAAGCCGTCCAGGGCCTGGTCCTCGGCCTGCGCGGCGCCAACGCAAAAAGCGTCGTCAGCGGCGTCAAGGCCCGGCTGGCCGAGATCGCCCCGACCCTGCCGCCCGGCATCACGATCGAAGCCTTCTACGATCGCAGCAACCTGGTCCAGCGCGCCGTCGGCACGGTGTCGAAAGCGCTGCTCGAAGCCATCGTGCTGGTCGTTCTGCTGCTCCTTGCCTTTCTCGGCAACCTGCGCGCCGCGCTGGTCGTCGCCCTGATGTTGCCGCTGTCGGCGCTCGCCACCTTCATCCTGATGCGCGTCGCCGGACTATCGGCCAACCTGATGAGCCTGGGCGGCCTGGCCATCGCCATCGGCATGCTGGTCGATGCCGCCGTCGTCGTCGTCGAAAACGTCGAGAGCCAGCTGGCCCACGGGCCGAATTCGGCCCCCGACAGCCTGCCAACGCTGCACCTGATCTTCCGCGCCGCCCGCGAAGTGGCGGCGCCGGTCGCCTCGGGCATCGTCATCATCATCATCGTCTTCCTGCCGCTGCTGACGCTGCAGGGCCTGGAAGGCAAGATGTTCGGGCCGGTCGCCCTGACCATCGTCTTCGCGCTGGCCACCTCGCTGCTTCTGTCGCTGACCGTGGTGCCGGTGCTCGCCTCCTACATGATCCGCCGTGGTGCCCATCACGAACCCTGGCTGGTCAGGAAGCTCGCCGCCCTCTACGACTGCGTGCTTGCCTCGGCGCTGGCCCACAGCCGCACTTACCTGCTCGGTGCCACCATCGCCCTGGCCGCCGCGGCCGGCGCCTTCCTGCTGCTCGGCAAGAGCTTCATGCCGACCATGGACGAAGGCGACCTGATCATGCAACTGGAGAAGCTGCCGTCGATCGGCCTCGACCAGACCATCGCCATCGACAGCCGGGTGCAGCAGGCGATTCTCGCCCAGGTGCCGGAGGTCAAGGCCATCGTCGCCCGCGCCGGCTCCGATGAACTCGGCCTCGACCCGATGGGGCTGAACCAGACCGATACCTTCCTCGTGCTGCAGCCGCGCGACACCTGGCGCCAGCCCGACCCGGCCTGGCTGGCCGACCAGCTGCGCGCGGTGATGGCCGATTTTCCCGGCATCGGCTACTCCTTCACCCAGCCGATCGACATGCGGGTTTCCGAAATGCTGACCGGCGTGCGCGGCGACCTGGCGATCAAGCTTTTCGGCCCCGACCTGGCGACCCTGAACAAGCTGGCGGTCGACATCGAAAATACGGTCAAGGCCGTGCGTGGCGCCGAGGACACCTTCACGCTGAAGAACGACGGCGTGCAGTACCTGAAAATCGCCATCGACCGCCTGGCCGCCGGCCGCTTCGGACTCAATGTCGATGCCGTCCAGAACGATCTGAAAGCCCTGCTCGAAGGTCGCGACGTCGGCACCGTGATCGAGCGCGGACGCCGGATTCCGGTCGTGCTGCGCGGCCCGGATGCCCTGCGCGCCTCGCCGGCCGACTTTGCCGCCCTGCGCCTCTCCCTGCCCGACGGGGGCAGCGTGCCGCTGGCCAGCCTCGCCCGGATCGAACGCATCGACGGCCCGGTCAAGGTCGACCGCGAGAATGCGCAGCGCTATGTCGTCATCCAGTCCAACGTCCGCGACCGCGATCTGGTCGGCTTCGTCGACGATGCCAAGGCCGCCGTCGCCCGCGACGTCAAGCTGCCGGACGGCTACCGCCTGGCCTGGGGCGGCCAGTTCGAGAACCAGCAGCGGGCCGCGGCGCGCCTGATGGTCGTCGTACCGGTCGCCCTGGCCCTGATCTTCTTCCTGCTCTTCTCGACCTTCCACTCGGTGCGCCAGGCGCTGCTGGTCCTCTCCAACATCCCCTTCGCGATGATCGGCGGCGTCTTCGGCCTGCTGATCGCCGGCGAATACCTCTCGGTCCCGGCCTCGGTCGGCTTCATCGCCCTGCTCGGCATCGCCGTGCTCAACGGTGTGGTCATGGTCACCTACTTCAACCAGTTGCTGGCCCGCGGCCTGCCGGTCGGCGAAGCGGTGGTCGAGGGTGCCAAACGCCGCCTGCGGCCCGTGCTGATGACCGCCAGCATCGCCGCCTTCGGCCTGGTGCCGATGCTCTTCGCCAGCGGCCCCGGTTCGGAAGTGCAGCGCCCGCTGGCCATCGTCGTGATCGGCGGCCTGCTCACCTCGACCGCGCTGACGCTGGTCCTCCTGCCCATCCTGTTCCGCCGCTTCGGCGTCGAACCCAACGTCAGCTTCACGGAGACAAAACATGGCTGATGTCCTGCTCAACCTGCTGATGCCCGACGACGTCGCCCAGCACGTCGAGGATCTGCTGCTCTCGCGCCCCGACCTGATCATCGGCTTCACGGCCAGCCCGGCCGAAGGACACGGTTCGGCGGTCAATCTGGTCGAAGCGGCCGAACTGGTCAGCGGCCATGCGCCGCGCACCCGCATTCAGACCGTCGGATCAGAAGAAGCCATGCGCGAGGCGCTGGCCCTGATCAAGAAGGAACTGCCCCGGGCCAACGTCTTTTTCTGGCTGATGCCGGTGATTGAAGCGGGGCGCCTGTGAAACTGATCATTCTCCTGCTGCTCGGCGGCATCGGCGGTACCGGATTCTGTGCCGAGACGCCCCCAGGCCTGCCGCCGACCGAAGTCGTCGCCCGCGTCCTGCTCGCCAACCCATCGGTCCAGGCGGCCGGCAGCCAGATCACCGTCGAAGAGGCCAATCGCCGTCGCCTGGAGGCTGGCAGCTACGAATGGAGTCTGCGCCTGGGCGGCCAGCAACGCCGCAGCCGCCCCGCGACGGGGCCGGACGAGCGCTTCAACGAATGGAACGCCGCCGTCGAGCGGCCGCTGCGCCTGCCCGGCAAGGCCGCATTGGACAGCGAACTCGGCGCCGCCGGCGTCGCGCTGGCTGAAACCGGCCATGGCGACGCAGTGCACGAAGCCAGCCGCAACCTGCTCAAGTCGTGGTTCGTCTGGCTCCGGGAAAGTGCCGCTGCCACCCAGTGGAGCGAACAACTCGCACTGCTCGACAAGCAGGCCGGCGCCGTCAAGCGGCGGCAGCAGTTGGGCGATGCAGCCCGACTCGAAACGATCCAGAGCGAAGCGGCACTGGCCCAGGCCGCGGCGCAACTGGCCCAGGCCCGCGTCCGTCAGCAAACTGCCGCCGAAGACCTGCGCCGGCGCTACCCAGGGCTGCCGATTGCCGCACCGACCGTCATCGCCGACCCGACGCCGGTCGAAGGCGGCGAGTCCGAATGGGTCAACGCCATCCTGGAACACAGCCACGAACTCGAATTGTCGCGCGGCGAGACGCAGCGCGCCCGCATCGCCGCCAGTCGGGCCAGTGGCGACCGCCTGCCCGACCCGACCTTCGGCCTGCATGTGTCTCGCGAAAGGGCGGGCGAAGACAGGATCGTCGGCGCCTACGTCAACATTCCGCTGCCCGGCGGCGGCCGCCGCGCCGCCTCGGATGCCGCGCTGGCCCAGACGGACGTGGCCATCCACCGCGAAGCGGCTGCGACCCAGAAAATCTCGGCCGAAGCTGCGATGCTTTATCAGTCGGCCAGTGCCGCCTTCGCATCATGGCAAGCCGGGCGCAACGCCGCCGCACACCAGACGCAGGCAGCCGAGATGACAGCCCGTGCCTATCAGCTGGGTGAAGGCAGCCTGAACGAGCTGCTGGCCGCGCGGCGCCTGGCCAATGAAGCCCAACTATCGGCCCGCCTGTTGCAACTGGATGCCCTGGAATTGAACTACCGCCTGCAACTCGACGCCCATCGCCTGTGGGCCATCGACTGATCGTCCAGCACTGCGCCAGCCGCGTAGATCTCGCTCTACGCGGCACTTCGACGATCCTCAAAAATATCTTGTAAGAATTTTCACGGTCTCTCCGACTAATTGCTCAAGTAGCCAATCGCTGCTTGATCGAAACCTCAACTTCAACGGAGATAACCATGAAAACCACCAAGATCGTTTCCCTCGCCATCGGTTCCGCCTTTGCCGCCGCTACCCTGACCCCGCTGGCCCATGCGGCCGGCGACAATCCGTTCGGCGCCAGCAAGCTGCAAGCCGGCTACCAGCTGGCGCAGGCCGACAGCAAGGCCAAGGACGGCAAATGCGGCGAAGCCAAGTGCGGTGCCGACAAGAAGGCTGTCGAGAAGAAAGCGGATGGCAAGTGCGGCGAGGCGAAATGCGGCGCCGACAAGAAAGCGGCTGACAAGAAGAAGGACGGCAAGTGCGGCGAAGCCAAGTGCGGCGCCGATAAGAAGTAAGTCCGGCCTATGCATTCCGGGCGCCGGGCGCCCGGAATGCCACCCAGCCCTGGCCTCCCCAACCGTCACTTGCCGGAGCACAAAATGAAAAACATCCTCCATCGCTCTCTCGCTCACACCTTTTCCAGCCTCGACCTGCTCGGCCTGTGGCTGGGCATGCTCAGCCTGCGCCTGTTGCTTGGCTGGGACTTCTTCGAATCCGGCCTGGAGAAATTCAACGGCACCAACTGGTTTGCCGACATCCAGGACCGCTTCCCCTTCCCGTTCAATCTCGTCCCGGCGGAAATCAGCTGGCAGATGTCCACCTGGTTCGAATTGCTCGGCGGCGTGGCGCTGATCATCGGCCTGGGCACCCGCTTCTTCTCGGCCTCGCTGCTGGTCCTGACCGTCGTCGCCATTGCGGCCGTGCATTGGCCGGAGATGTGGTCGAATTTCGGCGAACTGCTGATGGGCTACGGCTTCACCGATAACGGCTTTGGCAACTTCAAGCTGCCGGTACTGTTTATCGGCATGCTGCTGCCCTTGATCCTGATCGGTCCCGGCAAGCTGTCGGTCGATCACCTGCTGCGCCGCAAGGTGCTGTAACCCGGCCACGATCATGACCAACACACCTTTCCGCAAGCTGGTGCAGGCCAATCTGCTGGCCATTATCAGCCTGCTCATTGCCCTCGCCAGCCTGTCGTACAACACCTGGCGCAACGACGTGACCGAGCACAACCGCAACCAGCGCGCCGCCGGCTTTGCCCTGCTCCAGGAACTGGCCGCGCTGCAACTGCTGGTCGACCACCTGACCTACGGCGACGACCACCAGAAAGGCGACACCATCGCCGGCTGGACGCGGGTCATTTTCATCGGCGACCTGGCCCACCTGACCTCAACCAAGGTCGATGAAGGCGCCCGGAATCTGCGCACGCAATGGGGCGCCGACGTCGGCCGTCTGGAGTCCAGCGAGGAGGCCAACAAGGCGATGAGCCGCAGCATCGAATCGCTGCGCCAGGAAACCCTGAATGCGCTGTCCAGCCTGCGCTGAATCGCCGATAGATGCCCACGGCAGTCGCCGGAAACGTATGATAGGCAGACGCTCCCCACCGGATGAGGCCAAGCCATGAAACTGAATCTGCGCCAACTCGCCAGCCTGTGTTTCGGCACACTCGCCATTGCCCTGCCGCTGAGCGCTGCCGCCTGGGACCTGGCCGGCAGCAAGGTCATCAAGCTGCAGACCCGGGACGGTCAAAGCATCGTTCTCGGCACGGTCGATTTCAAACCCAAGGGCGATGCGAGCACTTTCGACTTGCATCTCGACCACGCCAAAATGAAGGATTTCTTCCTGTCGATGAAGGAATTCAAGTGCCTGGAAGGCGAGGAAATCCAGTGCCACGTGCCCTATCCCTACCCCAATCCGGGCACCATCACGCGCCAGGACCTGCGCTGGCTGGAACACTCGCTGCTCTTTCTCTTCAAGGCACCCAAGGATTTTGGCGCCAAGCTGTGGAACGGGCTGTATTACAAGATGGAAATCACCGACAAGGGCATCGTCGGTACGCCGCAGGCCATCGATCTCGTGCAGATCGGCGCCCCGCCGGCAGATACCAGCATCCCGCCCTACGGCCCGGGCGATCGCTCGGAGATCCCGCCCAATTCGCGCTGGATCAGCGGGCTGACCATCGAGTAAGCGGCGCCGGCCTGCTCAGTTCTTCACTTTCTGCCAGCCTCTGGCCATCAGACAGGCGTGCATGCTGCGCACCGTCGCATTGGTGACCACGCCGTCGGTGCCGGAATAGACCTGCTGCTTGCAGAAGTTTTCGTCGCGCGCGTAATCGCCGTCGAGCGCACCGCGCTTTTCCCAATGCCAGGAAGAACATCCGGCGAGGACGAGCATTATCAGGAGAGCAATCAATCGTGTCATGTCACGGATTCTACGCTGCCCGACTGACTGGGCGACTGGTGCCAAGGCGGATCAATTCATTCAAATAGACATTGAAATCCATAATTTATTCTATAGAATAAATACAACTCCATCAGGTGACGCCGATCATGTCCACTGCCCCGCAAGCCCTGCCGCGCTCCGACCGCTCCCGCGTGTTGTCTACCGCCGTGATCGAAGCGGCGCGGCGCCTGCAACTGGGTTCCAGCGACCTGAACGCGATCATTGGCACCAGCCAGCCTTCCGCCTCGCGCCTGCTCAACGGCAAGTATTTCATCCCGGAAGGCAGCAAGACCTGGGAACTGTCGGCCCATTTCGTCCGCCTTTACCGCTCGGTGTCCTCGCTGGTCGGCGGCGATGACGATCTGGCGCGCAACTGGCTCAAATCGGCCAACCTGGCCTTCGACAACCGCCAGCCGCTGGACGTGGTCAAGCGCGTCGACGGCCTGCTGCACGTCTGTGAATACCTGGACGCCCACCGCGCTCGCGTCTGAAGCCCGGCCCTGGCTGGGCAAGGGCTGGCGCGCCGTCGAAGCGCAGCACCGGGTGGCGACGATGACACTGGTCCATGGCGACCTCGACGACCAGTCGCTGCTCGAAGACATCCTCGAACAAGCCAAGCCGGTGCTGCCGCGCGATGCCCGGGGCCTGCACTGGCTGCTCGCGACGCCGTTCCGCTATTGGCCCAAGCCGCCGGCCGGCTCACGCTTCCGGGCGCGGACCGATGCCGGCGTTTTCTACGGCGCCGATGACGAAAAGACCGCCTGCGCCGAATGCGGTTACTGGCGGCTGCGTTTCTGGCTGGACAGCAAGGGCCTGGCCGAGCGCGAAGCATCGATCCCGATCACGCTGTTCGAATTCCACTGCGCCACCCCGCGCGCCCTCGACCTGACCCGACCGCCGCTGGTCGCCGACCGCGCCCGGTGGACCGACCCGGCCGATTACACCGCCACCCAGCAACTCGCCGGGCAAGCCCGGCTGGCCGGTATAGAACTGATCCGCTACCAGTCCGTCCGCCATCCCGAGGGCAGTTGCCTGGCCATCCTGACGCCGCAGGTTTTCAAAGGGGTCGATGAAGCCTTCCGGAATGTGCAGCACACCTGGACGCTCTGGCTGAAGCCGCCCGGCCTGACAGTCTGGCAACGGGAACTGGCGCCCGACAGTCACGTCTTCCGGTTCGCCTAGTTACCCCAACAGCCGGCGCTCTCGCCAGCTACAACGCGGTATGGTCGCCTTCCAGCGGCAAGCTCAGATGAAAGGTTGTGACCTGCCCGCCTACCGTCACGGCAATGTCGCCCCGATGGGCCCGCATGATCGAGCGGGCGATGGCCAGTCCCAGGCCACTGCCGTCGGACCCTGAATCGAGCCGGACAAAGCGGTCGAAAACCCGATGCAGGGCATCCTCCGGAATCGGCCGCCCGCTGTTGGCAATGGATACTTGGGCCGTACCGCCAGCCGCCTGCACCCGGATACTGATTTCCCCGCCGGCCGGCGTGTGATGAATGGCGTTGATCAGCACGTTGCCGATGGCGCGCTCCAGCATCAGGCGGTCGCCCCCAACGGTGAGGTCGTCGCCGGACAACTGCAGGGTCACGTTATCGGCCAGCAGGCCGTAGTACTCGATCAGCCGTTCGCACAGCGGCACCAGCGCCAGTGGTTCGGTCTGCGGAATCAGCAGACCATGGTCGGCCTTGGCCAGGAAAAGCATGTCAGCAATGATGCGCGACAAGCGTTCGTATTCCTCCAGATTCGAGGCCAGCAGATCGCGGTATTCGTCGGTGCTGCGCGCCTTGCCGAGCGACACCTCGGTCTGCATGCGCAGGCTGTGGATCGGCGTGCGCAGTTCATGGGCAAGATCGGCCGAAAAGTCCGACAGGCGCTTGAACGACTCCTCCAGCCGGCCCAGCATGGCATTGAACGCCTCGACCAGTTCGGCCAGTTCCGGCGGCACCCCCTGTTCCGGAATACGCTCGGCCAGTTGCCCGGCCGAGATGCGGCCGGCGGCCCTGGCGATGTCGCGGACCGGGTGCATGCCGTGGCGAACGATCAGGGCGCCGACGACGGCTGTCAGCAAGGCCGCCGCCGCAATGGCCAGCCAGAAATCGTGCTGCAGCTGATCGAGGAAATCGGTGTGATGACGGATGTCGCGGCCGACGACGACATGCGCCGTGCCGCCCCACGGGGTTTCCATGTCGGCAGCGATCACCCGGTACTCGGTGCCGCCCAGGGCCAGCCGGATCGGCGTCCGGCCCAGCGACACGCCGGCGGCGGCCAGCGGTTCGGCCAGCTCGGCCGTCGGCCATTTGAAAATTGGCCCTTTTTTGCCATCGACCGTAGCAATCACCCCATGCTCGCCGATCAGGGCGTCGCCGAGGCGTGCCGCGAAAGCTGCGGCCGATTGTTCCTGCGTGCCGACATGGCCGATCAGCGCCAGCTTGCCGAACAGGTCATGGGCATCCAGTTCGGCCATGTGGTCATCGGCGGCGCGACTGAAATAGAGACCGAGCGCTGCAAAGACCAACGTCGCCAGCAGCGCGAAGGCCACCGACAGGCGCAGCGTGATCGAATGCCGCCAGCCCGCCACGATCAGCGGATCTCCATCACGTAGCCCATGCCGCGCAAGGTGTGGATCAGCTTGGGCGTGAAATCGTCATCAACCTTGGCGCGCAGGCGGCGGATGGCCACCTCGACGACATTGGTGTCGGAATCAAAATTCATGTCCCAGACCTGCGAGGCGATGAAACTGCGCGCCAGCACCTCGCCCTGCCGGCGCAGGAACAGTTCGAGCAGCGCGAACTCCTTGGCCGTCAGGTCGATGCGGCGGCCGGCGCGGGTCGCCCGGCGCTTCAGCACATCCAGTTCGAGGTCAGCCAGGCTCAGGCTCTCCGCTTCTTTGGCCCGACCACGGCGCAACAGCGTGCGCACGCGGGCCAGCAGCTCCGAGAAGGCAAAAGGCTTGACCAGATAATCGTCAGCCCCCAGTTCCAGCCCCTTGACCCGGTCCTCTACCTGGTCGCGAGCCGTCAGGAACAGCACCGGCAGGTCACGCCCGGCGGCGCGCAGGGCTTTCAGCACCTGCCAGCCGTCCAGCCCGGGCAGATTGACATCGAGGATCAGCAAGTCGTAGTCGCCGGCCAGCCCCTCGTGCATGCCATCCAGCCCGTTGCGCACCAGGTCGGCCGCAAACCCGGCCTCGCCAAGGCCCTGCTTGAGATAGTCGCCAGTCTTTGCTTCGTCTTCGACGATAAGGATCTTCATGCCGGCATTTTGCCCGAGATAGCGGCACCTTGTCTGACAAGGCTGGTGCGCCAAAGCCGAGGTACTCAAGCAAAAACTACATCACTCGGAGGAGTATTAACGACTCTGAAGAGACGTTCAGAAGTTTTCAGCCAACGTCGGCAGTGCAGCGATTGCAGCCAGACCCAAAATAACTTCTTGAGGTTACTCGGCGATATCTAGGCAATGTATCCGCGATATGATTTGGACATTCTCTAACTTCATTGCGGTTCCGGATCATTGAAGTACCGCAGGTAGCCCTAAATGATTGCACTGCTGATTGATGCAGATAACCTTTCGTCGCCCCCTTGGGTTCAGGAAGCTTTGACCATACTTGAGCAGAGCGAAGGTACGGTAGCCATCCGTAGAGCATATGGCAGCGCCGAAAACTTGAAGGGAATGACGGAGGTATTGCGAATGAAGGCTATCCGCCCATTCGTCAATCTGCACCTCTCAAAAAACACCACTGACGTTTCTTTAGCCGTGGATGCGATGGAGCTAGCCTGCTTGACTCCACGCCCAAAGATGATCGCTATTGCATCCGGAGATTTGGACTTCGTGCCTCTGGTGGTCCGGTTACGGGAACGCGGCATCAGAGTTATTTGTATCAGCGAGCGTAGTAAATTGTCTCAAGATGCCATTCCCGCCTACGATCACGTTATCTATGTTGGAGAGGACATAACGCCGATTTCCGCGCTAAGAGAACAAGAAGTCGCACCAGTCGTCGAGCAAATTACTAGCAGCGCGTTACCCAAGAAAGTAGTTGCAAAGACATCGCAAACAAAATCTCTGACAAGCAAAAAAAAGGCCGCACCAAAAGCGGTGGCCAAGGACAAAGAGACGCCACAAAAGGTCGCTAAGACCGCCGCAGCGAGAGCAAAAGCCACTCTCACGACTCATCAGACCATTATTGCGGCACTTCCCAAAATGCGTGAAGGTCAATGGTTGGAACTGTCCGAGGTAGCCAAGGCACTTCACGACAAAAAAATCCTGGCCAAGAGTGCGACTTCAACGAAGTTGTTCAGGCAATTTCCCCTCCACTTCGAATTGATGCCAGTTGGCAAGCCGAATAAAGTCCGATTGATTAAACCTTAAACGAGATCCGAAAGCGGCTGAATTAACGCTGGTAATTTGGACTATGACCGGCAGCAATCTGTCAGAAGCAGGAGTAGCTTCCAGCATTACAATCGGCTGGTGATGGCCGAAAGCACTCACCCCAAGTCGGCATTCACTGTTTGCTACGCCATTGAAAGCATTCACCGTCCGGCCAGGACGACAGGTGAACAGGCTCTCCCCCTGCCCTGTCAGGATCGCCCGGGATTCAACAGCGCCTTGGCTGCCTCGATCCGCAAGGCCAACGGCACGCCGGCATCGTTCATCACGGCCGTCAGAAAATCACGCGGTTCGCTGTAGTCGCTGCCGATGGTGGCGTGGGTCGCCGCCTCGGCGTGCCCCGGGGCGGCCGGCGGCGTGGCGGTCAGGGATGCCAGGGCGCGGGCGAAATCGGCTGGCTCGATGGGCGTGACGGCGGCCAGCTGGTCGGCCTGGCGATCGGGGTTGGGTGCGAAATCGAGGCCGCCCTCGTCGGCGAACATCGCGCCCATGGTCGGGTCGATGAAGGTCGACCAGCGCCCGCTCTCGGCAGACAACGCGGGGATGCGGCGGATGCTGCCTGCCCCGTCCGGCGCAGGCAGCAGGGCCAGGTCGTGGTCGGCGATGTCGCCGAGGTAGCGGCGGCGCAGGGCGGCGAGGAAGCAGGTGGCGGTTTCCGCCGCTATCGGCTCGGCCAGAGGCAGCCATAGCTGGAAACCGGCCTTGCCGTCGGCGGCGACGGCCGGCAACGGCAGGCCGAGCGTTTCCTGCATGCCTTCGAGCAGCGCCGCGACGACCGGCCAATCGCGCGAACGGGCAAAGCCGACGACGAGCGTCGCCACGCGGCCGTTGCCATTCAGCAGCGCCACCTCTTCCGTCACGCTATCCGGCACGCGGAACAATCGTTCCAGTTCGGTCTGCAAACGCGTCATCTCTGCCTCATTCAAATTGATTCCTACGGTGAATCGGAAAAAGCGCCTGAATTTTAAATGGCAACCTGCCGATTTTCGCCCCCCGCTTGCGCCGGATCGTTGCGGATGACGATGGGGCAGCGCAGAATCGGGTGGCATACCTCCCGCGGAATCGCTGATGAAGCCGGTGCTCATTCGAAAACAGTCTGCTGATGCGCCTACCGACGCCGCGTTCTCCTGGGCGGCGGTCGGTCGCGAGTTGGGCATCGCGCCGGACGGCGCGGTCAACATCGCCCAGTTGGCCGTCGACCGCCACGCCCAATCGGCCCTGGCCGAAAAAACCGCCTTCCGCTTTCTGGCCGCCGAGGGCAGCGTCCGCGACCTCAGCTATCGCCAACTCGCCGAGCTGAGCGACCGTTTCGGCAACGCCCTCACCTCGCTCGGAGTGCGCAAGGGCGACTGCGTTTTCGTGCTCTGCGGGCGCATCTGCGAGCTGTACGTCGCCGTGCTCGGCGCCCTCAAGATCGGCGCGGTCGTCTCGCCGCTATTCCAGTCCTTCGGCCCAGAGCCGATTCGCAGCCGCATCGCCCAGGCGGCCGGCCAGGTGCTGGTCACCACGGCCAGCGCCTATCAGCGCAAAGTCGCCGCTCTGCGCCCGGAACTCCCTTCGCTCAAGCATGTGCTGCTGGTCGACGACCTCGGCACCGGCGCCATTGCGGATACGCTGGACCTGCATGCCCTGCTCCGCGCTGCCCCGGACACGCCGGCGCTCGTGCCGACCGGCCCGGAAGACCCGGCCCTGCTGCATTTCACGAGCGGCACGACGGGCCTGCCGAAGGGTGCCATCCACGTCCATGGCGCCGTTGTCACCCATTTCGCCACGGCCCGCAGCGCCCTCGACCTGAAGCCGGACGACATCTTCTGGTGCACGGCCGATCCGGGCTGGGTGACTGGCACTTCGTACGGCATCGTCGCCCCGCTGGTGCTGGGCGTGACGAGCATCGTCGACGAGGCCGACTTCGACCCGCTGCGCTGGATCGAAATTCTCGAAAACGAGCGGGTCAATGTCTGGTACACGGCGCCGACGGCGATCCGCCTGCTCATGAAGGCCGGCCCCGAACTGTTCGCCGGCCACCGTTTCCCCGACTTGCGCTTCATCGCCAGCGTCGGCGAGGCGCTCAACCCGGAGGCCGTGTGCTGGGGCCAGGAAGCCTTCGGCCGGCCGATCCACGACAACTGGTGGCAGAGCGAGACCGGCGGCATCATGATCGCCAACACCGCCGCCCTGGACATCAAGCCCGGCTCGATGGGCCGCCCGCTGCCGGGCATTGCCGCGCATGTCGTCCGCCACCCGGCGGGCGAGCCGGTCACGGTCATCGAGACCCCCGACACGGTCGGCGAACTGGCGCTGGAAACCGGCTGGCCGTCGATGTTTCGCGGCTATCTGAACCAGCCTGAGCGCTACCGCGCCTGCTTCGCCGGCCATCTCTACCTGACCGGCGATCTGGTGCGGCGCGATGCCGACGGCTATTACTGGTTCGTCGGCCGCAGCGACGACGTGATCAAGTCGTCGGGCCACCTGATCGGCTCGTTTGAGGTGGAAAGGGTGCTGATGGCGCACCCGGCGGTCGCCGAGGCCGGCGTCATCGGCAAGCCGGATGCGCTGGCCGGCGAGGTGATCAAGGCCTTCGTCGTCCTCAAGCAGGGCATCACGGCGAACGAGGACCTGCGCCTGGATCTGTTGGGCCACGCCCGCCGGCGGCTTGGAGCGGCCGTGGCACCCCGGGAAATTGCTTTCGTACCGGCACTGCCACATACTCGCAGCGGAAAAATCATGCGCCGGCTGCTCAAGGCACGGGAACTCGGACTGCCCGAAGGCGACAGTTCGACGCTGGAACCGGGCGCGGCGCCAGGGGAGAAAAAATGAGTCAGCAACAAGAACAAATCCGCGCGGCCGTGCTCGCCATCGTCAAGCGCCTGGCGCCGGAAATCGATCCGACCCGGATCATCGCCGACAAACCCCTGCGCACCCAGATCGACCTCGACTCGATGGACTGGCTCAACGTGCTGGCCACCATCCACGAAAAGCTCGGGGTGAATATTCCCGAGACCGACTACGGCAAGGTCCAGACGCTGGACGGCATCGTCGCCTACCTGGCCGACAAAATCCCCGCCGCGGCGCCGGAGTAAGCCGTGGCCGACTATCCAGCCGAACTTGTCCGCCAGCGCGTGCTGTTCGACGGCAGCCCGGTCACCATCCGCCCCATCCGCGCCGACGACAAGCCGCTCGAACAGGATTTCGTCCACCATCTTTCAGCCGATTCGCGCTACAAGCGCTTCATGTCCACGCTCAACGAGCTGGCGCCCGGCAAGCTCAAGTACCTGACCGAAATAGACTACGTCCGCCACCTGGCGCTGGTCGCCATCATCCAGCGCGACGGGCAGGACGTCGAGATCGGCGTGGCGCGCTACGTCGCCAACCCGAATGGCGACGACTGCGAGTTCGCCATCGCCATCGACGACGCCTGGCACGGCAGTGGCGTCGCCGGCATCCTCATGCTGACGCTGATCGACGCCGCCCAGGCGCGCGGCATGAAAAAAATGGAAGCAGTCATCCTTTCCTCCAACGACAAGATGATCAAATTCGCCCGCCAGCTCGGCTTCGACGTTCGCCGCGACCCCGACGACCCGGGCATGATGCGCGCCGTGCGCGCGCTGTAGAGAACGCGGTTAACCGGGCTTGCTACGGTCAACCGGGTTTACCACGTGAAACGTAAAAATCGACCAAAACTGAAATTTGCTGGCCAGCCAATTGGCCCGAGTGAATGCATAAATAGCCCACGCGGCAAGCCTCGATGAGCTTGCGACCTGTTTTCCGGCCATTTCCAACGCGTAGCCCTTAATCCATGCAGGACTGCAGTGGATTGGCTATCTATCGTTGAATGCGAAGTTGCTGCGAACACCAGCGTCCTCAATCGACAAATGAGTACTCAGTGCCCTAAGCGGTCAATGCTCCGTGCTGCGTTACTTCATTCGTTGGTCAATGATTGACTTAGCAACAGGGTCGTTCGGAAGTATCCAATATCCTTTGTACAAAACCCGTTCCTCACACATTTGCTCCAGGCGCGCTTTCGATAGACCTTGCCGTAGAATGGAACGCGCTTCCGGCGCAATGGTCCATCCTTGCAACTGTCCCTTGACTTGTTCCAGCGTGTAATAGGGCTTGAGTATCCTCAAGTCCGGCCGACCAATCAGGTTTGATTGCACCAGTATCGACGGAAATGCTTCGAGTGGAATGCGCTGCCATGTCTCGTTGACATACTTGAAGAGCACGTAGGGCGGATTGGGTCTGCCCCATTTGTTGTAGGCAATGCATCCAACGGGGCTGGTCGCAAGGTAGGGGATACCGTCCATTACATCCAGGAGCAGAGGCCCCAGACTGTTTAGTTCGGGCGAGTAGTCGTTGAATTCGGTCTTCCATGTGATTACCGCACTAGAACCGGGTAAGGTGAAGATTAGCGTTTCATCAAGCGGCGAACGGTTGTGACTTTCGATGGCCGGATACCCGCCAAGGTTGAAGAACCGGTCGACGACCATCACTTGCCCATCGTGCAGTTTCACTTCCTCCTTCCAGTGCATCGTGTGGCCAATGCCCGGCAGTCCAGCGCAGGCACACAGGCTTACGACCATAGAGAGAAGCAAGAGCAATTGCTTGGAGGTGTGCTGCATTGCGAGTAAAGGCTCAGAGAGTGCGAATACTTTCAATCATATCGCATACCAGATGGCCGCTCATGGCCGCTCATGGCCGCTCATGGCCGCTCATGGCCGCTCATGGCCGCTCATGGCCGCTCATGGCCGCTCATGGCCGCTCATGGCCGCTCATGGCCGACTACGGCCCATCAACGACATTCCTGAAACCCGACCGCTACCGCTCAGCCGTTACCTCCCAACTAAGCACGACTTGCGTAGTACTCAACGATCGCAGGAAGCTTGGCGATACGACTCACGTAGTCCTGGAGTTTCGGCGCGGCCGTTTCGATCAGATCGACCGGGATGTGGTCCAATTTGCCGGAGCCCAGCCAGCGCAGGATGACGAAGGCCTTGAGGTCGGCAATGGTCAGGCGGTTGTCGGCGAGGAATTCACCGCCGTGGCTTTCCAGTTGCTGCTCCAGCCAGCGCAAATATTTGGGCAATGTGCCGGCGGCCAGGGCTTGGCGGGCGTTTTTCAGTTCGTCGCCCGTCATCCTGAACGTCGCCCCGATGGCGATGTTGATGTCTTCCAGCGCACCCAGCACTTCGTCGCACAGCAAGGCCTGGAAGGGATCTTCGGGGTACAGGCCGGCCAGTTTCCCGGCGTAGCGGGTGATGGCGTCGCTTTGCGTGACCTGGACATCATTGACCTGCAGGGTCGGCACCTGGCCCAGCGGCGTCACCTTGCGGATTTCGGGAAAATCGGCCGGGGCAAAGCGATGGTCCTCGAACGGAATGCCGCCAATGTGCAGGGCCAGCCGGGCAGGTTCGGCGCGGCCACCGGAGAAATCGAAATAGGTCAGCTTCAATTTGTTCATGGGTCACCTTTCTGGGATTTCAAAACCGGGCCGTTTGCCCGGGAAATTAGCCGCCAAGCCACACAGCAGCCACCTTAACATGCCAAACGACCCAACCTAGAGGCAGGTCAGCCGACCGCGCCGGCGTGACAGGCGATAGACCGCCCTCCAGCGACGCCGGGAGTAGGCAAACAGCCCGCGGCGAGCGCCCTGCAGGCGCCGGCGGAACGCGGCCAACGCGGCTCTTGTTCGCTGATAAACGGGGTGTTGATGCAAGCTGTCAAAGACGTAATTCTTGAACCGAAGCACGGCCGCATAGGCGCGGGCGAACCAGGCGATTTCCATCAACTGCGGCTTGGTCAGCGCGAAAATCCGCGCTACCAGGGCCGTCCCGACCACCTTGGCGGCGAGAAAGGTGCCGATGCCGAGAAAGGCCGCACCGTGGCCGATGAAATAGAGCCCAAGCAGCTTGAAGGGCAGGAGGACAGCGCCGGGGATGATGAAGCAAGCCAGGGCGATGTAGCGCGGGGCCTGCCCGATCCACGCTTCAAGCTGCCGCAGCACCGGCCAGCGGCCGATCAGCACCATAAAGCGTTCGAGCGGTTCCCATAGCCATTCCCAGAACCACAGCAGCAAGGCTGCCAGGATGATGAACGGGGGCGTCAGGAGGCGCTTCAGTCGCTGTTCCATGCGATTTCTTGAGTATTTGGTGAGCTCAATATAGCTGAAGTGCATGATTCCGCCTTAACGATCACGGTGACTGCCTGTAACCGGTCGTGACCTGGCGGCTGCCGACGGCAGATTACAAACTTGTAATCCTGATGTCAGGGGCTTGTCGGACTCGGCCGCGCAAAATCATGGCATCACCCCTTCAAGGAAACACCATGCGCCTGCTATTTGCCCTGATCCTCGCCATCAGTCTTCCGGCTTTTGCCCAGCACGACCACCATGCCGGCCACGCGACGGCGTCAAAGGACGCACCGCTGACCGAAGGGCTGGTCAAGAAAATCGATGCCAAGGCCGGCGAGATCGTCATCCAGCACGGCCAACTCGACAGCATCGGCATGCCGCCGATGACCATGGCTTTCGGTGTTGCCGACAAGGCCTGGCTGGGCAAGCTGAAGGCCGGTGACAAGATCCGCTTCGCGGCCGAGATGAAGGGCGGCAACGCCATCGTCAGCCGCTACGAAATGGCGAAATAAGGCCGCGATGAAACCCACACTGCTTGCCACGCTGTTGCTGTTGGCCCTGGCTGGAACGGCCCAGGCCGAGCCGCTGCCCGGCGCCAGTGTCGAATCGCTGCTCGCCGCCGCGCGCGAGGGCAGCCCGGACATCCGCATGGTGCGCCTGGAAGCGGAGGCCGCCCGCGAGCGCATCCAGCCGGCCGGCGCCCTGCCCGACCCGGTGCTGCGTATCGAGCTGGAGAACATCACCCGCAACGGCAGCCAGGGCGCGACGCTCAACCCGGCGCAGGTCGGCGACACCAAGTACACGCTGATGCAGCCGTTGCCCTTCTGGGGCAAGCGCGACCTCAAGCGCGAAGTGGCCGGCGCCGAGGCCGCGCAGGCCGAAGGCCGGGCCGCCGATACCTGGGCCGAAGTGGCGAGCCGCATCAAGACGCTCTACGCGCAATACTGGCTGACCGGCCAGTCGCTGCAGCTGACCCGCGAGAACATCGAACTGACCCGCCGCCTAGAACAGATCGCCCAGGCCCGCTACGCCGGCGGTCTGGCCGCCCAGCAGGACGCCATCCGCGCCCAGTTGGAGCGCAGCGCGATGGACGCCGAACTGGTCGGCATGGAAAGCGAGTTCCATCACCTGATGGTTTTTCTCAATGCCATGCTGGCCCGGCCAAGTGGTGCTGCACTGGCCGAGCCAGCAAGCTTGCGGACGATTCCCGCCCGCCTCGACGGCGCCACGCTGAACGCGCGCCTGCTCGCCGCCAACCCGCAGCTAGCCATCGAAGCCGCCCGCGTCGACGGTGCCGGGAAAAACCGCGAACTGGCCTACCGCAACCGCTACCCGGATTTCACGCTGGGCGTGGCGCCGATGCAGGTCGGCAGCCGGGTCGATGCCTGGAGCCTGATGCTGGAAATGAACCTGCCGCTGCAGCAGGGCACCCGGCGCAGCCAGGAGCGCGAAAGCGAACGCATGCTGGAAGCAGCCGCCGCACGCCAGGAAGCGCTCGGCCACCGCCTGCAGGGCGACCTGAATGCGGCGCTGAGCAATCTCGATGCCGCGCGGACGACCGAGCAGATCACCCGCACCCGCCTGCTGCCGCAGGCCGAACTGACTTTCAAATCGGCGCTGGCCGGCTACGAAAACGGCAAGGTCGATTTCGCCACCCTGCTCGATGCCCAGCGCCAGATCCGCAACGCCCGCCTGGCGCTGCTGCGCGCCCAGGCCAGCCAGCAGATGCGGCTGGCCGAGATCGAACGCCTGCTCGGAGAAGACCTGTGAAAAACGGTCCCGTATTTATTTTTATCGCTGTCGCACTGACCATTGGCGGCTTTGCCGGCGGTTATCAGTTTGCCCGGCAGAAAAGCGACGCTGTGACCGCAAATGCTACGGTCAGCCCGGAAAAAGGGCAAAAATCGAAATTGCTCTATTACCGCAACCCGATGGGCCTGCCCGACACTTCGCCGACACCGAAAAAAGACCCGATGGGCATGGATTACATTCCGGTCTACGAAGGTGAAGACGCAGCCGGCAACGACAGCGGCCTGAAGATCAGCGCCGAGAAAATCCAGAAAATGGGCGTCAAGGCCGAACCGGCGAAACTGCAGATGCTGGACAGGACGGTGCGCGCCAGCGGCCGGGTCGAGATCGACGAAAGCCGCACCTACACGGTGACCGCCAAGTTCGAGGGCTACATCGAGCGCCTGCACGTCAATACCACCGGCCAGCCGGTCGGCCGCGGCCAGCCGCTGTTCGAGGTCTACAGCCCGGAACTGGTCTCCGCCCAGCGCGAATACGCCATCGCGGCGCAGGGCGTCGGCAAGTTGAACGAAGCCGGTGGCGAGGCGCAAAGCGCCATGAAGCAACTGGCTGACTCCAGCCTGCAGCGGCTGAAGAACTGGGACATTTCCGACGAACAGATCAAGGCGCTGGCCCAGTCCGGCAACGCCAGGCGCACGCTGACCTTCCGCGCCCCGGTTGCCGGTATCGTCACCGAGAAGAAGGCCGTCCAGGGCATGCGCTTCATGCCCGGCGAGGTGTTATATCAGATCGCCGACACCTCGTCGGTCTGGGTGCAGGCGGATGTCTTCGAACAGGACATTGCTACGGTCGGCATCGGTCAAAAGGCAAAAATCAGGATCAACGCCTACCCCGGCGAAGTGTTTGAGGGCCGCATCGCCTACGTCTACCCAACGCTCAAGGCAGAGACGCGGACCGTGCCGGTACGCATCGAGCTGGCCAATCCCAAGGGCAAGCTGAAGCCGGCGATGTTCGCCGAGGTCGAAATACCGGTCGCCGGCGCAACGCAGGTCGTCACCGTGCCGAATTCGGCGGTCATCGACAGCGGCAGCAAGCAGGTCGTCATCGTGCAACTCGGCGAAGGGCGCTTCGAGCCAAGGCCGGTCAGGCTCGGCCAGCGCGGCAGCGACTTCGTGCAGGTACTGGAAGGCGTCAAGGAAGGTGAACAGGTCGTCACGGCCGCCAACTTCCTGATCGACGCGGAGAGCAACCTGAAGGCAGCGCTCGGCGGCATGCAGAAGGCGGAAGCCGCCAAGCCGGCCAGCGTGGGCCATCAGGCCGTCGGCAAGCTGAACTCCATCGATGCGGCGGCCGGCACGGTCAGCGTCTCGCACGAGCCGGTCGCCAGCCTGAAATGGCCGGCCATGAAGATGGATTTCGTGCTCGCCAACCCGGCGCTGGTCAATGGCGTCAAGCCGGGATCAGCCATAGCCTTCGAATTCGTCGAGCGCCAGCCCGGCGAATGGGTGATCACCTCGCTCAAGCCACGCTAAGGCCGCCATGCTCAACGCCCTGATCGACTGGTCGGCCCGCAACCGCTTCCTGGTGCTGCTCGCCACGCTGTTCGTGATCATCGCCGGCATCTGGTCGGTGGTGAAAACCCCGCTCGACGCCATTCCCGATCTCTCCGACGTACAGGTCATCCTGTACACCGAATTCCCCGGCCAGGCGCCGCAGGTGGTCGAGGATCAGGTCACCTACCCGCTGACCACCGCCCTGCTCTCGGTGCCCAAATCCAAGGTCGTGCGCGGCTTTTCGTTCTTCGGCGCCTCCTTCGTCTATGTCATTTTCGAGGACGGCACCGACATCTACTGGGCGCGGTCTCGGGTGCTGGAGTACGTCAATTCGGTGTCCGGCAAGCTGCCCAAAGGGGTCAGCCCGACCCTCGGCCCGGATGCCACCGGCGTCGGCTGGGTTTACCAGTACGCCGTGCTGGCCAAGGACAAGACGCTGGCCGAGCTGCGCACGCTGCAGGACTGGTACCTGCGCTACCAGCTGGCCAAGACACCCGGCGTCGCCGAAGTGGCGAGCATCGGCGGCTTCGTCCAGCAGTATCAGGTGACCGTCGATCCGGTCAAACTGCGCGCCTACGGCATTCCGCTGATGCGCGTCGCCGAGGTGATCCGCAATTCCAATCGCGACGTCGGCGGCCGCACGCTGGAAATGGCCGAGACCGAGTACATGGTGCGCGGCCGCGGCTATCTGCGCGGCAAGGAGGATATTGCCAATCTGGTCCTGAAGGCGCAGAACGGCACGCCGGTCCGCGTCACCGACATCGGCCGGGTCGAACTGGTCGCCGACGAGCGGCGCGGCATCACCGAACTGAACGGCGAAGGCGAAGTGGTCTCCGGCATCGCCATGTCGCGCTACGGTCAGAATGCGCTGGAGGTGATCGGCAACCTCAAGGCCAAGGTGGCCGAAATCAGCGCCGGCTTACCCGAAGGCGTCAGCATCCAGACCGTCTATGACCGCTCGGAGCTGATCGAACGCGCCATCGCCACGCTGAAACGCACGCTGGCCGAGGAAAGCCTGATCGTCGCGCTGGTCTGCGTCGTCTTCCTGTTGCACCTTCGTTCGGCACTGGTCGCCATCATCATGCTGCCGGTCGGCATCCTGGCCGCCTTCATCGGCATGCGGGCGCTCGGCATCAACTCCAACATCATGAGCCTGGGCGGCATCGCCATCGCCGTCGGGGCGATGATCGACGCCGCCATCGTGATGATCGAGAACGCCCACAAGCATCTGGAACGCCTCAAACCCGGCGAGTCGCGCAGCGAAGCGATGATCGCCGCCTGCAAGGAAGTCGGCCCGGCGCTGTTCTTCAGCCTGCTGATCATCACCGTTTCCTTCCTCCCCGTCTTCACGCTGGAAGCCCAGGAAGGCCGGCTGTTCGCGCCGCTAGCGTGGACCAAGACCTTCGCCATGGCGGCCGCCGCCTTCCTGTCGGTGACGCTGGTGCCAGTGCTGATGCTGCTGTTCATCCGCGGACATATCCGCCCGGAGGCCGAAAACCCGGTTAACCGCTTCCTGATCAAGATCTACCGGCCGATCATCGCTGGCGTAATGAACTGGAAGAAAACGACCATCACGCTGGCCATCTTTGCCATGGCTGTCAGCATCGTTCCTGCCAGCCGGCTGGGCAGCGAATTCATGCCGACGCTCAACGAAGGCACGCTGTTCTACATGCCAACCACCCTGCCAGGCCTGTCGGTGACCAAGGCGGCCGAACTGCTGCAGACCCAGAACAAGATCATCAAGAGTTTCCCCGAGGTGGCCTCGGTGTTCGGCAAGGCCGGCCGGGCGCAGACGGCGACCGACCCGGCGCCGATGGAAATGTTCGAGACCGTGATCAACCTGAAACCAGAAAGTGACTGGCGACCGGGCATGACCACCGACAAGCTGATCGCCGAACTCGACAAGGCCCTGCAATTCCCCGGCGTCGCCAATTCCTGGACGATGCCGATCAAGGCGCGCATCGACATGCTGTCCACCGGCATCCGCACGCCGATCGGCATCAAGGTTTTCGGCAAGGATCTCAATGAAATGGAACGCCTGGCGCGCGAGATCGAAACCGTCGTCAAGGCCGTGCCCGGCACCAGCAGCGCCTTTGCCGAACGGATCACCGGCGGCTTCTACCTCGACATCGTGCCGGATCGCAACGCGCTGGCCCGCTACGGCCTGAGTGTCGGCGAGGTGATGGATGTCGTCGCCGCCGCGCTCGGCGGCGAAATGGTCACCACCACCGTCGAAGGCCGCGAGCGCTTCGGCGTGACCGTGCGCTATCCGCGCGATCTGCGCAGCGACCCGCAGGCCATTGCCCGCGAAGTGCTGGTGCCGGTGCAAGCCGAGATGGGCGCCCCGGCGACCATGGTGCCGCTCGGCCAACTGGCGGAAGTGAAGATCAGCACCGGCGCCCCGGCCATCCGCACCGAAAACGCCCTGCTCTCGGCCTACATCTACGTCGATATCCGTGACCGCGACATCGGTTCCTACGTCGCCGAGGCGCGCAAAGCGGTCAATGAAAAGGTCAAATTCACGCCCGGCACCTACGTCACCTGGAGCGGACAGTTCGAGTACATGGAACGCGCCATCGAGAAGCTCAAGGTGGTCGTGCCGGTCACCCTGCTGATCATCTTCCTGCTGCTCTACCTGAACTTCCGACGCATCACAGAGACGCTGATCGTCATGCTCTCGGTACCCTTCGCGCTGGTCGGCGGCATCTGGCTGATGTGGTGGCTCGGCTACAACCTCTCGGTCGCCGCCGCCATCGGCTTCATCGCACTGGCCGGCGTGGCCGCCGAGACCGGTGTCGTCATGCTGATCTACCTGGACCACGCCTGGCAGGATGTGCAGGCGAAATGCGCCGCCGAAGGCCGAAAACCGCAAGCAGCCGACCTTTACGCCGCAGTGATGGAAGGCGCCGTCGAACGGGTGCGTCCGAAGATGATGACGGTAACGGCGATCATGGCCGGCCTGCTGCCGATCCTGTGGGGCACCGGTACTGGCTCGGAAGTGATGAGCCGGATCGCCGCGCCGATGGTTGGTGGCATGATTTCCTCGACCGTGCTGACGCTGGCCGTCATCCCCGCCATTTACGCGCTGATCAAGCAGCGTCAGCAGAAACTCGGTCGCTGAAATCGCCTTTCCGTGGCCCATCCGGATGACCGGCAAGCAATTCGGGATTTCATTTACCGTAGCTGATCTATACACTGGCGGCGCTAATCACATGACCATTTGGAGAACGAAACATGCAAGGTTTGTTTGAATACAAACTCGACAGTCACGGTGACAACGTCGCTCTGGACGTCAAACTCGATTCAGTCAGCGCCAAGGCCCTTGTCCGGCTCGATCGCTACATCAACTGGGCCGACGTCCTGAAGCTGACGGAAAACGATCCGGAAGCTGCCTTCGTCGCCGAACGCCTGCATACCGTTCTGCAGCATCTGGGCCAGTAAGCCCAACCAGCACGCCTCTCGCGGGCAGCAAGAAAAGGAGCATGGAACCACGTTCCAGCTCCTTTTTCATTTTTTCAGCCGCATTCAGGCGATGCCGGCACCAAGGGCTGGAAACACATCGCTGAACAACAAACCGATCAACTGTTGCCCTACCGGCGTGGACCAATCCTTGGCGATTTCCGCCATGAGCGTGTTGGTCGCGGTAAGCACCACCCCGGCATCGCGCATCCGCTGACGCGAGAATTCTTCGGAAAGCTCACTGGGCGATCCGGAAGCATCCATCACGGCCTGCACGGCAAAACCTTCGCGCGCCGCGTCAATGGCCGGGAAGATCAGGCAGACATCGGTGGTTACGCCGGCCATGATCAGATTCTTGCGTCCGGTAGCGAGTACCGCGTCGCGAAACTCGGCATAGGCCCACGCATTGACCACACCGGGACGCTTGATCCGGGCGGCGTGGGCCGCCGGCAGGATATTGGCGATATCCGGGAGAATCAGACCTTGGGCGCGCTCCTCCTGACTGGACGTAATGACGACCGGCATGTTCAGTATCTTCGCCATCTTGGCCAACGCAATCGACTGTTTGGCGGCAAGTTCGCGGTCGATATTCTTGATCAGCTGCATCGTGCCGACCTGATGGTCGATCAAGAGCAGCGTACTTTCTTCGGCACTAAAGTAATCGGAACTCATCTGCTTCTCCTGGTAAATAATTGGGACCCGATGTCCCTGGACGGGGGAACGCACCCAGTACGTCAAAGGGATCCAAATTCGCCGCGTTGATAGGCCGCGATGCGCGCCGCGAGTGCTTCCGGAGACGCCATCGCGATCGACCCTCGCCAATGCACCGGCTGGCGCAAGGGCGCCCCGGAAAACAGGACCGCCTTGGCGCTGCCCTGCTTCGCCTGAAGCTTGACCGCATGTGACGCGGCCCGAGCCGTAAAGACCGGTAGCCGGGGTGTATTGGCGTCGAATTCCCGGCCATCGATGTCCACAACCCCGAAGATGGGCATGACGAAAGCGGCATGGCCGGCCGGAACCGGCACGGACAGTTCGGCGCCCTCGTCGAGGGAGATATCGAGCAGGCACACCTCGGTCGGCGGCAGCAAGGGCGAACGTACGTCACCAAAGGCACCGAGGGGAACGCGAACCTTCACCCCCGGCCGATGCACGACCGGCACATCCTGCGCTTCGAGGCTGAGCGCAAAAGCCTCGGCACCCTGGCGCTCGACGGCCAGATTGACGAAGATCTGCAGCATATGCACGGTCTTGCCGGCCTCGGCGGGAACCTCTTCATGCACCACCCCTCCACCGGCCGCCGTCCAGTGGAGGCCACCGGGCTGGATGTGGTTGCGTGTACCCAGCGAATCCTGGTTATGGACACCGGTTTCGGAATCTAGGAAAAGGTAGGACACCGCAGAGAAGCCGGCATGGGGATGCGGCGGGAAGGTCGCTGCGCTCATCCAGGCATGATCGACACCGAGAAACGGATCGATCGGTTCGGCCATCTCGCCGCCCCGCAGGGAGTTGGCGCGAAAGCCGATACCGATGTTCATGCGATGCAGTTGGGCGATGTCGTTCATGTCGGCATTCCTCAGTTGGCGCTCGTTGCGCTCAAGCTGGGATAGTCCGTATAGCCCTGGGCGCCCGGCGAATAGAAGGTGTTCTTGTCCGGCGCATTGAGGGGTGCGCCCAGGCGGAAGCGCTCGGGCAGATCGGGGTTCGCCAGGAAGGCACCGCCGAACACCGTCGCGTCAGCCCGGCCATCGGCCAGGGCGGCTTCAGCACGCTGCTGGTCAAGGCCGCTGCCCATCAGATAGGCACCGCTGAACATGGGCCGCAGCATGGCGTGGTAATCGACCTTGGCGCCAAACAGCGCGACGTGCAGGTAAGCCAGGTCAAGGCCTCGCAATTGCTCGACCAGATAAGTGTAGGTTTCCTGGGGCTGCTCATCGACGATGTCGTTGAAATTCATTTCCGGCGAAATCTTGATCCCGACGCGATCCCCGCCCGCCTCGGCGACCATCGCGCCCAGCACTTCCAGCACGAAGCGGGCGCGATTGGCGACCGAGCCGCCGTATTGGTCCTGGCGCCGGTTGCTGCCGGAAGACAGGAACTGTTCAGGCAGGTAGCCCGACGCGGCGTGCAGCTCTACACCATCGAAGCCGGCCTCCAGCGCACGGCGGGTGGCCATCCGGTAATCGTCGATCACTCCGGCGATCTCGTCCAGGCTGAGTTCGCGGGGGGTGACGAAGTCCTGCAAGCCACTGCCGGTCCATGTCTGGCCAGCCGGTTTGATGGCGGATGGAGCGACGGGCCGGGCCTCGTTCGGCAGCAGCGAGGGATGCGAGATGCGACCGCAGTGCATCAGTTGCATGAAGATGCGGCCACCCTTGGCATGGACGGCCTCGGTCACTTTCTTCCAGGCCGCGACCTGGGCGTCGGTCTCGATTCCCGGCGTGCGCACATAGCCCTTGCCCATGGCCGAAGGGAAGACCCCTTCGCTGATGATCAGGCCGGCACCGGCCCGCTGAGCGTAATAATCGGTGACCAGTTCGCTGGGGACCCCTTCGTCGTCGGAGCGGGAACGGGTCATCGGCGCCATGACCAGGCGATTTGGCAGGGTAAGGCGACCAATGCGAACGGGAGTGAAGAGTTGGTTCATGGTGCGATGCTCGGTGGTTTAGGGTGAAGGCATCATCTTCCAAAGCGAATTCGAGATAAAGTATCTAAAATCGAAATAATTGATCCATTGATGGAGCAATAGAGATGGAACTTTTGAATGACATGGCCTTGTTCGTCGAGGTGGTCAAGGCACGCGGCTTTCGCCATGCGGCAGAGGCCGTCGGCATACCGAATTCCACGGTCTCGCGGCGCATCAGCTCGCTGGAAAAGGCGATCGGCCTGCGCCTGCTGCACCGGACCACACGCAAGATCGAGCTGACGGAAGCCGGACAGATTTATTTCGAACGCTGCAAACGCATCGTCGATGAGGCAAAACTGGCCCACGAACAGCTTGGGGAAATGCTGGCCCAGCCAAGCGGCGTGTTGAGGGCTTCGCTGCCGGTGGATTTCGCGAATATCTATCTGGCGCCGCTGATCGCCGAATTCGCTCGCCGCTATCCCGGCATCAGTTTCGATTTTGACCTGACACCTCGCGTCGTCGACCTGGTCTCCGAACCCTTCGATGTCGCCATCCGCATGGGGCACCCGCCCAGCTCGAACCTGATCGCGCGGCAGTTGGCCAACCTGTCGTGCCACCTCTATGCCTCTCCGCGCTATCTGGAACAATTTGGCGAACCTGCTCATCCCGCTGAGTTGGCGCAACACGAGTGCCTTGGATTCAAGTCGGCGAAAGCCACTGTGTGGCTGCTGAACAAGGGTGAAGAATCGATGGAGATCGCCGTCGGCGGCCGGTTTCAACTCAACAGCGTTGGCCTGATCCGGCGACTGGCCTCGCTCGATCAGGGAATCGCCGTCCTGCCGGCTGAAATCGTCGCCGAAGACATGAGCGAAGGGCGATTGCAGCACATCCTTCCCGAATGGGCCGGCCCCCCCATCCCGGTCTATGCGATGACCGAGACCCGCCTGTTACCCGCCAAGACGCAGCGCTTCATCGAGTTTCTGCGCGACAGGCTGGCCGATCCGGATAGGCTTCAGCCATAAGCAGGGGAATTTGACGCGACTCCCCACTTAATCAGGCCTTAAGTTTCGCCTAAGGCCGCATTAAGACTCGCTGCCTAGACTGTTCTCCATGGATAACCCAAGGAGAACGACGATGAGAGCACTCCCCGCCCTGCTTCTGCTGCTGGCCAGCCTGGCCAGCCACGCCGAAACCCCGCAGCAGATTCGCCAGGCCTATGTCGCCGAAGCCGCCGGCCAGCAAGCCGGCTTCGCGCCCTCGGCCAAACGCGGCGAGACGCTATTCCGCCAGCGCTTTGCGATCAACGACAAAATGCCGGCCTGTACCAGCTGCCACACCGACAACCCGCTGAGCGCCGGCCAGCATGCAGTCACCGGAAAAACGATACGGCCGCTGGCCAGCACGGCCAATGCCGAACGCTTCACCGACCCGGCCAAGGTCGAAAAATGGTTCGGCCGCAACTGCAAGGAAGTCGTCGGCCGCGCCTGTACGCCGGCCGAAAAGGCCGATTTCATTGCTTACATGAGCGAGGTGCGCTGACATGAAAAGGCTAACCCTGATCGCCCTGCTCGGCCTGGCCCTGCCGGCCTTCGCCGACCGCCTGCCGATGCCCTCCGACGCCCCAGCCAGCTTCAAGGAAGAGTGCGGCAGCTGCCACCTCCCCTTCCCGCCCGCCCTGCTCGCCGCCGACGACTGGGGGCGCATCATGAACGGCCTGGACAAGCATTTCGGCAGCGATGCTACGGTCAGCCCGAAAAATTGGCCAAAAATCAAATCCTTCCTCGAAAGCCATGCCGGCAGAGGCGACCGTCTGGGCAGCGCCGGCAATCCGCCGCGCATCACCCAGACCCAGCGCTTCATCCGCAAGCACCACGAGGTGCCGGCCAAGTTCTGGCGCGATCCGCGGGTCAAATCTGCCGCCAACTGCGAGGCCTGCCATCGCGGCGCGGCCAACGGCAACTATGGCGAACACGACATCGCCATCCCTGAATTGCGGGAGTAGATCATGAACAAAATCCTTGTCTGGGACTGGCCGGTCCGTCTCGGCCACTGGCTGATGGTCGGCGGCTTCATCGTCGCCTGGCTGACCGCCGAAAGCGAAACCTGGCGACTGGTGCATGCTGTCGCCGGCGCAATCGTCATTGCCGTCGCCCTGTTCCGCCTGCCGTGGGGCTTCATCGGTTCGCGCTACGCCCGCTTTGTCGATTTCGTCCGCGGCCCGCGCGCGGTCGCCGGCTACCTCGGCAGCCTGCTGACGCTGCAACCGGCCCACCACACCGGCCACAACCCGGCCGGCGGTTGGGCCATCGTCGCCCTGCTCGGCCTCGGCATCCTGTGCGGCATCTCCGGCTGGGCGACCTACAACGAATTCGGCGGCCACTGGCTGGAAGAATTGCATGAAGGATTAGCCGCCACCATGCTGACCGTCGTCATCGTGCACGTCGCCGGCGTCGTTTCGGGCAGCCTGCTGCACGGCGAGAACATGGTCCGCGCCATGTTCAGCGGCTACAAGCTCGGGGCGCCGGACGAAGGCATCCGCTCGGCCCGCCCGCTGACCGCCATCGCGCTGCTCGCCTGGGTCGGCGTTGCCGGCTGGTGGCTGGCATCCTGATAGAATGACAGCATGCGTATCCTGCTTGTCGAAGACGACCCCGAACTGGGCGACGGCCTGACCATCGGCCTGCGCCAGGCCGGGTTCGCCGTCGACTGGCTGCGTGACGGCCATTCCGCCGACCAGGCGCTGCAGACCGAGACCTTCGATTTCGTCGTTCTTGATCTCGGCCTGCCCCGGCTCTCCGGCATGGAGGTTCTCGGTCGCGCCCGCAGCCGCGGCCTGAGCGTCCCCATCCTGATCCTGACCGCCCGCGATGCGACCGGCGACAAGGTCTCCGGCCTCGATGCCGGGGCAGACGATTATCTGGTCAAACCGATCGACCTCGACGAACTGACCGCCCGCATCCGCGCCCTGACCCGGCGCAGCGCTGGCCGTGCCGCGCCGCTGCTGGTCCATGGCGACCTGGCGGTCGACCCGGCCGCCCACCGCGTCACCCAGGCCGGGCAAGCCGTCGAACTGTCCAGCCGGGAATTCTCGCTGTTGCAGATGCTGCTCGAAAACGCCGGCCGGGTCCTGACCCGCACCCAGCTTGAACAATCGCTGTACGGCTGGCGCGACGAGCCGGACAGCAACGCCCTCGAAGTGCATATCCATCACTTGCGCAAGAAACTGGGCAGCGACCTGATCCGCACCCTGCGCGGCGTCGGCTACACCATCGGCAAATGACCACGACCTGGTTCTCGCTGCGCCGCCGCCTGCTCAGCCTGCTGCTCGGCGGCGTCGCCGCCGCCTGGCTGGTGACCATGGTGTTCAGCTACCTCGACGCCCACCACGAAGTCGACGAACTGTTCGACGCCCAGTTGGCCCAAGCCGGCCAGACCCTGCTTGCCATCGCCAGCCACGAAGCGCACGAAGGCAACGGCGGCGGCGAGATCGACGATTTCGACGAAGCCATGCACAAATACCAGCGTCGCCTGCGCTTCCAGATCTGGCATGCCGACGGCGGCCTGCTGATGCGCTCCAACAACGCCCCGGACGCGCCGATCACCATGGCCGAGGGTTACTCGGAAACCAGCGACAGCGACGGGCGCTGGCGGCATTTCAGCCAGTGGAACGACGATCACAGCCTGCAGGTCCAGGTCAGCGAAAGCCATCGCGTCCGCGACGAGCTGATCGGCCAGATTGCCTGGCGCCTGTTGGTACCAGCACTGTTCGGCCTGCCGATCATCGGTTTCTGGGTCTGGCTGGTGACGCGCCGCGGCTTTGCCTCGCTCGACGGCATCGCCAAGCAGATTGCCAGCCGCGACCCGCAGCAACTGCACGCGGTCACGCCGGCTGCCGCCCCCAAGGAAATCAAGCCCTTGCTCGATGCGCTGAATGGCTTGTTCCAGCGCGTCGAACACACGCTGGAGGCCGAACGCCGCTTCACGGCCGACGCCGCCCACGAACTGCGCACGCCGCTGGCGGCGCTGCTGGCGCAGGTCCAGGTCGCCCTGCGCGCCCGCGATGCCGAGGAGCGCGACCGTTCGCTCGACCAGCTGCAGAGCGGCCTGACCCGGGCCTCCCACCTGGTCGACCAGATGCTGCAACTGGCCCGCCTCGACCCGGAATCCGGCCTGCCCGATCCGCAGCCCGTCGACCTCGGGCTGCTGGCCGAATCAGTCTGTGCCGACATCGGCCCGCAGATCCTGGCCAAGAATCTTGATTTCGACCTGGCGGCCGCCCCGGCCTGCATCGTTACCGGCCAGGCCGACTGGTTGCGCGTGCTGATCCGCAACCTGGTGGACAATGCGGTCCGCTACACGCCGGAGAACGGCATGGTCCGCGTCAATGTCTTCCACGACGACAAGGGCTGCCGGTTCACGGTCAGCGACAACGGCCCGGGCATCCCGCCCGAGGCGCGGGAACTGGTGCTCCGCCGCTTTCATAGACTGGATCAGGGAAAGCAGCCGGGCAGCGGTCTCGGCCTGGCGATCGTGGCCCGCATTGCCGAATTGCATCGTGCCGATTTTCAACTCGGCCAATCAGATATAACTAAAGGCCTAATTGTCGCGGTACAATTTCCTGTTCGCTAATCACCGGCATGGACCTGAACATTGAAAATGCATCAATGTCCAATCCCCTCTGATCAGCGAACGGGTGTTCAACTCACAGGAATTCGCTACCCGACCATGAACGCAATGCATCATCTGGATAAAGCCTGCGCTTCCGATACCTTGACGCTGCCGGAAGGCACGCGGCGTGTCATCGACGGTCAGGAGCGCGTGCTCTACGAGGGCTACTGGATCAAGACCTACCCGGTCCCGGCCGACACCCTGGAAGCCAAGAAGCGCTTGATCGAAGCCCTGACGCGACGCCTCTTCAACCACACCGAGCATGGCCTGAACATTCCCGGCCCGCGCCTGAACGAAGCACGCAGCGCCTATGAGGAAGAGAACGACCCGGCCCGCAAGCGGGTCAAGGGCGCCATGCTGGCCGGTGCGCTGTTCAACCGGGCGGCCGACATCTTCCGCAAGTTGGTCGAATTGCAGGCCTGCGGCATCGAAATCCTCAGCGACAGCCCGCTGATGCGCGAATGCGGCCGCTGCCTGCTCGAAGCCATGGATCTTGGCCGCAATGTGCTGCACCGCAGCGGCGAGGAAGGCATCGACGAACTGTGGGGCGAACCCTTCCGCGCTTTCTCGATCCCGCTCGAAGACTTCTACGAAAGCCGTTACATCAAGATCGGCCAGACCCTGCGCGACATCGACAAGATTTCCAAGGTGATGATCGACACCTTCAGCGGTATTCCCGCCTTTGCCGACATCGAGGCACCGATCTGCGACCTGGCCACCGCCGCCAAGATCAAGACCGAAACGCTGCGCACCGACCGCGACATCTTCGACGTCTGGGCGCGCATGGTCACCGCCGGCGAACGCCTGGCCGAAATCGAATGGCTGGCCGGCCCGGGCACCATCAGCGCCCCGTTCACCTACAACCTGCTCGACGGCCTGCAACTGATCCGCCAGGGCCGCGACCTGATCTTCTACATCTCGCGCGCCCGTACCACCATGCCCAAGAGCATCCGCGAGTACATCCAGCGCTGCGAGACCTACCTGGCCACCGGCCGCGCCCCGCTCGACCCGGGCTATTTGCCGGTTTAAGGGAAAACTCGGGCCAGGGCGCTGGTTAGCAGTACGGCCTGAACCGCCCACGATCCGCTGCCGAAATGAAAACCGTCGGCGATGATCGCTGCCGCAGCGACTTCCGGCGCGCGGCAATGCCCTGAGCGCCTAATCCAAAAATGGCCAATATTTCGGGCTGACCGTAGCATTCCCGCCTCGCGCCGCGATAGCGCACCGGAAATCGCCGGGATGCCGACGCCAAAATTGGTGCAGCGCACCACACCTTCCCCTGACCGGGCGCCAAATCGGCAAATAGTCGTAGGAATGCCGGCCGCCGCTGGCTATCATGCTCGCCTTCCCAGAAAGTGCCGCCCATGATCACCCTCCGCAATGTCACCTTGCGCCGCAGCTCGAAAGTGCTGCTCGACAAGGCCTCCGTCACCATCAATCCCGGCGAGAAGGTCGGCCTGGTCGGCCGCAACGGCGCCGGCAAATCGACGCTGTTCGCGCTGCTCAACGGCACGCTGCACGAGGACGGCGGGGACTATTCGATCCCCAAGCAATGGCAGATGGGCCAGGTGGCGCAGGACATGCCGGAAACCGAACAGTCGGCGACCGATTTCGTGATCGATGGCGACACCCGCCTGCTCGCTGCCCGCAACGAGGTGCATGACGCCGAGGCGAGCGATGACGGCATGCGCATGGCCGAAGCCTACATGGCGCTCAACGACGCCGGCGAACACGATGCCGAAGCGCGCGCCCAGGCCCTGATCCTCGGCCTCGGTTTCAAGGTCAGCGAACTGCACAACCCGGTCAACAGCTTCTCCGGCGGCTGGCGGATGCGCCTGCAACTGGCCCGCGCCCTGATGTGCCCGTCCGACATCCTGTTGCTCGACGAACCGACCAACCACCTCGATCTCGACGCCCTGGTCTGGCTCGAAGCCTGGCTCAAGCGCTATCAGGGCACGCTGGTCATGATCAGCCACGACCGCGAATTCCTCGACGCCATCACCCAGGTCACGCTGCACATCGACAACGCCAAGCTGGTCCGCTACGGCGGCAACTACAGCAAGTTCGAGGACATGCGCGCCGAGCAGATGCTGCTCCAGCAGGCGACGATGGCCAAACAGGCCGAGAAGATCGCTCACCTGCAATCCTTCATCAACCGCTTCAAGGCCAAGGCCAGCAAGGCCAAGCAGGCACAGAGCCGGGTCAAGGCGCTGGACCGCATGGAGAAGATCGCGCCGGTGCTGGCCGAGGCCGAATTCACTTTCGAATTCCAGGAGCCGCAAAACCTGCCCAACCCGATGCTGTCGATGGTCGATACCGCCATCGGCTACCCGCCCCCCGAAGAGGCACCGGAAGGCACGCCGCCGACGGTCATCGTCCGCGGCATCAACCGCTCTGTGATGGCCGGCCAGCGCATCGGCATCCTCGGCGCCAACGGCCAGGGCAAGTCCACGCTGGTCAAGACCATTGCCCAGGCGCTCCAGCCGATCGGCGGCGAAGTCACCGCCGGCAAGGGCCTGAACATCGGCTACTTCGCCCAGCAGGAACTCGATGTGCTGCGCCCGCAGGACACGCCGCTCGAACACATGGTCCGCTTGGCCAAGGAAGCCATCGCCGCCGGGCGCAGCAACGTGCCGGGCCGCGAGCAGGAATTGCGCAACTTCCTCGGTACCTTCAATTTCGGTGGCGAGATGGTCAAGCAGGCCGTCGGCACCATGAGCGGCGGCGAAAAGGCTCGCCTGGTGCTGTGCATGCTGGTCTGGCAACGCCCCAACCTGCTGCTGCTCGACGAACCGACCAACCACCTCGATCTGAACACCCGCGAGGCGCTGGCCGTGGCGCTGAATGAGTTCGAAGGCACCGTCATGCTGGTCAGCCACGACCGCGCCCTGCTGCGTTCAGTCTGCGACGAGTTCTGGCTGGTCTCCAAGGGCGGCGTCGCGCCGTTCGACGGCGACCTCGAAGACTACCAGCGCTACCTGCTCGACGAAGCCAAGCGCGTCCGCGAAGAAGCGGCGACCGCGCAAAAACTGGCCGCCTGAGCGGAAAAGCAAGCAAGGCCAGCTTCCCGACCATGACCGTCACTTCCTTCCCGGCGCTGGCCTGTCCGCTCGACGGCAAGCCCTTGCAACGCGAGGCTGGCAGCTGGCGCTGCGCCAACGGTCATTGCTTCGATATCGCCCGCGAAGGCTACGTCAATCTGCTGCCGGTACAGAACAAGCGCTCGCTCGACCCGGGCGACAGCAAGGAGATGGTCGCCGCCCGCCGCCGCTTCCTCAACGCCGGCCACTACCAGCCGATTGCCGAAGCCGCCAGCCGTGCCGTCCTCACCGACCTGCCGACCGACGCCCCGGCAGCCTGCCTCGATGCTGGCTGCGGCGAAGGCTACTACCTGCGCCAGTTGGCCGCCGCCGCAACGGATGCCGGCCAGCCGCTCGCCCTGCTCGGTCTGGATATCTCCAAGTGGGCCGTACTCTCGGCCGCCAAACAGGATAGCCGCCCGACCTGGGTCGTCGGCAGCAACGCCAACCTGCCCGTCCCGTCCGGCACGCTCGACCGCGTACTGTGCATGTTCGGTTTTCCGGTCTACAGCGAATTCGCCCGCGTGTTGAAGCCGGGCGGCGAGCTGATCCAGGTCGACGCCGGACCGGACCACCTGCGCGAACTGCGCGAAATCATCTACCCGACGCTGAAACCGCAGCGCACCACCGAGCCGGCGGTGCCGGCCGGCTTCACCGCGCTGCCCGGCGAATCCATCTGCTACACGCTGGAGCTTCATGGCGCCGAGCAAATCGCCGATCTGCTCGCCATGACCCCGCACCTCTACCGTGCCAGCGCGGAAGGCCGGGCCAAGGCAGAAGCGCTGACCCAACTATCGCTCAGTGTTGATGTCCGCTTAACGCGACTCGGCCGGAATGGCGAGCACTAGCGTCAGCAAGCCATGCCAGCCTGATTTACTGGTCATCGGGTCGTCTGGAAAGCCTGGTCTCGTCCCTGGATAGTCGCCAAAGCCGCTAGCCCCCTCCTCAAACCCTACACACCGCCTCCTGGGGACGCATACGTAAGTCATTGTGCCGCAGAAGCCGGCCCCATGAACATTGCCGGAAATCATCCCTCCCTGGACTGTCGCCAAGACTGCCGTCGATTCGGAGCAAACTACGGAACTTTCCCGGCACTCCAGCTTCCGATGCCTATATCATTTGGCATTTCGATTTTCTCCCACCCCCATGATTGACAGCGACAACGCCCGCTTCATCCAGACCGGAGTCAGCATCAGTCTCGCTGCCTGCGCGCCTGACCGCTTGCCAAGCATGTGTCGCGGAATGGGCTGCAAGGTCTCGGAGGATGGACGTCTCGTCAGCATCTTCGTCAAACGCGCCCAGGCAGCCGAGCTTCTCGACAATATCCGCAGCAGCGGCGGCCGGGTAGCCAATGTCTTCAGTCTGCCGAGCAGCAATCGCACCTTGCAGCTGAAAGGCGTCGATGCCCGGATATTGCCTTTCGATCCACGGGACCTGCCCATCGTCAAAGCCCATATCGACGATTTCGTCCGCGAAGTGCTCCCGCTCGGCATGCAGGAAGATGTCGTCCGCTGCGTCTTCTCCTGCTCGGCCGACGATCTGGTGACGGTGGTCTATTCGCCCTGTGCCGCCTTCTCGCAAACGCCCGGCCCCAAGGCCGGCGAACCGATTGCCGGTGGATCATGAGTGTACGCATCGAGACCATCCGAGAGTGCCTGGAAGGGATCATTCCCGGGCACATCGCCACCTGTGACGCCGAGGGCATGCCCAACCTGGCCTACTTCTCCCAGGTCCAGTACATCGACAACGAACACGTCGCCCTTTCCTACCAGTTCTTCAACCGTACCCGGCAGAACATTCTCGGCCATTCGCCGGTCCGCCTGCTGCTGACCAGCCATCTGACCGGCGCCCAGTACTGGTTGAGCCTGCAATACCTGCGCACTGAAACGGCCGGCCCGCTGTTCGAGCAAATGAAGGCGAAGCTGGCTGGCATTGCATCCCACGAAGGCATGAGTGGCGTCTTCCGTCTTTTGGGGTCGGACATCTACCGCATCCTGGACATCAGTCAGGTTCCGGGGCCGACGGTGCCGCCGCCGCCACCGCCGGTCAACTACCTCAGCGCGCTGCGCCGGGCATCCGGTCGCCTGGGCGGGTGCGGCAAGCTGGAATGCCTGCTGGAAACGGCGCTGGATTCCCTGGGCAGTGAATTCGGCATCGATCACGTCATGCTGCTGATGCACGATGAAGGCCGTGGCCGCCTCTACACGCTGGCTAGCCGAGGCTATCCGGAATCCGGGGTCGGCTCCGAAATCCCCATCGGGGCCGGCATCATCGGCATCTGCGCGCGGGAACGCGCTCCGATCCGTATCGGCTTCATGACCAGCGAGTACACCTACGGCCGAACCGTGCGCGACAGCATCGCTGCCCATGGTCATGCCGACGATCTGGAGACCGCCATTCCCCTGCCCGGCCTGCCGCATGCCAGTAGCCAGCTGGCGGTGCCGATCACAGTCGTCGACCGCCTGCTCGGCGTGCTCTACGTCGAGAGTGTCGCCGACCTGCATTTTGGCTACGACGACGAAGACGCCCTGGTCGCCTTCGCTGCCCAGTTGGGACTGGCCATGCATCACCACCAGCAGACCGAGGAACTGGTCGAGGAACCACCCGCTGCCGAAGATTCCGGCCACCAGCCGACTGCCGGTCCGCCCCTGCTGATTCGGCACTTCGCCGCCAACGACAGCGTCTTCCTCGACGACGACTACCTGATCAAGGGGGTGGCCGGCGCCATCCTGTGGGCGATGCTGACCGATTTTGTCGAACGCCGGCGCACCAGTTTTACCAACAAGGGTCTGCGGGTCGACGCCCGCATCCGCCTGCCGGGCGTCAGCGACAACCTGGAAGCGCGGCTCGTATTGCTGCAACGGCGCCTTGATGAAAGAGGCGCCGGCATCAAGCTCGCCAAGAGCGGGCGGGGACGTTTTTCCCTGACGGTGGAACGCCCGCTGCAACTGGTTTCCGGCTGATTTTCGCCACTCCCCGACCCGACTTCTTAAATCTTCATTCAGCACTTCTTAAAAGATTCGTAAGCGGGCCTGGCCCGTCTTGTCAGGGTTTTCGTCACGTCTAGACTTGCTCTCATCACCCCCTGAAGAGAGAAGCCATGGCCCCCATCCACCCTGAAATCGATCTCTGCCATCTGCTGGAGCAGATGCAGATCATTCGCGCCTACGAAGAAGCCATCGTCACCGGCAGCGCAGCCGGCAAGTTTCCCGGCACCTGCACCTCGGTCGGCCAGGAAGCAGCCGCCGTCGGCGTCGTCAATGCGCTCTCGGGCGACGACCTGATTCTCACCAACCACCGCAGTGCCGGGCACCTGCTCGCCCGCGGCGCCGATCCCGGCCGCCTGCTGGCCGAAGTGATGGGGCGCAGCAGCGGCTATTGCAAGGGACGCAGCGGCTCCCTGCACATCTCGGTCAAGGAGCTTGGCGTGGTGCTGACCTCCACCATCGTCGGTGCCGAGCTATCCCTGGCCCCGGGCGTCGCCCTCGCCCAGAACATGCTTGAGCGGGCCGGCATCGTGGTCTGCTTTTTCGGCGATGGTGCCGCCTGCGAAGGCAGTTTCCATGAATCCCTCAATCTCGCCGCCCTGTGGAACCTGCCCATCCTCTACGTCTGCGAGAACAACCAGTGGCAAGCCTTCGTTCATCGCCGCGAGGCAATGAGCCGCGATCATGTCGCCGACTGGGCCGCGTCGTATGGCATTCAGGCCCGCACGGTTGACGGCAACGACGTCACCGCCGTACTCGCCGCCGCCCAGGCTGCCGCCGGGCAGGTACGCGAAAGCCGTCGCCCCTACCTACTGGAGACCTACACCTACCGGACCCGGGGCCACTTCGAGCCTGACGACCAGGCCTACATAGACCAGGCCGAACGACAGTCATGGCTGAACCGCGACCCGATCGCCCTGTGCCGGGATCGCCTGGTTGCCGATGGCTGCCTCTCGCCCGGCAAGCAAACCGAGATTGCCGACCGGGTCGCCCAGCGTATCGCCACGGCGATGACCTTCGCCGAATCATCCCCCTTCCCTGCCGCGGACGAACTGACCCGCGACGTTTACGCCTGAGGAGCCGCCATGCCCACCCTGACCCTTTACGATGCCGTCGGCGCTGCGCTGACCGAAGAAATGCGCCGCAATCGCAGCGTCCTTGTCTTCGGCGAAGGCATCGCCACCAAGCGCCATGATCTGGTCGAGGAATTCGGCGCCCTGCGCGTCCGCAACACCCCGCTCGCCGAGGGCATCATCGCCGGCACGGCGGTCGGTGCGGCCGGGAGCGGCCTGCGCCCGGTGATCGATCTGCTCTTCGCCCCCTTCCTTTGCTACGCCATGGACGAACTGGTCAACAGCGCCGGCAAACTGCGTTACATGTCCGGCGGCCAGTTCTCCTTTCCACTGGTCACCCTGGCCATGACCGGTGCCGGCTGGGGCGTCGGCGCCCAGCACAACCACAACGTCGAAGCCTGGTTCGTCCATAGCCCTGGCCTCAAGGTGGTCATGCCGAGCAACCCGGCCGATGCCAAGGGCCTGCTCAAGGCGGCGATCCGTGACGACAACCCGGTGCTCTTCTTCATCGATATCGGCCTTCTCCACCAACCGGGAGAGGTCGGCAACGACGAACTTGTACTGCCGCTGGGCAAGGCCTCGATCGTCCGCGAAGGCGGCGACGTGACGCTGGTTTCCTACGGCAAGACCGTCCATCACTGCCAGCAGGCGGCGGAAATGCTGGCCAGCCACGGGATAGCCGCCGAAGTCATCGATCTGCGCAGCCTGAAGCCGCTGGACGAGGCCTCCATACTCGCCTCGGTCAGAAAGACCGGCCGCCTGGTCGTGGTGCACGAAGCCAACCGCCTGTGCGGCGTCGGTGCCGAAATTGCCGCACTGGTCGCCGAAGAGGCTTTCGCGGCACTCAAGGCACCGATCGTCCGCCTCGGCGGCCCCGATGCGCCGGTCGCCGCCAGCTACCCGCTGGAACAGGCTTTCGTGCCCCAGCCCGAAGCCATCGCAGCCGCGGCCGAACGCCTGTGCCACCGGCAAGCTGCCTGATTTTCCATCCCGTCCCCCAATAAACGCAGGAGATAACAAAATGCATCCCAACCCCAAACAGACCATCCTCGCCGCAACCGCCATCGCCGCTGCCTTGTTCAACCCCGCCGCCTTCGCCGAAGGCCGCGATGCCGCCCAGATCAAACGGGGGGCCTGGCTGGTTTCCTTCGGCGGCTGCGCGGACTGCCATACCCCCTTCAAGATGGGTGCCAACGGCCCCGAAAAGGATATGACGCGCGGACTGTCCGGACACCCGGAAGCCTTGAGATTGCCGGCCCCGCCAAAGCTCGAAACCGAGTGGAACTGGGCCGGTTCGGCCAGCATGACTGCCTTCATCGGCCCCTGGGGCGTCAGCTATTCCGCCAACCTGACGCCCGACCGGGAGACCGGCATCGGTCAATGGCGCGAGCGTGATTTTGTCGAGGCCATGCGCACCGGCAAACATCTCGGTGTAGCCCGCCCGATCATGCCGCCGATGCCCTGGCAAGCGCTCTCCCGGCTTCCGGAAAAAGACCTGAAAGCGATCTACGCTTATCTGATGGCCCAACCCGCAGTCAGAAACAAGGTTCCGGAATACGCCCCACCGGCCAGCACCTCGGCCAGGGCGGGCGGCAAGACCGCGTCGTAAGGAGAAACCGGAAAACGGGAGAAGGCCTTGCACTAGCCTCTCCCACCCTGTTTTCCCTGTCTATGTCCCCGCCCCCCAATATCCCGCCCTACGAACCCGTACCGGATTGACTGTTGATCTTCGACTCACTTGGCTTGAGCGAACTGCCCGCCACTAAGCCAAAGCCGGCGACCATGGTATGCCTGTTATATTTCGGTTGGCGGGTAGGCAAGCATTGAAACTCAGCTTTGTCGGTGCTTTGATTGCTCCACTGCTCCGCCCCTGGGGCATTTAAATCTGCATTTATCAGACCACAAGCGTGATATAATTGACATTTTTGTGATTTGTGTGAAATAAATATACCTCACATGGTATTTGAGTCATCGCCGAGTGAATCATCCGAAATTCGCCGCTCATTCACACGAATCTACTAGGCCCGGAGGCTGGTTGATGCAGGACCGCAGGAGGCGTTTAACGTTACTGGGATTTGCCTTTGCGGCACTGGCCTCATTGGCAATCCTGACGGGGATGGTATTCAACCTCCATTTGGAGAGGCAGCGCATACTCAATGAATGGAGTGACAAGAACACCAGACTGACGCGCGGAATCGCCGAGCTCGTCGCCCGTTCGATGGACGGAGTCGATGTCCTGCTCGACGATATTCAAGCTGACCTCAAGTCTGTGTCGTGGTGGAACTGGTCGAATCCCCAGGTGGGCTATCAGTTTCTTCAGGGGCGCTTGAAGGTCCGGCTACCGCAACTGAGGCATCTGTTGATTTACGATGCCCAGGGCAATCAGCGCCATGTCAGTTTCGCGCCCGAGTTCAAACCCGTCAACGTGACCGACCGCCCCTACTGGGGTGATTTTCTGGCCGGCGCCGAGAGGGTGCGTTTTGGCCCTTATCTCGGTCGAAATACGGGCAAGCTGGTCTACGCACATATCCGCCGGCTTGACTCCCCGGACGGAAGCTTCGCGGGTATCTTGTTTGGCGCGATGGAAACGAATTATTTCGAAGGCCATTGCCAGTCGCTGATGAATTATCGCTCTCTGGTGGGCGCCCTGGTGAATCGTGCCGGCGAGGTCATTGCACGCTGCCGTGACAATCCGTCAGGCAAGGCATCCATCGAGAAGATACAGTCGCTGATTCCGGAAGGCGCCATCGCCGATCTTCGTGAAATCCCCCCGGAAATGCAGCTATTGGGGAACGAATACATATTGACCGTCGCCTCGGTCGAGGGCTACGACGAATTGCGTATTGTGACCGCCGTCAGGCAAGACGAGGTCCTCGCCGATTGGCATATGCACCTGCGGCAATTTATCGTGCTGGCCGTGCTGGGTATTGTTCTGCTGGTGATAGCGGCAATCATCATCTGGCGCCAAATCACGCAGTTGGAAGCGATGGCGAAACAACTCCAGACGCATAGCGAGCAATTGGAGAAACAAGTCAAGGAGCGTACGGCAGAACTGCAGGTTGCCAAGGAGAAGGCTGAATCCGCCAATTTGGCCAAGAGCACCTTCCTGGCAACGATGAGCCACGAGATCCGTACACCGATGAACGGCGTTCTCGGCATGGCCCAACTATTGCGCCGAACACCTTTGGATACAAGGCAGGCCAGCTATCTCGATGACATCCAGACCTCGGGCCAGTTTCTGCTGACGGTCATCAACGACATTCTTGACTATTCCAAGATCGAAGCAGGCAAGATCGAATTGACCGAATTGGATTTTTCGCTCGACGACCTGATTCAGGAAGTCTGGACGATTATCGGCAACAGAGCCCAATCCCGGGGACTTGAGCAGTTGACCGACTGTGACGTCTCCGGACTTTCCCTGCGAGGCGACAAGGGTCGCCTGGAGCAAGCGTTGATCAATTATCTGGGCAACGCCGTCAAATTCACGGAGCGGGGTTGCATCACCCTTCGTTGCCGCCTGCTTGAGGAAACGACGGTGGGTTATCTCCTGCGCTTCGAGGTCAGCGACACCGGGATCGGGATGTCGGAAGAGCAAAAATCCCGCGTCTTTGAAGCCTTCGAGCAGGCTGATGGCACCATCAGCCGGAGATTCCAGGGAAGCGGTCTGGGATTGGCAATTACCCGCCGTATCGCCCACCTCATGGGGGGTGAGGTTGGCGTGGAAAGTGCGCCAGGGCAAGGCAGTACCTTCTGGCTGACAGCCCGCCTGGGAAGAGGAGAGGATATCGCTCCGGAACTGCCGGTGCCTTTAGCCCCTTCTGCGGAAGCGCTGCTGAGGCAGGATTTCCACGGCAGCAAGGTGCTTGTGGTGGAAGACGATGCCATCAATCAGACGCTGATTAATTGTTTGCTTGAAGAGGTCGGGTTGGTGGTCGAAATGGCCTGCGACGGCCAGGAGGCGCTGGCAAAGGTGGCGCAAACCGACTACCGGCTCATCCTGATGGATGTGCAGATGCCGAAGGTGGATGGTTTGGAGGCAACTCGCAGGATTCGTTCGCTGCCCGGCAAGGGCAATGTGGTCGTCATCGCGATGACGGCAAATTCCTTCTCAGATGACCAGGCGAACTGCTTGGCAGCTGGCATGGACGACTTTATCGCCAAACCCTATGAGTCGGATGTTGTGTTCGAGACACTGCTGCGCTGGCTGCAAAAGGAAAACCGCAGCAACGACGGAGCGCCGCCGCAAACAAACTGAACAGACACGAGCGACTACTGCTGCTCGCCTACCCGCTGCCGACTTCTAATGGCAAACGTGGCGCTTGAGGACGCATGGCTTAGACTTCGTGATCACTCGCGCTCACCCTGCTCCGATGCCCCCTGCCTTCAACATCCCGCCCGACGAAATCGAAATCACCGCCATCCGCGCCCAGGGAGCGGGTGGGCAGAACGTCAACAAGGTGTCGAACGCGGTGCATCTACGCTTTGACATCAGGAATTCGTCGCTGCCCGAAGATATCCGCGAGCGCCTGCTCAAGCTGGGCGATCAGCGGATCAGCAAGGACGGCGTGGTGGTGATCAAGGCACAGGAATTCCGCAGCCTGGAGAAGAACCGCGCCGAGGCGCTGCGGCGGCTGGAATTGCTGGTCGCCAGCGTGGCGACCGTAGCCCGCAATCGGCGGCCGACCAAGCCGACGCAAGGTTCGGTCAGGCGGCGCCTGGAGCAAAAGGCCCGACGCTCGGCGATCAAGGCAGGGCGTCAGGGCGGCGAATAGCTGAACCGGTTCAGCGCTCGTTGCGGCGCAGCCGGTTCAAGGCCACGAATTCGATCATCCCCCAGATCACTGTGCTGCCCAGCGCAAGGACGGGATGGGTCAGTAATTTTCGAATATTCATCGACATTTGGCATGTATTGGCTCGGTAACTCATCCGGGGCGAATCAAAGGCTAGGCCGGCCGGCTTCCAGGCGCTCTCCGATCGGCGTTTTGTCATGAAAATTTCATCTTCCGGCAAACACCCTGGGAATTAATATAGCCAGCCAATGTTAAGGGCGCATTTCACGTCCATTACCGGTGCAGCCTGCGCTTCCAGCCGCTGCCCGGCTTATTTTTCCAAGGTGATCCGGAATCGTGATCGATGGCTCGCTCGGACTTCAATGAACTGCTCGAACTGGAGGCAATCATCCGCGATGGCGGCAGCCAGCTTGAGACCCGACTCGCCTGCGAAGTCGCTGTCGGCCGGCAAAGCTTCCCGGTCCATGTCATCACCCTCGGCAACCCGGACCCGGCCGTACCCGCCGTCGGCTTTTTCGGCGGCTTCCACGGTCTGGAGAGGATAGGCACGGCCGTCGTCCTCGCCTATCTGGGCAGCCTGGTCCGGCGCCTGCGCTGGGATAGCGTGCTGCACCAACAACTCGAATCGGTTCGCCTGGTCTTCATGCCCATCGTCAATCCGGGCGGGATGTGGCGCGGCACGCGGGCCAATCCGAATGGGGTGGACCTGATGCGCAACGCGCCGCTGGAGTCCCGGGAAAGGGTGCCCTTCCTGTTCGGCGGACAACGCATCAGCGCCCGCCTGCCCTGGTATCGGGGACCGCTGAACGGCGCTATGGAGCCGGAGAATGAAGCCGTCTGCGCGGTTGTTGAAAAAGAGCTTTTCGCACGCCGCTTCGCCATCTCCATCGATTGCCATTCGGGATTCGGCATCAACGACCGCATCTGGTTTCCCTATGCGTACACCGCCCAGCCGTTCGCCCACCTGCCCGAGATTCATGCCTTGAAGGAAATCTACGACCAGACCCATCCCAATCACCGCTATGTCTTCGAACCGCAAAGCCGGCAATACATGGCCCACGGCGATCTTTGGGATTACCTGTACCAGGCCTCGTGCGCCGTGCAGGAGCGGATTTTTCTGCCGCTGACGCTGGAAATGGGGTCGTGGTTGTGGGTGAAGAAGAATCCCAGGCAGCTCTTTTCCCGCCACGGCATCTTCAATCCACTGATCGAACACCGCGAGCAACGGGTCTTGCGCCGGCATGTCTATTGGCTCGACTTTCTCGTCCGGGCGGCCTGCGGTTACCGGCTATGGATTCCCGGGGCAGAGCGGCGGGAAGAATTCCGCCAGCGGGCGATGCAACACTGGTACTGGACATCGGCTCAGTGAGCACCTGGGTCCTGCTCCGCGGCCTGACCCGGGAGAGCCGTCACTGGGGCGACTTCCCCGAGATCCTGCGCCGGCACCTGGGTGATGCCGAGATCTGCCTGATCGATCTGCCGGGTAACGGCCGCCTGAACGACCGGGAAAGCCCGTCGCAGGTACTGGCGATGGCGGAAGACTGCCGCGCCCAACTGAATGTACGCGGCCTGGCCCCGCCTTATTTCCTGCTCGCCATGTCGCTCGGCGCCATGGTCGCCGTGGCCTGGGCCGAGCGCTACCCGGAAGAGCTCGTCGGCTGCGTGCTGATCAACACCAGCCTGCGCCCGTTCAGCCCCTTTCACCACCGCCTCCGGCCGTACAACTACCTGCCGTTGCTGGCCATGCTGCTGCCCGGCAACGATGCGGCGCGCCGGGAAAAGACCATCCTGCGACTGACCAGCAACCAGCCGGAGCGCCCGGAAAAACAGGCCGAATGGGCGGCGTATGCGCGGGAGAACCCGGTTTCGCCGGGCAATGCCCTGCGCCAGTTGCTGGCCGCCGCCCGCTACCGGGCGCCGATGGGCAAACCGGCGCCGCCGCTACTGATCCTCGCCAGCGCCGGCGATCGCCTGGTCCATCCAGATTGTTCCCGCCACCTCGCCGGGCACTGGCAGGCTGCCTTCGTTGAGCACCCGACAGCCGGACACGATCTGCCGCTCGACGACGGCGCCTGGGTCGCCGGGCAGGTCGCGCTGTGGTCGCGTAATCTGCCGCCGTGACTCTACCGCCCGCCACCCCGCTGCCTGCTTTGCCCAGCCTGCTGTTCGGCGGATTGGCAACCATCCTGCGCCGCCCGCCCCCGGCGCCGAACGACACCGCCTTTACCGCCTGCTTCGCGGCCACCGGCATCGATCCGGCCCATGTCGCTGGCTACCGGGAATTATTCGACTTCCGCTTGCCCGGCATCCCGCTGAGCTATTTTTATCTCCCGGCCCAGCGCGCCCAGCTGGCGCTGATGCTCGACCGACGTTTTCCCTACCCGCTCCCCGGCCTGATCCACCGCCGCAATGCGCTACACCGGCACGCGGTCGTCCAGGCGGCGTTGCCGCTGGCCATCGATGCTAGCGTGCAGTTCTCCCGCAGCGCCGACCATGCTCCGGAAATCAGCTTCGAGGTGACCATCAGCCAGTCCGGCCAGCCCGTCGTTTCCTGCACCAGCACCTACCGGATAGCGGCCAGGAAGCGGCCCCGACCGGCCGGCGCTGGTGAAGCGGAGAGTTTTCCAGAATCGTACCGGTGCTCCGACTGGACCGTCGACCAGGCGGCGATCCGGCGCTACGCCCGGCTCTCCGGAGATTACAACCCGATCCACCTGGCCGTGCCGCTGGCCAGACTGTTCGGCTTGCGGAGCGCCATCGCCCACGGCATGTATTCGGTCGGGCGCGTCGCCGCCTTGATCGAAAACCAGGGCGGCCGGCCACTGATGGCGATTAGCGCCGATTTCCGGCGGCCCGTTCCACTGCCGGCACAGGCCGTCTGCGGCGTCGAATCGGCCGATAGCGGGCGAGGATGCTACGAATTGCTGCTGACAGCGCCCAAAAAGATTGCCCTGCGCGGCACTTGGGAAACCTGAACGGCCATCTCATGCCCCGAGGGGCGCCCGACCAAGCCGATTCGCGGCTTGGTCGGGCGACAGCTGCTGAATAACGGCCGGCGGTCGATTCAGGCCTGGCCGTGCTTACTGGCCGCGAGTGAAAAGGTAATTGTTGTCGGCATGCGGGATATGGCAGGTGAAGCAGGCCGTTCCGCCATCCTTGACGGCCTTGACCTTGGGGTCGCCGCCTTTGAAGCCCTGGAAGCCCCAGCCGCCGGTTTCAGGATAACGCTCGTCATCCTTGACCATCACGGCAACGACCTTGCGAGCGCCCTGCTCCATCACATGGTTGTCTTTTTCCACGTAGGCAAAGCGATCCACGGCGAAGGTGGCGCCCTTGGCAAATTTGCCGGTCTTCAGGCCTTCGACGGCAGCCGGGTTGGCATAGACATGCTGGATGCCGACATTGCCGGCCGGATCATGGCCGGTCTTGTTGACGGTCGAATGATGGTGGTACCAGGTACGATAGCCTTCGGGGAAGGCAATGTCGCTGGTGTCCTGCGCTGCGAAGGCGCCCATTGCAGAGGCCAGGATGCCGACGGTAAAAACAGCTGCCGTGATTTTTCTCATGTTAGTCACCTCGTCCGATTTGGTTGGTATGAGCGACGTAGCCCGCCGCCGTTTGCCATCGATAGTGGCAAAACCAGTATATGTTTTGCATCTTTTGAATCGTTCATGAAAAACGTTGCATTCAGCTCACGAAAATCATGAGTGCATAGAGATTCCAGGCCGGGGAATAACCTGAACGAAGCCGGGCGGCACTCGACGGTTTTTTGAATTTGGCCTTTTTTTGCCATTGACCGCAGCATTCCGCTCACCGGGCAGCGGAAAGTCTGTCTGCTTTGCAACAAAGCCCCCGACAATGGCCTTGCCGAAGAATCGCATCGCCCTGTTTTAAATAAACTTTTTCCACTGGCACAGCGATTGCTGAACAGGCTCCGAACAGTTTTCGAGGAGCCTTGATCGTGGAACTTCCAGTCATCAGCAACAACGCGCCGGCGGCCGAAGGCGGCGGCTGTTCCTCCAGCGGCTGCGGCACCGCGCCGGACGCCCTGAGCCACCTGCCCGACCACATCCGCGCCAAGGTGCAGGACCACCCCTGCTATTCGGAAGAAGCGCACCACTACTTCGCCCGGATGCACGTGGCCGTCGCCCCGGCCTGCAACATCCAGTGCAATTACTGCAACCGCAAATACGACTGCTCCAACGAATCCCGCCCGGGCGTCGTTTCCGAGCTGCTGACCCCGGACCAGGCGATCAAGAAGGTGCTCGCCGTCGCCGCCGAGATTCCGCAGATGACGGTGCTCGGCATCGCCGGACCCGGAGACCCTCTCGCCAACCCGGGCCGCACTTTTGAAACCTTCGAACAGCTGTCCGCGCGCGCCCCGGACATCAAGCTGTGCGTGTCGACCAACGGCCTGAACCTACCGCAGTACGTCGACCGCATCGCCCAGCACAACATCGACCACGTGACGATCACCATCAACTGCGTCGATCCGGAAGTCGGCGCCAAGATCTACCCGTGGATCTACTGGGAGAACAAGCGCATCTTCGGCATCGAAGGCGCGCGCATCCTGATCGAGCAGCAGCAGAAGGGCCTGCAGATGCTGACCGACCGCGGCATCCTGGTGAAGGTCAATTCGGTGCTGATCCCCGGCGTCAATGACGAGCATCTCAAGGAAGTCTCGAAGATCGTCAAGGCCAAGGGCGCCTTCCTGCACAACGTCATGCCGCTGATCGCCGAGCCCGAGCACGGCACCTACTACGGCATCATGGAACAGCCGGAACCGACGCCCGAAATGCTGCAGGATCTGCAGGATGCCTGCGCCGGCGACATGGCGATGATGCGCCACTGCCGCCAGTGCCGCGCCGACGCGGTCGGCCTGCTCGGCGAGGATAGAGGCGACGAGTTCACGCTCGACAAGATCGACGTCATGGACGTCGATTACGAAGCCGCCATGGTCCGCCGCAAGGTGGTGCACGACGAGATCATCGAGAAGCTGGAAGCCAAGCGCGGCATCGTCAAGCCGAAGGCCGAGGGCATCCCGGAAGGTTCGCGCCCGGTGCTGATGGCGGTGGCCGGCAAGAACGGCGTCGTCGCCGAACACTTCGGCCATGCCAAGGAATTCCTGATTTACGAAGCCTCGCCGGAAGGCGTGCGCTTCATCAGCCACCGCAAGACCGAGCTCTACTGCGGCGGCATGGATTCCTGCGGCGATGGCGACGTGGTCGACGAAGGCGCCACGGAATCCCTGCTCGACCGCAACATCCGCGTGCTTGAAGGCTGCGAGGTCGTGCTCTGCTCCAAGATCGGCTACGAGCCGTGGGGCAAGCTGGAAGCCGCCGGCATCGCGCCGAACGGCGAACATGCGATGGAGCCGATCGAGGACGCCGTCATGGCGGTGTACAAGGAAATCGCGGCGACCGGGAAGCTGATTCCCGCCGCAGAAAGCCTGAAGGTGGCGTGAATGGCCCTGCAAATCACTCAATCCTGCGTCAATTGCTGGGCTTGCGTCGATGTCTGCCCGAACGACGCGATCTACCAAGACACGCCGCACTTCCTGATCGACGACGGCAAATGCACGGAGTGCCTGGGCGATCACAGCGTGCCGCAGTGCGCGGCGATCTGCCCGATCGAAATGGCCATCGTCAATGAACTCGGCGAGTTTTTGAACCCGCCGGGGTCATTGACCGGGATTCCGATCGAGAAGCTGAAGGAGTTTGGATTGTGGCGGGAAGCGGCGTAAGCCTTTTTTCTGCTCCTGAGGCGGAGTGGCGGCCTCAAGCCGTGCTTTCCGCCTTGAGGGCGGGCGTACTTTCTTTTGCTTCGCCAAAAGAAAGTAGCCAAAGAAAAGGCGACCCCCGGGTCGGCGCCGGCTACGCCGGTCCCTTGCGCTACTCGCCACTGGCGGGGGCTGCGGAACTCGGGGCTGCGCCCCTCAGACAGTCCTCGCCCTTTTTCCGCCAGCGGCTGCGTTGCTCAGCGCCTCTCAGGGGGACCCGAAAGGCGTCCGGGCGGAAAGGTCTGTCCGAATGGAATGCTACGGTCGGACCGAAAAAATGCCCAAATTTGAAATTCCCCAGTTTGGCCTCGGATGGTTTGCCGGGCCCCTTGGGAGGCGCCGAGCAACGCAGGAAGGCCGGGGGCAGTCGGCGAGGACTGTCTGAGGGCCGCAGGCCCGAGTTCCGCAGCCGCCCGGCCTGCCGAGTAGCGCAGGGGACCCGCGCAGCGGGCGCCGACCCAGGGTCGCCTTTTCTTTGGCTACTTTCTTTTGGCGAAGCAAAAGAAAGTACGCCCGCGCCTCAAGCGCGGAAAACCCAGTTCCAGAAAAGCCCCCCAAGCATCAACACCACTGAAAAGCCCTAACCCCATGGCCACCATCACCTTCTACGAAAAACCCGGCTGCAAAGGCAATCTCCGCCAGAAGACCCTGCTCGCCGCCGCCGGCCACACTGTCCTGGCCAAGAACCTAAAGAGCGAGCCGTGGACGGTCGACCGCCTGCTCGCCTTCCTCGGCAAGCTGCCGGTAGCCGACTGGTTCAACCGCGCCGCCCCGGCCGTCAAGAGCGGTGAGATCGTTCCCGAGAACCTCGGCTTCGAGGACGCCCAGCATCTGCTGCTCGACAACCCGCTGCTGATCCGCCGGCCGCTGATGGAAATCGGCGAGGAGCGCATGGTCGGCTTCGACACCGCTGCGGTCGATGCCTGGGTCGGGCTGAAGAACGTCGAACTGCCCGAGGGCAACATCGAGGCCTGCGTGCATGGCCCGGAAGGCCACGGCAGTTGCGGCAGCCATGCCCACGAGGAAGAGGAAGATGCCCGCTGCGGGACTCACTGATTCCGCCGTCGAGCTGGCGCCGGGCGTCCACTGGGTGGGCGCGCTGGACCCGCACCTGCGCAATTTCGACATCATCCTGAAGACCGCCAACGGCACCAGCTACAACAGTTACGTGGTGCGCGGCGAAACCGGCGTCGCGGTCATCGACACGGTCAAGGAGGAGTTCGCCGACACCTTCTTCGCCCGCCTCGAATCGGTGGCCGGCTACGACGAAATCAGCGTCATCGTCCTCAACCACCTGGAGCCGGACCACAGCGGCGCCCTGCCCGAGTTGCTGAAGCGCGCACCGCAGGCCAAGGTCTATCTGTCCAGCCGCGCCCAGATGATGTTGAAGGCGCTGCTAAAGCCATCCGGCGAAAAGCCGCCCGAGTACATCCCGGTGACCACCGACGACGAGGTCGATCTCGGCGGCCGCACGCTGCGCTTCCTGCACACGCCCTACCTGCACTGGCCGGACACCCAATGCACCTACCTGGTCGAGGAAGGCTTCCTGTTCTCCGGCGACGTCTTCGGCTGCCATTTCTGCGACGCCCGGCTGTTCAACGACCGGGTCGGCGATTTCCGCTTCTCGTTCGAGTACTACTACGCCCACATCATGCGGCCCTTCCGCGAGTACGTGCTCGACGCGGTGGCGCTGATCGAACCGCTGGACATCCGGCTGATCGCCCCGGCCCACGGTCCCATCCTGCGCCACCAGCCGCGCGACTACCTGCACCGCTATCGCGAACTGGCGACGCCACGCCTGTTCAACGAGGCGCGCAGCGAAAAGACGCTGGTCGTCTTCTACATCTCGGCCTACGGCAACACCCGGCGCATGGCCGAGGCGCTCGCCGCCGGCGCCGAAACCATAGTCGGCGTGCGCGTTTCGCTGTACGACCTCGAAGGCGGCGAGTCGGGCATCTTCACCGACCTGATCGAGGAAGCCGACGGCCTCGCCTTCGGCAGCCCGACGATCAACGCCGACGCGGTCAAGCCGATCTGGGACGTGCTCTCCTCGCTGACCACGGTCAACGTCAAGGGCAAGCTCGGCGCTGCCTTCGGCTCCTACGGCTGGAGCGGCGAAGCAGTGCGCCTGATCGAAGACCGCCTGCGCGGACTGAAGCTGCGCGTCCCGGTTGAAGGGCTGCGCATCAAGCTGGTGCCGGATACCGGCGAACTGGAGCAATGCCGGAACCTCGGCGAACAACTGGCCCGTCACCTGACCGGCCAGGTCGAACATCGCGAGCTCGACATGGCCGCGCTCGCTTAAAACAGGGAGAAAACAATGCCTAAAGCCAAAGTCACCTTCGAAGACATCGGCGTCTCGGTCACCGTGCCGGCCGGCACGCGGCTGATCGAGGTTTCCGAAAAAGTCGGCGCCGGCATCACCTACGGCTGCCGCGAAGGCGAGTGCTGCACCTGCCTGACCAAGATCGTTTCCGGCGGCGAGAACCTCGCCCCGCCGAGCATCCTGGAGGACCAAGTGCTCAAGGACAACCTCGCCCCGCGCGGTCACCGCCTGGCCTGCCAGGCGCAGATCCTGTCGGGCGACATCGTCGTGCGCCCGGCCTGAACGAACAAGATTAAAAGCAAACGCCCAACCCAAACAGAGAAATTCAAACCAACCCGCTTTCTGGAGAAACAAGAAATGGCCCTCATCACATTCAGCAGCCCGCTGCACAAGGACAAGACGGTCTACGCCGTTGCCGGCAGCCACACCCAGACCATCCTGGCGCTGGCCAAGGAACACCACATCCCGATCGATTTCGGTTGCCAGGAAGGCAACTGCGGAACCTGCCTGGTCAAGGTTTCGTCGGTCGACGGCAAGCGCGCCCCGATGGGCGGCCCGCTCAACGTCCGCGAAGTCGCTGCCCTGCTCGAACTCGGCCACATCACCAAGGCCCAGGTCGACCAGATGTACGTCGACGACATCCCGCCGACCCAGTGGCGCCTGGCCTGCCAGATGATCGTCCGCGACGAGGACATCCTGGTCGAATATCCCAGCAAATGAGCCCAAGCAAGTAAGGCAAAACCATGAACGGTCCGGATCGCCTGCCCGCCCGGGCACTGCTCTTCGCCGAACTGCTGGCCTCGCCGGCAGCCGGCGCGGCGGCGCGCGATCCGAACCGTGCCTTGCTGGCCAGCCTGGTCGCCGGCCAGGCGACGGGCAACGGCTGCCTGCCCGGCGATTTCGGCCTGGGTGCGGCGGCTAGCCGCCATCTGCTGGCCACCTATTTCCCCGGCTGCGACATCGCCCTGACCCAGCGCGACGTCGAAGCCATTCCCGAATGGGAAGACATCCAGAAGCTGCTGCTCGACCACCGTGCCAGCGAATCGCCCAGCGAACTGCTGGTCGCCAACATCGTCGCCACCGCCTGCGCCGGCCGCGACCACCTGTGGCAGGATCTCGGCCTCGCCGAGCGCAGCGAACTGACCCGGCTGATGTGGGTGAATTTCCCGGAGCTGGCCCGCGCCAACACCGGCGACATGAAGTGGAAGAAATTCATCTACCGCCAGTTCTGCTCGCGTGAAGGCATCTACGTCTGCCCCGCCCCGTCCTGCGGGGTCTGCAAGGACTACGCCCTATGTTTTGGACCGGAGAGCTGATCGCCAAGACCGCGCCGGTCCGGCGCCGTCCCGTGGCCTTCCCGGATCGTTCGCCGCAACTCGACCGGGCGATCGCGGCCTATGTCGGGCTGGCCGTCGGCGATGCGCTGGGCGCCACCGTCGAGTTCCTGACCCCCAATGAAATCCGCCACCAGATCGGCGTGCACGGCAACATCACCGGTGGCGGCTGGCTGCGCCTGAAAGCCGGCCAGGTCACCGACGACACCACCATGGCGCTGGCCCTGGGCGAGGCCATCCTTGCCGCCGGCGCCGTCGACGCCAAGGCGGCGGCCGAGGCCTTCGACGCCTGGATGCGCGCCAAGCCGGTCGATATCGGCAACACCGTTCGGCGCAACCTGATCACCTTCCGCCGGACCGGCAATCCGGAAGCCGCCGCCTCCGAGCACGACGCCGGCAACGGCGCGGCGATGCGCGTTTTGCCGGTGGCGCTCAAATGCTACGGTGAGCCGGAAAAAACGACCAAAATCGCAAATCGCGCCCAGGCCCACGTCACCCATCACAACGCTCTGTCCGACGCCGCCTGCGACACCCTGGTCTTCATGGTCCAGGACTTCCTCGCCGGCCGCGATGCCGTCGAGGTCGAGCGCGAACGAGCCGGCCAGCTGGTCGCCGAATTCCCGGTTTTCGCCTACGACCGCAAGCGCCGCGACAACCCGAGCGGCTTCGTCGTCGAGACCATGCAGGCCGTGCTGCAATCCTTCTTTGCCACCGACAACTTCGAGGATTGCCTGCTCGACGTCGTCAACCGCGGCGGCGACGCCGACACCACCGGCGCCATCGCCGGCATGCTGGCCGGGGCGCGCTACGGCTACCAGAGCATCCCCCAGCGCTGGCTCAAGGCGCTCGATCCCGGCATCCGCCTGCACTGCGAGCAGCAGGCCCTGGCCCTGTTCCCGACAGAGGCCCAGCCCTCGCCACAAATGTAAAAGGCCAGACATCCTGTCTGGCCTTTCCGTTTACGAACAGCGATCAAAAATTTACCGCATCAATCCGCACTGCCGTCGAACGGGCCAACCAGTTGCTTCCACTCGATCCGGCTACGTTCCATCGCCATGTCGCTTTCCGAACGAATCGGGCCTTTCGCGCCACGTTCGCCATCGATCTTGTCGAACTGCTGCGCCGCCTGATACTTCTTCAGCGAGTCATAAATATCGCCGACTGCCGGCTGCACATCCAGCGAACGAATCGGCCCTTGGGCACCGCGCATGTCGGTGGTCGACAACTGGTGCGAGGTCTGCAAATCGGTGTACAGGCTTCCTTCGTACGAACCCGCTGCGGCAGAACCGATACCGGCAATCAAAAAGCCAACGCCGGAAATCAAAAGCTTATTCTTCGTCATGACATTTCTCCTTGCGTAAAGGCCCTCCCTTTAAATCGCTTGGAAAATCAATCTTCACTGATACCACGGGGACCGTCGGCGCACCTTAAACAGGCTTACGGAAACGGTTAATAGTTGACAAAACCACTCTGGAATTGTTCCGGTTCCCGGCAAAATTCATTCAGAATTTTTCGACCGGCAAACCCGCCGTAACCAACGCCGAATCGCGGGCTGTCGCCAGGTTGGGCGGCTCGCCCTGCCCGGTCCACAACAGGGAGAGCACGCTGGCGACAAAATTCTTGTGTTCCAGCGGCGCGTTCTGGTACCAGTGCCGTAAATAGCCTTCCAGACTGGTCCGCGCATCGTCCGGGTTGAGATTCAGATAGGTCAGCGCATCCCAGTTCTGCGGATTATTCTCGAACAGCGGCAACAGCAAATTGGCCACGACGTCGTTCTTGTCGCGCAGATACGGATTTTTGCGTAAATCAGCCTCGTGTTCCCGCAGCCAGCTGGCCAGCGGGGCATAGTCCGGCAACTGGCGGTGCCCCTCGGAAATCAGGTGTTCGAAAAAGCGCCGCAGGTTCTTCCCCTTGCCGACCACTTCCGGGCTGGCCGGCGAAGCCTCCCAGGTCTCGGCCAGATTTTTCAGCGTGAACAGCGAGGCTGTCTCGCACAGCGTCTCCTCGAACCACTGGTTGTACTTGGTGGTATCGACACCGACGTTTTCCTCGTAATTGGACAGGATGTGGCACAACTCGTGGGCAAATTCATAAACGTACAAATGCCAGCTCTCGCCCCTGGCATGGAGCTGCACCCGATACTCCCCGTTCCTCCCCCGGTCGTAGAGCGCCACCGGATTGCTATCGGTATGGGTGACGACGATCGGCGCCGCCAGCTTGTTCGGCAGGCGCGCCATCAGTTCATCGGCCACCGAATACAGAACGCTTTCTATGGTCTCCGGCCGGGCCGCCCCCCAGCCTCCGCCTTCGACTCTGATATCGAGACCCAGCTTACGGCTATCGACCGATGGCTTGTTTGCCTGGCCTTCCGTCGCGCCGGCATGGGAAATGATGCCAAACACCGAGGCCAGAATCAGCGGCAGGCGCATTTGGCGCATCACCCAGGCGCGTGGCGTCCCTCTTCGCCGCTCATGCATTTTGGTCGCCTTCATCGGAGTGCCTCCCTTTCCGCTGAAACATCACATGCCCCGCCCGGCAGTCCGGGCAGAAATCGACACATGAATTTAGACCGGCATGAAACCGGGAGTTCCGGCCGACGGCCGGTACGCACACGATCATCCAGGCCGCTTCAGGCAGCCAGCCAACGCGGCATCCATGGTCGCCAGATGGGTGGCGAACCAGGTCGGCAGGTTGCGGGCGTATTCCCGCGCCATGCCCAGGCGGCCGGCCGCGACGCTGCGCGCCATCTGGGCCAGTTCGCCGAGGACGCGCAGATGCTCGCCGTTGTGCTCGCCGATGGCTGGAAAGCGGCAGGCCTTCATCAGCTTGCCTTCGTGCTCGAAGTGCCGGCGGGTATGTTCGCGCAAGGCCTCGAACAAGGCCGGGAAGCTTTCATCCGACGCTGCGAGCAACTGATCGGCCAAGGCAATGAATTCGCGATGGGTGGCATCCATCTCCGCCACCCCGAGCGAAAAGCGCTCGTCCCAGGGCATCAGACTGCCCCGTGGACTTCGCGCTTGGCATTGTTGGTCGTCTTCAGCGCTTCTTCGACGGTGGATTGTGGGTACTTGTACTTGAAACCATTGAAGGCGTTGAACACCGTCACGACCTTGTCGGCCGAGCTCTGCCCCTTGAAGTCGCCTTTTTCCAGCGCGGCGAGGTCGATCAGTTCGTTCCAGCACAGGCCTTCGGTCAGCGGGATGAAGGCAACGATGGCACCATTGACGACCGAGACGAAGGGCTTGGGGATGTTGACGGTAAACATCACGGCCACCGTGCTCGGGTTCAGACCGGCGCCGAATTTTTCCATCAGGGCCGGCCAGTGCTGCAGTTCCTCCAGCGAGCCGGAAATCAGCTTCAGTTCGTCGCCCTCGGCCAGCACCGTGGCCTGCTTGAACAGGGCGTGTGGCGGCTTGCGGCGCCCCTGGTCGTCGGCCACCTCGCCTTCGATCAGGACCAGTTCGCCGCGATAGGCTTCCCAGCCGGCATCGCTGGCGGCTTCGCGGAAGTTGGCGTTGAAAAAATACGGTTCGTAGCTATTGAGCAGCATGGTGTTTCTCCCTGTTTACCATTGATTTCAGGCGGCCACGGCGGCGCCGATAAATTCGAAGACGTCGGACTCGATAATTTCCAGCCCGACCTTCTTGCAGAAACGCCGCTCCTTGTCGGTCGGCGTGGCGATGAACACCCAGCCGGCCGGCTGGGCGGCGGCGTAGATCATGTCGGCCATGACCATGCGTTCGGTGTCGCGGTTCAGGCGCATGCCCATCAGCAGGTATTGCTTGCCCTTGCGCAGCTCCTTGACCTCGGGCGGGATCGAGAAGCCGCCCATCAGTTCGGTGATGAAGTCGACGTAGTCGGCGTCGGAGGCGATATAGACCGCTTCCGGCTTCGGCGTGCCCATCGGCTTGAAGAGGATGGGAATGGCCGGGTTGATGACTTCGCTTTTGACGTATTGCTGGCCATTCCAGAAGTAGAGCTTGTAGCGGAAATCGGTGCCGCCGATGCGGGCGATGCCGGTGATCAGGTTGTGCGGGATGTCGGCGTAGGAATCCTGCAGCTGCGTATCGCGGTTGATGTCGATCACGTAGTGCGGCGCGATGGCCTTCAGCCAGTCGTGCAGCGCGCCGCGCGTCCATTGCGTTTCGCCGTAGACGCGGGTCAGGAACTTGGTCACCGTGCTCCGCCCGCGCTTCAGTTCGACATTCATCGCGGCACGCGGGAACTCGTACATCAGCTTGGGCGCCATCGGCTTGCCGTCGTTCATCGCGTAGATCAGCGAATCGCTGTCGGCGGGGATCGGCGCGCCGGTCGCGGCATTTTTCACATCGGCGAGGACGCCGGGGCCAAGGTAAGGCACGATGCTGCCATCCTTGAGGCCGGCGAGCAGTTTTGCGCGGAGTTCTGGGGTCATTTTGTCGGCTCTGAGTTGGGGTGTAAGCCCTATCAGCAAATTCCACGCCCGACCCTTAAGCACGCAGTGGCCAGCCTTTCCGGCCGTCGCATCAGGCTATTGTCGGGTTTGCGACAGGCGATGCCAGGGGTTATGCTGGAAATGTGTCGCACTGCCCTCCGCTCCCACCATGCGTTTTTCCCGCATTTACCTGAACCGCCTGCAAAACCAGCCGCCAGTCGATGACACGGTGGTCGTCATCGATGTCCTGCGTTCTTTCACGACGGCGGCGGTTGCCCTGTCGCGCGGGGCCAAGGCGATTTATCCGGTGGAAGGCGTCGCGGCGGCCGCCACCCTGGCCGAAACGATGCCGGATTCGCTGCTCGTCGGCGCCGTAGTCGGCGGCGATCCGGCGCCGGGCTTTGATTTCGGGAACTCGCCCGCGGCATTGATGGCCGCCGATCTGGCCGGCCGCAACATCGTCATGAGCACGGCGGCCGGCGTGCGCGGCCTGCAGCGCTTTGGCGGCGCCCGCCGCCTGTTTGCCGGCAGCCTGGTCTGCGCCCGGGCCACGGCAGCGGCGATCCGCGCCGCCGGCGCCCGCGATGTCTGCTTCGTCATCACCGGCGACTGGGTCGATCGCGATGGCGACGAGGACATCGCCTGCGCCGATTATCTCGAAGCCCTTCTCCGTGGCGAGGCGGCCGATCCGGAGCAGATCTCCCGCCGGGTCCGACAATCGGATTTCGGGCGGCGATTCGGTGCCGAGGCCTGGCCCAACCTGCCCGCCGCCGACCTGGAACTAGCGGCCCGGGTCGATCTGTTCGACTTCGCCATGCCGGTCCGGCGCCAAGATGAGCATCTGGTCATCCGCTGATCTGCAGCAGGTTTTTGGGCAAATGCTATCCCCCAAGGGGACTACCGTTGGGCGCGGTCAGCCGGAAATTTTGCCCAAAATTAGAATCCGTTTATAACCAAAGTTGTAGCCGCCGATGGGTCGAAAAGGTATGCTGCTGGCCAAAATCGAACCCTTGGAAAGACGATGAAAATTCTGCTGGTAGACGATTCGAGAGCGATTGCCATGGTCACGAGCGCCCGTCTGGAGTCGTTCGGATACCAAGTCAAACACGCAATCAACGGTCAGACTGCCGTCGATCTGTTCCAAACTGAGACTTTCGATCTGATCCTGATGGACATCGAAATGCCCGGCATGAACGGCTTCGAGACGACGACCCGGATTCGTGCGCTGGAAGGTCAGGAAACCTGGGCCTGGACGCCGATCATCTTCGTCACAGCCACCGATACAATCTCCAACCTGGTTACCGCCATCGAGGCCGGCGGCGACGATTTCATCGCCAAGACCGTGCCGGAACCCGTGCTCCAGGCCAAGATGAAAGCCATGTCGCGCATCGCCGCCTTGCGCAACCGCCTCTCGGTCGCCAACGCCAAGCTGCAGGACCAGGCCAACCGCGACGGCCTGACCGGCCTGCTCAACCGGCGGGCCATGGACTTCCAGGTGGACTGCCTGTGGGAAAAAGCCCAAGCCCAGGCCACGCCGTTTGGCCTGCTGATGGTGGACGTCGATAACTTCAAGAAATACAACGATCACTATGGGCATCAGGCCGGCGATGACTGCCTGCGTTCGGTCGCCGCTTGCCTGGACCGGGTCGTCCGGCAAGCCAACGAACAGCAAACCGCGCCGGGGAGCTTCGTCGCCCGCTATGGCGGCGAGGAGTTCGCCGTCGTCATTCCCGATGCCGCCCCCGGCGTGCACACCGGTTTGGCTGCCAGTCTTGTCCAGGCGGTCGCCGCCTTGGGCATCCCCCATGAAAAAAATGCCGACTGGGGCGTCGTCACCATTTCGCTCGGGGCCTCCTGCATGTCGCCGGCCGCTGGCCAGATCAAGGAGCTGTTCCGTCAGGCCGACCAGCTCCTGTACAAGGCCAAAGCCAACGGCCGCAATCGCGCCGAGGCGCTCTGACAGGTCAGTTGGTTATCCCGCTGGCTTGATTTTCCGGTAACCGCGCTGGCTCAGGCCATCGATTTTTCAATGGCTGCCAGCAGCTTCAGCGCACGCTCTCGGTTCTTTGCCGTTGCGGCGGCGCGTGCCTCGCTGTCGGCGCTTTCGGCCAGCGAAGCCTGAATCAGCGCCTGGTGCGGGGTCATGCCGCCGAGGGCGGCTTCCAGCATGCGCTCGGCGTTTACGTCGTCTTCATTGTTCTTGTCGGGCATCGCTGTTCTCCATTCGAATCGATGGCTTGCGTTTATACCAGCAAAAAGGCCCTGCGGAACCCGCAGGGCCTTCTATTTCACAGCCTTGGCGGATTAGCGGCCTTGCTTGGTCAGCGCGGCGATGTTGGCTTGAGCGGCATCGGCGAACTGCTTGGCGACGGCGTTCATGTTGCCGAAAGCCGAGTTGGCGGCAGCGATGGCGCTTTGCATGGCGGCAACGGCACCTTCGGAACCAGCCGGAGCGGACTTGGCGGCCAGGTCGACCATGCCAGCGACGGACTTCTGGAAGCTGCCGATCTGGGCTTCAACCATCTGGGCCAGTTCCTGCTGGGTCTGGGTGGTGATTTCGTAGACCGAGCGGCCGTAGGCGACAGCCTTTTCGACAGCCGGCTGGGCCAGCGACGATTGGGCAGCCAGGGCGGCTTGCGGGTCCTTGGCGCCGATCACGGACTGGACGCCAGTGACGGTGTCTTCCAGGGCGCTGCGGGCGGTGTCGAGGTTCAGGGCAGCGATGCGCTCGGCCGAAGCCAGGGCAGTGTTGGCGACAGCCAGCAGGGAGTCGACGGTGGCCTTGTTGGCGGCAGCGAATTGTTCGGTATTGAGGGTCATGGCGGTATCCTGAAAAAAGAGTTTCAATCGGTGTTCGGGGTTCAGTATAAAGCACTGGCGGAAAAAATGGTGCACCGCAGCAAAATAGTTTTCAACCCCGCCATCTGCCTCGGAACAGCCCTTGTGCCAAATGCTACGGTCACCGGCAAATTTGGCCATTTTTTGAAATGTTGCAGCGCCCGCGAATTCCCGGAACGCCGGCCACCAACCGATAGCCTGTAGCCGGGTACCGTATACTGGCCGCTTCTCGTTTGACCACGACAAGCCGTCATGACCCAAACCCAGATCACGCTTTCGCAGACCTTCACCCGATTTTTCGAATCGGAGAAATCAGGCGCCATCTTCCTGATCGTCTGCACGCTGCTCTCGCTGGCGCTGGCCAATTCGCCGCTCGGCCCGGCCTATCTCGATTTCTGGCACCTCAAGGTAGCTGGCCTGAGTATCGAGCACTGGGTCAATGATGGATTGATGGCAGTGTTCTTCCTGTTTGTCGGGCTGGAGCTGGAACGGGAACTGTACAACGGCGAACTTGCCGATTTCCGCAAGGCGCTGTTGCCCATCGTCGCAGCCATCGGCGGTATCGCGGTACCGGCCCTGATTCACTTCTCGCTGAACAGCGGCACGTCGACCCAGCCGGGCAGCGGCATCCCGATGGCGACCGACATCGCTTTCGCACTCGGCGTGCTGGCCCTGCTGGGCAGCCGCGTTCCCGTATCGCTGAAGATCTTCCTGACCGCCCTGGCGGTGATGGACGACCTCGGCGCGATCATCGTGATCGCCCTCTTCTACTCAACCGGCGTTTCACCGCTTTATTTGCTGGCGGCGCTGGCGGTTTTCGGCGCCCTGGTCGTGCTCAACCGCTTGCGTGTCATGGCGCTGACCCCGTATCTGCTCGGCGGTGCCTTGATGTGGTATTTGATGCTGCGCTCCGGCATCCACGCCACGATCGCCGGCGTCCTGCTCGCCTTCGCCATCCCCTTCTCGGCCCGCGCCGAAGACGAGCATTCGCCGTCGCATCGCCTCGAACACCTGCTGCACAAGCCGGTGGCCTTCCTGATCCTGCCCATCTTCGCCCTGGCCAATACCGGCATCGTGATCGGTTCTGGCTGGCTGGAAGACCTGACCAGCGCCAACAGCAGCGGCATCATCGGCGGCCTCGTCCTGGGCAAGCCGCTGGGCATCACGTTGCTCAGCTTCCTGGCCGTCACCATCGGCCTCTGCCGCCTGCCGGGCGACCTGAACTGGCGGCATATCATCGGCGCCGGCATGCTGGGAGGCATCGGCTTCACGATGTCCATCTTCATCGCCAACCTGGCCTTCGCCGATCAGGCCGCCGTCATCAATGCCTCCAAGATGGCCATCCTGATCGCCTCGCTGACCGCCGGAACGCTCGGCTACACCTGGCTGCGACTGAGCAGCAAGGGACCGGCACTCACATTGTCGACAAGGTAACCTCGACCACCCCACCAACGACCAGGAATTCGTCCTCGCCCTGCAGCACGCCGGGCAGCAGGCCGCAGTGGAAGAATATTTTGGTCAGCGGAATGTCGACCGCCAGGATGTAGTCGCCGAACTCGCAGGCGCGCTCGCGGCTGCAGGTGAAGGAATTGAGGTTGTTGAGCAGCACGACGTGTTGCCCTTTGTCCCGGCTTTCCAGCACTTCGTGATCGGCCAGCCTGTTCACGCCACGATACAGCGTGACATGGCGGGCGCCGCGATGGCGGCGGGCCAGCTCGTATTGGCAAAAGGTATAGACCAGATCGAGCTGGGCTTCGATGGCATTGGTGCCATACAGGCCCTGCGAGCGCATTTCCAGGTAGCGGTTGTAGGCCTCGCCGGCCGGGTCGCGTAGCGGCTGGCCGTGCCAGCGCGGCATCAGGCCGAAACGCGACTCGACCCAGCCTTTGAGCACGGCGCCCTCGCGGCTATCGGCGTCGAAGCTCCAGCCACGAATCATCTTGATGTAGTTGGCCTTGGCCCGCCCCTTTTTATGACCGCTCAGGCCCATCTCTTCCGGCCATTCAAGCTGGAAATGCACGGTCATGTAGTCGCGGAAGACCTCGGCCCGCGCGTCGGGCGTAGCCGCCTCCAGGCGCTGGAACAGGTTGCGGTGCAGTTCGGCGACACCATCGAGCAGCAGTTCGGTCGGGTGTTGCTGGAAGGTCAGGCCACCGAGCACGACGGCCGGCAGGTTGCAGCGATTGATCGGCAGACGCGCCTCGCGCGGCAGTGTCGCTTTGTAAGTTGCCTCGGCCAGAAGGCCGCGGCTACCTTGCAAAGTATCAGAAAGGAGACTGCCGTCGCCTGAGACCGGTTTTGTCTCGCTCGCGCTTGACGCTTTGTTGTCACCCCTACAAAACGTAGGGGAATTGTCGGATGTAGCGGCCCCGACAAAATCTGGCTGTTTTTCAATTTTCATTGAATATTCAATCGCTTGCAGTCTGTCAATCGATCTGGCACGCAACGTGCAGAAGGTGAGGTGCGACTCTCAATGATTCCTTCGCAAATCGACTGACAGACTAAGGAGATTACACCATGGCAAAACTCCGTCAATGCGCCATCTACGGCAAAGGCGGTATCGGCAAGTCCACCACCACGCAGAATCTGGTGGCGGCCCTGGCCGAATCCGGCAAGAAAGTAATGATCGTCGGCTGTGACCCGAAAGCCGACTCGACCCGCCTGATCCTGCATAGCAAGGCCCAGACCACCGTGATGCACCTGGCGGCTGAAGCCGGCTCGGTGGAAGACCTCGAACTGGAAGACGTGCTCTCCGTCGGTTTCGGCGGCATCAAGTGCGTCGAATCCGGTGGCCCGGAACCAGGCGTCGGCTGTGCCGGCCGCGGCGTCATCACCGCCATCAACTTCCTGGAAGAAGAAGGCGCCTATGACGAAGACCTCGACTTCGTGTTCTACGACGTGCTCGGTGACGTGGTCTGCGGTGGCTTCGCCATGCCGATCCGCGAAAACAAGGCTCAGGAAATCTACATCGTCTGCTCGGGCGAAATGATGGCCATGTACGCTGCCAACAACATCTCCAAGGGTATCGTGAAGTACGCGAACTCCGGCGGTGTCCGCCTGGCCGGCCTGATCTGCAACTCGCGTAACACCGACCGCGAAGACGAACTGATCATGGCTCTGGCCTCCCGCCTCGGCACCACGATGATCCACTTCGTACCGCGTGACAACGCCGTGCAGCACGCCGAAATCCGCCGCATGACGGTCATTGAATACGATCCGAAGCACAAGCAGGCCGACGAATACCGCCAACTGGCCGCCAAGATCGTTGCCAACACCAACTTCGTCATCCCGACCCCGATCGAGATGGAAGAGCTGGAAGACCTGCTGATGGAATTCGGCATCATGGAAGCGGAAGACGAGTCCATCGTCGGCAAGACCGCCGCCGACCTGGCTGCCTAAGCAACACCCCGCAAGCCCAGGCGGGGGCGCAGGCTCCCGCCAATTTCAACCAGTACGTCGGCCACAGATTGGTGGCGACGTCAGGAGGAAAACATGACGACTCTGTCTCGCGAAGAAACCGATGCCCTCATTGCCGAGGTGCTCGAGGTCTATCCGGAAAAAGCCAAGAAGGACCGCGCCAAGCACCTCGCGTCCAATGACGTTTCCGTTGAACAATCCAAGAAGTGCATCACTTCCAACCGCAAGTCCCTGCCCGGTGTCATGACCATTCGTGGTTGCGCCTACGCCGGCTCCAAGGGCGTGGTCTGGGGTCCGATCAAGGACATGATCCACATCTCCCACGGTCCTGTCGGCTGCGGCCAGTATTCCCGCGCCGGTCGCCGTAACTACTACGTCGGCACCACCGGCGTCGACACCTTCGGCACGATGAACTTCACCTCGGACTTCCAGGAAAAGGACATCGTCTTCGGCGGCGACAAGAAGCTGGCCAAGCTGATCGAAGAAGTCGAACAACTGTTCCCGCTGCACAAGGGGATCTCGGTCCAGTCCGAGTGCCCGATCGGTCTGATCGGCGACGACATCGAGTCCGTCTCCAAGAAGGGTTCCGCCGCCATCGGCAAGCCCATCGTTCCGGTCCGCTGCGAAGGCTTCCGCGGTGTTTCCCAGTCCCTGGGCCACCACATCGCCAACGACGCGATCCGCGACTGGGTGCTCGACAAGCGCGACGGCCAGCCCTACGAATCGACCCCCTACGATGTGGCCATCATCGGCGACTACAACATCGGCGGTGACGCCTGGGCCACCCGTATCCTCCTCGAGGAAATGGGCCTGCGCGTTGTGGCCCAGTGGTCCGGCGACGGCACCATCGCCGAAATGATGAACACGCCGAAGGTCAAGCTGAACCTGCTGCACTGCTACCGTTCGATGAACTACATCTCCCGTCACATGGAAGAGAAGTACGGCATTCCTTACCTGGAATACAACTTCTTCGGCCCGACCAAGATCGTCGAATCCTGCCGCAAGATCGCCGCCTTCTTCGACGACACCGTCAAGGCCAAGACCGAAGCCATGATCGCGCGCTACCAGCCGATGATGGACGAGATCATCGCCAAGTACAAACCGCGTCTCGAAGGCAAGAAGGTCATGCTCTACGTCGGCGGCCTGCGTCCGCGTCACGTGATCGGCGCCTACGAAGACCTCGGCATGGAAGTCATCGGCACCGGCTACGAATTCGGCCACAACGACGACTACGACCGCACGATCAAAGAGATGGGTGATGCCACCCTGCTCTACGACGACGTCACCGGCTTCGAACTGGAAGAGTTCGTCAAGCGCCTGAAGCCCGACATGGTCGGCTCCGGCATCAAGGAAAAGTACATCTTCCAGAAGATGGGCATTCCGCTGCGCCAGATGCACTCCTGGGATTACTCCGGCCCGTATCACGGTTACGACGGTTTCGCGATCTTCGCCCGTGACATGGATATCGCGCTGTCCAACCCGACGTTCAAGAACCTGGTTCCGCCCTGGAAGAAGGTTGAAGCCGAAGACGTCAAGAAGGCCGCCTGACCTAGCTCAGTACATCCTTAACCTTGAGCCCGCAGCCGCGAATGAGCGGGGCGGGCAAGGAGATAGCAATGCAAACCGCAGACAACATCAAGCCCTGTTACCCGCTGTTCCGCGACGATGACTACAAGAAGAACCTGGCCGAGAAGCGCGTCCAGTTCGAGGAAGGTCATGGTCCGGACAAGGTCTTCGAAACCTTCATGTGGACCACCACGCAGGAATATCAGGATCTCAACTTCAAGCGCGAAGCCCTGACCGTCGATCCGGCCAAGGCCTGCCAGCCGCTCGGCGCCGTCCTCTGCGCCTCCGGCTTCCACAAGACCCTGCCCTACGTGCATGGTTCGCAAGGCTGTGTCGCCTACTTCCGCACCTACTTCAACCGTCACTTCAAGGAACCGTGCTCCTGCGTGTCCGACTCGATGACGGAAGACGCAGCCGTGTTCGGCGGCCAGAAGAACATGTTCGACGGCCTGGAAAACGCCAAGGCCATCTACAAGCCGGACATGATCGCCGTATCGACCACCTGTATGGCCGAAGTCATCGGTGACGACCTCAACGCCTTCATCAACAACTCGAAGAAGGCCGGCCACATTCCGCAGGACTACCCGGTTCCCTTCGCCCATACCCCGTCCTTCGTCGGTTCGCACACCACCGGCTGGGACAACATGGAAGAAGGCATCCTGCGCTACTTCACGCTGAACGCCATGGAAGGCAAGGTTGTCGGTTCGAACAAGAAGGTCAACATCGTTCCCGGCTTCGAAACCTACCTCGGCAACTACCGCGTCATCAAGCGCATGCTGACCGAGATGGGCGTCGGCTACACGATGCTGTCCGATCCGACCGATGTCTTCGACACCCCGGCCGACGGTGAATTCCGCATGTACTCCGGCGGCACGACGATGGACGAAGTCAAGGACGCACCGAACGCCATCACCACGCTGCTGATGCAACCGGCCCAGCTGGAAAAGACGAAGAAGTTCGTCGAAAACACCTGGAAGCACGACATTCCGATGCTCAACATCCCGATGGGTGTCGAGTGGACCGACGAGTTCCTGATGAAGGTCTCCGAAGTCACCGGCCAGCCGATCCCGGCTTCGCTGGAACTGGAACGCGGCCGCTGCATGGACCTGATCTCCGACAGCCACGCCTGGCTGCACGGCAAGAAGTTCGCCATCTACGGCGACCCGGACTTCGTCATGGGCATGGTCAAGATCCTGCTGGAAGTTGGCGCCGAGCCGACCCACATCCTGTCCCACAACGCCAACAAGCGCTGGGGCAAGAGCATGGAGAAGCTGCTCGCCTCCAGCCCGTTCGGTACCCTGGGCAAGGTCTATGTCGGCAACGACCTGTGGCACATGCGCAGCCTGTGCTTCACGGACAAGCCTGACTTCCTGATCGGCAACTCCTACGGCAAGTACATCCAGCGCGACACCCGCCACAAGGGTGAAGAGTTTGAAGTACCGCTGATCCGCCTCGGCTTCCCGATCTTCGACCGTCACCATCAGCATCGCGCCACCACCATGGGCTACGAAGGGATGATGTCCGTGGTTACCCAGCTGACCAACGCGGTCCTTGAGCAACTCGACAAGGAAACGATCGGCATGGGCACCACCGACTACAACTTCGACCTGGTCCGCTAATCCGGCCAGACCGGCGCCCCGCTGCCGGCAACGGCGGTGGGGCATCGGCACGAAGTCCAGCGACAACCGAAACCTAGGGAGCTGTAATGGCCAACATCATGATCCAGCAAGGCAGCAACGGCGGGCTGGTGTTCTACCTTCCGAAGCGCGACCTGGAAGCGTCCATCGAGTCCATCGAATTCGACACCGCCGACAAATGGGGTGGCGAACTGAAGCTGGACAACGGCGGCACGTACTACATCGATCCGATCGCCAAGCCGCCCCGCCTGCCTGTTTCCCTGAGAGCCAAGCGCCTCGGCGCTGCTGAAGATTAAGCCTTTGAAACCTGCCCGCCCCAGCCAGCCGCTTCTTTGACAAAGCGGCCAGCGAAGGCGGATTGAAAGGAGAGCATCATGGCAATGAAAATCGATCCCGACATGTGCACCGCCTGCGGCGACTGCAAGCCGGTCTGCCCGACCAAGTCGATCAGCTCCGGCAAGATCTTCTACAAGATCGACGCTGCGACCTGCACGGAATGCGACGGCCACAACGATAGCCCGTTGTGTGTCGACGTCTGCCCGTCCGGCTGCATCAGCCCGGCCTGATAAAGCCTTGAGCCGAGCGCCGGGCCGCAAAACCCGGCGTTCCACTGAAGTCTTTCTTCGGAGCCAAGATCATGTCGGAAACCCCCATCGCCTCCCGCGAAGCCGCGCTGCGCATTGCGCTGGCCGCCCGCGCCCTGAACGGCCTCGATGTCCGCGCCCTGGTCGGCGCTCTCATTGAAAAGCTCGACGCGCCCCTGACCGAGGCCAAGCTCGGCACGCTGACCGTCGAAGACCTGCGCGTCATCCTGGCCGGCGATTTCGCCGAACAGGGCTGCCACGTCGGCGTCGAAGCCGAGGCGCTCAAGGAGGCCATTCGCCTGCTCTGGGGCCAGGGCGTCACGAACAGCGACTTCCCGGCGGTCGACGCCTACGCCGAGGGCGAGATGCCCGGCTCACTGCGCGTCGCCGTCGCCGCCAACCGCGGCGAGAACCTCGACGGCCACTTCGGCTCCTGCGAGCGCTTCCTGGTCTATCAGGTCAGCCCGGATGCCATCAAGCTGATCGCCATCCGCAGCACGGTCGAGGCCGACGCCGCCGAAGACAAGAATGCCGCCCGCTCGGCGCTGATCAACGACTGCCAGATCGTCTACGTCCAGTCGATCGGCGGCCCTGCTGCCGCCAAGGTCGTGCGCGCCGGCGTTCATCCGGTCAAGAAGCCGACCGGCGGCGCCGCCCGCGAAGTGCTGGTCGAACTGCAGGGGCGCCTGACCAGCCCGCCGCCCTGGCTGGCCCAGATCATGGGCGTGCCGGCCGCCTCGCTGGCCCGCTTCGAGGAAGAAATCGAAGAGGAGGAATCGGCATGATCACCCCCAGCCAACTCGTCCGGGTCGCCGAAGCCGCCCTGCTTGACGGCCGCGCCGCCTCGCTGCGCCAGCGCTTCCCCAACCTGCATTTTTCCGAGTGCAGCGAAGACGACGTTTCGCCGCGCTACCAGGTGGCATTGAGTGTCGAAGGCTACGATCTGTTCCTGATCACCGGCGCCTCCGGCCATTGCCTGGAACTGACCAACGATGCCGAGGCAGCAACCGGCATCCTGATTGCCAGCAAGGTCGATGACGAGTGAAAAGACCGCCGCCGACGCAGGGATCGGCAAGCTTGGCCTGTGTTCCGGCTGCCGCTATTTTCCGGACTATCTGAACGGCCACCGCTGCACGCCCGGCGACGCCTGCATCCGCGCCCACAGTGGCCGGCAGATCGACCGCTTCCTGCGCGCCAATCCCGGCGAAGCCGTCCACTACCTGGCCGACATCTTCTGGGAGCGGCGGGCCATCGCGGCCAAATATGCGACGGTCGATGCCATTTTTTGCCTGAAATCCGATCCCGATGAAGTGGTGCGTCGCGTCGTCGCCACCCGCCTGCCGGTCGACCAGCTGTTCCTGATGGTCGACGACCACGATCGCGAAGTCCGCCTCTCGGTCGCCGCCCGCCTGCCCGAAGCCCTGCTCGTCCGGCTGATCCACGACCCCGACTACCTGATCCGCGCCACCGTCGCCCGCCGCCTGCCGCACGGCCAGCTGGCCAAGCTCGCCAAGGACCCGGAGCGCGAAGTACGCAAGGTCGTCGCCTCGCGCCTGCCGCCCTTCGCCCTGCACATGCTGGCCGACGATCCGGAGCCGGAAGTCCGCGCCGTCGTCGCCGAACGCGCCCTGCCCGGCCTGGCCGCCATGCTGCTGCAGGACAGCGAATGGTGGGTGCGCCTGGCCGCCGTCGCCAACGCCCCGCTCGAATTTCTACCGCCGCTGACCGAGGACCCGGAAATCGAAGTCCGGGAAGCGGCCCAAGCCCGGCTCGCCGAGTCGGAACACGCCTAAGCGCCTATGAAATATTCATTCACGCCCGCTCCCCGCGCCCAGACGAGCCCGCTCGGCGTTGCAAATGCTCGCCATAGCCCGAGCTATGGCTGTGCTTTGCGCCTTGATCGTGCACGCCTGGACACGTTGCTCGGTCGCGCCCAAATAATTCACAGACTCTGACCAAGGAAAAATCATGAAACAGAACCAGGCCTGGACGGAATACTGCAAATCGCTGTCGCCGGCAATCGTCGAAACCTGCGCCAAAACGCCGGTCAACGCCGGCCCGGCCGGCCTGATCAAGGCCCTCGGCGCGGCCCTACCCGACTGGAAATTCCGCCACGCCCTGGGCCGCGGCGGCTGGTATCGCCTGGGCGGTATCGTCGATTCCGCCGGCCAGCGCATCAGCGACAGCCTGGAAAGCTGGATCGAAGCCGCCCTCGACGAACGCGACGGCGACCTTCAGCGCCTGATCGACGACTATGCCGACCAGACACTGTTCGCCACCCGCCTGGTCGGCCAGACACACTACCTGGTCGCCTCGGCCGGCGACTGCAGCGATGACTTCCTGCAACTGGAAATCGAGGACCTGCAGGAAATGCGCGCCCATCAACTGTTCGCCAACGAGCCGAACACCGTCGAGGAACTGGTCGATCCGCGCGGCGGCGGTGATGCGCCGGCACCGGTCGGCCTGCCCTTCTACACCTTCCGCCGCATCCAGCACGTCGGCGCCTTCCTCAAGCGCATGCTGGCGCAAAAGCCCGAGCCGGCGCCGATCCACCGCATGGTCAACGACTGGGCCCGGAGCAGCGCCGGCGGCACCAGCGCCTTCCACAACCACTGGGTCATCGCCACCCGCGAACACCTCGACCGCTACCACCAGCCGGTCTTCCGCGCCCAGCCCATCGCCACGCTGGCCGGCGACCCGCCCGAATTCGAAGCCAGCCCCGGCACCAGCGGCCTGAAACTGCAGGAAGCGCTGATCCACTTCGACCGCGAAGTCGGCTACCCGCTGGCCTGGTACTTCCACATGCTGACCACCAAGGCCGTGCCACACTGGGTCGCCCAGAGCGCCGTCGAAGACGCCCTGGCCGGCTTCGCCTACCTGCCGCAGAAGGACGTGGACATCGTCCGCAGCTGGCTGCACCGGCCGTACGCGGTTTGAGAATTTTGATTTTTGGCTTTTTTTTCGGGCTGACCGTAGCATTTGGCGCAGAATTCTGCGCCTTGCTTTACGAAACCCAACCAGCCCTTGGCTGGGAGCCAGCATCACTGACTAGTCGGCCCATCACGGCGAAGCCAGACTACAAAGGGGGCTGAACAAAGCCCCCTTCTTATATTTTCCGTTATTGCCCTGCGGCAAGCTGCGATTCCTGCACGCCCTTCTTGCCCTCTTCCTCGCTAACCAGGGAGAGCTTCGTACGCGCATAAAGCAAACCCATTTTTACCTCTTGCCAGATGTAATAAAGCTTTCCGGCTACGGCATCCACCTCGATGGTGTCAGAGTTCTCGGACTTTGAGGTTACGGTGTGCTTGCCACCGAAGAAAGCCACACCGACCCGATGAAGCGGGCCATCGACAGCGAAGAAGGCAGAGCCCGTTACGGACGACGCTTCGCCACAGTCGAACCGGTCTTCGGCAATCTGCGCCACAACAAACGACTGGATCGGTTCACGCTACGCGGCCGGAAGAAGGTCGATACGCAATGGAAACTGTACTGCCTGGTGCACAACATCGAGAAACTGGCGCATCACGGATTCGGGCAGTAGAGAAGAAGGGGCAATCTCCCAGCCGCCAAAGCAGGCTGAGCAGCCCGAATCGAGAATGCTACGGTCGGCCGGAAAAAAGGCATGAAAATGAAAAATGGCGCAGACAAAACCTGCGCCATTTCTTGGCCGAAATTCAGGTCGGAAAAGGGTTTTTCTACAGCGTCAACGTTTGAATTCACCGGCGCTGCGCAGCGTCCGGTGGAATGATGGGTTGGGGGGCATTGAGTAACTTTTCGATCCTCTCGAGAGCCGACATCCATTCCCTAATTCTGTCTTCCGTGGTTTGAGGGGATTTCGATTCGGCTTGCTTCCATAACATGTGTCGCATATGAGAATTGTCTGTGTAGTAGATGCGCAGATTCTTTTCGGTCTGCCGGTATATGAGCAGGTTTTTATTCTTCATCGCCCCTTCAATCGGATTGGGAGAAAACAGATATTGGCCATTTTCGATTGACACGAGATTCAAGGTCCCAAGGGTCCCAAGGTCTCCGCCAATAGAGACTGTGGTGTTTTCCACCTTGAGTCTCAATAAGCAGGCATATGCGGACACCATCGCAAAGCCCCTAGCGAGCTCATACGGCGGTGCCGCGTAAATAGCTTGTTCTGTTGCCGGAATATCCAGAACCCACGTGCCTTGAATGTCATCGGCAACGGCAGCTCCAGCCGCTAGTGGCTGGACAATAGTTGCGACCCCTATAACGGCCAAAAGAACGGCTCGTAACAAAACGATTATTGGCTTCACTAAGCATGCTCCAATGGATTTGTAAGGCAGGACTTTGCCCCCCAACGTTGTAGGTAAGGGGCGCTGCACGGCGCTTTATCGCGCAGCGTCCAGCGGAGGCCGAAGGCCGGAGCGGCCTTGACTGATGGGATGGACTCCCCCGTCTTTTCATCGCTCAATAGGCGATGCCGGTGCTCATGGGGATGGGGATCGGTCTTCGACGAAAGGAGTCCGAAATGCATGCTACTACCGTTGCTGTTGATCTGGCCAAAAGTGTATTCCAAATCGCTATTGCTGATGACAGGTGGAAAGTTGTCGAACAACTGCGCCTGACCCGCAGCCAGTTCGAACGCTGGTTCCACAACCGTGATGTGGGGCTGGTCGTCATGGAGGCCTGCGGTTCTGCCCATCACTGGGGCCGCTGGCTCAACCGCCTGGGTATCGAGGTCATACCCATGAACAGGCCTTGCAACGCGCTATCAAACGCGGCCTGGCTGAAGCAGGCATCGCAAAGCCAGCGTCAACGCATACGTTGCGGCATTCTTTTGCCACCCATTTGCTGCAGGCCGGCTACGACATACGCACGGTGCAGGAACTGTTGGGCCATTCCAACGTGGAAACAACGATGATCTACACCCACGTCATGAATCGCGGCGGCCGCGGGGTAGTCAGTCCGGCGGATACGCTGGCTGGCACACCGCGAGGCGCGCCAGCCGTGATTGGAGCGTTCTAGAACACCTCGTCGCCCACCCCGGCCAGCGCCGCGTCGCCGGCCATCACGGTTTCGGCGAAGGCGGCGGCTTGCGGTAGTAGCTGGTCGGCGTAGAAGCGGGCGGTGGCGATCTTGGCGCGGTAGAAGGGCTGGTCGCCCTCGCCCTTGTCGAGATAGCCGGCGGCGGCCAGCGCAGCCTTGCCCATGAACCAGCCGCCGCAGACGGTCACGGCAAGGTGCATGTAGGGTACGGCGGCGGTCAGCACGCCGGAAAGGCCGGTCTTCGCATTGGCGGCCAGCCATTCGCTGGCGGCGACCCAGGCCTTCAGTGCGCTGCCCAGGCGCTGGCCGATGGCCTGCAGTTCCGGCTTGGCACTGGCGGCCAGGGCCTGGACGGTGGCCTGGATTTCGCCGAAGACGACCTTGGCGGTGGCGCCCTGGTCGCGCATCAGTTTGCGGAACAGCAGGTCGTTGGCCTGGATGCCGGTGGTGCCTTCGTAGATGGTGGTGATGCGCGAATCGCGCCAGTGCTGGGCGGCGCCGGTTTCCTCGATGTAGCCCATGCCGCCGTGGATCTGCAGGCCGAGCGAGGTGACGTCGATGCCCATTTCGGTGCCGCCGCCCTTGACGATGGGGATCATGAATTCGGCGAGGAATAAGGATTTTTGCCGTTTTTCCGGCTCGACCGTAGCGTGCGCCCGGTCAAGCAACCCGGAGGCGTAGTAGGCCATGGCGCGGCAGGCTTCGACGCGGCATTTCATCAGCATCAGCATGCGGCGGATGTCGGGGTGCTTGTCGATGGTGACCAGCGCTTCGCCGGTCACCGCATCGCGGCCCTGCTTGCGTTCGCGGGCGAAGGCCAGGGCCTGCTGGTAGGCGCGCTCGCCGATGGCAATGCCCTGCAAACCCACACCGAGGCGGGCTTCGTTCATCATGATGAACATGTACTCCAGGCCGCGATTGGCTTCGCCGAGCAGGTAGCCAACCGCCCCGCCATTGTCACCGTAGGCCATCACGCAGGTCGGGCTGGCGTGGATGCCGAGCTTGTGTTCGAGCGCGATGCAGTGGGCGTCGTTGCGGGCGCCAAGGCTGCCGTCGGCATTGACCAGGAACTTGGGGACCAGGAACATCGAGATGCCCTTGACCCCGGCCGGCGCGTCCGGCAGGCGGGCGAGCACGAGGTGGACGATGTTGTCCGTCATGTCGTGGTCGCCGTAGGTGATGAAGATTTTTTGCCCGAAGATGCGGTAGCTGCCGTCGGCCTGCGGCTCGGCACGGCTGCGGATCAGCGCCAGGTCGGAACCGGCCTGCGGCTCGGTCAGGTTCATCGTGCCGGTCCATTCGCCGGTCACCATTTTTTCCAGGTAGATGGCTTTTAGCTCGTCGCTGGCGCAGGTCAGCAGCGCCTCGACGGCGCCGGTGGTCAGCAAGGGGCCGAGCGAAAACGACAGGCTGGCCGAGCAGACCATTTCCTTGACGGCGACAGCCAGCGTATCGGGCAGGCCCTGGCCACCGAAGTCGGCCGGCGAGGCGATGCCGTTCCAGCCAGATTCGCAGAACTGCTGGTAGGCTTCCTTCCAACCCGGCGGCGTGGTCACGCCGTTCGGCGTCAGCTTGCAGCCCTGCTTGTCGCCAACCTGGTTGAGCGGGGCGATCACTTCGCTGGTAAAGCGGGCGGCCTCTTCGAGGATGGCGTCGGCGACGTCGGGCGTCGCTTCCTCGTAGCCGGGAATCTGGCTCAGCTCCTTGAAGCCGGCCAGTTCGTCCATGACGAAACGCATGTCTTTGACGGGTGCGCGGTACTCGTTCATCGTCGTTCTTCCTCTTTCAGAATGGGTTGCTGCATAGCGCCGTCTTGGCGCTGCGGTATTCGTGCATCAGCTTGGCGACCAGTTCGGCCGTCGGCAGGATTTCGTCGATGCCGCCGACGCCCTGCCCGGCACCCCAGATATCGCGCCAGGCCTTGGCTGTGGTGGCGCTGGCGAAATTGGCGATCTGGCCGTCGCCGGCCGGCAGGCAGTTGGGATCGAGGCCGGCGGCGACGATGCTTTTCTTCAGGTAATTGCCATGCACGCCGGTGAAATACGGGGTATAGACGATGTCGGCCGCGGCCGAATCGACGATGGCCTGCTTGTAGGCTTCGGCGGCATTCGCCTCGTGGGTGGCGATGAAGCGCGTGCCGATGTAGGCGAAATCGGCGCCCATCGCCTGTGCGGCGAGGATGGCGCTGCCGCTGGCAATCGACCCGGAAAGGGCAATCGGGCCGTCGTAGAACTTGCGGATTTCGCCGACCAGCGCGAAGGGGCTGAGCGTGCCGGCATGGCCGCCGGCCCCGGCGCAGACAAGGATCAGGCCGTCCACGCCAGCTTCCAGCGCCTTTTCGGCATGGCGGACGCTGATCACGTCGTGGAAGACCTGGCCGCCGTAGGCATGAACCCAGGGCACGATCTTGGTCGGCGCGGCCAGGCTGGTGATGATCAGCGGCACCTCGTGCTGTACGCAGAGCGCCATGTCGTATTCCAGGCGTTCATTGGAAGCGTGGATGATCTGGTTGACGGCGAAGGGCGCGGCGTTGGGGTCGGCGGCCAGTTCGGTCTTGATGCGCGTCAGCCATTCGTCGAGCAGTTCCTTCGGCCGGGCGTTGAGCGCCGGGAAGGAGCCGATGACGCCGCTCTTGCACTGGGCGATGACCAGATCCGGGTTGGAGACGATGAACATCGGCGCGCAAAGCACCGGCAGCGACAGGTTCTTGTTCAGGGAAACCGGGATCGCCATCAACCCTCCTCCTTCAGCGCGCGCCGCAGGATCTTGCCGACATTGGTGCGCGGCAGGTCGTCGCGGAATTCGACGTGCTTGGGAATCTTGTAGCCGGTCAGCAGGCCGCGGCAATGCTCGATCAGCATGCGCTCGGTGACCGCTGGGTCCTTGCGCACGACGAAGATCTTGACCGCCTCGCCGGAGTGTTCGTCGGCCACGCCGATGGCCGCCACGTCGCGCACCCCGGGGTGCATGGCGACGGCCTCCTCGACCTCGTTCGGATAGACGTTGAAGCCGGAGACCAGGATCATGTCCTTCTTGCGATCGACCAGGAAGACGAAGCCTTTCTTGTCGACGTAGCCCATGTCGCCGGTGCGCAGGAAACGGTCGGGGTGGAAGACCAGTTCGGTCTCGTCCGGCCGCTGCCAGTAGCCCTTCATGACCTGCGGACCGCGGATGCAGATTTCGCCGATCTGCCCCTGCGGCACTTCGGCGCCGTAGTCGTCGCGGATCGACACTTCGGTCGACGAAATCGGCAGGCCGATGGCGCCGTTGAACTCATGCATGTCGAGCGGGTTGATCGTCGCTGCCGGCGAGGTTTCAGTCAGGCCGTAGGCCTGCAGCAGCGGCACGCCGACTACCTTCAGCCAGCGCTCGGCGACCGGCCCCTGTACCGCCATGCCGCCGCCCAGCGTGACGCGCATGGTCGAGAAATCGAGCTTGGCGAATTCCGGATTGTTGAGCAGCGCGTTGAACAGCGTGTTGACGCCGGTCACCACCGTCACCGGGTACTTGCCCCATTCCTTGACGAAGCCGGGAATGTCGCGCGGGTTGGCGATCAGCAGGTTGCGCGCGCCGACCATCAGGAAGGTCAGGCAGTTCGCCGTCAGCGCGAAGATGTGATACAGCGGCAGGGCGGTCAGGATCAGCTCCTCGCCTTCGCGGATGACCGGCTTGATCCAGTTGTAGGCCTGCGTGACGTTGGAGGCGATATTGGCGTGGGTCAGCATCGCCCCCTTGGAAACGCCTGTCGTGCCGCCGGTGTATTGCAGGAAGGCGATGTCGTCGCGCGCCAGCGGCACCGGCTGCCAGCCCTGCTTGCGACCGGCGGCCAGCGCGCTGTTGAAGCGTATGGCGCCGGGCAAGGTCCAGGCCGGCACCAGCTTCTTGACGTGGCGGACAACGAAATTGACGATGTGGCCCTTCAAGCCGAGCATCTCGCCCATCGGCGTCACGATGACGTGCTTGATCGCCGTGTGGGCGACGATCTGGTCGAGCGTGTGGGCGAAGTTCTCGACGATGACGATGGCCGCCGCGCCGGAATCCTTCAGCTGGTGTTCCAGTTCGCGCGGCGTGTACAGCGGGTTGCAATTGACCACGATGCAGCCGGCACGCAGGGTGCCGAACAGCGCCACCGGGTATTGCAGCAGGTTGGGCATCATCAGCGCGACTCGGTCGCCTTTCTTCAGCCCCTTGCTCTGCAGCCAGCCGGCGAAGGCCATGCTGTCTTCATTCAACTGCCGATAGGTCATCTCCTTGCCCATGCTGATATAGGCGACCTTGTCGGCATAGGTCGTGCAGGCCTGCTCGAACAGCGCGACCAGCGAGGGGATGTGCTCGATGTCGATCTCGGCCGGCACGCCGGCGGGATAGCTTTGCAGCCAGATTTTTTCCATTATTGTCTCCTCCTCTGTGGCTTGTTAACCGCCGAGCAGCGCCTTCTTCAGCGAGGCGTCTGCCGGTTTGTCGCCCAGCCAGACCTTGAGCAGCGCTTTCGCGAAGCCCGGCCCGGCCACCTTGCCGCGTGTTTCGCCGTTCAGGCTGATGCTAACGCCGTCGGCCGAGAAATCTATGGCGATGGTATCGCCTTCCCGCGCCTTGCCGATACTTTTCATGATGCCGGCCAGGGCCTCGGCCTGCGCCTTCATGTCGGCCATTTCGGCCGGCGTGTGGTTGTTCTTCAGCCCTTCGTCCATCGCCGAGGCCAGCGTTTCGGCATCAATGTCGCGCAACAGGCGCATGACCATGCGCCGCGGCTGCGGGTTGTCGAGGATCGCCGCAGGCATCGTCGACTTCTGGCCGACGTACAGGGCGCCGACATAGACCTTGATGAACAGCTTGCTGCGCAGCCCGGCGCCGTTGAGCAGCAGTTCGCTGCCGCCGACGCGCAGGCTGTCGTCCACCTTGATGCCGGCCACTTCGGCGGCATGCAGCGTGGGCACGGCAAGCAAGGCGGCAAGCAGCGCGGCGCGCCGGATGCTGTTGGATGCAATCATTGTTTGTCTCCTCCACCGCTCTTCTGGCGGTAATGGTTTTTTTCGGCAATGTAGACCGTGCGCTCGACCACCGCATGCACGATCCCATGTTTGTCCTTCAGTTCGACCACGTAGGTCCGTTCAAGCTCCGGGCTGTTCGCCAGGGCGCCCCGGATTTCCGCCAGTTCCTCGTCGCTGAGCACGAAATCGGCATACAGCGTCGAGTGGCCCGGCTTCCGGTAGCGGATGCTGGCCGCCTTGTCCCAGACGATGTAACCCTTGCCCAGCGCCGCCATCAGCATCATCGGATGCGCCCCGTCGGTAATCGCGAACAGCGAGCCGCCATAGAGCGAGCCGACGATGTTCTTGGTCCGCCACGACAGCGGCAGATGGATGCTGATGTGACGCAGGTCCGGCGAGACATGGACGACCCGCCCGCCGGTGCCGCGAAAGGCCGGATGGAAATTGAATCCCAGCCGCACCATGCGGGCGCGCCAGACGGGGGGAAGTTTGGCCAGCCAGGCTGGTTTCATCGTCTAAATGCCACGGTCAGCCGGAAATTTTGGCCAAAATCGAAATTCGCCCACCGTCAGACCCGCTCGAAAATGCCGGCGGCGCCCATGCCCGTGCCGATGCACATGGTCACCATGCCGTACTTGCCGCCGGTGCGCTGCAGGCCATGGACCACGGTCGCCGTGCGGATCGCGCCGGTGGCGCCGAGCGGGTGGCCGAGCGCGATGGCGCCGCCGAGCGGGTTGATCCTGTCCGGATTCAGCCCGAGTTCCTGGATCACCGCCAGCGACTGCGCGGCAAAGGCTTCGTTGAGCTCGATCCAGTCCAGATCGTCCTGCTTGATGCCGACCTGGGCCAGCACCTTGGGGATCGCCGCAATCGGCCCGATGCCCATGATCTCTGGCGCCACGCCGCCGACCGCGTAACCGGCGAAGCGGGCGAGCGGGGTCAGGTTGTGTTCCCTCAGAATCGTCTCGGAAACCAGCATTACGGCGCCAGCGCCGTCCGACATCTGCGACGAGTTGCCGGCCGTCACCGAACCGCGCACGTTGAACACCGGCTTCAGTTTGGCCAGCTTGTCGAGCGCCGAATCCGGGCGCGGGCCTTCGTCGGTATCGACCGTGCGTTCGCGCACCACGACGTCGCCAGTCTTCAGGTCGGGCAGGCTTTCGCGGATCGTGTAGGGCGAAATCTCGGCCTTGAAGTGGCCGGCGGCGATGGCCGCGACGGCCCGGCGATGCGATTCGACGGCGAAGGCATCCTGCGCCTCGCGGGACACCTGCCACTGCGCCGCGACCTTCTCGGCGGTCAGGCCCATGCCGTAGGCGATGGCAACATTGTCGTCGGTGAAGAAGGCTGGGTTCATCGCCATCTTGTTGCCCAGCATCTGCGGCATCACAGTCATCGATTCGGTGCCGCCGGCGATCATCACATCGGCCAGGCCGAGGCGAATCTGGTTGGCGGCATCGGCCACCGCCTGCACCCCGGAGGAGCAGAAGCGGTTGATCGTCATCCCCGGCACGGTGATTGGCAGCCCGGCCAGCAAGGCGCCGATGCGGGCGACGTTCATGCCCTGCTCGCCTTCCGGCATGGCGCAGCCGACGATCACGTCGCCGATCAGCGCCGGGTCGATGCCCGGCACCTGGGCGACCACCGCCTTGATGGCGTGGGCCAGCATGTCGTCCGGCCGCACGTGTTTGAACATGCCATTCTTCTTGGCCACCGGCAGGCGGGTGGCGGCGACGATGTAGGCGTCTTGGATTTGTTTGCTCATTTTTTAATTAGTCTCCTCGGACCGTTATTCCGTGTCGGCTATGCGCCAGGACGCGAAGCCGGCGCGCAGACAGTACGATTAGTACGGCAAGCGGCGGCGACAAAGTCATGGCGCGTAGAGGACATGGAATTAGTTACGCAGGGGTTTGCCGGTTTCTAGCATGTGCTTGATCCGGGCCTGGGTTTCGGGGGTTTTCAGCAGTTCGACGAACAGGCGGCGCTCGACAGTGAGCAGCCATTCCTCGTCGACCCGGCTGCCGGTCTCGACCTCGCCGCCGCACAGCGCGATGGCGGCGGCCTTGGCGACCTTGTAGTCGTGCGCCGAGATCATGCCGCCCTCCTTCATGTTGACCAGCATCATCTCGAAGGTGGCGATGCCGGTCTTGCCGGCGACCGGGATGTCTCGCGCCATCGGCGGCGGCGCGTAGCCAGCGTCGGCCATCGTGCGCGCCTCCTTGATCGCCACCCAGAGCAGTTCGTGGGCGTTGAACAGGATGGTGTCGGACGGTTTGGCGAAGCCGAAGTCCACCGTCTCGACGGCGCTCTTGGCGACCTTGGCCATGGCGATAGTCTGGAATACCGGCTGCAGGTAGTTGAACACCTCGCCCGGCGTCGCCGATTGGGCCGCCCAGTCGGCAGCGCGCACGGCGAATTCCTTGCAGCCGCCGCCGGCCGGGATCACCCCGGCGCCGGCTTCAACCAGCCCGACATAGCTTTCCAGCGCCATGACCCGCTTGCCGGCGTGCATGACGAATTCGCAGCCACCGCCCAGCGCCATGCCCTGCACCGCCGCGACCACCGGCACCTGCGCATATTTCAGCGTCTGCGAAGCGCGCTGGAATTTCTCGACGGTCTGCGCCAGCAGGTCGAAACGACCGGCCGCGCAGGCTTCGGAAACCTGCGCCAGATTGGCCCCGACGGCGAACGGCGGCTCATGCCAGATCACCACGCCGTCCAACTTCGTTTCGGCCTGGCGCACGGCGGTAATCACCCCATCGAGCACCTCGTCGCCGATGGTGTGCATCTTGGACTTGAAGGACAGGATGCCGATTTTGGCGTCGACCGCCGGCAGGCACCACAGGCGCACACCGTCGTTCTCGTACAGCGTCTCGCCGGACTTGGCCGGCGACGAAGCGCCTTCGCCGAGCACGCTTTCCGGGAACAGTTGGCGCTGATAAACCGGCAGCGGCGAGCGGTCGATGTAGCACTGTTCGTGCGCCGACCACGAGCCGAAGGGCGTATGCACGCCTTCGCGCCCGGCTTCCGTCACCCAGGCCGGCAGCGGCGTGCTGCCCATGGCCTTGCCGGCCGCAATGTCGTCGGCGATGGCATTGGCAATGTCGGCCCAGCCGGCGGCCTGCCAGGTCTCGAACGGCCCCTGCGCCCAGCCGAAGCCCCAGCGCATGGCGAAATCGACGTCGCGGGCGTTGTCGGCGATGTTTTCCAGCTGCACGGCGCAGTAGTGGAAGACGTCGCGGAAGATGGCCCACAGGAACTGCGCCTGCGGATGGCCCGAGGCGCGCAGCGCGGCGAACTTCTCGGCCGGCGACTTGATTTTCAGGATGGCGGCGACTTCCTCGGCCACTTCGCCGGCCGAGGCGCGGTAATTCTGCAGGCCGAGGTCAAGCACCTGGATTTCCTTGCCCTGCTTGCGGAAGATGCCGCAGCGCGTCTTCTGGCCGAGCGCGCCCTGCTCGATCAGCGCCTTGAGCCAGGCCGGCACCTTGAAATGGCAGTGCCACGGGTCGTCCGGCAGCGTGTCGCGCATGGTGCCGATGGCGTGGGCCAGGGTATCGAGGCCGACGACATCGCCGGTCCGGTAGGTGGCGCTCTTCGGACGGCCGATCTTCGGGCCGGTCAGCGCATCGACTTCGTCGAAACCGAGGCCAAAGGCGGCGGTGTGGTGCATGACGGCGAGGATCGAAAAGACGCCGATGCGGTTGGCAACGAAATTGGGCGTATCCAGCGCGCGGATCACGCTCTTGCCGAGGCGCGAGGTCAGCCAGGTTTCCAGCGCGTCGAGCGTAGTGGCATCGGTGCCTTGCGTGCCGATGATCTCGACCAGCGGCATGTAGCGCGGCGGGTTGAAGAAATGGATGCCGCAAAAGCGCGGCCGAACGGCCTCCGGCAACCCCTGGGCCAGCGCGTTCATCGACAGGCCGGAAGTATTCGAGGCGACGATGGCCTTGGCCCCGAGGTGCGGACCGATCTTGGCGTAGAGGTCGTTCTTCCAGTCCATGCGCTCGGCGATGGCCTCGATAACCAGATCGCACTCGGCCAGCAAGGGCAGGTGCTCCTCGTAATTGGCGGCATCGATGTACTTCAGCTTGCCCTTGCCGGCCAGCGGCGCCGGGTCCAGCTTCTTCAGGCCGTCGAGGGCCTTGAGCACGATGCCGTTCTTGTCGCCCTCTTTTGCAGGAAGGTCGAACAGCACCACCGGCACGTCGGCGTTGGCCAGGTGCGCGGCGATCTGCGCCCCCATCACCCCGGCGCCGAGCACGGCGGCTTTCTTCACAATCAGCTTGTCCAAATTTGTCTCCTTGGTTCTCTTTTTGCGGGCTTCGTTAATCTAAAACGAACGTTTGAATTATAGGCCGGCGAAAGCTACGGTCAAGCGTTTTTTTTGGCCAAATTCAAAAAAATCCCCGGACGAACCGGGGACGAAGTACGCAGAAAAATAATGGCTTAGAAGGCCATCGAGTATTGGGCGCCGAAGATCCATGCGCTGTCGTCGTAGCTGCCCTTGACCAGGCCCTGGACCGGGCTGGTGCCGGCGTTGTTGATCGCCGCATCGCGGACATAGAGATAGGCGCCACCGACATCGAGCACCGAGGTCTTGCTCGGCCGCCACTGGACACCGGCGCTGAACCAGGTGCGATCGTTGTCCGGTAGCGAAGTCAGGCGATGCTCCGCATCCTTGATCGGGGTTTGGTCATAGGCAATACCGAACTTGAGCTTGACGGCTTCGTTGAGCTGGTAGTTCGCCCCCAGGGCGACACGCCAGGTGTCTCTGAATTGCGTGTCGAGCCGCAGTGCCGTGGCTCCGTTCAAGGGCCCGGAAGTGCGGATGATGTCTACTTTGTCGATACTGCTCCAGCCAGTCCAGGAGATGTCGCCCAGCACCTCCCAGCGCTCGTTCAGGGCGTGCGTCAGGCTGACGACAAAGGTATCCGGGACTTTCAATTCAGCCTTGGCGCCGCTGGAGGTGGCACCGTTCAGCACCGGGTCGGGACCGGTCGTGGTCAGGCTGCCCTCCAGGGTGTACTTGACGGAGGAACGATAGGAGACGCCCAGTTTGGTGGTCGGCGAAAGAGTGAACAAGGCACCGGCATTCCAGCCCCAGGCGGTGTCGTCGGCATCCAGCGTGGTCGTTGCCTGGTGCAGGTTACGCACGCCCAACGGCGGCCCGATGTTGACCGGACCGATACCGGCCAGCTTTTCATATTTGGCGTCGATCTTCTGGATATTCACGCCCAGGCCCAGCGACATCCATTCCGTCGCACGCCAGGCGATCGACGGATTCAGGTTGATGGTCTTGATATCGAAGCTCAGCGAGTGGGCCCCACCCCGCCAGGGGTTGTCGTATTCCGTCTTCAGGCCGAACGGCGCACCGATACCCAGGCCAACGTACCAGTCCCGGTTCAGCGCCCAGGACATGTAGGCATTCGGGATGAAGCCCAGACTGCCGCCATTGCCGCCGTCGCCGGTCAGCAGGCCGGTCGACGACCCGTTGTTGTTGAATTCGAAATTGGTCTTGACCAAGGTACCGCCGACCGAAAGCTCCCGTGCCTGTAGCTGCGTCATACCCGCCGGGTTGAAGAAAATGGTGCTCGCGTTCTCTGCGACGGCGGCCGAACCGGCGTAGGCATTGCCGAGGCCGCTGGCGTTCTGCTCCAGCAACTGGAAGCCAGCCGCGCTGGCTGTGCCGGAAAATGCGAGGGCGATCAGCGCCGGAATCAGGCGCGGGGTCATGGTTTTTTGCATCGATTTGTCTCCTGTTTTGTAGGTTTGCGGGAATGCCTCCCAGTACTGCTGACCACGATTAAATCTCAAACACGCGTTTTAAATTTTGTTTCAAATGCGGTTTAATCAAACGTTCGTTGGAAATAAACAACAAAAAAATTCGGTTCATCGCGCCTTACCGTAGAAGGCGCGATGAACCCAAAATTACTCTCCCCTTTTCTGCCGGTAATGAAGCGGGCCACCGGTAAAAGGCGCGAAACCGGTGCCGAAAATCACGCCCGCATCGGCCAGATCGGCATCGGCGACGATGCCGTCGGCGACCAGGCGCTCAGTACGGGCAATCAGCGGTTCGACCAGACGCTCGCCAAGTCCGTCCGGCACCTGGCCGGCCGCTGCCTTGGCCGCCCGGCCTGTCGACCAGTCGTAAAAGCCGCGCCCGCTCTTCTTGCCGAGATGTCCGTTTTCGACGGCCCGCAGCAGGCAGTGGGGCGCTTCGGCGCCATCGGCCAGTTGCCGGCCGGCAGCCAGCGCGATGTCGAGGCCGACGGTATCGACCAGTTCGATCGGCCCCATCGGCATGCCGAAGGCGAGCATCGCCTCGTCCACCGTTTCCGGGTTGATTCCCGAGTCGACCGCGTGCATGGCGGCCAGCATGTAGGGCGCCAGCACGGCGTTGACCAGGAATCCGGGCGCGCTCTTCACCGGCAGCGGCAGCTTGTCGATTTGCCGGACGAAGGCGCAGGCGGCTTGCACGGCGGCCGGATCGGCACCGTCGGCCTCGACCACTTCGACCAGCGGCATCATCGCCACCGGGTTGAAGAAGTGGATGCCGACCAGGCGTTCCGGTTTGGCCAGCACGGTGCGCAGGTCTTCGAGCTTCAGGCTGGAGGTGTTGGTGGCGAGCACCGCCCCCGGCTTGAGTTTCGGCTCCAGCGCCTTGAACAGCGCATGCTTGGCCTCGACGCTCTCGAAGATGGCCTCAATGACGACGTCGGCGTGGGCCGCGCCATCGCCGCTCACATCAGGAATCAGCCGGTCGTTGGCGTCGCGGATCTTCAGCGGATCGCGCAGGCGCTTGGCGAACAGGTCGTTGGCCCGCCTCAGCGCCGGCACGATACGCTCCAGCGTCTGGTCCTGCAGCGTCACGGTCAGGCCGCGCAGCACGCACCAGGCGGCGATGTCGCCGCCCATGACGCCGGCGCCGATGACATGCACCCGTTGCGCCTTGAAATCGCACTCCTTGCCGAAGCCCTTCAGGCGCTCCTGCAGGAAGAAGACACGGACCAGATTGCGCGCCGTCGGCGAATGGATGATGCGGTCGACCACTTCCGGCGCGGCCAGCGCATTGCCGTCGTGCCTGGCCCACAGGTCGATGATCGCGTAGGGCGCCGGATAGTGTTCCGGTCGCGCCTTTTTGGCCACCTGCTGGCGGGCGCCGCGGGCGACGACGAACTTCAGCGGACCGTTGAGCAGGCGCTGGACGACGGGCAGCGGGCGGCGCGCCCGGCCGGAGAGCAGCAATTGCCGGGCGGCGACTTCCATCACGCGCGGCGGCACGCAATCGTCGGCCAGCCCCATCTTCTTGGCCCGCTGGGCATCGATGGTCTTGCCGGTCAGCATCAGGTCGAGCGCGGCGGCAGGTCCGACGCGCTGCGGCAGACGCCGCATGCCGCCCCAGCCGGGGAAGATGCCGAGCATGACTTCCGGCAGGCCCATTTTCGTGCCCGGCTCGTCAACAGCCAGCAGGTAGCGGCAGGCCAGCGCCAGTTCCAGGCCGCCGCCCAGACAATGGCCGCGAACCAGCGCCAGCGTCGGGTAGGGCACGGCGGCCAGGCGGTTGAACAGGTCCCAGCCGCGGGCGACCAGTTCCCGGCCATTTTCCGGCGTGTCGAGCTGCGTGAATTCCTGGATGTCGGCGCCGGCAATGAAGCCGGCCGCCTTGCCGGAACGGACGATCAGCCCAATCGGCGGATTCAGTTCGAGCTGGTCGAGGACCACCGAGAATTCGGCCATCACCTCGGCCGACAGCGAATTGGCCGCTTCTCCGGCCTTGTCCAGCGTGGCGACGACGATGCCGCCTTCTTCCTTGTTCAGTTGCCAGTGTTTCATCAGCAGGCCTCCACCAACATGGCCCCGCCGAGGCCGCCGCCGATGCAGATGGTGGCGACACCGCGTCTGGCTTGATTGCGCCGCAGCACATGGAGCAGGTGCAGCACGATGCGCGCACCTGAAGCCCCGACCGGATGACCAATGGACACCGCGCCGCCGTCGACGTTCAGCCGTTCCTCGGCGATGCTGCCGAAGGCGCCGGGCAGGCCCAGTTGTTCGCGGCAATACGCCGCGTCCCGCCAGGCGGCGAGGCAGCCGAGCACCTGCGCGGCAAAGGCTTCGTTGAGCTCCCAGTAATCCACATCGTCCAGCCCGAGGCCGTGGCGCTGCAGCAGCGGGGTCGCGGCATGCACCGGGCCGAGGCCCATTTGCGCCGGGTCGAGGCCGGCCCATTCGCAGTCGACAATCCGGCCCAGCGGCTTGAGATTCCATTTCTGGACCGCCGCTTCCGAAGCAAGCACCAGCCAGGCGGCGCCGTCGGTGATCTGCGAGCTGTTAGCGGCGGTGATCTTGCCGTATTGCCTGTCGAAGAAGGGCTTCGGCTTGGCCATGCCGGCCACGCTGGCGTCGGCGCGCACGCCGTCATCGTCGGCGTAGACCTTGCCCTGGCCATCGACGACCGGGACAAGCTCGCCAAAATAGCCGGCGGCCCGGGCCGACATCGCCTTGAGGTGGCTCTTGACGGCGAATTCGTCCATCTGCTGGCGGTCGATGCCGAACTTCCAGGCCAGGTTTTCGGCGGTCTGGCCCATCAGCAGGCCGACGACCGGGTCGGTCAGACCCTTCATCAGGCCGATCACCGGGGTCAGCAGCGCGGCCGGGCGCAATTTCAAAAAATGCCGAAATTTGCCGCCGACCGTAGCTTTTCCCATCAGCGCGGCAAACCAGCGCACCATTTCGTCGGAATAGAGCAGCGGTGCGCGCGACAGCGCATCGACGCCGCCGGCCAGCACCAGTTCGGCCTTACCGCGCTGGATGTCGGCAACCGCCGAGTCGATGGCCTGCATGCCGGAAGCGCAGTTGCGCATCACCGTCCAGCCCGGCACCTTGTGGCCGCAACCGAGGCGCAGCGCGACCATGCGGCCGATGTTGGTTTCGTCCGGCGAGGGCGCGGCACAGCCGAGGATAACTTCGTCGAGGTCTTCCGGCGCGAAGGGCTGGCGCAGCAGCAGCGCCCTGCCCGCCTGCGTCGCGAGGTCGGACGCGGCGAACGGCCCCGGCCCCTTCTGTGCCTTCAAAAACGGCGAGCGGGCGCCGTCAACCACATAAACGGGCGGATTCATGCTCAGGCGGCCATCCGGGATTCGGCAGGCTTGTTGGCCGTGGCGACGTTGTAGTCGAAGGGGAAGTCGTCGACGCGGACGACGACGTCGCGCAGGTGATTGCGCAGCTTCATGACCTCGAATTCGGCAGCGGTGATCACGCCGGCCTCGAAGGCGACGATGGCGATGTCGCGCACGTTGGCCTTCGGGTTGTTGTCGAAATGCCCGGCCTTTTCGGCTTCGCGAATCTTGGCTTCGATCGGCTCGGCCTGCAGCGTCGCGCGCAACGCCAGCTCGATGGCGCCGACCGGCTCGTTCTCGGTCAGCGGCAGGTAGCACTCGGCGGTCAGCCGGTCGCGGGTGGCCGACGGAGCGATCAGGGTCTTGGCGACTTCGTGGCCGACATCGTCGGACGGCACGACGTAGGGATGGCCCCACGGGAAGATGCTGCGGTGCAGGAAAGCGGCGATGAAGCGCACCGGGAAGTTGGCGATCACGCCGTCGAAGGCCTGCTGCGCCTTGTACATCGCGTCCCAGATCGCCCAGTGGGCGAGCGGTGCGTCGGCGGCCTGGCGGCCTTCCGCCTCGTAACGCTTCAGCGTGCAGGAGATCAGGTACATCTGGGCGAGGATGTCGCCGAGCCGGGCCGACAGTTTTTCCCGGCGCTTGACGCTGCCGCCGAGGACCAGCAGCGAGATGTCGGCCATGAACGCGAAGGCGGCCGAGAAGCGGGTCAGCTGCTGGTAGTAGCGCTTCATTTCCGGCGCCGTATCGACATTGACCGTGGCGAAATGCGAGCCGGTCATGCCCAGCCACAGCGCTCGGAAGCCGTTGCGGATCGTGAAGCCGATGTGGCCGAACAGAGCCTTGTCGAAATCGACCAGGCCCTGCTTCTGGTCCGGGTTCTGCGCCGCCTGCATTTCCGGCAGCAAATACGGATGACAACGGATGGCGCCCTGGCCGAAGACGATCAGCGAGCGGGTCAGGATGTTGGCCCCTTCGACCGTGATGCCGATCGGAATCTGCTGGTAGGCGCGGCCGAGGAAATTCGACGGGCCGAGGCAGATGCCCTTGCCGCCGATGACGTCCATGCCGTCATTGACCACCTGGCGGGCGCGTTCGGTGACGTGGTACTTGGCGATGGCCGAAACGACCGACGGCTTTTCGCCGAGATCGACGGCGCCGGCCGTCATCTTGCGCACGGCGTCCATCAGGTAGGTGTAGGCGCCGATGCGGGTCAGCGCTTCCTCGACGCCCTCGAACCGGCCGACCGCCATCTTGAATTGCGAACGGACCCGGGCATAGCCGCCGACTGCGCGCGCCGTCATCTGCGCCATACCGGTGTTCGACGAAGGCAGCGAGATCGAGCGCCCGGCCGCCAGGCACTCCATCAGCATGCGCCAGCCCTGGCCGGCCATCGCCGGGCCGCCGATGATGAAATCGAGCGGCATGAAAACGTCGGTGCCGCGGGTCGGACCGTTCATGAACATGGCGTTCAGCGGGAAGTGGCGGCGGCCGGTATCGACGCCCGGATGGTCGTAGGGAACCAGCGCGCAGGTGATGCCGACGTGCTTCTTGTCGCCGAGCAGGCCGTCCGGGTCGTAGAGGTGGAAGGCCAGGCCGAACACCGTGCATACCGGGGCCAGCGTGATGTAGCGTTTGTCCCAGCTGACGCGCATGCCGAGCACTTCCTTGCCCTGGTAGATGCCCTTGCAGACGACGCCAGAATCCGGAATCGACGCCGCGTCGGAACCGGCCCACGGGCTGGTCAGCGCGAAGGCCGGCACCTCGATGCCCTTGGCCAGGCGCGGCAGGTAGTGGTTCTTCTGCGCCTCGGTGCCGTAGTGCAGCAGTAGTTCGGCCGGGCCGAGCGAGTTCGGCACCATGACCGAGACCGACAAGGCGGAGGAGCGCGTCGACAGCTTGGTCACCACCTGAGAATGGGCGTAGGCCGAGAATTCCAGGCCGCCGTACTTCTTCGGAATGATCATGCCGAGGAAGCCCTTGTCCTTGATGTAGCGCCAGGCCTCGGCCGGCAGGTCGTAGAGCTCGTGCGTCACCTGCCAGTCGTCGACCAGGCGGCAGGCTTCGGCGCATTCGTGGTCGAGGAAGGACTGCTCTTCCGGCGTCAGTTTCGGCACCGGGTAGGCGTGCAGCTTCCGCCAGTCCGGCGCGCCGCGGAACAGCTCACCTTCCCACCAGACGGTACCGGCTTCCAGCGCGTCGCGCTCGGTGTCCGACATCTGCGGCAACACCTTGCGGTAGGTGGAAAAGATCGGCCGGGTGACGATGGCCCGGCGCAGTGGCCGGACCACGATCAAAACGACCAAGGCCGCCAGGGCGGCCAGCCCCAGCGGGACGATAAAGCTTTCAAACATGCGGGTTGTCTCCAGTTATGTTTTTTGGTTTTTGGTCGATTTTTGCCATCGACCGTGGCATTTCAATACTGCGGCAGCGGCGCGCGCAGACCGCCCATCAGGAAGGACATCAGGCGCGGCACCAGGCGGTCCAGGCGGTCGGTCGAATCCTCTTCCTCGATCTGCCAGTCGGTGACCAGACGCAGGGCGTCGGTGCCGGCGATGGCGTAGGAGGTCGCGCCGAGCATGAAGTGGAAGCGCCAGACGATCTCGGCCTTGGGCACCTCGGGCAGCGCCTTGAAGAGCGCCTCCTTGTAGCGGTCCATGACCGTCTTGTACTCATGCGCCAAGAAGGCGCGGATGAATTCTGAAGGTTCGGTCAGCGTCCGCCCGAGCAGGCGCAGGAAGGTGATGCCGCCCCGCTTCTCGTCGCCGGCCATGCGCAACAGGGTGCCGAAGAAGGCATCGACGATGGCCGACGGCTTCAGCGGCTGCCCATTCGCCTCGCGCTCCATTTCATCGAGAACGCGCATGCGCTCCTCGTTCAGCCAGTCCAGCCGACGCCGGAAGACTTCCTGCATCAGCGATTCCTTGGAACCGAAGTGGTAATTGACCGCGGCCAGATTGACCCCAGCCTCGCCGGTAATCTGGCGCATCGAGGTGCCTTCGTAGCCATGCGCCATGAACAGGCGTTCGGCTGCATCCAGAATGCGTTCGCCAGTTTCGAGTGTACGAGTTTCCATGACGCCCCCTCCTATGATTCATACGTTCGTTTAAATCATAGAAAATAAACCGGCCGGAATCAAGAATTATTTTTATTTCATGAGTTGCGGGCGCGGATGAAGGCTTCGGCCTCGTCGGCCGGAATCGGCCGGCTGAACAGGTAGCCCTGCACCAGATCGCAGCCCCGGCTGCGCAAATAGTCGAGTTGCGCCTGAGTCTCGACGCCTTCGGCAACCACCGTCAGGCCGAGGTTGTGGGCCAGGCCGATCGTGGCGTCGCAGATCACCGAGCCGTCGGTTTCCTGGCCGATTTCCTCGACGAAGCTACGGTCCAGCTTGAGGTTGTTGATCGGGAACATGCGCAGGTAACTGAGCGACGAATAGCCGGTACCGAAATCATCGATAGCGATGCTGACCCCCATGCCGTGCAGGATGTCGAGCACCCGCACGGTCTCCGCCGGCTGTTCCATGGCGACCGACTCGGTGATCTCGAAAACCAGGTCGGCCGGTCTGATGCCTAGGCTTTCGACCGCCTGATCCAGCAGTTTCGGCAGATTGCCGTTGCGCATCTGGACGGCCGAGATATTGATGCCCATCCTGAACCCGGAGAGTCCCGCCCGGGTAAAGGCCAGCATTTGCCGGCAGGCGGCCCAGAACACCCACTCTCCGAGCGGCTGGATCAAGCCGGTTTCCTCGGCCACGCCGATGAAGCGCGACGGCGGCAGCAAGCCTTTTTCCGGATGCTGCCAGCGAACCAGTGCCTCCAGCCCGGCGACCCGGCCGGTACTCAGGTTGATCACCGGCTGAAAATGCAGGCAGAACTCCTCGCGCGCCAGCGCCAGGCGCAGGTCGCTCTCGATACGCATGCGTTCGAGCGCCGCGTCGTTCATCTTGGCGTCGAAGAACTGGAAATTGTTCCGCCCTTCCATCTTGGCGTGATACATCGCGGCGTCGGCGTTCTTCATCAGGATCTCGCCATCGTCGCCATCGGTCGGGAACAGCGCAATCCCGATACTGGGCGTCGTATAAAGATCGTGTCCGTTGATCTGGCACGGCCGCCCGACGCTTTCCACCAGCTTTTCGGCAACCAGCGCCACGGTGCTGCCATGCTCGACCCGGGACAGCATGACCACGAATTCATCTCCCCCCAACCGCGCCACCACGTCGCTGTCGCGCACCGTCTCGCGCAGGCGCCGCGCCACCTCGATCAGCAGCAGATCGCCGACATGATGCCCGAGGGTATCGTTGATCACCTTGAAGCGATCGAGGTCAATGAACATCAGCGCGATCCGCGTCCCTTCGCGGCGGGCCACGGCCAGTGCCTGCTCGAGCCGCTCCTTCAGGCTAAAGCGATTGAGCAGGCCGGTCAGCATGTCGTGGTGCGCAATGTGGTGCAGCCGCTCTTCCGCGGCGCGCTCGGACGAGACATCGGTAAAGTGCGCGACGTGGTAGCGGACGTTGCCCTCGTCGTCGCGAATCAGCGAAATCGACATCCACTTTGGATAGACCGCACCGTCCTTGCGCCGGTCCCAGATCTCGCCCTGCCAGAAGCCGTGCTCGTTGATGTCGTTCCACATCCACTGGTACTCTTCCCGCGTCGTCCGGCCGGCCGACAGGAAACCGGGATTGCGCCCGATCGCCTCCTCGGCGCTATAGCCGGTAAGGCTGGTAAAGGCCGGATTGACGGTAATGATCTTGTTGTCGGCGTCGGTAATCAGGATCGCCTCGCCGCTGTACTGGACGGCGCTGGCCAGCAGATGCATCTGCGCTTCGGTCTGCTGTTGCTGCGTGATGTCCTGCGCCGTACCGATCGCCCGCAGCGGCGTGCCATCCGGGCCGAACTCGGCCTCGCAACACTCCAGGATGTATTTGATCCGGCCGTCCGGCAGCAGCAGCCGATGTCGGACCGATACCGGGTGGCGTTCGTTGATCGACTCGTTCAGCGCCGCATCGACGGCCGCCCGGTCCTCCGGATGTACCCGTGCCAGGACATCCTGATAGCTCGCCCGGTCATTCGTCGGCGTGGCGATTTCAAAAATCCGGAACAATTCCTCCGAACCATCGACATGCATCGTCGCCAGCTCGATCTCCCAACTTCCCAGGCCGGCGATCCGCTGCGCCGCCTTCAATTGGTCGCGATGACGCCGCAGGCGCTCGTTGGCAGCCTGCTCCCGGCGCTGCGAGCGGAACAGGACAAACAGCACATGGAGCATGGCAGCCAGCATCGCCGCCCCCAGCCCCCCGACAATCAGCGCCCGCTGGTGCCAGAAGGCCAGGGCGTCGGTCTCGGAAAAGTTGTCCTGCAGATAGAACAGCAGGATGAAGCCACCGACGACGAGCGGAATCAGGGCGATCCATAGTTGATACCCCTGGCGGACGCTCTGATCCGGCGATTTTTCCATGTCCTGTTGTTTTCAGTCGGTGCGCTCGAATGACCATTCTGCGCAAGCGGGCATTTAAATGCAAATGGTCTCAGGCAATGGACGCGGACTGGCCTGGGCATACTGCATGAAACGACAAACCACCTCGCGCCCGCTGCCCCGCTCGGGCAAGCGCCGGATCGACTGATCGACGACAACCCAATCATCGAGCGGAATTTCGGCGGGGAAAAAGCTGTCGCCCACATACGACTGCTCGATCCGGGTCAGGTAAAAGCGATCGCAATACGGCCAGGCAGCCGCATAAAGCGACGCGCCACCGATCACGAAAACCGGTTTGCCGGTCGCCAGCGCCCGCTGCAAACCCTCCTCGACCGTCGCCACCCGGGTGCATCCCGGGCGCATTACCAAATCGGACTGGCGGGTGACAACGAAGGAATCCGCCGGCACCACATCCATCGACTCGTAGGTCAGGCGTCCGATAACCAGAGCCGCCGCGGCCACCGTACGCTCGAAATAAGCCAGTTCCTCGGGAATATCCCAGGGCAGCCAGCCGTTCAGGCCGATCGCCCCGTTACTCGACACGGCCCCGATGGCCGAAATCAGCGTTTTATCTTTGCCCATTGCTCGCGCGTCAGCGACAGCGAAATGGCCGGGGTTCCCTGACCGTTATAGACATGGGGCTTGTGCATCGAGACATGGGCCGAAGAAACAATGGCCATGCCGAAGATGGCATCCATCACTTCCAGGATGCTCGATTCCAGACAGATGCTGTGGGGATTTTTCTCAAGCGCGCGAATGGCCAGAAAAATGACCTCATAGTCCACCACCTGCCGAATGTCGTGGGGGTCCGCCACCGCATCGATCGGCGCCCAGGCGTCGGCATGGACGAGCACCGCCTGCGGCCCATGCTGCTCCAACGGATTGCAGCCGGTTCGCAATTGAATCGTGGCATCCACGGAAGCACACCAGTGGTTGGGTAACACGCTTCGCTCCTGTTTTGTTGGTTCGAGAGGCGTTCACGATACCAAAGCCGGCGCAGCGCGCAGGCATAAAAAAGACGCCTCGGCGTCCTCAGAGCAAGCAAATGCGGAATGGTTCAGGCCGTCACGTTGACCAGCGTTCCCGTTTCCTGGCCGAAGGCATTGACCACCGGTGCCGGCGCGACCGCCGTGGCGGGCGGGGAAATATCCGTCTGCAGTACCTTGCCGATCTGTTCGCGCAAATCACCCAACTGCGTCTGAACCTTGCCCAGGGAGTTCATCTGGACCATGCCGCGCCGGGCTTCACTGGCCTGACCCTGGGCCTGATCCGATTCGGACTTCAGCGAACGGGCGCTTTCCTGCGCCTGATCGGCCACCGACTGCGCTGCACGTGCCCTGGCACGCAGGGCACTGGCACGCTGCTCGGCCTGGTCGGCACTACGCGAGGCCAGTTGCTGCTGGAGCTGTGCCCAAAGGACACCGCCACCGGCCTGGGCGCTGGATGATGATCCTAGCGGCATCCCGGCTCTCCCTGTCTGGTCGCGATGACGGGATCAGGCAATCACGTTGATCGTCGTTCCGGTCTGCTGCCCCTGGGCATTGACAACCGGACGGGGCGCCTCTTCCTTGAGCTCGACACGTTCCGCCGGGCGTTGCGCAGGTTTTTCCGCCTGTTGGGCCTGCTGCGTCTGCTGGGATTGCTGCGCCTGGCTGGACTGGGTGCTGTTGGTGTAGGCACTGATGCTGGAAGTAACTGATTGAATGGCCATATCCGGCTCCCTGACAACTAAGGTTTACAGTCTAACTCTACAACATTCACCAGAAAATTCCAGAAATATCCATTTGCTACGGTCACCGCCAAAAAATGGCAAAAACCGCGAATTTCCGGCGCGCAAGCGCAAAAAAACCCGCAGAGCCATCAGCCGTGCGGGTTTTTATCCGGGTTGAATCGTGGTGCGAGCGGAGGGTTTCGAACCCCCGACCCCCGCCGTGTGAAGGCGATGCTCTACCCCTGAGCTACGCTCGCAAACCTTGGGATCAACCGTGCCACCGAAGGCCGGTGGCACTCCTGCAAAACGCGAAAGCGCCCACAAGAGAGGCGCGCATTTAACCATATGTCGGGCAGCGGGTCAAACGCGGGTCGGCTAGAATAGCACCCTTTGTTTCCGACCAGACACCGCATTCCATGAAACCTGTCCGTACCCGCTTCGCCCCCAGCCCAACCGGCTTCCTGCATATTGGCGGCGCCCGCACCGCGCTGTTCTCGTGGGCCTACGCCCGTCGCCACGGTGGCACATTCGTCCTGCGCATCGAGGATACCGACGTCGCCCGCTCGACGCCGGAGGCGGTACAGGCGATCATCGACGGCATGAACTGGCTGGAACTGACACACGACGAAGGCCCGTTCTACCAGATGCAGCGCATGGAGCGCTACAAGGAAGTCGTCCAGCAAATGCTGGCCGCCGGCACCGCCTACTACTGTTACACGACCCGCGAGGAACTCGACGCCCTGCGCGCCGAGCAGGAAGCGAAGAAGGAAAAGCCGCGCTACGACGGCCGCTGGCGCCCGGAAGCTGGCAAGACCCTGCCGACGCCACCGGCCGGCGTGCCACCGGTCATTCGCTTCAAGAATCCGAAGGACGGCGTCGTCGCCTGGGACGACCAGGTCAAGGGCCGCATCGAGTTCGCCAACACGGAGCTCGACGACCTGATCATTGCCCGCGCCGACGGCACCCCGACCTACAACTTCTGCGTCTGCGTCGACGACTGGGACATGGGCATCACCCATGTCATCCGCGGCGACGACCACGTCAACAACACGCCGCGCCAGATCAACATCCTCAAGGCGCTGGGCGCCGAGGTGCCGACCTACGCCCACCTCTCGATGATTCTCGGCGACGACGGCGCCAAGCTGTCCAAGCGCCATGGCGCAGTCTCGGTCATGCAGTACGACGACGAAGGATTCCTGCCTGAAGCGGTGATCAATTACCTGGCGCGACTGGGCTGGTCGCATGGCGACGACGAAGTGTTCTCGCGCCAGCAGTTCGTCGAATGGTTCGACCTCGACCACATCACCGCCTCCGCCGCCCAGTTCAATACCGAAAAGCTGCTCTGGCTGAACCAGCATTACATGAAGGCCTTGCCGCCGGCCGAACTGGCCGCCAAGGTCCAGGCCCGCCTGGCCGCCCGCGGCGTCGATACGGCAGCCGGCCCCGATCTTGAAAAGGCCGTCGTGCTTTATGTCGACCGCTGCAATACGCTGAACGTGCTGGCCGATGCCGTCGAGATCTTCTACGCCCACGTCACGCCCAACCCGGAACTGCTCGCCCAACACCTGTCGGACGAAGCCCGTCCGGCGCTGGCCGAGTTCGCGGCTGGCATCGCCAACGTGGCCTGGGAAGCACCGGCCATCGGTGCCCTGATCAAGGAAACGGTGACCAAATACGGCCTGAAGATGCCGAAACTGGCCATGCCACTGCGCGTGATCCTGACCGGTCAGGCGCAGACGCCGGCAGTCGATGCGGTGATCGCGCTGATCGGTCGTGACAAGGTCGCAACAGCCCTGGCGCCGTATCTCTAAAAAATCGCGAAAGGCCCTTTACAAGGACCGATGAGGTCCCTATAATGCGGCCTTCTTTCGCGGCGGGGGTATAGCTCAGCTGGGAGAGCGCTTGCATGGCATGCAAGAGGTCAGCGGTTCGATCCCGCTTACCTCCACCAAAGTGCGAAAGAAGAAAGTCCGGGTCCCCATCGTCTAGAGGCCTAGGACACCGCCCTTTCACGGCGGTAACCGGGGTTCGAATCCCCGTGGGGACGCCAAGATTTCAAGCGCGGAGTGGTAGTTCAGTTGGTTAGAATACCGGCCTGTCACGCCGGGGGTCGCGGGTTCGAGTCCCGTCCACTCCGCCAACATTTAAGAATCGGGTGATTCCGGTTTTTTTTCGGATTGAAGGCAATTGCCATCATCCCCGAAATGTAGTTCGGCTGTCTCTCAAATGGGGGTATAGCTCAGCTGGGAGAGCGCTTGCATGGCATGCAAGAGGTCAGCGGTTCGATCCCGCTTACCTCCACCAGAAGCCGAACTGGTAGTAGTTGTAAAGTCCGGGTCCCCATCGTCTAGAGGCCTAGGACACCGCCCTTTCACGGCGGTAACCGGGGTTCGAATCCCCGTGGGGACGCCAAGCTTAAAGCGCGGAGTGGTAGTTCAGTTGGTTAGAATACCGGCCTGTCACGCCGGGGGTCGCGGGTTCGAGTCCCGTCCACTCCGCCAACGATAAAAGCCCGTTGAATCCTGTCGATTCAACGGGCTTTTTCCTTTCCGGCCGCCCTTATTTCTCGACGAAGGCGCGCTCGATCACGTAGTCGCCGAGTTCGCCGGTGTAGTGGCGGGCTACCTTGAAGCCACGGGCATCGAGCATGGCGGCGGTATCGGCCAGCATGGCCGGACTCCCGCAGATCATCGCCCGGTCGGTCGCCGGGTCGAGCGGCGGCTGGCCAATGTCGGCGAACAGCTTGCCGGATTCGATCAGGTCGGTCAGCCGGCCTTCGTTGCGGAAAGGTTCGCGGGTCACCGTCGGGTAATAGATCAGTTGCTCTCGCGCCCAATCGCCAAAGAACTCGTGGTCTGACAATTCGTGCTCGATGTAGTCGTGATAGGCCAGTTCGTTGGTCCACCGCACACCGTGGATCAGGATGATCTTCTCGAACTTCTCGTACACCTCGGGATCGTGGATCAGGCTCATGAACGGCGCCAGACCGGTGCCGGTGGCGAACAGGAACAGCCGCTTGCCCGGCTTCAGGTCGTGCAGGACCAGCGTCCCGGTCGGCTTGCGGCTGACGATCAGCGGGTCGCCCGGCCGCAGGTGCTGCAGACGGGAAGTCAGCGGACCGTCCGGCACCTTGATACTGAAGAATTCAAGGTATTCCTCATGGTTGGCGCTGGCGATGCTGTAGGCGCGGGTCAGCGGCTTGCCATTCACTTCCAGGCCGATCATCACGAACTGGCCGTTGATGAAGCGCAAACCCGGATCGCGGGTGGTGCGGAAGGAGAACAGGGTGTCGTTCCAGTGATGGACGGACAGGATTTTCTCGGTGGCGAGTGCGCTCATGGCAGGAACCTCTTGCGGTGTTTGATTACAGGATGAAGCATAGGCCTTGTGCTATAGACAAATAAGCGGATAATTTCTCTATTAGTTAGCGAAATTATCGATATGAAAATCACCCTGCGCCAACTCGAAGTCTTCGCCGCCATCGCCCACAGCGAAAACGTCAGCCGTGCTGCCGAAGCGCTGGCCATGTCGCAGTCGGCAGCAAGCAGCGCCCTGCTCGAACTGGAACGCCAGTTCGACTGCCCGCTGTTCGATCGCATCGGCAAGTCGCTGCATCTGAACAGCACCGGGCGCGGTCTGCTGGCGCAAGCCGAGGATCTGCTCGGCCGGGCGGCCGAGATCGAGGGCTACCTGGCCGGCGGCGTCCTCGGCCCGCTGGCGGTCGGCGCCACGCTGACCATCGGCAACTACCTGGCGACACTGATCGCCGCCGACTACCTGCGCCGCCACCCGGCGGCCAAGTTGCGCCTGCACGTGGCCAATACGCAGGACATTGCCGGCCAGTTGGCACGCTTTGAACTGGATATCGGCCTGATCGAAGGCGAGGTCGACGATCCCGACCTGGTGCTCGAACCCTGGCTGGAGGATTCGCTGGTCGTCTTCTGCGCGCCGCAGCACCCGCTGGCGGCTGGCAGTTGCGACGAACTGGCCGGCCAGCCGTGGATCATCCGCGAAAGGGGTTCGGGCACGCGGGCGCTGTTCGACCGGGTTATCGCCCGCCACCTGCCCGGCCTGAATATCCGGCTGGAACTGGAGCATACCGAGGCGATCAAGCGCGCCGTCGAATCGGGCCTGGGCGTCGGCTGCCTGTCGCGCCTGGCGCTGCGCGAGGCCTTCCGGCGCGGCAGCCTGGTCGAGATTCCGACGCCGCAGTTCGACCTGCGCCGCCACTTTTATTTCGCCCACCACCGGCAGCGGACGATCAGCCCGGCGACCCGGGAATTTCTGGCGCTATGCCGGGAAATGAGCGCCTCGGCGGCGGATACCGATGCCCTCCCCCTGCCCTTCATCGCCTGATGAACGGTTTTTGGCAAATGCTACGGTAAGTTGCAAAAAACATCGAAATTTCAAATCGATAAGGCAGCTCGAAAGCGCGTCCCGGCTCGCTGCAACGCGCTCCGGCTGGCCGGCTCGGGTATAATCGCCGGTTTGGCCGACCCCGTTCGCGAGGAGCTTCACCCCCATGCCGTACCGCAACGTTCTGTCGCTTGCCCGTCGTTTTGCCGCCATCGGCCTGGGCATCGCCGCGATCATGCTGGCCGCCCCGGCAATCGCCGACGAATCCACCGACGCCCCCTCCTTCTTGTCGCTGTCCCCGATGTTGCACTCGGCCCCGATTCCCATGCCGGAAGCGGCCGACGATGTGCTGACCGTCCACGAAATCCGCGGCGCGCCACAGTTGACCCACAGCATCGACCTGACGGTGCAATCGACCAATCTCTGGGAGCGCATCCGCAACGGTTTCGCGATGGCCAACCTGAACGACGACCTGGTCCTCCATTACCAGCAGTGGTACCAGAATCGTCCGGATGCCCTGCGCCGCATGGTCGAGCGCAGCCGCCCCTACCTCCACCACATCGTCGAGGAACTGGAGGCGCGCGGCATGCCGACCGAACTGGCCCTGCTGCCGATGGTCGAGAGCTCGTTCAATCCCAACGCCTATTCACCGGCCCATGCCGCCGGCCTGTGGCAGTTCATTCCCGCCACCGGCAAGCGCTTCAACCTGGAACAAAACTGGTGGCGCGACGAACGGCGCGATGTCGTCGCCTCGACCGGCGCCGCGCTCGACTACCTGCAAGCCATCTACGACATGCACGGCGACTGGCACCTGGCGCTGGCCTCGTACAACTGGGGCGAAGGCGCCGTCAAGCGGGCGATCACCAAGAACGAGGCACGCGGCCTGCCGACCGACTACCCCAGCCTGACGATGCCCAACGAAACCCGGCATTACGTGCCCAAGCTGCAGGCCTTGAAGAACATTTTCGGCAACCCGGCGCTGATCGCCCAGCTTGGTTTGCCCTTCATCCCCAACGAACCTTATTTCGCGACGCTGGAAACCAGCCGGCCGATCGACGTCAAGACGGCGGCGCGCCTGGCCAACATGTCGCTGGAAGAATTCCAGCGCCTCAACCCGTCGCACAACCGCCCGGTCATCGGCCCGGACACCCCGGTCGTCATCCCCGCCGACAAGCTGGACACCTTCCGCGACAACCTGCAGAACAGCCATGCGCCGCTGACCCAGTGGCAGGCCTACACGGTCACCTCGGCCGAACGCCTGGCCCAGATCGCCGCCCGCTTCGACACCACGGCCGCCGAACTGGCCCGCGTCAACGGGCTGTCGGGCAATGTCCGCCTTGGCGCCGGCTCGACGCTGCTGGTGCCGGGCAACGGCCTGGGCCTGCGCAACCTGCTCAGCAGCGCGGCGCCGCAGCACATCATCGAACCGGAAAGAAGCGCCCGCTGTGGCAAGGTGGCAAAACGCGGGGCCAAGCCCTGTGTCGCCGCCAAAGCCGAACCCAGGATGGCGGCCAGCGCCGGCAAGCCCGGCAAAGCCGTGGCCCGGGCCACGCCCACGGTCAAAGCCAAGCCAGTCGGCGGCAAGCCGGCCAAGGCACCGGCCGCCAAAGCGGTAAAAGCCGAGAAAGCCACCAAACCCAGCAAACCCGCTCCGCGCCGCCACGGCTGATCGCACGGCGCCGGCCGGAGCGGCCAGCACTCAGCCAGCCAGGTGGCAATTCACCACATGCGAGCCTGAAAGCTCGGTGGTCGTCGGATAGCGCTGCCGGCAGATTTCCATCGCCTGCGGGCAGCGTGGATGGAAATGGCAGCCGGCCGGCGGATTGGCCGGCGACGGCGTCTCACCAGGCAGGCGGATGACCGCCGTCGCCCCCTCCAGGCGCGGGACCGGCACGGCCGACAGCAGTGCCTGCGTGTAAGGGTGCTTCGGCGAACGCAGCACCTCCTCGGCCCGCCCCCGTTCAACGATACGACCGAGATACATGACCGCGACGTCGTGGGCCAGGTATTCGACCACCGCGAAGTTATGGGTGATGAACAGGAAGGCGACGCCGAGTTCGCCCTGCAGGGTCTTCAGCAGGTTGAGAATCTGCGCCTGAACCGAGACGTCGAGCGCCGAGGTGGGCTCGTCGCAGATCAGCAGTTCCGGCTGCACGGCGAGCGCCCGGGCGACGGCGATGCGCTGGCGCTGGCCACCGGAAAATTCGTGCGGATAACGCTCGGCAGCATCGTTTGGCAGGCCGACCTGCTGCAACAGCGCCGCGACGGCCACCGTCCTTGCCGTTGCATTGGCCTCGATGCCCAGCGCCCCCATACCCTCGGCGATGATCTCGCCAACTCGCAGGCGCGGATTGAGCGAGGCGAAGGGGTCCTGGAAAACCATCTGCATCTGTCGGCGGGCATCGCGCAGGCGCTTGCCCTTCAGCCCGACCAGTTCGCCGCCGCCCAGCCTGACGCTGCCGGCGGTTGGCGCGATCAACTGGAGCAACGCCTTGCCGACCGTCGTCTTGCCGCAGCCGGATTCACCGACCAGGGCCAGCGTGCGGCCGGCGGCGATGGTCAGCGAAACGCCGTCCACGGCCCGGACATGGCCTACCGTGCGCTGCAGGAAACCCTTGCGGATCGGGAAATGCACCTTGAGGTCGGCGACTTTGAGGAAGGCACGGCCCGGTTCGTGGTCGGTTTCAGCCAGCTCATGACTGGCAACGTCGGCCGCCGCCTCGCCTTGCCAGTGACAGCGCACGGTGTGCGCCGCGCCGGGGTCGCGCCAGTCCGGCGACTGCGCGCGGCAGACTGCCATCACGTGCGGGCAGCGGTCGGCGAAGCGGCAGCCGCCGGGCATCGCGGCCAGCGCCGGCACCTGACCGGGAATCGTGGTCAAACGCAGGCCACGCCGGGAAATGTCGGGCAGGGCGGCGAACAGCGCCTGGGTGTAGGGGTGGCGCGGCCGGCTGAAGAATTCCTCACGGCTGGCCACCTCGACCAGCTCGCCGGCGTACATGACGCCAATGCGGTGCGCCATACGGGCGACGACGCCGAGATCGTGGGTGATCAGCAGCATGCCCATGCCGCGGTCGGCCTGAATTTTGGCCAACAAATCGAGAATCTGCGCCTGGACGGTGACATCGAGCGCAGTGGTCGGCTCGTCAGCGATCAGCAGTTCCGGCTCGCCGGCCAGCGCGATGGCGATCATCACCCGCTGCTTCATGCCGCCGGAAAACTGGAAGGGGTATTCGGTCAGCCGGCGCTCGGGGTCGGCGATGCCGACCTGGCGCAGCAGGTCGACCATGCGTTCGATGGCCGCCGCACCGCGCAGACCGAGGTGGCGCTCCAGCACTTCGCCGATCTGCTGGCCGACGGTGAGCACCGGGTTGAGGCTGGTCGCCGGCTCCTGAAAGATCATCGCCATCCGGCCGCCGCGGTAGGCGCGCATGTCGGCTTCGGACAGCGCCAGCAGGTTGGTGCCGTCGAGTTCGACCCGACCGTCTAGAATGCGCCCGGCGGCTGGCAACAGGCGCATGATGCCCTGCGCCGTGGCCGACTTGCCGCAACCCGATTCGCCAAGCAGGGCGAAGGTCTCGCCCTTGGCGATGGTGAACGATATGTCGTCGACGGCGGCCAGCGCCCGTTTGCCGGCCATGAAGCCGAGGCGAAGATTGTCGACCTTGAGCATCATCCTTGAAACCTCAGTTGGACGCGGCTGCTGGTGCGTCTGGGCGGGATGGCCGGCGCGAAGTGACGACGCGGCAGGCTCATGCCTGCAAGGAGGAGCGACAAAGCCGGACGCCCGACCAGACGTGCCAGCGGCCGCGTAGCGCTGTCACCCAACCGGTGAATCGTCTCGAAGGCACAAAGGCCTATGCTCATGCGGCTAGCCATCGACGGATAAGCGATCAACTGAGGTTTCAAGGATCAGGCCCTCGGGTCGAAAGCGTCGCGCACGGCGTCGGCGAACAGGTTGGCGGCCAGCACCAGCACGAACATTGCCGCGAAGGCGGCAACCAGCGACCACCAGACGACTGGTTCGCGGCCGAGTTCCATGCGGGCGTTGTTGATCATCGTGCCGAAGCTGGTCATCGTCGGATCGACGCCGATGCCGACGTAGGAGAGCACCGCCTCGGCCAGCACCAGCCCGGAGAAGTCCATGACCAGCGCGATGATGACGATGTGCATCAGGTTGGGCAGGATGTGGCGGACGATGATCCGCCAGCTCGACACGCCGAAGGCCTGCGCTGCCTGGATGTATTCGAGTTCGCGCAGCTTCAGCGTCTCGCCGCGCAGCAGCCGGCACAGGCCGGTCCAGCTGGTGATACCGAGGATGAAGCAGAGCGCCAAGAGGCGCAGGTCGGCGCGTTCGGCGGCGGTCGAGAACCACTCGGGATGACTGTCGATGACCACCTGCATCATCAGCACCGCGGCGGCGATCAGCAGCACGCCGGGGATCGAGTTGAGCACCGTGTAGATGTACTGGATCAGGTCATCGACCCAGCCGCGGAAATAGCCGGCGACGATGCCGAGCAGCACGGCCATCGGCAGCATGACCAGCGTCGTGACCAGGCCGATGATCAGCCCGGTGCGCACGCTCTTGAGGATCTGATAGAGCACGTCCTGGCCGACCTTGTCGGTGCCGAAGACGTGGTACTGGCCGGCCAGCCAGAACAGCGGCACGGCGGCCAGCAGGATCAGCGCCAGCGTGCCGAGCACCGCATCCCAGGCAAAACCGGGTTCGTCGTTTTTCAATTTCAGGCTATTTTTGCCGCTGACCGTAGCATTCTGTCTGAGCGCAGTTACCGCGCCGAAAATGCCCAGCCAGGCGACCAAAGCCAGCACGCCGGCCTTGAAGGCGGTGAAGCCGGCATCGGCCGCCACCTCGTCCTCGCGCTCGCCCAGATGCTTGCCGCCGTGCTTCAGGCGTGGATAGTCGCGCACCGTACCCTGGCCCGGCACATCGATGGTTTCCTTGGCGTAGAGCCGGGTGGCGAAGGGTTCGGAATAGGTTTTTTCATTGCGCAGGCGCAAGGGTGCGGCCAGCGCGTCGAGCACCGACAGCACCTCGATCGCGTAACTCGCCTTCTGCCCCGGCTTGCCCTCCAGTTGCACACGGTAATGCAGCGAATCGAGCAGGCCGATCAGGATGAAGGCGAGCAGCACGGTGGCCGAGGCCATGCCGACCCGGTTGGCGCCGACTCGCCGCCAGGCGGCGAGCAGCGGCGGATTGCGGGCGATCAGCACGCCCAGCGCGATCCCGGCTGCCACCAGCAGCCAGATCAGCACATCCGACCAGAGGACAACGATCTGAAAGCCCATCATTCGAAGCGTATCCGCGGATCGACCAGCGTGTAGGAAATGTCGGTCAGGATCAGGCCGACGATGTAGAGCACCGAGCCGATGAAGACCATCGAGCGCACCACCGAAAAATCCTGCGCATTGATCGCGTCGATGGTGTAGCTGCCTAGCCCGGGAATGCCGAAGAAGGACTCGGTCAGCAGCGAACCCATGAAGAGCAGCGGAATGACCACGACGACGCCGGTCAGAATCGGGATCAGTGCGTTGCGCAGGATGTGGCGGAAGAAGACGATGGTCTCCGGCAGCCCCTTGGCGCGGGCGGTGCGCACGTAATCCTTGCTCACTTCCTCAAGAAAGATCGTTCGGTACCAGCGCGTCGACGAGCCGATCCCCGACACCACACCGATCAGTACCGGCAGGATCAGGAAGCGCCAGGCCTCCAGCCCGCCGCCGTAGCCGGAGATCGGCACCAGCCGCCAGACCTTGCTGATCAGGTACTGCCCGCCGATGATGTAGAACAGCCCGGAAATCGACATCATCGCCACGCACAGCACGACGCCCCAGAAGTCGAAGGCGCTGGCGCGGAAGAAGGCCAGCGTCAGCGCAAAGCTCACCGTCACGAACAGGCCGAGAATGAAAGTCGGCAGCGCGATGGCCAGCGAGGGCAGCATCCGGTTGCCGATCTCGCGGGCGATGTCCCGGCCGTCCTCGGCGCGGCCGAAATCGCCGACGAACATGCGCGCTGATTTCTGGAAAAAAATGGTATCGACCGCGGCATTCAGCCCGGAGGCCTCGCTGTTCCACAACAAGGGCTTGTCGTAGCCGCGCTCGACCTTCCATTTCTGGATCGCCTCCGGCGTCACCCGCTTGACGCCCAGTTGCATGCGCGCCATGTCGTCCGGCGTATTGACCACGAAGAACAGCGCGAAGGTGATCAGATTCACCCCGATCAGGATCGGCAGCGCATAGAGGAGGCGGCGAACGATGTAGGCAAGCATTGGCCCGATTATGCCAAGAGCCGGCCGGGAATGGCTAATTCACCGCCGTAGACGAATTCCCCGCCCCCCTCGCCAAATGCGCAGGGCCGGCCGATGCCCGTCAGGGCTAGCCGCAATCAACGGGTATTTGGCGGCGTTGGCGACTGGTTGGAGGTCGACGGCGACACGGGCGTCGGCGCCGGCCACTTGGGCGACGGGCCGGAATAATCGGGCAGGATGGCAATCCCACCGGTCCTACCCCTGCTCTTCGCATTTTCCGCCGCCTGGCGTTCGACATAGGCCTTCTGCCTGTCCACCTCCCGCTGGGCGGCAACCGGATCCGGCTCCGATTCGCTCGGGGTAATTTTCTCAATCGTCGAACCCTTTGCACACGGGACGTCGGAATACACCGTCTCGCCCGATGGCGTCTGGCAGGTAAACACGTCGGCCAGGGCGGCGTTGGCACAAAGCAGCAAAACCAGAAAGATACCGTTGCGCATGGAAATCTCCTCGTCAGCAATTTCAATCTAGGCGGCAAATGACCGAGCTTCAAGGGATTCGCGCTGGAATCCTGGTGTCAATAGCGCCCAATCGGGCAGCAAGCCGCTACTGACCAACCATTAGACCCATGGCCGAAAACTGGCTCCGCGCCCGGCCTCATGAAAATCATGAGATCGATTCCGAGATTTCCTTGATGCATGTCAATTCCAGCAAAGGCAATCTGCACCTGTAGCAAACGTTCCTTGCGGAACGCCATCACAACAGTCCCGCCGGCTCGGCATGGCGAGACACCAATTAAACCTCTGACAGGAGATTCATCATGGCTTGGCAAACTCCCGCTGCTTGCGACATGCGTTTCGGCTTCGAAATCACCATGTACGTCGCCAATCGCTAATCGCGATTGAGCAACACCCCGCCGCACGTCGGCGGGCCGGATTTTCCGACGGCCGGCGGCCCGGGCTTAACAGCCCGCCCGCCGGCTTTCTCTACCTTATCCAGCGGGTCTCATCTTGCGCATCCATATCCTCGGCGCCGGCGCCGGCGGTGGCTTTCCCCAGTGGAACTGCAACTGCCGCAATTGCGACGGCCTCCGCAAAGGCACCATCCGGGCAACCGCCCGTACCCAGTCATCCATCGTCGCCAGCGGCGACGACGAGAACTGGGTGCTGTTCAACGCTTCCCCGGACGTCCTCCAGCAACTCCAGCAATTCCCTGCCCTGCAGCCCGCCCGGGCCCTGCGGGACACCGCCATCCGCGCCATCGTACTGATCGACGCCCAGATCGATCACACCACCGGCCTCTACATGCTGCGCGAACACAAGCAGCCGCATGAGCTGTGGTGCACGTCGCTGGTCCGCGAGGACTTGACCTCCGGCAACCCCATTCTCAACGTCCTTGGCCACTACTCCGGCCTCAACTGGCACGACGTACCGCTGGCCGACCGCTTCACGATGAACGGCGTCCCCGGCCTGGCCTTCGAAGCCCTGCCATTGACCAGCAATGCGCCACCGTACTCGCCCCACCGCGACCACCCCCAGCCCGGCGACAACATCGGGGTTACGCTGGTAGATGCCAAGTCCGGCAAGCGCCTGTTCTACGCCCCCGGCCTGGGCATGATGGAGGACCACGTGTGGGCCGCCATGCAGGCCGCCGATTGTGTGCTGGTGGACGGCACGCTGTGGACCGATGACGAGATGATCGCCCTCGGCGCCTCCAAAAAAACCTCCCGGGACATGGGCCACCTGCCGCAGAGCGGCCCGGACGGCATGATCGAGTGGCTGGACAAGCTGCCCGCCACCACCCGCAAGGTGCTCATCCACATCAACAACACCAACCCAATCCTCGACGAGGACAGCCCGCAGCGGGCCGAACTCGCCCGCCACGGCATCGAGGTGTCCTACGACGGAATGGAAATCATCCTATGACCGACCTCCACCTCGCCATGCTCAAGGACGACCGCCCGGTCCTCTCCGCCGATGAATTCGAAGCCCGCCTGCGGGAAAAAGGCACCAGCTACCACATCTACCACCCCTTCCACGTGCGCATGGCCGAAGGCAAGCTCACCGAAAAGCAGCTCCGCGGCTGGGTGGCCAACCGCTTCTATTACCAGATCGCCATCCCGGTCAAGGACGCGGCCATCATGGCCAACTGCCCGGACCGTGAAATCCGCCGTGAGTGGATCCAGCGCATTCTCGACCACGATGGCTACGAGATCGGCGGCATCAAGGACCCGGGCGGCATCGAGGCCTGGATTCGCCTGGGCGAGGCCGTCGGCCTGACCCGCGATGATGTGACCTCGCTGCGCTATCTCGCCCCCGCCGCCCGCTTTGCGGTGGATGCCTACATCAACTTCGCCCGCCAGCAGCCGTGGCAGGAAGCCATCGCCTCCAGCCTGACCGAGCTGTTCGCCCCGCACATCCACCAGCAGCGCATCGACACCTGGCCGGAAAAATACCCCTGGGTCAAGCTGGAGGGCCTCCAGTATTTCAAGAACCGCCTTACCCAGGCGCGCCGCGACGTCCAGCACGGCCTACGCTTCACGCTCGATTACTTCAGCCAGAGCCGCGCCCTGCAGGAGCGTGCGCTGGAAATCCTCCAGTTCAAGCTCGACGTCCTGTGGGCCCTGGCCGACGCCATCATGCTCAGCCAGTGCGAAATGGAGATGAAGGGAGAAAAGCAGTGACCACCCCGATCGACGCCAAGCCCAAGGTCGCCCGGCACTTCCGCCTGCAGTGGGAAGAGGCCCAGAACACCTGGGTCCTCCTCTACCCGGAAGGCATGGTCAAGCTCAACCAGAGCGCCGGCGAAATCACCCGCCGCTGCGACGGTGTGCGCACGGTGGCCGACATCGTGACCGACCTGGAAGCGACCTTTGGCGCCCAGAACCTGACCGCCGACGTGGTAGCCTTCCTGGACCTCGCCGCCGAGCGGGGCTGGCTGGAGATCTGAGATGGAACACATTGGACCGCCCCTGTGGCTGCTGGCGGAAATCACCTACCGCTGCCCCCTGCACTGCGTCTTCTGCTACAACCCGGTGGATTTCGCCGTCAATGACCAGGAGCTCTCAACCGAGGAATGGCTGAAGGTGCTGCGTGAAGCCCGCGCCGCGGGGAGCGTCCAGTGCGGCTTCTCCGGCGGCGAGCCGCTGCTGCGGGACGATCTGGAAATCCTGGTCGCGGAAGCCCACAAGCTCGGCTTCTACACCAACCTCCTGACCTCCGGCGTCGGCCTCACCGAGGAGCGCGCCGCCCGACTCAAGGAAGCCGGCCTCGACCATATCCAGCTCTCCTTCCAGGACACCACCCGGGAGCTGAACGACTTCCTCTCCCACACCAAGACCTTCGAGTTGAAGCAGAAGGTCGCCAAGATCATCAAGGACAACGGCTGGCCGATGGTACTCAACTGCGTCCTCCACCGGCTCAACATCGACCACATCGACAAGCTGATCGAAATGGCAGTGGCGCTGGGCGCCGAGTATCTGGAACTCGCCAACAACCAGTACTACTCCTGGGCCAAGGTCAACCAGGACCAGCTGATGCCCACCCGGGAACAGCTGGTGCGCGCCGAACGGATCACCAACGAATACCGCGAGAAGCTCGGCAAGGCCATTCGCCTCTTCTACGTCGTGCCCGACTACTACGAAGATCGGCCCAAGAAGTGCATGAACGGCTGGGGCAACGTCTTCCTCACCGTCACCCCCGACGGCACAGCCCTCCCCTGCCACACGGCCAAGATGCTCCCCGGCCTGAGCTTCCCCAATGTGCGGGACATGGGCGTCAAGGAAATCTGGTACGAGTCGGAAGGCTTCAACCGCTATCGCGGCGACGGCTGGATGAAAGAACCCTGCCGCACCTGCCCGGAAAAAGAAAAGGATCACGGCGGCTGCCGCTGCCAGGCCTACATGCTCACCGGCGACCCGGCGGTGGCCGACCCGGTGTGCAGCAAATCAGAGCACCATCATCTGGTGGAAGAAGCGGTCAAGAAGGCGCAAGTACCGGACGCCGAACGAACCGGATGCCAGCCGATGATCTTCCGGGACCCGAAGGAATCAAGGCGACTGAGCTGTAAAAGCTAAATCCACCTCGTAGCGAGATCACTCAGCTATCAGTCACCACTGGTGATTTCCTGAATGCTACGGTCGGCCGGATATTTTGGCCAAAATCGAAATTTTCAGCTCGACCGTCGCTGCGACCTCGACGAATTCTGAGGTGGTCGCCACAGTCAACAGGCCAGCCTGAATGGCGTACCGCAGAATAGCGTTGCCGAGGTCACGTAGCGCGATGCCCGGTTGCATTTCGCTTCGAAGCTGACCAGCACTGACTTCGTCATGTCCAGCGGCATGACGCCGGTGCCAAAGGCATTTTTCGAGCGCTTGACATCACCACAGCAGTTACCGAAAATGGCCATGGTTCGCAGTTTGCGAACTGCGAACCAGCATCCAGTTATGAGCCCACGCCAATGAACCTGAATCCGCAATTTCTCAAGCCTCAGGATGTCCTTTTTCTGCTCAAGCTCGTCGCGCTCAAGGGGCCTCTAACAATCTTCCCTGCCGTTCCGGAATCCCTGGGCATGAGCAAGGCAGAAATCCACAATTGCGCCAAACGTGTCCGGGCTGCTCGCCTGCTGCCGCACGACAGCTGGAATCCCTTGCGCACCAATCTGCTCGAATTTCTGGTCCATGGCGTCAAATACGTATTCCCAGCCCGCCACGGCAGTGAAACCATTGGCACGCCAACCGCCTACGCAGCGCCGCCGCTCAACGCCCAGATCGCCGGTGGCTCGACGCAGCCCGTCTGGCCCGACCCGGAAGGCAGCGTACGCGGCCAAGCCTTGTATCCGCTCTACCCTTCGGCCCCGCCATCGGCTCGCCGCGACCCCCGGCTCTACGAAATGCTGGCGCTGGTCGACGCCATCCGGATCGGCAATATCCGCGAACAACAGCTCGCCGAAACCCTGCTCAAGGAACGCCTCGCATGAGGCCAGGCGATCCCAATCTCGACATGCTCGAAATCATGGCCCGCAAGCTGGGGCCACTCACCGAACGCCTGGTATTCGTGGGTGGCTGTACGACCGGCCTGTTCATTACCGATCCGCTGCAGCCGCAGATTCGTGTCACCCGTGACGTCGATGTCATTACCGAAGCCAGTTCGCGTCTCGACTATCACCAGATGGAAGACGAACTACACCGGCTCGGATTCACGCCTGATCTACGCCCCGAAGCGCCGATCTGCCGTTGGTGTATCGGCGACATGATCCTTGACCTGATGCCGACCGACGAAAACATTCTTGGCTTTGCCAACCGTTGGTACCCCGATGCACTGACCAACGCGGTCCACTGCACGCTGCCCTCAGGCCAGATCATCCGCACGCTGACCCCGGCCCATTTCCTCGGCACCAAGTTCGAGGCATTTCACGGTCGTGGCGGGAGCGACTACTGGGCAAGCCACGATATGGAAGACATCGTCTGCATCATTGATGGCCGCGCCGAGCTCATTACCGAAGTCGCTTCCTGCCCGGACGATTTGCGGTCGTATCTGCAAGCAGAGTTCACCGCGCTGCGCGACGACCCGATATTTGGCGAAGCCGTTTCCGGCTTTCTACCGGGCGATCCCGTCAGCCAGACGCGCGGCCCGCGCATTCTGCAGCGTATCGCTGCCCTGGCAGGCTTAGTGGCTTGATTTCCAGCGTCAATGCCCCCGCCGCCCGGTACTCGCCGGGCCAACAGCGGCCAGTGCTACGGACGGCCTGAAAAAACGCCGATTTTCGCGAATAACATCTCAACGGTTTCGGCGACTTCGACGGGAGCCGAAATCTAGTCGAAGTTCGTGTCGCGTCAATTGCAAATGATATCGGCCAGATACCTCGGTATTGAGGCGGATGATGCGCTGGAAATTTCCGAACGAATAGAAATCCAGAACTAGCCTGCGCACACACCGCGTGTAGCCGCTTTCTGGAATCATTTCGTATAGGCGCAGTCGGCCACAAGCGCTCATTGGCTCAAGTATCCCAAAGCTGACATTCCTCTTGAGCCAAACGCGAAATGAATGAACACTTGTGGCTCTGTTTTCTAACTGTTAGGTCTTTCAAATGTCGCCTTCCGAAATTCAAACCGTAGCGAAGAAAGAATGGTTGTTTACATTCGACAAAGCGAATCGCTCCAGTCAATACGATGAGAATTTCGCCATTTTTATTGCGTCTCGCGAAAATGCGGCCAAACAAGAAGTAGTTGAACATCTGCAGCCCTGGTTGCACATCCTTGAAGACAGTATTCAGTGGCTCGCCAATCTTGCTGGAATACTGAATAGGATGAATTCCGAAAAAAATCTTGATACAGCGCAGCAGAGTATTTGGGCTTTAATCGGTGCATCATGCGCTCACGCAGTAGCTGTACGCAGGCTTGTATTATCGGGCCTCGACACTAGCGCAAGAGCTATAGCCAGAGTCCTTGATGAACACCTTTGCGCTTGCCTTGCTTTCCTTCACAACCGAGAGCTAGGGGCGCAATTTCATCAATGCGCAGACGACGATACTGCTGCGCAGTTCTGGTACAAGCATTTGAACACTCGTGCGTTGAAGAAGCATCTAAACGCTATAGAGAGGAGTGTCGGGCTTGACCTCAGTATTAGCCAAGATATGCGTGCTTGGAGAGAGAGGGAGATTGACTCCTTTTCGCAAGCCATCCATCCGAGCTATCTAGGCGCTGCATTTTCCACCATCACAATGTCTGCTAGTGATCCTGATAATTTGGGTCCAGCTTTCGTTGGAATGGCGTCCGTTAATTCAGAACGTACCCTCAACTTCACATGCAAATCAATTTGGTATTTCTCCTGCTTTGGTTTTCTGATGCTATTTAACGAACATGACTCCTATCCGCCAGTTATCCAACTAGACAAGGAGGACGAAATGCACCAAATGGCAGTGGTTGGGCGCCGAGTGCTACAAGTCTTGAATCAACGGTATTGGGAATATGACTGCTACGAGCCTCAAGAGGCCTAACCATCCTGCCCAGCGGAAAGTCGGCCAGCTTCGCTGTCCGCCTGCCGCTGACCTTTGTCGTTCCTGAACGTTCGCTTTCCTAAACCTGCAACTACCGCTTCGGGTCGATTGTTCGCATTCCTCGAATGAAAAAGCTGCCGTTCGGCACTCTCTATTGCTGACTGGCAGGTGACCACCGCATCGATACCTGAGCTCATCAACCAGACAAACATCTGGTTTTGCCAAAACCCCGCCAAAGGCAGACCAGATCAGCGATGACGCCATCCGCTACCATCCAGGCCACGACAAGACCTGACCAATACCGCTGACCGCGTCGCAAAGTTGTAGTAGCCTTGCGACCCCTCTCGACGTCGAACCAGGTCATGATCATGACGCGTGGATTGCAACGCGCCACTTTCAACCGCTCTGCCCTCGTCCGCGTCCTGTCCGATACCCTCCCGGAAGTCCCTGAGCCGAAATACGATTTCGGCGAGCGGCTCGGGCAGTGGCTGGACTTTTCGGATGCGCTGACGCTGTTTTCGGTCCTCAATGCCGAGGCCGGCGGTCGTGCGCCCGTCGCTGCGGCAAATGGCGACCTGTCGGCGCAACTGGCGCGGGTGCGTCGCAATCTGAGCGATTCGATCCACAACGACGGCGTTTTCAATTCCGAGCCGGCGCGTATCCCTTTTCCCACGCCGTTGCCCAACGCGACACCGGAAAGCGCCGCCGATTTTGCCCCGTACCACCGATACTACCTCGCCCACCAGCGCGACATGAACAGCGCGATCACCGCGCTGCGCGCCAATGCCCGCAAGGCGCTGGCTGGTCAGTCGGCGGCCGGCAAACAGCTGGCCGACCTCGATGCCGCTTTCGAGAAGTTTCTGAGCGTGCGCGAACGCAACCTGCTGTCGAACATCCCGATCATGCTCGGCAAGCGCTTTAGCCAGCGCTACGCCGAACACCGCGCTGCCCTGGCCAACGAGACGGCCGACGACCCGACCACCTGGACGCAGCCGGGTAGTTGGCTCGAAGCTTTTTGCCACGATGCCCAGGCCGTGCTGCTCGCCGAACTGGAACTGCGCCTCAAGCCCGTCGCCGGGCTGATCGCCGCGTTGGCCGCTGCGGTGACCACTACACCGGGCAGCGCAACAGAATCCAAGGAAACCAAGCCCCAATGAACCGCAATCTCAGTCTCTTCGCCTTCGTCCTCGGCCTGTTTGCCGTCGTCTGGGTGGCCATTGGCTACATCGGCGGCCATCCGCTGGCCTTCTCGGTGTCCTGCGTCATCGCCCTCGTCTATGTCGCCGGCGCCCTGGAAATGCGGCGTTTCCACGACAACACCACGGCCCTGGCCACGGCGCTGCGCAATATCCCGGACGACCTCGGCCACCTCGGCGAATGGCTGCAACAGGTACCGGCCGCCCTGCAGAACACCGTCCGCCTGCGCATTGAAGGCGAACGCGCCGCGCTGCCCGCCCCGGGAATCACGCCCTATCTCGTCGGCCTGCTGGTGTTGCTCGGCATGCTCGGCACCTTCCTCGGCATGGTCGTCACGCTGAACGGCGCCGTGCTGGCGCTGGAAAGCACCACCGACCTGCACACCATCCGCTCGGCGCTGGCGGCGCCGGTCAAGGGCCTGGGTGTCGCCTTCGGCACCTCGGTCGCAGGGGTCGCCACCTCGGCCATGCTCGGCCTGATTTCGGCCCTGTGCCGGCGCGACCGCGTGCACGTCGGGCAACTGCTCGACAGCAGGATCGCCGGCGTGCTGCGCGACTTCTCGCTCACCCACCAGCGCCAGGAGACCTTCAAGGCGCTGCAGGCGCAGGCCCAGGCGCTGCCCGAGCTGGTCGGCAAACTCGATGCGATGATGAACCGGATGGCCGAACAGAACCGCCAGCTGGGCGACCAGCTGCTGGCCGGGCAGCAACGCTTCCACGAAGAGACCAAGGGGCTGTACGCCGGCCTCGCCCAGTCCGTCGATCAATCGCTGAAGGCCAGCCTGAAGGACAGCGCCACGGTCGCCGCCGAGACCATCCAGCCCGTCGTCACCGCCACCATGGCCGGCATTGCCGGCGAAACGCGCGGCCTGCACGACAAGCTGTTCGGCACCGTCGAAACCCAGTTGGCCGGTATCGCCGGCCAGTTCGCGCAGACCGTGACCACCGTCAGCGATACCTGGACGCAGGCCCTGAGCCGCCACGAACAGGCCACCGACCGCCAGCAGCAACACCTGCAAGGCGCCCTCGCCGCCTACGCCGATACCTTCGCGCAAGGTTCGGCCGCCCTGCTCGCTTCGGTCGGCGACACGCAGACCCGGCTGCAGGCCGACGCGGCGCAACAGCAGGCCGCGCTGGCGGCCACGCTGGCCAGCCAGTTCGACGGCGTCACCGCCCGCCTCGATCAGGCCGTCGGCCAGGTGGCCGACACCTTCGACCAACGCACGCAGGCGCTGCTCACCTCCATCGACGCCAGCCACGCCGCCTTCGCCCAAAGCACGCAGGCCCAACAGGCGGCGATCGGCGATCAGGTCGCCGCTCAGCTCGACGGAATCGCCCAGCGTTTCGACAGCGCCGTGCAGACGGTGTCCGGCACCTGGACGGATGCCCTGGCCAAGCACGAACAGGCCAGCGGCAGCCTGGTGCAAGCGCTGGAGCAGACGCAAACCCGCCTCGCCGATACCTTCGCCCAGCGCTCCGCCGCCCTGCTTGCCGACTTGCATACCGGCCAGACCGCCTGGCAGGCCGAATGGGCGGCCGGCGAGCAGACCCGCCAGGCCCGCTTCACCGATGCCCTCGCCGCGCTGGCCGGCAAGCTCGAAGCGCACTGGCAGCAGCACGGCGACGCAACGCTGGCGCAGCAGGAAACGATCACCCGGACGCTCGGCGATACCGCCCGCGACCTGGTCGCCGCCCACCAGCGCCAGGCGGAAACGACCATCGCCGAAGTCACCCGCCTGATGCAGACCGCTGCCGAGGCGCCGAAGGCGGCGGCCGAGGTGATCGGCCAGCTGCGCCACGAGCTCTCGGCCAGCATGGCGCGCGACAACAGCCTGTTGGAAGAGCGCAGCCGGATCATGGAAACGCTGGGCGCCCTGCTCGACGCCATCAACCACGCCTCGACCGAGCAGCGCAGCGCCATCGACGCGCTGGTAGCCTCGTCGGCCGACCTCCTTGAACGCGCCGGCAGCCAGTTCGCTGCCAAGGTGGAAAGCGAAGCCGGCAAGCTGGTCGAGATCGGCGCCAGCATCACCGGCGGGGCGCTCGACGTGGCCAGTTTGGGCGAGGCCTTCGGCGCTGCGGTCAAGCTCTTCGCCGAATCGAACGACAAGATGATGGCCGCGCTGCAACGCATCGAGGGCGGCCTGGCCAAATCGCTGACCCGCAGCGACGAACAACTCGCCTACTACGTCGCCCAGGCGCGCGAAATCATCGACCTCAGCATCCTGTCGCAGAAGAAGATGGTCGACGACCTGCAACGCGTCGCCCAGCTTTCCGACACTGAGGCCTGAGCATGGAAGAGATAGACGCCAGCGTCGATCACGGCACGCCGGTCTGGGCCGTCTTTGGCGACCTGATGGCCGGCCTGCTCGGCGCCTTCGTGCTGATCCTGGTCGGCGTGCTCGGCGTGCAACTCGATCTGGTGACCAGCCTCGAAGCCGAGATCCAGAAGCGCCAGCAGGAAGAACAGCGCCGCGAAGCGCTCGAAAAGGCGCTGGCCGGCCCGCTGGCTTCCGGCCGCGTGACGCTCGCCAACGGCAAGATCGGCATCAGCGGCAACGTGCTCTTCGCGCTCAATTCCGACCAGTTGCAGCCGGAAGGCAAGCAACTGCTGAAGAGCCTGTCGCAGCCCATCGCCGCCTACCTCGGCGCCAGCGAACAGATGCTGATGGTTAGCGGCTTTACCGACGACATGCCGGTGCGCGGCAGCAACAGCCGCTTCGCCGACAACTGGGAACTCTCGGCCCAGCGCGCCCTGACCGTCACGCGCACGCTGATCGAGGATGGCGTCCCCGCGTCGTCCATCTTCGCCGCCGCCTTCGGGTCGCAGCAGCCGGTTGCCGACAATGCCGACGCCGAAGGCCGCGCCCGCAACCGCCGCGTTGAAATGGCGCCGGTGCCCAAGACCCGGACCAACGCCAAGGCAGGCAATGGCTGACATCGGCGACGTGGGTGACTTCCAGGCCCAACTCGACGCCCTGCGCGCCAGCGGCGCCGCCGACCGCGATCCGGTCCGTTTCGCCTACCTCGAAGCACTGGTCCGCCGCGCGGCCGGGCAGCCGGCGGCCATCCGCCAGGCGCTCAGCGGCAAAATCAGTGCCGCTGCCGAGGAACTGGCCGGTAGCCAGCCTGCGGTAACGTCCGGGGTCGCCGAACCGGACACCGCCAGCCCGCTCACCGAGCTCCTCGCCTACATCAGCGGCCATGCCCACGAGCCGGCGGCGATGCTGCAGCCGACCAGCGAGAATGCTACGGTAAGCCGGAAAATTCGCCCAAAATCGAAAAAATCCCCGGCCGGCCCGGAACTCAAGTCCGTCGCCATCTTCCGCAACGAGTGGTCCAAGCTCAGCACCGAGCAACAACTGACCCAGACCCTCGCCCAGGCCCCGGAAAACGCCGGCCCGATGAACTCCCAGCACCTCGTCCTGCGCAGCCTGGAGCGCATGCGCGACATCGCGCCGGATTACCTGCAGGGTTTCATGAGTTACATCGACACGCTGATCTGGCTCGATCACGCCGACCCGACCAGGCCGCCAGCCGGACGCGGCGCCAGCAGCGAGCGCGAGAAGAAGCCGCGCAATACCAAAAGCGGCGCAACGAAGCGCTAAGGGGCAACTAAAGACAGCGCCTGCGAACACGAAGCAGCACGCTGTCAAGTCTGTTCAAGACAACGATCCGGGGTTAAATTCGCTAGCCCTGAGTTTCAAGCCGTCCAATCCGATCGCTGTTCATCGGTCTGGCCAGGCTGACGAGGGCAACAAAAAAGCGCCCCGTAAGGCGCTTGATTGATGTACCGCTGGCGGAGAGGGTGGGACTCTCTCAATCTCAGACCAAGGCACTGTTTAATAAAAGAATTTAACAGAAAACTGCCAAAATTTATGTACCTCTAATTGTACCTTTAGCCTTTCTCATTATGCAAACAAAGGGCCAATTGCGCAATTGATACGTTGAGCCTGAACGCTATGGTCCCAAACAAAATTGTAGGCGGAATGAGTTTCACGGTCGGTATAGAAAATCGTATCGATACCAGAGGCTGACACACCCGTTTCGGGCAGCAGTCGTGCAACAGCACTCAACTCCGAAACCGGACGGAATGCCTACGCGAACTAGTCGGCCTTTGCGGCCGTTGGCTTGACGTTCGGTAGCTGGCGGCAGTCGGGCGGTAAGCTGCCGTTCACCACTAACACTTATCAAGTGTGTTTCCTGAATTTGGCTGACCATAAAAACGCTCTAATTCGTTTTCTGGAGCTATGCTGTATGGAGGCATCGGCAAGGAGCGGCAGTTCGAATTCAATCAGGAGGGAGGAATGGAAAGAACTTCCGATCCTCAATCAACATATGCCGCGCGACAAAGTCATACGCGAAGTAATGGAACAGTTCTCCGACGCCAACTTTATCCTCATCGAAACGACGCATTAACTTGATCGCCTTTTGCATCAAAGCAGCGTGCAATTCGTAGTGGTGCTCTTCGTCCGAATAAGCTGACTTCATGAGAATCGCATTCTCATCGTTGAAATGCTGATCGATTTCTGTCACCAGAACTCCAAGCTGCTGTTTGATTTCAGGTTTCGGTCTGTTATTAAGAATCGCTTTCAGCAAGGAATTGACGTGTTCGAACAAGGCACGGTGCTGGGTGTCGATCTGTCCGTTACCGGACTCATAGGCCCTGCGCCAGACCAGCTGCACCAACTGCGTATCGAGCCATGCGTTCTGGTCTGAATGTTGCTCCAGACATTCAGCTTCAACACGATTTCGCCCCTCGGTTTTGGCCCGATACATAGCTTGGTCGGCGCGTTCCAGCCACGACCCCCATGTATCGGCCGAGTGACAGACAGCGAATCCAAGGCTGGCCGTGACGCGAAGTCCGTCGGCGAATTCTTCCTGTTCGACAGTACGACGAACGCGTTCCGCCAGTTCGGCCGCGCTAGCAAAACCGCTGTCGGGCAGAAGGATCAGAAACTCCTCCCCCCCCCCAGCGCCCGAGAATATCTGTGTTGCGGATGCACCCGCGAGCGACTGCACAAAATTTCTTCAGGACCAGATCGCCCGTGGCATGACCAAACCGGTCGTTGATTTGTTTGAAATGGTCCAGATCGACCATGATTAGTGAAACCGGACGACCATAGCGCTCAAAGCGAGCAATCTCCTGTTGGGCCGTTTCTTCTAGGCGGATACGGTTCCAGGCCCCTGTTAGTCGGTCTGTCATGGCCACAAAACGGATCCGCTCGTCGGCACGCTCCTTGACCATCAGAACAAAGCCGATCGAGATCAGTATCAGTGTGACGAAGGCCATCGCGTACGTCACGATCTGTATCGGAGTACTACTCAGCATGCTAGCAATGCTATCCAGCGCGAAGATGACGCTCATTGTCCGGATGAACATCACGCTAATCATGATGCTGAAGCCAACGAGCAGCAGATATTTTCCTCTACCGCTGACGCGATATTTACCATTCAACAGGGAAAAGAAAATGACCAGGTACTGTGTGATAAAAACCATCCCGGCCGCAATGATCCGAGCACCAATCTCGTTCATCAACAATTTGAGCGCCACGACCAGCACGATCGGTGGGCCCCATAGCAGCAGCCGAGATACGTGGCGCTGCTGAAACCGGGCAATTGCTGCAAAAAGGAGCGAATAGCTTAAGGACAGGAGGGTGTTGGCCACCAGGATCGAAAAAAAATCCGGAATTTGGTTGCGCAGCGAAAACAGACTAAAAACCAGTGTCTGTAACACTAGTGCTACCGTCCATAACTGCAGCCCGTCTTCGTCCCGTGCTCGAGCCACCCAGCCGACTGACAATGCCAACGTCCCGCTGGCGGCGATGATCATCATGAACATGGTTGGAATATGGGCATTCATATGGTCATCTGCTGTGTCTATTATTCAGATGGTCTGCAACGAAATAGTGGCTCTGTGGGTCGGCGGTACGAGTTCGCAAGAAAGGGAAAGGGGTACATTATCCCTTGATGAATAAAGTGTGATCACCGTACCTATAGCTCAACGGTGTTGAGGGTCAATCTGCATATTTATTTCACAATTAACAGGTTGGATGAGGTTATCTTTCGATCTAGCGATTCAAGTACTGTACTCAAGCGACACCTTGTGCGTTGATACCAGCACCCAAGCATCTGTCGCAATCGACTTCGCAGGCCTTTGGGTTCACAGTGAGGATGAGCGTTATTCATATTGCGGCAAGCTGCGAATGCTGCAAGCAGTATGAATAAGAGTATGGTCCGATAGCGGGCTTTTACTTACATAACAGAATTGCGGCCTTGAGTATATCTAATATTTTTATTGTTTTGTCGTTATTTAATGACAATTCCATCAATCAGAATCTGGGACCGCAACAGGATGGGATGTCAGGCTCAGTCAATTTAGGCCTCGTATTTAGCGACCTAGTGGGGACGTCAGGGAAAGTCTGTTTTTTGGGCGAGGTTTTTTCTGGTTAGCCCTCCAAGCGCTTTTCAATCGCCTGCAATACGACAGCCACCTGGTTTTCGAGGGCAACGATCGATTCCCGGGGGGGCGCGGTATCGCCGGTTTTACCGGTCTTCTCCAGTTGCTCGCAGAGCATGCCGAGTTGCATGGCACCGACGGAACGGGCGGCAGACTTGAGGGAATGGGCAATCCGGCTGGCATCTGTCGCTGCGCCGGATTGGCAGGCCGCGACCAGTGCCGTCTTTTGTTCCAACAGACTCTCCCGGAATTTCTCCAGCAAGCGGCGATGGAGATCCGGCTTGTTCCCCAGCAGCCGCGTAAGTGCCTCCGGGTCGAAGACTGGCAGTTCGCTTTCCCCGACCGCCGGTGCGCTCAGCGGCAGATTTGCCTGTGCTACTGCCTGCGGTGCAGATGCCTCCTGCGGCAACCACTTCTTCAACACCCCCATCAACTGCGACATGGGCGCCGGCTTGCCCAGATAATCATCCATGCCGATCGCCCGGCAATGCTCATCTTCACCCTTCAGCACATTCGCCGTCAGCGCCACAATCGGCGTCCGGGCCATATCGCTCTTCGCCTCCTCGGCACGGATCGCTTCGGCCAACTGGTAGCCGTCCATGTGCGGCATGTGCAGGTCGGTCAGCACCAAACCATACTCGCCGCTCATCCACCGCGTGTAAGCCTCGCGCCCATCATTGGCGATATCGGCCTGGTAACCGAGCATCGCCAATTGCTGGCGGATGACCTCCTGGTTGGTTTCGTTGTCTTCGGCCACCAGAATCAGATGATGCAGGCGAACAGCCTCCTCACGAGAAGGCAGCGGCGCGAATTGCTGCGTGGTCGCATGGGGCGTGCTCTCCAGCACCAGCTTGCTCTCGTCAGCCCGGGTGAAGGGCAGGCGTACCGTAAAGGTGCTGCCCTCGCCCGGTGCGCTCAAAGCTTCCAGCGAACCGCCCATGATCTCGGCCAGGCGCTGGCTGATGACCAGACCCAGGCCGGTACCGCCGTACTTGCGAGTTGTTGAACTGTCGGCCTGGGTGAACGGATGGAAGACCCGTTCCTGCGTGGCGGCATCCATGCCGATACCGTTGTCGCTCACTGTCAGCTCGAGCCAGCACAAACCATCCCGCTCCTCGGCCAGGCGGGCGCCAATCTCGACCCGGCCAGGATGCGCCAGGCCGCTGGAGAACTTGATGGCATTCCCGGCCAGATTGGTCAGGATCTGGCGCAGGCGCAGCGTATCGCCGGCCAGGGCCGGGGGAATCGCCGGATCGACATGCTGGGTGAGCAGGACACCCTTCTGGCTGGCCGTACCGTCGAGCAGGGCGCAGGTCTTGCTGACGGCGTCGCGCAGGGCAAATGGCTCGATGGAGAACTCCATCTTGCCGGCCTCGATCTTGGAGAAGTCGAGGATGTCGTTGATGATGCCGAGCTGCGTGCGGGCCGAATCGTGGACGATGCGCAACATCTTGGTCTGCTCGGCCGACAGCGGCGTGTTGAGCAGCACGTCGGTCATGCCGATGACCCCGTTCATCGGCGTTCGAATCTCGTGCGACATGTTGGCCAGGAAGGCGCTCTTCGCTCGGTTCGCCGCTTCGGCAGCATCGCGGGTACGAATGAGTTCCTCCTCCGCTATCTTGCGTTCGGTAATGTCGCGATTGGTCGCCCGTTGGCCGAGATATTGGCCAGCATCGTCGAAAATCTGCTGGCAGCTATGTTCGATCCAGATGGCGTGGCCGTCCTGATGCAGGATACGGAAGGTTACATTTGCATCTGCGTGGGCCATACCCTGTCCCACATCACCCCGATGTTCTTTCCAAATCCAATGGTCATCGGGATGGATGATTTCATCGAGCAGGGCCGGATTATCGTAGAAAAGCTGGGCGGGATAGCCGGTCATGCGCTCACAGGATGGGGAGCAGTAGACCCAGTGACCATCAGGGCCAATCCACGTTTCCCAATCGTAGGTGAAATCGGCCAGCAGATGGAAGCGCATCTTCGCTTCCTCGGTTGCCGCCAATGCAACCAGCAAGGCCTGCTCGGCCTTCTTGCGCTCGCTGATGTCGCGACTGAAGGCGATGATGTGCTCTTGTTCGTCATCGCCAGGGAGAAGGTAAGCGTGGGTCTCGACCGGGAAGCTGCTGCCATCTTGGCGACGGTTGATTCCCTCGACCTTCAGGACGCCTTCGGCGGCACGCATCTCTTGCGCGATCTGGGGGGCCATTGCCGCCGGGAACAGAGTATTGATGTCGCCGGCATTCAGTTGCAGGAGCTTGTCGCGCTCGTAGCCGAGCTGCCGACACATTTCGTCGTTGGCATACAGGAATCGGCCGGTCAGCGTGTCGTGCCAGGAAATGCCGAGACCCACGCGATCCAAGGCGAACTGGGTTTGGGCAAGTTCGGCGGTACGTTTTTCGACCAACTGCTCCAGTTCGTTTCGATATCGTGTCTCGATTTCCTGTTGGCGATCAGCGGCCGCATATTCTTCGCTCTGATCCTTGAAAACCAGTACGACACCGCTGATCCTGCCCATGTCGTCATGGATGGGGGCGGCGCTGTCGCCGATCGGACATTCATCGCCGGTGCGCGAGACGAGCAGCGTATCGTGGGCCAGCACGGTGCTGTTTTCCTCGCTTAGCACTTGCGTCACCGGACTCTCCACGCTTTGCCGCGTCACCCGGTTGATGATGACGAATACGTTTTCGAGCGGCTGCCCGCTGGCTCCGGCCAGGGGCCAGCCCGTCAGGGTCTCGGCAACCCGGTTCATGTAGGTGATCCGCCCCTGATTGTCAGTGGCGATTACCCCGTCGCCGATGCTCTCCAGCGTGGTGCGGTAACGTGCTTCGAGTTCGGAACGCTGCTGTGCCAAGGTCAGCAGCCGGCGCGTATCGACCAGCTGGCGTCGGCGCCAGATCATGACCAGCAAGGTGCCCGCCGTCACGATGGCCAACGCCATCAGGAAACCGACCCACAAGGCGTAACGATTGATTCCCTCGTAGATTTCGCTCTGATCCATTTCGGCGACCAACATCCACGGGGTACCCAAAACCTCCCTGGCTGCCACGGTTACCGGGATGCCCAGATAATTCATTCCCTCATAGACGCCGGTGCCGTTTTGCAAGGCATCGGCGACTGCGACGCCGGGTTCGAGAGGCGCAGTTCGCAACTTGGCGCCACGTCGGGGGGTGAGGTAGGTCAGCGTATCGCCATCGCGCCGTACCAGATAGATTTCACCGGTATCCGAGGTACGCGGCCATGAGGCCACCAAGGGGTAGAGTTCCTGTGAGATGTCGATGTTATAGAGCAGGATGGCCGTTGGCTTTTCCTTGAGGCTTTGGCGTACAGGGGCGAGGAAGGCCAAGTGAGATAGATGTTCCTCTTTCTCACCGTGGGCGTGGAGGGAAAGCATCAGCGGCGCCAACTGACCGATGGCCTCGGCAATGCGCGCGCGCAAGAAGGATTGATTGTGAGAGACATCAGCATCGGCATAGCCGACCTTGATCAACTCCTTTCCTTCCAGATCGATCAAGGTGATTCCGGCATAGTCCTTCAGTTGCATGTCGGCGATGCCGCGCTGCAAGCGTTCAATGACATGTTTATCGGCTAGCGCACCCGGCTTGCCCAGTATCTCTGCCAGAAGATAGGAGCCGGCGGTCGTCCGGGTGAAATCGCGCGGGTGGCCGATCCAGTCTTCCACCTGTTCGGTCTTGAAGCGCACCACTTCGGCCAGATCTTCCTGCTTGTCCATCCGGTGATTGGCCGCCAGCATCAGGTAGGTGTAGATGCCGATTGCGCCAATCAGCACTGCCAGCACCACGAATGCGGAGAACGGCTTGAGGAGGGAGAAACCGGAAGATTTAGTCATGGCCAGAGGTGTTTTTTCACGCTGAATAAACGGTCGTGACGACCATGTTTCCTTTGCCGACATAACGAATATCGTCAAAGCTTATCGCTTTCGACATGGCAATACCCCGTCCATGCAGATCGAAGGCACGATCTGGGGAAAACTCCAGATAATCCTTCCAGTCGAATCCTTCCCCCTCGTCAATGATGGTCACGATGAAGGCTGGACCGCATCGATTCAGCATGGCTGTGACTTTGCGGTCGGCGTATGGGGCGCGGCTTTGCCGTAACTCGATTTCCTCTTGCAGCCGCCCCTCGCGCACGAGCTCTCCTTTTTCTGCATAGGTAATGCCCAAATTGCCGTGTTCCACCGCATTGGTCAGGAGTTCCGAATAGCCGTTGACCGTGCGCATCGGGTCGCAACTGGCATCGGCCAGCACGATGGCCAAGTTTCGGGCATCCTCGAGTGTGCTGATGCTGAATTCGGCGTGCCGCATGCTGCGCAAGCCATGAATACGCTGGCCGATGTCGGTGTGCAGGTTGCGTTTCCGGTACAGCTCCTCAAGCGCGTTCCTGACGACCTGCAGCAGGACGACTTCGGTGGATGGCTTGGTCAGGTAGTAATAAGCCCCCTGGCTGAGCCCCTCCATGACATCCTGTTGATTGCCGTCACCCGTCAGCATGATGACGGGCAATTCCTTGAAGCGTGATTCGGCCTTCAGGCGTTTCAAAAACGCGATGCCATCGAGTCGTGGCATGTGTTTGTCGAGCAGGATGAGGTCGTAGCGCTCTGGCGCGGCAATAATTTTTTCCCAGGCCACTTCGCCGTCTTCGGCTACTTCTACTTGATAGCCGTTGCTTTCTAGGAAAACCTGATTGAGCTCCCGGATGAACGCATCGTCATCGACAATCAATAGTCTATCGGCCACTGCCTTTTCCCTTATTATTAACTGCTGCCGCTAGTATTCGCCAAGATGAATCAAGTGCTGCGTCAGCAATATGACTTGTTGCTGCTGTCGGCAGTGTCTGCTAGCTGAATATTGGTCGCAGGAGAAGTTTTCCTCAAAGTAACTGATGGCATCTTTACTCATCCCCGTCTTACCCTGACCGCAAACCAGAAACGACTGCCTTTCCCGATGCGGCTCTCGCATCCGACATCGCCGCCCATCAGTTGGGCCATCTTCTTTGTCATAGCCAGGCCGGCGCCCAGGCCACCGTACTTGCGCGTAGATGAGTTATCGACCTGCTCAAAAATGTTGAAGAGGCGCACCTGATCTTCGGGAGTAATGCCGATACCTGTGTCTTCGACCTCAATACGGATCAGCGCACTATCAGCATTTTCATCAACCGTTATGCCGCGCACGGTGATTTGCCCTGCGGGCGTGAAGCGGATTGCGTTGGAGAGGTAATTATCCAGAGCCATCGCAATGTGGCGGGCATTGCCGAATAGGTTGAAGGGCATGGGGGTGACCTCGATGACAATCGCCAGTCGTTTGGCATCCGCTTCTGCCTGTATCCCTTCAACGGCTTTCCGGATGAGGCTATCGAGATCGACAACTGTCTCAGTCAGGTCGAATTGATTGGCCTCCAAACGGGTAAGTTCGAGAATTGTGTCGATGATTCCGGTGAGGCGGGTCAGGGCTGTATCCATCATGCCCAGCCGATCCGTCTGCTTGGGCGTCAGCGGCTCTCGGCGTATCAGCGTGGCCACGCTGACGGCTTGATGCAGGGGCGTACGCATCTCATGACTCATGTTGGCCAGGAAAGCGCTCTTTGCCACATTCGCTGTTTCGGCAGCTTCCTTGGCCTTGATCAATTCCCCGGTTTGTTCGGCGACCAAGGCTTCCAGATGATTCCGATGTCGCTCCAGCTCCTTCAGCGTGGCCTGCTGGTGTTCTAGGGTTTGTCGGAAAAGGTTTCCGTAGGACGATACGATCCAGCCGCTACCGATAAACAAGGCCAGGAAATTCGCGAAGCGCTGAAATGGTGCCGTTACCGAGTTTTGTGGCGTCCTGAATCCAAGCCACTGGTTGATTTCGGCGAGATAGAGCGCAACGATGATAGCAACCGATACGAGCGTCAGCAGCTTGGCCTCACGGGGTCCGAAGACGAGTCCCGCCAGTAAAATCGCCAGAGTGAGCAGGGTCAGGCTTTGAGCATGAATGCCGACTTTCAGCAAAATGGGAAAGACTAGCGAAAAGACGAGCAGCAGAAGCAGGATTACGAATATCGCCAAGCCGTATTTTTGAAAACGACGCACTGCCAGCCACAGGCCGAGGACGACACTCCCGCTTGCGAACGGCGCGAAAGTGCCCAGAAAGAAGGCCATCCTGGCCTCACCGCGATACGGGGTCATCAGGTTGGCGAGGCCGGTCATGATGCCGGCGATCCCAATCACTAATGCGAATCCGGACACAATCCGTGCATTGAGTTGCGCATGCTCAGGCGAATGTCCGCCTATGCTAAAAACAGGGTGATGGATGTCCGCAGCCCACTTAAAAATATTTGGCATAAACATGAATGTGGTCAATTTCGAACACTGGACCGGTCAATGCTGTAAAGCTGTGTGAGCATCGTCGTGGTATGGTGCCCGCTAGTTTCCTCTTCTCCCTGAATAGAGAACAAGCTAGGCGTCGAACGACATCAATTCTCAAAATCGAGACTTTTTCTTGGCCCACTTCAATACGGTCGAATAAAAGGTCTCCGGATCCACCGGTTTGCTGATGAAATCGTTCATTCCAGCAGCAAGACAATTAGCACGGTCTTCAGTAAATGCATTGGCAGTCATTGCGACAATCGGCAATTCTCGCTCGGTAATTTGCTTGCGGATTTCCCGCGTTGCTTCGATACCGTCCATCAGAGGCATTTGCATGTCCATCAAGACGAGATCAAACATGCCCGTCCGGATGGCTTGCTCACAGGCTGCTTGCCCGTTTTCCACCGTAGTGACCAAGCAGCCTGCATCTTTAAGCATTTCCCGGGCAATTTCCTGGTTGATTGGCTCGTCTTCAGCGAGTAGAACTCGCGTGCCGGGATATTCGGTCTTGAGGATTTTCTCGGGGTCGTTCAGGAATTCAGGCGGCAAGACTGGCAATGCTTCACAGGACGTCAGATGGGTAGACAGGGTTTCTTTAAGATGGTCGAAACTGATCGGTTTAATCAAGACAGCATCAAATCCCGCATCGAGGGCGCTTTGGGCGACCTCCGGTTCGGAAGAGGCAGTCACCAGAATGCATACAGGGGGGCTGCATTTGGTCAGGCCCTGCATTGCCTTGAAAGTTTCCAATCCATCCATCTCGGGCATTTTCAAATCCATTAGCACGACGGAGTAGAGGTCGCCGTTCTCGCAAGAGGCAGATATTGCGTTAATTGCCTCTTTCCCGGACTGAACTGCTACCGGTCGCATGCCCATACGACGCAAGAGCTGGCTATGAGTCATCTGGGTAATCGGCAAATCGTCAACGACAAGGGCACGCAAGCCGGCGAGTGTATTGTCGTTGTTTTGAATCTGCTCCGCTGCGGTCTCTTGCAGTCGAGCGGTGAACCAGAAGAGACTGCCATTGCCTGGTGTACTTTCAACACCAACTTCACCGTGCATGAGTTCTACCAGCCGCTTGGTAATTGCAAGCCCCAGTCCGGTTCCACCAAAATTTCGCGTCGTAGCACTATCTGCTTGTGAAAAGGTTTGGAATAGCCGAGCAATTCCTTCCTGCGAAATGCCAATTCCCGTGTCGGCCACCTCGAACTTGACGAGATAGCCCCCCTCTTTGTTTCCGAGCACGCGGGCCCGCAAAGTGATGTGCCCCTGATCGGTAAATTTGACGGCATTGCCCAGGAGATTGATAAGGCACTGGCTGATTCGGGTGGGGTCGCCTTTCAAACGCTTGGGGAGACCGGCGACATCGACAATGAGATCGACGTTTTTACTCTGGGCCCGCAACGCAATGATTGAGGAGGCCTGATGAATCATCTGATCAACGTCGAAATCGATCAGTTCAAGCTCCACTTTTCCAGCTTCTATCTTCGAGATATCGAGAATGTCATTGATCAGTTCGAGCAAATGTTCGGCCGAGGCTGATATCTTTTGCAACTTGACACTTTGTGCTTCCGTCGGGTTTTCACGCCTGAGCATGTGTGTAAATCCGAGGATTGCATTCATCGGTGTTCTGATCTCATGCGACATGTTCGCCAGGAATGCACTCTTGGCAGCATTCGCCGCGATCGCCTCATCGCGTAAACGAACCAATTCGATCTGCGCCTTGTGAAGTTCTTGTTCCGCCTTGATCCGCTTGGCGATTTCGCGCCGCATCTGGATCGTGCGACTGGCCAGCTTGTCGTACATGCCCATGACCGTATCGATCAGGACACGCGTTGCGCCGGCCATTTCTTTGTTGGCAATATCCTTGGCTTGTTCCAGGGAGACGCCGCTCGGCAAAGCGAGAACAACCTTGGCCATCCGCTTGTCGGATTCAATGATGTGCATGGCCAACCAGTGTGTCAGGAAGGAAACCAATTCCTCCAGCATGCTCTCCTGGTCACGGTCCGAACGGTGCGCGGTGAACTCAACCACCTTGTCGATAAAATCACTGTGCGCCTTGCTGTGCCACTCTTCCCAAGGATCGTTACTGAAGTGGGCATGCCAGATTTTCTCTTCTGTCGTGAAGTGATAAACCGTATAGCGCTTCAGTTCTTCTAGGACGGCATCAAGTTCAGGGGCATCAGACTGAAAGGCCAAATGCCCGACCAGTTTGTTGAGCAGGCGAACCAGGGCCTGGTGCTGTTCGTCAATTTCAGCAATACCGGTTTCGAAATTGGCCGTCCATGGAAAAATTTCGAGGGTATGGGGCATTGGAATTCCTAATGGCTGTAGACGCTGAACTGCCCCATCAATCTGGATCCTGGGCCACTAAACATGAGGCCTAAATTGACTGAGCCTGACAATCACATCCTGTCGCGCTCCCAGATTCTGGTTGATCCACGCCATGTAAATATATGACAAAATCATCAATGTCATGAAATATGAAATTCATTATATACCAAACGCAGGATTTGTCGTATAACCAATTCCGTGCATCACACTGTACATCGAAGCTAAAAACAGGTGGTGATGCTTAAGTGTCACGTTCATCGGAAGCCCCTTCATGGATCGTATTCCCCGCTTAATCTCCGATCGCCGCCTCTGGGTGTTGCCAGCGCTGATATGGGGCTTGGTGGTGGGAGGAGTTCTACACTGGCGCCTCCAGGAAATCGACGCGCAGTCCATTGCGGTCGCGACTGAGGGTGCTCGCGACATGTTCCGCATGATTGTTCATACGCGGGCCTGGAACGCCGAGCATGGTGGCGTCTATGTTCCCGTCAGCGAGAAAATTCAGCCGAATCCTTACCTGCAGGGAGCGCGGCGCGATGTCGTCACGACAGACGGGCAACAGCTGACGCTGATCAATCCGGCGTTCATGACCCGGTTAATCAGCGAATTAGCCTATCGGCACAATGGCACGGTGTTCCATATCACCAGCCTGAAGCCGCTTCGCCAAGATAACGCCCCAGACACTTGGGAAGAGAAAGCGCTCACAGCCTTCGAAAAGGGCGACAACGAGTTTGTCGCCATCCGCCCATTGGAACCCCCTAACACCAACAGCGGACAGCGCTTCCTCCGCTACATGGCGCCGCTCCTGGTCGAACAATCCTGTCTGAAATGCCATGCCCACCAGGGATACCGCGTGGGTGATGTGCGCGGAGGGATCAGCGTGAGCCTGCCCTATTTGCCCATTGAGGAAGCGGCGATTCCCGCACAGCGCAAAAGCCTCATAACCTATTTGCTGACATTTGCACTGGTTACCATTCTTGTCGGGCTGTTGCTTGAATTGCTTCGCCGGCGCTGGCTGGCGCTTGATGAGGCGCACCGCAATCTGGAAACCTCTTACGCGGAAGTCAGCCAAGCACGAATCGCAGCAGAAGCCGCCAACGTGGCAAAAAGTGCCTTCCTGGCCAACATGAGCCACGAAATACGGACGCCGATGAATGCCATCATCGGTCTGACCCACCTCGTGATCAAGACGCCGCTGACGCAACATCAGCGCAGCCATTTGCAGAAGGTGCAATGGGCCAGCCAGCACTTGCTGGGAGTGATCAACGACATCCTGGACCTCTCCAAGATCGAGGCAGGGAAACTCTCGATCGAGCAACGTGAGTTCGCTTTGGAAGAGCTGTTCGACAATGTAGCCAATCAACTGGCAGAGCGTGCTTCCAGTAAAAATCTGGAATTGATCATCGCCATCGATCGTGCGACACCGCGCTTCCTGGTGGGCGATGCATTGCGGTTAGGCCAGGTGCTGCTGAATATCACTGGCAATGCCGTCAAGTTTACAGAGCGAGGTGAAATTCATGTATCGGTGCATCCTGTCTCAGCCACAGCCGAATCAGTGACGCTTCAGTTTGAGATCAGCGACACCGGAATTGGCATCACGCCGGAACAGTTGTCACGGCTGTTCAAAAATTTCGAGCAAGCCGATAACTCAACCACCCGAAAATTTGGTGGCACCGGGCTGGGCCTGGCCATCTCCAAGCGACTGGTCGAACTGATGGGGGGGGAGATCAGCGTCGAAAGCACATTCGGCGAAGGCACAACCTTCCGTTTCTCCATCTGTTTTGTACTGGGTAACACGCCTCACCAGGCCCTGACCGTAAATCCAGATCTTCGCGGTCGACACCTGCTCGTGGTTGACGACAATGACGAAGCTCGCGAGGTCATCGGTGATCTACTCAAGTCGATGGCGTTCAAGGTTTCATCCGTCTCGTCCGGCCAGGAAGCCCTGGACGTAATCAAAGAACAGGATCAACGGGCATCCCCGATCAGTGCCGTCCTGCTTGATTGGCAGATGCCGGAAATCGATGGATTGGGAACAGCCAGGCTCATCCAGCGCATGGAACTCACAGAGCGACCAATATTGATCCTGGTCACCGCCTACGGACGGGACGATCTGGCTGAGCAGGCCAGAGCGATCGGTATCGCTGACGTGATTGCCAAACCGGTGACTCCCTCGACGCTATTCGATGGCCTCATGGAGGCATTTATGCGCGCGACTGGCCGTGCACCGCAGAAAACCTTGGTGGCAAATGTAACCCTGGGCGAAAATCTCGCCCTTTCCGGCTATCACGTGCTTCTGGTCGAAGACAACCTACTCAATCAGGAGGTCGCCAGAGAATTGCTCGAATCCATGGGGCTGACCGTGGATGTGGCAGAAAATGGTCTCATTGCCGTTGAGAAGGCTGCCCAAAACAAGTATAACCTGGTCCTGATGGATATGCAGATGCCCGTGATGGATGGTCTACTCGCGACCTCCACGATTCGTGGACAACCGGCAAATGCTGCCCTGCCGATCATTGCCATGACAGCCAATGCGCTGAACTCTGACCGTGAGCAATGCCTTGAGGCCGGGATGAATGACCATCTACCCAAGCCAATCGATCCGGATCAATTATTGGCAAAACTGCGTCAATGGCTACCCGAGCGCCCCTTGAAGCCGGGCCCATCTTTTGCCGCAAGCGTGGTCGATCAAGATACCGAGGAAGACCTGGAGCGGCAGATAGCAAAACTGCATGCTATCGCAGGGCTTGACGTCAGCGCAGGGTTGCACTTTACGCGTAACCAGCCCAAACGCTATCTCTCCGTATTACATAAATTCCTGGAAACCCAATCAGGGTTTGACCATGCGCTAAACGAGGCGCTTGCCAGCGGCGATCTGGATGCCAGCATTCGCCTGGCTCATACGTTGAAGGGTACTGCTGCACAGATTGGCGCAACGGATTTGTCGATGATGGCTGCAAGTATCGAACTTTCGCTCAAGCAAAACGATGGCCCTGACCGACTCAATAATGTCCGCAGCCAGCTATCGGACGCTCTTGGTTTGTTGATCGGCGAATTGCTTCGCATCATCGGTCCTATAGATGGACACCCTATCGGGCAGTGAACACCACTCTCGAACACAAAATCTTGGCTAGCTCGCGACTTCTACCATGAAAACTGACGATCAACAGGGTTGGCTCCAATCACCTCTGTATTTCACTTGGTTGATTGTCGCTATCGTTTACGCGCTGCTCGGGGCTCTCGGTCTGGTGCTGGCCATTCCCCCGGGCTATGCCAGTCCTGTGTTCCCGGCAGCCGGGTTCGCCTTGGCGGTCACACTTTATTTCGGCGCGCGCGTATTGCCCGGCGTATGGTTGGGCTCACTGGCGTTGAATATCGGCGTAGCCCTTCAACATGGCAATCTATCCGCTACGACGCTACTGTTGGCCGCCAGTATCGGCACCGGGGCGTTGTTACAGGCATGGTTTGGGCAAATGCTGGTGCGGCGCTGGTCCAACCTGGATTGGCGGTATCTGGAGAGGGAACGCGATGTTCTACGCTTCCTCTTGCAGGGGGGCATTCTGGCATGCGTGATATCGGCCGGTGTCGGTGTTGCCAGTTTGCGTTTCGTTGGCATCGTACCGTCCACTGCCGTTGGGTATGCGTGGTGGACTTGGTATGTCGGCGATACCTTGGGCGTGTTGACGCTAGCGCCGTTCATCCTTGGTTTGTTGCAACGGCATCAATTCGGTTGGCAGGATCGGCTAAAAGTCATGGCAGCCCCAGTGCTTGGGATGTTCGTCATTGCCGTCGGGGCATTTTTGGCCGCAACCCATTGGGAGAAAACGACCCAGCAGGCGCAATTGGCTGATCAGGGGGAACAATTGGCCGACGCCATCGACCGCCGTTTCATTGCCCACCGCGAGGTACTGGCCTCACTGGCACATGTGATTGAAATCACGCCTGATCTTGGTCTTTCCCAGTTCGACCATTTCACGGCAACAACACTTCACGACAACCCGGATCTCTTTGCGCTGAGTTTCAACCCCCTCGTGTCGTTCACCAGTCGCCAAGATTTCGAGCGGCACATGGCCAAACGCTATCCCGAGGGTGATTTCCAGATTACCGAACGCAATGCCGAGCGTCACTTGGTGCGCGCCGGTGATCGACCGGATTACGTGGCGGTCGGCTACATCAGCCCCTTGGCGGGGAACCGAGCAGCCATCGGTTTCGACATCAATTCCGAGCCAACCCGGCGCGACGCCATCGCCCGTGCCCGACAATCGGGTCGTGCAGCGGCAACTGCTCCGCTCCGCTTGGTGCAGGAGAATCAGGAGCGGGTTGGATTGCTGGTGCTTGCACCGGCATTCCGGCAGACCTCAGCTAAGGAAAAGAACGCGCTCAAAGGTGAATTGATCGGTTTTTCCGTTGGCGTCATCAAGGTGGACGATATGGTCGGTATTGCCTTACGAGGGCAGCTAGCACCCGACCTGGTCATTGAACTCGATGATCCTGCTGCAGATGAAAGTCGTCGGGTTCTCTTCCGTTCAGATAGCCAGGCAAGGCCTTCGGAAAACACACCCGTCTGGCAAACGCGCCTGATGATGGCCGATAGGGAGTGGGAAATGCGCGTATTTCCTTCTGAAGTTTATCTACAACAACATCGTCCCTGGCTAGCATGGGGGGTTGGCGTCGTTGGTCTGGTGCTGACGGCGCTGCTGCAGATACTCATGCTGGCGGTAACAGGACGAACCCGTCTGGTACAGCGTCAAGTGGATGAGCAGACGATCGAGATTCGCGCAAAAAATGCCGCGCTGATCGTGAGCGAGGAACGATATCGATCGGTGGTCGACAACATCAAGGAGGTCATATTTCAGACCGATGCCCAAGGCCTGTGGACCTTGCTGAACCCGGCCTGGACGGAAATCACCGGTTTCCCCGTCAATGAGAGCCTGGGCACCCTGTTCCTTGATTATGTGCATCCAGACGACCGTCAGCGCAACAACGAATTGTTCGAGCCGCTTATTTTGCGCAAGAAGGAATATTGCCGACATGAGGTTCGTTACCTGTGCAAGAACGGAGGATTTCGTTGGATCGAGGTTTATGCCCGCCTGACGCTGGATGAGCATGATCAAGTGGTCGGTACATCGGGGACGCTGACGGACGTGACCGACCGACGGGTGGCAGAGGATGAGTTGCGTGAGGCCATGCAAAAAGCGGAAGCCGCCAACATCGCCAAGAGTCAATTCTTGGCCACTATGTCTCACGAGATCCGCACGCCGATGAATGGGATCCTTGGCATGGCGCAACTGTTGCTCTCTGAATCGGTCTCCGAGACAGAACGTCGCGATTACAGTCGCATTATTCTCAACTCCGGCAAAACGCTCCTGTCCCTGCTCAACGATCTTCTCGATCTGTCAAAGATCGAATCGGGTCGGCTCACCATTGAGCATCAGGTGTTTGAAATCTCTCCGCTGCTTCAGGAGGTTGTCGCCTTGTTTCACAGCAGTGCCAATGACAAGGGCCTGCAGTTAACCTGTGCCTGGAGAGGAGATACAAAAGCAAGGTTTATTGGCGACCCCTACCGGATTCGTCAGATGCTTTCCAACCTCATCGGTAATGCCATCAAATTCACGACTGTCGGCAGCGTTGCCATTGAAGTCCGATCCATTGGGATTACTGGGCAAAAAAATGATATTGAATTTGCCGTACAGGATACTGGCATCGGTGTGGACGATGCCCATAAAGCAAAACTGTTCCTGCCCTTCAGTCAGGCCGACAGCTCGATCACCCGCAAGTACGGCGGTACCGGCCTTGGCCTGTCAATTGTGAAGACGCTGGCACATCTGATGGATGGCGAGGCAGGAGTGGAGAGCGAGCCCGGCAAGGGATCACGCTTCTGGTTCGTTGTGCGCCTTGAAAGCGTCACCGACATCCGTGAGACGCGCAGCGTAGAACGCTCCCGTTCTGCGCTTTCATCGCGATCTGCCGGGACCCATTTCCGGGGCAAGGTGCTCATCGTCGAAGACAATGGTGTGAACCAGAAAGTCATCGCTGCCTTGTTGAAGGCCCGAGGACTGGATATTTGCATCGCCGAAGATGGCCAGCAAAGCTTAGACGCTGTTCAGTCTGATGAAACAATTGATCTTGTCCTGATGGATCTGCACATGCCCACGATGGATGGTTATCAGGCGACGAAACACATCCGCGAATGGGAGGCCAGTAACGCTCTGCGTCATCGGCCGATCATTGCACTGACAGCGGATGCCTACGCTGAAGACCAGGAGCAATGCCTTGCTGCGGGCATGGACGATTTCTTGCCCAAACCGATCGATGTCAATTTGCTCGTGGCTGTGTTGTCAAAATTTCTGCCATCGCTGTCCGGGGATGTCGCTGAGACAACCGTCAAGGACCTGCCATTACCCCATCCTGTGGACTCGGCCTGGATTACTCCACGATTAACACTCTTTGCTTCCCTTCTGCAGCAAGGTAAATTCGCTGCATCGGAAACTTTCCGGGAACTGCAGGAAAGCCTCCTTGGCACCGAACTGGAAGACGAATTCAATACCCTTGAAACACTGATTGATTCTATGCAGTATGGCGAAGCATTGCAGGCACTAAAGAAAATCGCAGCAGTTCATGGCTGGAAACTGGAGCAGACATGATATCCAAGCCGTCCATCTTGGCCATTGATGATGTGCCAACCAATCTCAAGGCGCTAGCCTCGGCACTGGCTGAAGAATATGAAATTCAGGTAGCGACATCTGGCGCCCAAGACACCTTGTAGCGTGCAGGCTTAGCCTCAAACTTTTGAAGACTCGTATTCCATGCCATCTGTCGCCAATCTTCATCTAGACGAAATAATCGACTGGCAGGTATTTTCGGTTCCAGTTGCTTGCACCATTGCCGAGATGGTCGAAAAAATGAAATCCCGGCATGTCTCGCATGTCGTGGTTGTGGACCAACAACAGCCGGTTGGTATGCTGACCGAACGAGATTTAGTCAAGCTTCTTCATCAAAAGGTCGATCGGTCGCGAGCCGTTAGCGAGTTTATGAGCAAGCCGATTGCGGTGGTCTCTGGGAGCCTGGGATTCCGCTCGGCCTACATCCAGTTGTGCTTGACGCGCTTGCGGCATTTGGTGGTGGTAGATCCTATCGGTACGGTGATCGGCGTCGCCGCCGAAAGAGACTTCCTTGGGCACCTCGGCATGGAGCTTTTCCAGAATGTTCGCAGTTTACGCGACCTGATGGATAGTCATGTGCCACAGCTTTCGACTGACCTTCCTGTTGTTTCAGCTATCGATCAGATGGTCAAGGAGCGGCGCGGTTGTGTCCTAGTGGTGCAAGATGGCATGTTCGCTGGTGTATTTACCGAAGACCAGATTCCTACCGTGTTGGCCCGCCATGAAGACGGCAGCCCGGTTTCACTTGGTGAGGTAATGCGTAGCACGATTGAACCGGTTACCGAAAGCGCGAGTATTGCCGAAATCATGGCGCAACTGGTTAGTGACCGGATCGGCTATGTCGTGGTCGTCGACTCGAATCGGCGGATCATCGGCACCATTGCACAGACGCACCTGCTCGAAAGCGTTCGGACAGCAGTCTATGCCGAAATGGCGACACGGCAATTGGTCGAAGATCAATTGCTCCAGGTCGAAGCGCAGCTTGAAGCGACCTTGGAACAAACGCCCAACATTGCCGTTCAGTGGTACGACGAAGCCGGGCGAATCCGCTATTGGAACCATGCATCTGAAGCACTGTATGGTTACACCGCTATTGAGGCGATGGGCAAGTCGCTTGATCAGTTGATCCTTTCCGCCAGCGAAGCCGAGGAGTTTCATGCCCTGATCTGTGAAATCGCCAGCAATGGGAAAACCTACGGCCCCCTGGAGTACCAGGTTCGCAATCGCCACGATATGGCCCGCTGGGTCGAGTCAACGCTCTTCTCCATTCCGGGCGAAAGCGTGAGCGAGACCTTCATCGTTCGCATGGATATCGACATCTCGCAGAAGAAAGGTGCCGAACTGGCACTACGCGCCGAGAACGAGAAGAACCAGGCGCTTCTGCGCAACGCCAGCGATGGCATCCATATTCTTGACGATCAGGGTAATCTCTACGAGGCGAGTGATTCCTTTTTCAAAATGCTAGGCTTCAGTCGAGGTGAACTCATCGGGCAACATGTTGCCGTTTGGGATGCTTTACTGTCTCGCGATGAGCTTGATGTCAAACTCCGGCAGCAAATGGGAACGATGGTCCGCGTTCAGTTCGAAACGCAGCACCGGTGCAAGAACGGTTCCATTATCGACGTCGAAGTTAGTGGCTCCCCGGTAATGATCGGAAACAAGCGTTACGTATTCAATTCATCACGCGATATCACCGAACGCAAGCAGACGGAGGAAGCGCGGAGGCGCGGCGAAGAGCGTCTGCGTTTTGCCTTGGGCGCTGCGCACCAGAGCTGGTTCGATGCCTATGTGCAGACCGGCGAGGTTGCGGTTGATCCGGAGTACGCCCATATATTGGGTTATACGCCGGAAGAGTTCGAATCCAGCATATCCAACTGGCTCGCCAATGTACATCCGGACGATGCCACCGATTTACAGCGGATGTTTGAGCTGGTTATGCAAACTGGAGGCCCTTGCGAGGCGGAATACCGGCGGCGAGCTCACGACGGGGGGTGGAAATGGTTACACACGTCCGGCGTCATTGCGGAACGCGATGCAACAGGCAAGCCATTGCGCCTGACCGGCATTCACATGGACATCACCGAGCGAAAACGGGAGCAGATGGAACTGGCTTCCTATCGTGATCACTTGGAAAACCTGGTCACTTCACGCACAGCAGAACTGTCTATGGCCAAGGAGGCCGCCGAAGCCGCCAACGTGGCGAAGAGTGCCTTCCTGGCCAACATGAGCCATGAGATCCGTACCCCGATGAACGCCGTGATCGGGATGGCCAACCTGATCCGCAAGGCCGGACTCACGCCCAAACAGGCAGAACAGATGGGCAAGCTCGAAGCCTCCAGCCAACACCTGCTGGGCATCATCAACGCCATCCTTGAACTCTCCAAGATCGAGGCCGGCAAGTTCGTCCTCGAGAAAACCGAGGTCTTGATCCACGCCACGGTCGGCAACATCATCTCCATGCTTCAGGACCGTGCCCAGGCCAAGCATCTGCAACTGACCAGCGAAATCGGTTTCCTGCCGCCCCATCTGCTCGGTGATGCGACACGATTGCAACAGGCCCTGCTTAATTACGCCGGCAATGCCCTCAAATTTACCGAGCAGGGCCGCATCGCCCTGCGCGTCCAGTGCCAGGAGGAAGATGCCGAAAGCGCCCTGATCCGCTTTGAAGTTACCGACACCGGTATCGGTATCGCACCGGACGCCATGAAACGGCTATTCTCCGCCTTCGAGCAGGCCGACAACACCACCACCCGCAAGTACGGTGGTACAGGCTTGGGCTTGGCCATCACCAAGAAACTGGCCTGCCTGATGGGCGGCGATGCCGGGGCGGAAAGTACTCTTGGGGCAGGAAGTACCTTCTGGTTCACCGTCCGCCTGAAGAAAGGTGTGGACAAAACCGATGCCACCCAGCTTACCGACCCGCGGATGGCAGAGGAAATCCTGCAACGCGATCATCGTGGAACACGCATCCTGCTGGCCGAAGATGAACCCATCAACCTCGAGATCTCCCTGATGTTGCTGGATGAGGTCGGACAGGTGGTAGATACCGCCGAAAATGGCGTGGAGGCACTCAAGTTGGCCGAGGACAACGACTACGCGTTGATCCTGATGGACATGCAGATGCCTGAGATGGACGGCCTCAAGGCGACACGGAAGATACGCGCATTAAGTCGGCATGCTACTACCCCGATTCTCGCCATGACGGCGAATGCCTTCGCCGAGGATAAGGAACGGTGTTTCCAGGCAGGCATGAATGACTTTATCGCCAAACCGGTGGTCCCGGAAAGGCTCTACTCAATTTTGCTCAACTGGTTAAGCCGGAATAAGGCTTCTTGAAGCTCAGGAAGCGGCCAACCCCGTTGCAGATATCATCAGGCAGATCAGGCTCGGGAGCATGTATTCACCAAGTGAAGAAGCAGCCGCTCGAGGTCATCAGACGCTGAACTGAACGGCTGGTCTGCGCCAGATTGCTGTCTGACATCGGCCGATGGACTACCGTCCGTTTTGGCCGAGGTGCTGCCTGTTGTCGCCGGCATGAGGCCGGATCTCGGCCTTTGCGGCCGTTGGAAAAAGGTGCGGAAGTCGGCCGCCATCAGCAGCTTAGTTGCCGTTCAGCCTTGATAGGTCCGAACGACAGCTATCCTATCCATCGAAGATCTAAACACCATCACGTCGGAATTCGACTGCTTGCAAAAAGGCAAGAGCGCGTTGCAAGCGACCGATTTCCAACTGAATCTCCGCTGGGTTCAAATCATTACACAGAAGCCCTAGCAAACTGCGCATACCCAAAACTGATGAATTCATGCAAGCGGCTTCAACGACTGGCTGTAGCCATGCTGAATCCTTACGGCCGTTCACGCTTGGAAGAGCGCGTTCTCTTAGGAAAGACTGGATCAGTCCAACTGCGCGGGGCTACTTTTTAACAACCGACTTGACCTGGAAGGTAAAGCTTATTTTCACCACTAACTAGACGACCGGTCTATTTTATGAAAAGATGCGGCGCATGAACACTCGTCACGACAACACGCGCCAGCACATACTCGACACCGGTCTTGGCATTTTTGCCGGGAAGGGCTTTGCCAGCGTCGGTCTGAACGAATTGCTGAAGGCCGCCGGCGTGCCGAAGGGGTCGTTCTATCACTATTTCGAATCCAAGGAAGACTACGGCAAGGCCCTGCTCGAGGATTATTTCGAACGCTATCTGGCCGATATCGACAGTCTGTTTGCGCTCGAAGCAGCATCGGGCCACGAACGCCTGATGCGCTACTGGCAGCGCTGGCTGGACAAGCAGTGCACTGAATGCGCCGAGCAGAAATGCTTGGTCGTCAAGCTCGCCGCCGAAGTTTCCGATCTATCGGACACCATGCGCCTGACCTTGCGCGACGGCACAGACCGCATCGTGGACCAAATCGCCAGGGTCATCGAAAGCGGTGTCGCCGATGCCTCACTGCCGGCGCTCGAGGCCCGGCCGACTGCACAGCTGCTCTACCAGCTCTGGCTCGGCGCCAGCCTCCTCGGCAAGCTGCACCGCAACAGCCAATCCCTCGAAAATGCCATGCGCTTTACCAGACAGTTGCTGACACCTTGAATCATTGAACATCTTTCCACAGGCCGCATTCTGTTGCGGCCAATTTTTAACCCGAAACAATAGACGACCGGTCTAATTTTTTTGCCAAAACCATCCAGGAGATTCCCCATGACTTCCCTGTTCGATCCCATCCAAGTCGGCGATATCGCCCTCGCCAACCGCATCGTCATGGCACCGCTGACGCGCAACCGGGCCATCGCCGGCAATGTTGCCGGCCCGCTGACCGTCGAGTATTACCGCCAGCGTGCGACAGCCGGCCTGATCATCGCCGAGGCCAGCCAGATCAGCCCGATGGCCCAGGGCTACCTCGCCACCCCGGGCATCCACAGCCCGGAACAGATCGCCGGCTGGCGCCAGGTGACCGATGCCGTACATGCCGCCGGCGGCAAGATCGTGCTGCAGTTGTGGCACGTCGGGCGCATTTCGCACACGTCGCTGCTGCCGGATGGCGCGGCGCCGGTGTCCTCGACCGACAAGGTCGCCGAGGCCTCAACCTTTACCAGCGACGGCTTCGTCCCGGTATCCACGCCGCGAGCCTTGCGCGACGATGAAATCCCGGGCCTCATCGAGGATTACCGCCGCGCCGCCCGCAACGCCATCGACGCTGGCTTTGATGGCGTCGAGCTGCATGCTGCCAATACCTACCTGATCGAGCAGTTCCTGCGTGACAGCGTTAATGACCGCAGCGGCCCTTACGGCGGCAGCATCGCCAACCGCACTCGCCTGCTGCTTGAAGTCGTCGAGGCGATTACCAAGGAAATCGGCGCCGGCCGCACCGGCATCCGCCTGAGCCCGATGACGACCTTCACGGCACCGCTCGACAGCGATCCGCAGGCGCTCTACGGCTATGTCGTCGAGCAGCTCGCACCGTTCGGCCTGGCCTATCTGCACGTGATTGAGGGCGAAACCGGCGGCACGCGGGCGCCCGAGGGCAAGGCTTTCGACTACGAAGCCCTGCATCGCGCTTTCCCTGGCGCCTGGATGCTCAACAATGGCTATTCGCGTGAATTGGCCATCGACAATGTCGCGGCGGGTAAGGCAAACCTGGTCGCCTTCGGCCGGCCATTCATCAGCACGCCGGACCTCGTCCGTCGCCTGAAGGACAACCTGCCACTGAACGAACTGCAGGCCGACAAGCTATATGGTGGTGGGGCCGAGGGTTACACCGACTACCCGGCGCTGGCTGCCTGATTTTGAATTGACCCGCGCTCCGACCGGCCAACCGCCGGTCGGGGCCGTTTTTCCCGGAAATTTCATGTCTGAATACCGCCGCTGGCTACCCGCATTGGCCCTGATCGTCCTCTCGCTGACCTGGGGCTACACCTGGGTGCTCGCCAAGCAGGGTCTGGCCTATGCGCCGCCCTTCGCCTTTGCCGCCGAACGTTGCGTCGGCGCCGCCCTGGCGCTGATCATCGCGGTCAAGCTGAGCGGGCGTTCGCTGAAGCTCGTCGCCCCGCGCCAGACCATCGCCATCGGTCTGGCCCAGGTCGCTGGCTTCATGATCTTCCAGACCTGGGCGCTGGTTGAAGGCGGCCCCGGCAAGACGGCGGTACTCATCTTCACCATGCCGATCTGGACGCTCCTGCTCGCCTGGCCGATCCTCGGCGAGCGCGTGCGCGGCAAGCAGTGGCTGGCCGCGGCGAGCACGCTGGGCGGACTACTCCTCATCATTGAACCGTGGGACATGCACGCCAGCCTGTTCAGCAAGTTCCTTGGCCTCATGGCGGCGTTGTGCTGGGCGACCGGCACCATCCTGATCAAGCGTCTGCGCAGCAAAACGCCGGTCGACCTGCTGACCCTGACCACCTGGCAGATGATCATCGGCGCCGTGCCAATCATCCTGCTCGCCTGCATCGTGCCGGAACATCCGACCGAATGGAGCGTTTCATACGTCGGCATCCTCATTTTCATGTCCGTCGCCAGTACGGCGATGTGCTGGTGGCTGTGGATCTACATCCTCGACCGGGTACCGGCCTGGGAAGCCAGCCTGTCGGTGCTCGGCACGCCGGTGGTGGCCATTCTGTCGTCGCGCCTGATCTTCGGCGAGGCCTTCAAGACCAGTGAAATCGCCGGCATTGTGCTGATCGGCAGCGGGCTGGCCATGCTCTCCCTGCTTGGCTGGGCGTCAAGCCGGCGCAATCCGGTAAAACAAATTCAGGACCCAGCATGACTACCCTGCACGACACCAAACTCTCGATGCTCGACCTCGTTGCCATCCGCGAAGGCGGCACGACGGCCGAGGCGTTGGCCATCGCCCGCGATACAGCGCGCCATGTCGAGAAGCTCGGCTTCACCCGCTACTGGCTGGCCGAACACCACAACATGCCAGGCATCGCCAGTTCGGCCACGGCAGTGCTGGTCGGCTACATTGCCGGGGCGACCAGCCGAATCCGCGTCGGTTCGGGCGGCATCATGTTGCCCAACCATGCGCCGCTGGTGGTTGCCGAAGCCTTCGGCACGCTGGCCGAGATCTATCCGGGGCGGATCGATCTCGGTCTCGGCCGCGCCCCGGGAACCGACCAGCAGACGATGCGGGCGCTGCGCCGCGACCGCATCGAAACGGAAGCGGATTTCCCGCTGGCGGTCAGCGAGCTGCAACAACTGCTCGGCCCCCGTTTGCCCGAACAGAAGGTGCTCGCCGTACCCGGGAATGGGACCGAAGTGCCGATCTGGCTGCTTGGTTCAAGCCTGTTCTCGGCCCGCCTGGCGGCCGAGCGCGGCCTGCCCTACTCCTTCGCCTCGCATTTCGCGCCGGCCATGCTGGTACCGGCAATCGACATCTATCGGCGCAATTTCCGCCCTTCGGCCAGACTTGACCAGCCTTACGTGATGATCGGCGTGCCAGTCATTGCCGCACCAACCGACGACGAAGCGGAGTTCCTGGCCAGCAGCACCTACCAGCGCGTCCTTGGCATCCTGCGTGGCGACCGTCGCTGCCTGCCTGCGCCAGTCGCTGACTTCCTGACGGGCCTGCATCCGCAGGAACGGTCCGCCATCGCGGATTTCCTCGGCGCTGCCGTCATTGGCGGACCGGATACCCTGTGTGCCGGCCTCAAAGCTTTGAAGGAAGTGACCGAGGCAAACGAGATTATCGTGGTCAGCGATATCTTCGATCCAGCGCTGCGCCTGCGCTCGCTTGAAATTACCGCGGGCGTGTTCGCGGAGTAAGTTTCCCTCGGCAGAGCCAGGGGCTTTAATTGGTGAGCCGCTCAAAGCGCCTATGTGGGGTCGCTAACGTGGCCCCCATATTTGGGGGCCTCCTGCCGATAGCCATCCAACGCCGGGCTCAGTTGGTCCAGTCGCTTATCTTCATGCTTTTGATTGCGGATGTACTCACGGATGGGCGCGTCCGGAATTTTGTGTAAAGCTGCCGCTGGGCGCCGCTCCGCTGAATGGCAGCGTCGGTCGAACAGTTCGCAGTCAAAACTTGCCTTGAGCAGTAGTAGCAATCCGAAACCCGCCGTTGGCGCTCAGGACTAGCGAAAGGCCGGATTGGGCACGAACCAGAAGTAGCAGGGGGGTGAAAGCAGTAGTTCAGCCCATCGAGTTGCCAATAGCCGATCTCCGAGCAGAACCGGGGATTTTTCATCGAGAGGTCACCGTCGGCTTCGGCCTAGAATCCGACGGCACAAGAGGATCAAATAGGGCAGCTCTATAGGAAAACTAGCCCCCGAAAATTCGGGGCGATGCAAGAAGCTAATCCAAAACACCGGTACCTCATTGCCCCAGGGGCAGTTCAACCTGGAGCGCGATTGCTTGTTCATGCACGACAGATTGCGGTAACAAGGTGCTGGCTCGAACTCCCAGCAGGCGAATCCTTTTTTCCAGCGGCACCCGCTTCAAGCATTCACCCGCCGCTCGACGTATTTCCCGCCCATCGTTGGTCGGTATCGACAAGGTAATATCCCGGGTCACCCCTTGAAAATCCGCATAGCGCAGCTTGATGCCAATGGTGCGCGCCACGTAGCCCTTGCGCGCCAGATCATCGGCCGTGCGCAGGCAGATACTGGTGAAGGCCTCCGACAATTCCGCCCGATCCATCTTGGGATGCAAATCCCGTTGAAAGGTGGTTTCCCGGCTGATCGATTTTGGCTCCCTGCTGGTCTTGATCGGACGATCATCAATGCCACGGGCGACCTGATTCAACCAGACGCCCATGGTTTGCCCAAAATGCCGTACCAGGCGATCGGGCGCTGCTGCGGCCAGCTCGCCAATGGTGGTAATGCCCATCTGGGCCAGGCGCTCATTGGCCTTTGGACCGATACCGTTGATCTTCCTGGCCGGCAATGGCCAGATCCGGCGCTCCAATTCATCATGTCCAAGCAAGGTGATGCCATCCGGCTTGTCGAGATCGGAGCAAATCTTGGCCAGCAACTTGTTCGGCGTAATGCCGATCGAACAGGTGAGTCCAGTCGCCTCATGAACGGCCTGCTTGATGCGCCGGGCCAGCGACAAGCTGTCCTCTGGAATATCCGTCAGGTCGATGAATATTTCGTCAATTCCCCGATCCTCAATACAAGGTGCAATTTCCGCCACAGCGGCCTTGAAGCGTCGCGAATACTCCCGATAGGCATCGAAATTGGCCGGTAACAGCACCGCATTCGGCGCCAGTTGGGCCGACTTCATCAGCCCCATCGCGGAAAACACGCCCAACGAACGGGCTTCATAGGTCGAGGTAGTCACCACTCCTCGCCCCACATAGTCGCGAAGACGCGCAAAGCGATGCGTACCATCCGGTTGGCGAATCGGTTGATGCACGCTACGCCCGCCTACCACGACCGGCTGTCCACGCAATTCCGGGTAGTGCAGCAGTTCGACCGACGCAAAGAACGCATCCATATCGAGATGCGCAATGCGACGTGCGGGCCGTGGATCCGACAGGGTACTCATGACAGGCTCACCATCCACGTCTGGGCAACTTCGCGAATTTGTTGGCCATCGGAGAGATTTTCGATGCCGCTGATAAACAACTGCGACTCCGTGATCCGCAGGACCTGCGCATCAAACAAGGGCGGCAACAGTTGGGGGGCAAAGGTGTGGCGACCTGCCGGATACAAGCGCGCCACGCGGATCGGACGACGAAAAGTGTTGTTGCCTGACCAGTCTTCCATCACCAGTTCCCCATTGATCTTGGGCGCAACGGCCAATTCGTCCTGCTTGAGACGAATGCCGGCGACTCGAAGGGGGGTAATGGCTGCTTTCATGACTGTATGAATATACAGCATGTCGCTGCTTGGCGCAGCATGCGATGCGCCAGTCAGGAGGCGGGCCTGTTCGCGATACTCGGAGCAGTCATGCGGACTCGCAATGTGAAGGCTAGAATTGCCCCATGCACAAGCTCCTCGCAGCCATCGCCTTCGCCGCCGACAAGCACCGCAATCAGCGGCGCAAGGACGCCGCGGCCTCGCCCTACATCAACCATCCGATTGACCTGGCCAATGTCCTGGCGAACGAGGCCGGGATTGACGATGAACGGGTACTGATTGCCGCCATTCTGCACGACACGGTCGAGGACACTGAGACGACTGCACAGGAATTGATTCGCCATTTCGGTCAGGAAATCGCCGATATCGTGCTTGAGGTTACTGACGACAAGACCCTCCTCAAGGCCGAAAGAAAGCAACGTCAGGTTGATTGCGCGCCGACGATCAGCCGTCGGGCCAAGTTGGTCAAGCTGGCCGACAAGATCTGCAATCTGCGCGATATTGCCCACTCGCCACCAGCCGGCTGGTCGCTACGGCGCAAACAGGAATATTTCGATTGGGCGAAGGCGGTGATTGATGGGTTACGCGGCGTTCATCCCAGGCTGGAATACCTGTTCGACACCGCCTACAAGGCCCGTCCGACAAAGATACCGGAAGCGTGACCATGCAAATTGCCATCGAATCCCTGATCCATCTCCTGCATGAGAGCAGCCATGGCGTACTGAGTACCCATAGCACTCAATTGCCCGGATACCCCTATGGCACTGCGGTGCCACTGGTTCTGGATACGGAACATCGTCCCATTTTATTGATCAGCGCGCTCGCCGAACATACCCGCAATCTGATGGCCGATGCCCGGGCCAGTCTGGCAGTTGTTGGCGGTACGCCGGGCAACGTTCAGGATGCGGCACGCGTCACCCTGGTTGGGCGCTTTGAGCCCTTCGTTCCCGACAAGCCATTGGTGTCCCGTTACCTACGGTACCAACCGGCGGCCGAACAATACCTGCAGCTCGATTTCAGCTTCTTCCACCTCCACATTGAACGCGCCCGCTACATCGGCGGAGTGGGCAAGATGGGATGGATCGAACAGAACACCTGGCAAAATCTCGCTTCATTGACACCTGATGAGGAAGCGGTGCTGCTGGCAATGGGACAGGCAACGCCACCTGGCATTCGCCTGCTGGGCATCGATACCTACGGGCTGGACTATGAAGCGGGTGACCGACAACGGCGAAAGCCCTTTGCCAGTTCCTTGGCATATCCAGAGTTGACAAAGCATTTGCCGGATTTGTTGAAAGATATCGCCTCTTAGGGCGGTTCCTCGGAAAAGCCTGACCACGGTACTGAATCCATGTGCAATCGCTATGTCTCTCCTGATGAAGCCGCCATGGAGCGGGCCTGGCACATTGGTCGGCATAACCAGCACAAGTGGGCGAGCGAAGTGTATCCACGCTCCCAAGGACCTTTCCTGCGCGCCAAAGCGAATGCCCCCTGTGAATTGGTGGTTGGAGTCTGGGGGCTGATTCCGGCTCGGGCCCAAACCTCCAAGTTGGCCTATGCGACCAATAATGCGCGCTCTGAAGAGCTCAGCGCCAAGCCGACCTTCCGCGATGCCTGGAAAAAAGGCCAGCGCTGCATCATTCCGGCCATCTCCTTTGATGAGCCGAATTGGGAATCTGGCCGCAATATCTGGTGGCGTTTCTACCGTGCCGATGGGCTCCCCTGGGGACTGGCCGGCTTGTGGAATACCTGGGTGGATCGAACGACGGGGGAGATCGTCGAGAGCTACACCATGCTGACCGTTAACGCCGATGCCCACCCACTCATGTCACGGATGCACCAGCCTGATCCGCGACTGCCCGCCGCATCAGCAGGGCAAACGCAGTGTCGTGGCCATCGAGTCTGAGGATGTGGACCAGTGGTTGCTCGGTAGCACGGATGAATCGCCCCGGGTTTCGTAGGCTCCGCGGTTTAAGTACAGGCGTGATCTGGCTGGCGATATTCGTGGCAAGGTTTAAGAGTTTCACCGGTGAAACTTGGCACCGGCCTCTGCCGAAAACTATACCGCAAGTCCAAGGCGGCAACCTGCCCAGAATGTGTGAAAACGTGAACTCAAAGTGCCCCCCCGCTGTCCATGCCTTAAGCATGAGCAGGAGGTGGCGATGAAGCGATTCATACAAGGCGAGAGCAGAACCCAAAGCACGTTGCTCCCGGAATGCCTGGACGGCTACATCAGCGAAGAGAATCCAGTTCGCGTAGTCGATGCCTACCCTCGTACACAATAGATTCACACTCGCTGCAAAATCGATTTTCTCTACATCGAACACCTCGGGCGAAAACGTGGGAGAAATTGGCTGGAGTCGATTTTTGAATGCCTGGAGAGCAAACAATATCTCAGCAGACGAATCAGCCTAGACACGTGAAGGAATAGAAACGCGGGTTTAAAAAAACACTGGCCAACGAGCCAGATCCAACATTTTCGTCTCAGTTACGGAACGGAAAACAATCCGAAGGCCGGCGAAAGCCGCCCGTAGGATTCAGCTAGCATCCGTCCGCTTTGATCCAGGGTTTCAATTTCCTAAAGAGTTCTTAAGAACTCCTAAAGAAAAACTAAAGAAAACGATCAAAGACTACACCAAAAGGATCAAAGACTACACCATAACGGTCAAATGCTACACCAAAACGATCAAATACTACACCGCCAACAAAAAATAGAACCCGCAGGCGCCGTTTTCTCTGGTGATTTTCTGTTCAGTTGTCGGATTTGAATACCCGGTTTCCGTTAATAATAACGCCGCATTTGTTAAGTTTTTCGGTATCGTCTCGCAGTTCGCGTCGTCTGTTTTTCATATCCGGTGCTTTTACGGAAGCGCCAACCGCATCGATCAGCGTTTCGATTTTCCAACCGCCATTTGGCGTTCCGATGTGTGTTAAAACGTGTCGAGCAATGGCTTGCGATATACCAAAACGTAGCCGAGCAATTGGTTCTGGCGAATAAAAAAGCGGCTTGTCGGCGATAACAAAAGCCGTGTAAACGGGACTCAAGGTAATTCGCCAAAATTTTCGCTGAGTCCCATTACGTGATTTGACCTCCAGACTAGATTCTTCGACAAGATCCAGGATGCCACCGATAAATCGACTGCTGTGGTCGTCGGCACGAAGATCGATCGAGACGCGTCGCAAATCTTCCAAGAGTGTCCAAACCTGCTCGATATTCGTGATTGATTCGCCGCCAACCATCTTGCGAATGGGGTAAGGATCGACCAATAACACCAGGCGACCAGCATCGTCCATGCGATTATCTTTGGCGTGTCGGAATACAGCTTCCAGAGCGTCTGCGTGAGCCTGTCCAATCTTGCCTTTGATGGTGGCTGAGCCCCATTCTGTGCTAATTTCGCGCTGGCAATCCTTTGGCCGCCTAGTCGGCTGGAACACCTGAAGCCTCGCTTGATTAACTGTGGAAACAGGGATGTACTTGAGAGGCGAAACAGCATTCTCCCGTTGAATAATTGACGTAGTCAACATTACCAATTTCCTCCGTTTACCATTTTTGCGCTATTACGTTCTTTTGGTTCATCAGCCAAGGGCAACGAACCTGTAAATGTGCCGATCTCAGCTGGCAACAGCACCCCACCATCAGCTCGACGATACCAACGATCGCCCCCCGGGATTCCGTAGTTCATTTTCGAAATATTCCAGCGTACATAGCCCTTCCGATCGCTCTCAGAGATACCGTATTGTTTGGCTTCGTCAGATCCCATGCCGGCAACAAACGATAGCCACCGGGCGTTATCAACGAACACCGAAGATCCGCGAGCAGCTTGCTGCAGGTCGCTCATCCCCCCCATTGCGCTGGCCTTGCTGACGTGGTGTAAATATAAGATCGATGCGCCGGATTTTCTGGCGATCGCCTCCATCTTGGCCACAATCGCTTTGGCGTCGGCACCGCTGTTTTCGTCGAGGCAATGAAACCGACTCAACGTATCGATAACAACCAGCCGGGTGCCATCTGCAGCTGCTTCAATAGTGTCGGACCAGGCGGCTGATAGCAAGTCGGCACCAAGGCCTATACACGGGCTAATACGCAGGTTCTCGAAAATCTGGTCACGGACGGCCGGCGACAGATGCTTCCCCATGTTGTGCAGTCGGTAATGCAGGGCAGCATCAGGATCTTCGGCAGCTAGCAGAACAACACGCCCGTGCTTTTTGATATCGAGGCCAAGCATGTCTCCGCCAGCGGCTTCGCAGGCGATTGAGATGCAGGCCTCGAGACTCCATGTACTTTTCCCAACGCCACCGGGGCTCACCAGGCCACCGACAGTACCTGCTAGGAAGCCGGGCAGCACGAAATCAAGGGGTGGGGGTTCGGAGGTAAAGCAATTTCGAACATCGAGCCAAGGCAGCACTTTCTTTTCAATCTGCTCCTCGCTTGCGACGGGCGTTTCGGTAGTCATGCACGCTCCTGATTGTCATCACCGGTGCGCAAGCCACCGATGTTGACACCCTGCCTGGCCAGCAATTCATATAATCCCTGCTCAATCATTTCCTGCAGGCTCTGCCCGCGTTCGATAGCCAGTATTTTCAGCTTCCTCAATACCTCCGGCTTGAAGCGAACGGAGGTTGTTACGTATTCCCGATCTGCTCCACGAGGTCTATTGTCCTTAACCATTTTTCCGATTCCTTTTTTGAAATGCGCTGATGTGCTGATGTGCCGATGTGCTATATTGACCAAGCTTTCGGAAAATTTCAACCTAGATCGCGTAACGCAGGATTGCCTACAGCGCTGTCCGCTGCATTCGCTAGCAACCTCGATCACCTGGTCGAGCGGGCTGACCTATGGATTCATGGCCATACCCACGACAACTTTGATTACCAGTTGGGCCGCTGCCGGGTGGTGTGCAATCCCCGAGGGTATGTCTGGGAGCGCCACGGCGGCAACGGACATACCGTCGAGAACCCGGAATTCAATCCAGGGCTCGTCGTCGAGGTTTGAAGTTTACGGACGTAGTTTTTTTGCTGCTTCGCGGCCCTGGTCATTCAATTCCGTGTTATCGCCACGCCAAGCGGCAACGATATGTCGGATGCGCTCATGCTCGGCGTCGGTCAGGAGAAGTTGCCGAGGACGAATACCCATTTCCTTTAGCCGCTCCCGGTAAGCCTCAACGCGGCGGCGCTGGCCAGCTTTTTCGGCGTCGGTGATATAGCGCCCGGTCATACAGTCTCGGTACTAGTGATCGCGGCAAGCAGCATGCCGACGGCAGCTTCTGCGTCGTACTGTTTAGCGTGCCAGCAGGGGCCGATCGCGATATCGCTCATGCCAGCAACTTCGTAGAAATACTCAGTTGAATCGCTAGCGGTGTAGGAATCGACGTAATAGCATCCGCCGATCTCGATCAGGTTCCAGTGCTGCGAGCGGGACCACAGCAGCTTCTTCTCGCCGTCAGGCAGTCGTGTGATGCCGCGGAGATCAAGCGCTCGGCAAAGGGCGTTGATGTGCTCGCGCCGACCTTTCTGCACGTAGTACGCGCGGGCGCCAGCCAGGTCGCCTGCCTCTCGACGGTATTCGGACACAACGGCCACGCCCTCATCGAAGCGGTAGCCGAAAGACAGCCCATCTTCGATCTGGCGGTGCGAGATGATACGCTGGAACCGGTAGCGGTAACCGTGCTGATAGAACGGCGCTTCCGTGTTGCCATCGATTTCACGCGTGATCTCCAGGATTTCCGGCGCATCAGCGCGGACGTCACGCAGCGCGTCTTTTAGCGCCTGCTTGAGACGCTTGTCGTCCATGTCGTTTTGGTCGGAATGGACAAAAAGGATGTCGTCCCATGCCTGGGCAGGCTGCCAGTTCTTGCCCTGCGACCGGAATACGGCTTCGCGATAGAAGCCGGCTACGCCGAAAAAGATGTGCGCATGTCCAGCGTCGTCAAGGATCGGTTTCGAGAAGGTGAATTTGATCACGGTGGATCTCTAATAACGTGTTATAAACATAATATACCATAACATGTTATGGTGTCAGGCTCTGTTTGTTCTATTTTTACCAATTTGCGCGAAAAGCCTCGGCTTCAGGCCGGGGATGCCCCCCAAGCCTCAGGAAGCGCCTAAATGACCAAACTTGGCTATCGACCCGCTGGTCGGATGCGGTAGTCGAGTTGGCTGCTACGGGGCTTTCGGTTGAGCAAGCGCCAGAAGAAAACCCCTGGAAACTTGCCGATTTTTGGATGATTCACAGGTTGAGTGAAATCATGAAGTGATACTGAATTCATGATGACTTCAAGGCAAAGTTCACCTCTAAATCCTGGGAACTCCACCGCGCGGTCTTCTACAAACCTACAACCATGGAGTACACATAATCGATTTGTTGAACAAAGCCAATAGGTTAATAAAAAACTAAACCGAAAATTCAGTTAGTCTTGAAATATTTTTTATATTTATATACTTGCCATCGATATCAATTAACCCATCCGATGATAGTTCCCAGAGAATTCTGGAAAAATGTTCTTGAGTTAAATTGAGCTTTGAGGCAATTATCTTTTTATCAAACGGCAACTTAATAAGAAAATCACTAGAAGTTTCATATACTTTAGGTAATTCTCGCAAGAGATAATTTACCGTCCGCTGCACCCCTGTCCGGAGCGTATATTCCTGAATGTCTGACATGAGTTCATAAACCCGGTTCGCCATCCCCCCAACATCCTTAATGCCAGTAGCCTATTGCTCTCTAACTCTTCAAATATAACAGACTTCGACAAATGCAATAAAATACAATTTTTCATTGCCTCAGCAAAAATAATGTAAGGCTTCTCTAAGAACATAATTGCCTCACCGAAGCTTTCCCCCTCCGAAACGACATCCACAACTTTCTCCGCTCCTTGGGATGATATAAAAAACAGCTTTATTTGACCAAATAGCAATATATAAAAGCCAGTAGGGATATCCCCTGCTTTAAAAATAATCTCCTTCCTTTTTAATTCTATTATTCTAGCCCCACGGGAAATACGAAATATTTCAAATGGTTCAAATCCTGCAAACAATGGATTAGATGAAACATATGCCTCAATACCTATCTGAAAGTTACTTTTCATCCAACTCAACACCATTAATATAATTATTATTTATTACCATGTCGAAAAACAAACCCATCATCAAGACCCTTAAGCATATTGGGCCTAACATGCTAATTCGACTTATCGATTGATAATCCAACACCGCTCAACCAAGTGTCCGGATCGTGCATACATCGCCGGGTCAAGTACCTCGCAAATTCCGTACTTGGGATCATTTGCATCCCTGAAGACTGGTTCGTCGTATGGCCTGCCCAGCGCATCAGTTAGTGAAGCGACCTTCGGCCGGTCAAGAATACCGGGGGTATTTCTAACAGCTACGGCCATTTCCCTATTGACCAGTCGCAAAACGCTACCTGGTGGCTGAAAGCCGAAGTCCCAAATAAGTAACTCAAGTAGAGAACCATCATATCGATTAAGATGATTTGCATAGAGATCTTCAAGCGCATGAGTCGCCAAAACACGATCCCGGTAAGGACGAGGACGCAACATTGCGCTGTAAGAGTCGGCAAGAGTAATTATCCTTGCTTCAACCAATAGGTCATCACCTGCCTTTCCGGTGTATCCGCTGCCATCCAGAAACTCATGATGATCGCGAACAGTTGCCAACCAAAGCGGGTCTTCGATACCGTACCGATTTAATATCTGAATACCGATCTCGACATGCTGTTTAACAATTTCCCTCTGATCGAAGTCAAGTCTTTCAGCACCACTAACAACATTTTCAAGCCTAAGAAGACCCAGATCATGAGTTAGCGCAGCGCAAACCAGCGTCAGACGCTCTTTTATGCCGAACCCGCTAGCTAAAGCCAATCTGTACGCAACCACACCGGCCATCATTGAGTGCAAAACAATATAGCTGTGATGAAGATTGAGATGAATACTGGCAAATGCGGCATCTGGATCCCTATCAACAAGATCGATAAGATCCTCCGCCAAAAAACCAACCCGACGACTAAAGATGCCATTAACACTTTCACATCGAACATCGTCAAATATTGTTCTAAGCCTTGTAGCTAGTCGAGTCATCCCCTCAAAAACAGATACCCGACTTGAATCATTCTCCCTTGCCCGTCCGTTGTGAACCAACTCCTCAACCATGACGCCATCCATGATCAAGCTACCCCGGAGAAGCAAAAGCCTTCCTTTACGATCAAAAACATCGAAAGGCAAACGCTGCCCTTCTTTAAATTTCATTCTCATTAATCGTCCAGTTAGCAGCCCGTCTAAATGCGCAACAGTCATCTTCACACCAAGATATACTTAAGAAATCCCACTAGTTCGTTTGGACTAACTGGTTTTTTGAAATAGCCATCAACACCAAAATCGTAAGCCATAGATCTATCCAAATCTTTATCGGATCCAGTAACAATAACAATTTTTGTTTGATGAAAGCTCGGGTTGTCCTTGATATGCCGACATAAATCTAGCCCGTTTATTCTCCCTGGCATTCGTATATCTAGCAAAACACAGGAAGGCCTGTCGACGATTATTTTTTCAAGAGCCATGATGGCATTTGATGCTTCATCTACCTCGAAGTCATAACGCAATATAATGTCGTAAAGTCGCCGTAGTTCACTTTGATCATCAACCACCAGCACTTTCCTGCGTAGGGCGGGATTCAGATTTTCATATTTTGTCAAAAAAATTGGTGGATTACTTGGCAATTCCCCCTCCCTCCTTTGACGAACCACACGAAACACTTTTCGAATCAAAATATTGCCTAACGATCAGGCGTAACTTTTCAACAGAAAATGGTTTGATAATATATTCATCAGCCCCCGCCAAAAAACACTCAGCTTTATCTGACTCCTGCCCCATTGTGGTCATAATCACAATCGGAATATTCGACCATTCAGCACGTTCTTTTATACTCCGACAAACATCCATCCCATTCATTTTCCCTGGCATCAAAATATCAAGTAATATGAGATCTGGTCGCTTTATATCTAGCATAGCCAGACAATCCTCACCGCAAGACGCCTCAATTACATCGTAAGGTAAATTTCGCAAGGCGGTTGAGATCAACATTCTCACCTCCCTTCGATCATCAACAACAAGAATTCTTTTATTTTCATTCATAATTTATTAATTTGGACTCAACATGGAAATGCTGTCCCACCCTCATCATTTTTCCTTGGCAGCCAAACTGAAACGTTGGATCCACAGCCAAGGGAACTAGAAATGCTGACCGTCCCACCATGAAGTTCTACTATTTCCTTTACGATGCTCATGCCCAGTCCAGTACCCGGAATATTTCCGCTGGCATCTGCTCTGAAAAAACGCTCGAATACCCTCGCCATCGTTTCCTCGCTCATACCTATTCCGCTATCGCGAATATCGATTGAATACCCATCATGACCACCAATGAAGCTTTGACTGAGAGTAACCACAATCTCCCCACCGAATGGTGAGTATTTGAACGCATTCGATAAGATATTTATTACGACCTGGTAAATTTTCCGGCGATCCCCAATAATCTCCGCTGGCTCATCAAGAAGTTTAAAAATGGGCAAACGTTCATCCGCTTGAAACCTGAATCCTTGTATTATTTCAGAAATCAAAATATTCAAATCAATCAGTTCAATCTCAAAATCAAGACCACGCCTCGATTCAATTCTTGCCAAATCAAGCAATTCATTAATAATTGATGACATTTGCACTGATTGACGATGAATTGTTTCTATTAGTTCATGCGTTGTTTCCGCATCAAATTCAGTACTGTTTAGCAATAACTCCGAGAATCCAAAAATACTGACCATGGGTGTCCGAAGCTCATGGGCAGCCATTGAAAGAAACTCACTTTTTAATCGGTCAACCTCGGTTTCCCTAGTTGCATCACGAAAATAGTAAATCTTTGAAACCACAGACTCTGAACTGTACCTGCGTCCGACTTCGATGACCCTATACTGTGGATTCGATACCTCGATTAGTAATTTTTTGGACTCATCGAAACTGTTCTTATAGGCCTCCGTAGAGCGCAACAGAGCCAAAGTACGCTGACTCTCCTTACTGTCGGTTATACACTGCTGCTCCAAAACATCAATCAACTCACACTCGGATTTACCAATAACATCATCAATTGACAAGCCAGTTAACCCATTTAAAGCCTCACTGATGTATTCAATTGTTTCATCTTCCCCGAAAGCAACGAATCCATCTGGACTCAATACAAAAATTGAATTGAGTTGCGTACTTAGAAGGCGTAGTTTCTGTTCTGCCATAACACGCTCATGAATATCGGAATTTGAGCCTACAAAACGATTTGGCTTTCCACTCTTATTCCGAACAGCATTTCCACGCGCCAAAACCCAACGATATCCACCATCCTTGCAACGAATACGATATTCAACTTGATAAATCTCTGTCACTTCTTCAAGATGATTTCGAATAGCCTCTCTTACCCTATCAAGATCCTGGATATGTATTCGAGATTCCCATTCAAAGTATTCGTTCTGAATTTCTTCCGGCTGGTAGCCAATCATCAATTTCCAACGATCAGAAAAATAAACGGAATTGGTCTCAATATTCCAGTCCCAGATTCCATCGTTAGCGCCGGAAATAGCAAGTTCCCAGCGCTCTTCATTTTCCGCTAGTTGTCGTTCCAACAGCTTTCTTGCGGTGATATCCCGGGCATATCCGACGGTACCCAGCACTTTTCCATCAGCTGAAATCACCGGTTTCTTGAACGTTTCTATCCAACCCAACTCCTGACCGAGCTGACAGGGCTCCTCGACATTCTTTTCTACCTTGCTAGCGATCACCCGTCGATCATCTGCGCGGTACTGTTCCGCTAATTCGGCGGGCCAAATGTCAAGGTCAGTCAATCCGCTGATTTCAGTTGGAGAATCTAAACCGCAGGCTTTAGCGAATACAGTGTTAACGGCAAGAAACTTGCTCTCTTCGTCTTTGAGCCAAATAAGGAAGGGAAAATTGTCGAGTATGGCTCTCAGATATAGCTCTCGGGTACGTAAATTGGCTTCCGATTCTGCTCGCCGGGTAACGTCCGTCAGTATTCCATCCAGCCTGATGACGTTTCCTGCTGCATCAAAAATGCGGTTGGCCCGCACTCCCAGATAGCGTAACCCCAAGGAAGGATGGCAATAGCGAAACTCGATATCAACCTGCTGTCCAGAATCGACCAAGGAGGCTAATGCAGTTTTGAGCCGCCCCAGATCGTCTTGATGAACCGCAGAAAAAAAAGGGGCCAGCGTTTCAGTCAAGCTTTCAGGCTGAATACCAGTCACGCCCATCGCTGACTGGCTGATATACACGACCTTTTCACCGTTGGGGCTAAGAGACCAAACCGTATCAACCATCGCTGCCAGGATGCTGGAAAGCCTTCGCTCAGACTCCTGGAGTGCATGGGTTCGCTCCTGAACCTTCTTCTCAAGCAATAAATATGACTCTGAGAGGCGATGCAGCATTTCGTCAAAACTTCGGGCCAAAACTCCAAACTCATCCTGTCGCCGAATACCGAATATCGGCTCTGAGTGTCCAGGATCTACTACGCTAGATACGGCCGAGGTCAGATCAGTCAGCGGGCGGCTCAAAAACCTTGCCGCCATCCGGGAAACCACGACAATTCCCATCAACAGGACAGTACCAACAACGAGAAATATAAGGACCAGCCTATCGAGATCACGCAGAGCAACACCTCTGTCCTGACCGATCACAACACTAATATCCAGTTTCTGCAGCGGATCAGGGAGTTCCAATGCCTCGGACGTTTGAAGCACGCCCATCCCCCCCATTACACCTGCTAGCAACTGATGATCTCCACTAAGCAAACCTAGCAGATGTGAGGAAGCCTTTGTGCCGTCAACAAGGCTTGCCAGCGGAATTCGTAGAAACAAGACACCTTCCGTTTGTCCTGTCAGCCGATAAACCACTGGAAACGTTACCAGGACAACAGGGAGCTCCCTGTTGTCCTGGTAAACTATTTGGGCCACAGATTGCCCTTGATTGATTGTCTGGTAGGTCAGCGAAACATATTGCGATTGCTCCCCTTTCTCATCAGCAACACCACTGGAGACGACGATATTCCCTTGAAAATCTGTCAAAAATATTCCGGCTCTAGCAAACGGTAATTTTTGTCCAGCAAATAGCGGACTCAGATAATTTGCCCGCCCATAGCTATCCCCCAGCGCATTCGCAGTAACGGTATTGTTTGCTAGCGACTTGGCCAATCCCACCGCTGACTCGACCCGAAGTTCGATATCGCGTGCCTCTTGATGGACAAGCAATTTCTGAATCGACTTGATATTGGCAAGGATAAGTTGCCGGCTCCATGAATACGCGATACCCGCCATGAGAATGGTTACTAGCAAGCCGCCAAGCCCCATCACAAGTGCAATTTTTCGACTGAGTGAGATGTTTTCGTAAGACCATAACCGTGAAAGGGCAATCTTATTCATCTCAACGGAAGCCCTCACGAACCAGACTTCCATCAGTCGCAAATCTGGCAACGAACACCTGCTCGCGATTCAAGCCCTCGTGATTGTCTTCAGAAAAGGGACGTTGATATTTCCGGACAAGCCCCTCATAGGTTCCCAGACGTTCCAGAGCATGACGAATTCGATTCCGATCAGTGCTTCCTGCCTGCCTGACTGCCTGAATCAAAAGGTAGGTTAGATCATAGGCATGGGCAAAGCCGACCAGCGCCGGCAATCGACGCACATCTTCATTCAGGATTCGATTTGCCGATCCCACCACCCTTGAGCGACGTTCATCCTTGTCTCCAACAAAAGAAAACGTCTGCACTGTCACCAGATCGAGTTGATGGGCGAGCCCATCGGTCATCTGATTAAAATCTGCTGCAGTAATTCCCCAATGGGCAATTATTGGCGGTCGGTCCGCCGGATGCATTCCCGCAACCACAGAGAGGATATGCTGCCCCTCCGATTCATTGGCAACCATCAACAATCCATCGCTACGATACTCGCGAATGCTCTGTGAGAGCGCAGCAAAATCGGTATCTCCCCAGTTATGCCAGACAATATCGAACGTAATTCCAGGTAATTTCTTAACTTGAGCGTCAATTGCCGCCAGATTACTGCGCCCCCAAGCTGTATTTGGCAGCGAAATAGTCAACCGTCGCATTCGCCGCTGGCGAACATGGCCAAGCATCGCTTCAACAGCCCAGCTATCTTTCATGGAAAGGCGAAAGACAAAATTCGGCTTATGCCCATTGTTGGCGATGGGATCCGCTGCCGCCCAAGGAACGAGGTAGATCATTCCCAGCCCATTGACTACAGGTACCGAATCGAGGGCGACTGGTGAGTATCGACCACACAAGACGGCCAAAACATCAGGATCAGCCGCCAACTCTCTGATGTTACTGATCGATCTGGCAGGAAGACCTCGATCATCGCGGCGCAACACCTGAAGCGGTCGCCCCAGCACCCCGCCTTTTTGATTGATTTCAGCCACCGCTACTGAAACCCCTTTTTCGATACTTTGTGCAGCCTGACTCTTCGGCTGCCCAAATTCCGCATTTACAGCAATGAAAAGTGGTTTTGGCTGGGTCGCGAATGCATTCGCATAGGCATGCTGAGCAAGACAAGCTGCACCAAGCCAACCAAGCACTCGTCTTCGTTCAGGAATCATCTCTGTGCCTCGCCGTCCTCTTCGTGAAACCAGGTATTCAGCACTTCCGGTGTCATTGGCCGACCGAACAAATATCCCTGAATCAAGTCACATCCTTGACGAAGCAAGTATTCCAATTGCCCATTTGTTTCGACGCCCTCAGCGACTACTTCAAGGTTCATCGCCTTGGCTAGCGTAACAATGCATGCACTGATCGCATTGGCATTGGTGTCGGCTTCAATGTCCAGCACAAATGACCGATCAACCTTGATTCGATCAATTGGCAAAGCGCGCAATCTGGCCAGATTTGAATAGCCGGTGCCAAAATCATCGATGGCTATTGAGATTCCATACGAACGTATCTCGGCGAGTTTGTTGAGTGTTGCTTCTGGATAGAGCATGAGTTCACTTTCAGTAATCTCTAGCTCAAGTGCAGAGCCTGGCAGGCCAGAAGCACGCAGTTCATCAATCACGATGTTTGGAAAATTTTGGTCTCGCAACTGCCGAGGAGAAACATTTACTGCAACCCGACGAATCGGAATGCCGGCATCACGCCATTCAGCCATCTGCCGGCATGCGGTACGAATCAACCAGCGTCCGATTTCGGTGATTACGCCGGTCCATTCCGCAATCGGAATAAAAACATTTGGCGAAACATCTCCAAATTCTGGATGGCGCCAGCGCATCAAGGCTTCGACGCCGACGATCTCTGTACAATCCGCCGCCATCTGAGGCTGATAGACCAAATAGAGTTCATCACGCTTCAGGGCGGCACGAAATGCTGTTTCGAGCGTTAGACGATCTGACTCCCCCTCGTTACCTTGTTCAAAAAAACGGTATGTATTTCCGCCTTCAGCCTTCGCGCTATACATCGCCAAATCAGCCCTCCGCAACAGGCTTGATTCGTCATCACCATTCTCCGGAAACATGGCTATCCCTATTGATGGCGACGATAGCAATTGATGAGATCCGACATGAATTGCCGGCTGACAGGCCTCCAATATCTTGCCAGCCACCATTGCGGCATCCTGCGGATCCGACAAATTGGGGAGAATCACGGAAAATTCATCCCCGCCGAGGCGGGCGACTGTATCTACCTCCCGAATCACGCTCTTGATTCGTTGGGCGACTGAAATTAGAAGCTCATCTCCTACATCATGCCCAAGGCTATCGTTAATCTGTTTGAAACGGTCAAGGTCGATGAAGAAGAGCCCCATCCGCTTTCCGCTTCGCCGCACATTGCTGAGCGCCATGCGCAAACGATCATTAAACAGATGTCGATTGGGCAAACCTGTCAGTACGTCGTAATAAGCCATTCGGGAAAGACATTGCTCCGACTCTTGCAATCCTGAAAGATCGTGAAATGTCCCGAAATAGCCAACCACATTGCCGTCACTGCCACGTACCGCATTTATAGAGAGCCATTCCGGAAAAGTCTCTCCATCTTTCCGGCGGCCCACAACCTCGCCTTGCCACCCCCCGGTTACTGGAAGCTGGCCCCAAACCCCTTCAAGTACGCCATCTCCCAGAACGGTAGAATTCATGTTGAGCATATGCAATCCGAGAACATCGGATGCTTCATAACCAGTAATCCTGCAGAAGGTCGCATTTACAGTGACAACCTTGCCAGCCAAATTTGTGACGAACAATCCTTCGCTGAGCGGTTCAGCGTACTCATTTTCCAGGCTTGAGGCCTGGATGCTGTCATCAACCAACGGTCGAACTATCCAATGAATTACCTTCTGAGGACGATCCGATGCAGAGGAGACAAGCCGCACTCTGGCAGCGATATGGCGACCATCTGCATGTACCAAGCGCACGGTGCTCACCGGAGCATTTCCACCATTCATGATGGCAAGAATTTCTGGGCGTGACGCCTCCGCGATCAGACAAAAAAGATCGATACCTATAAGGTTTTCCCGCCCGAATATCAGATTTGCCGAATGGGTACAGCCGACCACTTTTCCCGACAAATCGGTCGAAAGGTAGCCCTCCGCAGTCGTCCTCATCAGCGTCGCCAACAAATGGCGATATTCGCTAATTGATCGATATGTGCGATCCAGTGAGACATACTTTCTCTGCAGATCATCGTTCTCAGCTAGCAATGCCTGAACATCTTCTGCGTAGCGAAACAACTGCGCACAAATATTTTTACCGGCCGATGCAGCACACTGGCTAAAGTCATCAGTCCACATTTCAGCCTCCAATATGCTCTTGCAATATCCGAGTCAGTTGCAAAGGGCTAAACGGCTTGATGAGATAGGCATCAGCCCCTTTGATGATCGCGCTATCAATATCCGATGCCTGTCCTTTGGCGGTGAGCATTACGACGCAGATCGTCCGGGTTGACTCATCGCTCTTGATTTTTGTCAGCACGTCAAACCCATCCAAGCCCCCCGGCATCATGAGATCGAGAATTACCGCGTCAGGTCTACTGGCTTCCACCATCGATATCGCTGAAGCACCATCACCTGCCTCAAGAAGGACGTACTTTCTTCCTAGCGTCAGAGAGATCAAACGTCTGATATCCGCCTGATCATCAACAATCAGAATCTTTTTCATACCCCCCCTTCCATTTGCTGAAATTGTTCCATCTATAGCTTCTCTTTTTGCGATAAGAGCAACTCAGCTATGGATTCCAGGTCGTTAAACGGAATTGGTTTTGTGAACACCCGAACGGAGGAAGGAAGTGATGACGAAGCGAGATCCTCAATTGACAAACCGGTCACCGCTACAATCTGCATAGCGGAGCAATCGGCGAGTTGCGCCAATGAATTAATCATCTGAAAGCCGTCAATATGCGGCATCTGTAGATCAGTTATCAGCAGATCCGGCCTTTGCAAGCCAACCTTGACCAAACCTTCGAATCCATTATTCGCGGTCTCTACAACTGATGGGATTTTCCAAGTACTAAGACGTGCCCTGTAGAGTTTGAGCAATAGAGGATCATCTTCAACAACCAATATCTGCAGTGCCCGCTGAGCACGATCGAGAGCCTGATGTGGCGCCTCACGCATCCCGTGAGCTATCGGATCGGCAATAAGCCTCTGAACCGACTCGCGAGATATCCGCCGATGCCCCCCCTCTGTTTTCCAAGACTCAAGCAGTCCAGACTCAGCCCAATTCTGTGCAGTGCTCAGAGAAACTCCCAATAGAGCAGCTGCCTCACGAGTAGTGCAGAAGACCTTAGTTACTGCCATAGCACCTCACACTTGGGTTCATAAAACTTGCCGTAACACTCGGCAAAGCTTAATATATTTTACCAATTTTGAGTATTTTTTATCACATTGCAACCCGCGGACTGCCCAGTACCGGGGATCAACCAAGCGATATCATCGGAATGAACATCCCAAAATGCCCAACAACTCGATTGGAATAGCACCCAATGCCAATCATTCAGCGTCCGCGAGCGTCGATTGCTTGAATGCATTTCAAAACAACATTTCAGATGTACTCATTTCAGTCGATGCTGCAGGAGTGGTACTTGAATGGAGTCTTACTGCGCAGGAGTTGTTTGGTTGGAAGACCGATGAAATCGTTGGACATACCCATACCGAGCTACAACTCCCCGAAGACTATGGAAGAGCCTCATTCGTTGGCCTCCCCATATTCATACGCATTTGCCACAACAAAGGAGTCCCCGGAACAGCCAATTTCCTCGCCATTAACTCGAATGGAGAGGAATTCCCGGTTGAGATAAGTGCAAGCCGGAGGGGTTCTACAGGATGCCCCGAGTGCTATCAAATTCAAATCAGAGATATTCGGCCCCGAATGGTGGTTGAAGCACGCATGATGCAAGCAGCAAAGATGGAAGCCATTGGCGAACTGGTAAGTGGGCTGGCTCATGACTTCAACAATATCCTTGGGATCATTCACGGCAGCCTGGAAACGCTAGAGTTGAGAATAACGGATTCGACTCAACGAGAACTCGTTCAACTCGCGACCCTTGCTGCCGAGAGAGGCAAGGATATAACCCGGACACTTCAGGCCGTCGCTCGCAGGCGACCTCAAAAAGCGGAGCTGGTATCGTTAAATCAGGCGCTGATGGCACTGCAATCACTTCTCAAACAATCGGCTAGGCGATCAATCGATGTCGCAGTTGTGGCCGAGGCAGCCGAGAGCAATGTCATGATCGATCCAGGTGGATTCAATAACGCCATCCTGAACTTCGTCATCAACGCCCGAGATGCCATACCCAACGGCGGCTTGATTCTGGTGTACACCCAAAATATCTCCATTAAGGCAAACGATCCTGTCGAGTCAGTTGATCTGACCCCTGGAAATTACATTGTTGTTGGCGTGGATGACAACGGAACGGGCATGCCAGCCGAAATTGCAGCGCGGGCAATGGAACCGTTTTTCACAACGAAATCCAAGAACGAAGGCACTGGCCTGGGGCTATCCATGGCCTACGCTTTTGCCCGCCAGTCAAATGGCGCATTACGCATACAAAGCACCCCAGGCAAAGGCACATCCATCCATTTGTTTCTCCCGCTACAACCGGAGCAGCCGATGGCTGAAGCGGAACAGCCATGAAAAAAGAGTTTCAGCTAGATCCCGGGGCCGTCATCCTGGTTGTCGATGACGAAGAATTATGCCGAAGAAACATTTGTCATATGCTTTCGGACGACAACGTTGTTGTCCTTGAGGCAGGATGTATTGAAGATGGCTGGAAAATTGCAACTGAAAACTCCGCAGTGAGAATTGACGCCATTCTCCTGGATCGCAAATTGCCCGATGGCGATGGCTTTGAACTCCTGCAACGGCTGAGGAGTATTTCAGAACTAAAGCTGGTTCCTGCAATTATCCAAAGCGGAATGACCGATCAAGCTGACATTTCGCGCGGCATGCTCGCCGGCGCATATCACTATTTAGAAAAACCGTACCGACGCCAGACCCTGCGTATGCTGATCCATATCGCTACTCGCGAAGGCCGCGAAAGACGTTATCTGGTCTCAAAAATTGCCAAGACAGACGATTTCTTAACGCTCATGAAGGCTAGCGAATTTGAAATTCGCACTTTCTCCGATGTTGATCGCATCACACCCTATCTGGCGCAAATGTTCCCCACTCCGGAATGTGCTGCCATCGGCATTTCGGAATTACTTGTAAATGCAATTGAGCACGGCAATCTGGAGATTGGCTACCAAAAAAAAACCGAGCTACTCGATACCAACACTTGGTCATCTGAAGTTGCGCTCCGCCAGGCGGACCCGAGGTACAACCAACGCAAGGTAACTATTCATCTGCGGCAACTCCCCGACCGCACCGAATTGACCATTTCAGATGAAGGCAGTGGATTCGATTGGAAAAAGTATGAGGAAATATCCAATGATCGAATATTTGATTTGCATGGACGCGGAATTCCCTTGGCGCGAAACCTGTGCTTTGATCAATGCCAGTACCACGACAAGGGAAACTCAGTGACATGCGTTGGCATCCATTCCCGACGCTCTATTTGACTTGGCGAAAAATAGATATCCCGCGAATACGGGAGCCCGAGCGTCGGGGAATTTCCCACATCTCGGGAAAGCCCTATTTCTTGTCCGATTGATTGCCAGTTCAATAACGCGTGGAGGTGCGCTCAACCTGAAAGCACCTCGCTGCAATCCGAACGCCTAAACCGGCTTCGTCGCTGAAGCAGGTAATTTAAAGCTGAACACGCTCCCTTTGCCTGGGTGACTTGACACCGACAACAAGCCCTTCATGGCGTTAGCAAGATGGTAGGCAACCGCCAAGCCCAATCCCATGCCAGGATGTTTACGAGCCAGAGACTCGTCAACTTGTTTAAAGGGTTGAAATATCACCGCCTGCTGTTCCTGAGAGATACCTATTCCACTGTCCCGCACCCAAATTCGGGGGCCAGGACCTACACCGATAGCGACCTCTCCAGAATGTGTAAATTTCACAGCATTGCTGAGCAAAATTTCCATCAATCGACGGAAGCGATGGGGATCCACGCTAAGAGAGAGGGGGGCTCCAGGAAGTATCTGTACAACAAATCTGAGACCTTTTGCTTCAGCACGAGCCTGCCAAGAAGCAGTTAACTCCCGAAGAAGCTGCGGAAGTTGAATATTCCGGAAGGTCAGAGCCGACTGGCCTTCCACCAAACTCGTGTATTCCATGATCAACAGTACTTGCTCTACAAGTGCCCGGGCCGAATCTTTCGCATGTTTGAGGGATAACTTTCCCGAAGGATCAAGCAATCCTTTGTTGTCCACCAGATCGAGCATGCCGACAACGGCACTGAGTGGCGTTAGCAATTCATGTCGAACAACGCGTACAAAAATCTGGTCCCGGGACTCATGACCCTGCGAATATTTTGGTAACTCTCCATCTGGATCGCTACCCCCGAGACCGACACCTCGCGGTGGCGCATGCCCCCCTAAGAGATGCCCTTTTCCCGGTGCCGAATCAAATGCGCTGCTTACAGGCGAAAAATCACGCTGCCTCCCTACGAGCGGGCTGTTTCGCACGACAAACCGCTTTCTCCGCAGCAGTTGCCGAAGCATGACAGCGAAGCAGGTAGGACTGCCTTCCGTCACAATGGCCCCGACACGTCGCTCACCAGGAAGAAATTCACGAGCGTAATTTCCGGATCGAAAGTTGTTTTGGGGCGACACACCTCTTCCCTGTCCAACGGCTTGGCGCGAAACAAAATTAGGGTTTTTACGTGAGCCGCGGAGTGATCGTGCCAATAACCGTCGCCATCGGTACAGTAGGCGTCCCGCCACTAGCGAAGATCGCCGGGCGTTTCGTTTCACTGCGGGCTTGTTCTTTGTCGCTTCCATTCGCCTTTTCGAAGGCGAGCGTGGTTATCGCCTTTTCGTATGCATCTGGGGCGTGGAGCAAGCACTGTGGTTGCAATCCACGCCAGCCAAGACACGAATGGAGATTATATTTTTCTGCAACTAAATTGCAATACATTTCACTTTAAACTGGTGCCGCACAAACGAGAAATACCTTAGTTTGCTGCCAATCAAAATTACCAGACATCTTTTGATGGTGTGAGCAACATCATAGACACAGAGAAACGATCCGAAGCAAGTCTTCAGAAGAGGAAGAGAAGGTTTGCTACAACAAGTTCATCTCCCCGTCAGCGACGGAGCAGCCAATACACCTTCGACAGTTCGACTCTAAATGGCTGAACCTGTGCCATCACCAGGTACAGCGTCAGCAATAACCCCACATTTTTCAGCGATCCTCGCAGCCAGTGCCTCTAGCGCAAAGAAATCGATCGGCTTGGAAAAGTAATGAATGCGTGAAGGCAAACCGCCGCGTTGGTCAATTTCCGAAATGGAGAGACCGGTGACGGCTGCGATTTCCATATCTGCCAAGGACTCCAAACGACATATTGCTCTTAGCATGTCGAAACCATCCAAGCCTGGCAAGCGCAGATCCGATATTAGTAAGTGAGGGCGATCCGACCCAACTTCGACCAACGCCTCGTAGCAATTGTTCAAACATGTCAAGTGAGTTGGAAAAGGCCAAGTCGCGATTCTGGCACGATACAGGCGAATCATCGCCACATCGTCCTCAACGACTAATAAACGCAGTGCAAATGGCTCAACAGGTTTCTGAGCCGTCAGATCCCCATCCCTCGCCCCTTGGCGTTGCGCCATCAAACGCCTCACTGAATCGGCTGAAATACGCCGATGCCCGCCCTCCGTCTTCCAAGCCTCAAGCAAGTTTTGCTCACACCAAACCTGAGCAGTTCTCAGAGAGACACCAAGCAAACGTGCCGCTTCCCGGGTTGTGTAAAACCCTAAATTTTCGGGGGTATTTTTTCCAACAGAATCAGAAGGCTGGTTCATTCCAAACATTCAATGGCTAGCTCGGTTAGATATTTTGACCGATTCACCGAAATTATGAAACACGCAAGAGATTGAAGTGGTTGTGTTTTTCTGCGAAATGCCATGAATTTCATATGACATGAGAACTGACCCACCTTCCACGCAAGCCTTCAGCATATTGAATCGCCCCGGGAATCGCGGAGGCCATTTGGTTTGAGTCAGGCGGTGACGGCCTGCTCGGTTTGACAGCGGTAGTAGTTTGCCTCAGCTTCGGCAGGAGGAATATATCCGATGGGCTCAAGCAATCGATGATGGTTGAACCACGAGACCCATTCGAGCGTTGCCAGCTCGACGGCCTCCTTCGACTTCCACGGGCCGCGCCGGTGAATGATTTCCGCCTTGTAGAGGCCGTTGATCGTCTCAGCGAGGGCGTTGTCGTAGCTGTCGCCCTTGCTGCCGACGGAGGGCTCGATGCCGGCTTCGCCGAGACGTTCCGAATAGCGAATCGAAACATACTGGGCACCCCGGTCGCTATGGTGGATCAGCGTGTTGCGATCCGGCTGGCGGGCGTACAGGGCCTGCTCCAGGGCATCCAGAACGAAGTCCGTGTGCATGCTCCGGCTGACGCGCCAGCCGACGATGTATCGGGCGTAAACGTCGATGACAAACGCGACATAGACGAAGCCCTGCCAGGTCGAGACGTAGGTGAAATCCGCGACCCACAACTGATTCGGGCGAGTCGCCGAGAACTGCCGATTGACACGATCCAGCGGGCACGGTGCCGCAGGGTCGGGGCGCGTCGTCTTCACGGGTTTGCCGCGCATGGCACCGCGCAATCCTTGCTGGCGCATGAGGCGTTCAACAGTACAACGGGCGACCGCAATGCCTTCCCGGTTGAGTTGCCGCCAGACCTTGTCGGCGCCATAGACTTGAAGATTGACCTGCCAGACGCGTTCGATCTCGCTGACCAGCATTTCATCGCGCTGGGCGCGAGTGCAACGCAATTCCGGATTCCGCTGTCGGGCGGCATGGCGCCGATACGCGGACGGGGCAACCTGCAACTGCTGACAGATCGGCTCGACCCCGAAACGCTCCCGGTGCTCGTCGATAAAGGCCTTCACGATTTGAAGCGGCGGTCGAGCTCCGCCTGGGCGAAAAACGCACTCGCCAGTCGCAAGATCTCGTTGGCCTTCTTCAGTTCGCGGTTCTCGCGTTCCAGTTGCTTGATCCGCTCCGCTTCCGCGGTGGTCATCCCGTCACGCTGCCCGGTATCCCGCTCGTACTGCCTCACCCAATTGCACAGCGTCTGCGTGCTGCAACCGATCTTCGGGGCAATCGATTCAATGGCTGCCCATTGCGATCCGTGGTCGCCGCGCGACTCGAACACCATCCGCACAGCACGTTCCCGAACCTCGGGCGAAAACTTCGTTGATTTCTTCATCGTGGCTCCATCTTCTCAAAGAAGGGAGCCTCCTCAAAACCCGGGGCGATTCA